>Ga0189291_100037_pt1 | contig 242792 bp, 233 predicted proteins | sample UW1redminimetaG_FD_130331 | JGI IMG/M metagenome (GOLD analysis project Ga0189291, IMG submission 130331) | Marine microbial communities from the Costa Rica Dome - UW179B-red mini metaG | ecosystem: Environmental > Aquatic > Marine > Oceanic > Photic zone | place: Costa Rica: the Eastern... | reverse complement strand
GGCAGCAAAGAAAACCACAAAGGAGGCCACAACATTGACCAAAACGTAACTGCTGATAAACAATAAAGGCGGGTCAAATCTCGGTGACAATACCGGGTCAGTTCTCAATGACATTCAACAGTCGCCTCATTAGAAAGACGTAAAATCCGTCTAAATGCCTCAGAAAAGAGTTCAAGGTCAGGCGGTTCCCGACCGTCGACATTGTACATTTTGATTAGCTTCTCGTGAACCGAGAAGTCATCTGGCCAATAATCCCCAGCATGCTTGTTTGTCCATTTTAACAAGGTACCGCGCGAGACAACGAAGACGCGTTGATTTGGATGAAGCTTTCGGCGCTCGTAACCACGGTTCAGGTCGTCGACAGCCCGTTGTACTTCTTCGTCAACCTCACCGTTAGTCACGATGAAACATTTATGTGGAGTGTCAGGGATGCCCGGATAAACAATGGGTTGCTCCACCAGTTCCGTTATCTGAGGCATGATTTCACGCCATTGCGTAAGCGTTAAACGTGCCCCAGGATTTCCCTTTAACTGAAACGCACAAGGCACTCCATCAGCATCGACAGAGATCACATCTTTGCCAAATTCTATGGGAGAATGCCGGGTTGAATGCACAACTGTATGCCCTTCACCCGCAAGCATCTGAACGAACGCAGCCTGGTATCCGCGTTCGCCTATGCTATCCAACCAGTGTTCGATTAGCCTCTCTTGCACGCCACTCTAACCTCTTACGATCAATTAATTTTTTTTGCTCTTTTTCAAAGTCAGACTTTCCAGGATCCTTGTCCAGTGCTTCTAGCCGCGCGCGCATGTCTGGATGAACCATCATTGTGGGCATTTCTGGATTCCCATCACGATCAAAAGCGATCTCTATTTTTTCCAGAGTCTCCAGAATTAGATCGAATGAGATAGGTTTGCCCTTTCCATCTACCTTGTTGCCCGTTTTCTCAGTCGCTTGGTTCAGCGTATCAATCAGCATTTGCATTTGGCCCGAAGCCATAGACTCGGCGGCGGGCAAGAATGTTTCAAGTATTTCTTGTACCGTTCCATACAAAATGGTCTCAACTTTCAGCTCTGCGTCGCCAGAAATCTGCCGGACATCGGTTTCATCCACCTCACCCGTATCTCGAAGCATCACATTGCGATGCCCCTCAAATACTCGATGCCGGTCAATGTCTGAAACCACTGGCGAGAACATGGAAACCGCACTCTCCAGGTACTTGTTAAGCAACCCTTCAAGGTCTTCTTCAAGTTTCGGCGAAGTTTCCTGCATGCTCACCGTAATAGGATGTTATTGCGCGTTCAATTTTGCGCCCTACTAGATGTTGCATCAGGTGATAGCGAAATACAATTGATCTATTGGTTTGTTCGAACACTTCCGAGATACACTTCGTCGGCCCCTCCACCGCGGTGGAGATTTATGCAATGGTAACGACGTCAAGTTTAGTTGACTTAGCTTGTTGTCTGCTTAAAGTAGTATCATACCTTGACACATGTATCTCGTGGTGATACATATCCATATGATCCAAAGCACCAAGGGCAAACTCGCCACCAACGCTGTAAAAGGCAAATACGGCAAAGGCTTCCCTGGTGACTTGGTGAAGCGCACGCGGGCGATGCTCACGGCGCTGGATGCTGCGGTTGTCGTAGAAGATTTGCGCTTTCCGCCCGGCAACCACTTGGAAGAACTGAAAGGTGATCGGGCCGGGCAACATTCGGTTCGGATCAATGGGCAATGGCGCATCTGCTTTGTCTGGACGCCGAACGGCCCCGCTGATGTCGAGATTGTCGATTACCATTGAGAGGATACGCTGATGAGCCTGCTTAAAGAACCAATGCACCCCGGTGAAGTCCTGAAAGAACTATACCTCGATCCCTTGGACATGGGGGCAATAGCGTTTGCGCGGCGTCTGGATGTGCCTCGAACGCGGATCGAGCGGTTGATCAAAGGCACGACTGGGATAACGCCCGATACGGCGCTGCGGCTCGCCCGCGTGTTCAACACGACACCGGCTTATTGGGTGAACCTGCAGACAAACTACGACATGGCGGTAGCGGCCAAAGAAATCGACGTGTCTAGCATCGAACCGCTCGTTGCCGCCTAGGGGCAGCCAGTCGCGTAAATGGGTGCAATCCTGCACTTACGCCACCGTGGTTGCTGCGGCGCGCAAAAATGTCCGCTTCAAGGCTATTTGCCCTTTATATCAGTTAGTTCATGTGGCCTATTGATCCAAATTTTGGGGGCGTCTCGTGAAAAACGTAACACAAATCTTTGGTGAAGCTGGTCAAACGATCATGACTAACCTGTCTACTCTTGTTGGAGAGTTTAGAGACGGTAACATCGTTTACAACTTTTTGAGCGAAGATGAGTTTAGAGACCTGGCATCCAGAGATATGGGTCGAGCGGGCATTCAGTACTGGCAAGAAATTTTGGACCGAGCCCACTTTTCAAGTGCAACCGCGATCATCAGAACAGTCAATTGGGTAAGGGCAATCGATTCTGCTTATGAAGACGATAATTTCTTATCATTCATGTCGTCAGTTCGCGCACTTACGGAATTTTCCGGAGACACTATTCACTCCCTGAATTTGGTGCCGCTCACGATAGCTGAAAATAGCTCAGAAATAAAAAGAATGCTTGGCGGAAACTCGAATCCTTTTATTTCTTCAAGTGACTTAGAAAATTCATTGATTCACTATACTCACGCAAGGAAGGTGAAGAACGGCGAAGATAGTGCTGACAGCCATCGCGCCGAGCGGACACACGTGTATGTCAAAAGCTTGGAGCCCTATGCACCAAGAATTTATGATATGTATACTGAACTTTGCGGCTACGCTCATCCAGCAGCACAGTCAGTCGGCGCTCATATGAGATCGCTTAACGAGAACGACTGGTCTCTGACGGTTGACCCCGGAAGAGATTTGATTTCTGCGTTTATTGTCGAGTGGCAAAGTCAGTTTTCAGAATTACCTATGCTGGCAACAAATCAGGCGCTTTGCACACTGAAGGTTCTGAGTGCCATTGATGGACAGCGTTATGGAAGCGACTTCGCTTCCAAAGTAGACTTGTCCCAAATTCCGCTTTGGGTAAAATGTGCCTCCCATTTCGATCTCTGAACACTTCGCACCAATTTTCACAGGTATTTGGTATGAGCAGCGAAAGTTTGCTTCGCCACACTGCTGACCCCAACTGACTCCTAGTGCGTCATCCCCCGATCCATCTCAACCTCACGCGCTTCTAGCTCCGTCTCAGCCTCTCTTCGGCGTCCTTCGCTAATCTCAAGCTCATGCTCAGCTGTTCGTCTAGCGTCGCGTAACTCGCTTCCTTGTTCAACAATCCACGCAATGCTTTCATTGATACGGCTTGCGAACGCACCAGCAGCGTCACGCATTGTGCGATACCATCCATCTGGCTCTGCATCTTGGTCGTTGAACGTTCCTCTAACCCGCTCAATTCCTTTGCTGAGACCTCGCAGGCCGTCACCAACCGCTCGACGCAGGCGAGCAAGTCGCGTTCCAAGGCTGTCAGGGGTGTCGTCATCTAATCCTCCTCGATCTTGATGCAGGTCACTGATCTGCCGCCCAGCGTGCAAGTCCTCAGCCGCGTCTTGGTCGGGTCCAGCACCAGCCATGTCGCGTCCTCCCTGTCGATCCGCGTCAGGCCCAGTTCCGTCAGCTCCGAGCTGGTCAGCATCAACGTCCAGAGCAAGCTCGCGGCCATCATCGAGACGATCCCCACCAAGAATGTCCCCGTGATCAGCCAGGGCGAGATCGTCAGCCAGCTCTTGTTCTGTCGCAGAAAGGTGCGGGTATCGCTCTCGATTGTACGATGCGCGATGGTCGCAATTTTGCTCAAATCGGTCCTGAAGCTCTCGAGCTGGGATGCCATCGAGGCGGCGTAGTCCTGCCGGATCGTGTCCAGCTCCGTGTTCAGCTTCTCGCTCAGCCGGGTCGGCTTGCCAGTCTTCATGGAAAATTTCTCCTTTCAAACGCCAGCGCTCGCCGGTGTCGGGGTCTTGGGCTGTGAGGTAGGCTTTTCCGACGCGCGGCAGATCGAAGCCCGCGTCGGCGAGTGCGTCAACCATGCTTGCGCGGTCCGTGATCAGGCCAACGCTGATCTGGTCTTGCAGCCACGCGTGCAGCTCGTCGCGGCCCTGCGCGCGTGTCGGGGTCTCAATGGTGTCGCGGACCTGTTGGGTGCGCTCCAACTCCATCGGATCGGCCCAGCCGTGGCGCTGGTTCATGACATCGCGCAGGCTGTCGAAGGCTTTCTCATAGCCGGGCGGCGCAATGTTCAGGCTCCGGCCCGAGGTCAATTCCAAACGCGGCGTGCAGAAGTGGAGCTCGACACGGTCTTCGTGGGTATGTCGGACCCAAAGCATCTCATATTGCGTCGGGTCCAGCCCCGCGAAGGCCAGACGCTCGAACCCGTCCATGACCTCGGCCTGCTGTCCCTCGGTCGGGACGTCGGTGGCGGCAAAGCTGATCACGCCCGCGCGGTAGGTCCATTGGTGGCGGCTGGCGTCGATCAGGGCCTCTGTGCGGTCGGGATTGCCGCGCAGGACCTCGGGTAAGGGCTCGCGGGTGACGGTCATTCGCTGGCCGCCTGCGTCGCGGATCAGGTCGCGGTTGTCGTCATAGGCCAGCACCTTGTCCGCGACGAGGTAGCCGACCGGACCAGCGCCCGCGCCTTTGCCGTTGCGGAAGAACTTGATCAGCATCGGCGTGCGGCCTCGACGATCTGGGCAAGTTGGCGTTCGATGGTCAACAGGTGGCGGGCAACCGTGAGCGCATCGAGGTCGATACGGCCTGCCAGCATCGCGCGGTTCAGCCAGCGGGCGATCTGGTTGAGGTTGCCGCCGATGCGCCCGACGGCCAACACAAGCGCCGGATCGACGCGGGGGATGGGTTTGCGACGGCGGGCTTCGGTCAGGCCCAGTGCTTCGCGCAGCAAGGTCGCGGCGGGCAGGCCAGCAGCCTCGGCCTTGGCGCGCAGCTGGGCCTTCTCTGCGGCGCTACACCGAAAGACGAATGTCTCGGTCAGCGGCTCGTTGATGCAGGCTTTTCCCGCGCCGGTGGGGTTCGAAGGGGAGGCTTGCCGCCCCTCGCAAGGTCCCGTGTCAGCAGCGCCAGCGTATGACATGGGTCGCCTTGCTGTTTGCTCTTCGGTGGGATCGGTTGCGGTCATGATCTGAGGCCTGCGGCTTGGATTTGGGCCTGCGTCACCATCTTTGCGGCAAGCAAAGCCGTCACTTGGGTCCCCGTGATGTGTTTGCACATCGGGCTGCGATCACTGATCCAGCAGGCCAGCCGCGCATGGTGATCGGCCTGCAATGTTGCCGTCTTCTCTCGGTCTTCCGCCTGCTTCTCGACATAGGCCTGCCAGCGTCGTGACTGAAACCAGTTATCGGAAAAGCAGACCTTGGAGCGGGTGAAACCTGCGCTGTCGGTCGCGTAGGCTTTGACGGCTTGCAGCAAATACTCAGGTGCGATCCCTTCCTTCATGGCCTCTTCGATCTGGGCAAGGCAGGCCGCTTTGCCTCGCAATCGATCGGGCGGATACGCCGCCAAAATCTTCTCAACTTCTTCGTCCCCCGCCGCCTCGCGCCTGCGCGTAGGTGGTTTTAGGATGGTTTTAGGATGGTTTGGGGGCCGTGGTGGCCCCGGTACCCCGGCCACAGTGGCCCCCGTACCGGGTCCAGTCTGGACGGGGGCCACTGTGGACCCCGTCTCAATCTCGGGCTCAAGCGTGGGTTCCAACGCCTCAACCTTGGCCAGATCGATACGGTAAACGACGGTGAAACCGTTCTTGCAGGTGCGCGAACCGGTCTCGACAAGGATGCCTTCCTTCAGGAACGCGCGCACGGTTCGCTTGACTGTGGTCTCTCCCAGCTCGGTGTGCCGTTGAATCGTGCCCTTAGAACACCAGATGCCTGAGCCATCGTCGCTCGCCTTATCCGCCAAGAACATGATGATCTGCTTGCGCGTTGCGCTGCCGAACTTTCGTTCCGCGCATGTATTCGCAACCCGCCAACTCATTGGAGGGCCCCAAACTGCGCGAAGACATGCGAATTTTGTACAGGTTTTGTACGAGATTTCCGCCGTTTCAGCAGAATTCGGCCCGAAAGCTCACGGGACTTTCTGCAAGCTTTTGCACAAAGCCCTGTAAATAAGCCATATTTTTCAGGTGGTTTTGGTGACCCCGGCAGGATTCGAACCTGCAACCTGCCCCTTAGGAGGGGGCTGCTCTATCCAGTTGAGCCACGGGGCCACGCATCGCGGTGTTTAACCGACCAAAGGAAGCTTGTCATCGTCCCATTGCGGCTTTGCTCCCTGCTTGATCGCAGCATAGAGTTCACGCTAACTGGTAGCTGAACAAACAAGGTGCCCAAATTGACCTCTCCTGCCAAACGTCCGCTCACCCTTCGCGATGTCTCTGATGCCTGCGGGGTGTCGGAAATGACCGTCAGCCGCGTCTTGCGTAACCGGGGTGATGTGTCTGACGCCACCCGCAGCAAGGTTTTGGCAGCGGCCAAGGAATTGGGGTACGTGCCCAACCAGATCGCCGGGTCGCTGGCGTCGCAACGGGTCAATCTTGTGGCGGTGATCATTCCGTCCCTGTCCAATATGGTGTTCCCCGAAGTGCTGAACGGGGTGAACCAGATCCTTGAGGATACGCCGCTGCAACCTGTTGTCGGGGTGACCGATTACATGCCCGAAAAGGAAGAGCGGGTGCTTTATGAAATGCTGTCCTGGCGCCCGTCGGGTGTGATTATCGCGGGGCTGGAGCATTCGGAAGCAACCCGTGCGATGTTGTCGAATGCGGGTATTCCGGTGGTCGAGATTATGGACACAGATGGCAAGCCGGTGGATGCGATGGTGGGGATTTCGCACCGCCGTGCCGGGCGCGAGATGGCCAATGCGATCCTGAAGGAAGGGTACGAGCACATCGGTTTCCTGGGCACCAAGATGCCGCTGGATCACCGCGCACGCAAACGGTTTGAGGGGTTCACAGAGGCGCTGGCCAAGGCCGGTGTAGAGATTGAGGACCGGGCGTTTTATTCGGGTGGATCGGCACTGGCCAAGGGGCGCGAGATGACGCAGGATATGCTGGAGCGCTCACCTGATCTGGATTTCCTATACTATTCCAATGACATGATTGGGGCAGGGGGATTACTGCATCTGATTGATCAAGGCGTAGATATCCCGGGTCAGATTGGGCTTGCCGGGTTTAACAATGTTGAGTTGTTGCAGGGGTTGCCGCGGCAATTGGCAACCATGGATGCCTGCCGGATTGAGATCGGGCAGGCGGCGGCGCGGATCGTGTTGAACCAGACGTTGGATGAGCCGGATGCAGATGTGCCGCAGCAAGTGACCCTGACGCCGACACTGTCCTTCGGGGATACGCTGCGCCGCCGCCGTCGCTAGGATGCTACGGCTTGACAATGCACAGGCAAGGCGGGTGTTTCTGGACCGGCACAGGCTGGCCGAGGTGCCACAGGGTGGTGCGTCCGGGAATGACCTTCTGTCACTGATTGAAAGCCTTGGGTTTGTGCAGCTGGACAGCATTAACACCGTGGCACGGGCGCATGATCTGATCCTGTTTGCGCGCCGGCCAAGGTATCGGCCTGCGGCGTTAAAGATGCTTTATGAAAAGCAGCGGGCCTTGTTTGAACATTGGACCCATGATGCGGCGGTGATCCCGATGGCGTTCTATCCGCAGTGGCATTTGCGCCGGAAACGGGATGCAGAGCGGTTGCGGGGACGTTGGCAAAAGGACCGGCGCGCCGGGTTCGAGGCGCAGTTTCAGGTAATTCTGGACCAGATCAAATCTGAAGGACCGGTATGTTCGGGGGATGTAGGCAAGGATGAGACGCGCGGGTCGGGCGGCTGGTGGGACTGGCATCCGTCCAAGACCGCGCTGGAATACCTGTGGCGTTCAGGTGCGCTATGTGTTGTCGGCCGGGACGGGTTCAAGAAACGCTATGACCTGACTGAACGGGTGTTGGAAAAACATCTGTGTGACGATCTGCATGCGCCAGGTGAAGCCGAGACAGTTGACTGGTGCTGTGCGCAGGCCTTGGCACGGTTGGGGTTTGCCACACATGGTGAGTTGGCGGCGTTTTGGGCGCATATCACCCCGGCAGAAGCGCGCCAGTGGTGTCAGCGCGAACTGGCTGCGGGGCGGTTGGAACAGGTGGAGATCATCGGCGCGGACGGCAGTGTAAAACTGGCCTTTGCGCGGCCCGGATTGGATGAAGATCCGGCATTGGGCGTGGCACCGACAAACCGGCTGCGAATCCTGAGCCCGTTTGATCCGGCGCTGCGCGATCGCAAGCGGGCAGAACGGTTGTTTGGCTTCAACTATCGGATCGAGGTGTTTGTGCCGGAGCCACAGCGCAGCTTTGGCTATTATGTGTTTCCGATTTTACAGGGCGATCAGATTGTCGGGCGTATCGATATGAAGGCGTTTCGCGATCAGAACGTGCTGCGCGTCAAGGCGCTGTGGTCCGAGGGGAAGGTCCGCTGGGGCAAGGCGCGGCAGGCGGCACTTGAGGCAGAGTTGGAGCGGGTGAAACGGCTGGCCGGGGTCGAACAGGTGGTGTTCGAAGATGGTTGGATGCGCGGATCAGCTTTGCATCATCTCTGACAGATCCTGTGCGGCGCGGCGCAACCGATCCAGATGGTTTTCAAGATCTGATATGCTGACCCGCTGATCCGGTGCATGCAGCGAGATGGTGGACATCAGCCGCCCCAGATCATCGCGGATCGGCACGGCAACCGCGACCATGCCGTCCATGAACTCTTCGTTGTCGGTTGAATAGCCACGTTCCCGAATGGCCGATATTTCAGACATTAACGCTTCAGCTGTTGTCAGGGTTTTATCGGTATGTGCCTCCAGCGCGGCCGAGGAGAGAAACTTGGCCAGATGGCGCGGTGACAAAGAAGAGAGGTACATCTTGCCACTGGCGGTGCAATGGAACGGGACGGTTGTGCCGATGGGCAGCTGGATGCGCAACGGCCATTTGGTTTCGACTCGGTCAATATAGAGCATGCCTTCGCGGTCTGCTGTGGCGATGTTGCAGGTTTCGCCCACCTCATCGGTCAGCGCATGCAGCACGGCAAGGCGGGCCACGCGGATACGGGAGGACGACAGAACATTGGCCGAAAGTTTACGCAGCCGTTGGCCTGCAGAATAGGACCGCCCGTCGACGTCACGTTGCAGGAAACCCTCTTCTTCCAGCCGATGGAACAGGCGGTGCACGGTTGGTTTGGGCAAGCCCAGCACCTCGTTTGTGGCGGTGGGGGTCACGGGAATCCCGACGCGCGCGACCTCTTCCAGCAGCAAGAGCAACCGCAGATTGGTTGGAATCGCTTTGTCAGATTCACGCGCGTCGGGCATTTTGATGGTCTCACTTCTTCACTGGTCTGCCGGTGGCAAAGACCTTTATCCACCTCCACCTGACAGAATTTCAAAGATTCCACCACCCGGCAGCAGGGTCTTTGACAGGGATGGCATCAGCGCGACACAGAACCAGACCGAAATCAGGGCGACCAGATACATCGTTGCATAGCGCAGCAGGCGGAAATAGGGCACCCCCGTCACCCCCGAGGCGACATAGAGGTTCAACCCGTAGGGTGGCGTGATAAACCCGATAGAGGCACCGACCAGAAAGATCACCGCAAAATGGATCGGATCAATGCCGACCGATACGGCAATCGGGGCCAGGATCGGGGCGAGGATGATCGTGACGGGCAGGGATTCAAGGATCATGCCGGTGACAAATACAATCGCCATTGAAGTGAATAGCACCGCGTAATACCCGCCCATGCCGGTCACAAAATCACCGATGGTTTCCTTGGCCCCCAGCGAGGACAGCACTTGCTGCATGGCCACTGACACTGCAATCAGCGGCACCAGAATGCCAGTGATCTGCGCTGAACGTGATACGATGGCTGGCAGGCTGGGCAGGGTGAACCCTTCGACGACGATCATCGACAACAGGCTTTTCTCGGTGACAGGCTGATCCGGGTCGCTGCCCATCAGTTTGTTGATCGGAAAACAGATCAATCCGACGATGATACAAAAGCCGACGGTCACGCCAGCGGCCTCTGTCGGGGAGAATTTGCCGGTATAGATGCCCCAAAGGACCAGACCGATGGCAAAGAAACCCAACCATGCCCCCACTGCGGTTTTGAAAACGCGCCAAGGTGACAGGGTAATCAGGAAACCCCAGCCGTTGACCGTGCAGATGATGAAGGCGGCAGTCATCATGCCCAGCACCATCAGCGCACCTGGCACGATACCCGCGATGAACAGCTCCGAGATTGGCAGGTTCATCAAAAAGCCGTAGACGATAAAGATGATCGAGGGTGGGATGATGATACCGACCGTGCCCCCCGCCGCAGCAGTGGCCGCAGAGAAACGTTCGTCATAGCCGCCCTTGACCATTTCGGGATGCAACATCGAACCAATGGTGGCCGTGGTGGCAGAGTTCGAACCCGAGATGGCCGCGAACAATCCGCAGGCGGCAATTGCTGCCATGGCCAGACCGCCGCGCAGCCAGCCCAGACAGGCGTAGGCAAAATCCGATAGCCGCCGGGCAATGCCGGACTGGTTGATCAGATCCCCTGTCAGGATGAACAGCGGCATCGCCAGCAAGGCGAACCCCTTGTTAAAGACATTCAGCAGTTCATTGCCGGTATTGTCCAGCGGCAGACCGATGACAAAGCTACAGCCGATGACCCAGTAAAAGATGACCAGCAACACCGGTGTGCCGAGCATAAAAAACAGCGTCACAGCCAGTGAGATAAGTGTGACCCATGTACCGTCTGACATCAGACTTCCCCCCCGATAACCGCTGTTTGAATGATCTCATTGCCGGATCGGTAGTTTCGCCAATCGTCCAGCCAATTGCCGACAACGCGGCCTGACATCAGGATAAAGGCAACCGGTACAGTGATGTAGAACCACCATTTCATTGTATTGTCGATGCCATCGACCAGCTGGAAGTTATCTGCTGAATAGGCGGTGAACCGCAGGGAGGTTGTGATGGCGATCCAGCAGAAACCGAACCACAAAACACCATCCAGCGTCAGGGCGGCCATCTGGCCTGTCGGCTTCATCTTGGCGCGGAATTCGCTGAAACTGAGGTGGGTGCGCAGGCGGACGTTATACGAACAGCCAAACCATGCCATGATCATAAACAGGAACGGGGGCACGGTGGTGGAGCCTGACCATTGGCTGGAAAAGATAAACCGGTCGATGACGCCCCAGAAGATGATTGCGGCAATCATCAGATAGGTTGCAACGGCGATGCCGCGTTCCAGATGCCGGTCCATGAATGGCAGTCTTTTGAAAAACTGATTGGCCAGAATGCCCCCGATCAACGTGACAAAGAAACAGAAAATCCACATGCCGTCAGTGTAGAAAGCATCACGCATTTCCCATGCGCTCCCGGCAAAAATCGCGGGAATGACGGCTCCCGCTTCGGCCCAAATTGACATACCCGATCCTCCCTAGAATGCCTGACCTGCGCTATTCTCCCGATAGCGAAGTCAAAGGGGCCGGCCCCCGAAAGAAGACCGGCCCCTGATTTTAGCCTAATCTGGCCCTATTATGATTTCCACCAGCGACGCGGTTCAACATTTTCCGGCAGGGTATCTGCGGGCAGGGTGCGCACTGAGTCATAGATTTCCTGATAAGTATCGTGACCGCCTGACCAACCGTTAAGCCGCTCGCGCCATTGTTCCCACAGCTGTGGCTGATACTCGGGCGAACACATTTCCTCGGCCTTTTTGATCTCTGCATCAGAGAGGAAGGCGTTGCGTACATTGTTCTGGGCAAAGATGGTGCCGGGCAGCTGTGGGTCGGACTGGCCCACTGTTTTGACCAGTGCGGCCTCGTTTGCGGCCTGCACATGGACCTGAGCGAGATAGGAAGATTCCATTACCGCATCCTGCAATTCACCGCCAAGTGAATCAAAGGCTTTGGCCGACATCGCGGTGTGTTCTGTGCCGCAGAAGAAGTTCAGATGCACAGATTGGGACACCACGGGGGACATGTTGGCGTAGGCCACAGCAGAGGCCCATGTTTCCGCCCCATCAATCAGCCCCTGCTTCAGACCATCGAGGGTTTCTTCCCATGCCACCGGAACCGGGTTCAGGTTCATTGCTTCCATTGCGATCCGGCCCAGCTGGGTGCCGGTGACGCGGTTCTTGGTACCGGCCAGCTGTTCAACGGAGGTCACCGTGTCCTTGTCTTCCCAGGCCAGACCCAGCTGAATGCCGCGCAGTTCGGCATGTGAGAACAGGAATTTCAGCCCGTGGCGTTTCTCATAGGGTTCGCGCAGCAGCTTGGCTGATTCTGGTGAATAGAGGAAATGATACTGATCCGCGCGGTTGCGGAACATATAGGCATAGTCCAGCACGTTGAGGTAAGGCGCGCCACCAGCAGAGTTCTGTGTGGAGGCCGCATAGATGTCCACGATACCCTGCTGCGTCTTTTCAACACAGGATGTCTGGCCACAAATCTGGTTGTCGCCGATGAATTCGACGCGGATCTCACCGTCTGTGCGGCTTTCCAGATCGCGGGCGAATTCAAGGCAACCTGCACGTTCAATCAACAGGTTACGTTCGTTAAATCCAGCGGCACCGAATTTGAATGTGAACTTGGCTTCTTTCTTGAAGCGCTTGTCGTAGGACGATTCTGCTGCGCTTGCCAGATTGGCAAGGCTCATCGCGCCGCCAAAGCTGCCCGCGGCCAGCAGTGTGGATGACATGCCGTATTGCCCTGCAACCCTGAACAGATCGCGCCGCGAAATGCCGCCTAGTTTATCCGATACTTTCATTGTGTTCCTCCCAGCTGAAGTAGTTCGTCAATTAATGAGACTTTTAGTTTCAAAAAACACTAGCGAGAAAAGCTGCTTCTGTATAGAATTTTCTTTACCTAGCGGGAGGGATGCATAATGGACGCCGACTTTATCATTGTTGGTGCAGGGTCTGCGGGCTGTGTTCTGGCAAATCGGCTGAGTGCGGACCCGAGGAACAAGGTGATCCTGTTGGAGGCGGGGGGGCGTGACCTGAACCCGTGGATTCACATCCCGGTGGGGTATTTCAAGACGATCCATAATCCGAAGGTGGATTGGTGTTACAAAACCGAACCTGATCCGGGGTTGAATGGCCGTTCTATCGAATGGCCACGCGGCAAGGTCTTGGGGGGGTCCTCATCGTTGAACGGGCTGCTTTATGTGCGGGGGCAGCCACAGGATTATGACCGCTGGCGTCAGATGGGGAATACCGGTTGGGGCTGGGATGATGTTCTGCCGCTGTTCAAACGTGCAGAGAGGAACGAGCGTGGTGCGGATGCCTATCACGGGGGTCAGGGGCCGCTGTCGGTCAGCAACATGCGCATCCAGCGTCCGATCACCGATGCCTGGGTCGCGGCAGCGCAGGCGGCGGGATATAAGTTCAATTCAGATTACAACGGGGCGGATCAGGAAGGAGTGGGGTTTTTCCAGCTGACCTCTCGCAACGGGTGGCGCTGTTCGGCGGCGGTGGCTTACCTCAACCCCGTCAAGAAACGTCCGAACCTGCGGATCATCACCCATGCGCAGGTCGAAAAGGTTGTGATCAAGGACAGGCGGGCCACAGGGGTGATCTATACCAACCGCCGTGGGCAGCAGCAGACGCTGAGCGCACAGCGCGAGGTTATCCTGTCGGGCGGTGCGATCAATTCACCGCAATTGTTGATGTTGTCGGGTATCGGCCCAGCGGAACATCTGGGCGAACACGGCATCACGGTTGAGCAGCATGTGAATGGCGTTGGCAAGAACATGCAGGACCATCTGCAGGCGCGACTGGTCTATAAGACCCATGAACCGACGCTGAATGATGAAGTGTCCTCGCTCTGGGGGCAGGCAAAGATCGGGTTAAAGTTCGCGATGTTCCGGGCTGGTCCGATGACCATGGCCGCCAGCCTTGCCACCGGTTTCCTGAAAACCCGTGATGATCTGGAAACACCTGACATACAGTTCCACGTTCAGCCCCTGTCGGCAGAGAACCCCGGCAAAGGGGCAGACAGGTTTTCGGCCTTTACCATGTCGGTGTGTCAGCTGCGCCCCGAAAGCAAGGGCGAGATTAGATTGGCCAGTGGAGATCCGCGCAGCTATCCCAAGATCATTCCCAACTATCTGTCCACCAAGACCGATTGCGATACCATTGTGGAAGGGGTGAACATCGCCCGCCGGATCGCGCGCAATGCGCCGCTGACCTCCAAGATATCGGAGGAATTCCGGCCCCATCCCGGTCTGGACATTGAAAATTATGACGAAACGCTGGACTGGGCCCGCAACAATACCGCGTCGATTTATCATCCGACGGGCACTTGCAAGATGGGTCAGGGTGCGGACGCGGTTGTGGATGCGCGGCTGCGGGTGCATGGCATCGCGGGGCTGCGGATCGCGGATTGTTCGATCATGCCGGAAATCGTGTCGGGCAATACCAATGCGCCAGCGATCATGATCGGGGAAAAGGCCAGCGATCTGATTTTGGAAGACGCGCGTTAAAAACTGCGGGGGGTCAGCCCGGCGTGAAACCAGCGCAGATAGGTATAGATGGTGAAGACGGGCCGCCCTGTGGCCAGTGCAATGTCAGCGCTGTAGGGCACCATATTGGTGCATTCCAGAATGATTGCGCCGACTGTCGGATCCTGCGCCACAAGCGCTTGTGCCGCCGCCACCATTTCGCGCCGTGCTGCGGTCACATCCAGCGTTGTTTTATTGCCAAGGATTGAGGTTGCGAAACTGCTGCCCTCCATCCCCTGTATCGGTGTCCCTGCCGGTACACCTGCGGCCGTCAGATGCGCGGGGGTCAATGTCGTGGCAGAAATGGTCAGCACGCCCAGCCGCTGATCTGGTGCCAGCAGGGGGGCGATTTGCCCGGCCTGCTCCAGTGCCGAGGCCGCCACCGGAACGCCCAATGCGGCCGCCAGCCGGGGACGGATCAGCGCCAGAAAACCACAGGTGGTTGCGATGCCCCGGCACCCCTGGGCCACCAGATCACGTCCAATATCAATGAAGGATTGCACAAAAGGTTCGATGTCATCGCAGACAATCGCCTGTGGCGTCGCGTCTTTCACCACGCCGTAGCGGACGGGAAAGGGCCAGGTTTGCGCATTTCCGACATCCCCGAGGATGCGTGGGAAACGGGTATCGAGCATCAATATTCCCAAGTTCGCCGGGGTGTTTTCCTGCATGTTCAATCCTTTGGCTGTGGTGGAACTATTGCGCGGCCGAGGGGCGTGGAACAAGGGAAAATGAAAACGATGACAATTTGTAAACATTTTGTTGATGTTTGGTAATTCCATGGCATGATGCCGCTGGGGAGAATCAAAATTGCAAAACCATTTCAGACTTGAGGTGTGCGGATGACGCGCCATGTTGCTGTCATAGGGGCGGGGATCGTTGGTGTTTCTACCGCGATATGGCTGCGCCGTGCTGGCATTGATGTCACGGTCATTGACCGTGGCGCGCCGGGGTCGGGCACGTCCCATGGCAACGCGGGTGTGCTGGCGGCCTGTGCAATGGTGCCTGTCACCAGCCCCGGTCTGATCACCAAGGCACCGGGCATGTTGCTGAACCCGGATTTCCCGTTGTTTATGCGCTGGGGCTATCTGCCCAAGCTGCTGCCGTGGCTGCGCAAATATGTGGCCCACGCCAATGACGCGGATACGCGGCGCATCGCACAGGGCTTGACCCCGATTGTAGGTGACGCGGTCGAGCAGCACAAAAGCCTCTGTGATGATCTGGGGCTGGGTGATTGGGTCAGCGAAAGCGACTATTGTTTTGCCTATGCCAACCGCGCTGCGTTTGAAGCCGAAAGTTATACTTGGGCGCTGCGTAAAGAGGCCGGGTTTAACCCGATGCTGATCGAAGGGCAGGAGGTGCGCGATTATGAACCGGCGCTGGGTCCGGACCTTGGCTTTATGGCGATCATGAAAAACCACGGGTTTATCCGCAGTCCCGGTGGCTATGTTCAGGCGCTGGCGCAAGCGTTTGAGGGGATGGGCGGCACGATTTTGCAGGCAGAGGTCAAGGATTTCGACTTGAGCGGCGGCGCGGTGTCAGCGGTTCACACCACCCTAGGCACGGTGAACTGCACAGAGGTGGTGCTGGCCACGGGTGTCTGGTCAAAACCGATGATGGCCAAACTGGGCCTGAATGTACCGCTGGAATCGGAGCGCGGCTATCACATTGTGTTTGAGGATGCGACAGGTGGTCCCGCGCGCCCGACCATGGTTGCCAGCGGCAAATTCGTGGCAACGCCGATGGAGCAAGGTGTGCGCTGTGCCGGTATCGTCGAATTCGGCGGGCTTGAGGCAGGGGCATCGAAAGCTCCGCTGGCATTTTTGCGGCGTCATGCGGCCAAGGCTTTTCCGAACCTCAAAGCCAAATCCGAGGTGGAATGGCTGGGCCATCGTCCGGCCACCAGCGACAGCCTGCCGTTGATCGGGCAGGTGGGTGACACCAAGGTGTTTACCGCCTTCGGCCATCATCACATCGGCCTCACCGGCGGCCCAAAGACAGGGCGTTTGGTTGCCGGGCTGATCGCGGGGGCCCAGGTGAATACCGATCTTGCGCCTTATCACCCGCAACGCTTTTCAACGAAGACTTAGACAGATGAAGACCAAAACCAAAAGGGAGACGACAATGAAACTGACAACAAAACTGATGACAGGTGTGGCAACTGCCGCTGTGGCGCTGAGTGGCGCATTGCCTGTGATGGCGGGTGAAAAATGGGATATGCCGATGGCTTATTCGGCCTCCAACTTCCATTCCGAGAATGGCGTTGAATTTGCCAATTGCGTTGCAGCTGGCACCAACGGCGATATTGAAATCACCGTACATGCGGGCGGGTCGCTGTTCGCAGGCGCGGATATCAAACGGGCGATCCAGACAGGTCAGGTGCAAATCGGCGAGCGTTTGCTGTCCGGCCACCAGAATGAAAATGCCGTTTTCGGCTTTGACTCTGTACCCTTCCTTGCACCGTCATTCGATGACAGTGCCAAGCTGTTCAAAGCAGCCAAGCCCAAGCTGGACGAGGTGCTGGCCGAGCAGAACCTAACCATGCTTTACGCCGTACCATGGCCGCCACAGGGTCTGTACTTCAACAAAGAAGTGAACAGTGTTGAGGACATGGCTGGCACCAAATTCCGCTCTTATAATGCGGCCACGGCCCGTCTGGCGGAACTGACTGGCATGTTGCCCGTGACCATTGAAGCGGCTGAGCTTTCACAAGCCTTTGCCACCGGTGTGGCAGAGTCGATGGTCTCCTCCGGTGCGACGGGTTACGACCGCAAGGTCTGGGAAAGCCTGTCACATTTCTATGAGGTCGATGCCTGGTTGCCCTATAACTATGTGATGGTGAACAACGACGTTTGGGCGGATGTGTCTGACGTCAACAAAGCGGCGATCACAAGCTGTGCAGATGAAGCGGCAGCGCGTGGTTTGCAGGCGTCCAAAGATTATACCAAGTTCACCATGGATGGTTTGGCCGAAGGTGGCATGACCGTTGGTCCAGCGGGCGAGACGCTGATGTCTGGTCTGCGCGAGATCGGTGCGACCATGACCTCTGAATGGCTTGAAGCAGCAGGTGAGGATGGCGCGGCCATCGTCGACGGCTTCAAGGCAATGCAATAAACGCATGTAGCAAAAAGGTAGGGCCGCGTTTGCGGCCCTATTTGCCAATATGACATATGATGCATTCATAAACGCCGAGCGGACCGGCTGGCATGAGAGGGCAGAGGTTTATGCCACTCATACCGCACGGGCGACCTTGCAGATCGTTCCTGCATTGCTTGACACATTGGGGTTGCGCCCCGGCATGCGGTTGCTGGATGTGGCCTGTGGTCCCGGTTATGTCGCGGGTGCTGCGGCGGCGCTGGAGGCGGAGGTCACGGGTGTGGACTATGCCGCAGGGATGATTGATGCCGCAAGACGCCGCTTTCCCGGTTTGAATTTTGATATTGCTGACGCGCAGGCGCTTCCGGTCGCGGATGGTACCTTTGATGCGGTTGCCTGCAACATGGGACTGTTTCACATGGGGGACCCCGCGCAGGCCATGCGAGAGGCTGCGCGCGCGCTGCGCCCCGGTGGCCGCTTTTGCTTTAGCCAATGGACAGCGCCATCCGATTCACCGCTTTATGCGGCGTTGTTCGAGGTGCTGAAAGAACATGCGGATATGAGCCTTGCTGATCCGGCACCCGACGCCTATGCGCTGTCTGAGCCGCAGAACGTGACAAGGATGATGGAAGACGCGGGTTTTGCAGAGACCCGAACACGGCGGTTGGATACTGTACTAATCGCCACGGGCCCGGATTTCTTTGACTTTTTCATGCAGTTTGGCGTGCGTGTACCGCTGATTGTCGCGGCGCAAGAGCCCGATGTTCAGCAGCGCCTGCGCGACCGTATCAATGCCGCCATGACATCGTTTCAAACGCCAACAGGTTTTGAGGTACCCATGCCCAGCCTGATTTATACAGGGACCAGACAATGAAAATTCTCCGGCGTGTGCTTGATTTTCTATACAATGCTGCGGGTGTGATTGCCGCGCTTTGCCTGATTGCAATCCTGTCTTTGATTGTCGCCCAGATGATCGCCCGTTGGACCGGCGAGATCTTTCGCGGGGCACCGGATTATGCAGGCTATGCCATGGCTGCGGCCAGCTTTTTCGCCTTTGCCAGCGCGTTGAACCGGGGGGCGCATATCCGCGTTTCGATCTTGCTGAACGCGGTGTCGCCGCGTCTGAAGTACATCTTGGAAATCTGGTGTTTTTCGGTGGGGGCGGCCATTGCGTGGTATTTTACCTATTACGCCTATTGGTTCGTCTATTGGTCCTGGAAATTCAAAGAGGTCAGTCAGGGGCAGGATGCAAGCCTGTTGTGGATCCCGCAATCGGTCATGGTGATCGGCGGGGGGCTGTTGGCGATCGCGCTGACGGACAATCTGATCCATGTGCTGCTAAAGGGCAATCACCGTATTGTCCGTGACACTGTTGAAAGCCACGGGGAATAATCATGACAGAACTTTACGCTATTGCGCTGTTTCTTTTCGTCCTGTTTTTGCTGCTTGGCACGGGTGTCTGGGTTGGTCTGGCCCTGATGGGGGTTGCATGGGTCGGGATGGAGTTGTTCACCACACGCCCGGTTGGTGACGTGATGGTCACCACGATCTGGGCTTCGTCCTCGTCCTGGACCTTGACGGCGCTGCCGCTGTTCATCTGGATGGGGGAAATCCTCTATCGAACGCGACTGTCCGAAGACATGTTCAAAGGTCTGTCGCCATGGCTGGCGCGTTTGCCGGGGGGCCTGGTGCATACCAATATCGTGTCCTGCACCGTGTTTGCAGCGGTTTCCGGTTCTTCTGCTGCGACGCTGACCACCGTGGGTAAAATGGCGATCCCCGAACTGCGGGCGCGCAATTATCCCGAGAAGATGGTGATCGGCACACTTGCCGGTGCGGCAACCCTTGGTCTGATGATCCCGCCATCGCTGGCATTGATTGTTTACGGGGTGACAGTAAATGAAAGCATCACCAAGCTGTTCTTTGCCGGTGTCTTTCCCGGTCTTGTGCTGGCGGGCATGTTCATGGGCTACGTCGCCTTGGTCAGTTTCACCTCCAAGGAATGGAACCCCTCAGTTGAGAGCGGGATGAGCTTTTCCGAAAAGGTAGCGAATTCGCGTTTTCTGTTGCCGGTTTTTGCCCTGATCACCGTTGTTATCGGATCGATGTACGCAGGCCTTGCCACCGCGACCGAGGCGGCGGCCATTGGTGTGATCGGCGCGCTGGTTCTTGCGCTTTTGCAAAAATCCCTGACATGGGACAGCTTTCGCGAAAGCCTGATGGGGGCGACGCGCACTTCTGCAATGATTGCGCTGATCCTTGCGGGGGCGGCCTTCCTGAAGCTGTCGATGGGGTTCACCGGTTTGCCGCGGTCACTGGCCGATGGGATTGCCGCGATGGAGCTGACACGGTTCCAACTGCTGATGGCACTTTTGGTGTTCTACATTATCCTTGGTATGTTCCTTGACGGGATTTCCGCCATCGTGCTGACCATGGCTGTGGTCGAACCGATGGTACGCAGCGCGGGCATTGATCTGATCTGGTTCGGGATCTTTGTAGTTGTGGTTATCGAAATGGCGCAGATCACACCGCCTATCGGGTTCAACCTATTTGTTCTGCAAGGCATGACGGATCATGAAATGGGCTATATCACCCGCGCGGCCCTGCCGATGTTTGCCATTATGGTGCTGATGGTCTTTGTCCTGATCTGGTTCCCCGAGGTTGCGACATGGCTGCCTGAGAACATGCGTTCGGGTCCGGGTTAAGGGGCATGACAAATGCAGCGATTTCTTTGGCTTGCGTCAACCCATGCGCGCGCCTGTCTGATCCTTGGATTGCTGGCTGGGCTGGCCCTGCCGTCCTTTGCGGCGATGCTGGTGGTGTGGTTGCCGCATATGGTGGCGATCCTGCTGACGGTCACCGCCCTGCGCATCGGGCACCGCGCCGCGATGGGGGCGGTTGGCGATCTGTGGTGGGGGCTCAGCGCGGTTGCGTTGTTGCAGACGGGCCTGCCCTTGGCCGTGCTGGGGGTGCTGACGCTGGCCGGTCTACAAGACACGCCCGCGACACTGGCGATCGTGCTGGCCTGCGCGGCACCTGCGATCACCGGCAGCGTCAATCTGGCGCTGATGCTGCGGCTGGATGCCGGGCGGATGATGCAAATTCTGGTGCTGGGCACAGCGGTATTTCCGCTGACGGTTCTGCCGGTGTTGGCATTTTTGCCGCAAGCGGGATCGCCTGCTGTGATCATCCTCGCTGCGCTCAAGCTATTGGTGGTTATCGTGCTGGCAACGGGGCTTGGGTTTATGCTGCGCCAGCGGTTCTTTCCGCAGCCAAGCGAGGGGCAGGTCAAGGCATTGGACGGGCTGTCGGTGCTGGCTTTTTCTTTTATCGTTGTGGGGCTGATGGCTGCACTCAATCCGGCGCTGCGCAGCGATCCTTTGGCCGTAGCAAAATGGGCAGTACTTGCCTTTGCGATCAGCTATCTTTTGCAGCTCTTCACCCTGCTTGCCCTGCGGCGCAGCCCGTTGCGGGGTGTCGCGGGGCCGCTGGCAATCGGGGCAGGCAACCGCAATATCGCGATCTTTCTGGTGGCTCTGCCTGCCGAGATTCTGACCCCGTTGATGATTTTTATCGGCTGCTGGCAGTTGCCGATGTATCTCACGCCGATGCTTTTGCCACGGCTTTACAAATGGGCGCTGCGCGATGAGTGATTGGCCAAAAATCCGCACTGTCGGGCTGTCGGGGGTATTGGTCACCTTTGCCGGTGAGATGTCCGAGCCTGCCAACCGCGCTGCCCTTGCCTTTCGCGCCGCAGTTGATGGGGCGGATTGGCCGGAGGTCTCGGAAACCAGTACCTCGTTGGTCTCTACATTTCTGGAGGTCGACCTTGCCAGCACCTTGCCGCAGGACGTGACGGAACGCCTTGAGGAGCTGTTGAAAAGCCGCGACTGGTTTGCCGCCGCGCTGCCCGCGGGGCGAACCCTGTGGCAGGTGCCGACGCTCTATGGCACGGAACTGGCCCCCCAGCTTGAAGAGGCAGCAGAGGTTGCGGGTGTTGATCCTGATCAGGCGATTGCGGAAATTTCAGCTTCTCGCGTTCGGGTATTGACCATCGGCTTCGCCCCCGGTCAGCCCTATATGGGAGAACTTTCTGATACGTGGAATATCCCGCGTCAACAGGGGCTTACCAAATCCGTGCCCTCTGGTGCGCTGGTCATTGCAATCCGCCAGTTGATTGTCTTCACCAATGCGGCCCCAACGGGATGGCGCCATATCGGGCAGACGGCGTTTCGCACCTTTCGCCCTGATGCAGAGATGCCTTTCACGCTTGCCCCGGGGGATGAATTGACCTTTCCCGCGATCAGCCGCGCCGAATATGACGCGATCCTTGCCAAGGATACATCCGGCCTTGGCGGAGCCACCCGCGAGGTGCTGACATGACAGCGCATTTGATGATAACCCAAGCCGGTCCAGGGCTGAGCTTGCAGGACCAGGGTCGGGCCGGATATCGCGCACAAGGATTGACAGTTGGCGGGGCGGCAGATCGCACCGCCCTGTTTGAGGGCGCGGCATTGCTGGGCCAGCCCGCAACCCACGCGGCGATCGAGATGGCCGGCAGTGGCGGCAGTTTCACTAGTGATACCGATATTCGGATTGCGCTGACCGGTGCCGAGATGGTTGCGAAGATTGATGGCGAACCCGTGGTTTGGGGTGCCAGTCACCGGTTGCCTGCGGGCGCGAAGCTGACCATCGGCGGCGCGCGCAACGGCAGCTATGGCTATCTGCATGTGGGCGGCGGGTTTGCCACGCCACTGGTGATGGGATCACGGGGCAGCCATCTGGCAGGTGGGATCGGGACGGTGTTGCATAGCGGCGACGCACTGCCGGTTGGGCCTGACGCTGCGCAGGATGTGGCGATGACCCTGCCTAAACCCGACCGTTTCGGCGGGGGCAAGATCCGGCTGGTGGAATCGATGCAGACAGCATCCTTTGATGCGGAAACCATTGAACGCTTTACCGCTACATCTTTTCGCCGAGATGCCCGCGCCAACCGCATGGGGGTGCGTATGGATCATGACGGGGCCGGGTTTGCCACAGGTGCGCAGCTGAGCATCGTGTCAGAGGTGGTTGTGCCCGGTGACATCCAGATATCGGGTGACGGTGCGCCCTATGTGTTGATGTATGAATGTCAGACCACAGGAGGGTATCCGCGTATCGGATCGGTGCTGCCTTGTGATTTGCCCCGTGTGGCACAGGCGCAAACCGGGGTTGCCCTGACGTTTGAATTTGTCGGGATGGAAGAGGCGGTGAACCTGCAAACCCGCTACCTTGCGGCGTTGAAATCCTTGCCGTCACAGGTGACGCCCCTGGTGCGCGACCCGGCCAGCATACGTGATCTGCTGAGTTATCAAATGATCAGCGGCGTGATTTCCGCCGTTGCGGACCCTTTTGAACAGGAGAGTTGAGCCATGCCAACCGTGGATCTGAATGCCGACATGGGCGAAAGCTTTGGGGCCTGGAAGATGGGGGATGACGCCGCCCTGCTGAACATCGTCACCTCGGCCAATATTGCTTGTGGCGGGCATGCGGGGGATGCGGATGTAATGGCCACGACGATGACACTGGCGCATCAGAACGGGGTTGGGATTGGGGCGCATCCGGGGTTCATGGACCTTGCCGGATTTGGCCGCAACCGCATGTCGGTGCCGCGTGCCACCTTGCAAAATCAGGTGCGGTTTCAGGTCGGCGCATCGCTTGGCATGGCGAAATCCGTAGGCGCGAAGGTCCGGCATCTGAAGTTGCATGGTGCGATGGCGAATATGGCGTCGGAGGACGAAGGGATGGCGCGCGACCTTTATGAGGCGGCGTTGAGTGTAGACCCTGATCTGATCATAATGGTTCTGGCCGCCACAGCGCAGCAAAAAGCGGTTGAGGCGCTGGGCTGTGCCTGGGCCGGTGAGATTTTTGCCGATCGCGCCTATAACGATGATGCGACACTTGTTGACCGGTCCCTTGATGGTGCGGTGATCCATGACGCGGACCTTGCCGGCGGACGCATGGTCGAGATGGTCAAGGCCGGTGCGATCATCACCCAAAGCGGCAAACATATTCCGACACGGATTGACACGATTTGTTTGCATGGTGACACGGTCGAGGCGGTGCAGATTGCCGGTTCGGTGCGGCGTCAGCTGGAAGCGGCGGGGATCACGCTGGCGAAGTTCAGCGGCCAAGCATAGGGCAAGACCTTAGGAGACATATCCGGCGACAACCTGCAACAGTTTGTAGGCTGTGCGGGCATCGCTGCCGACCACGTCCAGAAACTCCTCTGCGCCAATACGCAGGCAGGTCAATTCGCTGGCCGCCCGCATGTCCAATGCGCGCGGTTCATTGCGGATCAGCCCCAGTTCGCCCACCAGTTTACCCGCGCCGGAGGTGGCAATTAGGATGTCGTCCTTGCCCTCCACAGGCAGCAACAGATCCGCCTCACCTTCGGTGATCAGATAGGCCCCGCTGGAGGGGTCATCGTCTTTGTGGAACACATATTCGCCTGCCTTGGCCTGATACCAGCGCGCACTAAAGGCCAGCAGACGCAGCTGTTTGCGCTCTAGCCCGGCAAAGAGATCGGTTTGTTCAAGCGCGCGCAGTTTGCGTGACAGATCCGCCCCAACCGTGTCGTCCTCATCCACGGGGGCGGCGCTGGCGAGGGTCGATATGCGCCCCTGTTGCAGTACGAACTGAGCATCAAAACCACTGGTGTCGTCAAAGCTGGGTTGCAGGCAGATGATTGTCGCTTCCGGTAAAAGACCACGCAAGCGGTCGTGTAGCCCGGCGCGGGTTGGGGCATCGAAACTGGACAGTACATTGTCGAGGATCAGCACTTGTGGCCGTTTGATCGTGGCGCGGCTGATGGCAAGTGTTTCGGTTAACATGGCCGAAAGATTCTTGCCGCCCAGCGTCAGCGGCAGGTCAAAGATCAGATCCAGAACCAGCCCTTCCAGCCCTGCCGCGTATAGTGCATCCACCGCCACCGCACGCAGGGCATCGCCCTGAGGTCCGGCGTTTTCGGCAATTTTGCCGAACAGCGCGTTTTCCAGCACGGTCAGCCCGGCAACAGGGCTGTCAAGGGTGATCGGGCTCATCAGGCCAGACAGGCTTTGTTGCAGGTCGGCGGCGTGGGTTTTGCGAATTTCTAGAACGCGGTTGATGATCTTGTCCGGGAAGGCAGATCCCAGTTTCTCCGCCGATATGGCAAAGGTCACAGCCAGCAGGGAAGCTTTGTCGGCAGTTTCCAGCGTGGTACCGTCGCGCTGTTTGGCGCGTAAGTCAACGGCAGCTTCAAAGGTGGCCGGGTCCAGCCCTAACTTGCGAAACAGCGGGTGGTCGGTGCCGTCAACGCCAAAGGTTTGGCGCAGGACATCAACAGTATCTGCGGCCAGTTGCAGCAAATCCTGTTCAAGACCCAGCTTGGCAAGCAGTGCCATAAACTCTGTCTGGTCCTGCAAAAGAGCCGGGGTGATGACCTGTTTCGGGGTGGCGAAGATCAGGTTTTCCGCAACCGGAAGCGCGGGATTAAACAAATCCTTGTCAAAGACATGCACATGTTTGATCAGCCCCGATTTTTGCAGTTGTTCGGAAACTTCAGGCCGCAGCTTGACCAAGGCGTCAGCCAGTTCCGGGTGCGCCTCTGCGACAAAGCGCTGATCCAACCCGCGCAGGAATAAGGTGCGGTCGATTTCCATGCCTTTGATCAGCGACAACCACCAGGCCCGCAGCCCGGTTTCACCATCAATCTGCATGTCATCCAGATCGAACCAATTGGCAGTTGATGCATCGGTGCTGTTGCCTGCGCGTGCACTTTCCAGACCCAGAGCGGATAGAGCGCCATCCTCTGACGGGCGCAGCCGAAGGGGCAAAACTACGTTGTCCCCAAAGCTGCCCAGAAACATCACAGGTCGAGAGGTGGCATGGCCGATCCGTTTGGCGATTGTTGCCTGATGCAACTCTGACAGAGGTTCGCCGGCTAGGGTTACCTTGCCTGAAGACGGGATGATCTCGCGCATCAGAACCTCGGCCAATGCGCGGCGGTCTTCGTCGCTGGGTGATGTGATGGCGACGGTGCTGCCTTGGGCAAAGGTGGCGCTGACCTCTTCAAGAACGGGGTTGCCGTCCGCGTCCTGTACACTGATCCCATCAAGGGAAACATCGCCCACAAGTGACGGGATATCGCCGGGGTCGCTGTTGAATAATTCTGTTCGAACCATGCCATTGGGCGCAAACCGCTCCATGATTACCTCCCAGCGCAGGGCCATATCCTGTGATTGATTGTAATAGGCCAACAGTTCTTTCCACGGGCTGGACAGATCCTTGTAGGCCGCAAGGGCCGCGACCAATGCGCCGACGGTGACCTCGCCGGTTATGGTCAGGTACCCCCCGATGGAATAAAAGAAGAACGGCGTAAGCTGGCCGATGAAGTTGTTGAGAAACTTCATGAAGAACTTTTTCTGGAAGATCTCGAACCGGATCGCATAAAGCGCCCCCAGACGTTCGGAAAACAGCGCCAGCCGGTAGCGCCAGCCGCCATTGGTGCGCAGGGTGCTGGCCCCGGCGGCCCCTTCGCCGATCTCTGCTGCCAGGGCGCGGATCTGGATCACGCGTTTCTTGTTCAGCAGGTTGATTTGTTTTTGCAGCTTGGGGATCAGCCACGCCTGCAACGGGATCAGCGCGCAGGCGGCAAGGCCAAAGGCGATGCTTTGCATGAACAGGAACACCAGGATCGTCAGCATCTGGCCCGCTTGCAGTACCGGTTGCGCGACGGCATCGCCCATCAAACCGCCCATGGGTTCGGATTCGGATGTGATTATCGATACCAGTTCACCCTGGCTGGTGCGTTCGAAATAAGGGGCAGGAAAACGCAGGATGCGGGCAATGAGCGTATACCGCAGGCGGCGCAGCAGGCGTTCCGCCAGCACCCCCTTCATGGTGTTGATGCGCATCTTCATAATGCCGTGGCCAAGCACCGACAGCAGGAAAGCGCCGCATAAAAGCATCAGGAATGTGATCTGATCAACAGTGACCCCGAAGAAATTGATGTTGTCTGAGGCAGCACCAATCGCATCGTTGATGATGCGTTTGGGAAGTTCGAGCGTCAGAAACAGGAGTGGGAACAGGGTGAGGGTCACGGCCAGCAGGATCAGCTGGTCACGTTTGGAGTACTTCCAGATAAATGAAAACAATGAACGTTCGATGGAAATTGTCCGGAAAATCGTAGGAGTCAAAGGATATGATAACAGGCTTAGCAATAGCGGGGCTTCGAAATCAAATGAATTGCGCCGCGTTCTGAATTCACTACCATGAGAAAGGAGGAGAAAAAATCTTGGATACGGCGCTGAACTCGGCACTCTTGGTCCTGATACTATTGCAGGGCAAACATATGTTTGCGGATTACTTCCTGCAGACCCCCCGCATGCTTGCCGGGCGCAGCACCTATGTGCATCTGGGCCGGACAGAACATGCGGCATTACATGCCATCCTGTCGTTCCTTGTACTCAAGATTTGCGGTGCAACCCTTTTGTTTTCCGTGACTATTTGCGTGGTTGAATGGGTGGCCCACTATCACATTGACTGGGTCAAAGGGTGCTATTCACAGCGCAAGAAACACGGGCCGACCGATGCCGCATATTGGCGTGCGTTCGGCCTTGATCAGTTGATGCACCAACTGACTTATGTCGCGATGATCTGGGCTTTTGTGCGGTACGGAATCTAGGGTGACCGGTCTTTCGTGAGCTGAGAGCAGGCCTGTCCAGCCTTATTATTGTTGCTGGTTAACGAACAGTTGTTTTTCAGCCTTAGGATTGTGTGCTGATAGTATGCTCAATTTTGTTCAAACCGCCTTATTTCATATATTATCAATGATTTGCTTGGAGATTGTACGTCAATTCTGGCATTCTCGAGACGGTGGGTGCCATAATTGCCGGGAATGGGAGTTCCCTAGATTATGAGGTGAGGTGAGGTGATCCGCTGATGTCGGTATTGGTGCTTTCGAGTCTTCAAAAATCAGGCCTTTTTGTGTCTTCGGACATGTTCGGTGCCAATGCGGTTTTTGGTTTGACTGATGATGGTGTCCCGACAGATGAATACGCCGATGCCGCGGCCGCTTTGGGTGTGCAGAACATCCGTTTCGGCGGTGGCCAGGCCGACCTTGATCCGTTTAAACCAAATGCGGCGGGTGAGTTGCCGGTACAGGGTGAAAACGCCATCAATATCGTTGAGATGAAAGGTGGCAACCTGCGGTCTGAATTGGTTGATTTTCTGGATTGGTGTGTGCAGGCCACGGCCAATGGTACACCGACCAAAACAACCCTGATCATTCCTACCAAACATCTTTCCGCAGAGGATTATGCGGCATTCGCGCAAGAGATCGAGGTTTTCACCACTGCGGTCATGCAACGTTACGGTGATGTCATTGCGGCGTTTCAAATGGGTAACGAATATTGGGAAATGGGTGAAACCTCATATGGCATCAAGGCTTCGCTTGGGGCCGAGGCGCTGGCGCGGGGGATGGCCGCGGCAGGTGTGGCTGAGGTGGATCAGCCGGATATTCTGGTGCAGATGGGAACGGCGGGTAATCTGGGATCAGAATTTCCCGCAGTGCCGGGAATATCGGATTTCATGGCGCGCAATCAGGCGGCCAACAACCAGATCATTGACCAGCTGAGCAATGAGGCGCGCGCTGCAATTGATGGGGTGACGGAGCATTATTATTACAACAAGCTGGATTACGCCTTTGCCGACCTCGACAGTAGCGTAAAGAACATCAACAAGGATTTTGACATCTGGTCCTCCCGTCTGGGTGGGGATCTTGACCTGCATATTACCGAGTGGAATGTGAAAACCACAGCTGAGACGCAGCATGGTATGGTAGCCGGGTCCAGCATGGTCAAGCAATTCGAGAACATGATTGCGATCGGTGTTGATGGGGCGCATGTCTGGGCATTGGATTACCATTCGCGCACGGCGCTGACGCTGGACACTGACGAAGGGGTGCGGCTGGACGCGCAGGGGCGGTTAACCAACTCAGCGCAAGGCGCAGTTTTTGATCTGATGTCGGAGGCCTTGGTGGGGAAGGAACTGGTTTCGGCCAGCTTTACAAACGGCTTGCCAGAAATTTCGGTAACCGCCTATGCGGATGCGCAGGAAATGGTGTTCTACATCACCTCACGTAGCCTGGAGGTCACGGATTTCACGTTGGACCTAGCCGCCAAGTTACCCGTCGCGGGGCCGGTCAGGGCCGTGCAAATCTCGATGGACAGAGAAAGTTCAAATGGTTTGCAATGGAACGCCGGTGAAAAGGCCGACAGCGTCTTGGTGGATGGTCTGCCCTATTATTATAACGAACATGATGTTGATGTGACGCTGACAGATCTGGTGTTTGCCGACGCCAGCCTGATCGCGCTTGAGCTGAACCCGTTTGATGTTGTGGAGCTGACGGTCGCGCTTGATACAACGCCTTTGCCTTCAACTGAACCGATACCGCGCAAAGCGCCGGCAACGTCTGACAAGCATTATTTTCTGGGCGATGAAACAGATGACCTAATTCTATTGACGGATAATATCGTCTTTATCGACAGCGTTGCGGGGACGGATACGCTGGTTGTAGATGCCGAAAGAAGCGAGGCAACGGTTGCAGCTGACGGGTTTGGGCGCACGGTGCTGAGCGCAGAGGGGTTTGCTCCAGAGGTGATCCTGAACCATGTCGAACGCATCCAGTTTAACGATGGTATGCTCGCGCTGGATGTTGAGGGGAACAGCGGTCAGGCCTATCGCCTGTATCAAGCCAGCTTTGACCGAACGCCTGACGCTGCGGGGTTGGAATTCTGGATGGGGCAACTTGACAGTGGGGCGTTGTCCCTGACCGAAGTGGCTGAGTTATTTCTGACATCGGCGGAATTCACGCAGGCCTATGGCCGGAATGACAGTCTTGGCGATGCACAATTCATAGATTTGCTTTATGAGAACGTGCTGGACCGCACCCCTGACAGTGCCGGGTATGATTTCTGGCTTACACAGGCCGCGCAGGATGTCGGGCGCGAAGAGATGCTTGTGTCTTTTTCAGAGAGTGATGAGAACAAGCAGCTGGTTGCCCCGGCCATAAGTGACGGCATCTGGTTCAGCTAGGGCAATTGATCTGGTGTGCCCTGCCGCGCCGGCTGTCGGTCAGGGTTGCGGCGCGGCTAGCGCAACGTGACCCTTTTGATTTCACTGCTCCATCCCGAAAGATTGTCCCGGGCTTGAATGCCGACTTCCCTGATGTCCGCAGGAATTTCCACACCTGAAAGAGAGCGGGTGAAGGGTTGTTCATTCACATGAGGGTGCGCAAGATTGCGCAGGCCCAGTTCGTTTCCCTCCAAGTCGACCACGCGCCATGCATCTGCATAGTGATCCCAGCCCGTGTCCGCATGTTTCAGGGTGACGTCAAAAGTCCAATAGCCGCCTGATGGTCTGGCTGTGACCGATTCAATCTTTGGCGGGTCGGCAAGAACCGCTGTTGAGGTAACAAGCAGAGCGAGAATAAAACGTATAAACATGGCACCACCGGGCTAATTCAAGGGGTATGTAAACCGCTGTACTCTTTTTCCAAGAGGATGCCACGCGACTGTGAAGCGAATTCCCGCCGCCAGATCACAATAAGTGTCATTATTGCACCAGTCAGTAACAGGATCGGTCCGCCCAGCCAGCAAACAGAGGCCAGAGCGAAGTAGACCGCACGAAGGCCGCGGTTGAAACTGCGCGCCGCTGTCACGTTCAGCTCGCCCGCTTTTCTGGCCATATCGGGGGCGCGGGGATCTGTTGGATCGTTGGGGACGGCCCCCATGATCACAGAGCAATAGCCAAACAACCGGTTTGACCAGACGAATTTCAAAAAAGCATTGGTGAGGAAAAAGACGACCAGCAGCAGTTTGATTTCCCAGACGATGGGGGGATGGGACACGAGTGTCAGGTCCTGGGCCACCACCGCAAGGTTGTTGGCATTGCCAATCACCGCCAGCACACCACCAATCGCAATCATCGAGGTGGAGGCGAAGAAGGACGTGCCCTGTCGGAGGGTCGCGATGGTCTGGGCGTCGAAAATGCGCGGTTCGCGGTCCAGCATCTGGCGCATCCATTCACGGCGATAATTGGCCATGATCATAGAGACAGAGGGGCGTTTGGCGCTTGGATGCTCAATGCGCCAGCCCACAAGGAGCCAGACGCCGAACAGAACTGCCAAGGCGGCAAAATCCGAAGGGGTAAACAGGGCAAGGCGTTCAGTCCAGGTCATGATATGCTCTTACTGCGGCAAGTTGCATCTTGCCAGTCTTGATAATTGGTAATATTACTTTACCAAAATGTGAGGGATGTCGTCATGGAAATGCCAAAGCCGGATACAGAGGTGATTGCGCGCAAGGCAAGAGTTGTGGCGCGGTTGCTTTCTGTGCTGCCCGATGACGCGGTGATCCATGATGAACGAGAAACGCGGGCCTATGAATGTGACGCGCTGACCGCCTATCGCTGTCCTCCAATGGTCGCGGTGTTGCCGTCAAATACGCAGGAGGTTTCTGACGTGCTGCGCATTTGTCACAGCGAAGGGGTGCCTGTGGTGCCACGTGGGTCGGGCACATCGCTGGCCGGTGGGGCCTTGCCGACAGCGGATTGCGTGATCCTCGGGGTGGCGCGGATGAATGATGTGATTGAGACCGATTATGACAATCGGCTCATCCGGGTACAGACAGGGCGGACCAATCTTTCGGTTACGGGGGCTGTTGAAGCGGATGGGTTTTTCTATGCGCCGGACCCGTCTTCGCAGCTGGCCTGCGCCATCGCGGGCAATATCGCGATGAATTCCGGTGGGGCGCATTGCTTGAAATACGGCGTGACGACGAACAATCTGCTGGGCGTGACCATGGTGATGATGGACGGCGAGGTGGTGGAAATCGGCGGCGGGCATATGGACGCGGGTGGTCTGGACCTGCTGGGGCTGATCTGTGGTTCCGAAGGGCAATTGGGTGTGGTGACGGAGGCGACGTTGCGCATCCTGCCCAAGCCTGAGGGTGCGCGGCCCGTGTTGATGGGGTTCGATGACAACGAGGTTGCGGGGGCCTGCGTGAGCGACATCATCAAGGCAGGTGTGTTGCCAGTGGCGATTGAGTTTATGGACCGGCCCTGCATCGAGGCGACGGAGGCCTTTGCCAAGGCCGGATATCCGATGTGCGAGGCCTTGTTAATCGTCGAGGTTGAAGGATCGGACGCGGAGATCGACCACCAGTTGGCTCTGATCATGGCAATCGCACGGCGGCACAATCCGGTAGAACTGCGCGAAAGCCGCTCTGCCGAGGAGAGCGCCAAGATCTGGCTGGGGCGCAAGTCGGCCTTTGGCGCGATGGGGCAGATCAATGATTACATGTGTCTGGACGGGACGATCCCGGTGTCGGCCCTGCCGATGGTGCTGCGCCGGATTGGCGAGATGTCACAGGAATTCGGGTTGAAGGTTGGCAATGTGTTTCATGCCGGTGACGGGAATATGCATCCGCTGATTCTGTTTGATGCCAACAAGCCGGGTGATCTGGAACTGTGCGAAACCTTCGGGGCTGAGATTTTGAAGTTATGTGTTGAGGTGGGCGGCTGCCTGACAGGTGAGCATGGTGTGGGGATTGAAAAACGCGATCTGATGCATGTGCAATATGCAGCCGAGGATCTGGAGGCGCAGATGGCCGTGAAAGATGTGTTTGATCCGGCGTGGTTGTTGAACCCCGCCAAGGTGTTCCCCTTGGATGCATCCGCAGGGCGGCGTGCGGTAAAGTTGGCGGCGCAGTGAGTGAGCTTGTCTGGAGACTGTGGGGATGAGAATGCGGACAGTATATGGGGCCAAAAAGAGATGATGGTCAGAAGTGAACAAGAACTGGCAGCGCTTGTTGCAGACGCGGCAGACCCCCTGTCGATCCGGGGGGGCGGCACCCGCGGGATGGCGGGGCAGGGGGCGGCGCTGTCGGTGGCGGGCTTGTCGGGGATTACTTTATATGAACCCGGGGCGCTGACCATGGTGGCACAGGCGGGCACACCCCTGGACGAGATTGAGGCGGCGCTGGCGCAGGAGAACCAGCGGCTGGCTTTTGAACCGATGGATCATCGCGGGTTGGTGGGCAGTCAGGGCAGCCCGACGATTGGGGGAGTGTTCGCCGCAAATGTTAGCGGGCCACGACGGATTGCAGTTGGCGCGGCGCGGGATTTCCTGCTGGGGGTGCGGTTTGTGGATGGGCGTGGCGTTGTCGTGAAGAACGGCGGCCGGGTGATGAAGAATGTAACAGGCTATGATCTGGTGAAGCTGATGGCGGGGTCTTTCGGGACCTTGGGGGTGATGAGCGAAGTTTCGTTCAAGGTTCTGCCACGGGTGGAGACACAGGCCGCGCTGGTGCTGCATGGGTTGGACGATGGTCAGGCGGTTGCGGCGATGAGCCGTGCGATGGGCAGCCCGTTTGAGGTGACAGGAGCGGCGCATGATCCGGCCAAGGGGCAAACTGTACTGCGGGTTGAAGGATTTGAGGCCAGTGTGGCCTATCGCATTGGTCGGCTGCAAACCGAGTTGAACGGTATGGCAGGCGAGCTGACGGTCCTGAAGGCATCCGAGGCCGAGGCATTCTGGGAAAAGCAGCGTGATGTGGCGGTGTTCCACGGGGAGGAAGGCGATATTTGGCGGGTGTCGTGCAAACCGTCGGATGCCCCGGCGCTGGTGGCCAAGGCAGGGGCAGAGGCGCATCTGCTGGATTGGGTCGGTGGGCTGATCTGGTTGCGGATGGCGCAGGGGAGCGACCTTAGGGCGCGGCTGGGTCAGTTTGACGGCCATGCGACGATTGTGCGGGCCAGCGCGCAGACCAAAGCGCGTCTGGGCGTTTTTCACCCGGAGGCGGCGGGTGTGGCGAAGCTGTCCGCAGGGCTGCGGGCGCAGTTTGATCCCAAAGGTGTGTTTAATGCAGGGTTGATGGGGGCGGTCGCCTAGGACCGGCCTGTGCCAATTGATGACAAGCGGCGCGGCTGCGCCTGATATATTTACCGGAGCGATCATGCAGACGACATTTACCGAAAAACAGCTGAGCGATCCGGCGATCCAGCGCAGTAACGAGATCCTGCGTGCCTGTGTGCATTGTGGGTTTTGCACCGCAACCTGTCCAACCTATCAGGTTCTGGGGGATGAATTGGACAGCCCGCGCGGGCGGATTTATCTGATCAAGGATATGCTGGAAAATGACCGGGACCCGGATGCAAAGACGGTCAAACATATTGACCGCTGCCTGTCCTGTCTGGCTTGTATGACCACCTGCCCCTCTGGCGTGCATTATATGCATCTGGTGGATCATGCGCGTGAATATATTGATCAACGCTATAAACGGCCCTTTACGGATCGGGCCTTGCGCTGGCTCTTGGCGCGGATTTTGCCACATCCGATGCGGTTTCGCGTGGCCTTGCTGGGCGCCAAGATCGGGCGGCCTTTTGCGCGGTTGATGCCGGATGCGCGGCTGCGGGCAATGTTGGAAATGGCACCCAAGGTGATCCCGCCGGTCAGCCGAAATGATGATCCACAGACTTTTGTGGCAGAGGGGCCAAAGCGCAAACGGGTTGCCTTGATGACAGGCTGTGCGCAGAAGGCGCTGAACACCGATATCAATGATTCAACGATCCGTCTGCTGACCCGGATGGGGGCAGAGGTTGTAGTGGCAGAGGGGGCCGGATGCTGTGGGGCCCTGACCCATCACATGGGCAAGACGGATGAAAGCCACGCCAGTGCCGCCAGGAACATTCGCGCCTGGTGTGCGGAAATGGATGGTGAGGGGTTGGATGCGATTGTGATCAATACCTCTGGATGCGGGACCACGGTCAAGGATTACGGGCATATGTTTCGCAATGATCCATTGGCGGCAGATGCGGCAAGGGTATCGGCGATTGCCCGCGATGTGTCCGAGGTTCTGATGGATTTGGGCAAGGACGAGCCAGCAGGTAAGGGGCGCGCGGTCATCCCTGAGGATATGGTTGTGGCCTATCACGCGGCCTGTTCCTTGCAGCATGGCCAGCAGATCAAGACCTATCCGAAAGATTTGTTGAAAAAGGCCGGGTTCACAGTGGTGGAACCTGCAGATGCGCATCTGTGTTGCGGATCGGCGGGGACATATAATCTGATGCAACCAGAGATTTCGGGGCAGTTGAAATCCCGCAAAATACGGACTTTGGAGGCGAAGAATCCGGATGTTATCGCAGCAGGGAATATCGGCTGTATGATGCAGATCGGCTCTGCCGCATCGGTGCCGGTTGTGCATACGGTTGAACTGCTGGACTGGGCGTCGGGTGGACCGAAACCGGCGGGCTTAACCCACGAAAATCGGCATGATCCAGCCATTCCCCGATTACGGTAACGGATTTGCCCTAATTTTGCCGCAAGTCGTCTGTAGCTGCTTGAATAAAGCAAATATGGAGAATTTCTTTGCGGCGTTGGGTAGCTCTTACTCTGATGATGACCGTCATCGCGACGGCGGCTTTTGCACAGGATGCAAGGCTAAAACGCCTGAGTTCGGGCGTTGATGCCACCGCATGGGAAGCGGTTGGGCGGTTGGATATCGCGGGCACGGGATTTTGTACCGGTGCCTTGATTGCGCCGCGTTTGGTGCTGACGGCGGCGCATTGCCTGTTTGATCGTGACACGAAACTGCGGATTGATCACGGCACTGTGCAGTTTCTTGCTGGCTTTCGTAACGGACGGGCCGGGGCCTACCGTGATGTGCGTCGTGCGGTGGTGCATCCTGATTTTGTCTATGACGGTGATGTCTCTTCGGGTCGTGTGCGCAATGATCTGGCCCTGCTTGAGCTGCAGCGTCCCATTCGCAATACGACAATCAAACCTTTCGGCACTGCCGCGCGTCCCCGTCCGGGGGATTCTGTTGGTGTGGTCAGCTATGCCAGAGACCGGTCCGAAGCGCCCTCCCTGCAAGAAGTATGCAAGGTTCTGGCCCAGCAGGACGGGGTGCTGGTGACCAGCTGTTCGGTAGATTTCGGATCCAGCGGTGCGCCGATTTTCACCTTCCATGACGGCGAGGCACATATTGTTTCGGTGGTATCTGCGAAGGCAGAAGTCGACGGCGAACGGGTTTCATTGGGCACGGCATTGGGTGCACCGTTGGCGGTTTTACAAGCCGAACTGGTGGCCGGAAAAGGCGTGTTTCAAGACGATGCACCACGGCGTAAACGGGTATTGGTGGGCCAGAGTAACGCCGACGCTGGCACCGGCGCAAAGTTTGTAAAACCATGAGGGTTTTTGCACAGATCACGGCGGTTGCCCTTTGTGCGTTGATGTTTGGAGGCGCGGCTGAGGCGGATTCCACCAAGCTGCGCAAGCTGGGTACAAAGAATGACGCGCTGGCGTGGCAATCGGTGGGCCGGTTGGACCTTGGGCGCAGTGGCTATTGCACTGGTACGTTGATTGCGCCGGATATGGTGTTGACTGCGGCACATTGCGTTTATCAGAATGGGCAATTGGTTGCTGCCCAAGATATTACGTTTCGCGCAGGGCTGACCAATGGTGATGCTGCCGCCAAACGGACGGTGTCGCAGATCGAGGCCCATGTTGGTTACGACCCTGCGGCGGGGTTTGATGGCAATAACATCCGCCATGATCTGGCGCTTGTGCGTTTGGCAGAGCCTATCCCAAGCCATCAACTTGCCCCGTTTCGGGTTTTTTCCGGGGCCATGCCAAAGGGGCCGGTCAGTGTTGTATCCTATGGCCGTGGACGTTCTGACGCCCTGTCGCGGCAGAACCAGTGTCAGGTGCTGGGGATGCAGGAACGGTTGGTGGTGATGGATTGCGATGTGACCTTTGGATCCAGCGGTGCGCCGGTCTTTACCCATCTGAACGGGCGAGGGCAGATTGCCTCTGTGATTTCGGGGATTGGCACCAGAGGTGACAAAAAAGTGGCTTTCGGCATGGCGCTGCCGCAGCTGATTTCAGATCTGAAACGCCAGATGCGTGCCAATAAGGCCCGTCCGGGTGCCAAGATCCGGCGGGTGACCGTCGGGACGCGAAAGACATCTTCGGGTGCAAAATTTGTCCGGGCGAACGGGTCTTGAAACCGTAATCCATCCTTCCCACATGAGTGACATCAAGATGCCTGATGAGGGTTTTGGTGACTGAAACAGGGCCTGTCCAATGGTGGAAGGCCCGTAGTTCAATCGCTCTAGAATGAGGATGAATATGATGAGAACCTATGACTTTGCACCGCTTTACCGTTCAAGTGTCGGTTTTGACCAGATTGCAAACATGATGGACCGCGCCCTGCGCGCCGACAGCACAACGCAAAGCTACCCCCCTTATAACATCGAGAAACTGGAAGATGATGCTTACCGCATTTCGATCGCGGTTGCGGGTTTCTCGGACAATGACCTGTCGGTCGAGGTGCGCGACAAGGCGTTGATCGTTTCTGCCCGCAAGGCGGATGAGGATGAAGGCAAGACCTACCTGCACCGTGGCATCGCCACGCGCGCCTTCGAACGTCGTTTCCATCTGGCGGACCACGTTCAGGTGACCGGCGCAGAGCATGTTGATGGCATGTTGCATATTGAGCTGGAGTTGCAGGTGCCCGAAGCCCTGAAACCCCGCCAGATCCAGATCGCTTCTGATGTGAAGCGGGTGGAGAAAGATGTTGTCGACGCGAAATCCGTCAACTGAGGCAGCTCGGGCATGACCCGACAGCCCTTGACGGTGACAGAGATCTGAACCTCCTCCCCCGAGACAGACTCTGTAAGGTCCGGTGCCACGCGCACCGGACCTTTTTTGTTTTTGGGGGTCGGTTATTGTGCCGACAGGCTTTCCGCCAGACGCATCAGCTGCACCGCCTCGGCGCGGTAGCCAAAGGGGTCGTCTCCTTTGGTTTCGCTCGCCAGCTTGATTGCATCGGCGTAGGTCCAACTGCCGGTGTAGGTCCCGTCGCGCAGCAGTTGGCCAAAGCCTGCGATGGCGGTGGCAAAACCTGCCTCACCGGTGACGGACGCCTGTACCGGCGTTTCGATCAAAGCACTGGTATCACTTCCCGGCGCTTTGTAACGCAGGCGCAGAAAGGCGAGTTCGTCGCTAGCATTCTCGGTAACTACCGGCGTGTCATAGCGCAGTGGATCATTGCGTTCGGCGGCAGATCCCTTTGGCGTGACCTCGTAAATCGCGGTGACCTGATGGCCGGCACCAATGTCGCCTGCGTCTACCTTGTCGTTGTTGAAGTCCTCGCGTTTCAACGCGCGGGTTTCATAGCCGATCAGACGGTACTCCGACACGGTGGCCGGGTTGAATTCGACCTGAATTTTCACGTCATCCGCAATCGGGAACAAGGCACCGCCCAATTGGTCCACCAGCACCTTCTGTGCCTCTGACAATGTGTCGATATAAGCGGCCTGTCCGTTGCCGTTCTGTGCCAGCGCCTGCATCGTTGCATCATCAAGGTTGCCCCGGCCAAAGCCCAGAACACTTAGATAGGTGCCGCTGTCGCGCTTATCGGCGATGTAGTCCTTCAGCGCGTCGGGATCGTTCAGACCAACGTTGAAATCACCGTCCGTGGCGAGGATGATCCGGTTCACGTCTCCCTCTTCGGACATGGCGGCGGCGGTGGCATAGGCCTGTTGCAGCCCGGCTTGCCCGGCGGTTGATCCACCTGCACCAAGATTGTCCAGCGCGTTCAGGATCTTGCTGCGTTCAGAGGCCGCCGTGGGAGCCAGAACCTCACCCGCCGAACCCGCATAGGTGACGATGGCAATCTGATCCTCGGGGCGCAATTGGCCCAGCATGAGGCGGAAACTCTGCTTGAGCAGCGGCAGCTTGTTGGGTTGCTCCATAGAGCCGGAGGTGTCGATCAGGAACACAAGATTCAGCGGCGGACGGTCCGCCAGATCAGGCAGCGCGCCCTGAATGCCGATCTGCAGCAACTGTGTGTCTGCATTCCACGGTGTCGGGGTCAGCGTGACAGTGGGCTGGAAAGCGTCATTGCCGGTTGGCGCCGCATAGTCATAAGGGAAGTAATTGATCATCTCCTCAACCCGCACCGCGTCATTGGGCGGCAGTTGGCCGTTGGTGAGTGAGTTGCGGATGACGGAATAGGACGCGGTGTCAACGTCGATGGAAAAGGTTGAAACCGGGTTCTGCGTTGTAACCTGAACCGGGTTGGCATCTGCGTTGGCAAAATTTTCTGTGCTGCTTTCGGGGCGTACCACCGGCAGATCCATTATCATACGGCTGTTGGCAGGAGAGGTCATCATGGCCGGTGCCGGCGCACCACCCATGCTTTCAGTGGCCATGTCCGCCGCTATCATCGGTGCGGATTCAACAAGGGGTGAAGATGTGGGAGCCGTTGCTTTCTCCATCACAACCGCCGGTTCTTCCTGCGGCGCGGAGGGAACAAAGGCTGCATCCGGTTTAGTCGGCAGCAGGGATTCGCCCAGCGGTGACAGCATCACAAGGCCAACAGCAACGATAGCCGTAGATGCGGTAAGGCCGGCGCGGGAGGTAAGGGTGGACAACATGTTTTTTACTCCTGAGATAAAGCCCGTTTCCGGGCGATCAGAAGTAAGACGTGCGCCATCCCGTGATCCTTGGAGGTCGGTAAAGTTTTTTTGCGCCAAGGCGATATTTTCCGATTTCCGCGTGGTATCGGGGCGCGGGGTGGCCGCGTTCATCAGGGATTTCAGATCGTCGAGGTCGTCGCTCATGGCGTGTCCTCCTTACGCAGGGTTGCGAGGTGTTTCTTGGCCTGGCTGATGCGCCAGCTGACAGTGCCCTCGGAGATGCCCAGAATATCGCCGGCCTGTGCGTGGGTCATATCGTCAAGGATCAGCGCCAGTGTATCACGCAGGTCATCAGGCAGGGCGCGCATGGCTTGTGTCAGCCAGTCCAGCGCCTCTTCAGCCTCTGCATTTGCGGCGCGGCGGTTGACCTCCCAATCACCCCAACCGCTTGCGGCCTTGGCGTGGGTTGCCGCGCGGCGGCGGCGGTCATGGGCGGCGTTCACACATAGACGATAGGCCCAGGTGGTAAAGGATGCTTCGCCCTTGAAGCCGCGCAGCTTGGCGGGCAGGGCGGCGCAGATGTCTTGTGTCAGATCTTCCGCCTCGGCCTGTGATCCGGTCAAGCGGAAGCATAGGCGGAACAGCCGGTCATATTGCCGCTCCATCAGAGTGGCAAAGGCACCAGCATCGCCACCAGCTGCCGCAAGGGCGAGAGAGGTATCGTTGGTTTGCATCAACATCACCTACGTATGACGCAGGCCCTGCGTCAATCCTTGGCCGCAGGGGAAAATTTATTTCTGAACTGCTTGGAAACTTTTTTGCGCCATAGAGAGCCGGTGGCGATTTTGAGGTATCTATGCAATTTGCTTGGCGCATCCTGACGTTTGTTTTTGCGGTGATGATGGGCGCAACCGCCCATGCAGAGGCGGTTTCTATCCTTGGCGGCAGTGCGCTGAATGCAGGACGGGGCAGCTTGTTTGTCGCCGCGCGTTCCCCGCAGTCACGGCAAACCGCCGCGCTGTTTATTGGCCGTGACCACAGGGGTTTATTTTCGGCCCGGCCTGCACATACATCCGCTGTTGCACCCGTGACCCGGGCGGTTTTGCGTGGCTCTGACATTCAGGTGATCCGCGCCCTGATCCAAGAGGCAGAGTCGCGGCGTGATGGCTATGATGCGGTGCAGCACGGCGCGCGGATCAAACCCGCTAAACCACCAACCCAGATGACAGTGGCAGAGATCTTTGCATGGATCAAAGCCACCCCCGGACAGCCGCATGCCATTGGCCGGTATCAGTTTATTCCCGCCACCCTGCGGCGGGTGGTGCAAAAGGCAGGGATCAAAGTATCACAACGGTTCAGCCCGGCATTGCAGGACCGGTTGGCGGATGTCCTGCTGGCCGAAGCGGGGCTGCACAGGTTCCGTGCGGGGGTTTTGACGCGTAAGGGATTTATGAACAATCTGGCAAAGATCTGGGCGGGGTTGCCGAATTCATCGGGCAAGTCCCATTACCACGGCTATGCGGGAAACAAGGCGTCCATGTCCTGGGCACGGTTTGACAGGGTGATGGCGCGGATTGATCGGCAGCGGGACAGCCGCAGGTAAAGTAGGGTAAGGCGGGGAAACCCCCGCCCTATGGTTGGTTTAAACGGACATACAGATGTATTTCATTTCAAGGTAATCTTCGATGCCGTGGTGGCTGCCTTCGCGGCCAAGGCCGGATTGCTTAACGCCACCAAACGGGGCCACCTCTGTCGAAATGATACCGGTGTTCACGCCAACGATGCCGTATTCCAGTGCCTCGGCAACCTTGTACACGCGGGACAGATCCTTGGCATAGAAATACGAGGCCAGACCAAAAATCGTGTCGTTCGCCATGGCGATTACTTCGTCCTCGTCGGTGAACTTGAACAGGGGCGCGAAGGGACCAAAGGTCTCGTCCTGGGCAACCTGCATGTCCTGCGTCACACCGGTCACAATGGTGGGCGGCAGAAAGTTTCCGTCCATCGCGCCATTGCCGCCAAGGATGACGGTGGCCCCTTTGGACACAGCATCATCAATGTGCTCCTTGACCTTCTCGCCCGCGGCGGGGTTGATGAGCGGGCCAAGGTCAACACCTTCTTCAAACCCGTCACCGATTTTCATCTTTTCGACGCGGGCTTTCAGACGTGCAGCGAAGTCGTCATAAACGCCCTCCTGCACATAGATCCGGTTGGCGCAGACGCAGGTCTGGCCGTTGTTGCGGAACTTGCACAGAATTGCGCCTTCGACGGCGGCATCCAGATCGGCATCATCAAATACGATGAATGGTGCGTTGCCGCCCAGCTCCATTGAACATTTCATCACCTGATCTGCGGCTTGTTTCAGCAGGATGCGGCCCACTTCGGTAGAGCCTGTGAAGGTCAATTTGCGCACGGCGGGGTTTTCGCAGAATTCCTTGCCCACGGCGGAGGAAGAGGAGGAGGGCAGCACGTTGAACACACCTGCGGGAATACCCGCGCGTTCGGCCAATACACCCATGACGATTGCACTTAATGGTGTTTCTGCGGCAGGGCGGGCGACAAAAGAACAACCGGCGGCCAGCGCAGGGGCTGCCTTGCGGGTGATCATCGCATTGGGAAAGTTCCATGGCGTAATGGATGCCGCAACGCCGATGGGTTGCTTAAGCACTGTGATGCGCTTGTCACGCTGGTGGCCGGGAACAGTTTCACCATAGATGCGTTTGGCTTCTTCACCAAAGAATTCGATGAATGACGCGCCATAGCCGATTTCACCCTTGGCTTCTGCCAGTGGTTTGCCCTGTTCAGCGGTCAGGATGGCGCCCAGATCATCCTGGTTTTCCATCATCAGGTCGAACCATTTGCGCATCACGCCTGCACGTTCCTTGCCAGTCCACTGGGCCCATTCTTTCTGGGCAGCCTCGGCCTGTGCAATGGCATCAGCCACCTGTGCGCGGCTTAAATTGGCCACCTTGGCAACAACATCGCCGCGGGCCGGGTTTGTGACGTCAAAAGTACCATCGTCGCCGTCCACCCATTTGCCGCCGATATAGGCGCGGGTTTCCAGCAGGCTGGGATCTTTCAACATGGACTTGAGGTCGGTTTCATTGGTCATGGGGATTCTCCACTAGGGTTGTGGGATACCTTTCAATTTTGCTCGGACTTGTCCAGTTTTTCTTGGGCGAAAGCCGCTGTCGGGTCATCACATCAGTGCCAGTTTGTCCGTGTATCCGAATGCGTGATCCGTGGTGGGTTGCGGCGCGTTCAGCGTGGTGGTGTTTTTTGACGGGGCGGATGACATTGAAAGTGGTAGGCATGGGATGTGGCCGTGGGGTGATCAGATGAAGCTGGAATGAATGCGAAAGAGAACGGGAACAGTTGTGGGATCTGGTGATCGGGCTCAAACGCAGGTTGAGACCAGCGCAGCAACGGGCATGGCCGCGATGATGCGGAATGTGAAACTATATCCGTGGTTCAAATTTGCCCAGAACCTGACGTTCTGGCAGGCGATCTGGTTTTTACTGTTTCAAAACACGTTATCCGCTGCTGAAGCCATTCTGCTTTATGCGATATATGATGTGGCAACCACGGTTATGGAAGTGCCCTCCGGCTATATGTCGGATCGGTTGGGCCGGCGGCGTACATTGCTGGCGGCGGCGTTTTTCGGGGCGCTGGGGGCGGGGTTGATCGCCGTTGGATCGGGGTTTGCGGTTTTTGCGGTGGCGCAGGTCTGTCTGGGGGCAAGCGCGGCGTTCAGTTCCGGCACGGACAATGCGTTGCTGTATGAATCGCTAAAGGCGCAGCAGCGCGAGGCAGAGATTGAGGCGCAGGAAACCCGAGGTTGGCAGGCTGCGCTGATGGGATTAGCCCTGTCTGCGATCACCGGCGGTATTCTGGCCAGTTACAATTTGGCATGGGCTTTCAGTGCGGGTGCGGTGGCACAGGCGCTGGCCCTAATCATAGCGTGGCGTTTTGTCGAACCGCCTCATGAAAGGGCAGCGGCGGATAATGCTGGCTTGTCTGGTCAATGGCGGCAGCTGCGCCACGCCCTGGGGCGGCCCGTACTGGTTTGGCTATTTGTGCTGTCGGTGCTGATGTACGGGTTCAGCCACGTGCCGTTTGTCTTTGGTCAGCCGTTTATTGCCCAGGCTCTTGAAGGCATGTCATGGTCGCCACCCATCGTCAGCGGCGCGGTCAGTGCGGCGATGATGCTGGTCTCGGTTCTGGCGTCGCTGGGGGCTTTGGCGCTGCGCCGGCGGATCGGACTTGCAGCGATATTGTTGTTGGCCTTTGCCATTCAGATTGGGCTGATCGGGGTTCTGGCGCTGACCAATTCCGTGCTGGCAATTGCGGTTTTGTTGCTACGTATGGTTCCAAATTCATTTGCGCGCCCGTTTATTGTCGCGCGCATGCAGCCGCTTTTGGAAGATTCAGGGCGGGCGACCTATTTGTCGCTGCAAAGTTTTGTCGGGCGGCTGCTGCTTGCAGGTAGCTTGCTGTTTGCCTCAACGCGGGTGCAGCCGGGCACGGTGATGGTGTATGAAGATATACAAGCAACCTTGGGAGCATATGCCATTGGAGGAGTCGTGTTTTTCCTGCTGCTTTGCAGCTTGGTAGGCTGGGCGAAACTCGATGATGATGGGACGGGTTAGCTCTTTTCAACGGGAGAGGGTTTTGCCAAAGTCAAAGAAACAAGGTGAGATGGTGATGTAAATCGTCGTTACATCACCTATATTGGGTTCAACGAATTAGAGAATGGGAGTGTCGGATGGCAAATTTGGATGCACAGGTCAGGGAATCGCAGTCACAGGTGGCAGAGGCCCAGAGCAAGATTGCCGAGCTGACCAGCCGGATCGAAACCGCCCGCGCCAAAATGAAAACGGGCGACGACGTGATGATCGACATCGAGAATGCCACGTTGGAAGATGTGCATGCCCATACGGAAGTGATGAATGCGAATATCGCTGAGCTGATCATGGGGCTGGACGATGTGACCGCCGGGTTCAGCCGCGATTTTGACGAGATGCGTAACAAGACCGGCTGGGAAAGTTTTGTCGGCATCTTTTCCGGTGCCAAATCGGATGCGATGCGGCAGGAACGTGTGCGGTCCGCCTCTATTGATGACAAATTGCAGGATCTGATTTCCAAATCGGATACGATTGTTCAGCTGCTGGAAGGGCAGTTGGCGATGTTGGAAGAGCAAAAGGTCAAGGTTGAACAGAACCTCACTGGAACGTTGGATGAACGCGAGTTTACGGTTGGTGAGCTGGAAACCATCCGGGCGGATTTGCAAGGCATGGATCCCACGATCATCAAGCTGGAGAACGCCATCGCGTCAGAGACCGATGCGGCCAAACGCACCAAGCTGGAGACAGAGCTGGCCGAGGCAAACACAAAGTACAACGCCTTGGTTCAAGAGGAGCAGGTCAAGCTAGCGAAGTCGCAGACGCTGGAGCGGTACATTGAAAAGGGCAAGACCTGGATCGACTCGCTGCAAAATCAGGCGGCGACACAGATGGTTTTGATCAACAAGTTACAGACAGATACCAAGCAACGTGTTGTTTTATATGACGCCTTAACGAAATCCCTGAAGACGGCGCAGCAGCAGGATGTGGCGCATCGGATCAACGAGATTGGCGTGAAGACGGATCAAGAGGCCCAGTCGGCGATGGCGGGAATTGGTGCGGCGACCAATGCCCGCATGGCCGAGATGATGGAGAAACACGAGGATCACATGGTGTTCGCCCGTGAGGTGCTGGAGGCCAAGGCCAAAGCCGATGAGCGGTTCGCACGGCGGTTCCAGGCGATCGTCGAGAAGCATGACAGCAATCAGTATGGGGGGTAGTCACGACATGAAGGCAACCCCTGAAGTCTGCACGACTGTCACGACGAGATGGATTGCAGATTTGGTCTTTGGGTTTCGCGGCATCATTAGCTGGTTGGCCTGATGAGTAACCTCTCGCGCGATCACGTTGACCTGTCCGGCACCTATGGTTCGCGCCGGTATTTCCGCAAGTTCGAGGGTATTATGCAGCATATGTTGCATGTGGCCGGGGTGATGCAGGCCGAAGGCCGGTTGAACGAGGATGAGGTGGCAATTCTCACGCGCTATGCGGTGAAGCTTAATCATAGTTTCAAGGCGTTAGGGTTGAAATATCTGCTGGCAGGGCGGGAAACCGGGCGGTTCTTTGGTGCCCTGACCATGGACAGTCGTGACAGCGGGTTTCCGGTGGCCGAAGAGTTGATGACCATGGCCAATGATGCGCAGCAGGCAGCCACGCATCTGGAAGGGATGGCATCGGTTGAGGCGCTGAAAGATCAGATGGTGCAAACGATCCTGAGCGAGCGGAAATTGCCCACGAAGTTGCAATTCGCCCTGTCCCAGCGGCTGTATTACGAGGAATTGGCGAAGGGTGATCTGTTCTGGGTGCAGAATGATCCGCAATCACAATGGTTGGGCAATATCGCTGACGGACGACGAAAGTTTCGCCTGCACTGGGCGACATATGACAGTCAGGTGAACCTGCCGGTCATCTATATGATGGAGCTGGAGGACACCGGTAGAATTGGCTTGCCCAAGGACCAGCGACGCTGGCCCGAGGTGCAGGCGCATCTGTCAGCGCAGGCGCTCGGCGGGCTGAAGCTGCTGACGATTGCCAAGGGATTTGACGAGGATTTTGACGACCTGCATCCCAAACGGCTGCGCCGGTTCCATCTGGGGCCGATGTATTCGCACAGCTACACCCGTCAGGCGGGGCCGTTGCGCGAGGTTCTGGCCGAGGCAAAAGCACCAGCGGGACAGGATTGGGCCTTGGTCTGGACAGAGGAGGAGCTGATTTCAGATCGGGTGATTGAGCAGAAATCCGGCTGGTTCTCGACGGTGGAGCGTGAAGTTTTTGCGCTGGACCCTTTTGCGGCGCAAGGCCCCGATTTGGGCGCGACGCGGCAGGAGCGGAGCATCATTTTGCCACAGCGGGTGTTTCAGGTGTTGGATGAAAAGCAACCGGCCGGTTTTGCCGCGGTGCGTAAATTTGTGGTCAGTGGCGCGGGGCGTGTGTTGCGGTATTGAACGCTGGCGAGCGGCGCAATGTTGTGAGTGCGGACAGTATATAAGGCCAAAAAGAGAATAGGATTGGAGCAGCGATGAGCCAGACATCAGACGCCATGGAGTTGCGGGAAGAAGATATTGCCGGGCATGTTACCGTGGCGCAGGCGTTGCTGGAAGGGTTTGACCATGCGCCGCGCATTGGGAAGCCAGTGGTGGCGGCTGCACCGGAGCGGTCAAGCGGTATTGGTACAAGGCGGCGGTTCCGGTCGACCACACCGGGATTGGTGACGCAGCGCAGGGTGGCCGCCGGGGCGGTGTCGCTGATCGGACGGGTTGAGGGGGCGGATGGCGATGACGCGCTGATGTCCCCGTTACAGGCCACGGTTTTGCATGGGCTGCGCCGTGCAATTGCGATTGCTCTGGCCGTGGCCGAGAATGTGGCGGAGCAGTCCGGGCTTGGGGATCTGAAGCGGGCAAATTTGGAAGGGTCCCTGCCTGCTGCCCGCAAGGGCGAGTTTGATGAATTGCTGGCGGCGGAGGCATTGGTCACACTTTACGTCTTTGGCAATGCAACGGCCTATCTCTTGTCGGCGCATTTGCCCGAGGTTGCGGTTGAAGTTGGCGAGGTTGAAGAGGTCCTGCTGGACAATGGGCAGACCGCCATGCACGGGGCGCTGTGGGAGCTGGACCGCGATATTGCGGCACATGGCAGTGACGATGCGCATGTGGTGGCAACGGTGGCGGCGTTTGCGGAATCTTTGATGGAGAAGGTTGCGTTAAGGGCGCAGACGGCGCCGCGATTGGAAGGGTTCAAGGCGGCAAGCTGGCGGGTAGAGGCGGATGATTTTACGGTCTCGGGGTTCTCGCCTGCCGCCAAGGCGAAGTCGACCAAGCTGACCATGACCTTCAAGAAACCCAATGAGGTGGTTGGCAACCATATCGCGAAATATCAGGCGATGAAGCTGGCCAAGATGCTGATGGCCTATGACTTTGACCGGCGGCTGAACCCTTTTGCGGAACTGGGCGGGTTCATCTTTACCTTCATGGGGGATGGCGCGCCGGGGACGGGGAAAACCACGTTGATCCAGATGATGGCGGGGTTGATTTCGGAGTATTGTAACAATGCGGGCTATCCGTTTCGTTATCAGAACCTGAGCACGGATAATATCGACAGCTATCAGGGGAAATCGGGGCAGAACGCGAAGGCGTTTATCAATAATATCATTGATCCGAGCGTCATCGGCTTTGGCACGATTGACGACATCGACCAGCTGGCGGGCAAGCGGGGGGATCGGCAATCCTCAGCCGGGCAGCTCGAAATTACCGCCGTGCTGATGGAGAGTTTCGCAGGAGCCAATACTGTTGTGCGCGGCAATTGCACCTTTGGGATGTTCTCGAACTACCCTGAGAATGTCGATGATGCCTTGCGCCAGCGGGCGGGCGCGCGCTTCCTTGTGGACGGGCCGCAGACGCGGGAGGATTATGTGGATATCCTCTATCTGCTGATGGGTTCGAGTCACGATATACCCTTGGGCGATCATCAGGTGTTCGAGGCGCAGGCGATCAAGAAAGCCGTGGCGGCTTCGTTCGAGGGGCATTCAAAGCCGCATGAGGCGGGGTTGTTAACGGTCTATGAGGCCGTGCAGTCAGAGATCGGCGCGCTGGACACGATCAACAAGCTGGGCACGTATCTGAAGGCCATTCAGGAGGCCGATCCGCGCTTTACCGGACGGGCGATCAAGAACATCACGGATGCGGTCAAGGTGCGGGCGATGGACTTTGAACTGCCCGATGAATGGATGGAGCAGCCGGATTTGTTCCTGTTCAAAGGCTATGACGAGAAGAAAGCGATGATCGACGACATGCGCCAGCCCATCACGGTGGAGATGGTGGTGCAGGAGATCAACCGCTATGCGGATAGCGAGTTCCGCTATGCGGATAAGTCGGATGAGGTGGCGATTGAGAACGCGGTGCGGGATATGCAGCGGATGGAGGCGGCTAAGAAGCGGTATTTGGGGGGTGAGGGGTGAGCAACAGACGTTTTAAGATAGGCCCCGAAGGCTTTCCAGAAATGCCAGGAATGATGTTGGCGACTGTCGAAGCGCTAAAAGAAATCGGTGGTTCCGCAACTATTCATGAACTTGACGAAAAAGTTGCGGAACTTGAGCAAGTGACCGAAGAAGAACAGTCTTTCATGATGGTCGGAAAAAATAGTTCTCAACCTCGTCTGAACTACTATTTAGCATGGGCTCGGACCTATTTGCGTCGTGGCGATGCGGTAGAAAACTCCAGTCGAGGCGTTTGGGCGCTTACTGAAACCGGTGCTAGTATAACTTCTATCGAGCATTGCCAAAACATATTCGATCTTGTGGTCGAGGAAGAAAAAGAAAAAGCACGACAAAGGCGATTGGCCAAAACGCAAGAGCAGGTACCTGTCAAGAGTGATGACGCGGCAGTGAATCCATCGCAGGTAGATGACGCGGACGAAATCCTTGAGCCTGACCTAAATTGGGACGATCACCTATTGGCAGTTTTACGAAAGATGGATCCCTCGGCCTTTGAACGATTGGCACAGCGTCTACTCCGTGAAGCTGGTTTCACAAAGGTTGAAGTAAGAGGAAAGTCTGGCGATGGGGGAATCGACGGTGTTGGTGTCCTCCGCGTGAACCTAGTATCCTTTCAAGTCTACTTTCAATGTAAGCGATATACCGGCGGTGTTTCAGCACATGAAATCCGCGATTTTCGCGGTGCTATGCAGGGTCGTGCTGACAAGGGCCTATTTATCACCACAGGTCACTACACGGCGCAAGCGAACGAAGAAGCTACACGTGATGGTGCTACAGCGATCGACTTGATTGATGGGAATCGTCTCTGTGAATTGCTGAAAGTAAATGGTTTGGGCGTTTCAACGGAAATGGTCGAGCGCGTCAAGATTGATGCCAAATGGTTTGAGTCGATTTAGTATGAACCGCCTCATCAAACACGGCCTCATGTTCGGCAATCTGTTCCACGTTTCCTCGCCTGCGTTGGTAGAGCGGTACAACCGTGCGCTGGAGCACCTGACGGGCAAACGTACCACCCTCACCGATTTCCACATCGACATCTCCGGCTACTCCCCCGAGGTTGGGGATGAACTGCAAGACCATGCTTACCTCAACCACCAAGGCGTGAACCGGCAGTTTATCTTGCTGAGCATGGAGCAGCGCACGGCACCTTTGCTCAACATGAAATTCTCGACCTCACGTGCGATTTTGCAAGAGTTTATCGCGCAAAACGAGGCGCAGTTGTTTGCCCTGACGGCACGCGATGCGGTGGCGGGGGAGTTGGTGAATTCGGTCTATGACGTGTCCACGCCCGCGCGGCTGTTTGACATTCGCCGCGTTGAGATTGAGGCGGATACAACGGCGGGCACGGTGAAGGATGCCGAGAAACTGGGCGCGATGGTGGACCGGTTCAAGACAGAGCCGGATGGCTGGTTCGATGATGTGCTGATTGCCGATATGATCACGCTGGCGGGAAAAACCGGCGATGTGGTGCGCAATCCGGTGCGACTGAAGCAGATGGGATTTGATCAGCGCAATTTCTGGACGGCGCATTTTGGTGGTCTTTATGTGTTTCAGGATCTGGAGCATCCGGCAGTGATTGCGCCCTCGGGCAAGGGGCATCTGGGCAAGCTGCCGTTGGAGTTTGTGTTTGATGCAAGCGAACCCAACCGGATTGCGCAGTTTTTGACGTTGAACGGGCTGGCAGAACCGATTTTTGAGGGGCGCGAGACCCATGCGGCGGCGATTCTGCGGCAGAAGATGGATTTTGTGTTGATCGATGCGGTGACCTCTGCGGGCGGTGACCTGAGCGGGACAACCCGGGCGGACATGCGCAGTCTGGCACGGCGATTTCATGCGGATCTGCCGCAGGAGTTTCATGCTTTGGGCGCATTGGTGAACTGGATAGAGAACGGCAGCAAATGGCCCCTGATCACCTCGGATCATCCGGCATATTTCTATACATTGCGGGCAAGTGATACCAAAGATGCGGCGCTGGTGAACATGCTGCTGGCGGAACTTGCACCGAAAGATGCACGGCAGATGTTTATCTGTCATAAAGAGTTGTTTTACGCGACCTATGCGCAATGGCCCGAGGCCAAGAAGGCCTATGTTGTGGATTTCCTTGTAGCCGAGTATCAAGTGGACAAGGCGGGCGCGCGCGATACCTTGTTTGGCCATGACGCGCCGATGGCAGAGCCTGCGCGCAAACGCGATGTGCCAAAGCGTGATAAGGGTGATCGCGATATGATTGCGCGAGTTGGCCCCTGGGGCGCGGTAAGGAGGAACAGATGATCGGATTTATCCGTCTTTTCGTCATGCTGTTTGTCGCGCTGACGGTGATCTATGTGTCCTTGTCGTTTTACAGTCGGGCCGTGCGCAAATCGAAGCTGAAGAAAAAGTGGCATGCGGGCAAGCAACTGGTGGACCGTGATACCTTTGTGCAGCGCGGGCTTGAACGCTATGATGGGTCAATCCGGCGCAAGTTGATCTTGGGCGTGTATATTGTGCCCGTGGGGGTGATCGCGGTGATCATCTATCTGACGAATTTTACCTGAGAGGGTGTAGCGATGTTTTCGGTAATCAAATGGGTTTTCTGGGGCACCATCTGGGTGTTGGTGCTGGCGGTGTTCCATTACACGCTGCCGCAGGTCGATATTGTGCGGGTGACGGACACCTATGAAAAACGGATCGATCCGGGCGAGAATTCCTTGTTCTGGGCAGAGGCGGACGTCGGGTCTGACGGCACCGTGGCGAACCGGGATGTGTTTTTCATTCAGACGCGCCGCGCCAAGGGTGACGTGATGGTGTATCGTAACGAGGATACCGGCTGGGGCTGGCCGCCCTATTTCAAATTTGACACCTCCAACCTGCAAGCCGAAGCAGCGGACGCCAAAACAACCGCGGATGCGGCGCAGTATTTTGCGTTGAAACACTATGGCTGGCGGAACGAGTTCTTCACGATCTTCCCGAATGCGATTTCCATCCGCCCTGTTGACGGGCCGGATGCTTCAAAGGGGATCCCTTTCCTGAATATCTTTATCATCACGCTGTTCGCGGCGATTGCCTGGGCGATCTGGGTGCGGTGGCGGCGGTTCCGCATGGCGCGGATCGACCCGACGCTAGAGGCGATCGAGGATGATATGGCCGAAAAATCAGGGGCCATGCGGCGGTGGTTGGGAACGTGGAAGAAAAAGACCTGATGCAAGGTTAATCCGCGAAGAGATAGTCCGTTGTCGCGATTTCCTGGGCTTTCTCACTTGGGATCGCCAGAAATTCAGTCAGCGCCTCGGCATTTGTATCAGCGTTAGATACTTCGCGCATGCGCGACAGATGTTCGAACTGCGAGTCCCGGATGCGGTCGCTTTCAAACACCATGTCGTTGCGGATTGTCGGCAGCAGCCGCTCCAGCGTATCGGTTGATGTCTGGTCCCCTGCCAACCCCACACGCATGGCGTGGCCGGTCAGGTAATCGTCGCTGAACTGGCATTCAATTTCCATGATCCGTGTGACAGATCGGTCGGCGGCGAAGTCGTTCAACAGATCAAGGTTCGCCGGATCCATGCAGATGATCAGCTTGTCGGTTTCGAAATAGTCAAACAGCATGCGCATCAACGCCCGTCTGTGCCGGTGGCGTTTTTCCAGCGTGTTCTGGATGCCGCCAAGATCGGGCAGCGGCGTGTCCTCTTCGTTAAACAGGTATTCGATGGCGGGCACATTGGTCACCTGCCGGATCCGGTCAAGCACCCGTTTGGCCACGTGCCATTTCTTGCAGACCACAATCAGCAGCTCGCGCTCGCGACCCAATGTGCTTTCGGTTTCCCAGAAACGTGTTGCAAAACGGCGGCCATCACGGCCACGACCGGATAGAAACTGGAACAGGCTGCGCCCTTCGTTGCTGATCTGGAACTGCACACCCTGCGCAACATAAAGCAATCCAAGCCGACGCTTGAGGTCCTGCGCCTCTGGGCTGATCTTGCGGGCGAACAGGTAATCCTGCGACAGCAAAAGCTCATAGTGGTCGTTGTAGAATGTCACTGGCATCCCGTAGTCGGTGAACATCAGGAAGGTCAGCGTGCGCGACCGGATCTCTTGTTCCGGCACCAGATGGCGCACAAGTGTCTGGAAAAACGTTTCATCCGGGATCCATGTGGTGCGGAAAAACCGTGCGACATCGCGGCGTTCTTTGACAAATTCCAGCACCGCTTCAATGGTGCGTCGGCGCAGGCACCACCACTGCGAACCGATCATGATCTGCAAATCTTCCGGGATGTCCCGTTGCAGCCCCAGCCGTTTTTGCATCTCGAACAGGAAGTAGAACAGCCGTTTGTGTTCGCGTTCGTTGACAAAGTGACGGTAGATCAGCCGTTCTTCTTTCCAGCCGGTCTTGATCCAGTCGCTTTCGAAATAATCAAAGCTCTCGATAAAATCGGCGTCGTTATCGTCGAGAAACTTATGGGTGTATTCGGCGGATTTGATCGCCATGCAGTCGCCTGAAAGCATGTAAAAATGCGAGGCGCGCGGGAAATCGTCCACGGCGGATTGAACCGCGTTCAGCGTGGCCTGCACCAGTGACCATTCGCCCCAACCGCATTTGATACGCTTTTTGGCAAAGGTGACATTGGGGTTGTCGGCCAGCGCCTCTTTGATCTGCTTGAAATGGGATGGGTTGGCAGAAGCATCAAAATGGATCGACATATAGTCCCCGACCGCGGTCAGGCGCTCGGCCTGCCGAATGACGGCCTCGGGGTCTTTGTGACACAATAATATATAGGCGATTTTTGCCATGCCGGAGACGATGTGCCCTTTTGACTTTGATTGTTTCGTTGATAAAGGTGAAGAGAGATTGAATAAACACCATTAATTTGCTTTTTTAAGCCAAGACGGAACTGTTGTAAAAACAGTCACATGAGTAGAGGACGCGCAAATGGGATTTCCCGGCACCTGGATGACAGAGAGCGAAAGCGTGGTATACCGCGTTGTGCCCAAATGTGCCTGCTCAACCATCGGGCAGATCATGTTCTATTCGGATCACGGCGCATTCTTTGACGGCGACATCCATGATGCACAGGCGGGCATGCACAAATGGGCGCTTGAGGCATCTCAGGTGCCGATCACCGCGAATGTAACAAACCACGCCTCTTATTCCTTTACCTGTGTGCGCAACCCCTACACGCGTATCCTGTCGTCTTTCTTTGATAAAATCTGTGGTATCCAGCGTAACGGCAAGCGCTATCGTGGCAATCTGGTCCCTTTACTGATCCAGAAATACGGCATCGAAGTGGGTGGTGAAGACGGCAAACAGGAGTTTGACCAGATCAAGAGCTTCCGCCGGTTTTTGCTGTTTGCGCGTGACACCATCCGCTGGCGCCGGCCAATGGATCCAGATATCCACTGGTCCGCCATGTCAGGACATGTCAGCACCTTTATCGTGAACGGTGGCCGCTATGACAAAATTCTGTGGACTGAAAAGTTCAATGAAGGCATGCAAGAAGTCTTGAACTCGATCAAGACACCCAATGCTGTGAACATCGAAGACATCCCGCGTTTTAACGAAAGCGAAGGGCACGGGCCCAAACGTGCGCATCCGGTTGAGGATTATTTCGACGACCTGTCGATGCATCTGGTGCGCGAAATCTACAAGCGCGACTTTGATCTGTTCAAATATGATTTCGATAACCCGGGCAACAAGATGCCCATCGGTGAGATTGACTTGGATGAGGTGCACGCCAAACTGGGCGACTGATGCGGTTTAATCTGCGCTGGCTGTGCCGCTTCATCGCATGTTTTTAACTGAGTTTCAGCCTGCACCACCTCTGTGACTTGCACGCGGGGCGGTGGCGTCCTACATCCGGTGTCATGGCCCAGGTAAAATCATCATCCAAATCCGACCCGAACTACAAGGTGATCGCCGAAAACCGCCGTGCGCGGTATGATTACGCGATTGAGGACGATATTGAATGCGGCATCGTGCTGGAGGGGTCCGAGGTAAAATCCCTGCGGATGGGCGGATCAAACATCGCTGAAAGTTATGCTGCGGTGGAAGATGGCGAGCTGTGGCTGGTGAACTCCTATATTGCTCCCTACAAGCAGGCCAAGACCTTTGGTCACGAGGAACGCCGCCGCCGCAAGATGCTGGTCAGTCGCAAGCAGCTGGCCGATCTATGGAGCGCTACACAGCGTAAGGGCATGACGCTGGTGCCGCTGGTGATGTATTTCAACCACCGTGGTATGGCCAAGGTGAAGATTGGCATCGCCAAGGGTAAGCAGAACCATGACAAGCGCGAAACTTCGGCCAAGCGTGATTGGGCACGGCAGAAATCCCGCCTATTGAAAGACAACGGTTAAGTTTGGGTTTTCAGATCAGCATTAAGGCCGGGCCTTTCCCGATGCTCTCCCTTGCGAGTCACAGCCGGCGGCGGTAGTCAGGATTAACGTCCAGACGAAAGGCCAAAGCATGACAGACGACCCCAAAACACTTGTGTCGACCGGATGGCTGGCCAAACACCTGAAAGATCCTGATTTGCGGCTGTTGGATGCCTCTTGGTACCTTCCCGATGCAGGGCGCGATCCAAAGGCAGAGTATGACGCGGCCCATATCCCCGGTGCGCGGTTTTTTGACATTGATGATATTTCGGATGGGCGGTCGGATTTGCCACATATGGCCCCGCCGGTTGAAAAATTCATGTCTCGCTTGCGGGCGATGGGTGTGGGTGACGGCCATCAGGTTGTGGTCTATGACGGTGCCGGTCTGATGTCAGCGGCCCGGGTCTGGTGGCTGTTCAAGCTGATGGGGCAGGAAAACGTGGCTGTTCTTGACGGTGGCCTGCCCAAATGGGTGGCCGAGGGCAATGCAACCGAGGATATGCCGCCGATCCCGCGTGACCGTCACATGACCGTGCGGGTGCAGAACCAGCTGGTGCGCGATGTCACGCAGGTGGCCCATGCGTCGAAGTTGGGCGATCCGCAGATTGTTGATGCGCGCGCCCCGGCTCGCTTTCGCGGCGATGCGCCAGAGCCGCGCGAGGGGCTGCGCGCCGGTCACATTCCGAAATCACGCAATGTGCATTACGAAACGCTGCTGAACGCTGATAAGACCATGAAAACCCCCGATGAAACCCGCGCGGTATTCGAGGCGGCAGGCGTTGATCTGTCCAAGCCGGTGATCACCAGCTGCGGCTCCGGGGTGACGGCAGCGATCCTAGCGCTGGCATTGGAACGGATGGGGCACACTGATTGGTCCCTATATGATGGATCATGGGCGGAATGGGGCATGTTCCCGACTGTTCCTGTGGCAACTGGAGAAGCCTGATGTTTGAGAACCTGCAATCGCAACCTGCTGACAAAATCCTTGCTCTGATGCAGATGTACAAGGACGACCCGCGCGAGACCAAGGTGGATCTGGGCGTCGGGGTCTATAAGGATGCAACGGGACTGACGCCGGTGATGCGCGCGGTTAAGGCGGCAGAGCAACAGATCTGGCAGGCACAGGACACCAAGGTTTATACCGGTCTTGCTGGCGATCCGGCCTTTGCTGATGCGATGATTGCGCTGGTGCTCGGTGATGCAGTGCCACGTGCAACTGTGGCGGCGGCGGCGACCCCCGGCGGGACGGGTGCGGTGCGTCAGGCGTTTGAAATGGTGCGCATGGCCAAGCCCGATGCGCGGGTGTTTGTGTCTGATCCGACATGGCCGAACCACCTGTCGATCCTGAAATATCTGGATATTGAAATCGTCCCTTACCGCTATTTCGATGATGAAACGCGTGGCGTGGATTTCGACGGCATGATGGCCGATCTGAAAACCGCTCATGCGGGGGATGTGATCCTGCTGCATGGCTGTTGTCATAACCCGACGGGCGCAAACCTGAACGCGTCCCAGTGGGATGATGTGATCAAGGTGTTGCAAGACACCGGCGCGACACCGATGATTGATATTGCCTATCAGGGGTTCGGTGACGGGCTGGACGCGGATGCGGCGGCAACACGCAAGCTGGTGGCCTCGGTCCCGGAATGTCTGATCGCGGCAAGCTGTTCCAAGAACTTCGGCATTTATCGCGAGCGCACCGGCCTGTTGATGGCAGTTGCGGCGGACCCGGCGGCACATGCGCTTAATCAGGCGACACTGGCGTTTTTGAACCGTCAGAATTTCAGTTTTCCACCGGATCACGGGGCGCGGATTGTCACGACCATTCTGAACGATGACGCCTTGCGGGCCGATTGGATGGCCGAGCTGGAAGATGTGCGCGGTGCGATGTTGGGCCTGCGCACGCAGCTGGCGGGTGAGTTGCAGCGGCTGTCAGGCTCTGACCGGTTCGGCTTTCTGGGGCAGCACCGCGGAATGTTTTCACGGTTGGGGACCTCGCCCGAAAAGGTTGAGGAACTGCGGGTCAAACACGGGATCTATATGGTGGGTGACAGCCGGATGAATATTGCCGGGTTGAACACGGACAGCGTGCCGATCTTGGCAGCGGCGATCATCGACGTGGGCATCTGAACCTGACAATCGGGGCAGGCTGGCGCATTTCGGCGACTTCCCCGCTATATAAGTAAAAGGCCCGGGCAAACACCCGGGCTTTTCACGTTTTTAAATGGGCTTACCCTTAGCTCTTGGAGAACTCAGGGTAGGCGTCCATGCCCAGTTCGGCCATGTCCAACCCGTTGATCTCCGCCTCTTCGCTGACGCGGATGCCCATGGTGGCCTTGAGGATAAACCAGACCGCACCAGAGGCGACGAAGGCAAAGACACCAACAACGATGATGGAATAGAGCTGCGTGCTAAGGCTGGCCTCCGGGTTGGTCAGAACCACCGCAATGGTGCCCCAGATGCCCGCACAGAGGTGTACCGGGATCGCGCCGACCACATCGTCAATCTTGAGCTTGTCGAGCAATGGCACAGCAAAGACAACGATCACACCGCCGATACCACCGATCAGCGTGGCCATGCCAAGGCTTGGCGTCAGCGGCTCTGCTGTGATCGACACCAGACCGGCCAGCGCACCGTTCAAGACCATTGTAAGGTCAGGTTTTTTGTACAGCAGCTGTGTCAAGATCAGTGCGACCACGGCACCACCGGCAGCGGCAGCATTTGTGTTGGCAAAAATGCGCGACACGTCAGCGATATCACCAACAGAGCCCATGGCCAGCTGTGACCCACCGTTAAAGCCGAACCAGCCAAGCCACAGGATGAACATGCCCAAGGTGGCCAGCGCCAAATTGGAACCGGGCATCGGATTGACGCGGCCATCTTTGTATTTACCGATACGTGGCCCAAGGATCAGCGCCCCGGCCAAAGCGGCCCAGCCTCCGACAGAATGCACAACGGTAGAACCGGCAAAATCAAGGAAACCCATGTTGTCAAGGAAGCCGCCGCCCCATTTCCACGATGCCTGCAGCGGATAGATCACACCGGTCAGCACAACAACGAACACAAGGAAGGGCCAGAGTTTGATCCGTTCAGCCAGCGCACCGGATACGATTGAGGCCGTGGCCGCACAGAACATCAATTGGAAGAAGAAGTCGGAACCGGTCGAGGCATATTCACCATCATCCGCGCCAGCCAGGTCGATCCCGACGGCTTCCAGTACGCCAAAGCCGAAGACGCCGGATAGGACGCCTTCAACCGACCATGTGCCCAAGGGATACATCAGGTTATAGCCGAAGGCCCAATAGGCGATGGTAGCCAGCGAAAACAGCGCCACGTTTTTGGTCATCTGCATGGTTACGTTTTTGGACCGCACCAGGCCGCCCTCAAGCATGGCAAAACCTGCCGCCATGAAGAACACCAGAAAGCCGCCGATCAGGAACAACAATGTATTCATGATCCAGACCATTTCGGCGGTGACGGATGCTGCTTCGGTATCTTGCGCCAAGCCCATTTGCGGTAGGGTGATGGCCGCCGCCGTGAGAAGTAGTTTTTTCGACAATGTCATCGTTTCGTTTTCCTTGTTGAGCTTAGATTGCGTCGTCGCCGGTTTCGCCGGTGCGCACGCGCACAGCTTGTTCCACGTCGATCACAAAGATTTTGCCGTCCCCGATCTTGCCGGTCTGAGCGGTGCGCGAGATCACCTCGACAATCTGGTCGGCAATGCCATCGGCGACGACCAGTTCAAGTTTGATCTTGGGTACGAAGTTCACGACATATTCCGCGCCGCGGTAGATTTCGGTGTGGCCGGACTGCGCGCCAAACCCTTTGATTTCTGTGACCATCAGCCCGCGGACACCCGCGTCGGTCAGCGCCTCGCGGACCTCCTCCAGCTTGAATGGTTTGATTGTTGCAATGATGAGTTTCACTGATGATCCCTCTTTCGATTGGCAGGCTGCTCCTGCATTGTGCACCTGCAGCAACTTGCATTTCGGCGCTCTACGGAAGGGATTCCGTGGGATTTGTGGTAGGAAAATCGGAAAATATGATTAAAAATTAGGCTTCTGATTGAATTTGCCTAAAAAATAGACTGCAGATTGATGGGTGACTTGGGCACAAGTGCTAAACATTCCCGGCAAAGCGGGATATGGTGCTGAAAAAAGAGAAGCCGGGCAGGCAGAGTTATGAGTGATACACCAAAGCGTAAACGTCCCTTGGTGGCGGATAAACGGTATGCGTCCAAAACCCGGACCACCGCAAAGAAACCGGCCAAAAAAGCCGCGCCGGCCCGTCGCAAGGCCCCCAAAAAACGTGCAAAGCGCGGTGGTATTACCGGTTTCCTGACAGCCATCATTTCATGGGTGTTGCGCCTGATTTGGAAGATCACCTGGCGGCTGACGGCCGTTGTTTGCCTCGCTTTGGCGCTCGCGGTTGGATATCATTACACAACCTTGCCGCCGCTTGAGGCTTTGCTGGACGGGCGTGCCAGCGGATCTGTGACGATGCTGGACCGCAATGGTGCGGTGTTTGCGCGGCGGGGTGATCAATTTGGCGGGGTGGTCACGGCAAATTCTGTCTCACCTCACTTGAAGAACGCTGTGATTGCCACCGAGGACAAGCGGTTTTACCGCCATTTCGGTGTCAGCCCGCGCGGCATCGCCTCTGCTGTGCGGATCAACCTGTCTGAAGGGCGCGGCCCCTTGTCCGGGCACGGGGGGTCGACGATCACCCAGCAGGTCGCCAAGCTGATCTGTCTGGGCGAACCTTATGACCCTTCGGCAGGCATCTCTGAAAAGCAATATGAGGCCAACTGCCGCCGCAACTCGATCCAGCGCAAAGCAAAAGAAGCGCTGTTTTCGATGGCGATGGAGGCGAAATACTCCAAGGATGACATCCTGTCGATCTATCTGAACCGCGCCTATATGGGTGGTGGTGCCTACGGTGCCGAGGCTGCAGCACAGCGGTTTTTCAGCAAATCGGCCGCCAGTCTGAACCCGGCAGAAAGCGCGATGCTGGCGGGGTTGCTGACCGCGCCGACAACCCTGTCACCGACAAATAACCTTGATCGGTCGCAGAACCGCGCGGCAACGGTGATCCGCCTGATGCGGGATCAGGGATATTTGACACAGGCCGAAGCGGATGCAGCACAGGCCTCCCCGGCAGAACTGTCCGCCGAGGCAGAAGCACAGGTGGGCGGGTATTTTGCGGATTGGATGATTTCGGAAATACCCGATTTCATGCGCTCCACCACCTCTGACATGCAGATCAAGACGACACTGGACCAGCGCATCCAATTGGCCGCCGAAGAGGGGCTGAACTGGGTGTTTGAAAACAAAGTGCGCGAAGGGTCCAAGGCGCAGGCCGCTATTGTGATCATGTCAGCGGACGGGGCGGTGCGTGCAATGGTGGGGGGGCGTAAAGCCAAAGTGTCTGGTGTGTTCAACCGCGCGACCCAGGCCCTGCGCCAGACCGGATCGGCGTTCAAACCCTTTGTCTATGCGGCAGCACTTGATCTGGGGTATTCGCCCAATGACCTGATCGAGGACGCCCCCTATTGCCAGAACATTCCGGGGTCCGGTGAATGGTGCCCGCGCAACTATACCAACACTTTCAAAGGGATGGTGACGCTGACGGAGGCGTTGAAAAACTCTTTGAACATTCCGGCGGTCAAGATTTCCGAAAGTGTGGGCCGTGAATTGGTCAGCCGGGTGGCGTCGCAGTTCGGTATCGAAAGTGATCTGGCCGCGGGTCCGGCACTGGCGCTTGGCGCATCGGAAAGCACACTGACCGAAATGACCGGTGCCTTCGCTGGGATTCTGAATGGCGGATCTTCGGTGACGCCTTATGGCTTGGTTGAGCTGACGATCATGGGGGATCATGAACCCCTGATGGGGCGGGGCGGCGGCATAGGCGAGCGGGTGATTCAGGAAAGCGCGGCACGCCAGCTGGTCTATATGATGGAAAAGGTGATCTCGGAAGGGACGGGGAAGCGGGCGCAGTTTGACGGGCGCGAGCTGGCAGGGAAAACCGGCACAACCTCGGCGGCAAAAGACGCCTGGTTCATTGGGTTCTCCGCGGATTATGTCGCAGGTGTCTGGATGGGATATGATGACAACACACCTCTAAAAGGGGTGACAGGGGGCGGGTTGCCCACCGATATCTGGCGTGAAGCGATGATGCGGATTCACGCTGGGCTGCCGCACAACCCGCTGCCAATGGACGCGCCGGTTCCGCAAAGCGGCCTGGGTGATACACAACCCGCGCCTGCACCTCAGCCAAGACGTAATGAAGGCACGATCATTGATCAGGTCTTGCGCGATATCTTTGGTGGCAGTGGCTCGGGCAGTTCGGGTCGCGCGCCCAGTGGCGGGGACAGGTAATCTTGCGATAACCTTGTTGCATTACGGCATGGGTCGCGAAAGCCTATCTTAATCTAACGCTGTTTTTCTGGCCCTGAACCGTGCAGCCCCTTGTCGGCATGCCGCGAGCAGGAGCAGGCAAACCCATGAGTGCGCAATCGGCCCATAGCGGATATGAGGAGCTGCGGGCGATCCGGCACCGCAGTCGCGGGCTGTTGTGGTCTGTCGGATTGTTCAGCCTGTTTGCGAATCTGCTGATGTTGACCGGTCCGATGTATATGCTTCAGGTCTATGACCGTGTGCTGGGTTCTGGATCGGTCGAGACATTGGTGGCGCTGTCGCTTCTGGTGGTTGTTCTATTTGCGGCAATGGCCGTGTTTGATTCGGTGCGGGCCAAAACCATGGCACGGATTGGCATGCGGTTTCAGCGCGATCTGGATGATCGCGTTTTTGACGCCGTGGTGCGCAAATCTGCGGTGAGTTCCGATGCGCAGGCACGCGCGGGTTTTGCCCATCTTGATGCGGTGCAACGGCTGTTGGCAGCGCCCGTGGTCATTGCAGGGTTTGATCTGCCGTGGACGGTGATTTTCTTTGGGGCCATCTTTGTGTTTCATCCCTATCTGGGCTGGATGGCCGTTGGGGGTGCAGCGACCTTGGTCAGCATCACCATCGCCAATCAGCTGTTGTCCAAACGGGCGCAGGCCCGCGCGGGACAATTTGCACAACAGGCCGATGCCGTGGCAGAGCAGGTCATATCAGAGGCTGAGACCATCGAGGCTCTGGGCATGCGAGAGGCAGCTCTCGCCCATTGGAAAACCGATCGTAATGTGGCGCAGGCCGAACAGATGCGGGCCTCTGACGTGGGCAGTAGCTTCTCCGCACTGACCCGTACGCTGCGGCTGTTTCTGCAATCTGCAATGCTTGGCATGGGGGCCTGGCTGGTGCTGGGCAATCAGATGACACCGGGCGGGATGATGGCGGGGTCAATCCTTTTGGGCCGCGCCCTGTCGCCGATTGAAACGCTGGTGCATCACTGGCCGGTTGTACAACAGGGGGTACAGGGCTGGCATCATCTGGCGGGCCTTTTGTCCGGGGTGCCGGTGGAGGAACCGCGCTTGCCGTTGCCGGATCCTACGGCGCGGTTGACGGTGAATGCCTTGACCGTGGTGCCGCCGGGGGACCGTAAGGCGGTGCTCAAGGCGGTCAGCTTTCACGCCACACCAGGGCAAGCCGTTGGCGTGATCGGTCCGTCAGGCACCGGCAAATCCAGTCTGGCGCGGGCGCTGACCGGCGTCTGGCGACCGGCGGGCGGGGATATTCGGCTGGATGGGGCTACTTTGGACCAATATGGCGCTGATCGGTTGGGGCAACATATCGGCTATCTACCTCAGCGCATTCAGCTTTTCGACGGTACCGTGGCGCAGAACATCGCACGGCTTTCAAAAACCCCGGATGAGACCAAGGTGGTTGAGGCAGCAAAACGCGCGGCGGCCCACGACATGATCCTTGAGCTGCCCCAAGGTTATGACACTGTGGTCAAAGGCGGGCTGTTGCGCCTGTCGGGTGGGCAGATGCAGCGGATTGCGCTGGCCCGTGCGCTCTATGGTGCCCCGGTGGTTCTGGTGCTGGATGAACCGAACGCCAATCTTGATAATGCCGGCTCGCAAGCATTGAACGAGGCGATCCGGGGCGTCAAAGCGCGCGGTGGGGTCGTGTTGATCATGGCACATCGGCCCGCGGCCATTCAGGAATGCGAAATGTTGCTGGTGCTGGATAAAGGCGTGCGGGTGGCCTTTGGCCCCAAGGATGAGGTGCTGTCGGGCATGGTCAAAAATGTGCAGGCGATTCAGCGCCCGCGCAAGGCGGCGGGCATGGCATGAGTGATGAAACACTGCCACGGCTGTCAGCAAGGCCGCAGATATTGATCGGGCTGACCACAATTCTGGCGCTGGCTGTGGGGCTGTTTTACTGGGCGGTGACGGCGCGCATCACCGGTGCTGTCATTGCCCCCGGCACTGTTGAGGTTGATCGGCATCGCCAGATTGTGCAGCATCCCACCGGTGGTGTCGCAGCGGCCATTCATGTGCGCGATGGGCAGCTGGTGCGGCAAGGTGAGGTGCTGCTGGTGCTGGACACCAGTCAGCAACAGGGGGAACTGGCCTTTGCCCAGTCACAACTGTTTGAGCTGACGGCCCGGCAGAACCGTTTCACCGCAGCGCAGGCCGCGCTGGAAACCGTCAAGTTTGACCCGTGGCTGTTGGCGCAAAGCAAAGACAATCCGGTTTTGACCTCTGTCCTGGAAGGCCAGCGGGCGCTGTTTCAGGCATCCCGGCGCACCATTGGCATCGAAAGGACCAAACTGGAGAATCGTAAAGACCAGATCGCAGCACAGATCGCCGGTATCGATGCGCAGGAAGCCGCCTTGCTGCGGCAAATGGATTTGATCGCGCGGGAACTGGCGACGCAAAGAGCGCTGCGCGAACGCAAGTTGACCTCGGCCAGCGCGGTCATTGAATTGGAGAGGCAGGAAGCCAGTTTAAGCGGGTCTTTGGGAGAGGTCATGGCCAATCGGGCAGCGGCGGCGCAGCGCTTGCTTGAGACTGACCTTGAACTGGGGCGGCTGCTCTCTCAGCATCTGGAGCAAGGCCTGTCGACGGCACGTGATCTGGATGCGCCCATGCGCCAATATCGCCGTGACATCCGCAGGCTAAGGGATGAAATTGCAAAGGCACGGATCGCTGCGCCGGTTTCCGGGATCGTTTACGGCATGACCCTGCGCACAGCGGGGGCCGTGCTGCGCCCCGCCGAACCTGTGTTGTTCCTTATTCCACAGGATCGTCCGCTGATTGTTGCGATGCGGGTTGATCCGAAACATATAGATCAGGTGGCACGGGGCCAACGCGTCAAACTGCGCCTCTCGGCATTGGATCAGCGGATCACGCCCGAGGTCTGGGGCACTATCAGCCGGTTGTCTGCGGACGCGATGACAGATGACGCGGGCGGTCCGTCCTATTATCGCGCTGAGGTGGTTCTGCCCGCGAACGAATTGCACCGTTTGCCCGAAGACATACGCCTGCTGTCCGGCATGCCGGTCGAGGCATTTATCCGTACCGGTGATGCCTCTCCGATGGCCTATATGATCAAGCCGGTGGCGGATTATTTCGCCCGGGCATTTCGCGAAAGCTAGGCCTTTTCGTTTCTGTCCAACAGCGTTAGCGTCCGGCGCAACACATATGCAAAGGACATGATCATGAACACTACCAACCGTCTGACCGAACTGGGGGTGACCCTGCCTGATGCGCCTGCGCCCGCGGCAAACTATGTGCCATTTGTTCAGGTTGGAAACCTTGTTTACGTCTCTGGCCAAATTGCCAACGGGCCGGATGGGTTGATCAAAGGAAAGCTGGGGGATGGCATGTCGGTGGAAGAGGGTGCCGCCGCAGCAAGATCCTGCGCGATCAGCCTGCTGGCACAGGTCAAGGCGGCCTGTGACGGTGATATTGAACGGCTGGTGCGGGTGGTGAAGCTGACCGGATTTGTGAATTCAACACCGGATTTCACCGAACAGCCGCAGGTCATCAATGGCTGTTCCGACTTTCTGGGGGACGTCTTGGGTGACAAGGGGCGGCATGCGCGGGCTGCGGTCTCGGCGCCGTCGCTGCCCATGGGCGTCGCGGTTGAAATCGACGGTATCTTTGAAATCTCATGACCCTGTCGCGTCTGTTCTACGACGTTCCGCTGGCGCATCGGGCGCTGCATGATGTGAACGATGGCCGCCCCGAAAACAGCCGTGCGGCGATCCGCGCGGCGATTGCTGCGGGCTATGGAATTGAAATTGATGTCCAGCTCAGTGCGGATGGTGCGGCCATGGTGTTTCACGATTATGCGCTTGACCGGCTGACCGGACAAACGGGACCGATCCGTTTGCGCGGGGCGAGTGAACTGGCAAAAATTCCGCTGACAGGTGGGGAGGAGGGCATCCCGGATCTGACCGAGGTGCTGGCCTTGGTCGCCGGGCAGGTGCCCTTGCTGGTCGAGCTGAAAGATCAAGACGGTGGTATGGGCCCGGATGTTGGCCCGCTTGAACACGCGGTGGCGGATGCTTTGGCGGGATACGCAGGGCCGCTGGCGGTGATGTCATTCAACCCCCATTCCGTGGCCCGCATGGCGCAATTGCTGCCGGATGTGCCGCGCGGGATCGTGACCAGTGCCTATCGCTACAACGACTGGCCGCTGCCACGCGCAACCTGTGATCATCTGCGCGCAATCCCGGATTACGACCGCACCGGTGCCTGTTTCATCAGCCATGAGGTGGATGATCTTTCCGCGCTGCGTGTTGCAGCGTTAAAGGAACAGGGGGCGATGATCTGTTGTTGGACGGTGCGCAGCGCTGCGCAAGAGCAAGAGGCGCGGAAAATAGCGGATAATATTACCTTTGAGGGGTACACGGCCGCGCGTAGCGCTTGAAACCCCCGGCTATCGCCACAAGTAATGCGGCAGGTATAGAGGGCAGCAAATGAGTGCGCAGAGCATCGAAATCAGGTTGATCGGCACCATTGCCGAAATCGGCCAAGCGGATTGGGATGCCTGCGCCTGCCCCGAAACGGCGGATGGCAGCCCGCCGATTGATCCCTTCACAACCTATCGCTTTTTATCAGCGTTGGAGGAAAGCGGCAGCGTCGGGCCGGGCACCGGCTGGCAGCAGCAGCATTTGGCGGCCTTTATCGAAGGGCAGTTGATCGCCGTTGCACCGCTTTATGCCAAGATGCACTCACAGGGCGAATATGTCTTTGATCACAACTGGGCCCATGCGCTGGAACGGGCGGGCGGCAGTTATTACCCGAAGTTGCAGATTGCGGTGCCTCATACCCCTGCCACCGGTCGGCGGTTCCTGACACGCCCCGGCTTTGAACAGGTGGGCACACAGGCGCTGATTCAGGGTGCGGTTCAGGTGACGGAAAACAACAACCTGTCTTCGGTTCACATTACCTTTTGTACACAGGAAGAGGCGCGGGTTGGCGAAGAGATGGGGCTGATGATCCGCAAGGGGCAGCAGTTTCACTGGCGCAATGACAGCTATGCGGACTTTGACGGGTTTCTGGCCAGTCTCAACGCCCGCAAACGAAAGAACATTCGCAAGGAACGGGCGCAGGCGCAGGGGTTCGGCGGGGATATCCACAGCTTTACCGGTGATCAGATACAGCCTGAACACTGGGACGCCTTCTGGCGGTTTTATCAGGATACCGGTGCGCGCAAATGGGGCACCCCGTACCTCACCCGCCAGTTTTTTGATATTGCACAGGACACCCTGCGCGACGACATGGTTTTGGTGCTGGCGCAGCGGGAGGGGCAATGGGTTGCCGGTGCGTTGAATTTTATCGGCGCCGATACGCTCTATGGTCGCTACTGGGGCTGTGTGGAGCATCATCCCTGCTTGCATTTTGAGCTGTGTTACTATCAAGCCATCGACATCGCGATTGCCAGAGGGTTGGCAACCGTAGAGGCGGGCGCACAGGGCGAACATAAACTGGCCCGAGGGTATTTGCCGACGGCGACCTGGTCGCTGCATTGGATGCGCGACGAAGGGTTCGCAAGGGCGGTAGGGGATTACTTGCAGGCCGAACGGGATGCGGTGGATCAGGAAATTGAGATTTTGACAGAATACGGGCCGTTCAAACGCGCCCGAGTTGAGGAGCAGGAATGACAGAAAAACTAAGTGAAGAGACCCGCAAGACGGTGTTAAAGCCGTTGTTTGATACCGGGTGGGCGATGGTTGACGGGCGCGATGCGATCCACAAGACTTATGTCTTTGACAATTTTGTCTCGGCTTTTGGCTGGATGACGCAGGTTGCGATCTGGGCAGAGAAATGGGACCACCATCCGGAATGGGACAACGTTTACAAGACGGTAAACGTAACCTTGACCACCCATGATGTAGACGGGTTAAGTGCTTTGGATGCCAAACTAGCGCGCAAAATGGATGGGCTGTTTGGCGGAGGTGCTGCCTGATGGATGAGGTGCAAAACACAATGGATTCAATGCTGACCACCGAGATCTGGCAGGGTAAATCCCTCGCGGACCTGTTGACGCTTGAATTTCTGGCCAGTGCCGCCGGGTCGATACTGGGCGCAATCGTTATTCTGTTACTGGGGTGGATCGTTTCGGCGTGGTTGCAAAGGCGGGTCGCCAATCTGGGTCGCAAGAACAAACATCTGGATGAGATGTTGTTCGATTTTCTGGCGTCGATTGTGCGCTATGTGGTGCTGGGCTTTACGCTGTTGTTTGTACTCAACACTTTCGGGGTTCAGACAACCTCGGTGGTCGCAGTTATCGGTGCTGCCGGTCTGGCGATTGGTCTGGCATTGCAGGGAACATTATCGAACGTCGCGGCAGGGGTGATGTTGATCCTGTTCCGCCCGATTAAGATAGGTGATTTCGTTGAAGTTGCTGATGAGATGGGGACGGTGAAACAGATCAATCTGAACTTCACCGAATTGGCGGATCTAAGCAACGTTCAGGTCATCGTGCCCAACTCCGAAGTTTGGGGCAATGTGATCACCAATTATTCCACCAACGACAAACGCCGGGCGGAATGGACCTTTGGCGTGGGGTATGGTGCCAACCTCAAGGATGCCGAAACCATTATCCGTGATACCATCATGGCAGATCCACGCGCCCATGCGGACCCTGCACCCTTTGTACAGGTGACAAACCTTGGTGATAGCTCAGTCGATTTTCTGGTGCGAGTCTGGTGCAATGCCAGCGATTACTTCGCGTTTCGCGCGGATATGACGCGTCAGGTCAAAGAGGCGCTGGACGCCGGTGGCGTGGATATTCCGTTCCCGACACGGACAATGATCCAAGCCTCAAACTAAGATGGTAAAGCGGGGCGCAATGGAACGCGTCCCGCTTCTTTTTATTTACATGCTCGCAAGCAGACCTTCGCCGCCTGATACGTCACAGACGCCGGGGCTTTCTTCTTCTTGCAGCAGCGTGACCTTGCCGTCATCCACCAGCATTGCATAACGTTTGGACCGTGCGATCAGCCCGGCGGGTGCTGCGTCAAAATCCATGCCGATGGCTTTGGTGAATTCGGATGAGGCGTCGGCCAGCATGGTGATCCCCGCCGCAGTTGCGCCAGTTGCCTCACCCCATGCTTTCATCACGAAGGGATCGTTGCAGGAAACACAGATGATTTCGTCTACACCTTTGGCATCAAAGTCACCTTTGGTACGCACGAAGCTGGGCACATGGGCGGAATGGCAGGTGGGTGTAAAGGCACCGGGCACAGCAAAGACAACAACCTTGCGGCCTTTGACCTTGTCAGCCATTTTCACGGGTGCCGGTCCATCAGCGCCCATTTCCACCAATGTTGCGTCGGGCAGGGTATCGCCTTGGGTAATTGTCATAGCATATGCCTTTCATGTGATTGCCTATCTTGGCATGCAGCATATAGGTTCCGCCGGTAAGGGCGACCAGTTAATCGGAGAGAATTCATGGCTCATGTAATCGTTATCGGCGCGGGGCAGGCGGGGTCGTCCTGTGTGGCCAAGCTGCGCAATGGCGGGTTTGACGGGGATGTGACTTTGATCGGTGCGGAACCAGTGCCACCTTACCAGCGTCCCCCGCTGAGCAAAGCCTACCTGATGGGGGAGATGACGCTGGAACGGCTGTTCCTGCGGCCGGAGAGTTTTTATGACGAGCTGAACATTGATCTGCGTTTGAATGCTTGGGTGGATGGGATTGATGCGCAGGCGCAGAAGGTCTCGATTGGCGGCGATGTGCTGGCCTATGATGACCTTGTACTGACCACAGGATCAGAGCCCAACCGCCTGCCTGCCGCCATTGGCGGGGCGCTGGACGGGGTGCATGTGGTGCGCGATCTGGCAGATGTGGATGGCATGGCCCCGCGATTTGCCAAAGGCGCGAAGGTGCTGATTGTCGGGGGTGGCTATATCGGGCTTGAGGCGGCATCGGTCGCCGCCAAACTGGGGTTACAGGTCACTCTGGTCGAGATGTCAGAGCGGATTTTGCAACGAGTTGCGGCGCCTGAAACCAGTGATTTCTTTCGCGCTCTGCACAAGGGGCATGGCGTGGATGTTCGCGAAGGTGTCGGGCTGGAAACATTGTTGGGCGAGGGTGCCGTCAGTGGCGCGCGCCTGTCGGACGGTACCGAACTGGAGGTTGATTTTGTGATTGTCGGTGTTGGCATTCGCCCCGCGACAGGTTTGGCAGAAGCTGCTGGTGTTACCCTTGAAAATGGGATCAAAGTGGATGCGCAGGGGCGTACCTCGGTCAGCGGGATCTGGGCGGCGGGGGATTGTTCCTCCTTTCCTTATCGGGGCGGGCGTATCCGTTTGGAATCGGTGCCCAATGCGATTGAGCAGGCAGAGCTGGTCGCGGAAAACATCATGGGTGCGGGCAAGGATTATGTTGCCAAACCGTGGTTCTGGTCGGATCAATATGATGTCAAACTACAGATTGCCGGGCTGAATACGGGCTATGACCGCGTTGTGACGCGCCGCACAGATGCAGATAGCGTGGCGTTTTGGTATTACCGGGGGGATGAATTGCTGGCGGTGGATGCGATGAACGATCCGCGCGGCTTTATGGTTGGTAAGCGGTTGATTGAAAACGGAAAGTCACCGGCAGCAGAGTTGATCGCTGATCCCGCAACGGAGCTGAAGGCCTTGTTGAAAGCGTGAGGATCATCGCTGGAAAATCACGCGGCACGGTCCTTGCCGATGTTGGTAAAGGCGACGCTGCGGCCCATCTGCGCCCCACGTCGGACCGGGTGCGCGAAAGCCTGTTTTCCATGCTGACGCATCACAATGTGATCAACGGCGCGCGCGTGCTGGACCTGTTTGCTGGGACCGGTGCCTTGGGGCTGGAAGCGCTGTCGCGTGGGGCAGCATCGGCGTGTTTTGTCGAAAACGGGCGGGTTGGGCAGCGGTTGATTGGTGAAAACATCGTGAAACTGCGGGTCGAAGAAAAGACCACGGTGCTGCGGGATGATGCGACGCGCCTGGGGCCGTGGCGGCAGGCCCCGTTTGACCTGATTTTTCTGGACCCGCCCTATGGCAAGGGGATGGGGCAGCAGGCGCTGGCCGCCGCGCAGGCAGGCGGCTGGCTGGCCAAGGGGGCGATGATCGTTTGGGAGGAGAACACCCCCCAATTCTCGCCAAAGGGGTTCACCCGCCTGGACAGCCGCAAATACGGCGATACCCATGTGACCCTTCTGGAAGTTACGCCAGATCCCTGATCGCCGCACCCAAGCGCTTCATGCCCTCGTTAATCTGGGTTTCATCCGCCAATGAATAAGCAAGACGCAGGGTATTCGCGCCTGATCGGTCGGCAAAGAAGGCCTGTCCGGGCACAAAGGCCAGTTTCTGCGTTTCAAGCGCGTGGCGCAGTAGGTCGCCGCCGTCCATGTTTTTGGGCAAGGTCACCCAGACAAACATCCCTCCTTCGGGTTTTGTCCATGTCACATCCGCTGGCATATGCTCTTGCAATGCGGTCAGCATGGTGTCGCGGCGCACCCGGTAAACCCGGCGCAGGTTGGCAGTGTGATCGGCAAAGACCGACCGCGCAACCTTGTTGATTGCCATCTGGTTCAGGGTTGCGGAATGCAGGTCCGCCGCCTGTTTCATCAGCACAAGACGGCTGATCACAGGTGCTGCGCCACAGATCCATCCGACCCGTAAACCGGGGGCAAGCGTTTTGGAAAAGCTACCACAGTAAAGCGTGCGGCAATCGTCGATATTGCCCTTTCGCGCGATCTCAAGCGCCAGCATCGGCGGGATCGGATCACCGTCAAAACGCAGGGATTGATAGGCGGAATCCTCGATCACCGCGATATCCAGCGTATCGGCCAGATCAAGGATGTTTTCGCGCGCCGCGCGGTCCAGTGTCTCACCGGTGGGGTTGGCGAAATCGACGGAGGCATAGGCGAATTTCACCCGCCCGCCCTTGTCCTCGGCGGTCTTTGCGTAATCCTCGGCCAGACGGTTGCCGCGCGGGATCAGCCGGTCGTAATGGGGTTCATAGGCGTTAAATGCCCCCAATGCGCCCAGATAGGTGGGCCAGCCAATCAGTGCCGTGTCATTTGGCGACAGCATCAGTTTGCCCAGATAGTCCAGCGCCTGTTGCGAGCCGGAGGTGATCAGCACGTTGTCGCGGGTGCAAGGCACACCGAGGGCAGTCATTTCTTCGACGATCCAGTCACGCAGCGGGCCGTAGCCTTCGGAAACGGAATATTGCAAGGCGGCGCTGCTGTTTGCAGGGGCCAGCGCGTCGGCCATAGCCTCCTGAAAGGCCTGTACAGGAAACAAGGCAGGGTCGGGGATGCCGCCAGCGAACGAAATGATATCTGGCTGGTCCAGCAGCTTAAGCAGCTCGCGAATCTCGCTTGCCTTCATCCGGTCCATGCGGGTGGCGAAAATCTCTTGCCAATTCATGTCAGAATCCCTTCCCTATTTAGGGCAAGACATCACAGCTTAGAAATTATGGCAATAGTTATTACCTAAAGGCGCAAGAAAATTACGCCGTCGGAAAGCTTAGCCGTAGGTTGGGTGGAATTTACCTGCTGGTGAAAGGGTAAAGATTTCAACACCGTCCTCTGTGACACCAACAGAATGTTCAAATTGTGCCGACAGGGATTTGTCGCGTGTTACTGCGGTCCAGTCATCGGAGAGTGTCTTGGTCTCGGCGCGGCCAAGGTTCACCATGGGTTCGATGGTGAAAAACATCCCCGGCTCCAGCACCGCACCCGTTCCGGGTTTGCCATAATGCAGGACGTTGGGCGGGGAATGAAACACACGCCCCAGCCCGTGACCGCAAAAGTCGGTGACAACAGACATGCGCTGCGCCTCGACAAAACTCTGAATGGCATGGCCGATGTCGCCAAAGGTGTTGCCGGGTTTCACCGCCTCGATCCCGCGCATCAGGGATTTATGTGTGATATCAATCAGCCGCTCGGCTTTGCGTGACAACTTGCCAGCCACATACATGCGGCTTGTGTCGCCGAACCAGCCATCCACGATCACCGTGACATCAATGTTCAGGATGTCGCCGTCTTTCAGCTTTTTGTCGCCTGGAATGCCGTGGCAAACCACATGGTTCACCGAAATACAGCTGGCGTGCTGATAGCCCTTATAGCCGATGGTGGCGGATTTCGCGCCGGCGGCATTGACCTTTTCCTCGATGATGCGGTCAATCTCGGCGGTGGTCTGACCGACAAAAACATGCTCCGCGATCTCGTCCAGAATGGTCGCGGCAAGTGCACCCGCCGCATACATGCCGGCAGAATCGGATGGGTCGTAAATGCGAATGCCGTCTTTTGTCTGGCGGCCACGGTGTTGTTCAGTCACCGGTTTCTCCAATCGGTTATTGCAGGGACTTCCTAGCGTGTCGGGCGGCCAAGGGCCAGAGGCCCGGCAAGTGTTACCGCCTGCGGTGTGATATGGGTGGCGATGCAGAGGGTTTCCACCCCTGCCTCTGTCGCCGCAGCATGGGCGGCGGCATAGGTCGGGTCAATGTCGGCGGCCATGGTCACATGGGTGCAATCGGTGCGCTGTACCAGATAGAGCAGCACAGCGCGGTGGCCTGCGCGTGCAACCTCTGCCAGTTCACCCAGATGTTTGGCCCCCCGTGCGGTGACGCTGTCGGGAAACTCGGCCAGCCCCTTTTCGCGCGAAAGGGTGACGGATTTCACTTCGACATAGGCGTCGGGCAGGTCGGGTTCGCTCAGCAGAAAATCAATGCGTGAATTGGTGCCGTATTTCACTTCGGGCCGCACGGTGGTGTAGCTTTCAAGCCCGACAATTTCGCGCGCCTCCAGTGCTGCCCGCACCGCTTTATTGGGCAGGGAGGTATCGACGCCGGTGAAATTGCCATCCTCGTGATCAACCAACCGCCAGCCGTAGTTTAGTTTCTTCTTGGGATCGTCGTTCGGCTCCAGCCAGATTTTCATGCCTTCTTCGGCTAACCCCATCATCGAACCGGGGTTGGCGCAATGGGCCACCACTTCACTCCCGTCCTCCAGCCTGCAATCGGCCAGAAACCGTTTATAGCGGCGGATCAGGCGGGCGGGGACAAGTTGGGTTTGAAAGCGCATGGGGTGCGGCCTATACCCTAAATAAAACACGCTCAAGGAGAAGCGCCATGTCCAACCCTACTGCTGCCATGATCGTGATCGGGGATGAAATTCTGTCGGGCCGTACCCGGGACAGCAATATGCACCATCTTGCGGGGCAATTGACCGAGGCCGGTATCGATCTGGAGGAAGTGCGGATGATCGGTGACAAACGGGGCACAATCATTGCGGCAGTGCAGGCGATGTCGGCGGCCTATGACTATGTGTTCACCAGTGGTGGTATCGGCCCAACCCATGATGACATCACCGCGGATTGCATCGCGGCGGCCTTTGGCGCGCCGATTGATGTGCGTGATGATGCGCGGGCGGTGCTGGCAGAGCACTATGCCAAGTCGGGCACTGAATTGAACGCGGCGCGGCTGCGCATGGCGCGTATTCCTGACGGGGCTGAACTGATTGACAATCCAGTCTCCGCCGCCCCGGGTTTCAAGCTGGAAAACGTGCATGTGATGGCTGGGGTGCCATCGGTGTTCACCGCCATGGTTGCCTCTGTGCTGCCGACGCTGACCGGAGGGGCACCACTGATCAGTAAAACCCTGCGGATCGAACGGGGCGAGGGGGATATTGCTGGCCCCTTGGGGGAACTGGCGGAGGCTTTCCCGCTGCTGTCGATGGGATCTTATCCGTTTCAGAAAGACGGCAAATACGGCGCACATATTGTGATCCGTGGTAATGACACGGATCAGATAGACCGCGCATTGTCTCAGCTTGAGGCGGCGTTTTCGTGACCCCGCCCCTGTCAGAGGTTTTTGCCGCCTCCGAGGCCACATGGCCCGCTGCCCGCATTTGGGAGCAGGATGGATTCACCCTGCGCGACGGGCAAGGCGGTGGGCAACGGGTGTCGGCAGCGACGGCCGCGGGGGCGGTGAGTGAGGATCAGATCACGGCGGCAGAGAATGCAATGCAGGCCATCGGCCAGCGCCCGATATTCTGTGAACGTGGTGAAACGGCACAACTTGATGCAGCACTTGCAGCACGCGGGTATAAAATCAAAGACCCAACAACCTGTTATGTCCTGCCCATTGGAAAACTGACCGATGTTGAAATTCCACGGGTAACCGCCTTTAGCATCTGGGAACCACTTGCCATCATGAACGAGATCTGGGCGACCGATGGCATAGGTCAGGCGCGCCGTGATGTTATGGCAAGGGCGGCCTGCAAGACGGGTATTTTGGCACGGTGGAACGAAAAACCGGCAGGCGCGGCTTTTGTCGGGGCGCATGACAGGATTTGCATGGTGCATGGACTGGTTGTCTTGCCCCATCAGCGCCGGCAGGGGGTGGCCGAATGGATGATGCGGCGCGCGGCCTTTTGGGGGCAGGCGCAGGGAGCCACGCATATCTCTGTGCTTTGTGTGGATGCCAACGCGGGGGCCAATGCGCTTTACCGCGCTCTGGGCTTTGAAGCTGTGGGCGGATACCATTACCGGGTAACGCACGATTAAAGGATCAGATGATGCAAGACGACATGCCTACCGCCCTTGACCTGCCAATGATGGATCCACTGCCGGAAGCTACACAGAAATACTTTGACATCTGTCAGGAAAAACTGGGCATGGTGCCCAATGTGCTGCGGGCCCATGCCTTTGACGTGAACAAGCTGAACGCCTTTACAGCGCTGTATAACGATCTGATGCTGGCCGATAGTACGCTTAGCAAACTTGAGCGTGAGATGATCGCGGTTGCGGTTTCATCGGTAAACAAGTGTTTCTACTGCCTTGTTGCCCATGGGGCGGCGGTGCGCGATTTGTCCGGTGACCCGGCATTGGGTGAAGCATTGGTGATGAACTACCGTGTGGCGAAAATTTCGGCCAAACAACGGGCGATGTTGGATTTTGCGGTGCAATTGACCCAGCACAGTGCCAGTGTTGAGGAAAAAGACCGCCAAGCGCTGCGTGATGCAGGGTTTTCAGATCGTGATATCTGGGACATCACCAATGTCGCGGCGTTTTTCAATATGACCAACCGCGTGGCCAGTGGCACAGACATGCGGCCCAACCCTGAATACCACGCACAGGCGCGATGATCCGCGCTGGCCTTGCCTTCCTGTTGCTGATCGCGGGGCCTTTGGGGGCCGTCGAAATCAACCTGCCCGCCACGGCGCGGCAAACGGTAGAGCGTAACACCGGGCCGGACATTTACGATGCGCCCGTTGGCGTGTTCACAGCGGGCAAGGTGGCGACGGTTACCTTGGAGGGTGATGTTCAGCGGGCAGCATGGCGGCTTGATGCGCCGGGTCTGACGCCGTTTCAGGTGATGCGCCCGCTGCGCGAGCAATTGATTGCGGCAGATTTTGAAATCGCGCTTGATTGCCATGCTGCGACCTGTGGTGGTTTCGACTTCCGTTTCGCCACGGAGACCCTGCCGGGGCCGAACATGTATGTTAACATCCGCGCCTTTCAGTTTGTGACGGGCCTGCGTCTTGTGGAGGGGGATCTGCGCGAGGCGGTAACGATTTTGGCCAGCACCTCCGCCACTTCTGCTTATGTGCAGATCATCCGCGCCGGCACCGCAGCAAAAGAACCCCTGTCGGTGACGACAGAGGCTGCATTGCCCGTCGGCACGGGTGAAACCGGGACAGATGATATGGCCACGGCCTTGCTGGCGCGCGGCCACAAGGTGCTAAGCGATCTGGATTTTGAAAGCGGCAGCAGTGAGCTCGGCAAGGGGCCATTTGAAAGCCTGGCTGCCCTCGCTGCGTTTCTACGCAACCAGCCTGAACTGCGGGTGGCCTTGGTCGGGCATACCGATACGGTTGGGGGGCTGGATGCAAATATTACCGTGTCACGGGCACGTGCACGTTCTGTCCGGCAGCGCTTGATTGATGGGTATGGGGTGAGCGCCGCGCGTCTGGACGCCGAAGGCATGGGGTATCTTGCACCGGTGGCCAGCAATATTGACGAGGCCGGGCGAGAGCAGAATCGCCGCGTCGAGGTGGTGTTGCTGGGGCTGCCCTAGAGGGCAGAGCCATCTGTCTTTTGCGGCAGTTTCAGGCAGGGGTACACCAATGACCGTGCACCCGCGCCGCCGACGATAACAAAAATTCCGGTTAGGGTTCAGGGCCAGCCAGCCCTGACCTTGGTGGTTCTAAAGCAAGGTAATGCTTGATCGGGAGGACAGGGCGTCGCGTGCAAGCTGATCAGTGGCCCCGATGTGCCAGTCCAACCCGTGATGCCCGGCTTGGGCCGCCGCACGCAGATTGCGCGCCGCTTTCTTGGAGTTTTGCGAGGTCGTCAACAACGCTTCGGCCAGTTTGGCCCGATCTTCGCGGATGGCATTGACGCGTTTGTCATGCTCCGCCTTGCTGATCTGCCCGGCAGCAACAGAGAGGGACAGGCGATTCAGCTCTGCATCCTGTGCGGCCAAAAGGTCGGGCAGGGAGGTCTGGATAGCTGCCAGATTGTCATTGGCCTTGCGCAGGTTACGCACCAAGGCATTGGGCGAGGCCAGCGTGACCCGTCGCTTCACGTCCCGCTTGCCCGCAATATTGCCGATGACCGCACCACCTGCGGCTCCGACAGCGGCAGAGGTGACGCACTTGCCCGCATTGCTGGCTGAAAGAACACTCAGGCCACATCCAACCGCTGCACCGACCATCGCGCCTTTTAGCGTAGAGGCCCGCACAATGGCATTGGCATGGGCGTTCAGCTCTCGTGCCTGTTCTGTCATACCGTCAGAGGCCAGCACACTACCATGAAAGCCCAGCGGATTGGTTTCCAGACGTGTCGGCGCATGCGGGGTGTTCTGGGAACAGGCCGTCAGAGTGAGAGCCGCGATGCTTAGCAATAGGGCGCGTTGTATGATCATGAATCTCTGTCCTGCTGTATTGTTTCGCAAAGAGATACACAGAGTTTCTGTCCGAAATATGGCAAGCGTTTGGCCGCATTTGGAATCGCGGAGAATTTTGTCCGTGAAACTTTGTGGCGGGTTGGCACATGATGGCGTGCAGTAACCTGTTGGGTCGCCTGCAAGAATCGGCTTTCCGGCACACTTATTTCCAGAGTTCATGGCGCAGTAGTTTTCCGCATGGCCCCCGCGCGTGGCTATACACTACGAACGAAAAAACCCCCCGATGCGCGAACTGGCACCGGAGGGGAGTTTCACCGAGGGAGGCGGTGTCGTGTTCGGGAACGGTTTACCAGTCGCTGGGGCCTTTTTCAGCGAACTCGTGAACCAGAAAGTCGATAAAGGCGCGCACCTTGGGCTGTGTGAAACGGCCCGGAGGATAAACAGCATAGATGCCTTGGGTTTCCATCGGCAGGTCTGGAATGGCGTCCTCGACCAGGCCTTTTTCCATGGCGTCCGCATAGAGGAAGCTAGGCAAATAAGCGATGCCAAGACCGGAAATCGCGGCGTTCAGCAGGGATTGGCCATCGTTAACCGACAGCCAGCCGGCGGTGCGGACCTGACGTTTCTCGCCAGAGGGCGCAGTCAGTTTCCAGACATTGCCGCTGGACTGATTGGAATAATGCAAAAGCTTGTGATCATTCAGATCATCTATCTTTTCAGGGCGGCCGTATTGTTCGAAATACTTTGGCGAGGCAATCATGCGTTTGGTGGTCTCGGTCAGCTTGCGGGCTCGCAATGTGCTGTCTTCCAGCTCACCAATGCGCACGGCCATGTCAAAGCCTTCGCTGATCAGTTCAACGTAACGGTTGTTGAGAACCATGTTCACAGTGATGTCCGGGAAATCGCTGAGGAATTCCGAGAGGGCAGGTGAAAGGTGGTTCACGCCAAAGTCCGTCGCAACGGAGATCCGCAGCAACCCCGAAGGTGCCGATTGCATCGAGGTGACCAATGCGTCTGCTTCACCTGCATCATTCAACACGCGGCGGGCGCGGTCGTAATAGGCCAGACCAATTTCGGTTGGCGATACACGGCGGGTCGTGCGGTTAAGCAGTCGCGCACCCAATCGCGCCTCCAGCGAGGAGACATGTTTTGAAACGGCGGATTTTGAAATCCCCATCTTCTTAGCTGCATCGGTAAAGCCGCCTTGATCCACGACGGTGGCGAAAGCTTCCATTTCTGTCAGGCGGTCCATACCCGCTCCTTCACATCACTTGTTTCAAGGAATGGTATGGCGGGCAATTCAGGCAGGAAGGGGGCAGGGATGGGACAGTAGCAAGGTATTTGCAGGGATCGTTTCAGGCATGGAAACAGGAGAACGCTGTGTTTCCAAACCCGCGGCCCGGAAATGACCGACCTTATATATGTGTGCTTGAGTCTGGAGCACTTTCAAATGCCTTCATGCGCCGCCCCATTCGCGCCATTTACCTTAACAAAGCCTTAATGCGGCCCGATTGATTGCACGACCCGTGACTAGTTTCCGCTTGGTAGTGAATTAGTTCGAGTGAGTGTTTATGGCGTTTCTGTATATATATAGTCCAAGTGACTTTATCACCGCGCCGCCGGATGAAAGCGGTGCGCAAGCCGCTGGCACACCCACGTTCACCTTGCAACTGGCACCGGGTGCCACACCGACGCTGGTCGAGATCAACGACGATGATGCGGTGTTTGACGAAGTGGACGCCACGCAATCTCTGGCCAACAACGTCACGATTGATGGTACGTCCTATGCCGCTGGCACAACAATCAACACCGCCTATGACCTGATCAACTCGTCAACGGGCCACAAAGTGAGTTCCTATCATTTTGGGGGCGATGGGTATCAGCAGGGGGCGGTAGACGGGATTGCCTCGACCGTTCCGTTTGTCGAAGGGCAAACCTATACCTTTGATGTTGAACGCACGTCACACCAGCAGAACAACCAGTATACGGACTACTATGCCTGTTTTGCCGACAGCACGCCTATTGATACGCCGGATGGTTCCACGCCAGCGGGCCAGCTGATGGCAGGCGATCTTGTACAAACCCTTGATCACGGTTTTCAGCCCCTGTTGGGCGTGCTGACCCAGCGGGTTGCGGCATTAGGTGCAATGGCACCCATTGTGTTTCCGCAGGGTGTTTTGGGAAATTCAGAAAAGATCATTGTTTCGCCACAGCACCGCATGCTGTTGCAAGATTTGCGTGCGGAAATGTTGTTTGGAGAGGCCGAGGTGTTGGTGCCGGCGACCTATCTGGCTGAAATGGGCATCGGATATCGACAGACCGGCGGGACGATCCGCTATTGCCATCTGGTGATGGAACAACATGAAATCGTCTTTTCCAACGGCTGCCCAAGCGAGAGCTTTCTGAGTGGCGACAGCTTGCATTTGCCAGATGCCGTGCGTCAGGAGCATGCGGCACTTTTCGAAGACATGCCGAACGTAACCCCCGCAGCCCAGGCGGCCCGGCTTTGCCTGCGCCGTTTTGAGGCGCAGGCGATGTTGGCCTAAAGGGTGGCTGCCAGTCGGGTGCCCTGATCAATCGCGCGTTTTGCGTCCAGCTCTGCTGCGACATCCGCGCCACCGATCACGTGACAGGTCTTGCCCTTGGCCTCCAGTGCATCTGCAAGCGAGCGCTCTGACAGCTGACCGGCGCATAACACGATTGTATCAGCCTCAATCAATGTCGGGTTTTCGCGGGCCTCACCAAATGAGATATGCAGCCCCTCCGCATCAATCTTTTCATAGTTCACACCGGCTACCATCTGGACCTCTTTCATGGTCAGCGATGCGCGGTGAATCCAGCCGGTTGTCTTGCCCAGCCCCTTGCCGACCTTGGTGGTTTTTCGCTGCAACATGGTCACATCACGTGCGGCCTTGTCGGGTTGCGGTCCTTCCGGTGCCAGACCTGCGCGGTGTTCGGCAGGGTCGGTAACGCCCCATTCGCGCATCCATTCGGGCAGGTTCAATGTGGTGCTTTCGCCGTCATGCACCAGATGTTCCGAGACATCGAACCCGATGCCACCAGCGCCGATCACGGCAACCTTCTGGCCGACCTTTGCCGTCCCGTTCAGCACGTCGATATAGCTAACGACATTGCCGTTGTTCTGACCCGGAATTTGCGGGTCACGCGGGATGACACCGGTGGCGATAATCACCTCGTCAAAGCCGTCCAGATCATTTGCGCTGACTTCGGTGTTCAGTTTTACGCTCACGCCCAGTTCGTCCACCATGGCGCGATACCAGTCGACAAAGCCCCAGAACTCTTCCTTGCCGGCAACCTGTTTGGCCAGATTGAGCTGTCCACCGATCTCTGATGCGCGGTCAAAGACGGTTACCTTATGCCCGCGTTCCGCCGCCGTCAGTGCCGAGGAAAGCCCCGCAGGCCCTGCACCAACAACCGCGATATTCTTGGGCGTTGCAGCAGGTTCGACCAGCAGTTCGGTTTCATAACAGGCGCGTGGATTGACAAGGCAGCTTGAGATCTTGCCGCCGAAAGTGTGATCCAGACAGGCCTGGTTACAGGCGATGCAGGGGGCGATTTGCTTGGCTTTGCCATCCATGGCTTTGCGCACAAAATCAGGGTCGGCCAACATGGGCCGCGCCATGGATACCATATCGGCACAACCGTCGGCCAAAACCTCTTCGGCAACTTCGGGGGTGTTGATCCGGTTTGACGCGATCAGCGGGATGCCGATTTTGCCCATCAGTTTCTTTGTGACCCAAGCAAAGGCCGCGCGCGGCACTGATGTGGCGATGGTGGGAATGCGCGCCTCGTGCCAGCCGATGCCGGTGTTGATGATCGTTGCACCGGCCTTTTCAATCTCGACTGCCAGCTGCGCCACCTCATCATAGGTTGACCCGTTCGGCACCAGATCAATCATCGACAGGCGGTAGATGATGATGAAATCCTTCCCCACGGTTTCACGCACACGTTTCACCACCTCAATCGGCAGGCGCATCCGGTTTTCGTAAGAGCCGCCCCATTGGTCGGTACGTTTATTGGTATGGGTTACAAGGAACTGGTTCAGGAAATACCCTTCGGACCCCATCACCTCGACCCCGTCATACCCGGCCTCTTTGGCGCGACCCGCGCAGGCGGCGATATCGGCGATCTGTTTTTCGATGCCGGCCTCGTCCAGTTCTTTGGGTGCGAACATGGAAATGGGGGATTTCACGGCAGATGGGGCCACGCAGTCAGGGGTAAAGGCATAGCGCCCCGCATGCAGGATCTGCATTGCGATCTTGCCGCCTGCCTCATGCACGCGTTTGGTGATGACGCTGTGGTTTTTGACATCCTCGTCCGACACCATCATCGCGGCACCATGGGCAACTGATCCTTCGGGGTTTGGCCCGATGCCGCCGGTGACCATCAACCCCACGTCGCCCCGTGCGCGGGTGGCGTAGAACTCTGCAACCCGGTTCCAGTCTTTGGTTTCCTCCAGCCCCGTGTGCATCGACCCCATCAGAACGCGGTTTTTCAGCGTGGTGAATCCAAGGTCGAGAGGGGCAAGCATATGTGGATAGCTGGACATGAGGCCGGGCCTTTCTGGCTGTATCAGTTTGGCGGTGACAACATCGCAATCGCGCGGCCAAGTCACGCACAACGCGGCGTCATACGCCTGCTATTGGATAACAGGCACGAACCTGAGACAAGGGGGGCAATTGAATTCCACCATACCGACCCAAGGACACAGACCCATGACACCCGAAGAAATAGCCAAGCTGCCCTATCGCCCCTGTGCCGGTGTGATGTTGATGAACGCCGAGGGATTGGTGTTTGTCGGACAGCGCATGGACCGGCACACCGATGCCTGGCAAATGCCACAAGGCGGGGTGGAGAAAGGCGAAGCTGCGGGGGAGGCAGCGCTGCGCGAACTGGAAGAGGAAACCGGCGTTTCACGGGATCTGGTCACCGTGCTGGCCGAGACGGCGGGTTGGGTGCCTTATGATCTGCCGCATGATCTGGTGCCCAAATTGTGGAAGGGCAAATATCGCGGGCAGGAACAGAAATGGTTTTTGATGCGGTTTCATGGGAGCGATTCACAGGTCAATATCTTAACCGAACATCAGGAGTTTTCCGCGTGGAAATGGCTGCCTGTGGCCGAGTTGCTGGACAGTATCGTACCCTTCAAACGGGGAGTGTATGAGGTGGTTCTGAACGAATTCAAGGAGCATTTGTGATGCGTATTCTGGCCTTTTTCCTTGCCCTTTGCGCCCCCATGCCGGCGCTGGCCCTGTCCTGCCTCGCCCCATCGGTCGAGCGCAGCTATGCCCAATTCGCCGCTGCAGAGGAGAACTATGTTGTCATCCATGGTCGGCTAAAGCTGGATATGTCGGAACTGCCCAAGGGGATGACAGGTGATACACGCCCGCCCCGAATGACCCGCGTTCCCGCCTCATTGCGGGGCAAGTCCCTGAACAAATCAGGATTTGTCGTGCCGTTCGAGCGGGAGGTGACACTGGAAGTGACCTGCCTCAGCCAATGGTGCGGCCATGTCCAGGCAGATGAGGATGTGATTGCCTTTGTGCGCAAAGATGTGGAGGGCTATGCCCTGCGCATCACGCCCTGCGGCGGGTCGGCCTTTGGTGCGCCAACACCAGAGATGCTGGCACAGGTCACCCAGTGCATGACCAGCCAGACCTGCACCAGCGACTAGCGGATCAGCGGCACATGCGGTGCGGCATCTTCGGGCAGCAGGCCGGTCAGGCGCGGATCATCGTCCAGCTCGATCTGACGGCGATAGGGGGTGAACCCGCTACGGATATAGAAATTCAACGCCTGTGGGCTGTCGAGCGTGCAGGTTTGCAGATGAAACCGTGTGATCGGTTCGGCCCAGGCCAGACGGATTGCCTCGTTCATCAGGAAACGACCGGCACCGCTGCCAATCAATTTAGGCGTTAGCCCGAAATACCCCAGTTCACAGGCACCTTCCTTGCGGAAATCCAGCTCAAGCAGGGCTTCGTCCTCTCCATCACGCGACAGGGTATAAAGCGCGACCTTCGGATCGTTCAATATCACCATCAACGCGTCGTCATTCAGCGCCCGGCGACCGTACCACATCCATGGGGCACCAACGCGGTTAAAGAGGTCGCGATACCATGCCAGATCGGGCGTGACCTGCCGAAAGGTGATCCCTTCTGGCACGGCAAGATCATGCAGGGGCGGCTGCGCTGTCATCTGAAGACGAGTGACCACCATGGCAACCATGCCGTTTGGCACATCATGTAAACCGCTGCTCAACATGGGCTCAGATCAAACCTTCTGCTTTGAAGGTGGCCAGCATGTCCTTTTGCGGACGCGGGCCGATGTGGCTGATGACTTCACCGGCACACAGGTTGCCCATGCGACCACAGGTTTCCAGATCCTGCCCCTTGGCCAGCCCATAAAGGAAACCGGCGGCAAACTGATCTCCTGCACCTGTGGCATCAACGGGGGTGACAGCGGTGACACCAACATCGACACGGGTGCCGTCCTTGATCAGGGTCACCCCATCCGCAGAGCGGGTGCAGACCACATTGGCACAGATATCAGCGGTTTTGGACAGGGCGACCTCGATGTCGTCGGTTTCGAACAGGGATTTCAGCTCGGCTTCATTGCCGATGACATAACCTAAATCATTCTTGATCAATGACAGGAAATCAGCGCGATGTCGTTCAACGCAGAAGGGATCAGAGATCGCGATGCCTGCGATGCCGCCGCCCGCATTGGTGGCGCGGGCCGCTTCGCGAAAGGCGGTCTTGCCCGCGTCCTCGTCAAACAGATAGCCCTCAAGGAACATCATCTTGGCGTTGCCTGCGACATCACTCGAAACATCCTGCGAGGACAGGCCGGTCGAAACCCCCAGATAGGTGTTCATAGAGCGTTCACCATCCGGCGTGACAAAGATCATGCTGCGCGAGGTCGGGCGATTGGCATCGGCAACCGGCGGATTCACAAAATCAATTCCGTGATCCGCCATCGCGCTTGCGTAAAACTGGCCGAGAGAATCGTCACGCACACGTCCGATAAAGGCGGTTTGCAGCCCCAATGCACCGGCACCGGCGATGGTATTGGCAACCGACCCGCCTGGGGTCTGTACCCGGTCGGTCATCGCCCCATAGAGCATCTCTGCGCGTTCCTGCTCGATCAACTGCATGATGCCTTTTTCGATGCCCATATGCGCCAGAAACTGGTCATCCGTCTGGGAGATCACATCCACAACGGCGTTGCCGATGCCAACAAGGTCATAGGTTTTCATGTCGTCTTCCTTTGGGAATTAGTGGACGGTCTTGTCCTCGAAGGGGCAGAGGTCCTTGATGATACATGTCGGGCACATCGGTTTGCGCGCCTTACAGTGATAGCGCCCGTGCAGGATCAGCCAGTGATGCGCATGCAGCTGGAAATCAGCGGGAATATTGTCTTCCACCGCGCGTTCCACCGCATCCACGGTTTTGCCGGGGGCAATACCGGTGCGGTTGCCAACGCGGAAAATATGGGTGTCGACGGCCTGGGCGGGCTGTTGCCACCACATGTTCAACACCACATTGGCAGTCTTGCGCCCGACACCGGGAAGGGATTGCAGGGCAGCGCGTGAATTTGGCACTTCGCCGTTATATTCATCGACCAGAATCTGGCTTAACTTCATCACATTCTTCGCCTTCTGGCGGAACAACCCAATGGTTTTGATATGATCGGTCAGCGCCTCCAACCCCAGATCCAGCATTTTCTGTGGGGTGTCGGCCACCTTGAACAGCTCTTTCGTTGCTTTGTTCACACCGGCATCGGTGGCCTGTGCGGAAAGGGCGACGGCGACGACCAAAGTGTAGACGTTCACGTGATCCAATTCGCCCTTCGGCTCGGGGTCGGCCTCTTGAAAGCGGGTGAAAATCGCGCGGATGGTATGATAGTCGAGCTGTTTTGCCATGGGCGCTGGTATGGGCGAAAGCGGCAAGGGGGGCAAGCCGTTGCGCATGTTTCGGGTCGCATGGGGCGCAATTGCTGCCTAAATTGACGGCATGAACCAGACAACACATATCCCCGCTCTCGATGACGGTTATCACTATCAGGTTATGCGCCGCGCAATTGATTTGCTAGATGGGGCCGAAGAAACCCTGACGCTTGAACAGATTTCCGAGGCGATGGGCATGTCGCCGGCACATTTCCAGCGGTTGTTTTCGCGCTGGGTCGGCGTGTCGCCAAAACGCTATCAGCAATATCTGATGCTGGGGCAGGCCAAGGACATGCTGCGCGACCGTGCAACGACCCTGCAAGCCGCGCATGAGGTCGGCCTGTCCGGTACTGGTCGCCTGCATGACATGTTCCTGCGCTGGGAGGCAATGAGCCCGGGTGAGTTCGCCCGCGCAGGTGCGGGGCTGACAATCCACTGGGGGTGGTTCGACAGCCCTTTTGGACGCGCCTTGGTCATGGGGACGGACAAAGGCATTTGTGGTCTCGCCCTTGCGGCGGAAATGGGGGAGGAGGCCGCGACGCAGGATCTGGTAACCCGTTGGCCCAAGGCAGAGTTTGTCGAAGATGCCGAAATGCTGCGCCCTTGGGTGCGCACCGCTTTTGGGGCCTCGGATGCGGCCCCCGATAAGGCACCGATCTATCTTATCGGGGCACCCTTCCAGATCAAGGTCTGGGAGGCACTGCTGCGCGTGCCATCAGGGCATGTGACCACCTATTCCGACATCGCCACCTCTATCGGCAATCCAAAAGCGGTGCGCGCTGTGGGCACTGCCGTGGGGCGCAACCCTGTGTCATGGCTGATCCCCTGTCACCGTGCCCTGCGCAAATCCGGGGCTTTGGGCGGGTATCATTGGGGTCTGCCGGTGAAGCGCGCCATGCTGGCGTTTGAGGCGGCACGGGCAGAGGCCTAGATTTGAACCGGGGGGTGAGCTTCGGCAAGATACTGCCGATTTATATTTCCCCGTGATTTTATCCGCCGACCGCCCCATATATAGCTCATTGAACAATGTGCCCTGCCCGAACGGGGCCTGAACACAAAGGCAGTAGCTATGATTTCTTCGAAACTTCCCTTGGTCGCAATGGTGGCCGGTTCCCTTGCATTGGGCGCATGTACACAGCCCGCCGGTATTCTGGCACAGCCGGGTGATCCGAACCAAAAGACCAAGAATGGTGCCTTGATCGGTGCGGCCTCCGGTGCCCTGATCGGCGCTTTGGCCAAAGATGACAACCGCGGTGATGGCGCGCTGGTTGGTGCGGTTGTCGGTGGTGCGCTTGGTGCGGGCATCGGGTATAACCTCGACAAGCAAGAGGCCGAGCTGCGCCAGCAGATGGGGTCGAACGTGGCGATCAACAATACCGGTGACCGGTTGATCGTAACACTGCCGAACAATCTGTTGTTTGCAACCGACAGCACGGTTCTGACGCCGACACTGCAGGGTGATCTGCGGGCCTTGGCGCAAAACGTTCAGGTTTATGCGAATTCCACGCTTCAGATCATCGGCCATACCGACAGTGACGGCGATGCGGCCTATAACCAGACATTGTCCGAAGGGCGCGCGCGTTCTGTGGCGAATGTGCTGATCAACAGCGGCGTCCCATCGCAGCGTCTGAGCGTCTTTGGGCGTGGCGAAAGCCAGCCCGTTGCCAGCAACCTGTCGCCCGCAGGCAAGGCACAGAACCGGCGCGTAGAAATCGTGATCCTGCCTAACCCGTCCTGATCACTCGACCTTCGCAAAAACGCACAAAGCCCCTGCATATCGCGGGGGCTTCTTGCATTTTCGCAGAGGTAGCGCAGATATAGCCAATATTAGTTTTCGATAGGAGCGTTCCCATGACCACCCCAAAACTTCTTGGCATCTCTGGTTCCCTGCGGGCCGAGGCGACCAACACCAAATTGTTGCACGCGGCTGCCGGACTGTTTGGCGCGTGTGAGTTTGATCTGCTCGACATTCGTTTTCCGCTTTATGATGGGGATGAAGAGGCGGCAAATGGTATCCCTCAGGCGGTGCAGGATGCTGCTGCACAGATCGCAGCGGCGGATGCGGTGATCATCTCGACACCGGAATATAACAAAGGCCCGTCAGGTGTGCTTAAGAACGCGCTGGACTGGATCAGCCGCGCAGAGGGTAATCCGTGGAACGACAAACCTGTTGCAGTGATGTCTGCCGCTGCCGGCCGTGCCGGCGGGGAACGGGCGCAGATGGTGTTGCGCGGCTTTATGGTGCCGTTTCGCCCGCGTATCCTGCAAGGGCCGGAACTGCATCTGGCCGCCAGCTTTGACGGGTTTGAAAGCACCGGTGAATTGAAGGGTGAGGTCTATGTCAAAGATCTGACGCAGCTTATGACCTCGCTGCGGGGCATGATCTAGGACGGGTCGCTTTCCCGTTCGACTGCGATCTCGATCAGGTTCCGGTCGGGATCGCGGACATAGATGGAGGTTAGCAGGGTGACCGCCCCAGTGCGCGGCACCGGCCCGTCTTCGACGTCTACGCCAAGGGCATTCAGGTGCCGGAGCCAATCCTGCAAAGATGTTTGTGTGCGAAAACACAGATCGGCACTGCCTGCGGTAGGGCGGGCGGCCTTGGGATCAAATTCGCCGCCCAGCGGGTGCAGGTTGATCTTGGAGCTGCCAAAGGCAAGCGCCCAGCGGCGACTGCCGTCCGCGACGCTAAACTCTTGTGCCAGCATACCCAGCGCGGCCTCGTAAAACGCGATTGTCTGGGCAATATCCGAAACGGTCAGCACCAGATGATCCAGCGCGCAAACAGCGGGTTGGGCTTGCAGCATTGTGATGGTTTCCTCTACTCAATCCGCATGGATAGTGAACAACAGTCAGAGACAAGTCAAAGCGACGGGATGGACCCGGCCCGCGCCAATGCGATGCACGTTGCTCTGGGGCAGCCTGCGGATTTCACGACTGGCAGCGGGCTGCCGCCGTTTTTTCATCAACTCTATTTCTGGGAGCCGCAACCGGCCGCAGCCCTGGGGCGCGATGGGCATCCGATGGTTGGCGGGTTGATCCCTGCTATGGGGCTGCCGCGCCGGATGTGGGCGGCGGGACGGCTGGCGTTTCATGCGCCACTCAGGGCCGGGATACCTGCGACCCGCAGCAGCATCTGCGAAAACGCACAGGCCAAACAGGGCCGCAGCGGTCCCTTGGCCTTTGTCACCCTGCGCCATGAGGTGCATCAGGAAGGGGTGCATTGCCTGACTGAATGGCAGGATCTGGTCTATCGTGAAGATCCTGCGCCGGATGCGGTTAAACCCACGCCGATGATGGCCCGCACGGATGAGGAGACTTACCGGGAGGTTTCGTTTTCCTCGACCCTGTTATTTCGTTACTCCGCGCTTACCTTTAATGGGCACCGCATCCACTATGATATTGATTATGCCCGTGATGTCGAAGGCTATGGCGGGCTGGTGGTGCATGGCCCGCTTCTGGCGCAATTGTTGATGCTGATGGCACAAGAAGAGCTTGGCCCGCTCAGCTCGTTTGACTTTCGCGCCACCTCGGCGCTGATGCACTATGAAACGGCAATGCTGTGTCGCAAGGGCCGCGATCTCTGGGTGCGCGGGGCGGATGGACGCCAATGCATGTCCGCGCGGGCCTAGAAACTCTGTTCGACGCGAAAACCCTCGGGGATGCCATGGTCGCGCCCTTCCAGCAGCAGATCGGCCATCACATCCGCGATTTTCGGAGCCATGCCAAAGCCGATCTTGAAACCGCCGTTGGCGATAAAATGACCCGGACGGTCGGGCCAGCCTCCCAGCATCGGCGCACGGCTGCGCGCACGCGGGCGGATACCGGCCCAACGTTCCAGCACAGGGGCATCCGCAAGGACCGGCAGCGCGGCGCGGGCTTGGGCAATGACGTCATCCAACTGGCTGTCGGTTAGCGTGTCAGAGGTATATTCCCGTTCCGAGGTAGAGCCGATGGCAACCGTGCCATTGTTATGCGGGATCACGTGAACCCCATCCGCGTAAAGCTGCGGCAAACCACGGGCGTCATAATCCAACAGCGCCGCCTGACCTTTAACCCCGTTCCCCATGGGGCGGCTGCGCCCTGCGTTCAGTGCCTCCAGACCGGCAACACCTGTCGCCCACAACACCTTGCCCGCATCTGCCCCTTCGGTGTGAATGGTGACCCCCTGTGCGGCCAGTGCAGCCACCAGCGCCTGACAGGCCTGTCGCGGGTGGATCAGCGCGCTAAGCGTGTCGCGGATCACGAAACCGGCAGGGCTCTGTGGCTCCCATGGGTCAGACGTTGCGGGTAGAACCTCCCATTGGGCGTGGTCCTGCCACAGCTCCGTTGCGGTCTGACTGCGTTTGCGGGCCAGGATCAACGCATGATCGTCTGAAATCGGTTGAATGCGTCCGCTTCTGGCATATCCTGTTGACTGGCCGCTTGCCGCCTCGACCTTGGGCCAGAAAGTTCTGGCCATCAGCAAGCTGTCCAGTTGAAACGCCTTCTTCGGGTTCCAATGCTCGGGCGCATGGGGGGCCAATGCGCCGACCACGCCGCCGCTGCTGCCTGCCGCCGGCCCGAAGGGGTCGATCACCTGCACTTTTGCGCCGCGCTGAACAACGACCCATGCAATCGACAGGCCAAAGATACCCGCGCCGCGAATTGTCAGATCGTATATTGCCAATGGCCGCTCCTTCACGCATGCCTGCGCTATGTCCTCTTTACTCGGGAATCCCATGCAAAACCAGACGGATCAGATCACCTGGCGGGACGGCGATGTGCCGGTGTCGAGCCGTTTTGACGACCCGTTCTTCAGTCTTGAGAATGGTCTGGCCGAGACACAGCATGTGTTTCTGAACGGCAACGACCTGCCCGCGCGGTTTGCGCCGGGTTTCCAGATTGCCGAACTGGGCTTTGGCACGGGGCTGAACCTGTTGGTGGTCTGGGAGGCATGGCTTGCGGCGGGCATTGACGGCCCGCTGCATTTCACCAGTTTTGAGGCTTTTCCAATGGCACCGGCTGATATGCTCCGCGCCCATCAGTCCTTCCCGGCATTTGATGGCAAACGGGATGCGCTGGCGGCGGCATGGCAGGGCAGGGGCGCGGTGATCGAATTGCCCGGTTTGCGCTGCGAGGTAATTGAGGGTGATGCACGGATGACCTTGCCAGCGTGGCAAGGGCGCGCAGATGCATGGTTTCTGGACGGGTTTTCGCCTGCGAAGAACCCTGAACTATGGTCCCCCGACCTGATGCTGGAGGTCGCAACACATACCGCTGCCCAAGGCACGGCGGCGACCTATACCGCCGCAGGTTTTGTGCGGCGTGGGCTAAGCGACGCAGGTTTTGCCGTTGAACGTACCACAGGATACGGACGCAAACGCCATATGACCCGCGCAAGAATGCCAACATGAGCCAAAGCAACAATATCCCCCTTGGCATTGGTCTGATGATTGCCACCACATTCGTTTTTGCGGTGCAGGATGGGCTGTCACGCCATCTGGCGGGGGAGTACAATGTGCTGATGGTGGTGATGATCCGCTACTGGTTCTTTGCGGCTTTTGTTATCGCCCTTGCGCGGCGCAATGCGGGCAGCATTCGGGCGGCGGCGCAGACGTCGCAACCGATGTTACAGGCCCTTCGTGGCCTCCTGCTGGCGGCCGAGATTTGCGTGATGGTTGCGGCCTTTACCATTCTGGGGCTGGTTGAAAGTCACGCGGTCTTTACCTGCTACCCCCTGCTTGTGGCGGCTCTGTCAGGGCCGGTACTGGGTGAAAAAGTGGGCTGGCGGCGGTGGATGGCGATTGGTGTTGGTTTCGTCGGCGTCCTTGTCATTCTACAGCCGGGGATAGGCGTGTTTGAACCTGCCGCAGCGATACCGCTGTTGGCGGCGGCGATGTTTGCGGTCTATGGGCTGCTTACCCGATTTGTCAGCCGGCAAGACACCACCGCCACCAGCTTTTTCTGGACCGGCACGGCGGGAGCGGTTGCGATGACGCTGGTGGGGCTATGGTTCTGGGAACCGATGAGCGGGACAGATTGGATCTATATGGCCTGTCTCTGTGTCACCGGTGTGACCGGTCACTGGTTGCTGATCCGTTGTTACGAGGTGGCTGAGGCCAGCGCGGTGCAGCCCTTCGCCTATTTCCAGCTGGCATTCGGGGCGATCATCGGCATCAGCATTTTCAGCGAAGTGGTCCGCACCAATGTCGCCATCGGTGCGGCGATCATCATAGCGGCGGGGCTATTCACCTTCTGGCGCGAGCGGCTTCAAAGTCGCGCCGATTAACTCTTGAGAGAACGGTATGGGCAGCGGGTCTTTGCCCAGCCGCGCGCGATAAACCGGCAGGCTTTCCGTCACCCGCATGATGTAATTTTGCGTTTCGCGGAAAGGCACCATTTCCACCCAATCGACGATGTCGATGTCGCCTTTACGCGGATCACCGTAATCGGCCATCCAGCGCGGGGGACGTGCGGGACCGGCGTTATAGGCGGCTGATACCATTACCACATTGCCGTCAAACCGGGCGGCCATCTGTGACAGGTATTCCGCGCCCAGCCGCGCGTTATACACCGGATCGGCGGTCAGGCGGTCGGTGGTGTGTAAATCACTGACGCCCAGATCGCGGGCCACATCGCGGGCGGTGGCTGGCATGATCTGCATCAGACCGCGCGCGCCTACACCGGATTGCACCACAGGGTCGAATTCGCTTTCGCGTCGGGCAATCGCAAGGGTCATTTCCGGCACCATCGGCAGGTCCATCTGCGTCAACGGGTGCAGAGCGTAATAGGGCGCGGCAATCGTCAGCCCCCGGCGCGCGGCACGTTTGCCGATCATCACCGCCAAATGCGGCTGGCCCGCGTCAATCGCGGCCTGTCCCAGCAGGGCAAGGTCCTCGGGCACCAGCTGATCCGCAAGATGGGTCCAGAACCGTTCGGCAAGATTCAATTCGCCAGAGGCCTGTAGCAGCATGCCGGCCTCAAACAGGGGTGCCCCCGCCAGCGGGGAAGTACGCCAGTATTGCGCGGGTGCCTCTCCTGCCAGACGGGCATCAAAGGGCAGGCCAGCCCGCTCCGCCGCAAGCAGACCATAGAACGACGTCTGGTATTCTGCGCCCATCTCATAGGCCAGCTGCGCCTCTTCGCGTTTGCCCATCGCCTCCAATGCACGGCCCTGCCAATATCCGGCGCGGCCCTGTGAAATGGGGGATTGTACCACGCTGTCGTGGTTCAGAAAGTGCAGCAAGGCGGCTGTGGGATCCTTGAGGAACCGCAGGGCAATATAGCCGGACAACCATTCCAGATCGGCATAGTGCGACCCGCCTTCCAGAAAATGTTGTGATGCCATGGCATAGGCGCGTTTGGGATCACCCGAGCGCATTTCACCCCGCGCCAGCGCGCGCCGCCGGTTGGCCCATGCCTCGGGGCGGCCCAAAGCCTCCGCACTGGTTGATTGCGCCAGCAGCAATTCCTTGGCGCTGTCCGCCAGCCCCTTGCGGATGCGCCATTCAAACCGGTCTGCCTGAAGCCCTGCATCGGCGGCCTGTGCGGCAGGCAGGGCATCAATCAGCTCGTTCACATTGCCGGCCCGCTGTTGCAGGGCAATGCGGGTCTCGGCCAGGGCGATGTCGTCTTTATCCACCAGATCAAACATCTGCCGCGCCTCGGCATGCTCTCTTTGCCAAAGCATCGCATCAAGACGCGCCTTGTGATGCGGTTTGAGCAGCCCCTCATGTGCGGCCAGAAACAGGGCCTGTGATGTCGGGTTCATCGCCATGGTGCGCCAGGTAAGTACAAGATTCGCCTCTGCCTCGCCCTGCTGATCCGCACGGGCCAAGGCGGCGGCATGGGCCAATACGCCGCGCGGGGTCTGCGCCGGCATTGCAGCAAAGAACGACAGGATGGCGGGGTCGTCCTGTTCAATCACCACCTCTTCAGCCTGTTTGCGCAGACAGGCCTCGCCGGGCCAGTCGGGGCGGCGGTTCAAAAAGGTAGTGACCTCACCGTAGGTGCCGCGCCCTGCCCGCAGGCGCTGCCATTCAATGACATCTGCCGCAACCTGTCCGTCACGTGCCGCCAATTGGCCCGCAACCTGCCAATTGCCATTGCGCATGGCCTCCATTGCCCAACCCAAGGGGCGGGGGCGTTCGGCCGACACGCTAAAGGCAGTGAGGAAAACAAGCAGCACTGCGGTTAGAATCCGTGTCATCACTTGCATTTCCTGTGGGCAAAGGGCTAGAGCCTTGCATCATATCTAATAGGCCGGCGCAATCAAATCACAACGCCGGTATTGTCCCCGTCAGGCGAATGCCTGCCAGCACAACAAAAGGAGCGTGCACATGTTTAAAGGCTCACTGCCTGCCCTCGTCACGCCGTTTCGCAACGGCGCGCTGGATTTGGAGACACTGAAGAAACTCGTGGAATGGCATATCGGTGAAGGGTCGAACGGGTTGGTCCCTGTTGGCACCACCGGCGAATCGCCCACCCTGACACACCGTGAACATGAAACGGTTGTTGAAGAGGTGGTAAAAGCCGCCGCAGGCCGCATTCCGGTGATTGCCGGTGCAGGGTCCAACAACACGGTTGAATCGATCCGTCTGGCCCAACACGCCGAAAAAGTTGGTGCGGATGCGATTCTGGTTGTCACCCCCTATTACAACAAGCCGACGCAACGCGGGTTGATTGCGCATTTCACCGCGATCCATGATGCCTGCGCTCTGCCGATCATCATCTACAACATTCCGCCGCGTTCCGTCATCGACATGACGCCGGATACGATGGGGCAACTGGCCAAGCTGCCGCGCATTGTCGGGGTCAAGGACGCCACCGGCGATCTGGCGCGCGTCAGCATGCAGCGGATTACCTGCGGGGTGGATTTCTGCCAGCTGTCGGGTGAAGACCCTACCGCGCATGGGTTCAACGCACAGGGTGGTGTCGGCTGTATTTCGGTCACGGCCAATGTGGCACCACGGTTGTGCAGCCTGTTACAGGCGGCCTGTGCCAAAGGTGACTATGCTGCCGCGCTGGAAGTTCAGGACCGGTTGATGCCGCTGCACAAGGCGATCTTTACAGAGCCGGGTCTGGTCGGGGTGAAATACGCCATGTCGCAGCTGGATCTTTGTTCTGATGAGGTGCGCCTGCCGCTGACCAGCCTGTCGGATGAGACAAAGGCGCTGGTCGATGCAGCCTTGCGCCATGCGGGCTTGTTGAACTGACCCTCAAATGAAGTAAGGCGGGGATACCCCCGCCTTACATCATGATGCACTTTAGGGTGGGCTACTCCCGCCGCCCGTGCCTTATCGTTTGCCGTAATACAGACCGACCACATGTTCGGCCTGTGCAAAGAACAGCCAGCGGGCGGCCAGAACACCAGCGACATGGGCCAGCACGGCAAGTGCGGCCAAGAAGTGGTTGAACGGCAAAAGCAGCAGCAGAACCGGCAGGGCAGCCATCAGCACCAAGGCAATGATCCGCAGCTTCGTTGCATGTTTGCGCCCGATCACATGCACAAATTCACGCAGCAAATAATTGGTGCCGGTGTGGGGCGGTTCGAAGGCGCGCACGCTGCCGATCCCGCCAAGCTGGGTTGCCGATGCCATGTCGCTGCCGCTTTGCGCCAGACGTTTGTCACCGATCAGCCAGGTGGCAATCTGGATGCCCCCGGCGATTGCGATCAACAAGATTGCGCCCTGAACCTGTCCCGCCAGCAAGGCACCGCCTGCGACGGACAGTGACAGAAAATTCAGCGGTGTCAGCGGCATATGCCAGCGCGGCACAGTTTTAAGCTGGGCATAAATCATTGAGGTGGTGAACACCGTTGCCATTGAAAAGAGCGCCCCCAAGATACCCAGAAGCGTCCAGCGGGCATCAAAAAACACCAATCCAAGCCCGTAAAACCCCATCAGGACAAGGGCCGCCACGGCGCACCATGCCTCGCGGCTAAGCCAGCTGGAGCGCCATTGCGTAAACGCCTTCAGCGCGCGTTCAGGATGGCCAAGGTGGAAGGTAGAGGAAATCAGCCCGCCAACCGCCAATAGATAAGCGATGGCGAAAAAGGCGAAAGCTGATCCGCCGGTCACCGCAGGAACACCAAGGCCAAGCCAGACCAGCAGGCCGAAACCAAGGCCGGAAAACACAGAGAAGAAGATGACAGAAGGAGCCGGATGCATCAGATTTTCTCCAGTGCTTTATCAAGCCAACCGAGGAAGCCTTTGGGTTCCGCAATCACGGGGTCGAGGAAAGGGGCCAGTACATCAAATTCTGGCAAGGCATCCTTGGGCCGGGGCGGCAGGTATTTGTTTACCGGCTTGGTGCCTTGTTCGGGCATCAAATCCACGCCACTGCGTTCCAGCACCAGCTGGCTGACATCGCTGTCGGGGTCGCCCAGATCGCCAAAGTGGCGGGCACCGGCAGGGCAGGTGCGCACGCAGCTGGGCACACGGTCCACCTCTGGCAGGTTTTCGTTATAGATACGGTCGACGCAGAGGGTGCATTTCTTCATCACTTTCTCTTCCTGATCCATCTCGCGCGCACCGTATGGGCAGGCCCATGCGCATAGGCCGCAACCGATACAGTCGCTTTCATTGACCAGAACGATGCCATCCTCGACACGTTTATAGCTGGCACCGGTGGGGCAGACAGTGACGCAGGGCGCGTCCTCGCAATGCAGGCAGGATTTGGGGAAGTGGATCAGCTGCGCCGCCCCCTGTTCCGGCTGCACCTCATAGGAATGCACGCGGTTCAGAAAGGTGCCGGAGGGGTCTGCGCCGTAAGGGTCCTGGTCCGACAGGGGGGCACCGTAGTTTTCAGTGTTCCAGCCTTTGCAGGAGATCACACAGGCATGACAGCCGACACAGGTGTCCAGATCGATAACAAGACCGAGCTTTTTGTCGGTGAATTGGGGCAGGGTCGTCATGTGCGGCGCTCCTTGCTGGTGTGGGGCCGGGGGCCAGCCCCCAGACCCCCGGAGGTTAATTTGCAAGATGAAGAGGTGCTCATTTGCCGACCTTCCATGCCAATGTGTCTGGGCCTTGGCCGACAGGGGATTTTATCGGTGGATATTCGGGGCGGGATTCCTTCGGTGCAACGGCCTTTTTGATTTTGACCTTGAGGTCGAACCAGGCCGCCTGTCCGGTAATCGGGTCAGAGTTGGCCCATCGCATACCGTCTGCCTTGGGGGGCAGAAGTTCGTGGATCAGGTGGTTGAGCAGGAAGCCCTTGGTCGCCTCTGGCGCGTCTTTATCCAGTGCCCATGCGCCTTTGCGTTTGCCGATGGCATTCCACGTCCACACGGTATTTTCGTTCAGCGCGGCCATCTCCATCACTGGCACAGTGATTTCGCCGTGCGGAGAGGAAACCCGTGCCCAGTCGCCATCTGTCAGGTCGTTCCGGCGCATCAATTTGGTTGGCAGGTAGAGCGGGTTGTGCCCGTGCAATTGCCGCAGCCAGGCGTTTTGCGATCCCCATGAGTGGTACATCGCCATTGGGCGCTGGGTCAGCGCGTTGATGGTGAAACCCTCGTTGCCTTGCTGATCGGTTTCATACCAGATGGGCAAGGGCGACATGGTGTCTTTGATCCGCTGGCGCAGGTGTTCGGGGGGCTGTCGCTCGCCGTGGCCTTCGGCGGCGAGCTGGAACTTGCGCATTGGTTCTACGTAAAGCGAAAACAGATAGGGCTGGGGGCTGTCGAACAGCCCCATGCCCACGGCCCATGCCTGATAGTCCATGTTCCATGGCTTATAATAATTTGCGCCATCGGGGATGTGCTCGACAAAGAAACCGCCGTTTTCAATGTAATTGTCGATCTGGCTGGCGTTCACGCCGCCGCGCCCGGATTGCAGGCCTTTCTCACCCATGCGCCAGCCGGCCAGGGGGCCAATGCCGGGGCGGCGTTCGTGGTTGGTGATGTAGTCCGCATAGTCGGCGTATTTCTGGCTGCCATCGTCGTTCACAAAACCGGGCAGGCCCAGTTTTGCCCCAAGATCACACAGCGCGGATTGGAAGCCTTTGACATTGCGGTCTGGTTCGACCACGGGCCAGCGGATGGCGTCGGCGGCGGCATCCGCTTCACAGATCGGACGATCCAGCAGCGAGATGCAATCGTGCCGTTCAAGGTACGTCGTGTCGGGCAGGATCAGGTCGGAGTAGGCAACCATTTCAGAGGAATAGGCATCGGAGTAGATGATATGCGGGATGACGTAGTCGCCGTTCTCGTCCTTATCCGTCAGCATCTCCATCACGCCGCCGGTGTTCATCGAGGAGTTCCACGACATATTCGCCATATACATGAACAGCGTGTCGATCTTATAGGGATCGCCGGCATGGGCGTTGGAGATCACCATATGCATCAACCCGTGGCTGGACATCGGGTTTTCCCATGTGAACGCCTTGTCGACGCGGGCGGGCGTGCCATCTTCCTTGAGGGCCAGATCGTCAGGCCCGTGCACAAACCCAAGGTGTGGACCGTTCAGCGGCGCGCCGGGGGTCATGCCGATATGGGGCTTGGGATGCGCGGTTGCAGGTTTCGGATAGGGCGGTTTGAATCGGAAGCCGCCGGGTACCTCAACGGTGCCAAGGATGATCTGTAAGACATGCAGAGCGCGACAGGTCTGGAAGCCATTGGCATGGGCCGAAATCCCGCGCATGGCGTGAAAGGACACCGGGCGACCTGTCATCTTGGTGTGTTTCTCACCACGGAAATCGGTCCATGCGTGATCCAGCTCAAACGCCTCGTCAAAGGCGACGCGGGCCAGTTCTGCGGCGATGGCGCGGATGCGGTTTGCGGACAGACCGCAGCGTTCGGCAACCGCTTCGGGGGCGTATTCATCGCTGAGATACATATCAGCCATCTGGTGGAACACGGGGCGATGGGTCACCCCCTTGGCGCGGTGGGTGGCAGAGAGATCCGGTTTGACGCCGGGTTTGTCATAGGCAGCCAGCTTGCCCGTCACCCGGTCCACGACCAGCTGTTTGCCATTCTCGTCCCGCAGGTACAGACCGAATTCGGGTGATTTTTCATCGCCGTTCACCAGCACCGGCGCGTCAGTGTATTGTGCCAGATAATGCAGGTCGATCTTGCCTGCCTTCATCAGGCAATGGACCATCGACAGGATGAATAGCCCGTCGGTTCCGGGCGTGATCCCGACCCAGTCATCGGCCACTGCGTTATAACCGGTGCGGATCGGGTTGACGCCAATCACCCTTGCGCCGCGGCCCTTAATCTTGCCGATGCCCATTTTGATCGGGTTGCTGTCGTGATCCTCTGCCACACCGAACAACATGAACAGTTTGGTGTGGTCCCAATCAGGCTGGCCGAATTCCCAGAACGCACCGCCCATGGTGTAGATCCCGGCAGCGGCCATGTTCACCGAACAGAAACCACCATGGGCCGCATAGTTTGGCGTGCCAAAGGCCTGCGCCCAGAGTGAGGTGAATGATTGTGACTGGTCACGCCCTGTGAAGAATGCCAGCTTTTCAGGGTTATCCTTGCGGATCGGCTCAAGCCAGTCTGCGGCGATCTGATAGGCTTCGTCCCAGCTGATTTCCTCGAACTCGCCTGATCCACGCGGGCCGACCCGTTTCAACGGGGATTTTAGCCGCGAGGGCGCATTGTGCTGCATGATGCCTGCCGATCCTTTGGCACATAGCACACCCTTGTTCACCGGATGGTCGCGGTTGCCTTCGATATAGGCAACTTTACCCTCTTTCAGATGCACATTGATGCCACAGCGGCAGGCGCACATGTAGCAGGTCGTCTTGCGAATTTCGTCTGATACCTTGGGGCTCAGGTCGATGACAGGCTGGTTCATATGCGTTCCTTCAGATGGCGCTGCGCACAAGAGAGACGACGCCAAGGCCGATCAACAAGGTCAGGCAAACACTGCGATAGTAGGGTTGGAATTTCGGCGTGAAAAGCTTTTGTCCCAGAAAGACACCGATCAGGCAGGGGATGAGAAAAAATAGTCCGCGCGTGGCGGCGGTGGTGTTCATCGTGCCGTAGTAAAGATGCGTCAAAAGCGAGGTCAGCGAGCCAAACAGCAGGAAGGCGACTAAGGTGGCGCGCATCACCCGCGGTTCGGCGTCGCGGGCCAGAACATATAGGGCCACAACCATGCCTCCGACCCCGGCCAACCCGGTCACAATGCCCGCAATGATGCCGGTTGTGGCGGTGCCGGTGGTGCTGTCCAAGGCACGGATGCGCACCTTGCTCAACTGCAAGGCCGCCAGGGCGATCAGGATCACCAATGCGATCTGTTTGGAGGCGGCGGGATCCAGTGCCACGGTCAGGCCAACCCCGGCAAATACACCAAGGGCGCTGCCGGCGGTCAGGATGGCGGCGGCGCGCAGGTCGGCCCCATCCCAGCCGGCGCGGATCATCATCAGCGATGCGCCAATCTCCAACCACCACATAACAGGGATCAATTCAACCGGCGGCAGGATCAGGACAGCAAGGGCCAGACCAAAGGCCGAAAGTGCAAAGCCGGTAAAGCCGCGCACCAGCCCCGCCGCCACAAAGATTGCAGCCAAAGCAACCGCTTGGCCAGATGTCAGGGAAAGGGTGTTCCAAAGGATGTCGATCATGCTTGCTGCCCTTTATGGGACTGAAGGACTGTCACCGCGATCATATTGGTTACATCCTCACTTGTGCAGCCACGGGACAGATCATTGGCCGGTTTGGCAAGCCCTTGCAGCACCGGACCGATTGCACTGCACCCGCCGATGCGTTGGGCAATTTTATAGCCGATGTTGCCAGCATCGAGATTGGGAAAGATCATGACATTGGCATGGCCCGCAACCGGTGATCCGGGAGCCTTGGTTGCGCCGATGTCAGGTGTAAAGGCCGCATCGAATTGTAACTCACCATCTGCATCAAGGGTTGGATGTTGTTCTTTCAGGATTGTAGCGGCCTCTGTCACCTTGGTCACATTGGGATGTTTTGCGCTGCCCATGGTGGAAAAGCTAAGCAGGGCAACCTTGGGCGGCTCGCCCAGCAATTGTTGGTGTGATGCCGCTGAGGCGACGGCGATCGCGGCGAGTTCTTCAGCATCGGGATCAATCACCAGCCCGCAATCCCCAAAGGTCATTGCGGTGCGGCCGGAGGGGTGATTTTCGGGCAGTGCCATCAGGAAAAAGCTGGATACCAGAGGCGCATCTTTGGCCTTGCCTATCACCTGCAACGCGGCGCGCACGGTATCGGAGGTGGTGGCAACCGCGCCCCCGACGGTGCCATCCGCATGGCCGTTGCGCACCATCATTGCGGCAAAGACCAGCGGGTCATGGAGCTGTTCGGCGGCGTAGTTCTGGCGGATGTTTTTGTGTTTGCGCAAGTCAAAGTAGCTTTGGGTAAGGTCGCCGGTCAGATCAGATCTGACCGGGTCCTGAATGATAATCTCATCGCTGTCGCTCGCCCCTGCCTTTGCCAAAAGCGCCCGAACTTCGGCCTGCGGACCGATCAGGGTCACCCGTGCAATACCGGCACGTGTTGCATCAAGCGCGCCGGCCACGATCCGGGGATCGTGGCCTTCGCTGAGGACAATATGGGCAGGCCGGGATGCTGCGCGGATGCGAAGCTCTTGCAGCATTGTCATGGCCTGTCCTTTTGTCGTGTTTGCCTGTTCGGGCGTTGCTTAGGTATGCACCTGCGGGCGCATGTCGTCTTTGCTGATGCCCGCCACTGATACAGGCTTTCTCATCGCATCGCGGCGGAAGGGTTCGCCCAGTTCCTGATTGAGAACCACTTCGATGAAGGTGGTGACACCATCGTTCATCTGTTCCTTCACGGCAGTGTTCAGCGCAGTTGTCAGCTCTTCCATGCCGGTGACCTGCACACCCTTCAGGCCACAGCCATCGGCGATTTTGGCATAGTTCACATCAAGGTTCAGTTCAGTGCCAACGAAGTTGTCATCGAACCACAGGGTGGTGTTACGCTTTTCCGCGCCCCACTGGTAGTTGCGGAAGATCACCATGGTGATCGCAGGCCAGTCGCCGCGGCCACAGGCGGTCATTTCGTTCATGGAAATACCGAATGCACCGTCACCGGCAAAGCCAATCACCGGCACATCGGGGCAACCGATTTTTGCGCCAAGGATCGCAGGCAGGCCGTAACCACAGGGGCCGAATAGGCCTGGGGCCAGATATTTGCGGCCCTTGTCAAAAGACGGGTAGGCGTTGCCGATGGCGCAGTTGTTGCCGATGTCAGAACTGATGATTGCATCCTTTGGCATTGCCGACATGATCGCACGCCATGCCTGACGGGGGGCCATATGGTCGGGCTGGCGGTTGCGGGCGCGTTCGTTCCAGTCGATGCCTTCGTCTGTGTCGTCCTCGTGATCCATTGAAGACAGTTCCTGCGCCCAACGGGATTTTGTCAGTGCAACCAGATCCTTACGCTCCTGACGGCCCTTGTCACCGGCCCCGGCCCCAAGGTTTTCCAGCAGCTGTTCGGCGACACGTTTTGCATCGCCCTGAATTGCCACATCGACCTTTTTGGTCAGCCCGATACGGTCAGAGTTGATGTCGACCTGAATGACCTTCGCTTCCATCGGCCAGTAGTTCATGCCGTAGCCGGGCAGGGTGGAAAACGGGTTCAGACGGTTGCCAAGGGCCAGAACAACATCGGCTTTCTGGATGATCTCCATTGCGGCCTTGGACCCGTTGTAGCCCAGCGGACCAACCGCCAGCGGGTGGCTGCCGGGGAAGGCGTCGTTGTGCTGGTAGTTGCAGGCTACCGGCGCATCCAGCGCCTCGGCCAGTTTGGCGCTTGCGTCGATGCCGCCGGACAGGATCACACCGGCACCGTTCAGGATGACGGGGAATTCCGCTTCGGAGAGCAGCTTGGCCGCATCCTTCACTGCTTGCTCGCCACCCTGCGGGCGCTCAAGGCGGATGATCTGGGGCAGTTCGATGTCGATGACTTGCGTCCAGAAATCACGCGGCACGTTGATCTGGGCGGGGGCGGACCCGCGCCATGCTTTTTCGATCACGCGGTTCAGAACTTCGGCCATGCGTGACGGGTCGCGGACCTCTTCCTGATAGCAGACCATATCCTCGAACAGTTTCATCTGTTCGATTTCCTGAAAGCCGCCCTGACCGATTGTCTTGTTCGCCGCCTGTGGTGTGACCAGCAACATCGGTGTGTGGTTCCAATAGGCGGTTTTGATCGGGGTGACGAAGTTGGTGATGCCGGGGCCGTTCTGCGCGATGGCCATGGACATTTTGCCGGACGCGCGTGTGTAGCCGTCTGCGATCATGCCACCGGAGGTTTCATGCGCACAGTCCCAGAATTTAATGCCCGCCGCAGGGAACAGATCAGAGATCGGCATCATGGCAGAACCAATGATCCCGAACGCATTGTCGATGCCGTGCATTTGGAGGACTTTGACGAAGGCCTCTTCGGTGGTCATTTTCATAGCTGCTAGTCCTTAACATTTTATAGGGGGTGCGATTCTGGGGCAAATTAGGCCTATGAAGGCGGGGGCGTTAGGACCACATGGGGATAGCCAATATGTCCAAGTCACCTCATCTCCTCAATCTCGCGGGCAATCAGATCGACGCCTTCGCGGATGCGGGCCGTGGGGATAGAGGAGTAGGCAAGCCGGTAATAGTTGGACGGCTGATGGGTGCCGGCAAAGAAAGCATGGCCGGGTTCGATCAACACGCCTTTGGCGTGCAATCGGCGGGCAAGCTCTACCGTGTTCACGTGATCGGGCGCACGCATCCAGAAGGAAGAGCCGCCAAAATACCCGCGGCCAGAGATGCGCAGATCATGGGCGGCCAGCGCCTCTTCCATGATGCGGCGGCGTTCGTGCAGCGCTGTGCCCGTGCGCCGGATCAGCGCGTCGTAATGGCCCAGAGACAGAAAATAGGCCGCGGTGCGCTGGATATGGCCGGGGGCATGGCGCAGGACCGACGCACGTAGCGCGCGGGCCTCGCGGATAAAGGGTTCAGAGCCGACCAGATAGCCAAGCCGCAAACCCGGAAACAGTGATTTCGAAAAGCTGCCGACATAGATCACGCGGCCATTGGTATCGAGGGATTTCAGCGCCGGTGAGGGTGATTTGAGGAAGGACATCTCGAATTCGTAGTCATCTTCGACGATCAGCGCCTCCATCTCGCGGGCGCGGTCCAGCAGGGCGCGGCGGCGCTCCATCGGCATGGTCGCATTGGTCGGGCATTGGTGGCTGGGCGTGGTGAAAACCACATGGGTTTCAGGTGGAATCGCATCAGGCGGCAGCCCGTCCTGATCCACCCGCACAGGGGTTACATTGCAACGTGACTGGGAAAGAATGTCGCGCAGGGCAGGGTAACAGGGGTCTTCCAGCACCGCATTTCGGCGCTGGGTCAAAAGCACCTGTGTGGTCAGCCAAAGCGCGTTTTGTGCGCCTAGGGTGATCAGGATTTGTTCAGGCCGTGCGGTGATGCCCCGGCGCGGCAGGGTATGGCGCGCGATGAATTCGATCAGCTGTGGATCGTCCTGATCGTAGTAGTCCGTGGTGAGGGCGGTGAAGTCCTTCTGCCCCAAAGCCTGCAATGCGCAGAGCCGCCAATTGGCGTGATCAAACAAGGTTTGATCAGCCTGACCGTAGATGAATGGAAACCGGAATTTTGCCCAATCCTGCGGTTTGGCCAGCCCCGCGCCGCCGCTGAATTTCTGGCCGATGGCGCGGGTCCAATCCACCGCGTCCTGACTTTCCGGGGTGGCGGTAAAAGAGGGGGGAGAAGGCGCGTTTTCAGAAACGAAATAGCCTGAGCGCCCTTTGGACACCAGGTAGTCATTGGCGAGTAGTTCAGTATAGGCGATGGTGACGGTGATCCGGCTGACGCCCAGGTGGGTGGCCAGTTTGCGGGTCGAGGGCAGCTTTTCCCCCTGCTGGAAACGGCCTGACAGGATGCCCTGTGCAATCATCTGCTGGATTTGCTGTTGCAGTGTTCCCTGCGCGTCAGGGTGGAGAAAGAAGGTTTCAACAGGGAGGGCCATGATATCACCCTATACTGGACTGAATTGGCATTCAATCTGGTATTAACGGATTGTGATAATGTTCTGTCTGTCTCTGGATTGTAACCTGATTTTCAGGATGCGTAAATCTCTAAAATCGAGACTTCAGGTATCGAAAATGTAATTTCATAGTAAGTTCATTTGGGGGACAGCCTGCGTGCACCCCCTGTACACCCCCGATGCACCGGGCGGTGCATAGAGTAAAGCGAAACGGGTTTCACGCTAGATCCGGCGCAGGCTGAGGATTGACAGGAGGCTGTGATGAACAAGAAAGATGCGTTTACGCAGATGATGTATGAGTTGGAGGATCTGCAACTGTCCATGCGGGACGCATGGTTGCAGGACAGTCTGCCGTTGGATTGGGACGGGATGGAATATGGATCACCCAGCCAACGCGCCAAAACACGGGTGACGATCCGCATTGACAGTGACATGCTGCGTTGGTTTCGCAAGATGGGGCCGGGCTATGGCCCGCGTATGAACGAGATTTTGCGGATTTACTGGACGGCGCTGCTGGGTGGTGGGATCAAGGGCTATTCGAATGATAATAATGTGCCGCGCCTGTTGAACAGGGGGCATGCCCGGATGCGCGAAAAATATAAGGATTTCCCGTGAGGGTCTGGTCCGGTTGAGAGTTGCAGTCGAAAAGAAAAAGCCCCCGCAAAGGATGCGGGGGCTTTGGAACGCGCACTTAGCGCTGGATGTTTATGGGCAGGCTGCGGTGTAGCGCGAACCGTCTGGACGCTGATACACACAGGAACCTGATTGGGTCTGACCGATATAGCTGCCAGCGGCTGCGCCTGCGGCACCACCAACCAGTGCGCCGAGGATTTTGTCGTCATCACCGGAGACGGCTGCACCCGCAGATGCGCCCACGGCGGCACCGGCAAGGGTGCTGGTCTGTTGATCGGCACAGGCGGCGAGAGCAGCCATCAGCGGCAGGGAAAAAAGTAGCTTTTTCATGTTATTCTCCGAATATGAGTCTGTAGGGGGAACAGCGTTGGCAGGACATGGTTCCAATGTTTCTGCGCACACCGGCAGAAACCTGCCATTTCAGAAGGCCGAATAGAAAAGGCCCCGCAACTGCAGGGCCTTTGGGAAGAAGTTTTGTTTTTTGATATCAGGTAAATACGCGGCCCAATGCCCCATCGACGGCGTTGATGATCTGATCAATGTCATCTTTGGTCGCAATCAGCGCCGGTGAGAAACACAGGGTGTTATTCTTGCCCGGAACAGAGCGGTTGGTCATGCCGATGATCACCCCCTGTTGCATGCAGTCCCCGACAACGGCGGAAACGAGGGATTCCTTTGCGGCCTCGCGTGTGTTGCGGTCTGCGACCAGTTCGGCACCAAGGAACAGGCCCTTGCCACGCACATCACCGATGACCGCATGTTTCTCCGACAAGGCGTGCAGCTGGTCGAGCATGTAGTCACCCATTTGCAGGGTGTTATCGAGCAGGTTCTCTTCCTCGATGATCTTGAGGTTTTCGAGACCAGCAGTCGGGCCTGCGGTGCAGCCGCCAAATGTCGAGATGTCGCGGAAGTAACCCATGTGATCAGAGGCGTCTTCCTTGAACATGTCAAAGACCGCTTCGGTGGTCACAAGGCAGGAGATGGCGGCGTAGCCGGAGGCGACCCCTTTGGCCATGGTTACCATGTCGGGTTTGATGCCGTAGTTCTGGTAGCCGAACCAGGTGCCGGTGCGGCCAACGCCGCAGACAACTTCGTCGATATGCAGCAGGATGTCGTACTTCTTGCAGATTTCCTGCACCCGCTCCCAATAGCCATCGGGCGGGGTAATGACGCCACCGCCAGCGGTCACCGGTTCAAGGCAGAGGCCGCCCACAGTGTCGGGGCCTTCGGCAAGGATGACTTTTTCAATCTGGTCGGCGGCCCAGACGCCATAGTTTTCCTGCGGCGCGCCCTCCTGTTCGAAGGCGCGGTATTCCATGCAGTGGGGGACACGCACGAAACCCGGTGTGAAGGGGCCATAATGTGCGCCACGCTCGTCCTGACCACCGGCAGAGAGGGCCGAGATTGTGGTCCCGTGGTAGTCGCGGTCGCGGTAGAGAACCTTGTGTTTCTTGCCGCCGTATTTCTTGTGTGCGATCTGGCGGACCATCTTAAAGCCCTTTTCGTTCGCCTCGCTGCCGGAGTTGGCATAATAGACGCGGCTCATGCCGGGCATTTTCTCGATCAGTTTTTCGGCGAAATTGGAGCCGGGGATGGAACCGGCGGAGCCTGCGAAATAGTTGAGTTTGATCAGCTGGTCGCGCACCGCATTGGCGATACGTTCACGGCCATAGCCGACGTTGACAGTCCAGACGCCGCCGGAAACACCATCAAGGTGTTCTTTGCCCTTTTGGTCCCAGACACGCATGCCTTTGCCCTCGACGATGATGCGGGGGTCGACCTGTTTGCTGGCATCGTCGTTCATGTATTGTTTGTGCTGGCTGAGGTGATGCCAGATGTGGGCGCGGTCTGCCTCGACAACGCGGGAGATGTCATTTTCGTTGAAGTTGCCGTCCATGGGTCAGACCTTTCGATGTTTTGGGATGCACGAAATGGGGGTGTGATCCCCCCGCTTTCGTCAATCATTGCTGGTTTATGTCAGAATCAAGTAGGGCCAAAAGTTGCATAACGGTAGGGCCAGTATTTCGCGGTGTCCAGCGTGGTGCATGGGTAAGGCGCTGTGTGACAGGAAGAGAAGGGGGCGGATGTCCGGTTTGGCGGGGTTCTGTGGTGGTGGCCCGGGTGGTGAGGGATGTGGAAAAATAGGGGTATTTTCCTGGTTAAACCGGCCCGCAGAGGCTGAAAAGGAAATGGATTGTCGTTGACAGCGGTTGTGCCGGGGCGGACTATTCTGTCGTTCATTATGAATTAACCTTACATTAGGAAAATGCTATGATCCCAACGAATTCACCGCTGCTTGCCGCCTTGTCGCCTTACGAGCAGTCGGATGTTCACACGACCACAAATGTCACCTTCAGCTTTCTTGGAGCGGGGGAAGAGGTCGATCCGGGGAATGACAGCGGCAATTTAACCACCTCGTTGGCGTGGAGCACAGCGCAGCGTGCATATGTGCAGGATATCTTTGACTATATTTCGACAGTGGTGAACCTGACCTTCGAAGAAGTGCCTGCGAGCGATACTGTGAACCTTGAATTTGTTCATATCGACCAGTTTGACGATCCTTCTACAACCGGGGTTTCTATCCCTCAGGGCCCGGCGATTTCCAAGATTTTTGTACCAACTGAATACATCGATCTGGATGATGTCACGTTGATCCACGAGATCGGCCATTCCCTTGGGCTGAGCCACCCGTTTGACGGGCCGGCCAAATTGCCGGGTGTGGTGACTGATGGCGATCTGGGTGATTTCAACCACAATACCGAATTGGCAACACGGATGTCCTATAACCCGGGGGCGTCGAACCTGCATCCGGGGTTGGACATCACGGGCGAGCCGTCTGCCTTTGGCGCGCTGGATATTGCGGCGCTGCAACTGCTTTACGGGGCGAACACCAGCACAGGTGTAGGTGATACGGTTTACGGCGTTGATCCGACACTGATCACCATCTGGGACAATGGCGGCCATGACCGAATTGATTTCTCAAGTGTCAGTGATGACACGGTGATTGATCTGCGCCCGGCCACACTTGGGGCGGATATTGGTGGCGGTGGTTATCTATCATTTGTCGGATCAAATGGCGGCACGGTTGCCAATGGCGGCTACACGATTGCCTTTGGTGTAGAGATTGAGGACGCGCGCGGCGGTTCAGGTGCAGATACAATCACCGGCAACGCGCTGGCGAACATGCTGACCGGTAATGGCGGTAACGACATGCTGAATGGTGGTGACGGGCTTGATACCGCGATCTATTCCGGCAATCAGGGCAATTATACCCTGACGCTGAATGCCAGTGGCACCACAATTGAAGACCGCCGCGCAGAGGGTGACGGTACCGACACGCTTATGGCAATCGAAGCCTTGACCTTTGGGGACGCTGCGCTTGCCCCGTTTGATTTAACCAAGTTTGCAGGCACGGAGGCGTTAAGCGAAGCGCAGATGGAGAGCTTTGTTGAGCTTTACATCGCCTATTTCAACCGCGCGCCGGATGCGGTGGGGCTGAATTTCTGGGGCACGGCCTTTGCCAATGGCACCACGCTTGAAGAGATGGCGACGCTGTTTATCGATCAGGATGAAACCCGCGCAACCTATGCCAGTGATCTGAGCAATGCGGATTTTGTCACAGCGGTTTATGCCAATGTGCTGGGCCGGGTTGGGGATCAGGCAGGGATTGATTTCTGGCTTGGCCATCTGGACGACGGTACTGTCGGGCGGGACCAGTTTATTCTGGGTGTACTTGCAGGGGCCAAAACGCCCATTGCTGGCGGCACTGCCGAACAGATTGTGCAGCAGGCGGCAGATCAACAGCATCTGAGCATCAAGACCGACATCGGGGCTTATTATTCGGTCACCAAGGGCATGTCGGATGTGGCCAATGCATCGGCTGCGATGGCGCTTTATGATGGTTCTGCGGGCAGTGTCGCCACGGCGCAAGCCGCGATTGACGGCTATCATGCGGCGGCGCTTGAAGCGGACAGCGGCATGTTCCTGATGCCACTGGTTGGCGTGTTGGACGATCCGTTCGCGGTTGCGGGCTGAGCTTAAGAAAAGCGGTTCAGTCCAGATCTTTTGATTTGGGCCGAACTGGACTCATGCGTCTGCCGCAAGTGGCAGTTTATTGTTTGCCGGTTTCAACAGCACTGTTTGAACACGATGCAACGTGGTGTGAATTTTAAGAGTAACTTGTGAATTTGAGTGGAAAGCCAGTCGGATTTGATTGCTCTAACAAGAAAGAAACGACATGGTGTTGCCGGATGGTGGCGGATTTTTTACGGAAAATTGAGATATCAGGTTTCATTTTCCTTAAGTCCGCTGTCAGTCAAACCAAGACCGGCAATGATGTCGGCGGAGTAACTAAACCATCGGGCGCCTTGCGCTTGGGTATGTTCACTAGGGAGAACAAGATGATCAAAAAAACGACAACAGGCTTTGTTGCCGCCGCGGTTATGGCCATGACAGGTCAGGCCGCATTTGCAGACGGTCACGGCGAAATCACCGTTGGCTATTTCCTTGAATGGCCGATGCCCTTCCTTGCTGCCAAAGCATCGGGTGCCTATGACGAAGCGCTGGGCATGAAGGTGAACTGGGTTTCATTCGAAACCGGTACAGCCATGTCTGCGGCGATGGCGTCTGGTGACGTGCAGCTGTCAGTTTCACAGGGTGTGCCGCCATTTGTTGTGGCGACTTCCGGTGGGCAAGACATCCAGATTGTGGACGTAGCGGTCTCCTACTCTGACAATGACAACTGCGTTGTGCGTTCGGAGCTGGAAATTGACAAAGATTCTGCCGGTGAGCTGGCGGGCAAGAAAGTTGCCGTGCCTTTGGGTACCGCCGCACATTACGGTTTCCTGCGTCAGATGGATCACTTTGGCGTAGATGTTTCGACTTTGCAGGTTGTTGACATGGCACCACCGGAAGGTGCGGCGGCGCTGTCACAGGGTGCGGTTGATTTCGCCTGTGGTTGGGGCGGCGGTCTGAGCCGGATGAAGGAATACGGCAACATCCTGCTGACCGGTGATGAAAAGACAGAGCTGGGCATTCTGGTGTTTGATGTGACATCTGCACCGGCGTCCTACATTGCCGAGAATGGTGACACCGTTGCCAAGTTTGTGAAAGTCACAGCGGATGCCAATGCCGACTGGAACGCGAACCAGAGCGATGAGATGCTGGCGGTGATTGCAGAGCAGTCCGGTATGGATGTTGATGCGGCAAAGGCGTCAATCTCTGGTTTTGTCTTCCCCTCCATCGAAGAACAGCTGTCTTCGGCATGGTTTGGCGGCAATGCGGCCCCCTTTATGAAGGGTGTGGCGGATGTGTTTGTTGAAGCGGGTTCTATCGACTCCGCGTTGGACAGCTATGCAGGCACCGTGAACACTGGCCCGCTGGAAGCTGCCAAAGGCATGTAAACGACCAAGGTGCGGCCCCGGAATTGGGGCCGCACTGTACCTGCGATCGTCAATTGAACGAAACTGAGGTGGGGAAAACCCTGCCCTTTAACCCTGACAGGGGTGGGACCGCGGATATGACCGGACTTTCCATAGATAAACTTTCGATGCGTTTTGATCTGCCGGATGGCGGGCATGTGCAGGCTTTGCAGGATGTGTCGATTGACCTGAAAGCGGGCGAATTGCTGAGCGTTTTGGGGCCGTCGGGCTGTGGCAAGACCACGCTCTTGAATATTGTTGCGGGGTTTCTGGCCCCGACCAGCGGTGTCATGACCTTGAACGGGCATCAGATCACCGGGCCGGATGCGGAACGTGGCATGGTGTTCCAGCAAGGCGCGCTGTTTGAGTGGATGTCGGTGCGCGAGAATGTCGGTTTCGGCCCCTCGATGAAGGGCATGCCGAAGAACAACAAGAACGAAATTGTGGATCATCTGCTGGATGTGGTGGGGTTGCAGGATTTCAAGGAAAAGGCGGTTTATGAGCTGTCTGGCGGGATGCAGCAGCGTGTGGCATTGGCCCGCTGTCTGGCAAACGATCCGGACGTTATCCTGATGGATGAACCGTTGGGCGCGCTGGATGCGTTGACCCGCGAGAAGATGCAGAGCCTTGTGTTGAAGCTGTGGAAAGAGACCGGCAAGACGATCATCCTGATCACCCATTCGGTGGAAGAGGCGCTGTTGCTGGGCGAACGTCTGATTGTGATGGCCCCGCGTCCCGGGCGCATTCACAAGGAATACCGTCTGCCTTTTGCAGAGCTGGGTGTTGGTGCGGATCTGCGTGAGGTGAAGAAACATCCTGATTTCGGGCCCAAACGTGAAGAGATCCTGAACATGATCTGGGACATGGAAGAAGAGATTATGGGCACTAAGGAGGATGCAGCATGATTCCTCTGATCATCTATGTGCTGATATTTATTGCTGCGTTTTTCATCGTCACCAAAGTGGCACAGGGGCGGGGGGTAAAGGACTATACCTCGTTGAAGACGGTGACCTTTGGGGATGAAAGCGCGGTAAGGCCCAACCGTGCGGCGGGGATCATCTCGATCCTGACGATTTTCCTGATGTGGGGCATGTTCACCGGATCAAGCCTTTTGCCCGGTTTCCTTCATGCGCCTGCGCCGTTTCTGGGCACGACAAGTTTTACCTATACGGCACAGGTAGAGGGGCAGGCACCGGATGATGCGACGGTGACCGTTGTGGTCTACCCGCGCGGTGACGCGGTTGACGCACCGGAGGTCGAACCCGGTGACGGTTTTGCCAAGAATGACAGCGTGGCCATTGCACAATGGCGCACCGGGTTGGTTGCCGTGGATAAAAACGACGAACTGACCAAGAAGGACGGCGCACGGGTCATTGCGATTGATGGCAAGAAGATTGCACCGGGCGAGACGGTAAAGACGGAAAACGGGGCGGTCACCCTGTCTGACAAGGGCACTCCGAATTTTGAGCCCTCCAAAGGCTGGCAGATGCAGCCGTTGTATCTGCCCTCCCCCGAAGAGGTCTGGACCCGGACCTTGCAGATCGCGTCCGAAGGGTTTCGTAACTTTACACTGCTGGAGCACTTGGGCTTCTCGTTGTTTCGGGTGATCTTTGGTTTCCTGTTTGGTGCGATTGTCGGTATTCCGCTGGGCTATGCCATGGGGTTGAGCAATTGGTTCCGTGGCTGGTTTGATCCGATTGTGGAATTCATGCGCCCGGTGCCACCTTTGGCGCTGATCCCGCTGGTGATTATCTGGTTTGGCATCGGTGAAGGCGGCAAGATTATCCTGCTGTTCCTTGCGGCGCTCTGGATCATGGCGATTGCGGCACGTTCTGGTGTGTCGGGTGTGAAAATTTCCAAGGTGCATGCGGCTTATTCACTGGGGGCCAGCAAGTGGCAGATTATGCGCTATGTGATCATCCCCAATTCCCTGCCCGAGATATTCACCGGCGCGCGGGTTGCCATGGGGGTCTGTTGGGGCACGGTTGTGGCGGCGGAGCTGGTCGCGGCGGAACAGGGGGCGGGTATGATGATCATGACCGCGTCCAAGTTCCAGAACACGGATATCGTGATTATGGGAATTATCCTGATTGGTGTGATCGGTTTCGGCATTGATATGATGATGCGCGCTGCCGAGAAATTTCTGGTGCCCTGGAAGGGTAAGGGGTGATCCTGCCCTGAGTTAAGATGCCAATGTGATACGCAAAAGAAAAACGCCGAAGAGTATCTTCGGCGTTTTTTGTTTGTGCTGGGTGGTCACGCTTTCTTTCAAAGAAAGCGGTCGGAAACTTTGAAAGTTTCCGGTCCTTGTGGCCGCTGTTACTTGCCCCGGCGCGGGGTGGTGGCACCGCCTTTGTTCTTGGGTTTTCCGCCCTGCTTGCCGATCTTGTTGGGCGGGGTAAAGCGTTTGGATGGATCTGTAGCGCGTTTATAAGTTTTCGCGCCGCCGCCGCTTTCCTCGCGGGCTTTGAAGGGTTTGCCGCCTTTGGGTTTTGCACCGCGTGGTCCGTCCGCCTTGGGGCCGTCTTTTTTCCAGACCGCTTTGGCCTTTGGTTTTGCAGGCGCGTCCCCGTTTGCCTTTGGCCTTGGGGTAGCACCGGGTTTCATCGGGCTGCGCTCTGTCTTGTGAGACTTGGGCGGGCGTTCGCCTTTGGGTTTATCCGCATGTTTGTGTTTTGGTTTGTCGAATTTCGGCTTTTCCGCACGTGCCTCGCCCGCTGGGGCGTTTGCAGGGGCAGGGCGCGGTTTACGCGGGGCCGCTGCGGCATCGGGATCATAGCTGGACTTGCGGTGTGGCGGTTTTGGGCCTCTGTCGGGGCGGGGGCCGCGATCAGGGCGGGGCCCACGGTCCGGGCGACCACGGGGCAGATCGGGGGCTTTGTCGAGTTTGGTGACAATGGCGCCGGCTTCGACCACACGATCCGGGCCGAGGGCGTTCATGAATTTATCCGCTGAGGACGCGAGGATTTCGACAAAGCTGTGATCCTGCTGCACACGGATCGCGCCGACGTCATCCTTGGTCAGGTTGCCCTTGTTGCAGAGCATCGGCAAGAGGGTGCGCGGTTCGGCCCCATCGGTGCGGCCGGTTGAGACCGAGAACCAGACCGAAGGTCCAAAGCTGGGGCGCGGGCGGTCGTCCTTGGTGCCCGGATCAGTCAGATCCTCGGGGGCGGAAGCGCGTGCGCGGTAAAGGTTGACGAAAGCGGTGGCCAGCTGTTCGGCGCTGAATTTCTCGATCAGGGAGGCGACAAAACCGGTGGCATCTTCTGGTGCTGGGGTGGACCATGCCTCATCCGACAGCAGGCGTTCTTCATCCGCAGCGTTTACTTCTTCGGCAGAGGGGGCAGGGCCCCATGTCGCCGTGAGCTTGGCCCAGCCCAACAGGCGGCTGGCCTTGGTTTTCATTTTGGCGGGCACGATCAGGGCAGAGACACCTTTGCGTCCGGCGCGTCCGGTACGGCCCGAGCGGTGCAGCAGTGTGTCTGCATTGCTTGGCAGATCGGCGTGGATCACCAGTTCGAGGTTGGGCAGGTCGATGCCACGGGCCGCAACATCAGTGGCGATACAGACGCGGGCGCGACCATCGCGCAGGGCTTGCAGCGCATTGGTGCGTTCGGATTGCGACAATTCACCGGAGAGGGCCACAACCGAGAAACCTCGGTTGGTGAATTTGGTCGTCAGCCTGGCAACAGCGGCACGGGTGTTGCAAAAGACGATGGCGTTTTTGGCCTCGTAAAAGCGCAGCACATTGATGATGGCGTTTTCGGTATCACGCGGATGCACCTGCATTGCGCGGTATTCGATGTCGGCATGTTGTTTGGTTTCGCCCACGGTTGCGATCCGCTGGGCATCCTTTTGGTAGGATTTCGCCAGCTTTGCGATTGCGGCGGGCACAGTGGCGGAGAACAACAGGGTGCGGCGGTCTTCGGGGGCTTCGGAGAGGATGAACTCCAGCTCTTCGCGAAAGCCCATGTCGAGCATTTCGTCCGCCTCGTCCAGAATCACGGCGCGTAACGCGCTGAGGTCGATATTGCCGCGTTTGATGTGGTCACAGAGGCGCCCCGGTGTGGCCACAACGACATGGGCCCCACGATCAAGGGCGCGGCGTTCGGTGCGTTGGTCCATGCCGCCGACACAGGTGGTCACGATGGCCCCGGCCTTGGCGTAAAGCCAGCTGAGTTCGCGGGCGACCTGCATGGCAAGTTCGCGGGTGGGCGCGATCACCAATGCAAGGGGTGAGGAGGCTGGCCCGAAACGGGGTTCGCCCTGCAAGAGGGTCGGTGCGATGGCGAGGCCAAAGGCAACTGTTTTCCCCGACCCGGTTTGCGCCGAGACCAACAGGTCCTTGTCGTTCAGCGCCTCGTCGGTGACAGCTTGTTGAACGGCTGTTAAGGTCTCATAGCCTTGCGCTTCAAGCGCATCTGCGATTGTCTGGATCACGTGTGTCGTCCTGTTCTGAGGGGGGCCGTGCAAGGGGCGCGGCAGCCTCAGGCGTCTGGCCGAGGCATGTGTTTTGCCCGCCTGTAAGGGGTTCGGGCAGGAATGTACATGGGTTTGTTGAGTTCGTGTTACCCGGGGTGCGGTTTGTCGGGATGCATAGTGGACATATGCAACTAAGTCTTATAACCGGCGTATCGGGAGAATACTATGGCCGATAATTTTCACGTTTCCTTTGACGCTGGGGAGCTGCGCAAACACCCGGAAGTGCATACCGTTGAGGATGTCATTACGTTTCGATTGCAGCGTTTGGTGGCGATCGGGGAACGGGCGGGGCAGGATTGGTCCCAGCGGATGTTCGATCTGAGCTTGAATGAATGGCGGTTGTTGGCGCTGGTCAAAGGGCGGGCACCGGCAAGGGCCGGCGGGTTGGCGGATGTCTTGTTGATGGATAAAAGTCAGACCAGCCGGGTGACGAAATCCTTATTGAACAAGGGGTTGATCCGCAGTTTTCCTGATCCTGACGACGGGCGGGCGATTGCGCTGGAACCCACTGAAGAGGGTGTTGTTTTGTATCGCCGGGTATTTGCCGAAGTCATGCGCAGCAATGAACGTATTCTCGACGTGTTGAGTATTGATGAGGTGCAGGCGCTTGATGTGATCCTGCGCAAACTGACCGAGCACAGCAGTGATCTGCTTGAGGCAAGGTTGGGGCGGCCGCTGATCCGTTAGCATGTTGGCGGGTCGCAGTGGCGACCCGATCACATTGGGTTTGATGCACCTTGTGGTGATCTGTCTGCCGGGGCAGTTGTCGGTTATCCGTCGAAACTTTTGAATATGTAGCGTTGATTCTGGGCGGGTTGTCGGCCGGTCGCGGGATTTTCATTGGCCGGGTGATTGGGATAGCTGTTACGCAAAGGAGCGGGCAAGCCCGCATTCGATTTGATTTATTGGAGGCTCTGCCTCCAAACCTCCGCAGGATATAGGGCCAAAAAGAGAATGAAACTGTGTTGAATGCTGTGCCCTATACGCGGGATCTGGTGTTGGTCGGGGGCGGGCATGCTCATGCTTTGGTGTTGCGGGCCTGGGGGATGGACCGGCTGGCCGGGGCAAGGGTGACGGTGATCAATCCGGGGCCGACGGCACCTTATACCGGGATGTTGCCGGGGCATGTGGCGGGGCATTACGGGCGGGATGATCTGGAGATTGATTTGGTACGCCTGTGCCGGCATGCGGGGGCACGGCTGATTTTGGATAAGGCGGTTGGTATTGACCGGGATCGGCGCGAGGTGCTGTTGGAAGGGCGCGAGCCGGTGGCATATGATGTGGCCTCGATTGATGTGGGGATCACGGCGGAAATGGATCTGCCGGGGTTTGCGGCACATGGGATCGGAGCCAAACCGCTGGATAAATATGCGGCGCGGTGGCGCGGGTTTCTGGCGCGTGCGGTGGCGGGAGAGATTGCGCCGGATGTGGCGGTGATTGGCGGCGGTGTGGCAGGCTGTGAATTGGCGATGGCGATGGCATATGCGCTGCGTGAGGCCGGTGTGGCACCACATGTGACGGTGATTGAAGCGGGGCCGCAGATTTCTGGCATGGGGGCAGCGGCGCGGTGCAAGATACTGGCGGCGATGGCAGAGCTGGGAATCGAGCTGAGGCTTGAGGCGCGGGTCATGGAGGTGACGGCGGATTGCGTTGTTCTGGCGGATCAGCCGGCGGTGCCAGCCGCGCTTTGTGTGGGGGCGGCGGGGGCATTTCCGCATGACTGGATTGCGCAGACGGATTTGCCGCAGCGTGATGGGTTCATTGAGGTGGGGCCGGATCTGGGGGTGAGCGGGGATGCGGCGTTGTTTGCGGTGGGCGATTGCGCGGTAATGCCCCATGCGCCAAGGCCCAAAGCAGGGGTGTTTGCGGTGCGCGCGGCTCCGGTGTTGCATCACAATCTGCGCGCGGCCCTGAGCGGGGGCAGGCGCAAGACGTGGCAGCCACAAAAATACTATCTGAAGCTGATTTCATTGGGCAGCAAATCCGCAATGGCTGAAAATTTCGGGGTGAGTGTGAAGGCACCCTTGTTATGGCGCTGGAAAGACCGGATTGACCGGAAGTTCATGGACCGGCTGGGGGACTTGCCGGCGATGGCAAGGCCGGCTGTGACCGGGGAGATGGCGACAGGGGTGCGCGACATGCTGGCGGCCAAGCCGCTTTGTGGTGGTTGTGGTGCAAAGGTCGGGCGTGGTGTCCTGTCCGGGGCGGTGAAAGGGATCGCCGCGGCGCAGGGTGATGTTGTGACCGGTGCGGGGGATGATGCGGCGGTGTTGCGCCAGCCCGGTGGTGGGTTTCAGGTGATCAGCACCGATCATCTGCGGGCATTGGTTGAGGATCCCGCGCAGATGGCGCGGATTGCGGCGGTGCATGCGCTGGGCGATATCTGGGCGATGGGGGCGCAGCCGCAGGTGGCGCTGGCGCAGATTGTGCTGTCGCAGATGTCTGCCTCCTTGCAAGAACGCAGTCTGGCCGAGGTGACACGTGCAGCCGAAGCGGTGTTTCAGGCCGCCGGGGCGCAGCTGGTTGGCGGGCATACGACGATGGGGGCGGAACTGACCATCGGGTTTACGGTGACAGGCACGCGGGCTCAGATGCCGCTGACTGTGTCCGGGGCGCAGGAGGGAGATGTGTTGATCCTGACCCGGCCCATCGGCTCGGGGGTGATACTGGCGGCAGATATGACAGGGCAGGCCGACGGGCGTGATGTGGCGGCAGCATTGGCGGTGATGGGCCAGCCCCAGCATCGCGAGGCGTTGGTGTTGGCAGAAGTGGCCAATGCGATGACGGATGTGACCGGATTTGGTCTGGCAGGGCATGTGCAGGCGATCTGTGTCGCCTCGGGGATGGATGCGGTTTTGTGGCGCGATGCGGTGCCGGTTTACGCGGGCGCACGGGGGCTGTCGGATGCGGGGGTGTCGTCGAGTTTGATGCCATCGAACCGCGCTGATGCGCCGGTTCTGGAAGGGGATGATCCGCTGTTGTTTGATCCGCAGACGGCGGGCGGATTACTGGCAGCGGTGCCTGAGGGGCAAGTTGAAGCGGTTTTGGCGGAATTGGCTGCGCAGGGCTGTGAAGGCCACAAGATAGGGCAGTTGTCGCGGGGCAGCGGGAATTTAACCCTTAGGTAAACCGCGCGATCAGGTCTTTGGCGGTTTGGGCCAGCGTTTCGTCCTCAAGATCGGGCATGTCGATTTGCGCAATAGGGGCATCTTTGGCGGCGGCGGATCTGATATAGCGCGGGTCGTAATGTTCGCCGATCAGGCTGGCGGCGAGGGATTGCCACGCCGCCGCCTCTGCCTGTGTTTGCCATTGGGCGATCTGGCTGGCGGCGTGATAGGGGCGCAAGAGGTCAATCACACTGCCAAGTTGCTCTGTGTTCTGGGTCAGGTCGATATAGGCGCGGCACAGGAATTGGGCGCGGGCGGTGAGCGGGGCGTTGATCTGGAGGCGGGGGGCAGCGCCCATGCGGGTCCAGAGGGATGGCGGGATGATGCGCTGGCCGATCTTGCTGCTTTCCGCCTCGATAAAGGTGAGCTTGTCAGGGTCCAGCGGGGTGAGTGCGCGGGCGACGCGGCTTTCGAACATGCGCTGGGCGGGTTGTGGTGTTGTGATGGCCCCAAACAGCGAACCGCGGTGGTCGGCCATTGCCTCAAGATCCAGCACCTGCGCGCCAAGCTGTGAGAGCTGGTGCAGAAGCGCGGTTTTGGCGGTGCCGGTGCCCCCTTCGATCAGCATCAGCCGGTGGGGCAGAGGCGCGTCATAAAGGGTCTGCACCACTGCGCGGCGGTAGCTGCGATAGCCGCCCTGAAGCAATTGCACCCGCCAGCCGACTTGACTGAGGATTGTTGCAAATGCCCCTGAGCGTTGCCCGCCACGCCAGCAATAGACCAGCGGCTGCCAGCCGCCGTCCTTATCCGCCAGCGCGTTTTGCAAATGGGCGGCGGTGTTTTGCGCCACCAATGCGCCGCCGATCTTGCGGGCGTTGAACGGGCTTTCCTGTGCGTAGATTGTGCCGACGGTAGCGCGTTCGGTATCATTCAGGACGGGCAGGTTGATGGCACCGGGGATATGATCCTGCGCAAATTCTGTGGGCGCGCGCACGTCGATGATGGTATCCGCCTTCAGCGTTTGCAGGTCCGTCAGGGACGTCAGGGTGAAGGGGGTCATGGGATGCCTTTGTACAGATACCTGCCTTATGTATCTGGTCTGTGGGCAAGGTCCAGCGTTCAGCCTCCGATCAGCAGGAGTGCCGCGCAGAGAAGCCAGACGGTCCAATGGGGCAGGCGCAGCAGGGAGGCGGAGGCGCGGTTAAGCCAGCGCAGCTGGATCACCCATGCCACAGCCCATGCAAGATAGAGCAGGCCAAAACCGGTGATAAATGCAGCCTCATGCGGGCCCATATCCCATAGGGCGATGGCGAAGAGGGCAAGAGATACCGCCAGCAGGTCAACCGTTAACATCTGAAAGGCGCACATGGCCTGCACCCAATGTGGGGTGCGTGTGGTATCATCCGAAGGCGGGGCAAGGCTGGCAGTTTCGCGGGTGCCGCCGATGACGTGGGCAATGGTGGCAAGCAGGGTGATTGAGGCCACGATCAGGACGGGGATGTTCATGGGATATCCTTTGACGCCATTGGGTCCGTGCGGTCAGGGTAACATCGCGGTGGGCGTTCAGGTACAGGTATTGAGCTGCTGCGTCAGTCGGTCGCGATCAAGAGAGGGAGTGCTGGAACGGTTGCGCTTCCGGCTTCCGGGCGAGAGCGAAAATGTCGACCTATGCGAGCTGTTGGCTTATCGCGTTTGTTGGTTTTCCCTGCACCTTCGAGAGAGCCCTAAGGAAAATGTACTGCTTGTCGTATTCAGCGATGGGTGCGTGTCTAACAATGCGCCAGCGCTGTTGGTATCTGTTTGAAAAGGGTGAAGCGGTGTTAAAGTGGTCGCAGTTGATCAATGGGCGGACCGTCCGGGTATCTGTACCTAGAGTATCGGTCGCTTCGCTTATCCGTGATCTTGTAGCGACGCGTCGGGGTTTCCAGAATGTTTTTGTGAGTCCCTGTCGCGCCGCATTGGCCTATTGGTCGTAATGTAGGCGGACGGTGACATTACCCGGCATAACAGAAGCCCCCGTGAAATCCGGTTCATCGTTGCGGTTCGGTGCGCCAGTGGCACCAACCCCTTCGAGTAATCGACCACCTTTGGTGTTGAGATCATCATCGCCGTTTTCGTCATGAAACAGGAAGATCGCATAGGGACCTTCGTTCAATTGGCCAAAGGTATAACGTACACTGCCAGATTGAGCTTTGATCTCGGCTATATCTACCGCGGTTTCATAGTTCAGGGTTTCAAAACCTGCAGCATTGTCAAAAACCAGAACCAGAATATTGCCGTGCTCATTGCGCACGCCCTCGACGATCAGATTTATCCCTGATTCAGCGCTGGCCCTGTCTGCAAAAGTTCCAATGCAAAGTGACAGCACCGCGAGTTGCAGGGAGTTTCGTAACATGGTCGGATCCAATCCTTGGAGTTGAGTTGATAGTGCGTGAGAAAAAATGCGACGCCAGCGCTATTTGGCTGAATTGATCCTCTTGGTGATCTCGGACAGTCTCGACCACCCCTGTAAGGTGACCGGAAGGGCGAGTGCTGATTCAACAAACTCCCATGAATAGCTGACGATGGAGAAGATTGTGCCGGAGGTGATTGGTAGGCTCGTGGTCGCGTACCACAGGTTGAAAACGACAAGACCCAAAAGAACCACGAAAATTGCACCATAAAGGATGGATTCTGTATCGGACAGGCGCACTTCGACGCTGCGGAGCCGCGACAGATGCAACAACAGTCTTTGCGGCTTGCGCGTTTCAAGAATACCGACCTGCCGCTCGGCCTGTTGGTTCAGGTGGCCGTTCAGGCGATAGAACTGACGGTGAAACAGCGCATATATCAATAGCATCGTAACCACGGCCCCTGCTCCAGCCAGGGCAAGTACGCTATCAAATGCAAACAGCACGATGATCGAGATAATGAGCTGGACCAGTGCGGCCATCACCAGTGGTAAATCATTTTCCAGAAAATCCACCATCTCGCGCCCCATGGCCAACCGGGCGTTCAGTTTCGAGACAGGCAGATCCGGTATGCGAGCGGCCTGCGCCTTGCCCACCTCAACGCGAACCGTTCCGAACACGCGGGTGTCGTAGGCGCGGCGGATAACGCTGATTGCAATCAAGACCGCCATCGCGGCGACCAGTTGGAACAAAGCGGTCGTGTCTTTTGTCAGTAAGCCGTCGATTGCAAACCCGATAAAAAGTGGAATCAAGGCAATGAGGGCCGTTTCGCAGAACGTCAGCACCCATGTGAGCCCGATGCGCCAAAGGAAGGCCGCGAGCAAGGCGGGAATGGTGATTGGAATATCTTTCAGCATTGGTGCGGCTCCGACTGCGGTTTTGCAAAATTGACGCGGTGGGCGGGCCAGAATACCGCTCTCGCATCTTCAACAATGGCGACTAGAACCGGCACGAGGATCAGCATCAGCGCGGTTCCAAAAAGCTCGCCGTAAGCCAGAGATGCGGCTGCGGGGATCAGATATTGTGCCTGCTCGGAGGTTTCTGAAAGCAGCGGAAGCAGGCCGATAACGGTGGTTGCTGTGGTCAGGAAAATCGCCTGAAACCGGCCCTTACCTGCATCATGTAATGCCGCGTTCACCGCCATACCTATTTCGCGGTTTTGATTATACCGCGTGATCAGAACGAGACTGTCGTTAACCACCACTCCTGTCAGCGCCAGCATCCCGAAAAAGGAAAACAACGACAAGGACAACCCCATGATCAGATGCCCGATCGCTGCGCCGACAAAGCTGAACGGCACAATGGCGAGAATAATGAATGGCTGCACATAGGATTTGAGCGGCACGGCCATCAGGACATAGATCAGCACCGCCGACAGCATTAGCGCGCGCTTCAGACCGCCGCTGATCTCGCCCATCTCTGCCAATTCACCGCCCGGCGACACTTTCACTGACGGAAATTCCAGCGCCAGTTGCGGCAACAGTTGTTCCTGAATCGCCTGCCAAACTTCGGCGGGCACTGCTAATATGCGGTCGATTGCGGCTGAGACGGTGTTGACGGTTTGCCCGTTCAGCCGGTTGATCGCCCCCGAAACATAGCTACCAGACACCTCGGCTACGGTCAGCAGTGGCACCCAAGCGCCCGTATCGCTGCGCAATTGCGTGCGTAATAGGTCGTCGATGGTATCACGCGCCGCATCGGTATTCTGGACCTGCACACGTAGTTCGGTATTCCCACGGCGCACGCGCTGCACTTCGGCACCGCCGTAAGCATTGCCGATCTGGGAGGCCAGCGTTTCAGCGCTAAAGCCCAGACTGCGCGCTTCGGGTCGGATGCGCAGGCGTAACTCCGGCTGCCCGCCCGCTAAAGTGCTGCGGATGTTTGTAAGTCCCTCGATGCCCGTCAGAAAGGCGCGCAACATCTCGCTGGCACCGGCAAGCTGATCCGCGTCACGCGAGAGTACCCGCACCTGAAAGCCGCCACCAACTTCTTCCGATCCTGAGAAATGTAACTTGGTCGCGCCTTCAAGCTGGCCGGTTCTGTCGCGCCACTGTGCCACAATATCCTGAACGCCGACCGTTGGGCGCGCGGCAACTGGTGACAGCTCTGCAAATATCTGCGCGCTCTGGGCGTTTGAGATGAGGACGAACATGGTGCGGATTGGCGGCTCGTCCAGCCCGTTCTGCGCCTGCAAGTCAGCGTTCAGGCCATTACCCAATTCCTCGATCCATTGCACGTTGTCGCGTGTCAGTGAAAACGGCGCACGGGCGTCCATCTCCAAATTCACAGTGACGATCTGCCCCGGCACATCGGGGAAAAAGGCAACCGCAATCTTGCCTTTGGCGATCAGGCCCACACCCAAAAGTCCGGCTGCACAGAACACGATCAGAACCGCATAGCGGTGCCGCAGTGAAAAACCGAGTGTTGGCAAATATAGGCAGTCGCGCACCCATCCCAAAGCAGTGCGTGCCACGCGCTGCACCTGCGCCCAGCCACGGGTCAGCAGATACTTCGGAGTTTCGTCCAGCGATATATGCGCGAGATGCGCCGGCAGGATGAATTTGCTTTCGATAAGTGAGAAGATCAGCGCGAGAATGACAATCCCTGAAAACCCCGCCAGCACCTTGCCCAGCGGGTTGTCGATCAGCAGCATTGGAAAGAATGCGGCGATGGTTGTAAGCACGCCAAACACTGTGGCAACAGCGACTTTGTTCACGCCTTCTTCGGTGCCTTGTATAGGGTCGTTCGTTTTGCGGCGTTCCTCAAAAACGCTCTCTCCGACCACGACCGCATCGTCCACAAGAATGCCAAGCGCGATGATCAACCCGAACGTGGTTACGTCGTTCAATGAATAGTCGATCCATTTGGTGCCCGCCGCCGCGAGCGCGCCCATGACCGAAATAGGAATTCCCATCGCCACCCAAAAGGCGAGGCGTACATTGAGAAAGATGGCGAGTATCAGCGTGACCAGCAGCAATCCCTGCACCCCATTCGAGCGGAGCAGCGCCAAGCGGTCCGAGATATAGCTGGAACTGTCGCCCCAGACCGTTACCTGAATGTCGGGTGGCAATTGCGGGGCAAACTCAGTGACAACGCGGTTTACCACTTGCGAGATTTCCAGCAGGTTTTCCTTTTGCCCAACCAACACTTCCATCCCGACGGTTGCATCGCCGTCCAAGCGAAACAGGAAATCGCCCTCCAGAAATGTGTCCTTAATGGTGGCGATATCGCCCAGTGGCACAGTCGAACCGCCAGAACGCGTGATCACCGGCAGTGCGGCATAATCGGGTGCATAGTGCGCGGTATCATCGGCGCGCAGAAAGATATTACCCCCGGTTGTGCGTAGGCTTCCAGCCTGAGAGTTCAGGGAATTTGCCTGAACCGCAGCGACCACATCAGCCACGGTCAAGTTCAGCTGGCGCAGGCGGTCCGGGTTTACTTCAATGCGCACTTCACGCGGGATCAGCCCCCAAACGGTGAGACGCGACAACTCCGGCTGTGACAACAGCTCTTCCTTTAGTCTTTGCGCGAGAGTCTGAAGTGTTGTTGGATCAGTGCCGCCATGCAGGTTCAGATATAGCGCTGGAAAGTCGAACCCGGCGGCGTCAATCACAGGGCGGGGCACATTTGCAGGCAGACCCGTCACAGCGTCGATGCGGAGCCGTACGGCATCGAGTAGCTTTTGCAGATCCTGCCCGCCCGCCCGGCGTACCGCTACGGTGGAAACCCCATTGCTAGACTTGGCTGTGACACTGTGAACCCCTTGCAACCCCTCAAGGGCCTGCTCGATCTTGCGGGTGACCAGTTCGTCCACCTGCCCTGCAGGTGCGTCATTGTATGTGGTCGTGATCCGAATGTTTTCAGGCGGAATATGGGGAAAACCTTCAATTCTGATCGAGAGCACTGTCATCACGCCCAGAAACAGGATCAGCGCCATCAACAGATTGGCGGCAACGGGGTTGCGGATGAACCATCCGGTCAAAACATGCATTCACCCATCCCCTGCGATTCGTGGCGCAACCAGTTGTCCCGGCAGAAAGGAAGCCAGCGGTGTGACGGCCAAGCGCCACGGCGCATCGCCATTCGGTGCATGGATCACGATATGGTCTGCGCGGCGGAATATGATGTCAGGCGACAGACGCACCAGACGGTCATCGGGATCAATGAACCACACATGACCCTCGCGGGTCAGTGCCGTTTCGGGGACGTTGAGCGTGTTGGGAAGCATACGGCCAGAAAGGACAACACGGACAAAATCGCCTGATAAGATCGCTTGGTTTTCGCCTCCGGCGACCTCCAGAAAGATGCGGTATTGGCGGGTCTGCGGGTCCAGAAATCCGCCGCCCTCGCGGACGGTGGCAGTCCCCAGCAGGTTACCTGCCATATCTTCAATCCGTGTGGTCTGGCCTGAAATCGGATGATCCAGCAGCGCCCAGTTTTCGCGGGATACCTCTAGCGTCAATTCAAACATCGTTCCGTCAACCAGCGTCACCATGGGCTCTCCTGCTGCAACGGTTTGACCAAGGCTGATCATCCGATTGGTGACAAAGCCGGAAAAGGGGGCGGTGACGGTGGTTTCATCAAGCTGCCGCACTGCCGCGCGCAGCTGTGCTTCGGCGGATGCAACTCCGCTTTCGGCAATCCGCAATTCGGGGAGATGCAGTGCGAGCTCATTTGGCGGTTCAATTCCATCACGCTCGAACCGTTTTTGCGCAAGCGTCGTTTTGTTCTGCGCACGGAGCAAGGCCAGTTGCGCTTCTGAAAGCGCGAGCTCTCCTGTTGCCACGGCCGTCTCATATTGAATCCGCTCGATCTGAAACAGGGTTGTTCCGGTATCGACACGCTGACCGGCAAGAGCTGCATTGCTTACCTCGATCACATGTCCCCCGACGGTTGCACGAATTTCAGCCGACCAGCGCGGGCGCACTTCGGCCAAAACCTCAATTGATGCCTCAGTGTCTGCAACGTTCACTACGCGTGCCGATACAGGCCGCAATGGAATTGCTGTCTTACTTCTGGCTACATCTGCCGTGTCCTCGATCTTGGACAAGAGCACGACTACGGCCGCCAACAGACCGAACGCCAGCACAACCCAGAGCCACATTGTTGCCTTAGCGCGCTGTTCGGTCGTTTCTCTTATCATGACCTTTTTACCTGTTAAGCCTGCGGAGAGGTAGTTATCGCGGCAGTAATGAATGAGTGAACGTTCGTTCATATTTAGGCATATGGATTTGTTTACGCAAGACCTTCGTTGAGATAAGAATTTCTAGTTTTTGTGCGTGGCCGTTGAAACTTCGACAATCCAGTCTGTCGCGGTTTTCAGAACACCATCCGCATAGGCATTGCGACCCGACAAAAGGAATCTTGCCTGTGTGGTGAAGGGCCATTGATCGAGGTGTTGATAGTTGTACCGTCTTGCCGAGAGCAGCGAATGGGCCGCGTCCGGCACAATGTGGAACCTGCTCTGCGTATGTACCCCGTTCAGCAGAGACCTGTAGACTGAGACCGTTTCCTGCGGATCTGCGTTCAGGTCATCGGCCCCGGACAACACCAGCACTGGCAGGGTGAGTCCAGCAATATTGCTGCGGGCATCCTCGTGATGGTTCAGTCGGGCAAAGAGGAATCTGTCTTTGGATAGAGTGCTGTCCTCCCGCTGACCGGCGGAGCGTTCTGCTGCCAGATATTCATCATATGTCGCGTCGTCCCCGAGCCAGACATGGTGCGCTTTCGCCTGCCGTGTCAGCTCTGTCGCAATTTCGGCTGGCGTCTTGCCTTCCCGTTCCAGTCGGATGGTTGCGTAGTAGCGGCCTTGAGACTGCCAGTTAATCGCGCCGCCCATCAGGAGTAAAAACGATACGTCATCTGTCAGCGCTGGCACGTGCGGCAAGACCCAGCCTGCTTGTGAAAATCCCAGCAGGCCGATGGGCCGCTGACCGACCCCCTGTAATTGCCGGAGCGCTTCGATCGCCGCGAGAGTTTCGTCTGCGCGGTCGTTCATGGATTGGTGCAGCCAGTTGCCCGTGGACGTGCCAACGCCGGGTTTGTCCCAGCTGAATACTGAAATCCCCGCATCCAGCAGAGTGTTAACGAGCGGCAGATAGCCACCGCTGGACCAACGGTCTTGCGGCCCGTCGCCATGGACCAGCAGCACGACAGGGCCATCGCCCGACACGGTGATCAGCGTGCCTTGCAGTGTGTTGCCGCCCTGAGAGAACGCCACGGTCTGCTGGTTGTCCTGCGGTAGTTCGAAATCCCCGAGCCGTGAAAATGTGAAGATCAGCCCGACACCGAACAGGACCAGCATAACAAGTCCGGCGACGATGACAGCCACGCGGCGCATTTCAGTCGTCGTGGCGCGGCAACGTACTGCGCACGAACGACAGCAGCGCCTCGACATCCCGCTTGCGCGGCTTCTTTCCAGCCAGCCCGACACGCAGAGCAAAGCCCTCTATGGTATCGAGGACCAGACCGGATGTTTCAGTGGCGCGGGTTTTTTCCAGTCCGCACCCGGAGATGATCGTTGCCAGGGTGTCTACCAACATTGCCCGATTGCCGCTGAACAGGTTTTCAATCGCAGGGTTGCGCAGGGCCTCCGATGTGATCTCGACCGTCAGGATCGCCGAAACAGGGTCGGCGCAGTAGACAAAGTAGTTTTTGACGAAGGTATCAACGGCATTCTGTGCGGTGTCGCATTCTGCGACCTGTGCCACCACGTCGGCCAGACCTGCCGCGTCCATCTTCGCGATTTCCGCAATCAGATCATCACGCCCCGGAAAGTGGTTGTAGAGATTGCCGATGCTGACCCCGGCCTTTCCTGCGATGTCGCGCATGCTGGTCCGGGAGATCCCGCTTTCGACAAAACAGGTGATTGCCGCTTCCATCAGAAGCTTCCGCCGCGCGTCGGAAGCCATTTCCCGCTTGCCTTTCTCTTTGCTCATCTTGACCTGTCCGCAAAATGTTTCAGATACGAACGAACGTTCGCTCATCGTTTAATATCATAGCCATTTTGCAGAGGAAACCCTGAATGAAAATCGAAACCATATGGTGCATGAGACGCAGGCGAAACAGACGGTGATGAAGATGCATTTGTGATCGAAGTCACTGACATCCGTACCTTACTGTCGCGGAGCAGCACGTAGTTGGTTGTTTTCTTGTGCTCCCTAGTCGGCATTCAACGGCCCTTCGCAATGCTTCGGTGGCAGCATCTTTTGCTGACACTCGCTGTGTTGATTTGAAACCATGGAAGGCGACGCCGTCTTTTGGGCGCAGTTTTTGTCCAATCCTATAGGTCCGGGCGACTATTGAAAGGTCGCAACCAAAGTCAGTCCCACCACCACTGAAAATGGTGGCCACTTAGGATTGAGGACAAATGAAACATGAATCGACGTAAATTTAATTCTGTTGGATTGGCAACGATCTTGGCACACTTGCCGCGTTTGACGTTGGCCGAAACTGCGGTTTCACAGCGCCACGGCTACCAAGTTGCCGCGATCAATAATGGGCTTCTAACCGCGCGGCATAACGGTATGGCGCACAGTCAAAGCGCAGTTGATGACGAGACGCTGTTTCAGGTGGGCTCGTGCTCGAAGACGGCGACCGCCCTTGCAGTCATGACCCTCGTGCGCGACGGACGTGTCGACCTTGATATGCCAGTCAATCGGTATTTGGCGCGATGGCAATTGCCAGGGCCAAGAGGTGCCGTTGCGACGATTGCTGAACTGATGTCGCATACGGCGGGAACGACGGTTCACGGGTTTGCGGGCTATGGCCCGACAGACAAGCTCCCGACATTGAACGATATTTTGACCGGGCGTGGCGTTGCAAACTCTGACCCGATCTGGGCGCAACGCAGAATATTCGGACGTTTCAGATACAGCGGAGGTGGTACGATGGTCCTGCAGTCCCTGATCGAAGACATAACAGGCACGGATTTCGCAACCTACACCACGAATGAGGTGCTCAGACCTGTCGGGGCTTCTCATGCGACATTTGCCATCACTCCGACCCGGCCCTTTGCGTATGGATCTTATGAGAACGGTCAGGTGCTCGAAGGTGGTCACATGAGACACCCGGAAAGTGCTGCAGCTGGGCTTTGGGCGACGGCCTCGGACCTTGCGAACCTCTTTCACGGGGTTCTGCAAGCGCTGGCTGGCGCCCGTCATGCCATCATCCCCATGGCGTTGGCCGAACGCATGGTGACGCCTGTATGCCGCAAGGTTGGCCTAGGCGTCTTTGTCTCCGCCGGCCCAACGATCTCACACGAAGGGCGCAACTTTGGCTTTGACTCGATTGTGGCCGCCGACCTGAACACTGGTCAGGTCCGCGCGGCGGTCACAAACCGAAATGGCGCGATCGAGAGCTACACAGAGCAACTCTTGGCCCATTAGTCTCGAAGAGCCTGTGCATGCCTATCCTGCAATCATTGTGGTCTGGTGTCTTTGACGTCTTTGAGAGAGATTACAGAATGGATGATATCATCGTTGAATTGGCTGCGACCGGCACGTTCGCAATCGCGGTTTTTGGTGCTGTATTTTGCTTGATGCAGTCGAGAGAGTTCCGCGTGAGCGCAAGCTTTGCCGCGTTCCTCGCAACGGTGGCCATCAACAATATTCCTGATGCCTTCAGGCGGTTGATTGAGGCAGAGCCAAGCTCGTTGGACGCAATGATCGATGTCGCGGTCTGGCCGAGCTCATTCTTCCTCGCGCCACTCTTTTGGATCTATGTGTTCACGCTGACATCGTCGTCACAACAACAGCCGCAAAACCGTCTTCGACATTTCGTATTGCCGGGCCTTGCGGTGGTTCTGACCGTGTTGGTGTTACTATCTCCACCAGATGTCCAAGCCATCCTGAGTGCAGATGAACCAAAGATGGACACGGGCTGGAGCATGGCTGTTGTGCTTGGCTTTGGCTTGCTTCAACTCGCTGTGTATCCTCAGATTGCGGTTTACCTTTTCCTGATCTGGCGGCGGTTGATGGCGTTCCGTCAAAGGCTGCGCGACGTCTATGCCAGCACCGAAGAACACGAACTACGCTGGATCTATGTGATTTGCGGGTTTTATGCGTTGTTCTGGCTGGCTCAAACTGTTCTGCTCGTCGTGGTGATTGATGCGGCGGACACGGCGGTGCCGCCTGTCTTCATCAACGTTGCGAGCCTCGCCGGTCTGACTGTTGTTGCGGCTACAGTGCTCTGGGGATTGCGGCAACGCCCGCCCTTGGTCCCTGATGATGATCAGAATACACCTGAACCGACCAAGGGTCAGTCGCCTGGCAAATACGAAAAGTCAGCGCTGAGTGCTGAGGCATCACATCGACTTGGTCGTAAGCTCCGGGCGTCCATGGAGGTTGACCATCTGCACAGGGATCCAAACCTGTCGCTTTGGGCCTTGGCCCGGCATATCGGCGCATCACCAAACTACGTCTCTCAGACGCTCAACGAAGAGATAGGGGAGAGCTTTTTTGACTTTGTGAATGGGTACCGCATCGCAGAGGCCAAAAATCTGCTAACGACAACCGACCAATCAATTTTGACGATCACCTATGACGTGGGCTTCAACGCACGTTCTTCATTTTATAATGCTTTCAAGCGCATAACCGGCCAAACCCCATCATATTTCAGAAAGAATATGTCTCGGCCTGCCGGTTTGGACGACATAAGCGCCTGATTGAGGGACATCAGATCCACGACAACGGATCAAGGACGCCCACGCCAAACCACCACTTACAAACACGCAAACCGGACAGGAGCGACACGCGCGATTTTATCGCGCGCGCCACTTCATGTGGCATTGGGACACTTGATGTCGTGCAGAACATGAAAACCAGAAAAGGAACTGATATGAAACGATACCTTCTACTCGTGGCACTTGGATTGAGCGCCTGCGATTCACCAACCGAGATTGCGGCCAGCCAGCGATTGGATGAGGCGTGTTTGCAAGGCAACATTCACGCCTGTGCCGCGGTTCAGCAAAGGGTTGATGCGCGAAATCAGGCGCTTGCAACGACTGCGGCAGGGTTCTGAAGGATAGGCCTCACAGATTAAGCAAATACCCGACAAACTAGAAAGCTTTACCCGTTCCCAAGTTTGGAACGATTTCCACCGATCCAGGTCTCACCTGGGTCGGTTCCCGGAAATTTGCTCCTTTCATACCCCTGCTCTCAAACGTGCAGCAATTCGCGCGCAAGAGCGCGGCAGAAATCAGGATTATTTATGATGAAAAGGAAGCTCGCGAGCGGCGCGTTTGTTGGGGCAACAATCGGGGCCACCTTTGGCTATCTCCTGTTCAACAGTATCCCGGGCGCGCTTGGCCTTGGGTGTTCGATGACAGCTTGTATCTGGGGTGCTCAATTTGGGTTTGCGCCTGATCAAGACGACGAATAACGCTGAAGAGGGTTCAATGAAACGACGGGTTTCTTATCCTTAACCCAGTAAGATTTCGGATACTGACCCGGAAACAGTCATTTGAAAGCAATGTTGCATTCCTATGGGCAAAAAGGCCGAAAATGGCGAAGGACGCCGTCGTTCACTTTTCGTGCTGTCGGTCAAGGTCATCCTGCGTTGACGATCAGCGCCACCCCTGCAACCGCGCAGACCCAAGGCCTTGGTGGAGTGTAGCGGGATCGAACCGCTATCTCAACCTGGCTGCGTAGCAGACGGGCGTCAGTCAGTGGAGTACAGGCGATGTTCTGGATGTTTCGGATGCTGGAAATAGTGGCCATTCCTCGTTCCTGAAGAACGTTTTCCGGCGCGGCGGCTTTCCTATGGAAAGCCTTGGTGGAGCATAGCGGGATCGAACCGCTGACCTCCTGCATGCCATGCAGGCGCTCTCCCAGCTGAGCTAATGCCCCATTTGACCAATGGCCTAGGGTCGTGGCGCGTGACTAGAGCCAAGCGCGGGCGGGATCAAGAGGAAAATCTGTCCTGATCCCGCCTTTTGTACATTTAGTCGTCGTCAGGTGCTGCAACGTCGGCAAGATCTTCCAACGGGACGGTATCATCGTCGTCGTCGTCATCGTCCAGGATATCGTCGTCGAGATCCACATCAACGTCGTCATCATCGTCGAGTACGACATCCTCGTCTACGTCGTCCTCCATCTTCTTGGCCTTGGCTGTCACGGCATCCTCGGCATCGGCTGCGATCATCCGCGATTTGGCCGCGTCGATCTCAAGCACTTCGCCGGTGTACGGGCTGACGATAGGATCTTTGTTCAGGTCGTAGAACCGCTTGCCCGAGGTTGGGCAAAGACGTTTGGTTCCCCATTCTTCCTTGGGCATGAAACACCCCTTCTTGGTAAATTGCGTTTGCGTGGTGATGTTGGTCTAGCTGATTCAGGCCAAGTGCCATATGAGGGGGGGATAGTCAAAGGCTTTAGCCCCAAGTTGCGATGTGAGACGCCCCGTTGAGCGATATCTTTCTGCCCGGCACCCCTCCGATCCCTCTGGTTTTGCGTCGATCTGTGCGGGCGCGACGGATCACCCTGCGTATTTCGCAACTTGACGGGCGGGTGACGTTGACCATTCCCAAACGGCTGGCCGAACATGAAGCGATGGCCTTTGCGCAATCCAAAGAGATATGGATTCGGCAACATCTTGAGGCGCGTGGCGAGGACATTGCCGTTGGTCTGGGTGTGGCCCTGCCGGTTGGCGGGCAGATGGTGCAGGTTGTGGCAGGTACCGGGAAGTCGGTGCAGATTGGTGCGGATGAAATCGCCGTGCCGGGGGCGGCGGATCGCGTGGGTGCACGATTGGGGGCCTATCTGAAGCAGGTGGCGCGGGACCGTCTGGCGGGGGCCTGTGATGATTATGCCGCGCGACTGGGCCGGCGTTATTCACGTATTACCATGCGTGACACGCGGTCGCGCTGGGGTTCCTGCACCAGCGATGGCGGGCTGATGTTTTCGTGGCGGTTGATCATGGCCCCGCCCGAGGTGCTGGATTATGTGGCCGCCCATGAGGTTGCGCATCTGGCGGAGATGAATCATTCTCCCGCTTTCTGGGCAGGGGTCGAGCGGATCTATGGCCCCTATAAGGCCCCGCGCGGCTGGCTGCGCACAGAAGGCAACCAGCTGCACCGCTACAAGTTTTAGGCCAGTTTCAGGGCGGCAATACCCGCCACGATTAGGGCAATGCCCGCGATCCGTATGGGCGTTGCGGCATCGCCGAACATCACCATTCCCATGATAGCGGCACCCACCGCGCCGATTCCCACCCAAACCGCATAGGCTGTGCCAAGCGGCAGGTCCTTCATCGCAGCGGCAAGCAACCAGAAGCTGGCGAATGCCGCAATGCCGGTCAGGATGCTGGGCCCGATTCTCGTAAAGCCGTCAGAGGCCTTCATCGACGTTGCCCAGACCACTTCGAGCAGTGCAGCGACAAAAAGCAAGATCCAGGGTGATGTCATGTGATGTCCTTTTCGGGGATTTCAGGTGGTAGCTCAAATATATCGTGCAGGCTGACACCTAAATGCTGCGCGAGCTTCAGCCCCAGCAGGGTCGACGGAATAAACACGCGGTTCTCAATGGTATTTATGGTTTTGCGCGACACGCCAATGGCTTCTGCCAGCTGTGCTTGCGTTAACCCGGCTGCACGGCGATGTGCCGCCAGATGGTTGATCAGTCTCAATTCCAGCCTCTGAGGTCCAACGTGACCTGACTGATAAAGAACACGGCTGAGGCGCTGGTGAGTGTGATTGCCAGTTGTAAATGTCCGCCGATGTCCAACACCCAAAGCGCCGTTCCAGTACCAAGTGCGGTCCAGAACCCGAGACCGGAGGCGGTACTGATGTCGCTTTGGTAGCTTTCATCCAATGCGGCCTTGGTGTTGCGTTTGCCGGCGCTTAGGGAGGCGAAAAAGATCACCACAAAGATGCAGGCAGCGGTGAATGGCGGCAGCCAATGTGGAAGTTTATCCGGGGTGACTCCGGCGAGCGCGGCAAGTGCATAGCTGGCGCAGACGAGACCGCCAAATGCGAAGGCGAGTGTCCTGAGAATCGTTAAAGCGTGGGCGGAAATCATTTGTGCACTCCATTTGGTTAGTCAGTTGTAACCTAAAGGTGACTTTTTTCAACTTAAAAGCAACGCAAAGGTTACATATCTTTAGCGTATTGACCGATTGAAATTTTGTGATCACAAGGGCGCATGGCCCTTACTGCCCGCCCATCCGACGCGACGACTGTCGCCCATGACCGCGTTTTTCGGCATTTGCGCAGCCGGATCATGCATGGTGATCTGCTGCCCGGTCAGGCGCTGACCATACGGGGGATTGGCAAGGAATATGAGGTCTCCATGACACCGGCACGCGAAGCGGCACGGCGGTTGGTGGCTGAGGGTGCGTTGACCATGTCGAATTCGGGCCGAATCGCCACCCCTGAGCTGAGCAATGACCGGATTGAGGAGCTGGCGGCCCTGCGGGCACTGTTGGAGGTTGAGCTTGCCAGCCGCGCCTTGCCACGTGCGCATATGGCGCTGATCGAACGGATGCAGACGATCAATGCGGTGATTGCGGATGCGGTGCAGCGTGGCGATGCGGTGGCCTATATCCGCACCAACCTTGAGTTTCACCGGACCCTCTATCTGCGCGCGCAGGCTCCGGCGATGCTGGCGATGGCTGAAACAGTGTGGTTGCAGATGGGGCCGACCATGCGTTTGCTGTATGGGCGGCTGCGCCGCACCGAACCGCCGCAGTTTCACCGCTTGATCATTGCAGCGTTAAAGGCGGGGGATGAACCCGGGCTGCGCTTGGCGGTGCGTTCGGATGTGACGCAGGGATTGCGGATGCTGGCCGGCTAGCTGGTGAAACCTGTTCTACGAAACGGGGGTATCTGAATGGCAGGCGGGTTGACCTGTGGCGGTGTCTTTGCCTAGATGCGGCCATGAGTATGATTAAAAATACCCGTTATTACCGCCGCTTCTTCTGAACGCGGCCCTTTTTCCTATTGTAGAGAGACCAGCCGCCACTTGCGCGGTTTTTCGTTTGTGGCGTCCGGTTTGGAGACCTCAAATGACAGAGTTATCGATCAGAAATGTTGAAGATGCGGATTTGCCATCGGTGTTGGAGATGGTGCGGGCACTGGCCGCGCATCACGGTGACGCGGCGCAGATCAGCCTGACGGAGCTAGAGCGTGATTGTCTTGGTGCGGTACCATGGCTGCGGGTTTTGGTGGCAGTGCGGGGGGCAGACATTCTGGGCTATGCGGCGCTTTGCCCGCTTGCGCAGATGCAGTTCGGCGTGCGGGGAATGGACATGCATCATCTGTTTGTCTGCGCCGATGCGCGAGGGCAGGGTGTGGGGCGTGCGTTGATTGACGCCTCTATTGCGCTGACAAAATTGCTGGGCTGTCGGTATATGACTGTCGGCACACATCCTGACAATAGAGAGGCCGCGATGGTCTATCAGGCGGCAGGGTTTGACAGTCTGCCACCCCCCGGTCCGAGGTTCAGGATCAAGATTTAAGTGCTGACACTTAGGCCGCCAGACCTTTGCCGCCGATGTCGAGATATTTGCGGCGACGGTCGGCGATCAGGGTTTTGGCGTCCTTGCCGCTGAGGTCTTTCAACATGTCGACAATCGCGCTGCGCACGGCATCAATCGCGGCCTTGGGGTCACGATGCGCCCCGCCTTTGGGTTCGGGGATGATCTGGTCGGTAACGCCCAGTTTGCGCAGATCGCTTGCTGTCAGGCGCATGGCTTCGGCGGCCTCGCGCATTTTTTCACTGTCTTTCCACAGGATGGAGGCACAGCCTTCCGGTGTGATCACGGAATAGACCGAATGTTCCATCATCGCGACACGGTTGGCCGTGGCGAATGCCACAGCGCCGCCAGAGCCACCTTCACCGATGATCACGCTGATCAGGGGGACGCCGATTTGCAGGCATTTCTCAGTTGAACGGGCAATCGCTTCGGATTGGCCGCGTTCCTCGGCACCTTTGCCGGGATAGGCACCGGGGGTATCGACAAGGGTGATCACTGGCAGGTTAAACTTGCCGGCAAGCTCCATCAGGCGCACGGCCTTGCGGTAGCCTTCGGGGCGGGCCATGCCGAAATTGCGTTCGATGCGGGATTTGGTGTCATTGCCCTTTTCGTGGCCGATCACCACAACAGGCTGATCGTTGAACCGCGCCAACCCGCCCATGACGGCCAGATCGTCGGCAAAATTGCGATCACCGGCAAGCGGGGTATATTCGGTGAACAGCGCATCAATGTAGTCTTTGCAATGCGGGCGGTTGGGGTGGCGGGCCACCTGGCATTTGCGCCATGGGGTCAGCGAGGCATAAAGATCATCAAGGATTTTTGCGGCTTTGGCGTCCAGCGCCTTTGCCTCATCGGTGATGTCCATGTCTTCGTTTGCGCGGGCCAGGGCGCGGAGTTCTTCCGCTTTGCCTTCGATTTCGGCCAGGGGTTTTTCAAAATCGAGATACTGGGTCATTGTTTACTCCGCCTTTGCGCTGCCCTTATATGGCGACTGTCCGGGTGGTTTGCAATCAATAGCGCGGCACCCGGGACGCCTATCAGCCCATTTGCAGCAAAGGATAAAGCGATGCAATCAACAGCGCGGCCATTGTCCAGTTGAACAGGCGCAAACGTCCGGGGTTGGTCAGGAAACGTGCCATTTGCTGACCCATGACGGTCCAGAAGGACACAGAAGGCAGGTTTACCATGGCAAAACACAGCGCCCCGATAAGCAACATCCATGCGCCATTGTCGGCGACATAGACTGTGATGGCCGTCAGGGCCATCGCCCAGGCCTTGGGGTTGACCCATTGAAAACTGGCGGCTTGAAGGAATGTCATTGGGCGGCTGTCGATGCTGCGGGCCCGGATCGGGGCGGCATTTGCGATTTTCCACGCCAGATACAGCATATAGGCGACACTGGCGATTTTCAGCAGGGTGTATGAGATGGGAAAGCGCTCAAAGACCTGCGCAAGGCCCATGCCCGTCAGCAGCATCATGACCGCAAAACCCACAGAGATCCCCAACATATGCGGCACGGTGCGCCGGAAACCGTAGTTCGCGCCCGAGGCCATGAGCATCAGGTTATTCGGCCCCGGTGTGGCGGAACTGACAAAAGCGAAGAGCGCAAGCGCAGGGAGGATGTCGAAATTCATGCACAATATTTGACATGTATCCGGTGATGGGTGATTGTGAATATGCAGAGAATTCAGGAAACTTCGCAATAAATGGTGGGTTTGGACCAAATTTCGGAGAATATATTGCGCGAACTGAGCCGCGACGGCCGGATCAGCAATATCGAGCTGGCGGATCGCGTGGGTCTGTCGCCCTCTGCCTGTTTGCGCCGTGTGCAGGAGCTGGAGCGGCGCGGCGTGATCACCGGCTATCGCGCAGTCTTGGACCGCGCGGCGATGGGGGCGGGGTTTGTTGCCTATATCGGAGTCGGATTGAACGACCATTCCAAAGCCAGTCAGGAGGCGTTTGAAAAAGCGATTTCGATGGCTCCCGAGGTGCGGGAGTGTCACAATATTACGGGAACAATCGAATATCTGCTGCGTGTCGAATGTGCCGACCTCAAAGCCTACAAGCATTTTCACACCGATATGCTGGGGGCCTTGCCGCAGGTGAATGGAATCACCTCTTACGTGGTTATGGGGTCCCCCAAGGACGAGCGGGCCTAAGCCCGCCCGCCGGACTGGATCAGCCGGCCAGCATTTCGGACTGGTGCACGATCACTTCGGCCTGTTTGATGCTGGCGATGTCCACCAGACGGCCTTTGTAAACGGTTGCGCCTTCGCCATTGGCTTTGGCCGCTTCCATCGCGGCGAGGATCTCGCGGGCTTCTGCCACGGCTTCATCGGATGGGGTGAATACCTCGTTTGCCAATGCAATCTGCTTGGGGTGGATCGCCCATTTGCCAACCATGCCAAGGGTGGCAGAGCGGCGGGATTGTGCGCGGTAGCCTTCATCATCAGAGAAGTCGCCAAAGGGACCATCCACTGGCAGGACGCCATGGGTGCGGCAGGCGGCAACGATGGCGGCCTGTGCCCAATGCCATGGGTCGGACCAGTGTTGCGTGCCATCACGCAGCATATAGTAGTTTTCCTGCGTGCCGCCGATGCCGGTGGTCTGCATCCCCATGGAGGCGGCAAAATCGGCGGCACCGAGGCTCATCGCCTCAAGGCGGGGGGAGGAGGCGGCGATTTCTTCGACATGGGCGATGCCAGCAGCGGATTCGATGATCACCTCGAAAGAGATGCGTTTCTTGCGACCTTTGGCGGCCTCAATCGCAGTGACAAGCGCGTCGACGGAGTAAACATCTGCAGCGCAGCCCACCTTGGGGATCATGATTTGGTCGAGCCGGTCACCCGCCTGTTCCATCAGGTCCACAACGTCCTTGTACCAGTAAGGTGTGTCCAGGCCGTTGATGCGCACGGATAGGGTTTTCTTCCCCCAATCAACTGTGTTCACCGCTTCGATGACATTGGCGCGGGCGGTATCTTTATCAGTGGGCGCAACAGAATCCTCAAGGTCGAGGTTGATCACATCCGCTGCAGAGGCCGCCATTTTTGCGAACAACTTGGTGTTGGAACCGGGGCCAAAAAGCTGGCAACGGTTCGGACGGGCAGGTGCGGCGGGTTGAAGGCGGAATGACATGAGTTGATCCTTGGCGAAACATTGTTGCGGGATATTGCTGTATTGGGGGTATTAAATTGCGCGAGGCGCTGCAAGAGTCATTTCGCAAGCGCAGCATTTGATGTGAAGGTTTGGCGGGAGAAACTTGCGAAAAATGTATAACTGACGCAAGAATTTTGCATAGATCTGGCGGAAGCCTGCAATGTTGCAACCGAATTGCGCTTTAGATTGCTCAATATGAGGCGAAACCCTCTGTCGGAGTATATGCAATGATCCAAACACCTTATCTGCTTTTTCTGGGCGACGCGCCTGACCAGTTGTCCGCCAAGGTGGCGCAGGGCATCAAGGACTGGCGTCCTGACAATGCCGTTGGCCAGTTCCGTATGGAGGGGTGTAAGGCCGATGTCGGGCTGACCGATCTGACATTGCAAGAGGCGAAAGATGCCGGTGCCAAGACGCTGGTGATTGGTGTGGCCAACCGGGGCGGGGTGATTTCGCAGGCGTGGAAAGAGGTGCTGATCGAAGCGCTGGGCATGGGGTTTGATCTGGCGTCGGGCCTGCATAACCTGCTGGCGGAAGAAGGCGATCTGGTGGCGGCGTCCCAAGTGAGCGGCCAGACCCTGCATGATGTGCGGGTTCCGAATGTGCAGTATCCGATTGCAGATGGCACCAAACGGTCGGGCAAGCGGGTATTGGCGGTGGGCACGGATTGTTCCGTGGGCAAGATGTATACCGCCTTGGCGCTGGATGAGGCGATGCGCGAGAAAGGCATGAAAAGCACCTTCCGCGCCACGGGCCAGACCGGCATTCTGATCACCGGTTCCGGTGTGCCGTTGGATGCGGTGATTGCGGATTTCATGGCAGGTGCGGTGGAGTATCTGACACCGGACAATGATGCGGATCACTGGGACATCATCGAAGGACAGGGCAGCCTGTTTCACGTCAGTTATTCAGGTGTGACCATGGCGCTGATCCATGGTGGCCAACCGGATGCCCTGATCATTTGTCACGAGCCGACCCGCGCGCATATGCGTGGCCTGCCCGGCTATAAACTGCCCAGCATGCAGGCTGTGAGCGATATGGCTCTGACGCTTGCACGGGTGGCGAATGCGAGCTGTCAGGTGGTTGGCATTTCGGTGAATACACAGCATATGTCCGAGGAAGAGGCGACTGAGTATTTGGCGAAGGTCGAGACCGAGATGGGCCTGCCAGCGGTTGATCCTTTCCGTCAGGGTGCGGCGCGTTTGGCAGATGCTATCGCGGCCCTTTGACACCTGCGCGGGTTGAGGGTGCGGACAGTATATAAGGCCAAAAAGAGGGGCAAGAGATGCGTATTGAAGTGATGTCGGATGTGTTCAAGCTGGCGGAAGTATTCACCATCAGTCGCGGATCACGGACCGAGGCCAAAGTGCTGACCGTGCGGATAACTGAGGGCGGTGTGACGGGCTGGGGCGAATGTGTGCCTTATGCCCGTTATGGTGAGACGCTGGAATCGGTTACGGCGCAGATTGAAGGGTTGCAGGGGAATGTGACCCGTGAGGCGCTTTATGACCTGCTGCCAGCGGGCGCTGCGCGTAATGCGGTGGACTGTGCCCTATGGGATTTGCAGGCCAAACAGGCAGGCAAACGGGTTTGGCAACTGGCCGGGCTGGCCGCGCCGGGGCCGGAGATCACCGCCTTTACCCTGTCACTGGCAGAGCCTGCGCAGATGCAGGTGCAGGCGGCGAAACATGCGCATCGACCATTGCTGAAGATCAAGCTGGGCACGCCCGATGACATGCCACGGCTTGAAGCGGTGCGGGCAGGGGCCCCGAAGTCGACAATTATCATCGACGCCAATGAGGGTTGGTCGGCAGATGTCTATGCTGATCTGGCACCGCATCTGCTGCGCCTTGGGGTGGCTTTGGTTGAGCAGCCTTTGCCCGCCGGTGAGGATGATGCATTGATCGGGATGGCGCGGCCCGTGCCGGTTTGCGCAGATGAATCTGCGCATGATTGCAGCACCTTGTCCAAATTGCGCGGCAAATATGATGTGGTGAACATCAAGCTGGACAAGACTGGCGGATTGACCGAGGCGTTGAAGTTGCGGGCGGCAGCGCTGGCTGACGGTTATGAGGTGATGGTCGGCTGCATGGTGGGTTCGTCGCTGGCGATGGCACCGGCGACCTTGGTGGCGCAGGGCGCAAAGGTGGTTGATCTGGATGGTCCGCTTTTGCTAGGCGAAGATCGTGAAGATGCATTGAAATTCGACGCGGAGGGGGTACATCCGCCTGCCGCTGCGCTTTGGGGATAAAAGATGAGAACAGTCTATGTGAACGGCGCTTACCTGCCAGAGAATGAAGCGCAGATTTCGATCTTTGACCGTGGGTTTCTGATGGCGGACGGAGTTTACGAGGTGACCTCTGTGCTGGATGGCAAGTTGATTGATTTTGACGGCCATGCGGTGCGGCTGGCGCGGTCCTTGTCAGAGTTGGAGATGCGCAACCCGATCAGCAAGGAAGACCTGTTGGAGGTGCATCGCGAATTGGTGCGGGTGAACGAGATCGACGAGGGGTTGATCTATCTTCAGATCACACGCGGTTCTGATGGCGACCGCGATTTTGCCTTTCCTGATCCTGAGACGACGGAACCGACAGTTGTGCTGTTCACCCAGAACAAGCCCGGCCTGGGGGATAGCCCGGCGGCCAAGAAGGGTGCCAAGATCATCAGCATTGAGGATATTCGCTGGGGGCGGCGTGACATCAAGACGGTGCAATTGCTGTACCCCTCGATGGGCAAGATGATGGCCAAGAAAGCCGGGTGCGACGATGCATGGATGGTCGAGGACGGTTTCGTCACCGAAGGCACGTCAAACAATGCTTACATCGTGAAAGGCAACAAGATCATCACGCGGGCGCTGTCTAATGAGATTCTGCACGGGATCACCCGAGCCGCGGTATTGCGGTTTGCCCGCGAGGCGCAGATGGAAGTGGAAGAGCGCAACTTTACCATTGATGAGGCGAAGGAGGCGGATGAGGCCTTTACCACCTCGGCCAGTGCTTTTGTGATGCCGGTTGTAGAGATCGACGGCGTTGCGCTGGGTGATGGCACGCCGGGACGTGTGGCCCCGCGTCTGCGCGAAATTTACCTTGATGAGATGCGCAAGGTTGCAGTCTGAGGCTCTGGTTTCGGGGTCAGCAGGCTGGCTCACTGCCTGAGAAAAGGATAAATGCGTCCCGACCTTAGGCGGACAGGAGTTCCGGCAGGGTGGTCACATAGGTCTGGATGAACGGTATGTCGGTTGGGGTAAGCCCGTATAGGGTGGCCACCTCTTGCTCTTCGACAAAGGCGTGCATCAGTTTGGTTTCTGCGTCAAATTCGAACCGTACAGTGGGATCGGCGGGGGAACCGTCGAGAAACACAAGGCTGAACAGATCATCGCGGAAATCGAAATCCGTGATAACCGCCGGGGCACCGGGGGCGGTTGATGCGGTTGCCACGACAAAATTATCATCGCCCTCGCCGCCGGTCATGACGTCGCCGTCATCCCCTACCAGTGAGTCATTGCCATAACCTGCGTGGATGGTATCAGCTGTGCCGGTATCGGTGTCGCTGACGCTGCCATCCGGGTTCAGGCCGTCGATTGTGATGATCGTGTCATGGCCCAGATCGCCGTGGATCAGGTTATGTCCCTGTGCATCGACCAGCATGTCATGCCCGTCGCCACCGCGGATGAAATCATCACCTGCGTCTTGAGCGACGCCAGCAGAGTCCAAAGTGGTGTCATCGCCATCGCCGAGGAAAATCTTGTCGTTGCCTTCACCGCCCAGACCCACATCATCGCCGGCGCTGGTGAAGAGACGGTCGTCGCCGGTGCCCCCTTGCAGGGTGTCATCCCCGTCGTGGCCACCCAGAAGGTCATCACCCGCGCCGCCGGACATAAGATTGTCCAGCGCGTTGCCTTGCACATGTTCCTTGGCGTCTGTGCCCTCAAAATCGGCAATATCCTCCGCCAGTGTGATGTCGATCGGCAAATCGTCGTCCTCGGAAGACTCCTTGGCCGGGCTAAGCAGTTCGATCGCGAGGCCAAGGCCCAGCAGGGAGGGGAGAAGGATAAGCTCTAACACGGGTACGCCACCTTAAGAAATGGTTAACGTTCCTTTATGTGCTGAGGATTGTGGCAGAAGCGTTGACAGAATTGGGCGATTGTGGGGTTGGCCGCCGGGGTTTACCCTTTTTCGACGTTTTGGGCAAAGGCCACTTTGAAGGCTTCCTGTTGTTCTGGTTTAGCCTCTGTCTGGTAGTTGGCTTTCCATTCGTCCATCGTCATCCCGTAGAACAACTCGCGGGCTTCTGTCTTGCCGATGTCGATGCCCCGTTCGGCGGCGGCTTCCTGATACCAGCGTGACAGGCAATTGCGGCAAAACCCGGCGAGGTTCATCATATCGATGTTCTGCACATCCGTGCGGTCTTGCATCAGGTGTTGCTGGAGGCGGCGAAAAGCGGCGGCTTGAAGTTCGATTTCCTGTTGGGTCGGTGCCTGAGTGCTGGACATTGTGGTCTCCTGTTTTGAGTATTGCTGGGCCGCGGCGGCCTTGGTGTCAAGTTTCTGTGGCAAAATCATCTGTGGAAGAGCCGTCATAATTGTGAAATCTTTGACAGACATGCTGTTGACGTGTACTCGAAACCCGAATGGTGCGTTATCGCTAACGGTACGCCTAAATAGTGACTTCAGACCAAAGGACACAGCCCATGAGACGCCTGCGCAATGTAAAGATCGTCGCGACCCTTGGTCCGGCATCTGACAATTACGAGATGATTGAGGCGCTGCATAAAGCGGGCGCAGATGTGTTCCGGTTGAATATGAGTCATGGCAGCCACGCGGAAATTCGTGAAAAACACCGGATCATCCGCGAGGTAGAGAGCAACCTGAACAGTACCATTGGCATTCTGGCGGATCTGCAGGGACCGAAGCTGCGGGTTGGTGTGTTCTCTGGTGATAGTGAACAATTGGTTGTGGGCGCTGCCTTCCGTCTGGATCTGGATCCTGAAGAAGGGGATGCCTCCCGTGTCTGCCTGCCCCACCCGGAGATTTTTGCCGCGCTGAAGCCGGGGGCCAGCCTGTTGGTCAATGACGGCAAGATTCGCCTCAAGGTCATTGAGTGTGGTGCGGATTTTGCCAATTGCGAAGTGGTCATCGGCGGGGTGATTTCGAATCGCAAGGGTGTGAACGTGCCGGATGTGGTGCTGCCATTGGCGGCCCTGTCCGAGAAAGATCGCGCGGATCTGGAGTTTGTTTGCGAATTGGGTGTCGATTGGCTGGCGCTGTCCTTTGTGCAGCGGCCCGAAGATGTGACAGAGGCGCGCGAACTGGCCAAGGGCCGCGCGGCCTTGCTGTCGAAAATCGAAAAACCATCTGCGGTTGATCGCTTTGAGGATATCCTTGAAGTGAGCGATGGCATCATGGTGGCGCGTGGTGATCTGGGTGTGGAGCTGCCGGTGCAGAACGTGCCGCCGATCCAGAAGCGTCTGGTGCGCAAGTGCCGCGCGGCGGCCAAGCCGGTTATCGTCGCGACGCAGATGCTGGAATCAATGATTGAAAGCCCGATGCCGACCCGCGCCGAAGTGTCTGATGTGGCTACAGCGATTTATGAAGGTGCGGACGCGGTGATGTTGAGTGCGGAATCTGCTGCGGGTGATTTTCCGATCGAGGCTGTCACCACAATGGACAACGTCGCCCGCGAGGTTGAGGTTGATCCGACCTATACGGAAATTATCGAATCCTCACGTAAGGCGGACCGTATGACCGTAGCGGATGGCATCGTTGCCGCTGCTCGTGAAATTGCGGAAACCACGGATATCAAGGCAATCTGCTGTTTTACGCAGAGCGGCACAACCGCATTGCTGACCGCGCGGGAACGCCCACGGGTGCCGGTGATTGCGCTGACGCCTTTGGTGAACACAGCGCGGCGGCTCGCGCTGAGCTGGGGCACGAATTGTGTGATCACCGGGGATGTGGACCGCTTTAAAAAGGCGGTTGTCAGTGCCGTGCGCGCCGCTCGCGAAGAAGGGTTCGCCGAGGAAGAGGATCACGTGGTGATTACCGCCGGTGTGCCGTTCAACGTTCCAGGCAGCACAAACATCTTGCGTGTCGCCCCTTGTGACGAACGTTTGATTTTTCCCGCCGATCCAGAGTAATATTCCACAGGTTGTAGTGGGAGAGCAAAAATGGACCCTGATTTGGCATTGTCCCTTGGTATGGTGATTGCCGCCTTTTCCGTGCCGTCCATTTTATCAGCTTTGACCGACCGGCGTGCGCCACGGGCATCAGCGTTGACCATACTTATGGGCGGCGCGCTGATCCTCTATGCGATGCAGAACAAGCCAGGCGGCTATACTTTTGAGCAGGTGCCGGATGTTTTTGTCAGCGTGCTGGCGCGTTATATGCCCTGATCCGCCTTAGACGGTGCTGCGGGGGTGTCCTGGCTAAAGATATTGATCCAGCCATCTGCCGCCCTTTGCCAAACGGAGCTGACGTACATGGTTTCGTGCTGTGATGCGGCTTGCCTTTGGAAATTGGCGCGATAGCTGAGCAGTGCGTGCTCTGCGCCTAGCAAAAGCAGCTGTATCTCCTGCATCTCATAGCTGTGGATAGTCGGCCCATGATCCAATTGCCCGCAGTGATCCTGTTTGCCGGCGAATCCATCCGGATATACCCCAAGAAACCGGTCGCTGAGCAGCGCATCATCTGCGGCGCGGTCCCCGGAAACCAACGCCTCCCAGACTTTTTTCTCATGAACAGTGATGATGCCCATCAGGGCGTTGGGGTCGTGATCTGACATTGTTTCCTCGGGGTTAAATCGCTATCTGGGGCGTAGCAGGCTGGGCCAGATTGGGGCAGGGCCCCGCACAAGGCAAGGATGGGCCGGCATTTCGCCCATAGCCCTTGCCAAGGAAGATTTTCCCCCCTATAGGCACAGCTTCAACCCGCACGTCCGGCCCATGTGGCATGCCGAGTCGTGCGTAAACCGAACCTAAATATACGGAGACGGAAATGCCTAAGATGAAGACGAAATCGAGCGCCAAAAAGCGCTTTAAGATCTCGGCGACCGGCAAGGTCATCGCGGGTCAGGCTGGTAAACAGCATGGCATGATCAAACGGACCAAAAAGTTCATCCGTAACGCACGCGGCACGACAGCATTGTCTGCGCCTGATGCAAAGATCATCAAGGGCTTCATGCCCTACGACCGCTAAGATAGGAGACCTAGCATGGCACGAGTAAAAGGTGGGACAGTTACCCACGCCCGTCACAAGAAGATCGTCAAAGCCGCCAAGGGGTATTACGGTCGTCGCAAAAATGTCTTTAAGGTCGCCACGCAGGCGGTCGATAAGGCCAACCAATATGCAACCCGTGACCGCAAGAATCGCAAGCGCAACTTCCGCGCATTGTGGATTCAGCGGATTAACGCGGCCGTTCGTTCGCATGACGAAGCGCTGACATACAGCCGTTTCATCAATGGTCTGAACCTCGCCGGCATCGAAGTGGACCGTAAGGTTCTGGCCGATCTGGCAGTGAACGAGCCTGATGCCTTTGGTGCGATTGTGAAAACAGCACAGGATGCGCTGGCAGCCTAAGCGCTGACAGACAGAGATTTTGGGAAAGCCCTGCGCAGATCGCGCCGGGCTTTTTCCGTTTCTGGCCGCGGGGCCGGAGAGGTATTTCCGCGCTGTTTGTAAGCGGCCATTGGGGCTGAATTGGGTGCAGTTCACAGGTGGATTACCACGAACAAGCAGGTTTCTTTTCGACATTGAAATTAAACTGATGTCAGGGTGATTTTTCTCCTTGTGGTCCCAATCTCTTGCTCGTATACGGTCCGAACTTGGCGCGGGATGGAGCAGCCCGGTAGCTCGTCAGGCTCATAACCTGAAGGTCGTAGGTTCAAATCCTACTCCCGCAACCAAAGTAACTGACTTGGCCCGTGCAATCTGCGCGGGTTTTGTCGTTTTAGCCTCTCCCGATGCCAAGATACCTCCGAGAGCCAAAATGCGGGGCAAAACGCCAGCAAGTTCTATGCGATGCGCGTTCGGGGTTTTCTGTCAGGTGCAGGTGTTTTTGTTATGCGCAGCCGAACAGCCAGAACATTTATAGTCGCTTCGCAAGACCCTCAGTAGCGCGGTCGGAATGCGCATGCTTCCGCGCAGTCTGATGCGAAATGAGGGGAAATTTAAGGCACATCAGCCCATTTTCTGAGTCGTTATACTATAACATTTTCCGGTTGCTCCTAGTTAAGTAACTAAATAAGTTGCGTGATGATGTTGCAAGCAAGGGGCCCGTTTTGCCCTCACAGATCGCAAGCCATCCATCCACGCCCCGACTTACGAACATCAGAAAAACGTAGAAGGAGAGAACATGAACAACACCGGACTTGCTGCCGCTCTACTTGGCGCATTTACGGCTATCGCCGCACCTGCCTGGGCAGAGGACGAAGCGACAGCATGGCGTATTTTTGTAGCAGATCACAGTGCGCCGACGATCACAGCCATTGACCTTAATGCGCCGGATCAGCGGTGGACGTTTGAGGTTGCCGGACCGGCAAAGCTTTATCCATCAGCCGGCGAGGCGCTGATTGTTGCTGTGCAATCCGGCAATGCGCAGGTCGACTTCCTGAACAGCGGACTTTCCCTTGACGCTCATGGTGACCACGCAGACATCGAGGTATCCGAGCCGTCCCATATCGGCAAAATTGAAGGGCCCAGCCCGTTCCACGTCGTCAACCACAGCGGCACGGTTGCGGTGACTTTTGACAAGGGCGGGTACGCATCCATCCTTGGTGAAAAGGCCATCTTAAATGGTGAGCTGACACCGCAGAATGTTCCAATGAATGTCGCGCATCATGGTTTCGTGGCGGATATGGGAGGATATTTCGTGAGCTCTGTTGCCGCAGAAGCACCGAAGGAAGAAGGCAAAGCGCCGCCGCGTATCGGTATCGGCAGTTTTGCCGCTGATGGCACGCCGATGGGTAAAACCCACACCTGTACTGATCTTCATGGTGAGGCTTTTTCTGGAAGTTTCCTGCTAGCAGGCTGTAAAGAGGGGATCATCGCGCATGACACCCGCGGCGGGCCGGATGCGTTTGCCATGTTGCCCTATCCTGCCGACTTCCCGGAAGCCAGCACCGGCACCCTTGCCGGGGCAAAAGCAATGCAGTCATTTCTGGGCGATTACGATGGAACGTCACTGGTCATTGTTGATCCGGCGACAGAACCACATTTCACCCGAGTCGCGCTGCCATTCCGCGAGGTTGATTTCATTCTCGATCCCGCGAAACCTCAATTCGCATATGTTCTCACCGAAGATGGATCGTTGCACCGCTTGAATATGTTGTCAGCGAAAATCGAGCAGAGCGCGAAAGTTACTCAACCCTATTCCATGGATGGCCACTGGCGTGACCCACGGCCACGTATGACCATCGCGGATAAAAAACTGATCCTTTCTGACCCGCTGGCCGCAACTTTGCGTGTCATCAATACGGAGAGCCTGGCCGAGATTGATACAATTGCGGTCACTGGTGTTCCCTACAATGTGAGTGTTGTTGGGGGCAGCGGCCTTACACACTGATTGCTCAACCGGCGCAGCTGATCCAGCTGCGCCGGTTAACATCGGCTGGAACAATCATTTGTTTGCTTTGCTTTGTGGTGAGCTTTGCAATGTATGTTTTTTCAGCTTCGCTTGGCGTGATCTGTCAACTGGGGATCGGATCGATGCCCCCCTCGTTTCCGTGAAATACCAGGAAGCACCAACCGGACCTCAGCGCGGCGGGCAAATTCTGCCCGCCGCGCTGGACCAACCAAGACCCGGATGTTTGATCAGACCGCAAAGGGATCGTCGGCGACGCCCACCAGTTGCATCAGCAATTCGCCACTGCCCTCAGTCAGGGCCGTTGCAAATTCAGCGTCAATCCGATCAACCGCTGACTGGATCGAACTGTCAGAGCCACGGGTAAACAATTGCATCGCGGCGGAGGCATCGCCGACATCGGACAGGCCTTTGATAACGCCGAAATAGGTGCCGATATCCGTCTTGGTGGCAAGGTAGCCCCGGTCGGCCAGTTGCAGGTCGATATCGGCCTGTGACGCGCCGGCAGGCAGGTCCACTTTCGCCCCTTTCAGCACTTCAAGGATAAAGGCACCACGGCCAATGTTGCCGCTGTCCAGCTGTCCCTGCCAAAAGGTCAACCCGCCCGCATCAGGTGTGCGGCCAAGCACGTTCTCGTAAACCTGCGTGGCAAATTCTAGGTTGCTGATGTCAGAGGCATAGGTCGCGCGGGTTTCATCCTGATCAAGGAACAGGTTCGCGATTTCCTCCAGCGAGGTGCCATTGGCAAAGGCGGAGCCCCAAAAATTCAGGCCAATCGCATCAGGGGCACGGTTGAAATAGGCGACATAGAGTTCAACAAAGGTGCTGATCTGGGCCGCATCAAGGCCCGCGATGCCCTGGAACTGGCCCAGGTTGATCATGCCGTCGGTAAAGATTGATGCACCGCTGCCAAAGGACAGGGTTTCGATTCCGGTCAACAGATCGGTGCCTTCGCCATCGGCTGCACGGTCCTGCACGGTCACGCTGCCATCATTGGCGAATTGCAGGGTGAATTGACCCAAGCCGTTGAGGAAGCTAGCAACATCGCCGTCGCCTGCGCCGCCATTGATGGCGTCATCACCGCTGCCGCCGCGCAGCATGTCATTGCCGACACCGCCGAACAGATTATCCGCATCCGCGCCACCAAGCAGGGTGTCGTCGCCTTCAAATCCGAACAGGACATCCGTCCCTACGCCACCGTCAAAGATATCGGCCAGTTTCGACAGGTAGAACCAATCACCATGTTCGGACCCCGCAACATCCCCTTCAGGGCTTACAACAAAGCTGGGGTCGGAATTGCGCGAGCCGATGATCAACGTGTCAAGGACGCCACCAAGGCCCGGTAGAATTGTCGCAAGGGCGTTGATCAAGCCCTGAACCTGCGCCGCAGCTTGTGATTCTACGCCAGCGGGATCACTTGTGTCCTGGGTGCTGACCAATGTGCCGATTTCCTGCAGCGCCTGTAACGCCTGTGCGCTTGCGGCTTCGGCGGCACCAGAGGCTGCGGCAATTGCGGCGGCATCTGCACCTTCGTTGATCAACTGGCCCAGCACGCTGTCGCGGCTGCCGATAAAGGACATGATGGCGTTGCCTGCTGCCTCGCCCAACAGGTTAAAGAACTCTGCCAGGGTGGAGCCGCTGAACCCGGCGGCACCTGAGGACCAGTTGCCAGAAGCCAGATCGACCGCAAATGTTGGCGAAGAGAAAACGCCGTTCTGATCGTCCCACAACAGTTCTGCAATCCGCGCCTCGGCTGCGGCAAAGGCAGTTTCGATTTCTTCGATGCTGCCGCCGCTGGGATCGATGCCCTCTATCGCGTCGCGCAGCAGCGTGTCTGCGGAGTAGGGGGCCATCAGCGCGCGCGCCTCGGCAAGTGGTTGTGTGATCAGGGAAAAATCACCTGCTGCCCATGCTTCGAAGGTCGCGCGGGTCTCCGCATCCAGCCCCGCAGAAACATTGGGGTCGTTCAAGAGCCTTGAGAAAATTGAGCTGTCCAGCGAGGTCAGTGCGGTTTCAGCTGCGTCGATCAGGGCAAGGTATTCACCAACCGTCCAGTTAAAGATGTCATCGGGTGAGGTTGGTACGGTCAAACCAGCGTAGGCGCCAAGGGCACCAAAAGAGCCAAACGCCTGTGCAAGCGCGTCGGAAAAATCCTGTTCCATGTCTATCGTCCAATTGGTTTCTGTAAGAATGCGCAAAATCTATACGACAACATTCCTTGATGTGAAGTGTCTTGCGACATATCGGGCTATTCGGGTGCCCGGTTAGACCTGTGGAATGCCCTTTGGGCCGCCCTTGACTTTTGCGCTGTCAAAAGGTGTACCTGCGCCAACAAATTCAGCCCTCGAAAGGGACCGACATGCACGCCTACCGCAGCCATACTTGCGCCGATCTTAACATCTCAAACAAAGGCGACTCTGTGCGTCTTTCCGGCTGGGTGCACCGTGTGCGCGATCACGGCGGTATCCTGTTCATCGACCTGCGCGATCATTACGGCATGACACAGGTCCTGTGTGATCCTGACAGCCCCGTGTTCAAAGAGATGGAAAAGGTGCGGTCTGAATGGTGTATCCGCATTGATGGCGAAGTGAAGGCGCGTGCCGCTGACCTGATCAACACGAAAATCCCGACTGGTGAGATCGAGGTTTTTGTGCGTGACATCGAAGTCTTGGGCTCCGCTGGTGAATTGCCGCTGATGGTGTTTGGCGATCAGGAGTACCCGGAAGAAACCCGTTTGCGGTATCGCTATCTTGATCTGCGCCGTGAGAAGATGCAGCAGAACATGGTGCTGCGTTCCGATGTGGTTTCCTCGATCCGCAAACGCATGTGGGAGAAGGAGTTCAAGGAATTCCAGACTCCGATCATCACTGCATCCTCCCCTGAAGGGGCGCGCGATTTTCTGGTGCCCTCACGCCAGCACCCCGGCAAATTCTACGCCCTGCCGCAGGCCCCGCAGCAATTCAAACAGCTGTTGATGGTTTCGGGTTTTGACAAGTATTTCCAGATCGCGCCCTGTTTCCGCGATGAAGACCCGCGTGCGGACCGGTCCCCGACCGATTTCTATCAGCTTGACCTTGAGATGTCCTTTGTTACCCAGCAGGACGTGTTCGACACGATCCAGCCGGTGATTGGCGGCATTTTCGAGGAATTCGGCGGCGGTCGTAAAGTCGACGAAACATGGGAGCAGATTTCCTATAAGGACGCGGCCCTTTGGTATGGCACCGATAAACCTGACCTGCGCAACCCGATCAAGATGCAGGTGGTGTCGGAACATTTCGCAGGCTCCGGTTTTGCGATCTTTGCCAAGCTGTTGGAGCAGGAAGGCACCGAAGTGCGCGCCATTCCGGCACCCACAGGCGGCGGGCGCAAGTTCTGTGACCGGATGAATGTATTTGCGCAAAAAGAAGGGCTGCCCGGCATGGGCTATATCTTCTGGCGTGAAAAAACAGCGGATGCGGTGGCGCAGGAACTGGGTATCACCGTGAAAGAGGCGCAGGCCAAGCTGAAATCAGGTGAGGTTGAAGGCGGCATGGAAGCTGCCGGACCGCTGGCCAAGAACATCGGACCAGAGCGGACCGAGGCGATCCGTCAACAACTGGGCCTTGGCATTGGCGATGCAGCCTTCTTCCTTGGTGGCAAGCCGAAAGCCTTTGAAGCGGTCGCCGGTCGCGCGCGCACAGTGATTGGTGATGAATTGGGCCTGACCGACCAGAACCGCTTTGCCTTTGCATGGATCGTTGACTTTCCGATCTACGAAAAGGACGAAGAAACTGGCAAGATCGATTTTGAACACAACCCCTTCTCCATGCCGCAAGGCGGGATGGAAGCACTGCAGGGCGATCCGCTGAAGGTGTTGGGCTATCAATATGATCTGGCCTGTAACGGTTACGAGTTGGTGTCGGGCGCGATCCGGAACCACAAGCCGGAAATCATGTTCAAAGCCTTTGAGATTGCAGGTTACGGCAAGGAAGAGGTCGAAAAACGCTTTGGCGGCATGGTCAATGCCTTCCAATATGGTGCCCCCCCTCACGGCGGTTGCGCGGCGGGGATCGACCGGATTGTGATGCTGTTGGCGGATGAGCAGAACATTCGCGAAGTCATCCTGTTCCCGATGAACCAGCGTGCCGAAGACCTGATGATGAACGCACCGAGCGATCCATCCTCTGATCAGCTGATGGAGCTTGGCTTGCGGGTCATTCCACAGGAATAAGCACAGCAGAATTAAGGGCAGGGCCGCGGGAATGCGGCCCTATCCCAACGCCCGGCCCGCGAGTTACAGCCAAATGTCGCAAAACGTCGGATGAATACTTGTGTGATTTCGGCTATATTGCCTGCAATGAAACCCGCATTGCATAAGCCTTTCCGGTGAATTTTGATCCTTTCCTTGCCGAACACCGCTTTGGCTATGGGCGCAGCGCGCGCGTGGCACCGCCCGAAGATGTGGGGGACATGCTGGCGGAACTGCGCAGGGCGGATGATGCGCAGGCCGCTTTTCCAATCCCGCCCTTTCGCGTGATGCAGGACGCTTTGGCGTTGAGGATCAGGTTCAATAGCTATGCCCGCAAACATCCTGAAACGGCTGAAGGGCAAAAGGCGCAGAAGAAGGCCCGCCAGATTTTGCGCGACATGCGCGGGGATCACAGCCAGTGGTTTGTTCAAACGCAGTTGCGCCGCATCACTGCGTCCCATGGGTTTCGCGAGAGGTTGACCGCCTTCTGGGCGGATCATTTCACCGCGCTGGGTGGTGGTGGACTGCTGCGCATGGCGAGCCCGCTTTACGTGGAAGAGGCCGTACGCCCCAATGTGACTGGCAGTTTTGCCGGGCTGCTGACGGCCTGTGTGACGTACCCATTGATGTTGCATTATCTTGATCAGAACAGCTCTGTTGGTCCCAACAGCCGTGCGGCCATGCGGCGGGGGCGGCGGCGCGGTTTGAACGAAAACCTTGCCCGCGAGGTGCTTGAGCTGCACACATTGGGCGTTGATGGCCCCTATACCCAGACAGATGTGCGCGAATTGGCCAAAGCGTTTACCGGACTGGGTGCAACGCGGCACTACGGGTTTAAATTTCGCCCGGCCATGGTTGAACCGGGTGCGGAGACAGTGTTGGGCAAAACCTATGATGCGGGTGGTGGCATGGTCACGATCCGCGAGGTGCTGAACGATCTTGCCCGCCACCCTGCCACCGCTGCCCATATCGCACGTAAACTGGCGGTGCATTTTGTCTCTGACACACCGTCTGATGATCTGATCGCCCATATCACCGCTGCATATCTGCGCAGCGAGGGAGATTTGATGACCTGTTATGCTGCGCTGCTGGAGCATCCGCATGCGTGGTATCCGAAATCCACCAACATGCGCCCGCCGGACGAATTTGTCAGCGCCTCCTTACGTGCTCTTGGGGTCACGGCACAGACTTTGCATCAGATGGATCTGCGCGGGGTGCGCGAGGTGTTTTTTCGGCCTTTGCAATTGATGGGGCAGGCTTGGCTGACCCCTGCCGGTCCTGACGGGTTTGCAGAAGCGGATGGCGCATGGGCCACACCGCAAGGTATTTCGGCGCGGCTGGAATGGGCGGTCACGGTCCCGACGCGGTTGATGTCGGATCTGCCTGACCCCCGCGGATTTGTGCAGGTGGTATTGGGCGGGCAGGTGCCGGATGCCGTCCGCTTTGCCGCGAATACTGCTGAAACCCGTGAGGTGGCCATCGGATTGATCCTTGCCGCGCCCGCGTTTCAACGGCGATAAGGGGGGATGATGCAGGACAGGCTTTCCAGACGCCAACTGTTGACCCGCGCAGGGGTCATCGGATGTTCGCTGGCGGCCAGCCCGTTGCTGACCCCGGTGACCTTGGCCAGCGCCCCTTGGGACAGACGGTTGGTGGTGATCATCCTGCGTGGCGGTATGGACGGGCTGGATGTGGTGCGCCCGGTGGGGGATCCGGCCTATGCGGCGCTGCGCCCGAGTTTGGCTGCGGGAGATGCGGGATTGGATCTGGACGGATATTTCACCTTGCATCCGGCCCTGGCCCCGTTGATGCCGCTGTGGCGGGCCGAGGAGTTGGGTTTTTTCCATGCGGTTTCCACACCCTATCGCGACAAACGCAGCCATTTTGACGGACAGGATATACTGGAAGCGGGCACCGAGCGGCTGCACCTCGGGGTGCGGGACGGTTGGTTGAACCGGATGCTGCAACAGGTGCCGGAGATCCGCGCTGATACGGCTTATGCCATTGGAAACAATGATGTACGGGTGCTGGACGGGGCGGCCCCAGTGGCGGATTGGGCCCCTGACGCGACGCTTGGGCTGAGCCCGCAGGCGATGCGCCTTGCCGAATTGGTGATGGAGGAAGACCCCGCCTTGCATGCTGCATTGGCCGAGGCGCAGATGTTGTCGGCAGAGACAGGGCGGATGCAAAACAAGGGGCGGCCACATCGTAAGATCGCAAATTTTGCCGCTTCGCGGTTGAAAGAAGATGCGCGGATCGCAGCGTTTTCGCTGGGCGGCTGGGACACGCACCGCCGGCAGGCGCGGACCTTGCCGCGCAGTTTGGGACAGTTGTCAGAGACGCTTTTGTCGCTGCGTTCGGGATTGGGTGCAGATGTCTGGGGGAAGACGGCAGTTGTTGCCCTGACCGAATTTGGCCGCACAGCGCGTGAAAACGGTACGGGCGGCACGGATCATGGGACCGCAGGTGTGATGGTGATGGCTGGTGGCGCGATCCGAGGTGGGCGAATCTATGGGCAATGGCCGGGATTGGCCGCAAATGCACTTTATCAGGAACGCGACCTGATGCCGACTGCCGATGTCCGTGCGCCGGTGGCATGGATTATGCGGGGGTTGCTGGGCCTTGATCGTGCGGTGCTGGAAGAGGCGGTGTTCCCTGGGCTTGGCCTTGGGGTCGATCCGAAAGTATTGAAATAGCGGGTAAACCACCGTTGGTCGCATGCGATTGAGGGCTTGGCGCGCGGCGGCGTTCCGCCTAACGTGCGGGTATGAATACCGAAACGTTACATTCCCGCCCCCTTGGCGCGCAGGTTCCCGACTGGACAGCGCCTGACGCACCTGTGGGTGACGTGCTTGCTGGTCGATATGTTGAACTTGCCCCGCTGTCAGCAGAGGCTCATGCCGCGCTATTGTATCGGGAGTTTGCCGGGCATGATGATGTCTGGGATTATATGCCGAATGGTCCGTTTTCCTCGGCCTCGCAATATCACCGTTGGGTGCGGGACCACGAAGGGTCGGTTGATCCGTTCTTTTACGCCATCCGCAACCTTGAAAGCGGTCACTGGGAGGGTGTTGCCAGCTATTTGCGCATCGCGCCGCAGGCAGGGTCGATCGAGGTTGGGTATATCAGCTATGCCCCCGCCTTGCAGCGCACCCGTGCCTCGACCGAAGCGATGTATCTGATGATGAAATGGGCGTTTGAGGCTGGGTATCGCCGCTATGAGTGGAAGTGTAATGCGTTGAATGCGCCGTCCCGCCGGTCGGCGCAGCGGTTGGGCTTCAGCTTTGAAGGGGTGTTTCGTCAGGCAGATGTTGTCAAAGGGCGCAACCGCGACACGGCGTGGTTTGCGGTGATCGACAGTGAATGGCCGGCGCTGAAAGAAGCCTTTGAGGCCTGGTTGGCCCCGGCGAATTTTGATGAAAACGGGCAGCAACGTGAACGCCTTGGCGATCTGACCCGTTTGGTGCGGGTCGCCAGCGACCCGTCATTGTAGGTTCCATAGCTATTTGGACCCTGACCTAAATCGCTATTTTTTCTGCCAGTCGCGTTTGGATTAGGCCAGCAATCTGCGCCGTTTCAGAGGCGGCGGTTTTGCCCATGGCCCGTTTTTCGGCAAGTGCCTTGGCGGCGTCCTCCAGCGCGGGGTCATCTGCGGACCGGGCCAGCCCGCTAAGAAACTGCGCGATATAATCAAGCGTGTGATCGTTCAGCCCTTCATCAAGGACATCCGCGATATGCGCCATGTCATCCTGATAAGCCAGCCGGTCGGGTGCAACGGCAGAGTTATCCACCTGACGCGGGCCTTTAGGGCGCCGTTCGGGGGGAAGCATGGCAAGGATTTTCTCCTGAAACCCGCCAATCGACAAAATGGGTTTTTCCATAAAGCCGTCCGCGCCCGCAGCAAGGGCAGCCGCCTCAAGATGGGGATCACCGGAAATCGCCAGGATACCATCGACCCTTGGCACAGCCTCGTGCAACTCCATGATCAGATCGGTGCCGTCACCATCAGGCAGACCCAGATCCACCAGTACCACAGAGGGCCGGTAGACCCGAAAGTGACGCCGGGCAGAGCGCAGGCAATCGGCCCGTCTGATCCGCGCACCGGACCGCAGACACAATAGGCGCAGCGCCTCGCAGGCGTATCGGCTGTCCTCGACCACCAGAACCGTCAGACCCAACAGAGGGCGGGCCGACGTGGGGGTGGGAATGTTTGCGGCAAAAGGGTCTGTTGTGTCCATGATAGCCTCCAGCTGATCCGGCTTTATGGTTACCCATTGGTCGCTAACAGCAGGTTAACATGACGCATTGCCCTTCATCTTTCTTGCGGCCATAAACGCCGCTACTGTGCCAATTTGAAGGAAGAGAAGATGATCGGACGTCTGAACCATGTGGCCATTGCTGTGCCCGACCTTGAAGCCGCAGCAGATCAATACCGCAACGCACTGGGGGCAAATGTGGGACCGGCGCAGGATGAGCCGGATCATGGGGTCACCGTCATTTTCATCGAACTGCCGAACACCAAAATTGAGTTGTTGTATCCACTTGGCGATGACAGCCCGATTAACGGGTTCCTTGAAAAGAACCCTTCAGGTGGCATTCACCACATCTGTTACGAAGTCGACGATATCATTGCGGCGCGCGATCATCTGAAATCAACCGGCGCACGTGTGCTGGGCAATGGCGAACCCAAAATTGGTGCCCACGGCAAACCGGTGTTGTTCCTGCACCCCAAGGATTTCAACGGCGCGCTTGTTGAGCTGGAGCAGGTATAAACCATGGGTATTGTATCGGGGCTGGTCCTGTTTGCGGTGATCTGGTCAATGGTTTTTCTGATCGCATTGCCAATCCGTGTGCAGACCCAAGGTGATCTGGGCGATGTCGTGCCGGGCACCCATGCGGGATCACCCGAACATCACCATTTGCGTAAAAAGGCGTTTTGGACCACGCTTGTGGCTCTGGTGATCTGGGGCATCGTGGCGACGATTATCCTGTCCGGGTGGATCACTGTGGATGATGTAGAGAGCCTGTTTCGGGCGGGCGCGTGGTCAGGGCGTGAAATAGATGGGTAAAGGTCGCCGCACCCAGAATCGGGATGATCAGGTTTAGCAGCGGAATCGAAAGCGGCATGGCCATCAGGACACCGGCCAGCCAGATCGTGCCGATGAACTGACGGCGCAATTTCTTTGCCTGCGCGCGGCCAACGTGGCGGATTGCAACCATGGTGAAATACTCCCGCCCCAACAGGAAGCCGTTTACTCCCCAGAAGATGAACAAGGCTGCCGGGGCGAACAGCAGATAAAGCACAATCGCAAGGATATTCACCCCGATCAGCACGCCCAGAAAATTCACCGTATCGCGCAGTGCGTCACCAAAGGGCACGGGGGTGGACGGTGGAAGTTGGGGATAATGTTCGGATTCCACAGCCTCTGCTACATCGTCCAGAAACATCGACGTGATGGCAGAGGCGACCGGAATCATCAGAAAGACCGACAGGAACATCAGCAGAAACGCGGCCCCCCAGGACACCAGATCACTGACCCAACGGACTTCGCCGAGGATCGGCAGCCAGACCTCTTCGGGGGTCAGCCAGTTGATGAAGCCGGTAAAGAGGGCGGTAAACCCGACCAGCAGGGCCAGCGCCAGTGCAATGCCGATGAAAAACACGCGACGAAAACGCGGATCGGACAATTGACCAAGGGCCAGCAGGAAGGCGCGAAAGATCATTTGGAAAGCCATGTTGTAATTTCTGAAATCTCCGGGCGGGGGCGGTCTGGCGGTACAGAGGTTTCCGTTCCGATATGTATCAGGCCGGCAATGCGTTCGTGTTCTGCAAGGTCAAAGGCTTCGGTCATGAAACCGCGATCGTGTGATGGCCAGCCGCTGAGCCAGTTCGCACCCCAGCCGGAGGCAAGTGCTGCATTGACCAGCGCAAGGCAGACCGCACCAGCGGAATAGCTTTGTTCGATCGCGGGCACTTTGGCCGAAGATTTTTGCACCTCGACGACAACAACGGCCAGATTGCCCTGATCAAACTGCCCCCGTCCCTTGGCGACCTGTTCTGCGTCCAGCCCAAGGGCACGGCCGCGGGCCTCTGCAATATCGGCCAGCCGCGCCATGGCGGGTTTTTCCACCACAATAAAGCGCCAGGGCTCCAGTTTTCCGTGATCAGGGGTGCGGGCAGCAGCGGTCAACAGCGGCAGCAAGGCGTCGCGGTCAGGCACCGGCAGGGCCAGCGTCTTGGCAGGTCGCGAGCGGCGGGTTTGCAGAAACTTCAGGGCGTCGGGGTTCTTTTCGAGCATAGCTTACAGGTCCAGTTTTTGGGCCATATCATCAATCGACTGGCGTAGGAAAAGGTCAAAAGCTGGCGAAGGCTGGCGGGTGTTCAGGGCGATGGCCAATGGGTCTGGCGCATCAATACTGCTGCCTGACAGGGCGGCAATTGTGGCATGTCCGCAGAAGGGGACGTAAACTTCGGAATAGCCGCCCTCATGGACAAGCACCAGCTTGCCCTCACATAGACGTTTGGCGGTTTCCTTGATCTTGTGGGTCATTGCGCCAAAGGTTTCGGCAGTGGCCTGCATCCGGGCCAGCGGGTCAATGATTGCCGCATCATAACCGCAGGCGACGATGATCATATCGGGCTTGAACGCCTCAAGCGCGGGGATGACAACACGGTCCAGCGCATGCAGATAGGCGGTGTGCCCGGAGCCCGCATGCATCGGCAGGTTGATGTTGTATCCCGTACCGGCCCCGCTGCCCCGGTCGTCCAGCCCGCCGGTGGTCAAAGGATAGTTTCCCTCCTGATGCAGAGAGAGGGTAAGCACGTCATCACGGTCATAAAAGATGGTTTCGGTGCCATTGCCGTGATGCACATCCCAGTCCAGCACCGCCACGCGCCCCACCAGCCCCTTGGCCTTGGCCGCTTCAATGGCGATGGCGATATTAGCCAGCAGGCAGAAGCCCATCGGTTTTTCGGGTTCACAGTGATGGCCCGGCGGACGGCTAAGGGCGTAGGCGTTTTCCAACGTACCACTGGCGACGGCATCCACCGCCGCAACGGTCAATCCCGCAGAGAGGGTCGCAATTTCATAACCGCCCCGAGCGAAAGGCACGTTCGGGCCCATTTCGCCGCCACCGGCGTCAGACGCGGCCTTGAATGCGTCAAGGTAAGAGGCGGGATGCACCCGCTCCAGCATCTCGCGGGTGGCATTGGGTGCGGATTGCGCGGCCAGCTCTGACGTCAGGCCCGTTACATCCATCAGGTTCTTCAACCGCCGTTTGGTCTCGGGATTTTCGGGAATGCCACCTGCTGCAAGTGGTTGGACCAAGCCACCGAAAGGGATGGTGAAGGCATAGTTGCCGCCTGCGTGCCAGAAACAGCTTTCATCCCAGAAAAATCCTGTGGCCATGGTGATGCTCCTTTTGATCGGCGTGAACCTGTATCAGACCGGAAGGATTGTCCATGGGGCAGGCCGGATTGTGCTTTTGCGTTAGGGTGTTGCCGCCTCTGCAATCAGCGCGTCGACGTCAAGCGGGGCGTTCACCATTTGCAGCCCGCCTTCCGCATCCCGTGGCCAGTCTTGCGGGGCGCAGTCGCGATAAAGTTCAACCCCATTGCCGTCGGGGTCGCGCAGATAGACCGCTTCGCTCACGCCATGATCCGCAGCACCATCCAGTGTGATACCTGCCGCCAGCACTTGTTTGATAACGGCCCCCAGAGATGCGCGATCCGGGTAGAGGAAAGCGGCATGATAAAGACCGGTATGCCCGGCGGGTGGTGGTGTGGCCCCGGCGCTGTCCCATGTGTTCAGGCCAATGTGATGGTGATAGCCGCCCGCGCCGAGAAAGGCCGCCGAGGTGCCAAAACGCTGAGTAAGCTCAAAGCCAAGGATATCCCGGTAAAAGGCAATCGCGCGCTCAAGGTCGGCGACGCGCAAGTGGATATGGCCGACAGAAGGATGTGGATGGGTCATGGGGCTCGCCTGTGTTGGGATGACCAGAACCTGCGAGGTTGTATGATGTTTTGCAACCTCTGCGAACGCAGGTCACCTGTGCAGACGGTTGCGAAAGGGGGCACGCGGCGCATGCCCCCTGGCAGTTTCTTCAGCCGACCATGCCGACTATTTCATAGGTCTTTTTAAGGATCGGTGCGGTGATCTCGCGCGCCTGCTCGGACCCTTTCTTGAGGATGCGGTCAATCTCGTCCGGCTCTGCCATCAGGCGGGCCATTTCTGTCGAGATTGGTGCCAGTTTGGAGACTGCAAGCTCGGCCAATGCCGGTTTGAACGTGCCGAACTGCTGTCCGCCGACATCGCGCAGAACCTCTTCCACCGATTGCTCGTTCAGGGCCGCGTAGATGTTCACCAGATTGCGCGCATCCGGCCGCCCTTCCAACCCGGCCACTTCGGAGGGCAGGGCATCTGGATCGGTCTTGGCTTTGCGGATCTTCTTGGCAATTGCATCAGCGTCATCGGTCATGTTGATGCGGCTGGCATCGGAGGGATCGGACTTGGACATCTTCTTGGATCCATCGCGAAGCGACATCACACGGGTTGCGGCCCCCTCGATCACCGGTTCGGTGATGGGAAAGAAATCAACCCCGTAGTCATGGTTGAATTTGGCGGCAATGTCGCGGGTCAGTTCAAGATGCTGTTTCTGGTCGTCCCCCACAGGCACATGGGTGGCGTGATAGATCAGAATATCCGCTGCCATCAGGGCAGGATAGGCAAACAGGCCCAAAGACGCAGCTTCGGCATTCTTGCCCGCCTTGTCCTTCCATTGGGTCATGCGACCCATCCATCCCATTCGCGCGACGCAGTTGAAAATCCACGCCAGCTGCGCATGTTCCGGCACCTGCGACTGGTTGATGAGGATGGACTTTGCCGGATCAATACCCGAGGCAATAAAGCCTGCGGCCAATTCGCGGGTGTTATGGGCCAGCGTCTTGGGGTCAAGAAATTTCGCGGTGATCGCATGCAGATCAACCATGCAGAAAACCGTCTCGTAGTCTTCCTCCTGCATTGACACGAACCGTTTGATCGCGCCCAGATAATTGCCCAGCGTCAGACCGCCGGATGGCTGGATGCCAGAGAAAACGCGGGGGGTAAATTGGGTGTCGGGCATATGCGGACCTCGAGGGGTGGATTAACGGATGCTTGCGGCGTAACTCTATGACTTCATCGCGTCAAGGAGCGGCCATGCAAGACCCTGAATTCCAGCCACCGGTAAATCCCCTGCCGCCCATCGTTACGCTGACCTTTCTGGCGATTGCGGGGGTTGAGGCGGGTCTGTCACTGGGTGAGGCGGGGATCATCGGCGGACCCGGTGCCGTGGGCTGGCGGCTGGGTCTGATCCGTGACTTCGGCTTTTCAGGGCAGATCTTTGATTGGATGGTGGCGAACGGGCGATGGCCGCTGACAGATGCCATGCGGGCCTTTACCTATCCGTTTATTCATCTGGGGTTCACCCATGCGCTGTTTGCCATGGTGTTGCTTTTGGCACTTGGCAAACTGGTGGCCGAGGCGATGGGGCCGCTGACTTTTGCAGTGATCTTTATCCTCGCGGGGGCGGGCGGGGCGGTTCTATACGGGCTGTTGCTGGATGATCCGGCGTGGATGGTCGGGGCCTACCCCAGCGTTTACGGGCTGATTGGCGGTTATTCCTTTGTGATGTGGCGACAACTGGCCGGCACTGGTGCGCAGCAATATCGCGCCTTCACACTGATTGCACTCCTGATGGGCATTCAGCTGTTTTGGGGCGTGTTCTTTGAGGTGGGCACACAATGGGTGGCCGAATTGATCGGCTTCTTCTTGGGCTTTGGTCTGTGTTTTGTCATGGCACCGGGTGAATGGATGCGGATCGTGGACATGATGCGGCGGCGTTAACTGCGCCGCATCGCCGCTTTGAACTCGGCCAGTCGGAAAGCCCCGAACATTTGGCCCACACCAAAATAACTGACCGCACCGATGCCAATCAGCAAGGCCAGCCCCAGACCGCGCCACCATGGCGTGTTCAGTAAGGCTTCCAACAAGGTATTGCCCAATACCAAAGCCACACCCATCACAAGGGACGCCGCGATGATCCGCCAGATGCGTTTGCGGAACCGGTCGTCAAACCGTGCCGCCTCGCCGTATTTTCGCGCACCGATGAAGAGGCAAAGCACCATGGCCCAGCCCGCGAAAGTGGTGGCGATGGCGGGGGCGATCCAGCCGATGAAAGGCTCAAGGCCGACGGCAAGGGCGATGTTCACCACCATCGACACAAGCGCAAAGTGGAACGGGCGACGGGTGTCCTCGCGGGCGAAATAGATCGGTTGCAGGACTTTTTGCAGCACAAAGGCAGGCAGGCCTAGCCCGTAAACCGCGACGGCGGCGGCAATGGCGGCGGTGTCATCGACATCGGATGCGCCACGTTCAAACAGCACTGACACCAGTGTTTGCGGGACAACCATCAGGGCCACGGCAGAGGGGATGGTGAGCGCCAGCGCAATTTCCCCCGCGCGGCTAAGGGCGATGCGTGCACCTGTGTCATCCCCTGCCCGCAGCCGGCGTGACAGATCGGGCAATAGGACAATGCCGACAGCAATGCCAACCACACCGAGAGGCAATTGGTACAGCCGGTCCGCGGCAAACAGCCATGACACGGCCTTGTCATACTGGCTGGCGACGACCTGTCCGACCACCAGATTGATCTGCATGACACCAGAGGCAAGGGCGGCGGGCAGGGCGATGACCACCATCGCTTTCATATCGGGCGACCAGCGGGGGCGCGACGGGCGCAGGGCAAACCCGGCTTGTGCCGCTGCCCGCCATGTCAGCGCCAACTGCGCCACCCCTGCAACCGGCACCGCCCAGATCAGCCATGTAATGATCGGCCCGCCGGTCAGCGCCCCGACAACCATCGCCCCAACCAGCAGGATGTTCAGCAGTACAGGAGCAGCCGCCGCAACAGCAAACCGGCCGGTGGCGTTCAGGATGCCGGAAAACAGTGCCGCCAGTGACATGCACAGGATATAGGGAAAGACCACGCGGCCATAACCGACGGTCAGGTCAAAACGCTCATCGCCCACGAACCCTTCGGCGGTCAACCAAACAAAGGCGGGCATAAATACCATGCCGAGGCCGACAAGGATCAATACGGCAAAACCCAACCCGTTAAAGGCCTCCTGTGCAAAGCTTTTCGCGTCCTCGCTACCTTCCAGCTTCTTGGAGAACATCGGCACAAAGGCGGCATTAAACGCACCCTCGGCAAAGAACCGGCGGAACATATTGGGCAGGCGAAACGCTGCGACAAAGGCGTCCATCACCGGGCCCGGACCGATCAGCGCGATCAGCAGTGCCTCCCGCAGGAAGCCCAAAACACGGCTGAGCAGGGTCCAGAAGCCAACAGTGAAAAAGCCTGACATGAGTCGGATGGGTTTCATCGGGTTCTTTCAGCCATAGAGTTAAGGCAGGCTTATCCTGTGGCAGGTTCTGGTGCAATCTGGATCACGGTGGTGAAGGCAAAGTCAACAAGCTGGGTGGCTTGTGGTTTTGTCAGATACGCATCTTACAAACGACCATATCGCAATCTTCTGGTAAGCTGTCTGAAACAGTTTGATCTCGACTTTGCGCGTTGCAGAAAACTCTGGGCGCAAGTATTTTGCATCAAAGCTGCCGACCTCTCGGAGCATCATGGGACATTGAAATTGTGGACTATCTTCTGTTCGTAGCCTTTCTGACCACAACACTCTTCTTCGTTGCGACACCTGGGCCATCTGTTGCATTTGCATCAGCACAGGCCATTAAATATGGCCAGAGCGCAATGTTTGTCACGGTTGCCGGGGATGCTTTGGGGACCGTGGTGCATATCGCAGTTGCTGTCAGCAGTTTGACGGCTTTGATGGCATTGTCGGCACTGGTTTTGCCGTTTTTACAGGTCGCCGGTGGCGTTTTCATACTGTTCATGGCCTATCACTCATTTAGGGATGCCGGTTCGCAGTCAAAGGCTGGGGGGCAAACCACAGGAAAAGCGTCATTCTGGGCGGGCTTTTTCGCGTGTGTGACCAATCCGAAAGCAATCGTTTTCTTTGTGGCTCTTTTTCCTGCGTTTATCTCGCCAGATCATAACGTCATTTTACAAAGTATTGTTTACGGCGCGATTTTTGTAATCATGGATGCGCTTTCGATCGTTGGGTATGCGATGCTTGCTATGCATACTCTCCGGCGCACGACCTCGCGGTGGATGAATGTCGATGTTTTGAGCGGAATAGGTCTTGCTGGTGTCGGGATTGCGATGGTTATCAAAGGTTTAAGAGCAGTCCCGTCCAACTGACGTTTTATCAGCCGCCAATTAAGAACGACGCGAATTACAATCCTTCAGCCCGCTCTACCCCTTCTGCAATCGCTTGACGTAGACGTTTTTCCAGCGTGCGTTGTTTGCCTTCGGTGTAATACTTCAGCCCGAACATATCCTTGACGTAAAAGGTATCCACCACCTGTTCGCCATAGGTCGCGATGACCGCATTGGCGATATAGACGTTGCTGTCCGCCAGGCTGCGCGCCAGATCATAAAGCAGGCCAGGGCGGTCACGGGTGTCGACCTCGATGATGGTGTAGATCTCGGATCCGTCATTATCAAAGGTGATATGCGTCGGTACTTTAAACGCTTTTTCGCGCTTCTTGATCTTGTCCCGGGATTTCAGCGCATCGCGGGCGACAACTTCGCCGCGCAGGGTCTTTTCGATCATCTGGCGCAGACGCGGCAGGCGCGCGGATTCATAGGCATTGCCTTCGGCGTCCTGAATCCAGAAGGCATCGGTCACAAAGCCGTCTTTCGTGGTATAGCTGCGCGCATCCACCACATTGGCCCCGACCAGAGCAAGGGCACCGGCAAGGCGTGAAAAGATGCCCGGATGGTCAGGCATGACAAAGCTTGCGCGGGTGGCGTCGCGGTCTTCGTCCGGGTGCAGGTCAATGCGCACATCTTCGTTTTCGATACCGCGCAGCAAATTGGCAAAAGCCACATGGGCCGTGACATGCAAACCCTGCCAATAGGGATCGTAATGGCGTGAGGTTTCGATCTGTAAATCCTTGCGCGGCCAGTCTGACAGCGCCAGACGCAGCGCTTTTTTGGCTTCCGCACCGCGGTTCTCGCGGTTCAGGTCTTCCAGTCCGGTTTCAAGCGCCCGCTTGGTCTGGCGGTACAGCCCGCGGATCAGCACCGCTTTCCAGTTGTTCCATGTGTTTGGGCCAACCCCGCGAATATCACAGACCGTCAGCACACAAAGAAGATCAAGCCGTTTTACCGTTTGTACCGCTTTGGCGAAATCGCGCACGGTGCGCGGATCGGCAATGTCGCGTTTCTGCGCCATGTCCGACATCAGCAGATGGTAGCGGATCAGCCATTCAACGGTGTCCACCTCTTCCTGCTTCAGCCCCAGACGCGGGGCCACCTGACGGGCAATCTTGGCCCCCAGAATCGAATGGTCCTCTGGGCGGCCCTTGCCAATGTCATGCAAGAGCAGGGCAGTATAGAGCACCTTACGGTTCACTCCCCGCGACAGGATGGAGGAGGCCACAGGCAGTTCTTCTTCCAACTCGTGTTTCTCGATCCGCGCGAGGTTGGCAATGGTCTGGATCGTATGTTCGTCCACGGTATAGCTGTGGTACATGTTGAACTGCATCATCGCGACGATGGGTTCGAATTCGGGGATAAAGGCACCGAGCACGCCGAGTTCGTTCATCCGCCGCAGTGCCCGTTCGGGGTTGCCATGTTTCAACAGCAGATCAAAAAAGATCCGCCGTGCCTCGGGATTGGTGCGCAGATCGGCGTCAATCAAATGCAGGTTCGCTTTGACCAACCGCATGGCATCCGGGTGGATTAACATGCCGGTGCGCAGGGCTTCTTCGAACAGGCGCAACAGGTTCAGCTTGTCAGACAGAAAGGCGGCCTCGTCAGGGATGGCGATGCGGTTGTGCACCACGATATATCCCTTTTTGATCTTGGGCCGACGGCGGAAAAGGCGCTCCAGCAGCGGCTCTGCCTTGACGTGGATCGCCTCAAGATTGGTCAGGAAAATCCGGGTCAGATCACCCACGGCAGTGGCATGGCGAAAGAAGGCCTGCATGAATACCTCTACACCGCGTCTGCCGCCAGTGTCCTTATATCCCATCGCTTCGGCCACCTGCACCTGCATGTCGAAGGTCAGCTGTTCGGTGGCGCGGTTGGTCAGCAGGTGCAAATGGCCGCGCACCGCCCAGAGGAAATCCTCGGCGGCGCGGAAGGTGGCGTATTCCTCGGCGCGAAACACACCTTTTCCGACCAGTTCGGAGGAATGATTCACCTTGTAGATAAATTTGGCGATCCAGAACAGGGAATGCAGATCGCGCAGGCCACCTTTGGCCTCTTTGACGTTTGGCTCCACCACATAGCGCTGGCCTTGCTTTTCGTGACGGTGGTCGCGTTCTTCCAGCTTGGCCTCGATAAAGTCATGGCCATTGCCCGAGAAAAGCTGGGTCTCCAGCGCCTGCACCAATTCGGCCTCAAGGCCGGTATCACCGGTGATAAACCGATGTTCCAGCAAGGCGGTCTGAATGGTGAAATCCTCGCCTCCCAAGCGGACACATTCCTGCACGGTGCGGGTCGCATGGCCGACCTTCAGCTTCAGGTCCCAGAGCATATAGAGCATGCTTTCGATCACGCTTTCGGACCAGGCGGTGGCCTTATAGGGGATCAGGAACAGCAGATCGACATCGGAAAACGGTGCCATTTCGCCGCGCCCATAGCCGCCAACCCCGATGACAGAGAGGCGTTCTCCCTCGGTTGGGTTTGGTTTGGGATGCAGCACCTCTGTCGAGAAGGCCAGGGCACTGCGTACCAGCTGGTCGGTCAGATAGGTATAGGCACGGGTCATCGGGCGGGCGTCAAAAGGTGCAGCGGCAAAGCTGTCTGCGATCACCGCGCGTCCGGCCTTTTGGGCCTCTCGCAGGGTTTTTACGGCGGCGGCGCGTTGTTCCTGTGGGGATAGATCACCGCAGGCCTCTTTTAGTGCCGCGTCGATTGCGAGGCTGTCGAAAATAACCTCCGGTGGGCAAATCAGGCGCGGCACAGCGGCCACGCCTGATTTTTCTTGCAAGGGTGTTGGGTCGGCCAAGTTTAGAAACCAGCCCCGCCAAAGGCCCGTGGTGCAGCCTCAAGGATCACAACCGACTGGTTGCGGATGGTTGCCACCGCAAGGCCGCGCTCATTGGTGCCATCGCGGCGCAGGCGGAAAATGCCGGTCGCCCCGCGGAAGCCTGCCCCCTGTGTCAGTGACGCCCCGGTCAGCGCGGTGGACTTGCCGGATTTCGCCAGTGCCCCCACGGCTGCGATTCCGTCAAAGGCAAGACCGGCAAGCGGATGTGGTGCCGCACCATAGGCAGCGCTGTATTTCTGGTTGAAGGCATTGGTCGCAGCAGGATCTGGTTTGGCAAACCAGCCGCCTTGAACACCGGGCAGGTCCAGCGTCTGTTTGGGAATGTCCCAGCGTGTCAGGCCGATATACTGCGATGATGCAGAGTTGATACCGGCCTCAGGCAAAAGCTGTGCAAATAACGGCAAGGCCGAGGCAGAGGAGGTTGTCAGGAACAGCGCGTTTGCACCGGTTGAATCAACCGCTGTCTTGACGCGAGGGACGGCGGCAACAACTGATTCCTGGCTCAGCGCATAGTCGACGGTTCCGGCCAGAGTTGCCCCATTCGCCGAAATGGCCTGCTGAATCGCGTTGCGGCCCAACTGCCCAGCAACATCGCTGGCATGCAACACAACAATGCGGTCCTTACCACTGCGTTTGGCATAGCCCACCAGCCGATTTGCCGTATTTGCGAAGGTTTGACCCAGAACAAAAACATTGCCCCCCGCGATTGTGGGGTTGTTGGAGAAGGACAGGACGTTCACGCCCTGCGCTGCCACAGCAACACCTGCCGCATTTGCCGATTCGCCGTAAACCGGGCCCAGAATGATCTTGGCCCCATCGTTGACCGCCTGTGCAGCCATATTTGCCGCAGTGCCGGCATTGCCAGCGGTGCCGTAAACCCGCAGGTCGATCTTGACGCCATCCAGATCACGGATCGCCAGGCGGGCCGCGTTTTCAAGGTTCTTGGCCAGCAAGTTATCGCTTTGCGACCCGCCTCGCGGAATCAGCAGGGCGACGGGCACAGGTGCGTTGGCGTCGATCTTAACGCCGCCTCCCGCGGCAAGGGACCCAACCGCAGCGGGATCACAGGCTGCCAACATAAGGGCGGCAAAAGGTAACATCAGCAACCGCAGCTTCTTGCGGCTGGCGTTTAAAAAGGCAATCATCGGTACTCACTCCCCAAAAGTCTGACGGATGCAGGCGCTTCGCATCACTTGGGCGTGATCATAGACGGTGCGAAAGGCGGGTCCAGCGTGAATTACCAAATGGTGCCCTTGGCGGCGGGTTTATACTTTGTCGGCGTGCCGATTGGCACGGCGCGTGATATCACCTTGCGGGCGCTTGATGTGCTGGCTTCCGCGGATGTGCTGGCGGCGGAGGATACGCGATCCCTGCGTAAGCTGATGGACATTCATGGTGTCCCTTTGCGCGACCGGCGGATTGTGGCGTTGCATGATCATAGTGGCGATGGAGTCGCAGCGCGGCTGGTGGCGGCGGTGAAAGAAGGGCAATCGGTTGCCTATGCTTCGGAAGCAGGCATGCCTTTGATTGCGGATCCGGGATTCGAGTTGTCCCGGCTGGCGGTAAAGGAAGACATCAATCTGACCTGCGCGCCGGGACCTTCGGCGGTGCTGACCGCATTAGCATTGGGCGGTTTGCCGACAGATGCGTTCTTTTTTGCCGGATTTTTACCCAATTCAATGGCAGCGCGATCAACGGCACTGGAAAAATTGAAGGATGTTGCAGGCACCTTGGTTTTTTACGAATCTCCGAAACGCTTGGGGGCCATGCTGCGCGATGCCGCCACGGTTTTAGGGGCAGGGCGCTCTGCTGCTGTTTGCCGTGAGCTGACCAAGAAATTTGAAGAGCTGCGTCGGGGATCTTTGGAAGAACTGTCGCGGATTTATGAGAAAAATGCCCCGAAAGGCGAGATTGTAGTGCTGGTGGACCGTGGGCATTTAGAATCTGTTAATCAAGTTGACATAGAAGAAAGCCTACGTGCCGCTTTGAAGGAAATGTCGGTGCGTGATGCGGCTGATATGGTTTCACAGGCGCATGATTTGCCCCGCCGTAAAGTGTACCAGATCGCGCTGGCGCTGGATAAGGCTTAGCTGGGGAACCAAGGATACAGTTGGGAAACCAAGATAGGATGGCAGGGACCATGGCTGTTGCAAATGCGAGACATCACCGGGGGCGTATGGCCTATCATGCTGGGCTTGCGGCGGAATTGCGGATTGCACAGGATTATGAACGGCGCGGTTTCGCCATTGCGCGGCGCAGATGGCGCGGCGCGGGTGGCGAAATTGATCTGATCCTGCGCGATGGCAACGGATTGATTTTTGTTGAGGTGAAGAAAAGCCGAAATCTGGCCCGTGCAGCGGAAAGCCTGTCACCGCGCCAGATGCAAAGGATCTATGCCTCTGCCGAGGAGTTTCTGGGCACAGAGCCGCTGGGCAGTCTGACGGATGTGCGTTTTGACGTGGCTTTGGTTGATGGTCGGGGCGATCTGCAGATCATCGAAAACGCTTTTGGTCACGGCTGACCCATTGCACCTGTCCGGTTGCTGCGCCATCTAAAGGGGGTGTAGCAAGGATAGACCCATGAAAATCGCCTTTCAGATGGACCCCATTGGGGATGTAGACATCAACGCCGACAGCAGTTTCCGTCTTGCTGAAGAAGCGCAGCTGCGCGGGCACAGCCTGTTTTTCTATTCGCCCGACAAACTGGCCTATCAGGAAGGGCGTATCACCGCCCGGGGCCATGATTTTACGGTGCAGCGTGTCCAAGGGGAACACGCGGAGCTTGGCCCGGAAGTTGAGATAAATCTGGCGGATTTCGATGTGATCTGGCTGCGGCAGGATCCACCGTTTGATATGCATTACATCACCTCGACCCATCTGCTAGACCGGCTTAAAGGTCAGGCGCTGGTGGTGAATGATCCGTTTTGGGTACGTAACTATCCTGAAAAACTGATGGTGCTGGATTTCCCTGATTTGACGCCACCGACAACAATTGCACGTGATCTTGATACCATCAAAGCTTTCAAGGAAAAGCATGGCGATGTCATTCTGAAGCCCCTTTATGGCAATGGCGGTGCGGGTGTCTTTCGGCTGGATGCGGAGGACAGGAATTTGACCTCCTTGCACGAGCTGTTCACCGGGTTCTCCCGCGAGCCCTTGATCGTGCAGAAGTTCCTGCCCGCTGTTTCCAAAGGCGACAAGCGTGTCATTCTGGTGGATGGCGAAGCTGTGGGGGCGATCAACCGTATTCCGGCAAAGGGGGAAACACGGTCCAACATGCACGTAGGCGGGCGCCCGGAAAAGGTGGGGCTGACCGATCGTGATCTGGAGATTTGTGCCGCCATCGGTCCTTTGTTGAAGGAAAAGGGGCAGGTTTTTGTCGGAATTGATGTGATTGGTGAGTATCTGACAGAGATCAATGTGACCTCGCCCACCGGCATTCAGGAGTTGGAGCGGTTTGACGGTGAGAATATTGCGGGCAAGATCTGGGAGGCGATTGAGGGGCGTCTGACATGAGCCTGAGGGCAGGAGTGCTCAACACTTGGCTCAGGCAGGTTGAAAAACCTGCGATGGCGCGGGCGCAAGATCCTGCGCAATTGCGCCGCCGGATGGAGATGCATGCGCGGTTGTTTTTCCACGCACCGCGCGGCACCCGGATGCAGTGGCAGGTTTTGGGACATGGACAAAACCGTGTAGACGCGCTTGAGGTGGCCCCGCGCGCGCTGACCTCTGACATGGTGGTGCTTTATGTCCATGGTGGCGGGTTTGTTTTTGGCAGCCCAACGGCCTATTCCGCGCTGGCGGGGCAAATGGCCCGGCGGCTTGGGGCACGGGTGATCCTGCCACGCTATCGTCTGGCACCGGAACATCCCTTTCCGGCAGCTTTTGACGACATATGCACGGCTTGGCAGAGCTTGCTGAAAAGTGGTATTTCACCCGATAGAATTGTGATGGGTGGGGATAGCGCAGGGGGTGCCTTGACCCTGTCCCTGTTGGGGCAGCTTGCGGCAGAGGATGCCCCGATGCCCGCCGGCGCATTCTGTTTCTCCCCGTTGACGGATGTGACCTATAGCGGTGAGAGCTTTGGGAAAAACGCCAAAGCCGAGGCGGTATTGCCCGCTGAACGGGCGCATGACATGTGCGCGATGTATCTGGGTGGTGCAGAGGTGACGGACCCGCGGATCAGCCCGTTGTTTGGTCGTTTCGAAGGCGTGCCGCCGGTCTGGATCACGGTGGGAGATACGGAAATCCTCTATGATGACGGGCGTCGAATGGCGCAGGTGCTGCGGGATGATGGGGTGGAGGTGACCTTGCAGGTGCAGCGTGATCTGCCGCATGTCTGGCCGCTGTTTCACAATATCCTGCCCGAGGCGCGTCAGACATTGGATGATCTGGCGGAGTGGATTACGCAAACACAGGTGCTGCCAGGCGAAAACTGACGGCTTCTGCGATATGAGGGCGCAGCACCTCCTTGGATCCGTCCAGATCGGCGATGGTGCGTGCTACCCGGATGACGCGGTGATAGCCCCGGGCGGAGAGTTGAAACCGCTCTGCAACTTTGGTCAGCAAGGCCCGTGCCTCGGGATCGGGTGTTGCTATTTCCTCCAACAGATCGCCCTGCGCGTCTGCATTGACGTTTAATCCGGGCAGCCCGCCGAACCGCGCATGCTGGATCTTGCGGGCCTGTGCAACACGGGCAGCGACTTCAGCGGAGGTCTCGCCGTTTGCTGGTAAATCAAGGTCGCTAAAGGCCACAGGCGGCACATCCACGCGCAGATCAAAGCGGTCCATCAGCGGACCAGAGATCCGGCCCAGATAATCCTCGCCGCAATGCGGGACACGGGCGCAGGCGCGGGCAGGGTCAGACAGGTAACCGCATTTGCAGGGATTTGCCGCAGCAACCAGCATGAATTTACAGGGGTATTTCACATGAGCGTTGGCGCGGGCGATCATTACTTCGCCGGTCTCAATTGGCTGGCGCAGGGTTTCCAGCACTGTGCGGGGAAATTCGGGGAATTCATCCATGAACAACACGCCGTTATGGGCAAGGCTGACCTCACCCGGTTTCGCCTGTCGTCCGCCGCCGATGATCGCAGCCATCGAGGCGGTGTGATGCGGTTCGCGAAACGGGCGGGCCCGTGAAATGCCGCCTTCATCCAGCAACCCGGCAAGGGAATGGATCATTGAGGTTTCCAAAGCTTCCGCCGCACTGAGCGGGGGCAGGATGCTGGGCAGGCGGGCGGCCAGCATGCTTTTGCCCGATCCAGGTGCGCCGACAAACATCAGGTGGTGACGGCCGGCGGCGGCGATTTCCAAGGCGCGTTTGGCGCGTTCCTGTCCTTTGACCTCGCGCAGGTCGCGATGTGACGGGCCAAGGGTAACCTCACCCGGGGTGGCGGGGGGCAGTGGGGTCTGGCCGGTGTAATGGCGCACCACATCGCCAAGTGTGCGTGCGGCGATGACTTCGGCGTCGCCGACCCATGCAGCCTCTGCCCCGGATCCATATGGGCACAGCAGGCTGCGGCCCTGTTCGGCGGCGGTCATGGCGGCGGGCAGCGCCCCGACAACCGGGATCAACGTGCCATCCAGCGATAACTCGCCCAAGGCAACCACAGATTGGGTCACGTCATCGGGCAGAATGCCCAATGCGGCAAGCAGGGCAAAGGCGATGGGCAGGTCGAAATGGCTGCCTTCCTTGAGCAGGTTTGCGGGGCTGAGGTTGATGGTGATCCGTTTGGAGGGCAGGGCAATCGCCATCGAACTCAGGGCTGTGCGCACCCGGTCGCGGGCTTCGGATACGGCCTTGTCGGGCAGTCCAACGACAGAAAACGCCGGCAGGCCGGGGGTGACGGCGCATTGCACCTCGACCATCCGGGCCTCGACCCCTTGAAACGCGACTGTATAGGCGCGTGATACCATGTAACTTCTCCTGCCTGCCCCAATCAGGTGTTAACCTTGTTCAGGGGTAGGCAGGGATTGTTTAAGAAGGGTTAATTTCCACCCTGTCTAGGTGACGGGCCAGTCTCGCGTTGGCACACCCATGTCGTAGGGGAAGGGGTCATAGGTCACCTTTAACCCTTCGGCCCGCCATGCCTTGAAGGCGGGATCCTTCAGGGTTGTTGCGCAATAGGCTTTGGCATTTTCGGACACGGGCAGATCATAACCGGTGATGCGGGCCACCACGGGGGCATAAAAGGCATCAGCCAAAGAATAATCACCAAACAGCCATGGGCCGTCCTTGGTGCGCAAGGTGCGGGCGTGTTCCCACAGGGTTTCGATGCGGTCCAGATCGGCCTGAACTTCCGGCGTGACGGTGAAACCCTGCATCATATGTTGCAATTGCATCGGGCAGGTGCCGCGCAGCGCGGAAAAACCGCCGCACATTTCGGCGGCAAGCCAGCGTGCGGTGGCGCGGGCGGCGGGATCAGTGGGCCACATGCCGGCATCGGGGTGCCGCTCGGCAAGGGTTTCGGCCATGGCAAGGGATTCACCAACAACCGTGCCTTCGGGGGTGCGCATGGCGGGCACCAATCTGGCCGGGGCCAGTTCCGCAAGGTCCGCGGCCATCGTGCCACTGTAAAGCCCGACCAGATGTGCGCGGTAAGGCAGGTTGAATTTTTCCATCATCAGCCAGCCCCGCAAGGACCAGCTGGAGAAAGTGCGATCGCCGATATAAAGGTCATATGTCATGGGGTTAACCGGTAATGCGCAATCTGCTTTCGGGCAAATTATAAATTGTGTGGGGGGTAATCACACAAGGTGATTGATGGTCTCTACCTGCCAGTGATCCGTCTGATGGGCCAGAGTGGTTACTGAAAGGTTGTCGATCTTATGGGCCATCGCCGCATGGGCCGTGACGCCCAAGGCACGCTGCACCTGAGTCAGGATCACACCAAAATGCGCCACAGCGATGATATGCGTGTCAGGATGGGCGGCGTTCATCGCATCAACCACGGCGTTGACCCGTGTAGCGGTCTGGTTCCAGCTTTCACCTTCCGGTGCCGCAACATCCCCTGGGTTTTCCCAATAGGCGCGTGACAGATCGGGATCGCGGGCGGCAACCTCGTTGAAATGCATCCCGTCCCAAAGGCCGAAATGCATTTCGCGCAGATCACGGTGGTGGGGCAGGCGGGGGCGTGATTGTTGCAGCGCATCAGCCGTCGCAATACATCGGATCAGGTCAGAGGAGATTACCAGTGCCTCCACCGGCAGATGGTTTTGCAGCCGCTCAATTTGTGCGGTGTCGGATAGATCCGCAGGAACATCGCGCCAGCCGACAAAGGTTTTTTCATGGGTCGGCCCATGGCGCACCCAGTGCCAGACCGTCATGGCAAGGTCCCTTTCAGCAGCTGTGGCAGCCCCGCGATGACCTGCACGGCCAAATCTGCCTCGGCGGCCAGTGCAATATTCAGCCGCCCTTGTGCCTCGCGAAACTGCCGCGCCAAGGCGTTTTCGGGGACAATCCCATGGCCCACCTCATTGGATACAATGACCCAAGGGGCAGGACAGTTACGCAGGGCGGTGATTAGCGTGGTCTGGGCCTGTACCATATCACTTTGCGCCATCAGATGGTTGGTTAGCCACATGGTGGCGCAATCAATCAGGATCACCTGATCGGGCCGCGCATTTATCAGCGGGACGGTCAGATCAAGCGGTTCCTCCACCGTTGTCCAGTGGTCATCACGCCGGTTCTTGTGAACCTCGACCTTTGCGGCGACTTCGGCGTCAAAGATCTGTCCGGTTGCCAGATAAGTCATTGGCCGCGCGTAAGATTTCACCAGTTCCTCGGCCCAAAGCGACTTGCCGGACGCGGCCCCTCCCAAAACAAACGTGGCATTTGGCTGCATCTATTTCACTCTTTTATGGAACCGAAAGCGGTGTTCGTTCGTAGTTAGTACAAAGCTCTGCACAAAGGGCTGCAAAATTACAAGCAACGTGGTCAGGGAATTTTTATCATGGCAATTGAAACAGCTCGCGATTTTTCAATCACCCGCACAGCCATGAAGGCTGAAATGCTGGATGCGGAAACCGAAATGGAACTGGCGATCGCATGGCGTGATCACCGTGATGAGGCGGCGCTGCACCGGTTGATCAACGCCTACATGCGGTTGGCGGTTTCCATGGCGGGCAAGTTTCGCCGCTACGGTGCCCCGATGAACGATCTGATCCAAGAGGCGGGCCTTGGCTTAATGAAAGCCGCCGAGAAATTCGATCCTGATCGCGGCGTGCGCTTTTCGACCTATGCAATGTGGTGGATCAAAGCGGGCATTCAGGATCACGTGATGCGCAATTGGTCGATGGTGCGCACCGGCACCACCTCGTCGCAAAAGTCCCTGTTTTTCAACATGCGCCGCGTTCAGGCGCGGATGGAGCGCGAGGCCAGCACGGCCGGACATGAGCTGGACCGACATCAGTTGCGACAGATGATTTCCACCGAGATTGGCGTGCCATTGCATGATGTCGAGATGATGGAAGGGCGGCTTTCCGGCTCCGACTATTCCTTGAACGCGACCCAGTCAGCGGAAGATGACGGGCGCGAGTGGATTGATGCCTTGGAAGATGAATCCGCGCAAGCTGCTGAACAGGTAGAATATAATCATGACACGGCACAGCTGCGCAGTTGGTTGTTGTCGTCGATGCAGGAATTGCGCGAACGCGAGCAGTTCATCCTGCGCGAACGCAAACTGCGCGATAAGCCCCGCACATTGGAAAGCCTTGGTGAGGAGTTGAAGCTGTCTAAAGAACGGGTACGCCAGTTGGAAGCGGCGGCCTTGGCCAAGATGCGCAAGTCGCTTGAGGGCCGCTCGCCCGAGGTGATGCACCTGCTGAGCTGACAGGTTGGTCGGTCAGGGCTGGCACTGGTCCCGCTTGGCGCTTATGGTTCGGTGAACCAAATGGCGAAGAGGGCGCATCATGCTGGCAAACAAGCATATATTGCTGATCATCGGAGGGGGGATTGCGGCCTTCAAGTCGCTGGACCTGATCCGGCGCCTGCGTGAACGCGGCGCAGAGGTGACGCCGGTTCTGACCCGTGCAGGCGAGGAATTCGTGACACCGCTGTCGGTGTCCGCACTGGCTGGCAGCAAGGTTTACCGTGATCTGTTTGATTTGGGGGATGAGGCCGAAATGGGCCACATCCAGCTAAGCCGCGTGGCTGATCTGGTGGTGGTGGCGCCAGCAACGGCTGATCTGATGGCGAAAATGGCGCAGGGGCTGGCCAATGATCTGGCATCAACGCTGCTGTTGGCAACAGACACACCGGTGATGATTGCCCCCGCGATGAACGTGCGGATGTGGGATCATCCGGCCACGCAACGCAACCTGAAAACCCTGCAAGGTGACGGGATCAAAGTGGTTGGCCCGAACGAAGGCGACATGGCCTGTGGCGAACACGGACCGGGGCGTATGGCCGAACCGCTGGAAATCGTCGCGGCGATAGAGGCGCAGTTTGCTGACGGGCCGTTGCAGGGCAAACGTATCCTTGTCACCTCTGGTCCGACCCATGAACCCATTGATCCTGTACGATATATCGCGAACCGCTCTTCCGGGGCGCAGGGGGCTGCCATTGCACAGGCCTTGGCGGCTTTGGGGGGCGAGGTGATTTTTGTCACTGGTCCTGCTGATGTCCCGCCCCCTGCCGGGGTCACTGTGGTTGCGGTACAGACCGGGCAACAAATGCTTGAGGCGGTGCAAGGTACCTTGCCGGTGGACGCGGGTGTTTTTGCCGCTGCTGTGGCGGATTGGCGGGTCGAAGGGGCCAGTGACAAGAAGCTGAAGAAATCCAAAGACGGCTTGCCGGTGCTGAGCTTTGCGGAAAACCCCGACATTCTGAAAACGGTCAGCCGCATGGAGGCGGGTCGTCCGCCGCTGGTCATCGGGTTCGCGGCGGAAACCAATGACGTGCTGGCCCATGCAACGGCGAAGCGTGAACGCAAGGGTTGTGACTGGATCCTGGCCAATGATGTCTCCCCCGAAACCGGCATCATGGGTGGCAGTGAAAACGCCGTGACGCTGATCACGGATGATGGTGCAGAAGACTGGCCGCGCATGTCAAAAGAGGCGGTGGCACAAGAGCTGGCGTCACGGATTGCACAGGCGCTGGATTCGAAATGACCACGATCAAATGTACATGGGCAGCGGGCGCGGATCAGGCGCTGGGTCTGCCGGAATATGCCACCACGGGCGCGGCGGGCGCGGATCTGCGCGCCAACCTGCCGGAGGGGCCGGTGCGAATTGCACCTATGGCGCGCGCGCTCGTGTCAACCGGATTGCATATGGAAATCCCGCAGGGTTTTGAGGTGCAGATCAGGCCGCGGTCCGGCCTTGCGTTGAAACAGGGTATCATGCTGCCCAACAGTCCCGGCACAATCGACAGTGACTATCGTGGGGTGGTTGGCGTGATCGTGTTGAATGCGGGCACAGAGGCATTCGAAGTTACCCATGGCATGCGCATCGCGCAGATGGTTGTGGCGCCGGCCCCGCAGGTGGCGTTTGAGATTGCCGAGACGCTGGATAGCACAGACCGCGCCTCTGGCGGGTTCGGCTCTACCGGAGAAACCTGATGCTGCTGGTTCTGGTGATCGCGGCGGTGCTTTGGTTCGGGGGGCGCATGATGGGCGTGCCCCGCGCGGCGCGTCTGTCGATGTTGGGGCTGCTGTTTGTTGCGGTCCTGGGGATGCAGCTCGCCTTGCCCGAAGGGAATGGGTTGCGTCAGGCCACCGGGGGCAGTGCCGCGCTGTGGCTGATTCTTGGCGGGTTTGCTGCGGTGATCTGGGCTTATCGCAGTTTTATCGTGCATTTGCGGGGCCGTGTGACCGCGCAAACACCTGATACGCCAACAAATCAAGGCAGCTTTTCCGAGACCGAGCTGGACCGCTACGCGCGTCACATCGTGCTGCGCGAGGTTGGCGGGACGGGGCAAAAGGCGTTGAAGAACGCCAAGGTGCTGGTCATCGGAGCTGGCGGGTTGGGCGCACCGGCACTGCAATATCTGGCAGCGGCAGGGGTGGGCACCATCGGTGTTGTGGATGATGATGTGGTGGAGAACGCCAACCTGCAACGGCAGGTGATCCATCCTGATGGCAATATCGGCATGCCCAAGGTGTTTTCCGCCCAGACGCAGATGGAGGCGCAGAACCCCTTCATCACCGTACGTCCCTATCATCGCCGTTTGACAGATGACATCGCGGCGGAATTGGTTGCGGAATATGATCTGGTGCTGGATGGCACAGATAATTTCGAAACCCGCTATCTGGTGAACGCGGCCTGTGTGGCGGCGGGTGTGCCGCTGGTGTCCGGGGCGCTGAGCCAGTGGGAGGGGCAATTGTCAGTCTTTGAGCCCGCAAAGGGGGCACCCTGCTACCGCTGCATTTTCCCTGAGCCCCCCGCCGCCCACCTTGCGCCAAGCTGCGCAGAGGCCGGGGTGATCGGCCCCTTGCCGGGGGTGATCGGATCAATGATGGCAATTGAGGCGATCAAGGTGATCACGGATGCCGGAACGCCGGCACGGGGGCAAATGTTGATCTATGACGCGCTTTACGGCGAGAATCGCACAATCCAGATCGCCCGCCGTGCGGATTGCGCAACCTGCGGCAGCAGCTGATTCCGCTAGGTTTTCACCAACGGATTGTAACCCGCCCTTTGCGCCCTTAGCTTGAGCGCAAAGGAGAATTTCCCATGACAAATCCCCTGTTGGCTGGTTGGGCCACGCCCTTTGAGATTGCGCCGTTTGATTGGATTTCAGACGATGATTTTGCGCCTGCGCTGGACGAGGCCCTTGCCGCGCATAATGCCGAGATTGAGGCGATTGCCAGCAATCCTGACACCCCGAGCTTTGCCAATACAATCGAGGCACTGGAAGGTGTGGGGGAGGCGTTAAACAAGGTGCTAAGCGTGTTTTTCACCGTGGCAGGGGCGGACAGCAACCCGGCCCGCGAGGCATTGCAGCGCGACTTTTCACCGAAGCTGGCCGCGCATTTCGCCGAAATTTCCGGCAATAAGGCGTTGTTTGAACGCATCGCCGCCATTTGGGACGCCCGCGATACGCTTGATCTGACCGACGAACAGGCACGGATTTTGATGATCGCGCACCGTGATGCTGTACGCTCCGGTGCCGCCCTGATCGGGGATCAGGAAAAGCGGATGAAAGAGATCAAGGGGCGTCTGGCGGTTCTGGGTACGCAGTTCACGCAGAACCTGTTGGCGGATGAACGGGGGTGGTTCATGACGCTGGCTGACGAAGATCTGGAAGGGTTGCCGGAATTTGTTGTCAGCGCGGCCCATGCGGCGGGCAAGGAAAAGGATGCAGGCGGCCCCGTTGTCACCCTGTCGCGCTCGCTGATTGTACCCTTCCTGCAATTCTCCCCGCGCCGCGATCTGCGCGAAAAGGCGTTTCGCGCATGGGAGGCCCGTGGGGCCAATGGTGGCGAAACCGACAACCGCGCCATCGCCGCCGAAACGCTGGCCCTGCGCGAGGAACGGGCGCAGCTGTTGGGATACGATAATTTCGCCAAGTTTAAGCTGGAAACCGAGATGGCCAAAACACCCGATGCGGTGCGCAAGCTGCTGATGGAAGTGTGGGAACCGGCCAAGGCACAGGCAAATGCCGATGCCGAGGTGTTGACCCAGATGATGCATGCGGATGGTGTGAACGGTGATCTGGCCCCGTGGGACTGGCGCTATTACGCAGAGAAACGCCGTGCGGTGGAGCATGATCTGGATGAGGCGGCGTTGAAGCCTTATTTCCAACTCGACCGGATGATCGAGGCGTCTTTTGCCTGTGCAACCCGTCTGTTCGGGCTGGAATTCACGCCGCTGGATGTACCGCTCTATCACGCGGATTGCCGCGCTTGGGAAGTGACGCGCGGGGGCAAACATGTGGCGGTGTTCATCGGGGATTACTTTGCGCGTGGTTCGAAACGCTCGGGGGCGTGGTGCTCGGCGATGCGCGCGCAGGCCAAGTACCCCAAGGTGCAATCGCCTGTTGTGATCAACGTCTGCAATTTTGCCAAGTCCGATCCGGCGCTGTTGTCCTATGATGATGCGCGGACCTTGTTTCACGAATTCGGTCACGCGCTGCACCAGATGCTGTCGGATGTGACCTACGAAAGCGTCAGCGGCACCTCGGTGGCGCGTGATTTTGTGGAGCTGCCAAGCCAGCTGTATGAACATTGGCTGGAAGTGCCGGAGGTGCTGGGTGAATTTGCCACCCATGCCATCACGGGCGAGGCGATGCCGAAAGAGATGCTGGACAAGGTTCTGGGCGCAGCCACTTTTGATATGGGGTTCCAGACGGTGGAATATGTCGCCTCCGCGCTGGTCGATCTGGAGTTTCACGATGGTGAACCGCCTGCTGATCCGATGGCGAAACAGGCCGAAGTGCTGGACGCATTGGGGATGCCCGACGCCATCCGTATGCGCCATGCGACACCGCAGTTTGCCCATGTCTTTGCCGGTGACGGATATTCCAGCGCCTATTACAGCTATATGTGGTCAGAGGTGATGGACGCCGATGCCTTCCAATCCTTTGAGGACGCCGGCGGTGCCTTTGATGCGGAACGGGCAAAGGCGCTGGAAACGCATATCCTGTCCACCGGCGGATCACAGGATGCGGCAGAGCTTTATGTGGCCTTCCGGGGTCGTTTACCGGGGGTTGAGGCCCTGTTGAAGGGGCGCGGTTTAGCCGCTTAAACTCTTTGACTAGTACCCAAGGGCGCGGTCGACGAGGTTGATAAAGGGCTCATCCGCCTCACCACGGCGGATGTTCTCGACAATCACTTCGCTGGCCGTGCTGGCCCGCGTTTCGGCGGCGATATGCGGGGTGACTGTGACCTTGGGATGGGTCCAATAGGGATCATCAGTGGGCAAGGGCTCCACCCGGAACACGTCCAGCGTGGCATGGGCGATCTGGCCGCTGTCCAGCGCGGCCAGCAGTGCGGCATCGTCGATCAGCGGGCCGCGACCGGGATTGATGATAAACGCACCCTTGGGCATCTGCGCCAATGTCCCTGCGTTCAGGGTATTCTCGGTTGCTGCGGTATCAGGCAGCAGCAGCACCGCGATTTCGGCTTGTGACAGTGCTTTGGTCAGGCCGTCCTCCCCGTGCAGACAGGTCGCGCCGGGCAGATCCTTGGGGCTGCGCGACCATCCGGTGACGTTGAAACCAAGGCCAAGCAGTGTGTTTGCAACAGCAGCGCCCAAGGCACCAAGGCCCAGCACAACAACCTGCCGCTCCTGTGCCAAGGGCGGCGTGCGCGGCACCCATTTTGTGTCATTGCGCAGGATGTCGGTGTCGATCCCCAGATGGTAGCGCAGCACATGGCCGGTGACCCATTCCACCATGCCTTTGGTCAGGCCCGGATCAACCATGCGGGCCAAAGGCATGGTCAGGGTTTCATTACCGGTAATCGCCTCGACGCCAGCCCAGAGGTTCAGCACCGCTTTGGTTTTTATGTAGGGAGTGAAATCCTGCAACGGGCTGTTCGGGGCATAGATGATGTAATCAACATCCTGTGGGGCGATCTCTTGGGCGAGGTTGGCGTCACCAAAGCCCGCCTTGTCCAATGCGTCCCGCAGGGGGCGTTCATAGGTTTCCCAGCGTTCGGGGCGCGCGGCGAAAAGCAGGTTCAGGAGCATGGGTTATCTCGGTCTGTGGACATGGGCAGATTGGACAAGGCCAAAGGCCAGAAGCAGCACCAGCATCGCAGAGCCGCCATAGCTGACCAGCGGCAGGGGCACGCCGACAACCGGGGCCATGCCCATGACCATCGACATGTTGACGGCGAAGAACAGGAAAAAGTTCAATGCAATCCCCAGCGTCAGCAAGGATGAAAACCGGTCCTTGTTGCGGATTGCGGTGACCACGCAGAAGATGATGATCAGCGCATAAAGCCCCAGCAGGGATATTGCCCCGACAAAGCCGAATTCCTCGGCCAACGTAGTAAAGATAAAGTCGGTGTGTTTCTCAGGCAGGAAGTTCAGCCGCGATTGCGTGCCTTGCATGAAGCCACGCCCGGTCCAACCGCCGGAGCCGAGTGCAATCTTGGATTGGGTGATGTGATACCCTGCACCCAAAGGATCGGCGGCGGGGTCCAGAAAGGTATCAATCCGGCGGTACTGATAATTGTTCAACAGCTGCCATGGGGTGCCGCGTGACTGAAATACAGCACCGACCAGTCCCACACCAGTGGCGATAACGGCGGCGAAATAGGCCCAATGCACACCGGCGAGAAACATCAGCCCGGCTCCGGCGGTCAGCAGCAGGATCGAGGTGCCAAGATCGGGCTGTTCAAGCACCAGCGCTGTGGGCGCAAGGATGATCACCACCGGCAGCAGAACCCAAAACGGGCGGGATACTTTTTTCGCAGGCAGCCAGTCGTAATAGGCGGCCAGAAACATCACCAGCGTGATTTTCATAAGCTCCGACGGTTGCAGGTCCATAAACCCGAGATCGAGCCAGCGTTGCGAGCCCTTGCGTTCTTCCCCGACTAGCGCGACCAGCACCAGCAGGATCATGGAGGCACCGTAAGCCACGCCAGAGAGGTTGCGCCACAACCAGATCGGCACCATGGCCACACCCATCATCAGGGCCAGGCCAAGGCCGAACCGCTTAATCTGTGGCTCTGCCCATGGGGAAAACGATCCGCCGGCCACTGAGTACAGCATCAGGAAGCCGACACCACAGACGCTGGCCAGCAGCAATGCCAATGGCCAGTTCAGGTGCAGGATCTTGCGAAACCCTGTTGGGACGGATTTGACCGTATATTCAAGATAGCTCATGCGCGGTCTTTGCCCTTGATCGCTGCCTGTGGTTGCACATCACGCAGGCGGTTCTGCTGGGTCTTGATGCGGGCACGATCGCCGGTTGGATAGGCGTTCAGCGGCGGTTCACCCCCGGCAAGCGCCTGCAACATCACGTCCCGCGCGATGGGGGCCGCTGCCGTTGATCCGCCGCCGCCATGTTCGACCAGCACCGATACCGCATAGCGTGGCTTGTCATAGGGGGCAAAGGCGACAAACAGTGCATGGTCGCGCCGTTCCCACGGCAGATCCGCGTTACGGGTCACCCCGCGCGCACGTTCTGCGGCAGTAATATTGCGCACCTGTGATGTGCCTGTCTTGCCTGCCATGCGCCATTCATCGGCGATAATGCGATTGCGGTATGCGGTGCCGCGGCGGTCGTTCACAACTTCATACATGGCGCGGCGCATTTCGCGCAGGTTGTTCTCGTTCATGCCAAGCGACACACCATCGCCCAAGGGTTGTTCCACACCATCGCGGGATTTGATCAGCCGAGGCAGCACCATGCGTCCAGTGGCAAGCCGGGCCGTCATTACCGCCAGTTGCAAGGGCGAGGCCAGCATGAAGCCCTGCCCGATAGAGGCGTTGACGGTGTCCCCAATCACCCATTCCGCGCCCCGCGCCGTGCGTTTCCAGTCCTTTGTCGGGGTCAGGCCGGAATTGACCGAAGACAGCGCCAGATCATGGCGGATGCCAAGGCCGAACCGGTTTGCCATGGCTGAGATTTTCTCAATCCCGACTTTCAGTGCCAGATCGTAATAATAGACGTCGCAGGACTGTTTGAGCGAATTGCTCAGATCAACCCAACCGTGGCCGGCACGTTTCCAGCAGTGAAACTTGCGTTCTGCAACCTCCAGATGGCCGGGGCAATACACCGTCTCGCTGGGGTTGATGAGCCCGTCTTCGAGGGCGGCCATGGCGGTGATCATCTTGAAGGTAGAGCCGGGCGGATAAGAGCCCTGCACAGTCTTGTTGACCAGCGGGCGGTATTTCGAATTCAGCAGGGGGTCATAGTCCGCCGAGGAAATCCCGCCGATGAACAGATTGGGATCATAACTGGGCGCAGAGGCGATTGCGGCCAGATCACCGCTTTCGCAGTCAATGATCACCACTGCAGCGCTTTCACCGCCAAGGCGAGCCTGCACATAGCCTTGCAGCTTGGAATCAATGGTCAATTGCAGGTCGGCACCTGATTGCCCTTCGCGCCGCGCCAGTTCGCGCATCACCCGGCCGGTTGCATTGACCTCAACCTGTTTGGTGCCTGCCACACCACGCAGCGCGTCCTCGGCGCGGGCCTCTACATTGATCTTGCCAATCTGGAAGCGTGGGATGCGTAGTACCTGATCAGGGTTTTCCAGCGCATCAAGGTCCTTTTGGCTGACCCGCCCGACCCGACCGACCACATGGGCAAAGTCCGACCCGCGCGGATAGACCCGTGTCAGCCCGACCTCGGGGGTGACACCGGGCAGGGCGGGGGCATTGACGCTGACCTTGCTGACCTCGTCCCAGCTGACACCCTCCACGATGGTGACGGGCAGGAAAGGGGCGGAGCGTTTCAACTCTTCAAGCGCGCGCTCATAGGTTTCCAGATCGATCTCGATGATCTGGCTCAACCGTGCCATCACCGCGTCCACATCACCGGCATCTTCGCGCACCATGACGATCCGGTAGGAGGGGACATTCTCGGCCAGCCGCACGCCGTTGCGGTCGAAAATCTCACCACGTGTTGGCGGGATCAGGCGGATGTTGATGCGGTTTTCTTCGGCCAGCAGGCGGAACTGATCGGCCTGATCCACCTGCAGATACCGCATCCTTGCGGCCAGCCCACCCATGAACAATAGCTGCGCACCGCCCAACAGCGCCGCCCGCCGGGTCAGTTTGGCGTGGCTCGCGTCGTTTTCCGCGCGGTTGCGTCTCATGCCAACATCCCCTCTAAATCCGCTGTCCGTGGCCGTCCAGATCACCCGGATTGGCCTTGCGCACGCCCATGCCGAAATGGGTTACTGCGACAACAGCAGGGTAGGCCAGCAAGGTCAAAAACAATTCCGACAGGCCAAGGGACAGGCTGGGTTGTTCGATCAGCACAATGGCGAGGATAACCCGATAGGCCAGCGTAATACTGATGATGATGACACCAACGCTGATCCATTCCGCGGCAAAGTTCGCATCCCGCAGGGAACGGGCCCGCCCTTTCAGGTTCTCACATCCGATCAGTGCCAGAACTGCCGCCAGACCCGGCGGGCGCTGTAACAACAGATCCGCCAGCAGGAAGGCACCGGCGAGGGCCGGCGCGGGCACGTAATCGGGGCGGCGCAGGCTCCACGCCAGTGCAAAGCAAAGCAGAAAATCAGGAGCGGCCCAGCGGCGCGGTGTGGTTTCCAGCGGCAGCAGGTGGAAGAACAGGATCACCAGCGTCAGCAGCAGGAAAGCCGCACGCATCAGCCAAAGGCGGGTAGCAGAAAGGTCGTTCATTCGCTTGCGGCCTCCTGTGTTTCCTCCAAGGGGCCGTTTTCGGTGATGACCTGTGCCGTGTCGGTGACATGTTCAGTACCATAATGGCGCAGCACACGCAGGAATTCGAGGCGTTCATAATCTGCGGCCAGACGCACCCGCAAACGGCCACCGGGGTCGGCGGCAACCTGCCCGATCAACAGACCGGCAGGAAAGACACCGCCATCACCAGAGCTGATCACCCGGTCACCGGGGCGCACGAGGTCGGGATTTTCAAGGAAATCAACAGGTGGGGCAATGGTGTTGTCACCGGCGACAATTGCGCGTTGGCCCGACGGCTGGATTGTTGCGGGGATGCGGCTGGTGGCGTCGGTCAACAGGATCACCCGCGCTGTGTTTTCCGCCACGCCCGAAATACGCCCGACCAACCCGATACCGTCCATCGTGGCCCAGCCATCCACCAGACCATCCCGTGCGCCGACATTCAGCAGCACCGATTGACGGAAGGGGGAACCGGAATCCGCCAGCACAACACCGGTGATAAAGGTCAGGCGCGGATCAAGACGCACCTTGTTCAGGTCCAGCAGACGGGCGTTTTCCTGCTCAAGTTGCAGCGCAGCTTCTTTCCAGGCCTGCATCTGGCGCAGCTCGCTGCGCAGCTCCTGATTTTGTTCGGACAGCCGTTGATACGACCGGAAATCGCGAAACAGATTGACGGTGCCGGTGACGGGGGCCATGGCCCAGTCAAGATTGGGCACCAACCGGTCGGTGATCTGGGCGCGAAAGCGTTCAACGCGCGGGCTGTCGATGCGCCACAAAAGGAAGGTTGCGCTGAGCAGCAGGATCAGGACAGCCAGCAACAGCCGCCGCAATGGGGCGGTGTAGTCATTGCTGTTTGAACGGTCGCTTGCCATGTCCCTTGCGCTCCTGCCCGAGGTGTCAGGCTTTCATCGAGCCTAGCAAAAATCAGCTGTCGTAGTCGATGGCGTGGCGCAGCTGTTTTTCATATTCCAGCGCCTTGCCGGTGCCAAGCGCCACGCAGTTCAATGATTCATCCGCGATGGAAACCGCCAGACCTGTCTGCTCTCGCAGGGCCAGATCCAGATCACCCAGCAGCGCACCACCGCCGGTCAGCATCACGCCGCGATCTACAATATCAGCCGCCAGATCAGGTGGTGTGGTTTCCAGCGCGGTCATCACCGCCTCGCAGATTTGCTGTACCGGTTCGGCCAGTGCTTCGGCAATCTGTGCCTGGGTCACTTCGATTTCCTTGGGCACACCGTTCAACAGGTCGCGCCCACGGATCTGCATCGAGGTGCCGCGCCCGTCGTCGGGCATCCGTGCGGTCCCGATAGAAGTCTTGATGCGTTCGGCGGTGGTTTCCCCAACCAGCAGGTTCTGCTGACGGCGCAGATAGCTGATGATCGCTTCATCCATACGGTCACCCCCAACACGCACCGAACGGGCGTAAACGATATCACCCAGCGAAAGCACCGCAACCTCGGTTGTACCGCCACCGATGTCGACGACCATATTGCCGGTGGGGTCGGTGATCGGCATGCCGGCACCAATGGCCGCTGCAATCGGTTCGGCGATCAGGCCGGCGCGGCGCGCACCTGCTGACAGAACCGACTGGCGGATCGCGCGTTTTTCAACCGGGGTCGCACCATGGGGCACACAGACGATGATCTTGGGTTTGGAAAAGGTAGAGCGTTTGTGCACCTTGCGGATGAAATGTTTGATCATCTCTTCGGCGGTGTCAAAATCGGCAATCACACCCTCGCGCATCGGGCGAATCGCTTCAATGGAACCGGGGGTACGGCCCAGCATCAGCTTGGCATCCTCGCCCACCGCCAGAACTTTCTTCACGCCGTCCTTGATGTGATAGGCAACAACCGATGGTTCCGACAGGACAATCCCGCGCCCTTTCACGTAGACCAGAGTATTGGCTGTACCGAGGTCGATCGCCATATCGGATGAAAACAGTCCACGGAGATTTCCAAAGAGGTTCATTTGCCTGCGTACCTTGTCAAAGTCATATTGGCCCGCGACTCTGCCGAGGCGGGCTGATGGTGCTTATAGGCTTGGCGTAGCTTAGGTGAAAGGGGGTGTTTTTCACAGTTGGGCATGTTGCCGCCTGCGCCCTATGTCCAGGGGCGGAGCTTATACGTGGAGAAGAGTGAAATGAAGAAAATCCAAAGCCTTGGCGTACATCACATCACCCTGATGGGGGCGGACCGGCAAAGCAGCATTGATTTCTGGGAGGGGGTACTGGGCATGCCCTTTATCTTTGATCAGCCGAATCTGGATGACCCAGAGGAGGGGCATCTGTATTTCGATCCCGGTGACGGCAGGTTGATAACCATCTTCACCAATGAAAATCGTGCGCGGGTGCACAGTCGCACGCCGATGGATGCCGGTTGTGTACATCACATCGCCTTCGAGGTGGACCGCGCCATGTTTGATCAGGTGCTTGACCGGCTGGCGGATCGCGGGATTGGCAATTCGGGCATCAAGGACCGTGGGTTCATGCATTCGATCTATTTCAAGGACCCGCTGGGCCTGTTGATCGAACTGGCCTGCTATACCTTCATCCCGCCACGCGGCAGCAGCCATGCCGAAGTGATGATGCAGGCACACAAGCTGCGGGTGGAACGGGGGGCAGAGGCGATTGAGCGGGAGCATCTGGCCGATGCAGCGGTGATGATTGTGGAACGCTCGCAGGGATCTTTAAGCGCTGATCGGGCGGCGAAGAACCCATTTGACAGGTGACGGAACAACGCAGCTGTTTCATGTGCGGCATGGTTGGAAATGAGTTTAAGGGCAAGATGAAGAATGCCCCTGTGACTTCATCTTGCCCTTAAACTCAATCCTGTCGCCCGCTGCATGCGCTGCGGGAACGGGCAAGGTGGGCTGTTGCCCACCTTCATTCTCAGGTTACGTCTTTATAGTTGATTTCGCGCTTGTCCGTGCCGCCCTTCTCGCGACGGACCAACAGGCGGTTCAGCGCGTGGATATAGGCGCGGGTGGATGAAACAACCGTGTCGGTATCGGCAGATTGACCGGTTACGATGCGGCCGTCTTCCTCAATCCGAACCGAGACAGTTGCCTGTGCATCGGTGCCTTCGGTTACCGCATGTACCTGATAAAGCTGCAACCGCGCCTCATGTGGGACCAGAGCCTTGACGCAGTTGAATGCCGCATCAACCGGGCCGTCGCCGGTTTGCTCTGTGGTGCTTTCCGTGCCGTCCACATCAAGGGTCATGCGGGCCTGATTTGGCCCCTCGGTGCCGCATATCACATGCATCGATACCAGTTTGACACGATCCTCTTCGGGATCGGTGGACGTGCGCATCAAGGCGATCAGGTCATCCTCATAGATTTCCTTTTTGCGATCAGCCAGTTCCTTGAAACGTACGAACACATCCTTGAGCTGGTTGTCGCCCAATTCGAACCCGAGGTCCTCCAGCTTGGAGCGCAGTGCGGCCCGGCCAGAGTGTTTGCCCATAACGATATTGGTTTCGGACAGGCCCACATCCTCGGGGCGCATGATCTCGAAGGTTTCAGCGTTTTTCAGCATGCCGTCCTGATGGATGCCGCTTTCGTGGGCAAAGGCGTTTTTGCCGACGATGGCCTTGTTGGGTTGCACCGGGAAACCTGACACAGTGGAGACGCGGCGCGAGATGTTCATGATTTTGGTGGCGTCGATGCCCGTTTGATAGGGCATGATGTCGTTGCGCACGCGCAGGGCCATTACCACTTCTTCAAGGGCGGTATTGCCCGCCCGTTCGCCCAACCCGTTGATGGTGCATTCGATCTGGCGCGCCCCGGCCTCTACCGCGGCAAGGCTGTTGGCGGTCGCCATGCCAAGGTCGTTGTGGCAGTGGGTGGCAAAGATAATCTCGTCCGCGCCGGGCACGTTTTCGAGCAGTTTGCGGATCAGATCAGCGCTTTCACGCGGGGCTGTATAGCCGACAGTATCAGGAATGTTGATCGTGGTGGCCCCGGCCTTGATGGCAATTTCAACCACGCGATAGAGGTAATCCAGCTCGGTTCTTGTGGCATCCATGGGCGACCATTGCACGTTTTCACACAGGTTGCGGGCATGGGTGACCGTCTCGTGAATGCGATCGGCCATTTCGTCCATGGTGAGATTGGGAATGGCGCGGTGCAATGGCGAAGTGCCGATAAAGGTGTGGATGCGGGGTTGGCGGGCGTGTTTGATCGCCTCCCAGCAGCGGTCAATATCGCCGAACTGGGCACGGGCCAATCCGCAAATAACTGAGTTTGTGGCGTTTTTTGAAATTTCCGTGACAGCGGCGAAGTCCCCCTCAGAGGCGATGGGAAAACCGGCCTCGATAATATCAACGCCCATTTCATCCAGCAAGCCGGCGATTTCCAGCTTCTCCGCATGGGTCATCGTGGCACCGGGGGATTGTTCGCCGTCACGCAAGGTTGTGTCGAAGATCATGACGCGATCTTGGGTCTGTGTATCAGTCATTGTGATGTCTTTCGTTCTGCTTGTTCAAATCCGTGGCGCGGTGGCGAACCCTCTGAGCGGACGCGCCGGGATGGCACGCTCAGAGGCGGATTAGCAGCAGGAGGTTGGCACGCAGAAGCAACGCGTCGATGCGCGAAGGGGTCACAGTATGTGAGGCGTGTGTCATGGCGGTATTTATAGGCCCGTGATTTGAAATGGGAAGGGGGGAGTTTGATTTTGCATTTTTTCCGGGAGGGCGTTGACCTGTGGCGCGCTGCGGCTAGGTCAGAAACATGGGAAAAACATTGATTATAGGCGCTTCTGGCGGGATTGGGTCGGCAATTGTCGCAGCCTGTACCGCTAAGGGCGAACAGGTCACCGGCCTGTCACGCAGTGGTGATGGGTTTGACATTGCTGACCCGGCCTCGGTTGCCCTGCATTTGGATGCGCTGGACGGGCCATATGACAGGGTGGTGGTGGCGACGGGTGCCTTGGTTATTGAGGGGGCAGAGCCGGAGAAGACGATCAAGGCCATCGACAGCAAGGCTATGCTGGATCAGTTCAGGTTAAATGCGGTGGGGCCGGCGCTGGTACTGGCCCGGTCTCATGGGTTGCTGCCGCGCAAGGGACGTGGGGTGTTGGCGGTATTGTCGGCGCGGGTGGGCTCTATCGGGGACAACCGGATGGGCGGTTGGATCAGTTACCGCGCGGCCAAAGCGGCGGTGAACCAGATTGTACATACAACAGCGATTGAGTTGGCGCGGACACATCAAGACAGCATCTGCGTGGCCTTGCATCCGGGGACTGTCGCCACGGCTTTTACGGCTGATTATCTGGGACGGCACCCGGCAGTGACGCCTGACGAAGCGGCAGAGAATTTACTGCACGTAATGGATGGTTTGACCCCTGCCCAGACCGGTGGGTTTTACGATTGGGCAGGCAAAGAGGTGGCGTGGTGAAACGGTTGGTTTTGGTGCTGGGGGATCAGCTTTCGCAGGGGTTGTCCGCCTTGCAGGAAGCAGAGCGAGAAAGTGATATTGTAGTGATGGCAGAGGTCGCCGAGGAGGCGGGATATGTCAAACATCACCCCAAGAAAATCGCGCTTATTTTTGCCGCGATGCGCAAATTTGCGCAAGTATTACAGTCGGATGGCTGGGATGTGCGGTACACGAAACTGGACGATGAGGAGAACGCAGGCAGCATCGTTGGAGAGCTGTTGCGCCGCGGGCAGGAGACTGGTGCAGAGGAGGTGATCTGTACCGAGCCGGGGGAATGGCGGCTGATTGAAAAGCTGAAATATGCACCGGTCAAAACACGTATTCTGCCTGACGGTAGTTTCATCGCCAGTCACGGTGAATTCGAGCGCTGGGCCGAGGGGCGCAAGGCGTTGCGGATGGAGTATTTCTATCGCGAGATGCGACGCAAAACCGGTCTGTTGATGGAGGGTGAGGGGCCCGCCGGAGACAAGTGGAATTTCGATCATGACAACCGCAAACCGGCACCGGATGATGTGTCGGTGGAAGGGCCGTTGTGGTTTGAACCGGACACGGAAGTTGAAGAGGTTCTGTCGCTGGTCGAAGCGCGGTTTGGCGATCACTTTGGAGACCTGCGCCCCTTTGGTTTTGCCACCACGCGCGGGCAGGCTTTGGAAGCGCTAGAACATTTTGTGAAACAGGCCCTACCGCGGTTCGGCGACTATCAGGATGCGATGCTGGAAAGCCATGCGTTTTTGTATCACGCGGTGCTGTCGCCCTATATCAACATCGGGCTTCTGGACCCTTTAGAAGTCTGTCAGGTTGTTGAAAAGGCATGGAAAAAAGGCGATGTGCCGATCAATGCGGCGGAGGGGTTCATCCGTCAGATCATCGGCTGGCGCGAATATGTGCGGGGGATCTATTTCCTTGAAGGGCCGGAGTATCCGCAGCGGAATGTACTAAAGCACGACAGGGATTTGCCCGCCTTCTACTGGGGGGCAGAGACCAAGATGAATTGTGTGTCCCATGCGGTGGCGCAGACCCGGGAACATGCCTATGCGCATCATATCCAGCGGCTGATGGTGACGGGCAATTTCGCGCTGTTAGCCGGGGTTGATCCGTATCAGGTGCATGAGTGGTATCTTGAGGTTTATGCGGATGCGTTTGAATGGGTCGAAAGCCCCAATACTGTCGGTATGTCACAGTTTGCCGATGGCGGGGTGATCGCGTCAAAACCTTACGTGTCTTCAGGGGCTTACATCAACCGGATGTCGGATTACTGCAAGGGATGCGCCTATAAGGTGAGCGTGAAAACCGGCGAGGGGGCCTGTCCGTTCAACCTGCTGTATTGGCACTTTCTGGACCGGCATCGCGACCGGTTCAAAGACAATGCCCGGATGGGCAATATGTACCGCACATGGGACCGGATGGACGAAGAGCGGCGCAAGACCGTGTTGAAGGACGCGGAAAGCTGGCTGGCGCGGCTGGATACGGGGGAAGTTGTTTGAAAACCACCGTGCGCGCAACGGGTAAGGGTGGCGCAACGGGCAGCGCTGCGAATCGGGGGTTAACGCCATATTTCGCTGGGGATTTCGGGGCGCACCCCCTGTGCACCTGCCATGCGCCTTTGATGCACCCCCCGGTGTATGTTTGGCGTGGTTAACCCAGCGCGCGCCGTAGAATGTGAGCGAAAGGTTAACGCCGCCGGGCAACCTGTCAGTCTTTGACCAGCCAAGCGTCCAGTGTTTCGCGTACCTTGTCGGGCCATGGCATTGAGGTGTGCTTGTCCAGATCTGAAGCGGCAAGGACCTGGGTACTGGTCCAGCGTTTTTCACCCTCGCAGCTGATTTCATGTTTAAGCGTCAGGGAGGAGCGTCCCACCTTGACCACCTGTAGTTCAAAGGTCAGCGTCTGACCAAACAAAGATGGCACCGAAAAATCACAGGTCAGATGTACCGTGGGTGTGCCCCAGCGCTCTTTCCAGATCATTTCGTGCCAAGGATAGCCGATATGGGTCCAGAACTCTTCGTTTACGCCATTCAACAGGTCCAGATAGGACGGGAAATAGGCGGTGCCGGAAATGTCGCAATCGCCAAAGCGCAATTCGCGGGTGGTGGTGAAGGTTTTGGTCATGGCGCTGTCTTTTGTTCAGGAATGTGACCGCCTGTCTACGGGATATAGGGGATGAACAAAAGCCATGAGGTGAGGCGAGGGTTGGAGGGGGCAGCACGCCCCCCCTCTTTTATCCATGGGAGGCACGGCTGTCATTTGGGGCCTCGTCACGATCAAACATGCCGTAATCGCGGATCACATGGGCAATGCGCAGATGGTAATCGGTGAAGATGCCCTTGCGGCCTTTGGCCTGCGCCTTGCGGTGGGCGGCGAGGCTGCGCCAGCGGGCGACGGCGGCTTCGTCCTCGAAAAACGACAGGGACAGGAGTTTGTCTGGGTTGGTCAAGCTTTGGAAGCGTTCGACGGAGATGAAACCCTCGACCTCTTCCACCAGCGGGCGCATTTCTGCGGCGATGTCGAGGTAGTCGGTTTTGTGCTCCGGGTCGGGCATGACTTCGAAAATAACGGCGATCATTTGCTGTCTCCATGAGGGGCGGAGGCCAGTGTCAGGAAGGTCCGGTCCTCGCGCAACAGGAATTTCTCCGATTGGGCAAATTCATAGTTTTCGCGGCCCAAGGGATCGGCGGCAAGGCGGGCGCGGTAGGATTCATATTCGGCAAGGGACGGGATGTTGTAGATGCCATAGGCGAGAGTGGAGGAGCCTTCATGTGGTGCGTAATAGCCGATGAGATCAGCGCCGCAGCGTGGAATGGCAGTGCCCCAGTTGCGGGCGTATTGGTTGAATTGCGCCTTTTTGGTTGGGTCGATGTGATAGCGGATGATACAGGTCAGCATGGTTTTTCCTTTGATGTGATGCCCTGTTGATAGTGGATTGATAGATGCGGATGCTTCGGCTACGATCGAAGTATGAAAGAAGGTCCAGATATATCCCGCATCGCGGCGCTGATCGGTGATCCGGCCCGCGCCAATATCCTGACGGCTCTGATGTCGGGCAAGGCGCTGACGGCGACAGAGTTGGCGTCAGAGGCGGGGGTGACGGTGCAGACCACCAGCGCCCATCTGGCCAAGCTGGAAGCGGCAGAGATGATTGCCTGTCGCAAATCCGGGCGGCACAAGTATTTCACATTGGGTGGGGACGATGTGGGACATGCGCTTGAGGCGCTGATGGGGTTGGCGGCAGGTGCGGGGCATCTGCGCACACGCACCGGCCCCAAGGACGAGGCGTTGCGCGAGGCGCGGGTCTGTTACAACCATCTGGCAGGGGCCAAGGGGATTGCCCTGTATCAAGGGCTGCTGGGTAAAGGTGTGGTCGAGGAACGGGGTACGGATGTGGTTCTGACGGCAGAGGGTGCCGCGTTTCTGACGGGGTTTGGTGTGGATGTGGCGGGTTTGCGCAAGTCCAAGACGCCGCTGTGCCGGTCCTGTCTGGATTGGTCGGCGCGCCAGACCCATCTGGCGGGCAGTGTCGGGCGGGCCTTGCTGTCACGGATGCAGGAAATCGGCTGGGCCGAGCGGGTGGAAGGCACGCGGGTGGTGCGGTTTTCGCGCGCGGGCGAGAAGAGGTTTGCCGAGATGTTTGGCAGCTAGAGCTGGCCTGCCTCCTTCAGGGTGGCAAGGCCGTGGCCAAGGTATTCGGTACGGAAGGAATGGCCGCCCTTGAACAGGCAATATTCGAGAACCTCGCCGGTGGGGTTGCTGCGGGAACGGCAGGTAAGTGGGCCGGTTTTGAAGTAGTTGGACGGGCCGAAATTGCCGAATTTTTCATACATTGAAAGAGCTTCTTCGACCTTTCCCTGTTTGGTTTCGCCGATGGGGCGCCCCTTGAGCGGCACGGTTTTGTCTTGGGTGCCATGGATATGGACGATGCTGGACACCGGCGTTTTGCAGGTTTCGGGGGGCTGCAGCCAATAGGTGCCGGACAGGGGAATGAAGCCTGCAAAGCTTTCGGGGTGGGAGCAGGCGAGGTTCCAGACCATCATGCCGCCTGCGGAAAATCCGGCAGCGACGATGCGGTCGGGGTCAACGTGGTGCCGCGCGGTGGCATCCGTGATGACGGCGTCGAAATAGGCAAATTCGGCGGAACCGTCACTGTCCATGGTGCGCGGCCCATTGGGCAGGTTCCATGAGCCGTTGAGGCCATTCATCGCAATCAGCGCAAAGCCTGCATCCGACAACATCCGGCGCAGGGAGCCGTTGCGCATCACCCCCGCCGCAGAGCCACGATAGCCATGTGACCAGATCAGGGCGGGCACCGGAGTGATGCCGTCGTGGTCGGCAGGCATCACGATGCGGTAGTGCCGGTCACCAACGGGGCAGTCGGTGTCGGGACCACAGGCAAGGGCGGGGCTGGAAAGGAGCAGGAGACAGGTCAGGAGAATGCGCATGGGGTGATGATGGCGCGGCGGGCAGGGAGGCTCAAGTCACATGATTGTGCGTGTGGGGGTGCGCCGCGTGCAGGTCTTGAGCCTTGGCGACCAGATCATTCACAGAAGTGTCGTGCAGCAGCAGTTCCGGCACAATGATGTGATGGCCGGAGTTGCGACCGCTGGCCCAAGACGCAAAGCGGCGCCAAGCGGATTGCCGGTCACGAAAGCCGATGGGGTCGCGCAATGTGAAGCCGAGGAAGCGATGGTTTTTGTGGCCGATGACAAGGCCGATGTCCGTGATTTCGTCCCATGTTACGGGATCACAGTAGAAGCCGGAAATCCCCTGAGCGTCCATGCGCAAGGCAACGGGGTTGCGCAGGGCGATGCCGCCAAAGAACAGGGCAAAACCGGCGAACATTGATGTGGCGGACAGGCTGATGAAGATCAGCCAGAAGTCGGGCGTATCGACATGCGCGAACAGCAGGCATAGCGCCAGACCGGCAAGGGCAATGGCCCCGCAGAGGACCCCGTGCAGGGCAGCTTTGCCCCGCCTTATCCTGACAATCACCGGTGCGGGCACGCGGCTAGCTGGGGTCGCGCCAGCGGTTGACGATGGGATAACGGCGATCCAGCCAGAAGGCCCCTTTGGTCAGGCGCGGGCCGGGGGCGGATTGGAAGCGTTTGTATTCCGAAATATAGATCAGGTGTTCGACCTTTTTGGCGGTGGCGCGGTCGAAACCTGCGGCGACACAATCCTCGATAGAGCCGTCCTGATCGACGAGGATGTTCAGCATCGCATCAAGATCGGGATAGTCGGGCAGGCTATCGCTGTCCTTTTGATCATCACGCAATTCGGCGGTGGGCGGTTTGGTGATGATGGTTTCGGGGATCATCGTGCCGGCAGGCCCCATCATCCAGTCGCGGTGGTTGGCATTGCGCCAGCGGCAGGTTTCAAACACCCGCGTTTTATACATATCCTTGATGGGGTTATAGCCGCCCGACATATCGCCATAGATGGTGGCATAACCCACGGCGACCTCTGATTTATTGCCGGTGGTCAACAGCATTTCACCGAATTTGTTCGACAGGGCCATCAGCAAGAGACCGCGCAGGCGGGATTGGATGTTTTCTTCGGTGAGGCCTTCGTCAGTGCCTTCGAAAAGGGGGGCCAGCGTGTTGGTGATGGCCTGGCGTCCCTCGGAAATCGGCACGTAGTCATAGCGACAGCCAAGGGCATTTGCGACCGCTTCGGCGTCATCCAGAGAGGCCTGGGAGGTGTATTCAGAGGGCAGCATCACACAGCGCAGATTTTCGGGGCCGATGGCATCGGCGGCGATGGTGGCGACAATGGCGGAATCGATGCCACCCGACAGGCCCAGCAGCACCTTTTTGAAACCGGTCTTGCGCATGTAGTCGCGCAGGCCCTGAACGCAGACCCGGTAGTCGGCCTCGTATGGGGGCGGGTATTTGGCGAAAGCCTGTTCCAGCACGCGCCAGCCGTCGGGGGTGCGTTCAAGATCAACATTGGTGGTCACGGCATCAAAGGCGGGCAGTTGCATTGCCAGTTTGCCGCCGGGGTTCAGCGCGAAAGAGGCCCCGTCAAAGATCTGGTCGTCCTGACCGCCTACCATGTTCAGATAGATCAGCGGCAGGCCGGTTTCCACAACACGGGCAACCATCACATTCATCCGCGTGTCCATCTTGTTGCGGTAGTAGGGGGAACCATTGGGCACCAGAAGGAATTCCGCACCGGTTTCTTCCAGCGTTTCGGAAACATCCGGGTGCCAGGCGTCCTCGCAAATCGGCGATCCGACACGGGTGTTGCCCACGGCGTAGGGGCCGCCCAGCGGGCCGGAATCAAAGATGCGCACCTCGTCAAAGACGGTTTCATTGGGCAGGTTGTGTTTCAACATGCGCGAGGCGATTTTGCCGTTCTTGAGGATCAGATAGGCGTTGAACAGTTCCGTACCTTCGGCCCATGGGGCACCGATGGCGAGGGGCGGCCCATCTGCGCAATCAGCGGCCAGTTTCTCGATATGGGTCATCACATCAAGCTGGAAGGCGCGTTTCATCACCAGATCCTGGGCGTTGTAGCCGGTGATGAACATTTCCGGCAGGGCGACAAGATCGGCACCAGCCTCTTTGCCAGCCTGCCATGCCTCAAGCGCCAGGGCGGCATTGCCGGCAAGATCGCCAACGGTCGGGTTCAACTGACCCAGAGTGATGCGGAAACGGTCTGCCATAAGAGCGCCCTTTGTCTAAGTGTCTGCACGTGATGTAGCAGATCAGGGGCAGGGGGAAAGGGGATATGGCGCGGCGGGCACTTTGGTAGGGCAGGGGGACGCCGGGAACCGGGATGATTTTGAAAAGACATTGCCCCGTTCGCAGCCAGACCTTAGGCTGCCGTTAACAAGATTTTAACGTTTCTGAATAGGTTCGCCATGACTCTTCGCACGATTGCCCTGTGTCTGATCCTTTTGCCGTTCCCTGCTCTGGCACAGGATGGTGAGGTGCAGACCAAACAATATGACGATGGAGGCATTTACGAGGGCACCTTCAAGGAGGGGCTTCAGGATGGGCAGGGCACCTATAAGCTGCCCAATGGTTACGAGTATTCCGGGGCCTGGGTTGCCGGAGAGATCAAGGGCGAGGGTGTTGCACGTTTTCCCAATGGGTCGGTCTATGAGGGAAATTTTGAACGCGGCAAGCCGGATGGCTTTGGCAAGATCACCTTTGCCGATGGTGGCACCTATGAGGGCGAATGGCAGGCGGGTGCGATCATGGGGCAGGGCATTGCGCTTTATGCCAATGGGGTGCGCTATGAGGGGGAGCTGCGCAACGCCAAGCATCACGGGAAAGGTGTGATGCAAAGCACCGGTGGCTATGAGTACAAGGGTGACTGGGTTGATGGTGTGAAACAGGGGATGGGCACAATCACCTATCCTGATGGTGCGGTGTATGAGGGGGAAATCGTCGCGGGCAAGCGCAGTGGCACGGGTACGCTGAAAATGCCGGACGGATTGACCTATGTCGGTCAGTGGAATGATGGGCAGATCGACGGTGAAGGCACGCTGACCCAGCCCAATGGCGATGTTTACGAGGGCCAGCTTGTTGCCGGTAAACGGCAGGGCAAGGGCAAGGTCACCTATGAAAACGGCGACGTTTACGAGGGGGATTTCAGTGATGACCGGCGGGACGGGCAGGGCAGGTTCACCGGGACAGATGGCTATGTCTATGCCGGATCATGGGTTGCAGGCCAGATCGAGGGTGAGGGTCGCGTGACCTATCCTGACGGGTCGGTTTATGAAGGTCAGTTCCGCAGCGATCTGGCGGATGGCACAGGCAAAATCACCTATCCAGATGGATCGACCTATGAGGGCGACTGGTTGGCCGGGGTGATTGAGGGCAAGGGGCGCGCGACCTATCCCAATGGCATTGTCTATGAGGGGGATTTCAAAAACGCCCGCAATGATGGTGAAGGGGTGATGACCTATGCGGACGGCTACCGCTATGAGGGGGCCTGGAAAGACGGTCAGCGCCATGGCATGGGCACGGCCACCTATCCAGACGGAACCACCTATGCGGGATCGTTTGTAGAGGGCCAGCGCCACGGCGAGGGGACCATCACCATGGCGACCGGTTTCAAATATCAGGGGGCCTGGGCCAATGGCGAGATCGAGGGTATGGGCACCGCGACCTATGCCAATGGCGACGTCTATGAGGGCATGTTCAAGGCCGGCAAGCGTCAGGGTGCGGGTACCATGCGTTATGCCACGGGAGAAGAAACCAGCGGTGACTGGGAAAGTGGGGCGTTGAAGGAAGGTGGCTGATTGGGAGTGGCAGCTTCCCATCACAGGAAAAAACCCATCAGATGATGCAGAGATTGAACGCCGTCTGATGGCAGGTGACATCGCCGGCCTGGAGGAGGTCGCGGAAATTCTGGACGGGTTCCCGAACTGCAAAGACGGTTTGCCTTCGGGGCGATACTGGGTGAGGACTGCGGTAGATGTGGGGACGATTTCTGCGATTGAGTGGATGATCGCGAAAGGTACCGATCTGAATCTTGAGGATGGTGAAGGCGGCACGCCGCTGCATTCCTGCATCGATAGGGCCAAGGCCGACCGTCATGCGGTTCTCTCTATGTTGATCAAGGCGGGGGCTGATGTGAACATAAGGGGATTTAACAATTGGACGCCGCTTCATCTGGCGGCGATCCGTGATGACAAAAAGGCGATGCAGATATTGATGGACGCGGGTGCGGATAGGACGCGGCGCACGGTAATAGATAACTATGCCACCCCTGCAGAAGAAGCGCGGATATTGGGGCATAACGACTCTGCTGATTTTATTGACTGGTACAAAAAAGGCTGAGCGCGCCGGGGATCGAGAGGCATATCATGGATGATGTTGGTGATTTCCTGGAAAGTGTTGAACCCGCTCGCCGGCATAGGGAAGCCGCGCAGCTGGATGCGTTTTTCCGCGATGTGACGGGGTGGCAGCCGGTTTTATGGTCGGGATCGATGCTGGGCTATGGCCAATACGACTATACCTATGCCTCGGGACGGACGGGCCGTTATTTCGCCACCGGATTTGCGCCGCGCAAGGCCAAGCTGAGCATTTACGTCATGCCGGGCTATGCGGATTTCTCGGGTATCCTTGAACGGCTGGGCAAGCACACCAAAGGAAAATCCTGTCTTTACCTGAACATGCTGGAGGATGCCGATATGGATGTTCTGGCCGAACTGGTGCGGGCGGGATTGGCGGATCTTGCCAAGAGCTGGCCGGTCCGTTCAACCTAACTGGACAATTTCGAGCTGTTGTGAGAAGCCTGCCGCTCGCAAGGAGATCATGCATGGCCAGCCCGACAACCACACGTTTCGCCCCCTCCCCCACCGGTTACATCCACGTGGGCAACCTGCGCACGGCGCTGATGAATTACCTGATTGCCCGCAAGGCCGGAGGCACGTTTATCCTGCGGATCGACGATACCGACCCGGAACGATCCAAGGAAGAATATGTTGACGGGATCAAACAGGATCTGGACTGGCTGGGCCTGCATTGGGACCGGGTTGAGCGCCAGTCGGAGCGGTTGGAGCAATATCACGCGGCTGCCGATGACCTGCGCGCCAAAGGGCGGTTTTACGAGGCGTTCGAGACGCCGACCGAGCTGGACCTCAAGCGCAAGAAACAGCTGAACATGAGCCAGCCGCCGGTCTATGATCGTTCGGCGCTGAAACTGTCAGATGATGAGAAAGACGCGCTGCGGGCAGAGCGTGGCGATGGCGTGTGGCGGTTCAAGCTGGATCACGAACGGATCGAGTGGAAAGACGGTATTCTGGGCGACATCTCCATTGATGCGGCATCGGTGTCTGATCCGGTTCTGATTCGCGGTGATGGCCAGATTTTGTACACGCTGGCGAGCGTTGTGGATGACACGGAAATGGGCGTGACCCATGTTGTGCGCGGGTCGGACCATGTGACCAATACAGCGACACAAATCCAGATCATGAAGGCGCTGGGCCATGACCACCCTACTTTTGCGCATCATTCATTGTTGACTGGCCCGCAGGGCGAAGCGCTGTCAAAACGTCTGGGCGTGCTGGCGCTGCGTGATCTGCGCGAACAGGGGGTGCAGCCCTTTGCCTTGCTGTCGCTGATGGCGCGGCTGGGGTCGTCCGATCCGGTTGAGCTGCGCACCGATATGGCGGCGCTGACCGACGGGTTTGACATTGATCACTTTGGCGCGGCCCCGACGAAGTTTGATGAGCGCGATCTGTTCCCGCTGACCGGGCGGTATTTGCAGACGCTGGGCGTGGCGGATGTGGCCGAGACGCTGGACGGATTGGGTGTGCCAAAGGCGCAGGCCGAACAGTTCTGGGCGGTGACGCGCGAGAATATCGAGACCTTGGGTGAATTGGAGGCCTGGTGGGCGATGTTCCGCGACGGTGCTGATCCGGTTATTGAAGAAGACGATAAGGCGTTTATCGCAGAGGCCATGACGATGCTGCCAGAGATGCCGTTCGACGCCAGCACCTGGGGCACCTGGACTGCGGCGGTCAAGGAACAGACCGGGCGCAAAGGGCGCGGGTTGTTCCGCCCCTTGCGACTGGCGTTGACGGGGCAGGAACACGGGCCAGAGATGGCTGCGGTGATGCCGCTGTTGCAGGTGATCAAGGCGCGCGGATGAGACGGGGCCAACCTTTCGCAGGGGTTCGGGAAATGAAGGGGCGGCGCTTATGCGCTGCCCTTTTTACGTTGTTAAGAGGGCGCGTGCATGGCTGAGGCGAAATTTCTGAATGGCAATCTTTTTGGCCATGTGACGGTGATGTCGCTGACCGCCTCGCTTGGGTTGATGGCGGTTTTTATTGTCGATTTTGTCGACATGATCTTTATCTCGATGCTGGGGAAGACAGAGCTGGCGGCGGCGATTGGATATGCCGGGGCGATCCTGTTTTTTACCACCTCCTTTGGCATTGGTCTTGGCATTGCGGCGGGGGCCTTGGTGGCGCGGGCTCTGGGCGCGGATGACGCAGAGCTGGCCCGCGAAAGGACCACACATGCGCTGAGTTATGGGTTTGTTTTTGCTGTAATATTTTCGGTTCTGGTCTGGTTGTCGCTGGGGCATCTTGTGGCGCTTTTAGGCGCGAGTGGCGAGACGGCGACCCTTGCTGTGCATTTCCTGCAGATCATTGTGCCCTCAATGCCCTTCCTGATCCTTGGGATGATGGGCAGTGCGGTTTTGCGGGCCCATGGGGATGCCCGCCGCGCGATGATGGCGACGATTGCGGGGGGTGTTGTGAATGCTGCGCTGGACCCGATTTTGATCTTTGGGCTTAATCTGGAACTTACCGGGGCGGCGATTGCATCGGTGGCGGCACGGCTGACGATTTGCGCCATGGCGCTTTGGCCGTTGGTCAAGATTTACGGCGGCATCACCTGGCCCCGGCCCAAAGGCATGTTGCGTGATCTAAGCCCGATTTTGGCCATCGCATTCCCCACCATTCTTGCGCAGATCGCCACCCCCGTGGGGCAGGCGTTTGTGACACGTTCTATGGCCGGCTACGGTGAGGAAGCGATTGCCGGTATGGCGATTGTGGGCCGTTTGACGCCGGTTGCGTTTGGCGTGGTTTTTGCGCTGTCCGGCGCTGTGGGGCCGATCATCGGGCAGAATTATGGTGCCGGTAACATGGCGCGGGTGCGGGCCGGGTTCAACGCAGCGGTGATCTTTGTCGCGGTTGTGATTCTGCTGGTTTCGATGGTTTTGTTTCTGGCACGGGGTGCGATTGCAGAACTGTTTGGCGCAACCGGGCTGACGCGCGATCTGATCTATCTGTTTTGCGGGCCGCTTTCGCTGGCGTTCTTTTTTCCGGGTGTGTTGTTCGTGTCCAACGCGGCCTTTAACAATCTGGGCCAGCCGTTTCTGTCGACCTTTACCAACTGGGGGCGCAATGCGGTTGCGCTGATCCCCTTGGTGTTCATTGGGTCGTGGGCCTTTGGCGCGCAGGGAGTGTTGATTGGTCAGGCCCTTGCTGGCGTGATCTTCGGTATTGTGGCCTGGGTTCTGGCGCTGCGGGTGATCGAGCGTGGCGGGGCACCGGAGCGGACCAGACAGGAGCTGTTTGGCCGCGAGGGACGTTTGATGACCCTATTCCACGCGCGCAGATAGCCGCGCAAGGTGGTGATCCACCAGCGCGGTTTCCGCAGCGGTCAGGACCTTGTGGCGCGGGTATTGCGGCGCGGCGCGGTCGTTCAGAATGGGTGTCTCCCAGCCGTCGGTAGTGTCAAAAAACGCCTGAACCCCGTCTTCGCCGAACTCACGCAGGAATCCTTGCACAACAACATCCAGATAGCTGAGGATGATGGTGTTGGCGGTGGTGTGCCCCTGTTGTGATGCAGGCACGGCATAATGGGCGATGTCGGGGGCCGGTGTCAGCGGATGTTTTACCGCCCCGCCGGAGGAAAGCCGGGCATAGCCGGTTTCACGCGCATCCAAAGCGGCCCAATCGGCATTCGGCACAGCGGCGATCAAGCCGGAAATTGTGGTTTCAGGATCGAGGGTTACGCTGAGAAACACCCGGTCAAAGGCGGCAGAGCGGACCCATGCACGCCGCCATCCGACCAATTGGGCGGGATGCGCGTCCGGGTAGCTGTGGGTGTCACGGTTCACAAGGCTGCCATAGCCAAAGAAGTAAGGGGTCATCAGGTACTCGCGTTGTTTTGCGCTACCAAAGCATGTGGCGGCGGTGGCGACAAGCGCTTGACGGCTCGCGGGGGCACGGCGTACATCAGGGCCCAGATCATGGGAGAATCAGCGACGCTGATGCCGAAGGAGCAACCGCCCCGGAAACTCTCAGGCCCAAGGACCGTGATCTGATGACGACACTCTGGAGAGTGGTGCAAAGGCACCCGCCGAAGGGATAACGATCTCAGGCGAAAGGACAGAGGGGGCATCACACATCGCATGGTGCGATGTCATGATGCCGGTGTTGCCAGAACATCCGGTCAGGGGAGCGACGGATGGAAGATTTACACGCGACAGCGCTTTATGATTTGCACCTGAGCCTTGGGGCCAAGATGGTGCCCTTTGCCGGGTATTCGATGTCAGTGCAATATCCGCTTGGTGTGATGAAAGAGCATCTGCATTGCCGCGCGGCTGCCGGGTTGTTTGACGTCAGCCATATGGGGCAGGTGATTCTGTCGGGGGCCTCCTGGGAGGCTGTGGCGCTGGCGTTTGAGACATTGGTGCCAATGGATGTGCTGGGGCTGGGCGATGGTCGTCAGCGCTATGGGTTTTTCACCAATGACGCAGGCGGGATCGAGGACGATCTGATGTTTGCCCGGCGCGGTGATGATTTGTTTGTTGTGGTCAATGCGGCCTGCAAGGAGGCGGATATCGCGCGGATGCGCGCCGCGCTCGAGCCAGAGGTGACGGTGACAGAGCTGACCGACCGCGCCTTGATCGCGTTGCAAGGCCCGCAGGCGGTTGATGTGGTGGCCGAGATGGACGCCCGCGCCGCCAAGATGACCTTTATGGATATTGCGGATCTGGATCTGGACGGGAGCGCCGTATGGGCGTCGCGGTCCGGCTATACCGGTGAAGACGGGGTTGAGATTTCAGTGCCTGCCGCCGAGGCAGAGACGCTGGCGCGGAAGTTGCTGGAACATGACAGTGTAGAGGCCATTGGTCTGGGGGCACGCGATTCGCTGCGTCTGGAGGCGGGGCTGTGCCTTTATGGGAATGATATTGATGCGGGGACCACACCGGTTGAAGGGGCGCTGAACTGGGCCATTCAAAAGGTGCGCCGTTCAGGTGGCGCGCGCGCGGGCGGCTTTCCGGGGGCCTCTGTCATTCTGGCGCAGCTGGCCGAAGGTGCCAGCCGCAAGCGGGTTGGGCTGCGCCCCGAGGGCCGCGCGCCGATGCGCGAAGGTGTGGTGTTGTTCGACGCGGCCGAGGCGGGCCGGGAAGTTGGTGTTGTGACATCCGGCAGCTTTGGTCCCACGGTCGAGGGGCCGGTTGCGATGGGCTATGTTGCGACGGAGGCCAGCGGTGTCGGCACGGCACTATGGGGTGAGGTCCGGGGCAAGCGGTTGCCTTTAACCGTTGCCAAGCTGCCGTTTGTTGCGGCAAATTTCAAACGATAATCAAAACGGGGAAACCAGAGATGAAGTTTACTGAAGAGCATGAATGGCTGCGTGAGGAAGATGGCGAAATGGTTGTGGGGATCACAATCCATGCGGCCGAGCAATTGGGCGATGTGGTGTTTGTGGAATTGCCGGATGAGGGCACCACAGTCAGCAAGGATGACGAAGTTGTGGTCATCGAAAGTGTGAAGGCCGCATCGGATATTCTGGCCCCGGTCGACGGTGAGATCACTGAGGTGAACAGCGCGCTGACTGATAATCCCAGCATGGTGAATGATGACCCCCAGGGGGAGGCCTGGATGTTCAAGATGAAGATCAGCGATCCGTCGCAGATGGATGAATTCATGGATGAAGCGGCCTATCAGAAGTTCATCGGCTAGGCCCGGAGCGGCCAGCAGGATTGAGTTTAAAGGCAAGATGAAGTCAGGGGCTGCGCAGATCAGGCGCGGTGCCGGCTTGGATAAATGAGGATGACACAATGACTTTCAAGCCGACAGATTACTTGCCCTATGACTTTGCCAACCGTCGACATATCGGTCCGTCACCGGCGGAAATGTCTGATATGTTGAAGGTGGTTGGTGCGGGATCGCTGGCCGAATTGATTGACGATACGGTGCCAGCGGCCATCCGCATGGAGGGGCAGCTGGATTTCGGCAAGGCCATGTCAGAGCGTGAGGTGTTGGAGCATCTGCGCGTCACGGCATCCAAGAACAAGGTGCTGACCTCGCTGATCGGGCAGGGTTATCACGGGACGGTCACGCCCCCGGCGATTCAGCGCAATATCCTTGAGAATCCGGCATGGTACACGGCCTATACACCCTATCAGCCGGAGATTGCGCAGGGCCGGCTGGAAGCCTTGTTGAATTTTCAGACGATGATTTCGGATTTGACCGGCTTGGAAGTTGCCAATGCGTCCTTGCTGGACGAGGCAACGGCCTGTGCCGAGGCGATGACCATGGCGCAGCGCGTGTCGAAATCCAAAAAGACGGCGTTTTTTGTCGATCAGTATTGTCATCCACAGAATATCGCGGTGATGAAAACCCGCGCGGCACCTTTGGGCATTGAGGTGATTGTCGGCGATCCGGTGGATATGGACGCCGAAGCAGTGTTTGGGGCGATTTTCCAGTATCCGGGCACCTATGGGCATGTGCGAGATTTTACCGATCCGATTGCGGCCCTGCATGAACATAAGGGCATTGGTATTATCTCGGCCGATCCGCTGGCGTTGACGTTGTTGAAAGAGCCCGGTGCGATGGGGGCGGATATCGCGGTAGGATCGACCCAGCGCTTTGGCGTGCCCGAAGGATATGGCGGGCCACATGCCGCCTATATGTCGTGTAAGGATGCGTACAAGCGGACGATGCCGGGGCGGATTGTCGGCGTGTCGATTGATGCCCATGGCAACCGTGCCTATCGTTTGTCCCTGCAAACCCGCGAACAGCATATCCGCCGCGAAAAGGCGACATCGAATGTCTGTACCGCGCAGGCCCTGTTGGCGGTTATGGCGTCGATGTATGCCGTGTTCCACGGGCCGGAAGGGTTAAAGGCGATTGCCCAGCGTATCCATCGCAAGACGGCGCGTTTGGCCGAGGGGCTGAAGATGGCGGGTTTTGAAATTCGCCCGGCGACCTATTTTGACACGATCACGGTTGAGGTTGGCCCGCTGCAGCAGGCGGTGATGAAATCGGCGGTGGACGAGGGGATCAACCTGCGGGCTGTAGGCGAGACCAGAGTGGGGATTACCCTTGATGAGCGGACGAAGCCCGCGACCATCGAGGCGGTCTGGCGCGCCTTTGGCATCACCAAAGAAGACAAGGATTATACGCCGCATTACCACATGCCGGAAAAGATGGTGCGGCAGACAACCTATCTGACCCATCCGATTTTCCACATGAACCGGGCCGAGACCGAGATGATGCGCTATATGCGCCGTCTTGCGGATCGTGATCTGGCGCTGGATCGGGCGATGATCCCGCTGGGGTCTTGCACGATGAAGTTGAATTCGGCAGCTGAAATGATGCCGGTCAGCTGGCGCGAGTTTTCCCAGATGCACCCCTTTGTGCCGGCGGATCAGGCGGCAGGGTATAAGGAAATGATCGACGATCTGTCCGCCAAGCTGTGTGACATCACAGGCTATGACGCGATTTCCATGCAGCCGAATTCAGGTGCGCAGGGGGAATATGCCGGGCTGCTGTCGATTGCCGGATACCACCGTGCCAATGGGGAGGATCAGCGCAACATCTGTCTGATCCCGATGTCGGCGCATGGCACCAACCCTGCAAGTGCGCAGATGGTGGGTTGGAAGGTTGTGGTGATCAAATCCGCTGCCAATGGCGACATTGATCTGGATGATTTCCGCGCCAAGGCAGAAGCGGCGGGCGAGAACCTTGCTGCTTGTATGATCACCTATCCGTCGACCCATGGGGTGTTCGAGGAAACCGTGACCGAGGTGACCAAGATCACCCACGACCACGGCGGGCAGGTTTATATCGACGGGGCCAATATGAACGCCATGGTCGGGTTGTCGCGGCCCGGCGATCTGGGCGGCGATGTCAGCCACCTGAACCTGCACAAGACCTTCTGCATTCCGCATGGCGGCGGTGGGCCCGGCATGGGGCCGATTGGTGTGAAGGCACATCTGGTGCCGCATTTGCCCGGCGATCCGAACGCGGGTGGCAATGCGGTATCGGCGGCACCCTTTGGATCACCCTCGTTGTTGCCGATTTCATGGTCTTATTGCCTGATGATGGGTGGTGAGGGTCTGACACAGGCGACGCGGGTGGCGATCCTGAATGCCAACTACATCGCCAAGCGGTTGGAAGGCGCGTTTGACGTGTTGTATCGCGGGCCAACAGGGCGGGTGGCGCATGAGTGTATTCTGGACGTGCGCCCGTTCGATGATAGCGCCGGTGTGACGGTGGACGATATCGCCAAACGTCTGATTGATTGTGGTTTCCACGCGCCGACGATGTCATGGCCGGTGGCTGGTACGCTGATGGTTGAACCAACGGAGAGTGAGACCAAAGCCGAGCTGGACCGGTTCTGCGATGCGATGCTGGCGATCCGCGCCGAGATTGATGCGATCGAAAAAGGCGAGATGGATGCGGTGAACAATCCGCTGAAGAACGCGCCGCATACGGTTGAGGATCTGGTGCTGGAATGGGGCGAGCGGCCCTACTCCCGCGAGCAGGGCTGTTTCCCTCCGGGGGCGTTCCGGGTTGATAAATACTGGCCGCCGGTGAACCGTGTGGACAATGTGCATGGGGATCGTAACCTGATCTGCACCTGCCCACCGCTGAGCGATTATGCGGAGGCGGCAGAGTAAGCCTGCGCCAGTAGAAAAGGCAGTGGTGGCGGGGTGACCCCCCGCCCTACGGCTGCTCCAGCAGGAAGGCGAAAACCTTTTTCAGGCGGTTCCATGTGGTGCGGTCAGGGGCGACCATAAGGTGCCCACTGTGGCGGTCAGCGTTATAGGGGCCGCCATCCAGCATTTCCACATATGCGCCAGCACGTTCACAGATCAGCGCCCCGGCGGCGTGATCCCAGGGATGCAGGGAGGCCGTGAGCAGGAAGTCGGCGTGGCCTTGTGTGATCATCCGGTATTCATGGGCCGAGCAGCCCAAGGGATGGGTGCGGGCGAAACCGGTCAGGGCGACGGCAAGTTTTGCTTGGTGTTCTTTGCGGAAGATATGCAGCGGTACATAGCCGATCAGCGCGTCCAGCGGCTTGCCCATGCTGGCCTTTAGCGGACGCGGGGATGTGGCGGCGGCGTCCATCATTGCGGGGCTTTCGTCATCGGCAATGACCCAGTCATCATTGACCGGATCATAGATCACGCCGAAGGCGGGCCGGCCAAAGCGGGTCACCGCGATGATCACACCAAACACAGCCATGCCATGGGCATAGTTCCATGTGCCATCGATGGGGTCGATGATGAAGGCCAGCTGTGCATTGGCGATTTCTCCCAATAGCTCGGGGGTGTCAGCGGCGGCTTCCTCCCCCACAATCAGTGCCTCGGGAAAGGCGATTTGCAAGGCGCGGGTGATCATCTGCTCTGCGGCGGTATCCGCGGCGGTGACAAGATCATGCGCGTGGGATTTGGCGCGGATGTCACCTGCGGAAAGGGCGCGAAAACGGGGCATGATCTCTGCCTTGGCCGCGCGGCGGATGATGTTCACGATATGTTGCTGCTGGGCAAGGCTGACGGCCTTGGGCAGGGGGGCGGGTAGGGTGTCGGACATATCCAGTTCCTTCGCTGGTCAGTGTGCCTATTCGCGGGCCCGCAAGACCTGAGCGGGGCGGGCGTTCAGGGATCTAAGCGCAAATCCAAGTCCGGCCAGAACACAGGCCAGTACGCCACCTAGGATGATTGCCAGTGCGGAGGGCCAGATCAAGGTGAAATCGGTTTCCATGATATAGGTGCTGACCGCCCAGCCCCCCAAGGCCCCGGCGAAAAGGGCAACCGTGCCTGCGAAAAGCCCCAAGAGAGCGGCCCGCAGGATAAAGCTGGCCGCGATCCGGGCCCGCGATGCGCCGAGGGTTTTCAACACCGCCGCTTCATAGGTGCGGGCATCGGCACCGGCGGCGGCGGCACCAATCAGGACGATGAAGCCGGTCAGCAGGGTGGCAAGCGCGCCGTAGGATGTGGCGGCGGCAAGACCGGCCAGAACGGAGGCAACCCGGTCAATGGCGTCACGCACACGGATGGCGGTGATGTTGGGATAGGCGCTGGCAAGGTCGCGCAGGATGGCGGTTTCGGCCTGCTCTTCGGCATAGACGGTTGAAATGAAGGTATGGGGCGCACCGGCCAGCGCGGCGGGGTTCATCGTCAGAATGAACCCGATGCCTGCGGTCGAGAAATCAACCTCTCGGAAAGAGGTGATGGTGCCGGTGATGTCGCGACCAAGGATGTTGATCGTCAATGTGTCACCAAGGACAAGGCCCATTTCCTCGGCCTCTTCAGCGGCGAAGCTGATCAGTGGCGGGCCGGTGTAATCTTTGGGCCACCATTCGCCGGCGGTGATTTTTGTTTCTGTATCAGGGGTTTCTGCATAGGTGACGCCGCGATCGCCGCGCACCACCCAGTGATCACCCGCCACCTCAGCCGCAGGAATGCCGTTGATCTGTGTGACCACGCCGCGCAGCATTGGCACGCTTTGGATGCGCGACACGGCGGGATCGTTTTCCAGCCGTTCGGTATAGCCGGGCATCTGATCTTTCTGGATGTCGACAAAGAAATAGGAGGGTGCGACATCGGGCAGGTTGCCGGTGATGGCGTTGCGCAGGTTGCCGTCGATCTGGCCCACGGCGGCGAGGACCGACAGGCCAAGGCCAAGGGAGAGGACCACCGCACCGGCCCCTTCGCCGGTGCCGGAAATTGCTGCCAATGCCCAACGCAGACGAGGGTGACCCCGGGCCAGACGGGCACCCCGGCGGGCAAGAAAGCGGATCAGCAGGGCCGCCAGCGACAGGATCAGCAAGGCACCGGCGATGCCGCCAAGAGTCCAGAGCGTGAGGAACCACGAACCGTTAAACCAACCGGCCAGCGCTATCAGGGTTGCCGCTATCAGGGTGATCACAACAAGGTAGCGCGGTGCGGGCAGGCGCGGGGTGCCGGACCATGAATCGCGAAACAGAGTAGCGGCGCGCACGTCCTCGCTGCGGGCAAGCGGCCATAGGGTGAAGGCCAGTGCGGTCAACAGCCCGTAGAGCCCGGCTTCGATCAAGGGGCGCGGATACAAGGCAAAGGCGGCGGGCAGGGGCAGGCGGGCCTCGATCAACGGTGACAGCAGCAGCGGGACAGCAGCGCCAATCGTCAGGCCAATCGCGACGCCGAGCAGGGACAGGGCACCGATCTGGATGAAATAGGTCTGGAAAATCGTGGCGCGATCCGCCCCGAGCGCCCGCAGGGTGGCGATGGTGCCGGTTTTGCCGTTCAGATAGGCGCGCACCGCCGCTGACACACCAACCCCGCCGACAGCCAGACCGGAGAGACCAACCAGCACCAGAAATGCACTGAGCCGCCGGACAAATTGCGCCACACCGGGGGCGCCGTTGCGGGCATCGGTCCAGCGCATGCCGCTGTTGGTGAATTGTTCCTTGGCATCGGTTTCGAGGGCTTCGAGGTCCGTGTCGGGTGGCAGATCAAGGCGGTATTTGCTGTTGAACAGGGTGCCGGAGGCGAGAAGCCCCGCCCCCTCAAGCGCATCACGATAGAGCAGGGTGCGCGGACCAAGGGCAAAACCGCTGGCGGCGGAATCCGGTTCGCGGGTTAGCAGCGCGGAGAAACGATAGGTCTTGGTACCCAGTTGAAATGTATCACCGGGGGAGAGGCCCAGCCGGTCGGAGAGGGCACGCTCCATCACGGCACCTGCGATGTTGTCGGTGGTGGCAAGCGCCTGCGTCAGCGGCATGTCGGGCGACAGGGCAACGGTGCCGACCAGCGGATAAGCATCATCAATCGCCTTGATCTGGGTCAGGGCGCGTTCATCACCGACCACGGCCATGGAGCGGAATTCGGCGATTTCTGACACACGGGTGGCGCGGGCCTGCATCCAGTCGCGCTCTTCCGGTGTGGCAAAGCGGAAGGTAAAGTCGAGCTCTGCCGCGCCGCCTAGTATTGCGGCCCCTTCACGTTCGAGCCCGGCCTCGATTGCGGAGCGCACGGAACCAACCGCAGCGATGGCCGCAACACCAAGGGCGAGACAGGCAAGGAACAAGCGAAAGCCGCGCAGACCGCCGCGCATCTCGCGCCGTGCGAAACGGGCGGCAAGACGCAGACTCATGCGATTTTCCCGTCGGCCAGATTGACCGCGCGGTCACAGCGTTGGGCAAGGGTCGGGTCATGGGTGACCAGCACCAAGGTGGCACCGTATTGGTCGCGCAGATCAAACAGCAGATCCATGATTGCGGCCCCGTTTGTGCTGTCCAGATTGCCGGTGGGTTCATCCGCCAAGAGGATCGCAGGGCGCGGTGCGCAGGCTCGGGCGAGGGCCACACGTTGTTGTTCACCCCCTGACATCTGTGCCGGGTAGTGATCAAGGCGGTGGCCCAGACCGACGGTTTTCAACGCCTCTGTCGCCCGCTCAAAGGCATCTGTGACGCCTGCAAGTTCCAAAGGTGTGGCGACGTTTTCAAGAGCGGTCATTGTTGGAATCAGGTGAAAGGACTGGAACACAATGCCCATGCGGCCCTGACGGAAACGGGCAAGATCGTCCTCTGACATGGTGGTGAGGTTCTGGCCCAGGGCAGTGACGGTGCCACCGGTCGCCTGTTCCAACCCACCCATCACCATCAGCAAGGAGGATTTGCCGGAACCGGAGGGGCCGGTCAGGGCGAGGGTTTCGCCAGCTTGCACATCCAGTGAAATGCCGCGCAGAATGTCGACGGGTCCGGCATTGCCTTTCAGGGAAAGAACCACATCTGAAAGGTGAAAGACTGGATCGGACATGGGCGGCCTTTGTTTTTGGGTTCCTTTGGATATGGAGGTTTACGGCAGATGCGCAAGGCGTTGGCAGGGATTGTTTTCATTTTGGCAGGGCTGGGGCAGGCGGGGGCCGCATTGGCCGAGGAAGTGGTGATTGCGGCCCTTGGGGACAGCCTGACCCAAGGCTATGGATTGCCCGCAGAACAAGGGTTTGTTCCGCAGTTACAGGCATGGCTGGATGCGCAGGGGGCAGAAGTGCGGCTGATCAACGCAGGAGTGTCGGGGGATACCACGGCGGGTGGCTTGTCGCGGGTGGCCTGGACATTGACGCCAGAAGTGGACGGGATGATCGTGGCGTTGGGGGGCAATGACCTGCTGCGCGGATTGGGACCGGAGCAGGCGCGCAGCAACATTGACGGGATTTTGCAGGCTGCCGAGGCAGCTGCGGTCGAGGTTTTGTTGATCGGCATGCAGGCACCGGGAAATTTTGGCCCCGCCTATAAATCGCAGTTTGATGCGATCTATCCCGAGCTGGCGAAAGAATACGGCAGCGGTTTTCTGGAAAGTTTCTTTGCCGGGATGAGCGAAGTAGGCGACATCACCAACCCGTTGAGTTTGCAGGCATATTTTCAGGCGGATGGGGTGCATCCCAATGCGGAAGGTGTGGCATTGATCGTGGCGCAGGTTGGGCCAAAAGTTCTGGCATTGATTGATGAAATAACAGGCTGATCGCGCCAATGTGGCCCAATGGTTGGTAAAATTTATCGCTCGAAATAATTTTACCAGTTGATAAAAAAATCATTCCGTGTGAGCGTTTTCCCGTATCCAGCAAGCAATAGGGTGAGCCAGATGGGATCAGACGTTTTTCAAGAAGGTATTGTCGCGGGGCGTTTGGACCCTGACAGCTATGACGCACATTTCTCGGATCTGCATCCGCGACTGGACCCGCATGAGGCTCTGGTGGCGGCAGATCGCTGTTACTTTTGTCATGATGCGCCCTGCATCACAGCCTGTCCCACGGACATCGATATTCCCTTGTTCATTCGCCAGATTGCCACGGGCACACCGGATGCGGCAGCGAAAACAATCCTGACCCAGAACATCATGGGCGGCATGTGCGCGCGGGTTTGCCCGACCGAGACCCTGTGTGAGGAAGCCTGTGTGCGCGAGGCGGCAGAGGGCAAGCCGGTGTTGATCGGGCAATTGCAGCGCTATGCAACCGACCATCTGCAGGAACAGGGTGTGCATCCCTTCACGCGGGCGGCAGCCACGGGCAAGACGGTTGCCGTGGTGGGCGCAGGGCCAGCGGGATTGTCCTGTGCACACCGTCTGGCGATGCTGGGGCATGATGTGGTGGTGATGGACGCCGCTGCCAAGCCCGGCGGGCTGAACGAATATGGCATTGCGACCTACAAGACCACAGGCGGGTTCGCACAGGATGAGGTGGAATGGCTGCTGAAAATCGGCGGAATCACCATGCAATATGGTGTGGCGCTGGGCGATGGTGTGACGCTGGACGGGTTGCAGGCCGAGTATGACGCGGTTTTCCTTGGAATGGGGCTGGGCGGTGTCAATGCGCTGGGCGCGGATGGTGAGGATAAGGCCGGTGTGCTGGATGCGGTGGATTTCATCGCAGAGCTGCGGCAGGCGAGTGATGTGGCAAGCGTGCCCATCGGGCGCGACGTTGTGGTGATCGGCGGCGGGATGACGGCGGTGGATGCGGCTGTGCAGGCCAGGCTGTTGGGCGCGTTGAACGTGACGCTGGTGTACCGGCGTGGGCGGGACCGGATGAACGCAAGCGTGTTTGAACAGGATCTGGCCGCCAGCAAGGGTGTGCGGATCGTGACCCATGCGGTGCCGGTGGCGGTGCATGGCAATGGCGCGGTGCGCGAGATTGAATTTGAATATGTTGATGATGCGATGAAGGGCACGGGGCAGATGCTACGCCTGCCAGCGGATCAGGTGTTCAAGGCGATTGGCCAGACCTTGCAAGGTGAGGGCCTGCCAGCGCTGGAGGGGCGCAAGATCAAGGTTTCCGAAACGGGGCAAACTTCGGTGAAAGGCATCTGGGCTGGTGGGGATTGCGCCAGTGGTGGCGACGATCTGACCGTGACGGCGGTGGCCGAGGGCCGTGATGCGGCGATGGATATTCACGCAGTGTTGAGCGCGTAGGGGAGAGAGATATGGCTGATCTGACAAGCAACTTCATCGGGATCAAATCCCCCAACCCGTTCTGGCTGGCCTCTGCGCCGCCGACGGACAAGGAATACAATGTGCGCCGCGCCTTTGATGCCGGATGGGGCGGTGTGGTGTGGAAAACACTGGGGCTGGACCCGCATGTGGTGAATGTGAACGGGCCACGCTATGGTGCGATTTACGGGGCGGACCGGCGATTGCTGGGATTGAACAACATCGAGTTGATCACCGACCGCCCGTTGCAGACCAATCTGGACGAGATTAAACTGGTGAAACGTGACTATCCTGATCGGGCGATGATTGTCTCCTTGATGGTGCCTTGCGAGGAAGAGCCGTGGAAATTTATCCTGCCGCAGGTGGAAGAGACCGGCGCGGATGGTGTCGAGCTGAACTTTGGTTGCCCGCACGGGATGTCAGAGCGCGGCATGGGCGCGGCGGTAGGGCAGGTGCCGGAATATATTGAAATGGTGACGCGCTGGGTGAAGTCGCACACGCGGATGCCGGTGATTGTCAAACTGACGCCGAACATCACCGATGTGCGTAAACCGGCGGCAGCAGCGCTGGCGGGAGGCGCGGATGCGGTTTCGCTGATCAACACCATCAATTCGATCACCAGTGTGGACCTTGATCTGTTTGCGCCAGAGCCGACGATTGACGGCAAGGGCGCGCATGGTGGCTATTGCGGGCCGGCGGTGAAACCGATTGCGCTGAACATGGTGGCGGAAATTGCGCGGGATGCGGAATTGCAGGGCCTGCCGATCAGCGGGATTGGCGGGGTAACCAACTGGCGCGACGCGGCAGAGTTCATGGCGCTGGGTGCGGGCAATGTGCAGGTCTGTACAGCGGTAATGACCTATGGCTTTAAGATCGTTGAGGAAATGATCAGCGGCTTGTCCGAATATATGGACGATAAGGGCATGACATCGGTAGATGAAATTGTTGGTCGCGCGGTGCCGAATGTCACCGACTGGAACCAGCTGAACCTGAATTACGTGGCCAAGGCGGTGATCAATCAGGATCTGTGCATTTCCTGCGGGCGGTGCTTTGCCGCCTGCGAGGACACCAGCCATCAGGCGATTGCCATGACCGAAGACCGCACATTTAGTGTGATCGATGACGAATGCGTGGCCTGCAACCTTTGTGTGAATGTTTGCCCGGTTGAGGATTGTATCACGATGGAGGCAATGACGCCGGGCACAACTGACCCGCGTACCGGAAAGGTGGTCCAGCAGGAATACGCCAACTGGACAACGCATCCCAACAATCCGTCGGCGTCTGCTGCGGAGTAACCTTTGGCCTGACCCTAAGCGACGTCTGCGTTTGATTTCAGGAACGGGGAAGTCGGCAAAGGGTCAGGCATTTCAACCGCTGGCAAATCCGGCCCGAGGGGCAGTTTGATGGGGCTTTCCCGTTCCCCGTCAACCTGCGTCTGTGCGTTGATCACAGAGCCGCCGGTTGCTTTTGCGGGTTGCGCCCATTTTGCGCTGCCTTTGGACTGAAACAGAGCAACATTCTGCGCCTGACGGCTGGACCCTGCACCCGAGCCGCTGAACGAGGTTGCATTGCCGGAAGACTCTGAAGAACCGCCAGTTGGAACCGCAGCGATCGGTGCCGCTGCTGCCGGGGCTTCGGCAGGCAGGGCCGATGCCGCAGGAGCGGTAGGGAACGGATTGCTTAGTAATATCGAACTCATTGGAAGCTCCAATTTTGAAGTCTGGAGCCCGCCACCCATGTGAAGTTTCAGGGATTTTCCTAAACGAATGCTTAACACCAACCTCAAATCGCAAAGATGGTGAATGACCTGTAAAGAGCGTGGAGGGGTGGTGATTACCCGCGCAGCAGCCTGCGAAACATCGTGTCCAGATGCGCGGCAGCCCCGGCAAAAGGGGCGTCACCCTCGCCCAGAAGCAGGCTGACCTGTGCTTCGAAATCGGCATAATGCTGGGTGCTGGACCAGATCGAGAAGATCAGATGGCGCGGGTCGAGCGGGGGCAGGCGGCCCTGATCGATCCAGTTCTGGATTAGCGCGCATTTTTCCTCGAATAGGGGTTTGAGGTTGGTTTCAAGCTCGGGGCGCATGCGCGGTGCCCCTTGCAGAATTTCGCCCGCAAAGAGGCGGCTTTCGCGGGGGAATTCCTGTGTCATATCCAATTTGCGATGCACATATCCCATGATTTCCTCAACCGGATCACCAGTTGGGTCCATCTTGACCAGTGGATCCAGCCAGTTTTTCATCAGCTGGTTCAACAGGGTGACATGGATGCTTTCCTTGCCGTCGAAATAATAGAGGATGTTGGGTTTGCTGAGTCCTGCTTGCGCGGCGATCTGGTCCAACGTGGCCCCGCGATAGCCGTGGCGGGAAAATACATCCAATGCGGCATCAAGAATGACACGTCGGTTGCGCTGCTGGATGCGGCTTGGCTTCTTCTCGGCATCCTTTGGCATTGGCGTTCCCCCGCAGTTGCCTGAAATCTATGCATTTACCTATCAGTGGCGCAAGTGTCCCTAAAGCAGTTCTTGACAGAGGCAAGTCTAACCGCAATCGTGTCTTTACCAAATGGTAAAATTTACCGTGCCCACGCCAGCCAAAGGAGCCAGCAATGCCCGCACCTGGAGAGAACCTCAAGATCAATCCCGACCGCTTGTGGGACAGCTTGATGGAGATGGCCAAGATCGGGCCCGGCGTGGCGGGGGGTAACAACCGCCAGACTCTGACCGATGAAGACGGTGAAGGCCGCGCCTTGTTTCAAAGGTGGTGTGAAGAGGCGGGGTGCAGCATGGGGCTGGACCAGATGGGCAATATGTTTGCGCGCCGCGAGGGCACCGACCCGGATGCCCTGCCGGTTTATGTGGGATCACATCTGGATACCCAGCCGACGGGCGGGAAATATGACGGGGTGCTGGGTGTGCTGGCGGGGTTGGAGATTATCCGCACCCTGAATGATCTGGGGGTGAAGACCAAACATCCGATTGTGGCGACCAATTTCACCAACGAAGAGGGCACGCGATATGCGCCGGCGATGCTGTCGTCGGGGGTGTTTGCGGGAATCCATACGCAGGATTGGGCATATGACCGGGTGGATGCCGAGGGCAAGACGTTCGGTGACGAGCTGAAGCGGATCGGTTGGCGCGGGGAAGAAGAGGTAGGCGCGCGCAAGATGCATGCCTTCTTTGAGCTGCATATCGAACAGGGGCCGATTTTGGAGGCCGAGGGCAAAGACATTGGCGTGGTCACCCATGGTCAGGGGTTGAGCTGGACGCAAGTGACTGTGACTGGCAAGGACAGTCACACCGGATCAACGCCGATGCCGCTGCGCAAGAATGCAGGGTTGGGTATGGCGCGGATCCTGGAGAAGGTCGAGGAGATCGCATGGAGCCATGCGCCCCATGCGGTGGGGGCGGCGGGGCATATCGATGTTTATCCGAACTCGCGCAATGTGATCCCCGGCAAGGTGGTGTTTACGGTTGATTTCCGATCGCCCGAGTTGGCGGTGATCGAAGATATGGAAGCGCGGCTGCGTGTCGAGGGGCAGAAGATTGCCGATGATATGGGGATGGAGATCGCGTTTGAAAAGGTTGGCGGATTTGATCCGGTCGCTTTTGACGAGAGCTGTGTGAGCGCGGTGCGGGATGCGGCGGAACGCTTGGGATATTCCCATATGAACCTGATTTCCGGGGCGGGGCATGATGCTTGCTGGATCAACCGCGTGGCCCCGACGGCAATGGTAATGTGCCCTTGTGTGGACGGGCTAAGCCATAATGAGGCGGAAGAGATTTCCAAGGAGTGGGCGCAGGCGGGCACAGATGTGCTGATGCATGCGGTTGTGGAGACGGCGGAGGTTGTGGGGTGAATCCTTTTGCATGAGGTTTCACTAGAATTTGAAAATTCTTGCGCTTTCGGAGAGGGCGGTCTGGCTTTGAGAGGTTGACTGGGGCGCTGCCCCAGACCCCGGAGGTTAAAGGCAAGATGAAGATGGGAGACAGACGATGAGCAAGGTGATCAAAGGCGGGCAGGTGTGTACGGCGGACCGGACGTGGAAGGCCGATGTGCTAATCGAGGGGGAGAAGATTGTTCAGATCGGGGAGGATCTGAAGGGCGATGAATATATTGACGCCGAGGGTGCCTATGTGATCCCCGGCGGGATTGATCCGCATACCCATCTGGAAATGCCGTTCATGGGGACCACCGCCGCAGAGACATTCGAAACCGGCACATGGGCGGCGGCCTGTGGCGGGACCACCATGGTGGTGGATTTCTGTCTGCCGGGGGCGGATGGCAGCATCAAGAATGCGATCAATGAATGGCACCGCAAGTCCGCACCGCAGATTTGTTCCGACGTTGGCTATCATATGGCGATCACCGGTTGGGACGAGAATGTCTTTAACGAAATGAAAGACGCCGTGGATATGGGCGTGAATTCCTTCAAGCATTTCATGGCCTATAAGGGCGCTTTGATGATTGAAGATGACGAGATGTTCGCGTCCTTCAAGCGCTGTGCCGAGCTGGGTGCGCTGCCGATGGTGCATGCGGAGAACGGTGATCTGGTGGCAGAGTTGCAGCAGAAGTATTTTGATCAGGGGATCACCGGTCCGGAGGGACATGCCTATTCGAGGCCGCCGGAGTTGGAAGGCGAGGCGGCGAACCGGGCGATCACCATTGCCGATACCGCAGGGGTTCCATTGTATATCGTGCATGTGTCCTGTGAGCAGACCCATGAGGCCATTCGCCGTGCGCGGCAAAAGGGCATGCGGGTCTATGGTGAGCCGTTGATCCAGTTTCTGACCTTGGATGAGAGCGAGTATTTCAACAAGGATTGGGACCATGCGGCGCGGCGGGTGATGTCACCGCCGTTCCGGTCAAAGGATCATCAGGATTCGCTTTGGGCGGGCTTGCAGGCGGGGTCCTTGCAGGTGGTGGCAACAGATCATGCGGCGTTCAATACCGAGCAGAAACGGGCGGGGCGGGATGATTTCCGGATCATTCCCAACGGGTCCAATGGGTTGGAAGAGCGGTTGAGCGTGCTGTGGACTGAAGGGGTTGAGACCGGGCGTCTGACGCCGAATGAATTTGTTGCGGTGACCTCGACCAATGTGGCGAAGATCCTGAACATCTATCCGCGCAAGGGGGCGATTGTTGAAGGGGCGGATGCGGATATCGTGGTCTGGGATCCGAAGATCGCCAAGACGATCTCGCCTGCGAACCACCATTCGATTTTGGATTACAATGTGTTTGAAGGCTTCGAGGTGACAGCGAATGCGCGCTATACTTTGAGCCGGGGCGATGTGATCTGGGCCTGGGGGCAGAATTCGCAGCCGCAGCCGGGGCGCGGCAAGTTCATCCCGCGTCCGGCCTTTCCCAGTGCAAACCTGGCCCTGTCGAAATGGAAGGCGCTGACCAGTCCGAAGATGATCAAGCGCGATCCGCTGAATATTCCGGCGGGGATCTAGTTAGCTTGGGACCCGTTCTTCCAGCTCTGGTGTTAGAACAACGCTTTCCTGTTCGTGCGGGTCGGTGCGGGAAATCACCGCGCGGGCCGGTGCGTCGGTCAGGTTCATTGGCAAATGGGGGGTATCTGCGGGGATATAGATCAGATCACCGGCTTCGGCCTTCATGTGGTTTTCGAGATCCTGGCCCCAGTACATCTCGACCTTGCCTTCGAGCATATAGATTGCGGTCTCATGTGTTGCGTGCTTATGCGCCTTGGCTTTCGCTCCGGCGGGGATCGTCAGAAGGTGCATGCAAATCGCCCGTGACTGCGTTGTTTCGCGGGCGATCCCTTCGAAATAGTCAAAACCTTGCTTGCCCGAATAGGTGTTTTCAGGGCGTATTTTGCGACATTGTAGGGTCTTAGGCTGAGACAAAGTAGAAACTCCTTAAGAGTAAAAGTTAAATTGGATTGAAATGCTAACCTTAGATAGAAATTCCGATAGGATCACCCCTAAAGCGACAGCCAAGGCGGTTATTTCGGCTGACAGTCTGGATTTGACTTTTGAAACCCGCGATGGGCCGATCCATGCGTTGAAGGATGTGAATCTGGACATCAACGCCGGTGACTTTGTCAGTTTCATCGGGCCCTCGGGGTGTGGCAAGACGACGTTTTTACGGGTGATGGCGGATCTGGAACAGCCGACGGGCGGCAAGGTCACGGTGAATGGGGTGAGCCCCGAGGAAGCCCGCAAGGCGCGCGCCTATGGCTATGTGTTTCAGGCGGCGGGGCTTTACCCATGGCGCACGATTGGGGGCAATATCCGGTTGCCGCTGGAGATTATGGGGATCGCGAAGGACGAGCAGGCCCGGCGGGTCGAGCGGGTGCTGGAGCTGGTCGATCTGGCCGGGTTCGAGCGCAAGTTTCCCTGGCAATTGTCCGGCGGGATGCAGCAGCGGGCAAGCATAGCGCGGGCGCTGTCGTTTGATGCGGATATCCTGTTGATGGATGAACCCTTCGGGGCGTTGGACGAGATTGTGCGCGATCATTTGAACGAACAGCTGCTGAAGCTATGGGCGCGGACGGAAAAAACCATTGCTTTTGTGACCCATTCGATCCCCGAGGCGGTGTATCTGAGCACCAAGATTGTGGTGATGTCGCCAAGGCCGGGGCGGATCACCGATGTGATCGAAAGCACCCTGCCAAAGGAGCGCCCGTTGGAGATACGTGACACGCCGGAATTTCTGGAGATCGCCCATCGGGTCCGCGAAGGGTTGCGCGCGGGGCATCTGGATGAGTGAGAAGGGCGTTTGCCGGGCAGGCGGGCATGAGTTTATTGGCAAGATGAAGCTGGGGAGGACTCTGTGAAATCGATACTGCCGGTGATGACCGTGGTTGGGGCGGTGCTGCTGTTTTGGATGGTGGCGGTTGTGCCAATGAACATGCATCTGGTCGCGGATCAGGCGCAGCGTGATGGGCTGCCTGTGACGCCAGAGACACCGGTGGAACGGCAAGAATATAGCGGGATTGGGTTGAGCCTGCGCAATTTGCATCTGGTGCCGCTGACCTATGATTTCGTGCGGCCCCGTTTGCCGGCACCACAGCAGGTGGCGGGAGAGATGTATGCCACGATTTTCGAGAAGAAGATCACCTCTAAACGGTCATTGGTCTATCATGGCTGGGTGACGCTGGCACCGACCCTATTGGGTTTTTTCATCGGGACGGGGCTCGGCATTTTGCTGGCGGTTGGGATTGTCTATTCGCGGGTGATGGACCGGTCGGTGATGCCTTGGGCGATTGTCAGCCAGACCATTCCGATTTTGGCGCTGGCCCCGATGGTGATCGTTGTTCTGGGGTCGATGGGAATACAGGGGTTGTTTCCCAAGTCGCTGATTGCTGCCTACCTGTCCTTTTTCCCGGTGGTTGTCGGGATGGTGAAAGGGTTGCGGTCGCCGGATGCCATGCAGTTGGACCTGTTGCGCACCTATCATGCATCGAACCGTCAGGGATTTTGGGCGCTCAGGCTGCCCGCCTCGACACCCTATCTGTTTGCCTCGCTCAAGATCGGGATTTCGGCATCTTTGATCGGGACCATCGTGGCGGAATTGCCCACCGGGGCAAAGGCGGGTTTTGGGGCGCGGATGCTGGTGGGGGATCAATATGGTCAACCACTTGTGTCCTGGGCGGCCCTGTTTGCGGCCGCTTTGACGGCGGCGGCGCTGGTTGGGCTGTTTAGTGCAATGGAGCGGGTGACATTGCGACGGATGGGGATGCGGACGGCATGATCTGGACAATTGCAGCATTGATGATCTGGGCGCTTGGCTGGTGGGTGAATATCCGTCTGGCCAATGGGCCGGTCTCGGATCATCCAGGGGTAAAGGTGTTGATCCCTGCAATTTTCGGGCTGACCGTTGTGGTGGTCTGGGAGTTGCTGGTGGTCGGATTTGAGGTCAATCCGGTGATCCTGCCGGCACCGTCGGCGATTGTGGAGCGGCTGTTCAGTGAAGGGCCGCGGCTATGGGCGGATTTCCACCAGACGATCATCAAAGGGGCGATGACTGGTTATGTGATTGGCGGTCTGGCTGCCCTTGGCATTGCGGTGCTGGCGGATCGCTCTGATTTTTTGACGCGGGGGATCTTGCCGGTGGGCAGTTTTATGGCTGCCTTGCCGATTGTCGGTATTGCACCGATTTTTGTGAAATGGTTCGGCAGTGACTGGGAAAGCAAAGCGGCGGTTGTTGCGGTGATGGTGTTCTTTCCTATTCTGGTGAACACGGTGGCGGGCTTGCGCGAAACATCTGTGATGCAGCGTGATCTGATGCGGACCTATGGTGCGGGATATTGGCCGACGCTGTTAAAGCTGCGCCTGCCGGCGGCAATGCCGTTCATCTTTAACGGGCTCAAGATTGCGACGACACTGGCGTTGATCGGGGCGATTGTTGCTGAATTTTTCGGCTCGCCGACGGTGGGGATGGGGTTTCGGATCTCGACCAGCTTTGGCCAGCTTGCGCTGGATATGGTTTGGGCCGAGATTGTAATTGCGGCATTGGCTGGCAGTGCGTTTTATGGATTGATGACGTTGATCGAAAAGCGGGTGACATTCTGGCATCCGTCGCAACGCTAGCGTTGTAGGAATGACCAAGACCTCGAAACGGGGCACTATGTTAACCAACAGGGGAGACGACAAATGATGAAGAAAATGATGATGGTCGCGGCTGTGGCCACCGGGCTGGGCGGCGCGGCGGCCCATGCGGATGGTCATGCCAATAGTGTGACCTTGCAATTGCAATGGGTCACGCAGGCGCAGTTTGCCGGGTATTACGTGGCCCTGGACAAGGGGTTCTATGAAGAAGAAGGCTTGGACGTGACCGTTCTGGCTGGCGGTCCTGATATTGCACCACCACAGGTGCTGGCGGGCGGCGGCGCTGATGCCATGCTGAACTGGATGCCCTCGGCGCTGGCCGCACGTGAGAAGGGGCTGCCGGTGGTGAACATCGCACAGCCGTTCAAAACCTCCGGTCTGATGCTGACCTGCTGGAAGGATACCGGGATCACCGGTCCGCAGGATTTCAAGGGCAAGACGATTGGTGTCTGGTTCTTTGGCAACGAATATCCGTTCCTGTCGTGGATGTCGCAGGAGGGTATTTCCACCGACGGTGGTGATGACGGTGTGACCGTGCTGAAGCAGGGGTTCAACGTTGATCCGCTGTTGCAGCGCGAGGCGGATTGCATTTCGACCATGACCTATAATGAATACGGTCAGGTGCTGGATGCAGGGGTGAACCCGGACGAGCTGGTGACCTTCAAATATGAGGAGCAGGGTGTCGCAACTCTGGAAGACGGTATTTATGTGTTGGAAGACAACCTGAAAGATCCGGTGTTTGAGGATAAGATGGTGCGCTTTGTCCGGGCGTCTATGAGGGGCTGGAAATACGCGGAAGAGAACGCGGAAGAGGCTGCAAACATCGTGCTGGACAACGATGAGACCGGTGCCCAGACAGAGGCCGCACAGGTGCGGATGATGGGCGAGATTGCCAAGCTGACCGCAGGGTCCAACGGTGCATTGGTCGAGGCAGACTTTCAGCGGACAGTGGACACGCTGTTGGCCGGTGGTTCTGATCCGGTGATTTCCAAGCAGCCAGAGGGCGCATGGACATCAGTGATCACGGATAAGGCGCTGAACTGATCCGGTTCACATTGCAGAAATGAAAAAGGCCGGTGCATCAACGCACCGGCCTTTTTTAATTCGGAGATCTGTATTTACAGGACCGTCACCACGGTGCCGACGGGCACGCGGTTATAAAGATCAATCACATGTTCGTTGATCATACGGATACAACCGTTGGAGACCGAGCGGCCAATGGTGCTGGGCGCAGTGGTGCCGTGGATGCGGAAATAAGTGTCACGCCCGCCTTCAAAGAGGTAAAGTGCCCGCGCGCCAAGTGGGTTGCCGGGGCCGCCTTCCTGAGCGTCAGTGTTGCCGATGAAACGTTTGTAGGTCTGCGGCTCACGTTCGATCATTTCATCCGTGGGGCGCCATGTGGGCCATTCCTTTTTCACCGCGATGGTGGCCGTGCCGGTGAATTCCAGACCTGCCTTGCCGACACCGATGCCATAGCGCATCGCCTTGCCCGGTGCGGTCACGAAATACAGGTAGTGGCTGCGCGGCAGGACCAGCAGCTGGCCCGGCTGATAGGTTGGTTTGATCGACACTTCCTGCGGCGTTGGGTCATAGGCGGCTGTAGTGGCGGACAGGACCTGTGGCAGGGCGGCAGCGGCCAGGGTCGAGGCCAAAAAGGTGCGGCGGTGCATGGGGGTGCTCCATAAATTACGTTTTGCAGATGATTAAATGTCGCGAAACTGCGCATTTTTTCAACCCTGCGGAAAGAAAAACCGACCCACTGTTGCCAGAGGGTCGGTCAAATTCTCGTGACAGGGACGCCGCGGCGGCCCGTCTAAGGCTTATGCCAGTGCGATGTTCGTTGCCGACTCGCGGCCATCACGGCCAGCTTCGATGTCGAACGTCACTTTCTGGTTGTCGGCAAGACCGGTCAGGCCTGCGCGCTCAACAGCAGAAATGTGAACGAAAACGTCCTTGCTGCCGCCATCGGGTGCGATAAAGCCGAAGCCTTTTGTTGTGTTAAACCATTTTACGGTGCCAGTAGCCATTCCGTAGTCTCCTAAAGCAGTGTTCCATCCGCATTGTGCGATGGCGTGGCGTGGTCGGTCTGAGTTCGATCTGCGCCGTGTTAGGGAGACAGTGGGTCGAAATAGATAAACGTTAGCAAGGCAGAACATAGGCCGAACTGCCGATTCGGACAAGGGGTGTGGGCAGGTGGGCGGATTTTGGCCGGAGGTCGATGGGTGAAAGGGCGGCCCGAAGACCGCCCAATGTCATAGAAACATGTCTATGAACATCAGCAAGAGTGCCACGGTTGCGACAATGTCGCGGTATGTCACTCGCCCTTTCAATTTGGTAAGAAATCGCATGACAAAAGTCCTAACGATGCCCGACCGGTCGAGCCATTTCGTTGGCTCAGTAGATTATACTGCCCTTTATAGCAGTTTGGCGTGCTCCTATGATCACTTGGAGCTACCGTTCGACGACTACCTTATTTTGCTTCCCGCAACATAGGGTCGCCTTAGCCTAATTCCCGCAAAGGTTTCGACATAGCACCGCTAAGCACTGACAAGTTCTGGGGTGCTACTTCAGTTTTCCTCGAAAGGTCCAAAGTAGTCCACGTGGTGGTTTGAGCACCTCCCTTGCTTGTGTAATACTTGGTTGCCTTCGGCTTATTTTTCAATGGTCTTAAAGAACAACAACCGAGTGCGAACGCGCCCGCACAAGCGGACGCTGCCTCGCACCCGTTCGAAAATCGCTTAAGCGATTTATCGAACGAACTTCTTATGTTTCAACCGCTTCGGCTCCAGCGCATCGGCACCAAGTCTTCGCTTCTTGTCTTCTTCGTAATCCTCGAAGTTGCCCTCGAACCATTCCACATGGGCCTCTCCTTCAAACGCCAGAATATGCGTACAAATCCGGTCGAGGAAGAAACGGTCGTGCGAGATGACCACGGCGCAGCCGGCGAAATCGACAAGCGCGTCTTCCAGCGCGCGCAGGGTTTCGACGTCCAGATCGTTGGTCGGTTCATCGAGCAGCAGCACGTTGCCGCCTTCCTTGAGCAGACGCGCCATGTGGACACGGTTGCGTTCACCACCTGAGAGCAGGCCAACCTTTTTCTGCTGATCGCCGCCTTTGAAGTTGAAGGAGGAACAATAGGCGCGGGAGTTGACCTCGGCGTCGCCCAGTTTGATCAGCTCTGCACCGCCGGTGATTGCCTGCCAGACGGTGTCATCATCGGCCAGATCATCGCGGGACTGGTCGACGTAAGACAGATCAACGGTTTCGCCATATTCGATGGTGCCGGCGTCGGGTTTTTCCTGACCGGTCAGCATCTTGAACAGGGTGGATTTACCCGCACCGTTGGGGCCGATCACGCCGACGATGCCACCGGGAGGCAGATCAAAGGTCAGATCCTCAACCAACAGCTTATCGCCCATGGCTTTGTTCAGGTTTGCCACTTCAATCACCTTGTTGCCAAGGCGGGGACCGTTGGGGATGACGATCTGGGCGCGGCTGAGTTTCTCGCGCTCTGACTGGTCGGCCATTTCGTTATAGGCGTTGATCCGGGCTTTGGATTTTGCCTGACGGGCCTTGGCCCCTTGGCGCATCCATTCAAGTTCGCGCTCAAGCGTTTTCTGTTTGGATTTGTCTTCGCGGGCTTCCTGCGCCAGACGCTTGGCTTTCTGCTCCAGCCAGTCGGAATAGTTGCCCTCGTAGGGCACGCCCTTGCCGCGGTCGAGTTCAAGAATCCAGCTGGTGATGTCGTCCAGGAAGTAGCGGTCGTGGGTAACAATCAGGATGGTGCCTTTGTAATCCATCAGGTGCTGTTGCAGCCAGGCGATGGTTTCGGCGTCGAGGTGGTTGGTCGGTTCGTCAAGCAGCAGCATGTCGGGCGCTTCGAGCAGCAGTTTGCACAGCGCGACGCGGCGGGCTTCACCGCCGGAGAGGTCTTTGATGTTGGCGTCATCCGGTGGGCAACGCAGGGCCTCCATCGAGACGTCAATCTGGCTGTCCAGATCCCAGAGGTTCTGTGCGTCGATGTCATCTTGCAGCTTGGCCATTTCATCGGCGGTTTCGTCCGAATAGTTCATCGCCAATTCGTTATAGCGATCAAGGATCGCCTTTTTCTCGGCCACGCCCAACATGACGTTTTCGCGCACTGTCAGGCTCTCGTCCAGCTTGGGTTCCTGTGGCAGGTAGCCCACTTTGGCCCCCTCGGCGGCCCATGCCTCGCCCTGAAAGTCCTTGTCCAGACCGGCCATAATTTTCAACAGGGTGGATTTACCTGCGCCGTTGACGCCGACAACACCGATCTTCACGCCGGGAAGAAAGTTCAGGTGAATATTTTCAAAGGTTTTCTTGCCGCCGGGATAAGTCTTGGAGACGCCGGACATGTGGTAAACGAATTGATAGGCCGCCATGGGTGGATTCCTGTCTGATCAAATGAGGTTGGCACCGCAATATCGCGGCGGCGTCCCAAGATCAACGCAGACATGACACGCTCACAAAACGCTGTGCAGCAAGGGTGAATTGGACAGGGAATCCGCCCGGTTTGAGAGGCGATTCATAAATATGAGTACTGCGGTTTGCGCTGAATCGATGTGTTTCGGCTCAAAAATAAAGAATTTGAAGTCGGAAACACTGCTGAGATGGCGTATTTCAGGCGCTCCTCTCTGGTTGAAGCTGTTATGCTTTTCTTAACCTGTAGGGGCGGCAATCTGTCACCTGTACAGGAAAAACGCGCTGCTTCCGACCTGCCAAGACCGGCTGCGCGGGGGCAGTGATACAACAGGGAACAGTAAACAATGACTAAAGCCACTATCGTTGTTGGTCTGGATGGATCAGAAGCGGGCGCGCGTGCGCTTGCCTTTGCCAAGCAGCAGGCCAAGGGGATCGGAGATTGCACAATTGCAATCTGTTATGTGATCGAATGGTCGCCGTTCAGCTTTCAAACCCCGGAAGAGAATGAACAACGCCACAAGCGGCGTGAAGAAGAGCTTGAGATGGCGCATTCGCGTGTCCTTGATCCGGCAGTGGATCAGGCCAAGAGCGAAGGTTTCAACGTTATTGGGATCGTCAAACACGGTGATGCGGCAGATATTCTGGATGCAACGGCCAAGGCACATAGTGCAATGCAGATCGTTGTCGGCCGGGTTGGCGCGCGTGGTTTGAAAGAACGCGTGTTTGGTGGTGTGACGGGCCGTTTGGCGGCATCGGCCAGCGTGCCAATCACGATCATTCCGTGAATTTAGGGGATTTTTAAAATGAAACGATTTTTAGCAACAGGGCTGATCGCAACCGCGCTCAGCCTGCCGACACTTGCGGCGGCGCAAGAGGCCGTTAGCTTTGAACAGAAGGTGAATGACGTCTTTGCCGGTTCAACAGGTTGGTTTGTGAACCTGATCTTTATGAGCCTGCCGGGCACAAATTTCCCATGGATTGTGCTGTGGTTGGTTGTGGCCGCGTCGATCTTTACGATCTATTTCGGCTTTGTTCAGTTCAAAGCCTTTGGCCATGCGATTTCACTGGTCAAAGGGGATTACTCTGACCCCAACGACGCGGGTGAGGTAAGTCATTTTCAGGCACTGACAACGGCGTTGTCGGGGACTGTGGGGCTGGGGAATATCGCGGGCGTCGCGGTGGCCGTTGGCATTGGTGGTCCGGGGGCCACATTCTGGATGGTGCTGGCCGGTCTTTTGGGCATGGCGTCCAAGTTCACCGAATGTACGCTGGGTGTGAAATACCGAAATGAATATCCTGATGGGACGGTTTCCGGTGGTCCGATGTATTACATGACCAAAGGGTTCAAGGAACGCGGGCTGCCCGGGGGTAAGGTGCTGGCTGTGATCTTTGCGATCTTCACTATCGGTGGCGCATTGGGCGGCGGGAACATGTTCCAAGCCAACCAAGCCCATGCGCAGATCACCAATATCACCGGCGATTTCTCTGGTTTGATCACTGGTGTGATCTTTGCCGGTGTTGTTTTTGCGGTGATTGTTGGCGGGATTAAATCCATCGCCAGCGTGACCGAGAAAGTCGTGCCCTTTATGGGGGTCATGTATGTCTTGGCCGCCCTGGTTATCCTGATCATGAACGCGGATCAGATCGGTTGGGCCTTTGGCCAGATCTTTGCCGGTGCCTTTACCGATCTGGGTGTTGCGGGCGGTTTCGTGGGTGCCTTGATCCAAGGCTTTAAACGGGCGGCGTTTTCGAACGAAGCGGGCGTTGGTTCTGCGGCGATTGCGCACTCTGCGGTGAAAACCAAAGAGCCGGTGACAGAGGGCGTTGTGTCCCTGCTGGAGCCGTTCATCGATACGGTTGTGATCTGTACGATGACAGCCTTGGTCATCACGATTTCCGGTGTTTTGGTGGTCAACCCTGAAACCGGTCTGTTCGTTCTTAATGATGCAGGCACGGCGATCAAAACCGTCGACGGTTCAAGCGGCGTTAGCCTGACCTCGGCGGCATTTGCCTCCGGCTTCAGCTGGTTCCCATATGTTTTGGCTTTGGCTGTGATCCTGTTCGCTTTCTCGACGATGATCTCTTGGTCCTACTATGGGCTGAAGGCGTGGACCTATCTGTTTGGTGAAGGCAAGACGACGGAGTTGGTGTTCAAGCTGATCTTCTGCTTCTTCATCATTGTAGGTGCCGCGGCACAGCTTGGTGCGGTGATCGACTTCTCAGATGCGATGATCTTTGCCATGGCGGTTGTGAACATCACGGCGTTGTACTTCCTGATGCCCATCGTGAAACGCGAGATGAACAGCTATTTTGATCGTCTGAAGTCAGGTGCGATCGTGCGCCACAAGCATTAGTCTTGGCATTGATCTGATTGACAAACCGGGCATATGCCCCTTCTTTCGGCCCCTGAAGCATTTCGGGGGCCGTTTTCTATTGCGCTATCATTTTCCATATGCGTCCGCCGGTCAGGTGATTGGCCTGTTGGGGGGGTCGTTTGACCCCGCGCACGAGGGCCATGCACATATCACGCGCGAGGCGCTCAAGCGGTTCGGGCTGGATCGGGTGTGGTGGTTGGTGAGCCCCGGGAACCCGTTGAAAACCCGGGGGCCGGCACCGCTGGAAGACCGGATGGCGTGGGCGCGGCTGGTGATGCGGCACCCGCGGGTCGAGGTCACGGATATCGAGGCGCATTTGGGCACAAGGTACACAGCACAGACCCTGGTGCGGTTGCAGATGCTCTATCCGCAGGTGCGGTTTGTCTGGCTGATGGGCGCAGATAACATGGCGCAATTCCATCTTTGGCAGGACTGGCGCGGGATCATGCAAAGCGTGCCGGTCGGGGTGCTTGCCCGGCCCGGTCAGCGTATTTCAGCACGGATGAGCCGGGCCGCAGCGCTTTATGCACCTTACCGGATTGCGGGCAGATACGGGCAGTTGTTGGCCCGCGCCGAGGCTCCGGCGTGGAGTTTTGTAAACGTGCCGATGAATGATGCATCCAGTACAGCGATCAGGGCCAAGGGTGACTGGTCAGCGTAGGCGGGTCGAGGCGATGCCACTGGCCAGAATGACCGCAAGACCTGCCCAAGTATAGGCGTCCGGCAGGTCGCCGAAAATACTCCACCCGAAACCGACCGCGGCGATCAATTGGAAGTAGACCAGCGGTGCAAGCCGTGTGGCATTGGCAATGCGGTAGGCATAGAGCAACAGCAGGTTGCCCATCATTGAACAGAAGGCGGAAGCAAGCGTCAGCGTGGCGATGGGCGCTGTGGCTTCGGGCAGGTTCATCAGGCCAAAGGGCAATAGGATCAATGCGCTGAGCAGGAGCTGGGTGAAGGTCAGGGCGATGGGGGTGCCGATGCCCGACAGCCAGCGCGACATGGTCAGGAAGGTGCCGTAACACAGCCCCGCGATTGCAGCCCAGATGACACCGGCTTCACCGCCCATACCGGGACGGACGACCAAAAGGACGCCAGCGAAACCAGTGACGATCAACACGGATCGCACAGGGGTGACGGGTTCGCGCAGGAAAATGACGGCCAAGATATAGGAGAATATCGGACCGATGAAGAATGCGGCGAAGACCGTCGCGAGATCTGCGGTTTGCAGGGCCATCTGGATAGAACTGATGCCACAGGCAAGGACCAGCGCCCGCAACCAGACCCGCCAGTCGCGCAGCAATCCGAAGGCAGAGGGTGAGATGAAGGGCAAGATCATCAGCGCGCCAAGGACGAAGCGAGACCATGCTACAAAAATCGGCGCAACCCCCAGAGAGGAAGACAATAATTTGCCAGCGCTATCCCCGGCGGGGATCAGCGACATGGCGACAAACATGATCAGGGCGGCGCGTTGCATGGCGCCGCATAACACGCAGGTCACTGGTTGAAAATGTGTAACCGCAGCGCTTGAAGCGGGAGGGCGATCAGGGTTAAGTCGGGCCATGGAAAATAGGTTTAGCAGACGTGGTTTTTTAGGTTCCGTTGCGGCATTTGCAGCGATGGGGCAGGGGGTATTGGCTGCGCCACCCACGGAATCACTGCGGCCTGTGCTGCGGGGCGACGACTTTTTCAAAAAGGCCGTTCCTGAAGTTTCCGAGATCATCAGCGGGCAGAAACTGTCGGGCCGCGTGGCTTTTGCCCTGGCGGATGTGCAGACCGGGGCTTGGCTGGAATGTGAGAACGAAAGCATTGGCACGCCGCCTGCCAGTGTGACCAAAGCCATCACTGCGCTTTATGCGTTGGAGACTTTGGGTGCGGATCACCGGTTTGAAACGCAGCTGGCTGCAACCGGTGGCATCACGGATGGCGAGGTGCAGGGGGACCTGATCCTGATCGGCGGAGGGGATCCAACGCTGGACACGGATCAGCTGGCGCAGATGGCGGCAGATTTGAAAGCGGCCGGTGTGATCGGCGTTAAAGGCGGGTTGAAAGTCTATCAGGGGACCTTGCCTGTCGTGACAGGGATTGACCCAGAACAGCCTGATCATGTGGGCTATAACCCGGCGGTATCGGGGATCGCGCTGAATTTTAACCGTGTGCATTTTGAATGGCGGCGCAACAGCGGGAAATACACAGTGACGATGGACGGGCGGTCGGAGAAATACCGCCCCAATGTCACCTTTGCCGCGATGCGGATCGAGGATCGCGCCGCCCCTGTCTATACCTACCGCGACCAAGCGGGCCGTGATCAATGGAGCGTGGCACGTGGTGCGTTGGGCGGTGCCGGATCGCGCTGGTTGCCAGTGCGCAAGCCCGCGCTCTATGCAGGAGAGGTTTTTGCCACTTTGGCGGGGGCGCATGGTATCCGGCTGGGCAAGCCCGACGTGATCGAGGTGCTTCCGGCGCATGAAGTTGTGCTGCGCCATCAAAGTCAGGATTTGCGTATGATCCTGCGCGGCATGCTGCGGTTTTCAACAAACCTGACGGCCGAGATGGTGGGACTGGCGGCAACGCAGAAGCGTTTGGGTGCGGTGGATGGTTTGCAGGCTTCGGCGGCAGAGATGAACCGTTGGGCGATTGGCGCGCTGGGCATGAAGGCACCTGCTCTGGTGGATCATTCGGGGCTGGGCGATGCGTCGACCCTGACGGCGCTTGATATGACGCGCGCCCTGTTGGCAGTGAAAGATGAAGGGTTCCGGTCGATTCTAAAGCGGTTCGGATTTCGCGATGCCAAGGGCAGACCGGCCAAGGATCAGGCGATTGCGGTGGACGCAAAGACCGGCACGCTGAATTTCGTGTCAACCTTGGCGGGGTATATCACCGCGCAGGACGGTCGCGAGATGGCGTTTGCGATCTTTGCGTCTGACATGGCGGCGCGGGCAAAGATCAGCCGTGCGGAACGGGAATCCCCCGCCGGGGGACAGACTTACAACAAACGTGCCAAACGGGTTCAGCAGAAATTGATTGAACGCTGGGATGCGCTTTACGGGCGGGTCGAGGCCTAGCTAAGGTGCCGTGCCCGTGCGCCCCGTTCGATGGCAGCGGCATGCAGGCGGTCGATCTCCAACTCGTAGCGGATTTCCTCAAGCAGGCGCAATTCCGCTTCATCCAGCGTGCCATCGGCGGCGGCCACATCACAGGCCAGTGCATATGCGGTTTCAAAAAGACGCTCGGGCAGGGCTTCGCGGATCAGACCAAATAGCGCGTCCAGCCCGTCTTCCTGTTCGAAAAGGTCAAAGACGGTTTTGCTGATCACGGTCAGCCGGTCGTTGTCGTATTCGGCGAATATCGGAAGCATGTTCACGGCGGACTGAATCTTGATCAGCTCGGCGGTGCGGATGTTTTCATCAGAGGCGGAAACCGCAACCATCAGGGCGACAAGGCTGTCTTGGGCGCTAAGCGCCAGGGAAGGGCCGTTGGTCATGAGGGTCTCCTTTGGGAGGGCTGTTGTTGCAGTGCAGAATATTGACGCACCTCAGGGGACGCAATAGGTACACGCGAGCCGGCGTGCATGGGGCACGGAATCGGCGGAAAATGGATGATACAAATGTCTGAGATGCGGGAAGCGGCGATGAGCAGCAAAGCGTGGCCTTTTGAAGAGGCCCGTGCGGTTTTGAAACGTTATGCGAAAGCCCCGCCTAAGAAGGGGTTTGTGTTGTTTGAAACGGGTTATGGCCCGTCCGGTCTGCCGCATATCGGCACCTTTGGTGAGGTGCTGCGCACAACGATGATTCAGCGGGCGTTTGAGGAGATCAGCGATATTCCAACCAAGCTGGTGTGTTTCTCTGACGATCTGGACGGGATGCGCAAGGTGCCCGGCAATGTGCCCCAGCAGGAAATGCTGGCCGAGCATATGCACAAGCCGCTGACATCGGTGCCGGATCCGTTTGGCGAATTCGAGAGTTTTGGCCATCACAACAATGCAATGTTGCGCCGGTTTCTGGATACTTTCGGGTTCCAGTACGAGTTTTACTCTGCCCGCGAGTTCTACCGCGCTGGGCATTTCGACGAAATTCTGAAGCTGGCCTGTGAACGTTATGATCAGGTCATGGCCGTGATGTTGAAGTCGCTGCGCGAAGAGCGTGCGGCGACCTATTCGATCTTTTTGCCAATTCATCCCGAGACCGGTCGGGTGCTGTACGTGCCGATGAAGAATGTCGATGCGGTGAACCACACGGTTACGTTTGACGATGAAGACGGCAAGGAATGGACGCTGCCGGTGACTGGCGGAAACGTGAAACTGCAGTGGAAGCCGGACTTTGGCGCTCGCTGGGCGGCACTGGACGTTGATTTTGAGATGTATGGTAAGGAACATGCGACCAATACGGCGATCTACGACCGGATTTGCGAGATATTGGGCGGCAAGAAGCCGAACCATTTCAGCTATGAGCTGTTTTTGGATGAAAACGGGCAGAAGATTTCAAAATCTTCGGGCAACGGGATTTCGATTGATCAGTGGTTGACCTATGCCAGCACGGAAAGCCTGTCGTACTTCATGTTTCAAAAGCCCAAGACGGCCAAGCGGATGCATTTTGATGTGATCCCCAAGGCAGTGGATGAGTATCATCAGCAGTTGCGGGCCTATGAGGGGCAGGACGCGAAGGGGCGTTTGAACAACCCGGTTTGGCATATTCACGGCGGTGATGTGCCCAAGTCGGATATGGTTGTGCCGTTTTCGATGTTGCTTAATCTGGCGTCGGTGTCCTCGGCTGAGGATAAATCGCAGCTTTGGGGCTTTATCCAGCGCTATGCGCCCGAGGCGTCCGCGGAGAACAATCCCGGTATGGATGCGGCGGCGGGTCATGCGGTGCGGTATTTCAACGACTTTGTGAAGCCGCATAAGGTGTTCCGTGCGCCAAGTGATCTGGAGCGCGAAGCCTTGGAAGAGCTGCGCGACAACCTGAAAGTCTGGGATGGCGGATTGGATGCTGAGGGCTTGCAGACCATGGTGTTTGCCGTGGGCAAAGAGCGGTTTGATCCGCTGCGCGACTGGTTCACTGCGCTTTACGAGGTGTTGCTGGGTGCAAGCCAAGGGCCACGGTTTGGCGGTTTCATTGCGCTTTATGGTGTTGATGAGACGGTTCAGCTGATTGATGACGCGCTGGCAGGGAAACTGCTGGCGGCGTGAAACTCTTGCCCTGCTGGCCGCGTGACTTAACGTAAGGGCCAGCAGGGGAGAAGTGACATGTGGAAATCTGTAAGCCGGATGTTGGGCGGGATGATCCTTGCCTGTGTCCTTTGTTTTGGTGTTTCGGCGCAGCAGGCCGAGATCGAAGGCACGATCAGCGCCCAGATCGAAGCCTTTAAGGCGGATGATTTTGAACAGGCGTTTACCTATGCAACGCCAACTCTGCAGCGTTTGTTTCAATCACCGCAAAACTTTCGCCGGATGGTGACAACGCAATATCCAATGGTTTGGCGACCTGCGGAAGTGCGGTATCTGGAATTGAAGGAATACGAGGGTTCGGTTTTTCAAAAGGTCCAGATCATGGATGCCAAAGGGGCGATGTACCTGCTGTTGTATCAGATGCAGCCCACCGATGCGGGATGGCGCATTGCCAGCGTGCAGTTTCTGGAGGCACCGGGGGCCTCAGTCTGAAGCGTTTACCCTGCGGTTGACCAGCGAAAGGGCTTTCGATCGTCCGCTGTTGCGCGGTGTGGCGCGCGGTGGGCTTAGCCCCGATTAACTCATCATTGATATTTCCCTGTCCCGAACCGGCATGTGCCGGAGGTACGGCAACAACCGAAGGGCGGCTGGCGCCTTTGTGGAAAGGGATTTTTGATGAACAAGGCAATTACCGATGGTCTGGTACTGACGCCGACACCTTTTGCGGCGGGTCTGGATGTCTGGTCAAGCGGGGATGGCACAGCGGGGTCCGACACCTATGAGAACGCGGCAAATGCGCTGTTTGTGGCCGCGGATCAGGATTTTGCTGGGGCGCTGGAACTGCTGAAGACGCAGAACACCCAAAAGCTGCGCTACATGGGGCAGACACCGATCTTACCCGGATGTTATTTGCAGGTCACGGCACGGGTAAAGGCGATTAGTGGTAACCTGCCATCGGTGCGCATTGCCGGCTATCCGGCCTATGGCAGTGGGGCACGGGTGAATGGGTTGCCGGAGTTTACAACGTTTACGACCCTGCAAAATTACGGTGAAGTGGTCGAGATCAAGGGGATCATTGGCACCGGGGGGCGCGGTGGTGTTGATCTGGTCTGGGGCACAGAGCCGGTTTACGGTCACTTCGGGATTGATCTGGTGGGGCCGAACGGCGGTATCATCCGTGTTGATGACATTCAGATCGAGGATGTCACGTCGGTCTTTATCCGCGACATGATTTCGATTGTGGATGTTGTGGACTACGGAGCCATTGGCAACGGGAATACGGATAACACCGCCGCTTTTGAGGCAGCCAATTCTGCCGCGAACGGGCGGACGGTATTTGTCCCTGAGGGCAATTTCCGGCTTGCGAATAATGTGACAATCGACACGCCTGTAAAGTTCGAAGGCCGGGTCAGCATGCCGGATACGGCGGTTCTGTTGCTGCGCCGGAACTTTGATTTGCCCACCTATATCGAGGCCTTTGAGGATGAGGAGGTGGCATTTAAAAAGGCGTTTCAGGCACTGTTGAACAATTCGGATCACGAAACGCTGGATATGGGCGGGTGCAAGGTGAATGTGACGGCACCACTGGATATGGCGGGCGCTGTACCGGGAACACATTCCTATGCGACGCGCCGGGTGATCCGCAATGGCCAGCTGGAAGCTGCGGCCAGCGCGGCATGGAACACTGAGGTCGTTACCTCTGCGGCGATCTATTCGGCGGGAGATTCCAAGACGCTGACGAATGTTACCAATGTGGCAAGTATTCCGGTTGGGTCGCTGGTGGAGGCCACAGGTGTCGGTCGTGAGGTCTATGTGCGCAGCAAGGACCTTGCCCGTCAGGAAATTACGTTGAACAAGCCGCTGTATGATGCAGAGGGACGGCAGAATTTCACCTTTCGCAAGTTTAAGTATCTGATTGATTTCGGAGGCTTTAACGCGCTGAGCAAATTTGTGATGGCGGATGTGGAGCTACAGTGTAACGACCGTTGTTCGGGGATTATGCTGTCGCCCGGTGGGATTACCTTTCATGTGCGGGATTGTTTTATCAGCCGACCGATGGATCGCGGTATCACGTCGATTGGGACCGGTTGTCAGGGGTTGATCGTTGATCGCTGTCAGTTCCTGTCCGCTGAAGATGCCCTGGCTGTGCCTGCGCGCAAGACCATCGGGTTTAACGTCAATCAGAACGACGCCAAGATCCGCAACAACCGCGCCACGCGGTTTCGCCATTTTGGTCTGTTGGGCGGGTCGAATAACATCTTTACCGGCAACCACTTTTTTCAAGGGGACGGGGTGGCAAACGGTGTTCGATCGGGCGGTATCATTCTGGCCAGCACCAGTGTGGGGACGGTGATTTTGAACAATTATATCGACAATTGCTTTATCGAGTGGACCAATGAACATGATCCAAGCCCGGCATTCACCGGTGGCTTTTCGTTCAGCGCGTTAAGTGTGACGGATAACATGTTTCTGTCCGGGGACGTTGCCCCGTGGTTCAGCTATATCGTGGTCAAGCCGCATGGGGCGGGACATTTCCTGAATGGCGTGTCGATTTCCGGAAATCGGTTTCGCAGTCTGAATGGGTCCATTGATCGGGCAGAGCGGGTCGATACCACATTTGCGGATCTGGACATGTCGCGGTGCAAGAATTTCACCATGGCGGCCAATTCCTATCTTGGGGTGACGGCGCAACCGGTAAACCCCGCTTATGTCGATTTTACCCAAGCGGCGGTGGATGACAATTGGACGATTGATGTCTCGCAGTACCTGGCGTTTGGCGGTGAAGCCCTGTCAGTGGATGCGATTACGGCCATCGGGCCGTTGCGCAACACCAATAACGTCAAGCAATTTGTGACACCCTATGTGGATACGGTGCAGGGGGCGCAACGCGATCAGATCAGACTGGTCTGGCCAAGCGAGGTGCGGGGCAAGATTCAGGCGACGGTGCGGATGGACTTCCGCTAGGGTTACCTGCCCCGTCCCTGTGTGAGGGGCGGGGTATGGCGCTTAAAAGCTGTGCCAGATTCCAAGTTTTAGCGCGGCGCGGTCGTCCTCGTCGAAAGGAATCTGGGCCCCGAGTTTGACGCTGAATTTACTGTCTTTCGGGCGGATCAGCAGGGAAGGTTCGAATGCACCATAGGTATCGTTGTTTTGTGAGGAATGGGTGACTTCCAATAGGCCGGTGGTGATGCCGCCAAAGTGCAGCCCCAAGGTCGCGTCGAATTTAGTGATATGGCTGCCCAAGGTCGGTTCATAGATAAAGGCGGCGTTCATGTTTACCCATCCGCTACGGTTGTGAAACTGGAAACCGCGTCCCCATGAGAGTGTGGTTTTTAATGTGGGCAAGTGCCGTTCATTGCCCCATAGCCCGCCCACCCCAAGTTCGTAGGCCCATCTATTTGGTTGGTCCGTGGGCCCGATGGCGCGGCGGATAAACAGGTTGCCAAAGCCGTTTCGGACATTCAGGGCATTGGTGAAGGTGCTGACATCCAGGCCGATGGTTGTTTTATCGCTGAGCCCGTATTCGATATAGAGCGCGTTTGTGGTTTCTGAAAACTGCGTGGCCCCGAAGCTGAGTGAGGCGAAACCGCTGCCCTCGTCGCGCAGCCAGGCACCAGCATGGCCGATACTGGCCATGCACTGGCACGTCATCACTAAAACGGCGAATAAAGTCTTCATCGCACCTCCGGTCCGTAGACTGAGGGGAGGTTTGTTAACAAAAGGTTAATGGATGATTTGACGCCTTAAGTTTGTGGTGATTTTGGCGCAAGCAAAAGCCCGACGCAGATGCGCCGGGCTTTTCTTGTATCTTGATCGAATATTATACGCGGACGGACCCGTTGCCACGTGGGCCTGCAATCAACCAGATGATCAGGCCGAGGATCGGCAAGAGCAGGATTGCAACGGTCCAGATGATCTTGGCCAAGCCGGACGCACCGGATGTAAGCACCTGATAGATCGCATAAATGTTGGCGATCAGGATAATCAGTCCGAAAATACCATATTCCATTGTTAGTCTCCCTAGAATGTCTCTGTTGCAGGGATAACAATGGACAGGCGAAATGGTTCCAACGTTTTTAGACACTGATCCGCCAACAGCGCGTTTGCCTGCGAGAGCAAGGAGTTGGATTGCGTGGAACCACCCCGCGCCAAGGGTGAACAGGCGGGGTGCAGGCACTGCGCCATCAAGCGTGATCAATGCTCTGGGGGGACGTGGTTAAGAGCGCCCCCGCCGTCGCTTTACCCCGCCCCGCATGCCGCCACGGCCCATAGAGGAACGACCTGAGGCTTTCTTGGCGTCGTCCACCGCCTTTTCCACGGCGTATTGCCGCGCCATCGGGTCATCGGCAATTGCCAGATCCACCGCTTCCAACCGTTTGACCTCGTCGCGCAGACGCGCGGCTTCTTCGAATTCCAGATTTTCGGCGGCCTTGCGCATGTCGCTGCGCAGCCCTTCCAATACCGCCTGCATGTTGGAACCGGCCAGGTTTTTGTCGATCGTGGTGGTGACGCGGTTCATGTCCACATCGCCCTTGTAAAGGCCCGCCAGAATATCCTCGACGTTCTTTTTCACGGTGGTCGGTGTGATGCCGTGTTCCAGGTTATAGGCTTCTTGCTTGGCGCGGCGGCGTTCGGTCTCACCAATGGCGCGTTCCATTGAGCCGGTGATGCGGTCGGCATACATGATCACCCGGCCTTCTGCGTTGCGCGCGGCGCGGCCGATGGTCTGGATCAGCGAGGTTTCCGAGCGCAAGAAGCCTTCCTTGTCCGCATCGAGAATGGCAACCAGCCCGCATTCGGGAATGTCGAGCCCCTCGCGCAGCAGGTTGATCCCGATCAATACGTCAAAGGCCCCAAGGCGCAGATCGCGCAGGATTTCGATCCGTTCGATGGTGTCGATATCGCTGTGCATATAGCGGACGCGAATGCCCTGTTCGTGCATGTATTCTGTCAGGTCTTCGGCCATGCGTTTGGTCAGCGTTGTACAAAGGGTGCGATAGCCGTCAGCGGCGACCTTGCGCACCTCATCCAGCAGATCATCAACCTGCATTTCAACGGGACGGATTTCGATCTGCGGATCGATCAGGCCGGTGGGGCGAATGATCTGTTCGGTAAAGACACCGCCGGATTGCTCGATCTCCCAAGCGGCGGGGGTGGCGGAAACGAACACCGACTGCGGGCGCATGGCGTCCCATTCCTCGAACTTGAGCGGACGGTTGTCCATACAGGAGGGCAGGCGGAAGCCGTGTTCGGCCAAGGTGAACTTGCGCCGGTAGTCGCCTTTGTACATGCCGCCGATTTGCGGCACCGACACGTGGGATTCATCCGCAAAGACAATCGCATTGTCGGGAATGAACTCAAACAGGGTGGGGGGCGGCTCGCCGGGGGCGCGGCCCGTCAGATAACGGGAATAGTTTTCGATGCCGTTGCAGACGCCGGTGGCTTCCAGCATCTCAAGGTCAAAGTTCGTGCGCTGCTCAAGTCGCTGTGCCTCTAGCAGCTTGCCATCGGCGACCAGTTGATCGAGCCGCATACGCAGTTCTTTCTTGATGCCGACCAGCGCCTGCGACATGGCGGGCTTTGGCGTCACATAGTGGCTGTTGGCATAGACCCTGATCTGTTCGAACGTATCGGTCTTTTCGCCGGTTAGCGGGTCAAACTCTGTGATGCTTTCCAGTTCTTCACCAAAGAAGGACAGCCGCCATGCGCGATCATCAAGGTGGGCGGGAAAGATCTCAAGGCTGTCGCCGCGCACCCGGAAAGAGCCGCGTACAAAGGCGGCATCGTTGCGTTTGTATTGTTGTGCGACCAGATCCGCGATCACCTGCCGCTGATCATAGGTGCCGCCGGTCTTGAGGTCCTGGGTCATCGCGCCGTAGGTTTCGACCGACCCGATACCGTAGATACAAGAGACCGAGGCGACGATGATCACATCGTCCCGTTCCAGCAGCGCGCGGGTGGCAGAGTGGCGCATGCGGTCGATCTGTTCGTTGATCTGTGATTCTTTTTCGATGAAGGTGTCAGAGCGGGCGACATAGGCCTCAGGCTGATAATAATCATAGAAACTGACAAAATACTCCACCGCATTGTCAGGGAAGAACCCTTTGAACTCCCCGTACAGCTGCGCGGCCAATGTCTTGTTCGGCGCAAGGATGATCGCGGGGCGCTGGGTTTCCTCAATCACCTTGGCAATGGTGAAGGTTTTGCCGGTGCCGGTTGCGCCCAGCAGCACCTGATCGCGGTCGCCATCGCGCACGCCTTGGCTTAGTTCCTTGATCGCGGTGGGTTGATCGCCAGCAGGTTCGAATTCGGTATGCAGAACAAAGGCTTTGCCGCCTTCAAGCTTGTCACGGTTGCGCACATCCGGGGCAGGCGCGGCCATCATCGGCAAGGTTTCAGAGCTGTCGTTATGGGCATAGGGCATCGGGCAAGGTCCTGCAAACTGTTGCCCACAAGGTGACCTTTTTCGCCGGTGGTTCAAGCCCGTATGCCTGCTTTACTGCCAGAAACTGACAGCAGGGGCGCTACTTCATCAAGCGTTTGCGGTTTGAGGTGACACGTTTGCTGACCGGGGCCATAGCCGCGGACATGATCTGATCGGGTCTGCGTCCTTCCATCATGGCCTTGGTTGCCGCAGCGTAAGCCTTGGCCATTGCCGGGCCTTTCTCATCGATCATACGTTCGTTTTCGCCCTTCTTTGCCGGGATCGCCCCGCTCATCCCCAGCAGGCGCAGGGCCATGACCGTCTGGGTTTCAGCCATCAATGTGGTCATCTTAAGCTGTAGGGAAAACAAATCACTGGGAAACATCTGGCAACTCCATGCTGGTAGAAGGACGCTAGTGCTGCGTTGCAGCAAAGGCAAGCGGCGCGTTAGGGACCTTGGTCGCATACTCTTGCTTTGAGGGGGCAGATGCCCGATAAGACCTCCAGCAAAACCAACGAGGCCAATATGCGCGCACGCATCTATCAACCTGCCCGGACGGCAATGTCGTCAGGCACCGCCAAGACCAACCACTGGGTGCTGGAGTTCGCCCCCAGCGAGGCCCGTGCGGTTGATCCCCTGATGGGGTGGACATCTTCCTCGGACACGCAATCGCAGGTTAAGCTGCAATTCGAGACCAAGGATGCCGCGGTTGAATACGCCCGTGAACATGGCATTGACGCGCAGGTGAAAGAGCCCAACAAGCGCAAACCGAACATCCGTCCTGGCGGTTACGGCGAGAATTTCGCCACCGGACGGCGCGGGGCCTGGACGCACTGAGGATATTGTAAATCGGGGTAAAGTTGTCTCGGAATCGGGGAAAAGATCCCGCGAAGATGAGCCTTAATCAACATATAGATACTTACTTCAATGCACTTAGCATATATTGATTTCGTCACATGTTTCAGCCAGACATGGTGCTCAATCAGATTAGATCCTGAGCATTTGATGTTCAGTAAGATTCCTCTGGATCTCGGCGGTCAGTTACCTCGGCAACATGACTGCGCCGTCGACACGTCCCATCTTCGAGAGACCATGTGTTGGTGAACCATCTATGACCGAATATATCATTCCGGTCGGAGTGCAGCTCTTTTCCACCGCCAATGACCCATATCGGAGCGAGCTTCTTTTTTGTCAAAAGGCGCATAAAGGCGTCCCTGTCGACGAGGCCAGCACTTGGTCCCTCGCTTGAGGCCGACGGGTCCTTGAAGACAATGCTACCGTTCATATCAGTATAAATCAGATCGCGCCCATCTTTGAGCGACATATTCAGGTCTCGCATCAGCCAAGGACAGGGTAAGATTACACTCAAATTCTGCACCAAGCTGAAGTTATACCCGCTTGCTTCTTGTCGCAGTTCAAAGGTCGGACAAGTTCCTTCCACGGGGGCGGTCACCCAATTTGGCGTAGGTTTGTCGATCCATTTCTGAGCCCACTCGGTTGTCCATTCTTCACCTTTGTCCACGCGCCATCCGAATTCACCGAGAAAGTCATCTGATGATGCTTCGTTCGTGAAGCCAAGGTCATGATCGGCTGACAGCATTTTACCTTCGAGATGCTTCAATGCCGCAGGAAGGTCGTTGTCTCTGACGACAAAGCAGGTCATCCGACGCCACGTTTGCATTCTGATATGAGCGGATTCCGCAGAGGCTCCTGTACTGTTGAATGTCATTGAGAACTGACCCGGTATTGTCACCGAGATTTGACCCGCCTTTATTGTTTATCAGCAGTTACGTTTTGGTCAATGTTGTGGCCTCCTTTGTGGTTTTCTTTGCTGCCG
>Ga0189291_100036_pt1 | contig 246267 bp, 235 predicted proteins | sample UW1redminimetaG_FD_130331 | JGI IMG/M metagenome (GOLD analysis project Ga0189291, IMG submission 130331) | Marine microbial communities from the Costa Rica Dome - UW179B-red mini metaG | ecosystem: Environmental > Aquatic > Marine > Oceanic > Photic zone | place: Costa Rica: the Eastern... | reverse complement strand
TAGCCAATCAAAGTTGAGCGCAGTCGCCAGACAGCTCAACGAACGACCTCGAAAAACGCTCGATTACGAAACACCTGCCGAGCGTTTCAAAGCATGTGTTGCAGCGATCAGTTGAATCCACCGGACGAAGCAGCCTATCAAATTCTCTCGTGGCAGTTTCCGTATCTTGCGTAACATAGCGAATGGGTGCAGGACATTGACATGGAAGAATTTGACGACAAGCAATCAAAAATTGAAGCACTGCGCCTACACTTCATGCCTCTAATTGGAGAGGAAATGTCAAGGTTTGAAACTGCACAGATAAAGTTGAATGGCGAATGGGTCCAATGGTTTGACCTGCCCATTAGGCTGTACTTCGGCCATGGTTTCCTAGTCTCAATAGCGTGGTCTCATTTCGATAAGCTTTGCATTTCCAATGATAAATCTCTAAATTTTCCAACAGAAGGTTCGGAAGTTCGATGGATCTCCAACAAGATTGATGTGATAAAGCCTGCACTTTCAGGTAAGTTGATATCCGTCAAACTTGGCCGCGGTGAGTTATGTATCGGAGACCATCATTTTGAGATATGGACTCGCATGCTTTTGGAACTAGACAACGGCTGGTTCGAAGTATTCAACAACTTTGATGAGAACGCATTCTGTTTTCATCTTGATAAACCCGACGGCGAATTTATTAGTTGTTGTTAAACGATGATAGGCCCTAACTAAATTGGCATGGCCTCAAAGCGGTCACTCACACACAAACAAAACGCGATTACCAGCACGTCGCTTTTTCTTTGTTGTGATATGGATTATCGCCGTCGCTAGCCCACGCGCTGACTTGCTTGCTGTATTATTCACTAACGAATATAGATGTTTGAAACGATCATCGCACATGACCGGATCAACTGTGAAACGTTTATTCTTCGCCCTCACCGGCATCCTGTTCCTTGCCATCACATCCGCCGCGCACGCCAGCGTTGCATGCTCTGCGATACCTAGCGCCGATGGCACAGATCGCATTTACCTTTATTACGATCCCAGTGACATATCCGAGATCATGCGGGAGATTTCACAGGACGACTTGGTGCTGTACCCTGATGCGGAGATGGCACCAAAGCAGGTCGAAGGCTGGGTGTGGATGCGGTATGATGACACGCAAGAGGATATTTGGCAGGGCGGGGTTTTCGGCTGGGTGAAGGTTGAAAACATCGCCGATTGTGGGTAAGTCCCCGCCCCTTGGCCCAGCAGTGCAATCACAAAAGCCTAAGGCCTTTCATTGCTGCGTTAAGCTGACCTGAGGCGCAATGATTGTGCTAATCTCTCCCCCAATATTAATCGCACTATAGATAGGTCGCGGCGGTCGGGCAGTATTTATGACATCACGACGCACCCAGTTTCGGTCTTCTAAAGAAATCAAAGAATGGGAGAGTGCGCGATCCGTGATCGTATTCAAGCTTCGGCGGATTTCACTGAACTGGCGTGGGGACTGAAGCGTCGTCAGGATTGGCAACGTCCATGTTTTGCGGATTAGAACTTGATCCTGTTCACTTGAAACGGATTGGATTTGGTGGGCAATTGGGGCCACGCTTTTTCCAAACTGGGTTAGGCGAAATTCTGGCCGTAATGGATGGCCGTGGCCCGGGTTTCGTTCGACAAGACCACATTCAATAAGATGATCCATGCTTTGCGCAAAGGCAGTCCGGCTGGCGCCGGTTGCAACAAGCAGCGGCGCCTGCCTCCCTGGCACTCCATTGTACATGCTTGAAAGTATGGGCAATGCCCATGCTCGAGATGTGATGTTGACAAAAGTTTTTATGTCCATAAAGTATAGTTAGTATATTTTGAATCAAAAGGGAATACCATGTCACTCATTTCGCTAAAAAATACCATCACAATCGCCATGTCAGTTAAGGACCGGCACGCCAGCGCCAAGTGGTACCAAGATATGCTAGGCTTTGAAACCATCTACCACGCAGATGAAGCAGGTTGGTCGGAAATTCAAACCAAAACAGAGGGTGTAACCCTTGGATTAGGCGAGCACACGCAACCTGTGCCAGGCAACTGCGTGCCTGTTTTCGGCATTGATGAACTGGACAGTGCGCGGCAAAAACTGGAACAGGCTGATGTGAAGTTTGATGGCGAAACAGATGTGGTTGAAGGCATGGTGAAGACCGCAACCTTTTACGACCCAGACGGCAACGCGCTAATGCTCGCTGAAGACCTAACTGAGGGAGGGTAATTATGCGCGGATTATTCAAAGTTTTGGCTATTTCGCTGGCGCTGAGCGGCAGTGCATTGGCCGAACCGTTTAAAGAAATGACCGTTGGCATTCCGGTGACTTCAATTGGGGAAGCTGAGACCTGGTATGTAAAGTTTTTGGGGGCGGACACAGAAATCATAAAGCCGTTTCCCGGCGTTATTGAACTCAAGGCTGCACCAAATGTCTGGTTGCAGCTCTACGAGGCCGAGGGCGAAGCCACATCAGGTGCGGTCATCAGGTTTTTGGTAGAAGATATGGCGCAGGCCCAAGCGGCGCGTGCTGAAGTTGGCATCAACACAGGCGAAGCCATTGTGGTGCCAGACGTGGTGACATATTCTGAGTTTGTTGACCCGTTCGGCAATGCGCTTGGCTTTTATGCTTTGCCTTAAGAAAGCAAAGTACTAAAATGAACGCGCCGCCATCGGCGCGTTCTTTTGTTCTGACAAAATTTGTTGCCGATTTTAGGACGAAGGCGCGACGGACAGACCTTTAACGTCGTGCTTTTTGATGAGTTTGGCAACAAATCCGCTTGCTTTCAATTCCTCAACCACCGCCCTAAGCCACAATGCGCCTGCGACATTCTTTTTTGGTGTGCCAACAGCTTGTTGAACCACACTAAACGACCCAGCCAATATCCGTGCGCCCTGCAATTGTTCCAAATCAGAAATCAATCGCGGTCTCAATCCAGCCAAAGCGTCTAGGTCTTTAGCAACAAAAACATCAAAGGATTCATCCAAACTATCGGTGCGGACAAGTTCAGCATGTTTGAGGTTGTTTTCAAGCCACAAGCCATAAGCGGCGCGCCCTTTGGTTGCAATTCTTTTGCCGGGCTGGTCCACTTCGCCAATGTCCCTTATCAGCGATCCAGCGGGCAATAAATATGTCGCCTCAATCTCGCAATAGGCAGCGCTAAAGGAAATGTTCTCTGCACGTTGCGGTTCGGCGCCAATATTGCCAATGTCCCATTCATCAAGCAACGCCGCATCGCCCAGTGTACCTGGATCAGGATAGGTCACATACTCAACATTAACGCCCAATCGACGGGCAATTTCCGCTGAGATGTCAGGGGAAACGCCGGTTGGTTCGTTGGTTGCGGTTTTGCCTGTTACCAACAAAAAGTTGCTTAGATTAATCCCCGCACGGAGCGTACCTTTTGGCGCAAGTTCAGCGATAACACTGGACGTGACTTTTGTATCTTTGATGGTGCACTCCGTCGCTTGCTGGCGCTGTTACCAGCGCTTTGCTTTTTCTTTGTCGTGATACGGGTTGTCGCCACCGCGTAGCCACATGCGGATGGGCACGCCGTCTAAGTTGAAGGCTTCGCGCAGGCCGTTGGTTAGGTAGCGTTCGTAGGATTTTGGCACCGCGTCTGGGCGCGATGAGAAGATGATGAAGCTTGGTGGCCGGGTTTTGGCTTGGGTCATATAACGGAAGCGCAAGCGGCGACCGGAGACGGCTGGGGGCGGATGGCTCTCGGTTTTTTCAATCAACCATCGATTCAAACGGGCGGTGGAAATCCTTGAATTCCAAGTCTTTTCGACCTTAAGCACCGATTCCATTAGGCGGTCGATGTTTTTGCCGCGCAGGCCCGAAAGGGTGACCAAGGGCACGCCTTTAAGTTGGGGCAAAAGGCGTTCGCAAGATTCTTGCATCTCTTTAAGATGCTCTTGCTTGTTTTTGACCAAGTCCCATTTGTTCAGGGCGATTACCAAAGCGCGGCCTTCGCGTTCCACAAGATCGGCAAGTTGCAAATCTTGTTTTTCAAACGGAACGGTTGCATCGAGCATCAACACCACCACTTCGGCATACTGAATAGAGCGCAGCGCATCGGCAACGGAAAGCTTCTCGAGCTTTTCTTGCACTTTGGCGCGCTTGCGAATACCCGCTGTGTCGACAAGGTTGATCACGCGACCTTGCCATTCCCACGGCACCATAATCGCGTCGCGGGTGATGCCCGCTTCTGGGCCAGTCAACACGCGCTCTTCGCCAACCATTTTGTTAATCAGGGTGGATTTGCCCGCATTCGGGCGGCCAACAATGGCAACGTTTAGGAAGCGGTTTGGATCGTAAGTGCCCTTGCCGTCTTCAACGCCTTTGCCATCTTCGTCCAGCTCCACGTTGACTTCTGGCATCATGGAGTCGTCGAGTTGGGCGACAGCCTTCTCAAACTCTTCTTTGCCTTCTTCAAGCACTTCCGCAGCCGCTTCAATCGCGGTGGCCACAATATGGTAAAGGTCTGCAAGGCCCAAGCCGTGCTCCGCGGACAAAGCAACCGGATCGCCAAAGCCAAGTTTATAGGCTTCAAACAAGCCAGCTTCTGCAGCGCGGCCTTCAACTTTGTTGGCCAGCAAGGTGACTTTTTTGTCGGCCTTGCGCAACAATTTGGCGAAATGCTCGTCCATTGGCGTCACGCCAGCGCGGGCATCAATCATCATCAGAATGATATCAGCTTCTTGGATGGCGGCTTCGGTTTGTTGGCGCATGCGGCCTTCAAGCGTGGCGTCATCCGCATCTTCATAACCGGCGGTATCAATCAGCGTGAATGTGAGGTCGCCAATGCGGCCCTCGCCTTCACGGCGGTCGCGGGTTACGCCTGGTGTATCGTCAACCAGCGCCAGCTTTTTGCCCACCAAGCGATTAAACAAGGTGGATTTGCCGACATTGGGACGCCCAACGATCGCAACAGAAACAGACATTTTTGGGCTCCAGTCAGGCGCGTCAGATTATTCTGACACTGCCTCGGCAGTTGGGCCAACGCCTTGCGCGGTGAGTTGGCCAAGATAAAGTGAAACACGCAAACCGAGGTCGCGCGATGTCAGTGGGTCAGCCGCGATTGCATCAAACAACACGCGTGCATCCACATAATTACCAGCTTTGTAATGGGCTAGGCCGATTGCCTCACGTGCAGCGTTGCGCATGGGGTGAGTTGGTTCTTGCATTTCGCCAACGCGCTGTGTGACCAACAAAGGATCGCCAGCATCCACCAACAAATAGGCAGCAAAGATGGCGGCAAGTTCACGAAGGCGAATATCGGATGATGTGGTCATCAAAGTGTCGTAAGCGGCAACAGCTTCTGTGGTTTTGCCCTCTTTTGCCAACAAAGCAGCAGAACGGAACTGAGCAAGCACAGGGTATTGGCCAGAACCAGAATTAATGACTTCTTGCAAAGCAGTTTGGCCAGCAGCGATGTCGCCACTTTCCACAACGTCTAATGCTGCGGTGAATTGTTCCGCGCCATTGTTTGCGGTGGATGTTTGCCACCAGCGCCAAGCTTCGTTGCCTGCAACAATGAGAATGATTACAACCGCAACGCCAATCACATATGGGCCAAACTGGCGCCATAACTTGTTCATGCGTTCATTGCGCAATTCTTCGTCTACTTCGCGGAAAACAGTATCAGTATCAGACATAGTTGAAGCTCTTTATTCGGGCATGTTCAGGTCGTGCACCATAGTGCGGGCTTTGGCAAAAAGCAATTTGAGAATGCGCCAAATCTGGCAATAACATCATGAAAGCACGCAGAATTTGCAATCGAAGTAAATGCTGGGCAAGATCGGCGCATGGATCAGCAGCAAATTCACCACTTCAAGGGCATTTTAGAGGCGCGTCAAAGCGAACTGAAACAGCTTAATTCATTGAGTTTAGAGGCACGGGACACAGTGGCTTTGGATCAGCAATCGGTTGGTCGACTATCGCGAATGGATGCGATGCAGGGGCAGGCTATGGCGCAAGCGCAAGAACGCCAGCGGACGCGAGAGTTGATGCGGATTGAGCAGGCCCTCACCCGCATTTTAAACGGTGAGTATGGATATTGCGAAGATTGTGGTGAGGATATAAATGAAAAACGGCTGGAGGTTGATCCAGCCGCTTTGTTTTGTCTTAAATGTGCACAAAGCAAAGAGCTTTGACTAAACGATGGGCGCAACGCCGATCAGCCATTCGTGCAGCCAAAACACGAATACAACATAAAGAACAGTGCCGCCAACAACTGCTTTGACGTCATTGATGACTGGCCCAGCAACTGGGGTCGGGTCGCCACGGCGCTTAACCACAATGCGGTTCCATACGCCCCACGCGAGGAACGATCCGAACAGGATCAGGGAAGCCATATCGCCATTAGCGAGCAGGTGCGCAAATGCCCAAATTTTAATCCCTGTGATCATTGGGTGCTTGAGCCAAGCTTTGATTTTGCCTGCCGGGGTGCTTGATGCAGCCAGAGCGACAAACGAAATCCACATCAGCGTAAGCGTAATGTGGCGCATAAAGGCTGGTGGTTCATAGATAAAGGCAGATTCGGGTCGTGCTTGAATGAAACCCCAAATGATGAGCGCTAGGCCAACAAAAATGGCTAACGCATATGGCCCCTTCCAAGCTTTTTCGCCACGCGCGGCAATTTGTTTTTCGCGCCAATCGGGCGCCACCATGCGTATTGAATGTACGCCCAGAAAAATGATAATGCCTGCAATAAGCCAGACCATGAATGTCCCCAATCCAATTTGTTTAAGTATTTGCTATTTAGGCAGGCTTTTGACGTTCGACAACCGCTTTAAGCATTTTTAGTTGCACACTATCGGCTTTTTTGATCACCATTTTGAGCAATGGTTGCAGCAGCACCATAAATCCCTTTGCCTCACTGGTTGCCTTGAGCGAAATGCGGGTTTTTTGGTCTTCTGCATCTATTTGATAGAGATAGGTTGCAGAAAAATTGCCGCGCGTGGAGCGATAAGCGATCAAAATCAGCGGCACATAATCAACGACAGGGGAAAACAGGTCTTTGCCACCTGCCCTGTAACATAAAGGGTTTTCTGGCGATGTATGTTCGCCGTTGGCGGTGTGCACATTTTGGATCGCGGGCATCCACAGAGCCATTTTTTGTGGATCTGTCAAATGCGCCCAAACCACGTGGACTGGAGCGTTGATTAATTCTTCTTCGGTGAATATTTCTGACATGCTTTCCCCCAATTAGCGCAATTATAGGATTATTCAAAATTAGGGGGCAGCGCAACTGTTCGGGGAGTGTTGGTGGTTTTGGAGGTGTAGCCTATGAACTAAACATCTGCTTTGAGCCCGACTCGGTCATTCGATTTTCAGACGTGATCAGAATTTCCGGCCAAAAGCTGACGGTCGGTGTGACGGTTGGGGTGACGGTTGGGGTGTCGACGTTGCAATTCGGAAGCAGACTTTCCTCGGTCCAGCTACACTGTCGAGGATAAAAGATTGTTGTTCGGACAATGTTGCTTAGACAACTCTAAACTGACAAGTTGCTGATCCGAATGGGGTTTAACAAAATAGGGGGATTCATGCGGCGCGTGTTTAACAGTTGGTCACTGCACCAGTTGGTCAATCATCATAAGTTTGTGGGATATCAATTGGTAGTATTTGTATGAGTGGGAACCAGATGTCGAGCATCATATTGGGAACTTTGCTCTGTTCACTATTTGCGCTTGCAGTTCTGTCTGCATTTTATGGCACTGGTTTAGACGAATTTGGCGCTCGCCATTTAGATTACATTTCTGTTACGGAGTTAGTATCTACACTATTATTGTTGTCGGCGTTTTCATTGCCTGCAGCTCTTCTATTTTCGTTTGCATTGCGGCGTATTTTTTACTTTTTGAATTGGAATTATTTTGGCATCAGTCCACATATAGTTCTGCTTTATGTGATTTTTCAGTATTCCTCGTATTTGTTTTCGACACCGCAAAATGCTCAAAGCTATTTCAACGCTACTCTGTCAGATGCTTTGGATGACAAGGATATGTTAGCTCAGCTAGGTTCCGTAAGCTGCCAGATCTTTTCGTCGAGAAAAAACAAGTCTTCATTACCATATGTGCGGGTTTTTGAATGTTCGGTAGAAACTCAATGTGGCAATCAGCTTTCCTACCGCTTCTTCCAGGACGCTATGCCTGACGGCGGTCTTCACCAGTACGAAGAGCCCATTCTGACCAACATTGCACAGGCGTGTCCTGTACTTATCGTAGATAAACACCGACGTGATGAAATCTTAGAAATAATCAGAAGGGACTCAGAATATTGAATACCAACATTCGAAAAAATTTTCTTGGCATGTCATTTGATCAACCAATACGTGATGTTTCACCATTTTATGCCCTCGAACATTGGAAAAATGGAGGATGACGATCAATGCACGCTAATCCAATCTGGTGGATGAAAAATGTGTCTGACTACAACGCATTTGGAACGGCTTAGGGCAGTTTGATGCCCCAATTACAAATGGCTGCTTTCCGACCATAATGTTAGCTGACAGCAAATCGTGTCTTAGTCACTTCGTCCACAAAGCTGACACTCGTAAGTGCGTCGCGACATGGTTGAATATTGCCTCTCAAATCGCCGCAATCAAAACCAAACAAAAAAGAAAAACGTGGAGCGATTGTCCGGCGTTCAAAACTCTAACAATGTAAGGCTATCAGCAGCCCTGCGCTAGGGCTCCTGTCGGTTCACAACATTTGGACACAACAAAACCTCATCCTGAGCTTGTCGAAGGATGCGTGCCCATCAACTCATGGTTCGACAAGCTCACCATGAGGGTGTGGGTGGGTCGCCTATACTGTTGTGATTGCAATAGTTACAGCCCGAATGACGCATTGTGCCATCTTCAGGCGCTCGTCGCTAGTGCCCGGCCCTACGCCGCGCTTCGCTGGCTTCGGGCGTTCGCTGGGAAAACAGGACGTTTAGTCCTGTTTTCTAATCCAGCTCACTCCCATTCAATCGTGCCCGGGGGTTTTGACGTTACGTCGTAAACCACGCGGTTGATGCCTTTGACTTCGTTGATAATGCGGGTGGCGGTGCGGCCTAGGAATTCCATATCGTAGTGATAGAAATCGGCGGTCATGCCATCGACAGAAGTCACGGCGCGCAATGCACACACGAACTCGTATGTGCGGCCATCGCCCATTACGCCAACGGTTTGAACCGGAAGCAGAACGGCGAAGGCTTGCCAGATTTTGTCATATTGGCCAGATTTGCGGATCTCATCGAGATAGATCGCATCGGCTTTGCGCAAAATGTCGGCTTTTTCTTTGTTCACGCCGCCGGGGCAACGAATGGCCAAGCCTGGTCCGGGGAACGGATGGCGGCCAACAAAGCTGTCGGGCAGACCAAGTTCACGGCCCAAAGCGCGCACTTCGTCTTTAAACAATTCGCGCAATGGCTCGACCAGTTTGAGGTCCATTTTTTCCGGCAAACCACCCACATTGTGGTGTGATTTGATGGTCACGCTTGGGCCGCCGGTGAAGGACACACTTTCAATCACGTCTGGATAAAGCGTGCCTTGGGCCAAGAATTTCGCGCCGCCAACTTTTTTTGCCTCTTTGTCGAATGTTTCGATGAACAAACGGCCAATGATTTTGCGCTTTTCTTCGGGGTCAGATTTTCCGTCCAATTCACCCAAAAACTCGTCGGCCGCGTCAACATGCACCAAAGGAATATTGTAGTGATCACGGAAAAGGGTCACCACTTCTTCGGCTTCGTTCATGCGCAAAAGACCATGGTCAACAAAGATACAGGTGAGTTGATCGCCAATGGCTTCATGGATCAACACTGCAGCAACAGATGAATCTACGCCACCTGAAAGGCCGCAAATGACTTTTTCATCACCAACTTGGTCGCGGATTTGCTGGATGGCTTGTTCGCGGTACGCGCCCATTGTCCAGTCGCCGGTGCAACCACAAATATCCATCACGAAGTTTTTGTAGAGCTGTGCGCCATTTGGGGTGTGGTGCACTTCTGGGTGAAACTGCACGGCCCACATGCGGCGCTCTTCGTTGGCAATAACGGCCAATGGTGCGCCAGATGATGTGGCAACAACTTCAAATCCTGTTGGGATTTTGGTGACGCGGTCACCATGGCTCATCCACACTTGCTGGGTGCTGCCAACGGCCCATTCGTCGCCAAAGATCGAACAAGGCTTGTCGATATTTAGGGTTGCACGACCATATTCTGCGTCGTGCCCTGCTTCAACATTGCCGTCTAGCGAAACACACAAGGCTTGCTGGCCATAGCAAATGCCAAGGATTGGCAGGTTTGCGTCGAGCAAAGATTGATCGATATGGGGCGCATGTTCATCCAACACGCTGGCGGGTCCGCCAGAAAGGATAATCCCACGCGGGTTCATGTCTTTGAGCGCAGCGGCCGCGCTCGAAAAGGGATGGATTTCGCAATAGACATTTAGTTCCCGCAAGCGCCGCGCAATAAGCTGGGTAACTTGGGATCCGAAGTCTACAATGAGGATGCTTTGGTGTTCTTTTGCTGTCATGGCGAGGCTTTACCGCCAAATGTTAGATTCCGCAATATGCAAATGGGATAAAATTGGGGCAAAAACCGCTTAAATGGCGCGTTTCGTCCTTATCTCTCGACAACATACGCCTTTGCTCACCTACCCACCTGTTTGTACATATAGGTTGTGGCGTGAAAGTCATCGCCAACAGCGTTCTTTGCATAGTTGGGAATAATGCCTGCTGTCTTGTAGCCGAGGGAGATGTAAAGCGGTTCTGCGTTGTCGCCCGTGCGGGTGTCTAAGGTGATTAGGCTGCATCCCAAGTGGATCGCATGTGCTTCAAGTTCGGCCATGATTTGGCGAGCGACGCCGCGACGACGGAAATCTGGATGGACCATCAATTTAGAAATCTCAGCGCGGTGGGGCTGATTGTTTGGCATGCCAACAATAAGTTGGCCAGTGCCTGCGAGCCTGCCCTCCTCAAGCGCGACAAACATAACCCGGTCACCTGAAAGTAGCTGTGGTTTGATGTTGTTTTGCCAGAATTCAGCAGCCGTTTGGGCAGATAGAGGCATAACAAAACCAACGGCACCATCAGCGGCGACCGTCTGCTGCAATGTTTGCACCAGTTCATCAAGATAGTGATCAATTTGTTCTGGGGTGATTTTTTCAAGGTGCATGTCGAAAGTCCTTAAATCAACACAAGCAGATAGGTGGCGTGGTTGGATGAATTGGTTTTGAAGCGAGAAGCGGCGTACAATTGGTAGCGCAGGCAATCACCTGCTTTGAGCAGAAATGTCTGGTCGCCAAGCTGCACTTCCAACTCGCCTTCTTGCATGATCAGGTGATGCTCTAGCCCAACTACTGAAGGTTGGTCATAGATAATTTCACGCCCCGGCCCCAAGCTACATCGAATCACCTCGCCTTTCAGGGCCATTGCAGGCGGTGAAACGTTCGTGCGGGTGAAACCACTGTTCCTATCGCGCCAAATGGGTTGATCATGTTCACACACCAAAGGTTCAAACTGATCTTCAACCATCGCCATAAGGCGCGACATCGACAATCCATATGCAGCGCAAAGTTTACCCAACACTTCAGCTGTGGGGCTGACTTCTGCCTTTTCAAGCCGCGACAAAGATGCTCGGCTGACGCCGCTGCGGGTGGCCAAATCGTCAAGCGAATAGCCATTATCTTGTCGCAATTGTTTGATACGTTGCGATAATCGAGTGGAAAGATCAGACACTTAGAATCTCATATTTAAGATTTATTCTCACATATGAGATAATTCATTTACCTAGCTGGGTCAATAGTCCCAGTGTTTTCACACGCATAGCTGCCCTGCGCGAATAGTGCTTGACTTCGCAACCCAGTTTCGACAATAAAGCGCCACCTTGAATTCGACCGTTGTTGGTCGATGCGTCGACTAGCGGCATGTGCCGTTTTGCAAGTTCGATCAATGATGATCAAATGCAATGTAGTAGGCGTCAAAAAATTTGGAAAGATGCCTCCTTTGACATTTGATATGTTCGGTTTTAGCCAGCCGATCCTAAACTGCTTGGCTGACTTAAATTACTCAGAACCAACTCCTATTCAGTCTCAAGCGATCCCTGCGGCGCTTGAAGGTCGGGACATTGTTGGTCTTGCGCAAACTGGTACCGGTAAAACCGCTGCCTTCACTTTGCCCACCATTTCTCGTCTTGCTGAGAACATTCCAGCGACGAAAAAACGCAAAATCCGCGCCCTAATCGTTTCACCTACTCGCGAACTTGCGGCGCAAATCCACGACACAATCAAACGCTTTACACCAAAAGTGCCATTGCGTTCTGCCATTATTGTTGGTGGTGTTTCTTACCACAAACAAAAGCATTCTCTTCAACATGGCGTTGACATTCTTGTTGGCACGCCGGGCCGTTTGATCGACATGATCGATCAAGGTTTTGTTGATTTGACTGCTGTTGAAACAGTTATTTTGGACGAAGCTGACCAAATGCTTGATATTGGCTTTTTGCCAGCGATCAAAACCATTTTGGAGCTTTTGCCAAAAGAACGTCAGACCATGCTTTTCTCGGCTACTATGCCGAAAGAAATTCGCAAGCTGACAACTTCGCACCTGAAAAACCCACTTGAGATTTCTGTTATTCCAGAGAAGCGCACAGCTGACCGGATTGAACAAAAAGTTATCTCGATTGGCCAAAAAGCCAAAATGGAAGCCATCAGTGACTTGTTGCTTGAGTATGAAGGTGAGCAAATCATCGTCTTCACACGCACAAAACATGGTGCTGACAAGGTGCAAAAGCGTTTGACGGTGTCAGACATTCGCGCATCTGCCATTCACGGCAACAAATCACACAACCAACGCGAACGCGCCCTCAACTCTTTCCGTCGTGGCAACACACGGGTTTTGGTTGCAACCGACATTGCTGCTCGCGGCATTGACGTTCCAGGCGTTGGCTTGGTTGTAAACTACGACATGCCAGAAGTTGCTGAAAGCTATGTTCACCGTATTGGCCGTACGGCCCGTGCTGGCGAAAGTGGCGTTGCGATTTCATTGGTTTCAACCGAAGAACTTGGCCTGTTGGGTGATGTGCAGCGCATGCTGAACATTACAATTCCAGCGACAGATTCAAGCGGTGAAGTTGTTGAGTTGGACATTCCACGCTCAACTGGCAAAAAACAGCCGTTCCGTCGTCGTTCTGGCGGTGGTGGCGGTGCTGGTGGCGGTCAACGTCGTCCACGCGGTTCAGATGGCAACCATCGCAAAGGCAATGGCGGCGCAAAAGCTGGCAAGCCTGAGGGTCGTGGTGGCGAGCGTTCAGAAGCGAAACGTGGTGATAAGCCATTCGCACGCAAGCCAAGCCGTGATGGCCAAAAACGCAATGGCCCTCCAGGTGGCAAACGCCGCGCTGCTGGCGCTGGCGGCCCAGGTGGCGGCAACCGCTCACGCGGACCAAAAGTTGCTTAAGGCAGTTTGAGTAGAGAATTTAGGAAGGCCGGTGAAATTCACCGGCCTTTTTTGTTGGTGCAAACGTCTGTTTTGAGTCCAATGCGGTCTTCCAGACTTGGTTACAATGCTGTTTCAAAATGCACCTTTTAAAAACCTCAAGCTGTGCGCCTCATTTTGGCGTTGGTTGGTCCATTCTGTTGTGCTATCGAATCTTCCCAAATGATACTCTTTTGATTTTGGCATGTTTACATTGCGGGTTCCTAATTCCCAATTGGGAGATATGTGAAGTTCTCATGTTCCTCGATAGATTGAAAATACTTTTGGTACTTGAAAAAGAATTGAGTGTTGCAGTGATGAAGGGCAGAGTGTGATGCGAGCAGTGTCTAAATGGTTCATGGCATCTGCTTTTATCGCTTATGCCTATCTGCTTTTTGTAGTTCTGAGTAACCCGTTCTCAACGATAGAGAAATTGACTAGTTCAGAATTTGGATGGCTTTTTCTAATACATCAAAGTGCAATTGATAGCGCTATTGCGGGGCGTTTTAAGCCAGTGGAAGTGGAACTTACCGCGTTGAAGCTTTTTGGTTTAGCTTTCTATGTACCATTTACGCTTGTTTTGGTGGTAATGTGGAGATTACGAGCTAGGTTGTTTTTCATAGAATCGATACCCAAAGATTTAGGGCGGGTTGCTCTGTTTGTCGTCGTTTCATTTTCGCTTTCTTTCACGACACTATTGAACCCCTCGTTTGCATTGTTTGGCATTGGCGGCATCGAATCTGGGCCAAAACCATGGGGGTTGCCAATGTTCTTGGTGCTGACGTTTTTTGCAGGGTATATGCAAATAATGGCAGTAGAATTTGTTATCAGATATTTGGAAATGAATAGAACTGAACTATAGGCTCTCGTTGTGACTTTTGGGGGATGCCGATGTTTGTAGTCGCTCACTTCATAAGCTGAGCGCAGCATGGTCTAAAGGCTCTAAATCTTGCTGAAACGCTGGTCCACCAAATAACGCCATACGTCCAACGGCCACCCACCTTAGTAATTAAGGACTATTCGTGTACCGGTCGCTTTGTCCGCACACCAGACATTGCCAACTCCAAAGTCACTCACCAAATGCATCCATTTATTATGTGTTCTCAGCCTAACTCCGTCGCCTTAGGCAATTCATCAAACTTCGCAACTGCCTTCTTCAACGCAGCATAGCACTTTTCATCAATCGCACAGCCCACCATATCGTCCATGATGGCCATGGCTTTTTCGACGGGCATGGCGGCGCGGTATGGGCGGTCGGCGGTTAGGGCATCGAAGATGTCGGCGACGGTGACGATGCGGGTTTCTAGGTCGATTTGGTCGCCTTTTAGGCCGTCTGGGTAGCCTTTGCCGTCTAGGCGTTCGTGGTGGCCGCCTGCCACATGCACAAAGTCGCCAAAGGCGGCGATGTTGGACAGGATTTGGCGGGAATAGACAGGGTGTTTTTTGATGGCGGCGAATTCTAGGTCGTCTAGTTTTCCCGGTTTGTCGAGCACGGCATTGCTGACCCCCAGTTTGCCAATGTCATGCAAAAGCGCAGCGCGGCGCAACCATCTGCGGTGGCTTTCGGACAGGCCCAACTGCTCGGCGATTAAATCTGCAAAGATGGTGACGCGGTCTGAATGGCCAGCGGTAAACGGGCTTTTGGAATCGACCACTTGAGCGAAGCCTTTGGCGATGTCGTCTAAATAGTCTTCATCGGCCAAACGATGTTCTTGGGTTGGCTCATATTGCACAATATCTTGTGGCAAGTTTGGGTCTGCGAGGGTTTGCCAAAACGCGTCCTGCTTTGCGACGCACAAAAATGCTTTGACAAGATTTGGGGCAAACCAAGTGCCGCTGCGCGATTGAATGGCTTTTATGGCGGTTTCTTTGCCCTCACCCAAAAAGAAGACATCAACAACTTGGCTCATGAGCGCAATTTGGGAAAATGTTGGGATGGCTTTGCCCTCAAGCTTTTCAGGCTGCCCTGTGCCGTCCCAATGTTCATCCAAATTCAAAATGGTGTCGGCCACCCGTTCTGAAAAATGCATTTGGCGGGCAATTTCTGCACCGCGCTGGCAACGGGTTTCCATCAATTCCCGCGACAATTCTCCGCCATTGCGCAAAGTGGAGAGGATGGAGCGAAACTTTTCGGCCATGGTGGCCTGCATACCTGAATGGGTGATGACGAAATTGAGAACCTGAGGCAGACTGCCATCTAGTTTTTTGAATTGGTTCTTAAACACCAGATCGTCGGTGATATAATGGGCGCAAATGCGGGCGGCATTGCTGGAACAGCCAAGATCTTTGAGCAGAATTGCATAGTAGAGATCTGACAATTCATCTTGGCGTAAGTTCAAAAACTTGCCGATGGAAAGCCCCACCCAGCAGGATCTGGCGGCGTGGCCTTTTGGCTGGCCTTCGGTAATATCCAACGCTTGGCTTAGAGCCGCGATCAGTTCGGCAAGCCGAACTTGATTTTGTGGTTTTGGCTCTAGAACTGCGGACATATTTTACACCGACAAAAGGGGAATATCCCCCATTGTCGTGCTTTGACGTTAAAAACAGCTAAATGCTTAGCTTGTGCGCTGCAACACAGAGAAGAAGAACCCGTCTGTATTGGTAGATGCTGGGGTCAGCGTGACCGATTTAAGATCGCTCGACCATGGCATTGGCTTGTCAAACCCATAAAGGTCTTGCCAAACTTCACCTGCAGAAAGCAGTTCAAAATTTGGGTTCTCATCCATGAAGGCGTAAATTTGGCCTTCGTTTTCTTCTGGGAAGATCGAACAAGTAATATAGACCAAAAAGCCGCCAACTTTTACAAATGGCACGGCTTGAGACAAGACTTCTTCTTGCTCTTGCAAACGTTGTTCCATCAATTGACGGGTCAGGCGCCATTTTGCGTCTGGGCGACGACGCCATGTGCCTGAACCTGTGCACGGCGCATCCAACACCACGCGGTCCATTGCGCCGATTAGATCTGTCAGCGGGTCTTTGTGGTGCGGTTGGCGAACTTGCACATTGTGCAAGCCTGAACGTTTGATGCGGTCCCAGATCGGTGCAAGGCGGTTCTTTTCGCTATCATAGGCAAAAAGCTGGCCTTTGTTTTCCATCATCGCGCCCATGGCCAATGATTTGCCGCCAGCGCCTGCGCATAGATCGAGCACTTTTTCGCCCGGACGTGCGTAAATCAGTTCAGAGACAATTTGGCTGCCCTCGTCTTGAATTTCAAAACGTCCTTTTTTGAACGCTTCTTCGGCCTGCACGTTTGGGGTGCGTGAATCGCGGGTGCCTGCTTCAATACGAATGCCATTGGTGGCGATGTTGGTTGCTTTGGCATTGGTGTGGCTAAGGGCTTTAAGCACCTTCTCACGGGTGGATTTTATGCTGTTAACGCGCATATCCAGCGGCGGGCGCTGGGCAAGGGCTGCACCTTCCTTGATCCATTCATCATCAAAATTGCTTTCAAACGAACTTTGCGTCCATTCGGGCACGTCGGCTTGCACATGTTCGGGCGCATCCACCAGCGCATTATCGCGGGTGATTGTCTCGATTTCTTTTTCAGATAACACTTCTGGTGCAAACTTATCGTCGGCGAAGCTGGCATTTAGCGCTTCTGGGTTTTCGCCCCACTCTTTGACCAAAGTGGTGAAGGCCAAGCTGCGCGCACTTTCAGATCGGGCGATGTGCGCGTATGAAAGTTTTTTGCGCAATGCGTCATAAACGATATTGCCAATGGCGGCGCGGTCGCCCGACCCGGCAAAGCGGTGCGATAGGCCCCAGTCTTTGAGCGCATCGCCTACGGGGCGCTTGCGCTTTTCGATATCCGCCAAAACTTCAATAGCGGCATTCAGCCGACCGGGTAAACGCATGTGCGCCTCACAAAATTAGAGTTTGAATGGCAAAGCCCAGCCACATTGTAGCGAGGAGCACCATGCCAGTCACAAATGCAAAGAACCGCCGATAGACGCGGTTCTTTGTGATGTGGATCGCCGTATGTATATATCGGCTTATGACAAAAAGCACTGCAAGAATTGCCAACCACATTTTTACTTGTTCTGTGGCCAGTGCAACGCCCGCCAATGCAAAGAACAACATGGGCAACTGGAACTGATTGGCAAAATTGTTCGCTGCCAATTTGGCCTTTAGTGGCCATGCTTGCCCATCAATCGCTATGTCTGCAATTTTGATTTGATCCGTAAAAACCAAAGGCAGACGGCGGCGGCCCAATATCAACAGCACACCAAAGATCAAAAAGACCTGTGCAAACACCGCCACCAGCAATAGTTTTTCAGCAGAAATCATTTCGTTTATCGACCGCCACGATAGTTCGGGCTTTCGCGCGTGATCGAAACGTCATGCACATGGCTTTCGCTTAGGGCAGCGCCCGAGATTTTGACAAACTCCGCATTTGCTGCAAAGTCGACCAAGTTGGCCGCACCTGTGTAGCCCATTGATGCGCGAAGTCCGCCAGCCAATTGGTGCAATACTGCGCCTGCTGGCCCTTTGTATGGCACTTGGCCTTCGATGCCTTCAGGCACCAATTTCATGGAATCGCTGACATCTTGTTGGAAGTAGCGGTCGGCAGATCCGCGGGCCATTGCGCCAACAGATCCCATGCCACGATATGATTTATATGAGCGGCCTTGGTAAAGGTATACCTCGCCCGGGCTTTCGTCAGTTCCCGCTAAAAGTGAGCCGACCATGGCGCAATTTGCACCGCCTGCCAATGCTTTAGCCAAATCGCCTGAGAATTTGATTCCGCCATCAGCGATAATTGGAATACCGTCTTTTGATGCTTCTTCGGCACACCCCATAACAGCTGCAAGTTGGGGCACGCCTACCCCAGCGATAATTCGTGTGGTGCAAATTGAACCTGGGCCAATGCCAACCTTGATGGCATCCGCGCCTGCATCAATCAGTGCGCGCGTAGCGGCTGCGGTTGCAACATTGCCTGCGACGATGCGGACTTTTGAGTTTTCTTTTTTCAACCGGGTGACGATTTTTGCCACTTCCACATTGTGGCCGTGGGCGGTGTCGATTACCAACAAATCAACTTCAGCGTCGATTAGTTGCAAGCAACGCTCGTAACCTTTGTCACCAACGGTTGAGGCGGCGGCGCAGCGCAAGCGGCCCTTGCTGTCTTTGATAGCGTTTGGGTGCAGTTGGGCTTTTTCGATGTCTTTAACCGTGATCAATCCAACACAATTATAAGCATCGTCAACAACCAGCAGTTTTTCGATGCGGTTGGCGTGGAGCAAATGCTTTGCTTCTTCCTGAGTGGCACCGTCGCGCACGGTGATCAGGTTTTCCCTGGTCATTAGTTCCGAAACAGGTTGCTTCGGGTTTTGCGCAAAGCGCACATCGCGGTGGGTCAAAATGCCGATCAGCTTACCAACCACGCGACCGCCCGAATTGCCGTTTTCAACAACTGGGACACCAGAAATATTGCGGCTCTCCATGATGCTCAATGCATCTGCCAATGTGGCTTTGGGGCCGATGGTGATCGGGTTAACGACCATGCCGCTCTCAAAGTGTTTAACTTGCTTGACCTGTTCGGCTTGCTGTTCTGGCGTTAGGTTACGATGAATAACCCCCATACCACCCGCTTGTGCCATCGCAATGGCCATTTTTGCTTCGGTGACCGTGTCCATCGCTGAGGACAGAATAGGCAAGTTCAGCTCAATGTCTTTGGTGACCTTGGTTTTAAGATCTGTGTCGGCAGGCATTACGCTTGATTGTGCTGGTTGCAGCAAAACGTCGTCGAACGTTAATGCGGTATCACCGGTTGCTGTAGAAATGATTTTTGCCACGGGCGTGACCCTCCGTCTAAAGACACGAATTTGGGGTATACGTGAGACTGGTGGAGAGTGTCGCCACCATTCTACTGGTTGGCGAGGGTCATTAACATGGCCTCAACCTTTTGCATAGAGGCCTATTACACAAAAATTGTACGACAATTGCATCACATGAAGTGTCATGCGACAGTGTTGGTCCAACCACTGAGTCTTTAGGTTATTATGTCAAACCGTATTACACCGCTAATATTGGCGGTGGCACTTTTCATGGAAATGATGGATTCCACTGTGATATCTACGTCCCTGCCCGCCATTGCTGCCGACATTGGCACTGAGCCAATTTCGCTCAAACTCGCTCTGGCGGCATATCTTGTGGCCCTGGCGATTTTTATTCCGATTAGTGGTTGGATGGCAGACAGATATGGCGCGCGAAACGTATTCCGCAGCGCGATTGTGGTGTTTATGATTGGCTCGGTCGCTTGCGCGTTTGCCGACTCGCTGTTCACATTCGTGTTGGCGCGCTTTCTGCAAGGGGTTGGTGGGTCGATGATGACGCCGCTGTCTCGGCTCATTCTTATTCGCAACACGCCGAAAAAAGACCTAATCAATGCTTGGGCGTGGCTGACCATGCCAGCGCTCTTCGGCCCGCTTGCCGGCCCACCAGTCGGCGGTTTCCTGACCACTTATTTCTCGTGGCATTGGATTTTTTACATCAATATCCCCATCGGGATTATCGGCATCATTCTTGCCAGCAAGTATCTAAGTGGCACTGGACACCGTGAGCGACGCAAGCTCGACTGGATTGGCTTTCTGCTCACGGGCAGTTGTTTTTCTGGGCTAATTTTTGGCCTATCGGTGGTCAGTTTGCCGGCGTTGCCGCCAGCGTTCGGTGCTTCGGTGGCACTGGCTGGTTTGATCTGCGGAATCCTCTATGTCTTTCATGCAAGGCGTGTTGAAAACCCTGTCCTTGATCTCGAAGTGTTTGAGGAACCCATCTTCCGCACCGCGACGAATGCAGGCTTTATCTTTCGCATCTCAATCGGCGGTGTGCCGTTTCTGTTTCCGCTAATGTTGCAAATCGGGTTTGGCTATTCACCATTTGAATCGGGCATGATTTCGTTTATCGGGGCCGCTGGCGCAATTGCGATGAAGTTCTTCTTAAAACCCGCCCTAAACATGTTCGGTTTTAGGTCTCTGCTGATCACTGGCGTGTGCGTTTCTGCCGTTTTGACCGTTGGCCAAGGGCTGTTTAATTCCCAGACCCCAATTTGGATCATGATGTCGCTGTTGTTGTTCATGGGCTTTTTCCGCTCCATGTACTTTACGTCGCTCAACACGCTCACCTTCACGCAGACGCCCACACAGGATACAGGTTCAGCGACTGTCATCAGTTCAGTATCAATTCAATTGGCATTTGCTTTTGGGGTGGCGCTAACCGCCCTCTTGCTTGAAGGCATCGCCTTTGTGCGCGGTGTTGAAGTTGGTGTGCCGGAAATGCAGATCGTATTCTTCATTCTTGCATCGATCACCGTGGTGTCGCTGCTGCCGCTGTTCAAGCTTTCCAAACAAGTTGGTGACGACGTGTCTGGACACGTCGTCAAAACGCCGCCGCAGCCGCCAACCTAACCTTTAAAGCCTTTGGCGATCAGGTAAGTTTCTGCACTGTCCTGACGTGATGCAGGTGGTTTGGCGTGGAATGTGGATTTGAAGTTTTTCTTTAACTCGCCCAGCAGTTCATGCTCGGTGCCACCCTGAAAAACTTTCGCCACGAATGTGCCGCCGGGATTTAGAATGCGGGTCGCAAAATCTGCTGCCAGCTCCACAAGCGCCATAATACGAATGTGGTCAGTTGGGCGGTGGCCGGTTGTTGGCGCTGCCATGTCCGAAAGAACCAAATCAACTTTGTTACCCCCAAGTGCGGAAATCAAAGCATCTGGCGCGTCATCGTCGTTGAAGTCTTTTTGCAAAAAGATCACGCCGGGCAACTCGCCCATCTCTAGATAATCAATGCCCACAACTTTTGGATCTTCTGGGTGCACACCCAAAATCTCAGTACAAACTTCGCACCAACCACCAGGGGCACAGCCCAAATCAACCACCCGCATTCCGGGGCGGATTAGGTTGTGCTTCGCGTTTAGCTCAATAATTTTATAGGCCGCGCGAGAGCGCCGCCCTTCAAGCTTGGCCTTTTGCACATAAGGGTCGTTCAATTGACGTTTCAGCCAATTGGTCGACGAAGTGGTGCGCCCTTTGGCAGTTTTGACGCGTGTGCTCATGCCGCGCGCGCTTGGTTTGCGCTTGGCTTTTACGCCAGCTTCCTCGTCGCGCGCCGTTTTGCGCTGCTTGGCATCGCGTCGTTCGGCCTGCGCATTCATTTTGGCTTTTTTTACGCCGCCAGCTTTGGTGCCTAGGCGTTTGGTGCCTTTGACTTTGACTTTCTCCTTCATGAGACAGTCCTTTGGTTGGTGTTCTGCTGGAGTGGTTTAGGTTTGCGGCGGCGACGTTGCGCGCCAGCACTTGGCTTTGACCATACCCGATCTTGCGCCATGAGTGAAATCAATATGCCTTCACGCAGCCCCCGATCCGCTACGCGAATGCGATCACAGGGCCATTCACGCCTGATTGCCTCAAAAATTGCGCAGCCGGGCAGCACCAAATCTGCACGGTCGCGACCAATGCATGGGTTTGCTTTGCGGCGCTCATAATCCATGTTGATGAGCACCCGCATGGTGTCTTCAACTTGATCTGTGCGCATCCACAACCCGTCAACTTTTGAACGATCATAACGATCAAGACCAAGATGCAAGCCCGCAAGAGTGGTCACGGTACCCGATGTGCCAACCAAATGCATTGGGTGTTCTGCAAGGGTTTGTTTGAGCTTTTCACGGCCCCTAAACTTCTTCAAATGGCTAGCAACATAGTCGACCATGTCTTCAAAGCTTTGTGGGGTAACATTGACCCCGTCAAACTTTTCCGCGATCGAAACCACCCCGACCGGAAGTGACTGCCATGAACGTATGGATGACGCCATTTTGCCAGGACTTTTGGGGCGGCCGCCGCGAAAATCTAGCCATGCAAGCTCTGAAGACCCGCCGCCGATATCGAAAACAATCGCACCAGCAACACCGGGCTCAACCAGGTCGGCGCACCCCGTAACAGCAAGCTGTGCCTCAGTTTGACGATCGACAACTTCCAACACAATGCCAGTTTCGCGTTCAATACGTGCTAAAAAGAATTCAGCGTTTTCAGCCGACCGGCATGCTTCTGTCGCGATTAACCTGAATTTTGAAACCTTTTGATTTTCAATTTTGAGTTTGCAGGCCAACAAAGCCTCAATGGTGCGGTCCATCGCATCATCAGATAAACGACCGGTGGTGGTTAGCCCCTCGCCAAGCCTTACGATTCGCGAAAATCCATCGACAACTTTGAATCCGCTAGACGTTGGTCGCGCCAGCAGAAGTCGGCAATTGTTTGTGCCAAGATCTAGCGCCCCATAAAGCTGAGCTTCTGGGTGAATATGGGCACCATTACTATTGGACTTCGTGTTTCGCTTGCGCGCCCGCTTTTTGTTGGCACCTTGCAAATTTGCAGCGTTCTTGGGCGCATTCGATCCATCCGACTTGGTAGTTGGACGGTTTTCGGGCGACAGCGAACTCTGCTTTTCAGCACCAATTGCGGGCCGATTGTCATCGACCACATTTTGCTCCGTTGCCTACGTCGCATGCCGCAGTTGGGCGCGCCGAAGGGCATTTTGTTTACATGTTGGGAGTGATGATAATTCAATCCAGACCAATGCGCAATTGAACAATCAAATGATCCGAAGATACTCATTTATTCCATCGCTGACCATTTGCATGACAAAAGTCCTTCAACATGTTGAGAAAAAAGGATAAAAATCTCGGCAAAAAAAGTTTGATAGGTCACGAAAATTAAAGGATTTGACTACTAAAATGTAGGCAGTGGATATTTTTTACATACAATGTTTGATAGGTAATGTTTATGTTTGGCCGTCTTTTAAATACTATTAGTTCAGAACGGCAGCTTTCAGCCGTCATTCGTGCACATCTTGTTGACGGCCTTTTCCATCCTTTTGCATCTTTCGTTACCGGCGTCGTTATCGGCGTGGCAATAACCACATTAATGTGGTTTTTCACAGAGGATATGGTGCTACGTGACATGAGCACGGCCCTTGCGGTTATTGCCCTAATTCGCTTCGGGATCGGCCTGTTATACATTAAGCGCAACAAGCCTGTGGGGATTGAAGATTCGGGCAAATGGGAAGTTGCATTTTTCTTGGGCGCTGCTGCATTTGCGCTGTGCCTGGGTCTTCTCACATTTTACGCATTGTTGCGAGTTGGCGACTTTGAAGTTCATCTGATCCTGTCCGTAACATGCGCGGGTTACGGCACCAGCATTGCCGCCCGCAATGCCGGACGACCATTGATGGCCTTGGGCCAACTGTACCTAACCACGATCCCCATGTGGATCGGGTTGATCATGCAGACCCAGTATACGCCGCTAATTGCAAGTTTCGGCTGGAGTGGCCTTATTCTGTTCACATTGGGCATTAGCGACATCACGCTGGCCATGCGAAAAACGATTATCGACGCGCTTGAACACAAGCAAAGAAATGGTGAACTCGCCGCTTCGTTTAAGGAACAAGCTGAACGTTTTGACGCGGCCTTGACCAACATGTCACACGGCTTGTGCATGTTTGATCAAGACAAAAAGCTAGTTGTTTGGAACGAGAAAGCTGCAGGTATTATTGGTGCAGAACAGTCTCTTTTTCAATACGGCACGACGATGGAAAAAATCATCGCGGCTTTCCATCCGGATGACCATTCGAAGATCACAAATACAATCGAAAATGACGAACGTAATGAATGGGCTGAGACAGCGAAACTTAGCGATGGCCGTTTTGTTTCCGCTTCCACTAGGACCATGGAAAACGGCAATATTGTTATAGTTTTTGCCGATATTACCGAGAAAGAAAAAGCAGAAGCACGCATCAGAAATCTAGCTTGGGTCGACCAGCTGACAGGCTTGATGAACCGCGTTTCAGTGCATGAAGCATTTGTTCAAAAACTCGAAGCAATGAGCGAAGCCTCAGAGCTTGCGGTTCATTACATCGATCTGGATCATTTCAAGAGTGTAAACGATACGTTGGGGCACCCGATCGGGGATATGCTTTTGAAACAGGTTGCTGATCGCATTTGCGATGTTTGCCTGGATGAAGGTGACGTTGCCCGCATGGCTGGTGACGAATTCTTGGTGCTGCAAAAGCTCTCTGCTCAAGCGCGTTCGCCTCGCGACCTCGCCCAACAAATTGTGGATGCCCTGCGCCAACCGTTCAATGTGAACTCACATTTTATTCAAATCGGTGCGTCTGTTGGTATTGTGATCGCGCCCAAAGACGGCAGCGACGCCGACCTGCTTCTAAAACGGGCAGACATGGCGCTTTACGCTGCAAAAAAAGCAGGCCGCAACAAATTCGCTTATTTCGAAGCGCAAATGGACCAACGTATGCAACAGATGCGCGCGTTGGAGCTGGACATTAAACAGGCGCTAGATAAGAACCAGTTTAAACTTGCCTTCCAGCCGATCGTCAGCGCCGAGGATCGTAGCGTTGCGAGCTTTGAGTGTTTGGTGCGTTGGACACACCCAACCAACGGCAAAATAACGCCAGCAATGTTTATTCCAGCAGCAGAAGAAACTGGACAGATTATGGAAATTGGCCGCTGGGTCACGCGCGAGGCAATCAAGACTGCTGCTGCCTGGCCGGTTCGCACCCAGATTTCGGTGAACTTTTCTGCGGTACAGTTCCAAGATTCACGGTTTTCAGACTTTTTGCGACGTCAACTAAAACGGTACAACTTTCCAGCCGAAATGCTCGAACTAGAGATTACAGAGACTGCATTTATTGTGGACATGGAAAACAGCCTCAAACAATTGCAGCAACTCAAAGATTTGGGCGTAAAGATTTCGCTTGATGACTTTGGCACCGGCTTTTCATCACTTAGCCAATTGCAGCGCTTTTCATTCAACAAAATCAAAATTGACGGCAGTTTCGTACGCGATTTGGAAACGAATCCAAGTTCTGCCGCCGTGGCAACTGCCGTCGCAGAAATTGGCAAAGCACTCAACATTACCGTTGTTGCCGAATGTGTGGAAACACAAGCCCAATTAGACTTCTTGAAGTCAGTCGGCGTGACCCACATTCAAGGCTATTTCACAGGCAGACCAATGGATGCAGAGGCGGCTGAAGCACTTTTGACGAAAGACGCGCCAGCCATCAGTGAGGTGGGCTAAGCCCACCAAAACATTCACGCTGTCTTGGATTGCGCGTTCACAAGCCGGTGCATAATTTTAAGCTCTTTTGGGGTAATCTCCATAGCTGCATCGACCCAAAGTTTCACAATATCCTCCAGTTCGTTGAACGACAGACGATTGGCCCGCTTTGTTGCTAGATGGTAACTACAGGCCGCGTTGTGTCTAGGTTCGGTTCGGCTGATGAACTTTTTAATGTCTTTCACCCCTTCCCCGGGTTCAGACAAGATATGAACAACACCCATCTCATAGAGTTCTTCTGCGGTCATGGTTTGGCCGGTGCGTACAAGCTGCTCAGCTTTGGAGAAGCCAAGCTTTCGCCCTAAAAGCGTTAGTCCGCCCATTCCAGGAAACAATCCAAACAAATGCTCCGGAAAACCAAACTTGGTGCCCTTCTCTGCGCAGATCACGTCAAATGAGAGCAGAGACTCAAAGCCACCCCCTAAAGCGTCACCTTGCACTAGTGCGATGGAAATAACTTTGTTAAAGGTGATTTGCCACGTACGGTAAAGAATTTGCACGCTCGATAGGCCATAACTAAACAACCCCTCTCTATCCTTCCGGGCGATGCACTGTGAAAAGTGATCCAAGTCGCCGCCAAGACAAAAGTAGTCTGGATGTCGAGATCCGAGCACCAAGAACTTAAAATAGTCCGGCTGTTCTTGTTTGAAGCGTGTGATGTTGTTGTGCATCTGTTGGAAGTCATCCAACAGGTTTGGATTAAATGCAGCCCGCCCATCAAACTTCATGAAGGACCAGACGGTTGCGTTGGATATGTCGAAATTGCTTTCGATTTGATCCAGATTCCCCCAGAAGCGATCTGGGGCCCTTGGGCGGTTAAATGGCAGGTCAGATTGGGGCAGGAGTTTGAACGCTAACTCCTCCTGACCAACCGACCGATTCAATACAGCGAGGTTTTTGGTCATATGAACACTTTAAAATACACTAAAATATAGTTAAATTAAACGACATCCGGCACAAAATTGCAAATGTGTTCGTCGGAAAAACAGACTTTTTTTGGTTCCCGACGCGTTGAATTGGGAAGCAGGTTTTCTTTGAATTGAAAACTAGGATTTCCCTCAAATGTTTGATATTAAACAACAATGAGAAACCTACCAATCCTTTATAGCTTCCGTAGATGCCCGTACGCAATGCGTGCTAGATTGGCGATTGCCTCTGCCGGTATGCATTGCGCATTGCGCGAGATTTTGTTGCGAAACAAGCCTGAACACATGCTTCAGATATCCCCAAAAGGCACCGTTCCTGTCCTAGAATTGACCGATGGTGCCGTAGTTGACGAAAGTGTGAACATCGCTATTTGGGCATTAAAGGAGCATGATCCAGAGCATTTACTAAACCCAATTGGCGCAAGTGAAGCCGAAATGCTTGCGCTCATTTCGACTATGGATAACAGCTTCAAACCACTCCTAGATCGCTACAAGTATCGGTTTCATGCGGAACCAGACGCAGCGAAATCTGCGCGTGATGATGCAACGTTTTTTCTAAGGGAACTTAATGAGCGACTGGAGGGTCAAAATTTTCTGTTTGGCGATAGAATCAGCTTCGCCGATCTGTGTATTCTGCCTTTTGTGCGCCAATTTGCGCATGTTGATAAAGACTGGTTTTGGGCACAAGATTTTGCAAGCGTCATCGCTTGGTTGGACGCGTTTTTAGATTCAGATCGGTTCGCGGCAATTATGCAGAAGTTTGCAGTTTGGCAACCTGGGGACGAACTTAGCGTTTTCCCACCTGCTTTGATTTCAGATTAGGCTTTTGCTTGCAGGGGTGGACAATTCACCTTAAAGCAAGAACAAGTAGATTTTGAGGTGGCAAATTGATGAATTCACCTGCGCATCCCGCGGAACTCGCAGCTCCGCTTGTCGAAGGTGCAGTGCGCCAAGCATTGCTGGAAGATTTGGGCATGGCGGGCGATGTCACTACTCAAGCCACCTTATCAAAAGAAGCAGTTGCTGTTGCCGTCATGAACGTGCGCGAAGCAGGCATAATTTGTGGCATTGACGTTGCCCGCGAGGCTTTTCGCCAAGTGGACGCCAATCTAAAGTTTGAAGCTCTGATTGCGGACGGTGACTTGGTCGCAGCGGGGGATAATATCGCCCGCATTTCCGGCAGTGCTCGCCACATTATGTCTGGCGAGCGGGTTGCGTTAAACTTTATGTGCCACATGAGCGGCATCGCCAGTTACACGCGCGTTTTCACCAATGAGGTAGATGGTACCGGCGCAAAGATTTGCTGCACGCGCAAAACTACGCCTGGCTTACGCGCGTTTGAAAAATATGCGGTGAAGTGTGGCGGCGGATCAAACCACCGATTTGGGCTAGATGATGCTATTTTGATAAAAGATAACCACATTGCGGTGGCAGGCGGTGTTGCGCAAGCTGTGCACGCGGCACGCGCTTTTGCTGGTCACTTGATGTCAATTGAAGTTGAAGTAGACGACCTTGAGCAATTTGCGGAAGCGCTTGATGCTGGGGCAACTGCGGTTCTTTTGGACAATATGCCACCCAAAATGTTGCGCGAAGCGGTTCAGCTAAACAAAGGCCGTGCACGCCTAGAAGCGTCAGGCGGCGTTGACATTCATACCGTACGCAAAATCGCAGAGAGTGGCGTGGAATTCATTTCCACCAGCAAGATAACAATGGCTGCAATGCCGCTTGATATCGGCCTCGATATTCAAATCGATAGCTAACCGAACGGAAATTGCGGTGATCAATAGTTTAACAGAACTGATGCTTGGTGCTGCCCGAAAAGCAGGCGAAGAGATCATGCGCCATTATAATGAGTGTGTGGACATTGAACGCAAAGGTGATGGCTCCCCAGTTACCATCGCCGATCAAAACGCCGAAGACATCATTATCGAGGCACTCGCCGCCACTGGCATTCCCCTTTTGGGCGAAGAGAGCGTTGCAGCTGGGCAAATCCCGGCGTTGGGCGATCGTTTCTTTGTGGTTGACCCGTTGGACGGCACCAAAGAATTCATCAAACGCAACGGTGAATTCACTGTCAATATTGCTCTGGTCGAAAATGGCGTGCCTATTGCGGGTGTTGTGACCGCCCCTGCCCTTGGCCTGGAGTTCGTGGCTGATGAGAATGGCGCGTTCTCTGTTGCTATTGGCAACGGTGGCCGTGCCGTGTTTACGACTTTGAGCACGGACCCCCAGGGCCCGCGCAAGATTGTTGCAAGCCGCTCTCACGGCCATGCGGCGTTGGCTGCATTGTGTAGCGAACTTGAAATTGTTGAAGATATTAGCGTGGGCTCTTCACTTAAACTTTGTTTGGTCGCACGTGGGGACGCATTGCTATATCCGCGTTTCACGCCGACATGTGAGTGGGACATTGCCGCCGGACAAGCCATTTTGCTGAGAGCGGGTGGCGTTGTGTTAAAACTTGACGGAACACCGCTTAATTACGGCAAAAGCGACGTGGATTTTTACAATCCCTACTTTGTTGCCGCAGCAGACACCCAAATCGCCAAAGAAGCAGCAAAACTTATGGGTCAACTTGTCCAATAGTTAAACATTTCCCGACATAATTGGCCGCATTCATTAACCGCTCGCAAAGTTTTGTGCGTGTTGGCGCACAATAATGCGAAAAGACTCTTGTTCTTAACACTCTCAACCCTATATAGGTTCGATATATATCGAACGAGCATGAGACATGAATGTAAGAACAGTATGCCTTGCGATCCTCACCCAAGGGGAAACGACAGGCTATGAGATCAGGAAACGCTCTACTGAGGGTGATTTTTCCTATTTTTTGGAAGCCAGTTTTGGTTCGATCTATCCTGCACTTTCCAAATTGGAGGAAGACGGATATGTGACCAGCCGCGTGCAAGCCCAAGAGGGAAAGCCAGCGAAACGGGTTTATGCCATCACCCATTTGGGGCGCGAGAGCTTCATCAACTCCTTGTTTAATGATCTGAATGAGGATGTATTTCGTTCCGAATTCATGCTGTTTTTGCGGTTCGCTGAAGAATTACCACGTGACCTGGTTGAAAAACGGATTTTAGAACGTATCTCAAAGGTCGACGAAGAAATTGCGTCAATTGAGGAGATGGGGGCTGATCTGGAGGCTAAAGCAGATCGCTGGGTATTGGAATATGGACTAACGTGCATGCGCCATGCCAAGAACTATCTCATTGAACATAAAGATGAAATTATCGCATTGGCGCAGTCAAGTGACACTGCGGCCAAAGCGGCCGAATAGGGAATTACTAAATGCGCTTTTTATTGTCATATGGCGTGGCGTTTCTTTTGATCGTTGGCATTGGGGTTTGGATGGCGTCCGGTACGCTTGTTCAAGGTGGCCAAGGTGAAGGAAATGGCGAACGTGCCATCTTGGACGTGCTGGAACTGCCTGAAGACAGCGGTATTCGCGGAGCATTAGAGCAAATCGGGCTGGTAACTCCAGTCGATCCGACAATTGAGACAGCCGAAATTGAGGAGCCAGAAGCTGAAGCAGAAGTGCTTCAATCTGTGCGCACCCAGGCTTTCATGGCTCAAGACCTTCCGCTCACCGTTTCATTGCGCGGCAACACTAAAGCCAGCGCAACCGTGCCTATAAGATCTGAAACAACCGGCATCCTGAAAACACGCCATGTGAACAAAGGTGATCATGTAAAAGCCGGTGATCTCTTGTGTGAGATTGATCAAGGCACACGAAAAGCGCAGTTGGCGCAGGCTGATGCCTCTTTGGCCAAAGCAGAACTCGATTATACTTCAAACAAGACTCTTAGAGAAAAAGGTCTTTCACCGGCAAACTCGGGTCGACAGTTTGAGGCTGCACTTGAAGCGGCCCGCGCCGCGTTGGATGGCGCACAGGCGGAACTTGAACGCACCGTAATTTATTCTGAAGTTGCGGGCATCGTGCAAGACCCAATTGCTCAACCAGGCGATATGCTGAGCGCAGGTACTGCCTGTGTTACTCTGGTTCAGCTGAACCCAATTCTATTCGCTGGCGACATTCCCGAGGCGCGTATCAACGCGGCCGCAATTGGATTGCCGGTGACCGTCAAAACAATCACTGGACAAGAAGTGATTGGCACATTGAGCTATGTTTCGCCAACCTCCAATACCGCCACACGGGCGTTCCCTGTCGAGGTAAGAATACCAAACGATGATTATTCAATTCGTGCTGGGCTGACCGCGGAAGCGACTGCAGTTTTGGGCACAACAAAGGCACACCTCGTGCCTCAATCAGTACTTACTTTGGACAGTGAAGGTACAATAGGCGTTCGCGCTGTATTGGACGGCACAGTCATGTTCCACGCCGTGCAGATTGTGCGTGACACAACAGAGGGTATTTGGGTGACCGGCCTTCCCGAAAATGTGGAAATTATCACATTCGGGCAGGAATATGTAATCGCTGGACAAAAGGTCGTTGCTGACAACCAAAGCGACGAGAAAACATCATGATTGGTGCACTAGAAAACATACTAAGACGGCCAAAATCCGTCATAACGATTATGATCGTGCTGCTGTTGGCGGGTATTTCTGCCTACATTTCGTTGCCCAAAGAAGGGCAACCAGCCATTGATATTCCCTACCTGTACGTCTCTGTCTCGCAGACAGGTGTTTCTCCTGGCGATGCGGAACGTTTGCTTGCCCGCCCTATGGAAACAGAATTGCGCAACCTTGATGGATTGAAGGCCATGACCTCGACTTCATCAACAGGCCATGCGTCGATTTTCCTGGAATTTGATATCAACTTCGACAAAGATCAGGCCATTACGGATGTGCGCGAAAAGGTTGATCGCGCAAAATCGCAATTGCCAGATGATGCGAATGAGCCAACGGTCAACGAAGTCTCGATCAGCGACTTCCCGACCGTAACGGTAGCGCTATATGGCGACGTTCCAGAGCGTGCTCTGTCTCAAACCGCACGCAAGTTGCAAGACCAACTTGAAGGCATTTCTTCCGTACGCACTGTCGACATGTCGGGCAACCGAGAAGAAGTTCTGGACGTGATTGTCGACTTGAACAAACTTGAGTCATATAATTTGACCACAAACCAATTGTTTGACGCACTTGCGCGCAACAACTTGGTGGTACCCGCAGGCACTTTAGATACTGGCCAAGGCAAATTTGCGGTTGAGGTTCCAGGGCTGATTGAAAGCGCTTCAGACGTATACAATTTGCCGTTAAAAACTGACGGCAGCTCAAATGTAACATTTGGCGACGTGGCAACGATTCAGCGCACATTTAAAGACGCTAATACCTACACGCGAGTGAACGGTCAACCAGCGGTCATTCTTGGTGTATTCAAGCGTTTGGGCTCAAACGTTATTGAAATGTCAGATAGTGTTCGCAAACTGGTCGAAGAAACATCATCTGAACGCAACTCGTCAATCAAGACCAGCGTGATGATTGACCAAGCCAAGCCGGCTGAAGACATGTTGGGCTCTTTGCAATCTGCTGTTTTGACCGCGGTTGCGCTTGTGATGATCGTTACCATCGCGATGCTAGGCATTCGCCCTGCGCTCATGATCGGCTTTGCCATTCCGACGTCATTTATGATGGCCTTCTTCTTCCTTCAGCTTATCGGCATGACCGTGAATATGATGATCATGTTCGGTCTGGTTTTGACCGTGGGGATGCTGGTGGATGGTGCCATTGTTATTGTGGAATATGCCGACCGAAAAATCTCAGAAGGCATGGAGCGGCAAGAGGCGTTTATTCGCGCGGCAAAATTGATGTTCTGGCCAATCGTTTCTTCGACTGGCACCACACTTGCTGCTTTCTTGCCGATGCTGTTGTGGCCGGGAATCATTGGCAAATTCATGAGCTATTTGCCCATCATGGTAATCATCACTCTGATCGCTTCTTTGATCACTGCGATGGTCTTCCTGCCTGTTATGGGCGGATTGTTGGCGCGCAAAAATGTCAGTGAGAAAGAAAAACTTGCTGCCCAAGCTTTGTCTGGCCGCGACAATTTCGATCCGAAATCTGTGCCGGGCCTCACTGGTGGCTATGTGCGTTTCTTGAACGCCATTATTCGCCGCCCTACTATGGTTCTCGTTGTCGGAATTAGCATGATTGTTGGGATATTCATGTACTTTGGTGCGAACAGCACCGGCGTTGAAGCATTCCCTTCAATTGAGCCAGAATATGCAACTGTAGCCGTTACTGGCCGCGGCAACTATTCACCTGTTGAGATCCGTGATCTGCTAATCGAAGTTGAAACCGAAGTGCTCAAAGTTACAGGCATCAAGGAAGTTGTGATGAATTTTGGCAGCACTGGTGCCGTTTCATCGCCTCCTCCTGATACACTTGGCAATTTGCAACTTGAGTTTGAACCATTTTCAGATCGTCGCTATGCAACGGAAATCTTTGCGGACATTCGCGAGAACATAAAAGACATCAAAGGTGTCGGCGTTGAACTGCTGGAAGCTGAAGAAGGCCCTCCAACTGGTAAAGATCTGAGCATGCGGGTGACCGCCCAGTCATATGACGACTTGGCACCAACCGTTGCGAAAATCCGCGACTATGTGGAAAATGATCTTGGCAACATGATCGAGATCGAAGATGGTCGTCCTCTACCCGGCATTGATTGGAAAATCAATGTGAACCGCGAAACCGCGGCATTGTATGGCATTGGTGTTCGTGACCTTAGCCCATATATACAGCTGGTGACGTCCGGCGTCGCAATTGGCACTTATCGTCCTGATGATGCGATTGACGAACTTGATATTCGTGTTCGCTTGCCAAAGGATCAGCGCAGCTTTGAAGCGCTGGATTCATTGCGCATCATCACCAATGCAGGCTTGGTTCCTGTGTCGAACTTCATCACCCGTGAAGCGGTGCCAAAAGTGGCCGCAATTTCAAGACGTGACTCGCAGTACACAATGGGTATTCGCGCCAACGTTTCGGGTGAAAAAGAAGACGGTACGCCGGTCATGGCGGCCGACAAGGTTGAAGAGCTTAAAACCTGGATCAGTGCACAGACTTGGCCCGATGGCGTTGAGTTTGAATATGCTGGTGCGGATGAACAGACCAACGAAACCAACGCATTTATGATGCAGGCTGGTGGCGCTGCGATGTTCTTGATGTTCTTGATCTTGCTGACGCAGTTCAACAGCTTTTACCAAGTGGCCATCACCCTTTCGACTGTGGTGATGTCTGTTGCTGGTGTGTTGCTGGGCATGCTGATTACGGGGCAAGCGTTCTCCGCCATTATGACAGGTGTAGGTATTGTTTCACTTGCCGGGATTGTGGTGAACAACTCAATTGTGTTGATCGATACCTACAATCGGTTCCGACATGAAGGTGCAGACCCGATAACCGCATCTTTGATGACAGCATCACAGCGGTTGCGTCCCGTGCTATTGACCACAATAACAACGGTGTTTGGCCTTATCCCCATGGCGCTTGGCATCACCTTGGACTTCTTTGGACAATCCATCGTTATTGGTGATCCTTCAGGAGCTTGGTGGATCCAATTGGCAACGGCTGTTATTTCGGGCCTTACCTTCTCAACTCTTTTGACGTTGATTATGGTGCCTGTGCTTTTGGTTGCACCATCGATTTGGAAGGATCAATTGATCTGGCTTTGGCATACGATCACCTATCCAACCAGAGCATTTATTGCCTGGCGTCAATCTGGACAGTCAGCAACTGCCACACAGGAAGATGGGCCGAGCACTGATCAGCCTGTAACTGCAGAAATACCTGCGGGCACAGACAGCTCTAGGGCCTACATGACCAGTGGGTTGATAACCGAAGAACGTGATGGCGTGACCATAGTGTCGCGACCAACGCCGGCGGCAGCTGAATAGGCACTGCTGACAATATGAAGTGAATATGGGCGTGGCATGAAAGTGCCGCGCCCATTTTGTTTCTAACTTTGTATGTGCAGGAGTAGGTTTGAGGTGCCATGCCCAAGCTGGAGTTGGGGTAGATGGCAAGGCACAGGCGTGCACTTAAGGTGGATATGCTGTCGGTTAAGGGGTTTTGTTTAGAAGCACGGCCCTTGCCAGCATTGGCAGCTAATATGCGCCACAGCGAACCGTGGGTTGCTGTCGCACTTTGTTTATTGGGAGCATTCTGGCCATCAACTCTTGATGAATTGCAGAATGGACGAACTTTGGTCGTCTTTTTTGAGGATGTTCGGCGCGGTCGTAACCGCGCCGAACATTAGACAGAACTGTTTATTCTGTGGTCTCTTTTGAAGTGTTTTTGATCAAGAAACCCTCAGTGTCGGTTTCTCTTGCAATGCGCAGTTTCTCACCAGCTTCATCAACTTCGCGCTGACGGTTCCACATTTGGGCATAAAGACCATCTTGGGCCAGAAGGCTTTCGTGATTACCGCGCTCTGCGATTTCCCCTGCCCGCAGCACGATGATCTCATCTGCATTGATGACGGTGGACAGACGGTGTGCGATGACCAAGGTAGTGCGGTTTTGCGAAACATGATCTAGCGCGGATTGGATCTCACGCTCGGTCTGTGTATCCAGCGCAGATGTTGCCTCATCCAAGATCAGGATCGGTGGGCTTTTCAGAATAGTGCGAGCAATCGCAACACGCTGTTTTTCACCGCCTGAAAGTTTTAGCCCACGCTCACCCACAGGGGTGTCGTAACCTTGGGGCAAGCTGGCAATAAAGTCAGAGATTTGCGCCAATCGCGCCGCTTCATGCACTTCTTCGTCAGTTGCATCAGGACGACCATAACGAATATTGTAAGCGATCGTGTCGTTAAACAAAACCGTGTCCTGAGGCACCATGCCCACTGCAGCGCGCAGTGATTTTTGAGTGATGTCGCGAACGTCTTGGCCATCAATTTCAACGCTGCCCTCAATCGCATCATAGAAGCGATAGATCAGGCGCGAAATTGTCGATTTGCCAGCACCCGAAGGGCCAACAACGGCGATCGTTTGCCCGGCAAGCACTTCAAAGCTCACGCCTTTTAGGATTTCACGATCAGGATCATAGTGAAATTTGACGTCGTTGAATTTGAGAACCGGGCCTTTGATATCCAAAGGTTTGGCATCGGGTTTGTCCTTGATTTCCGCGTCCTTGTCGAGCAGTTCGAACATGTTCTCAATATCTGTTAGCCCTTGACGGATTTCACGATAAACAAAGCCGATGAAATTCAACGGACGATAGATCTGCATCATGTACATGTTGATCAAAACGAAATCACCAACAGTAATAGCGCCCGAAAGTACGCTATTGACGGACATGATGGAGATCACAATCATCCCCAGCCAAAAGATGACCGCTTGACCAAAGTTCAGAAAGCCAAGCGATGTCCACATGCGAATGGCCGCGCCCTCGTAGACCGCCATGGATTTATCAAAGCGGTTTGCTTCCATCTCTTCATTGCCAAAATATTTGACCGTTTCAAAGTTAAGCAAGCTATCGATGGCTTTTGAGTTTGCGTCTGTATCGCTATCATTCATCTTGCGGCGAATGCCGATCCGCCAGTTGCTGGCCTTCACGGTGAAATAGATATATCCAACAACAGTGAGCACCAAAACGGCCAGATATGGCAGGCCGAACCGCCAAACAAAGATCGTTGAAATAATGACGAATTGCACCAAAGTTGGTGCCGTGTTGAGCATAGTGAAACGCACAATGGTTTCGATGCCCTTGGTGCCCCGCTCAATAACCCTTGAGAGACCGCCAGTGCGCCGCTGCAAGTGATAACGCAAGGACAAGGCGTGCAGGTGCACAAATGTACGGCGCGCGAGCTGACGCACCGCATTTTGCCCAACAGAGGCAAAAAGCACGTCGCGCAATTGCATGAACAAGCTTTCAACGATGTTACCGATGCCGTAGGCAATGACAAAGGCAACCGCTAACGTGACACCCATCATTTTGGCTTGCTCAACGCCGCTGCCAATTTCTAAGGAATCGATGACTTGGCTATAAAAATATGGTGCCGATGTTGAGGCAGCCATTGCGGCCAGCAAAGACACAATGGCCAGCAACACCCGGAGTTTTAGATCAGGGCGATCTGCAGGCCACATGTAGGGCCAAAGGTTTTTAAGCGTTGTGAATGTTGAACCTTCTTCAGCGCTCACGGTTTGTTTTTTTGTGGCAGGTTGACCTGCAGGCGCTCGGGCCATGTATTACTCCGATTTTTGTAGGATTGACTTCGCCGCAAGGGGGGCTACGGCGCGCTCAAAAAGAGCATGAACCGCAATCACACGCTCGTGGCATATGCTATAGCAGTTCTTAGTGCCCTGACCTTTTCGCTCAATCAGCCCTGCTTCGAGCAGGACTTTTAGGTGTTGAGAAACGGTGGACTGGGCAAGTTCAACACAAGACATCACATCACCGCAACACGGCGTACTGATATCAGATAAGTAACGCAAAATTGCCAGTCGCGCCGGATGTGAGAGGGCGCGCATGGCTTTGGCAAGTTGCTGGTCGTCGGGCGAAATATCTTTCATCGTATTTTTACGATAAAGCAACTCCGCCCGGCTTTCAAGCTCTATTCTTCGCCAGGCAATTCAAAAACCTGCCCCGGAAAAATCATATGCGGGTTGGCAATGGTATTGGCATTTGCTTCGTAGATGGTGGTGTATTTCACCCCACTACCATATACGCGTCTCGCAATGGTCCACAGGTTGTCACCCTTGCGAATAATTGCTTTGCCCGAGACAAAGCGTTGGCTATCGCCCTCGCCCACTGCAACCGCGGTGATGGTCGCAACTTGCGTTTCGGGTGAAGCTTGCGCTGCATCTTCTGATTCAACCGTTGGCGCAGCTTGTGTCGTTTCTGCAACCTCAACTGTCGGTGCAGGCTCAGGCTCTGCCTGCGCGACTTCGACCTGTTCGATAACCGGCTGATCTTCTTCAACCTCAGCTGCGACTTCTACAGACGTTTCAACCGCTGGCTCTGGCTCGGTTTGAACGGTTGGCGCAGTTTGTGCCGCTGTCTGAACTGGAGGTTCAGAAACTGCCACTTCTTCTTCAACAGCATCCGCCGCAGCTTCTTCTGCTGGCATAGGTTCAGGCGTTGCAGCAGGTTCCGCAGTTTGTGTAACCTCTGCCACTTGAACCGCTTCTTCCGCTTGTGGCGTTGCTTCAAGAGCAACTTCTGCAGTGCTGGTTGCTTGTGCTACCTCAACTTGCTCTGCTGCGGGAGCGGGCTGTTCTTCAATCGGCGTTGTTTCTTGCGCAACAACTGGCGTCTCCACAACAGGCTCGGGCACTTGTGCAAAATTCTCGACAACAAAATTGACTTCGGTTCGTGCTGTCACTTGCGATGTGTCCGCCACCAGCATGTCAGCACGCACACGCTGAGACTGCTTGGTCAACACGTTCTGTGTTTCAACAAGCCATCGACCATCCGCAACAACTGCATCAGCAATATACTGGTTGTCCACGTAAAGCCGCATAATGGCCCCATCAGGGCCAGCACCAGCGATAAAGTTCATGGTGCCGTCTATTTCAATCGCATCGATTGTTGGCTGAACAAATCTCTCTATGGCTTCAATTGCGATTTTCGCCGCTTCTGCGGTCGCAATTTCTTGTGCTGTTGGCTCGACTTCAATTTGCGTTGGCGCGGCAATTTCTGCTTGTTGAGTTTCTGCCTCTGCCACAACGATTGGGGCAGCTTCATTTACTTGCTCAGCAGGAGCGTCTTGTGTCGAAAGCGCATCAGCGACCTGTTCGGACACAGCTTCAGCAGTTTCTTCTACTGTCGCTGCTGTTTCCGATACGGCTGCCTCGATCTCATCCGCTGTTTCGCTAATTGCAGTCGCAACTCGCGCTGGCGTTTCCAACGTTGTTGGTTGCTCCACATTTTCTGCAGTTTCTACCGCCGCAACTTCTTCCTCCACAGCGTCTTCCACTTCAGCTGGTTCTACGTCCATAGCTGCAACTTCGGTATTTTGTGAATCATTTGAATCAGTTGCAGCAGGCTGCTCGGGTTCTGATTCAGCAACTTCAGGCGTTGATTCAACTGGTGCTTGCGCAACCTCAACAATTGTTGGTTTCAATCCTTGTATGACAGAAGAGGCTTCGCCAGGCGCAGACGCAATCACAATTGGCTCTTGGTCGCGCCCAGGATGGATCAGCACAATTTCGGATTTAGCCGCCTGGGTGAAATTACCTTGTGCGTCTTGCGCTTCAACGGTGATCTCCACGCCTCCAGTTGGCAGCGGATTTTCAGGAACGAACACCCATTCACCGGAACTTTCAGGTTTGGTTTTACCCAAAATCTTGCCGTCCGACTTCACAACCACAGTGGCGCCAACGGCTGCTGTGCCCACAATAACCACACTTCCATCAGCTGCTGCACGCGCGATGGTGAAGTCTGGAACAATGGCAGCAGGCTCTATTGCCGCTGGTTCGGGCACGGCTTCTTCGGTTGCAACAGGTGCATCAGTTGCTGGCGGTGTTTCTTCGCTGTTGGCAACTTGTGTTTTCACAGTGTCGCCAGCGTTGCTCACTTTGGAGCTTTCGCTATCTGTATTGAATATCTGTCCAACAACGCAACTCAAGAACGGTTGGTCCGCATTCCGTGAACACGATGAAATGGCAGGAGCGGCAACCACCCCTGTTACAACTGCTGCGGTTGCAGCGGCAAAGCCTAATGCAACAAACAGATTGGAATTTGAAGTCGATTCAGCCAGGGTTGCCTCCCATTTATTTTGCTTTGCCGACCGTATTTGAGCTGGACTACCCTCTATCCGGCTCGGTCTTTAGCAATTTATACGTAACAGACTCATACAGCGCCTCGAACGAAGCATCAATGATGTTTGCAGAAACGCCAACTGTAAACCATCTTTCGCCCGATTTATCCCTTGATTCTACCAGCACACGGGTTACCGCGCCCGTGCCACCGTTTAAGATACGCACCTTAAAATCTACCAACTCAAGGTCGTCGATCCGATCAGAGTATTTGCCCAAATCTTTGCGCATCGCCAAATCAAGCGCGTTGACAGGCCCATTGCCCTCGGCAACGGACATCAAAATCTCTCCATCCACTTCTAGTTTCACCACCGCCTCTGACATGGTGACCATCTCACCACGCGCATTGAAGCGACGTTCAACCGAGGTTCGAAAACTATCAACGCGAAAATATTCTGGCACATCGCCAAGTGCCTTGTGGGCAAGCAAAGCAAATGACGCGTCAGCCCCATCATAGGAATAGCCGCGCGCTTCGCGTTCTTTGACGACGCGCAAAAGGCCGTCAAGCCGTGGGTCGTTTTTCTCTACTGTGATGCCAAACTTTGCCAGCACCGTCAAAAGGTTAGATTTACCAGCTTGCTGCGACACCATCACATTGCGTTGGTTGCCTACTATTTCAGGTTCAACGTGCTCGTAACAAGAGGGATCTTTTTGCAACGCAGATGCGTGAATGCCCGCCTTTGTGGCGAATGCCGATGCGCCAACATAAGGTGCCTGACGGGCTGGCGCGCGATTTAGCAGTTCGTCGAACCCACGGGAAACCGCAGTTAATCCTCGCAATTGCGCATCTGATGCACCGATTTCAATAGTTGATGCGAACGGCTCTTTTAGTGCCAGTGTTGGAATTAAAGAGATCAGGTTTGCGTTGCCGCACCTCTCACCAATGCCGTTCAATGTACCTTGCACATGGCGCACGCCTGCACGTACAGCGGCGAGTGTATTTGCGACGGCTTGTTCAGTATCGTTGTGGGCGTGAATGCCAAGATTTGCGCCCGGAACAAGTTCCTTCACTGCGAGCACAATGTCGTGCACTTCGCTGGGCATGGTGCCCCCGTTTGTGTCACATAACACAACCCAACGCGCGCCCGCTTCATATGCCGCTTTCGCGCAGCTCAGGGCATATTCTGGATTGGCTTTGTAGCCATCGAAAAAATGCTCGCAATCGACGATGGTTTCGCGGCCCGTTTCAGCGGACGCACGCACAGACGCATCAATGGATTGAAGGTTTTCATCCAAGCTGATGCCCATGGCCAATTTGATTTGACGGTCCCAAGCTTTGGCAACAAAACAAATGGCTTCTGCTTCGCTTTGCAACAGACCTTGCAACCCGGGATCGTTACCAACCGAGCGCCCTGCCCGTTTGGTCATGCCAAAGGCTGTAAAGGTGGCGTTTTTGGTGCGCTTTTTGGCAAAGAATTCCGTATCGACCACATTGGCGCCAGGGTAACCGCCTTCAATATAATCAATGCCCATATTGTCCAACAATTTGGCAATCGTAATTTTGTCTTCAACCGAAAACTCGATGCCAGCGGTTTGCGCACCGTCGCGCAAGGTTGTGTCAAACAGATAAAGGCGTTCTTTGGTCATGTTTACTCTTCGGGCCAAGACTTGGTGTCGTGATCGGGGTGTTGGAAGTTTTTGAGTGAGGCTTGCTGCTGAGCAAAGTCTGCCGCTTCATCGCGTTTTGGCAATTTATGCAGATCATCAAAACTCTGTATGCGTGCGCTGAAATCCAATTGCTTGTTTGGCGGAACCTTGTTCGGGTCATCAAATGAGCCAATAGCCAAGGACACGCCGTCGCCGTGCCATTCGTAAGTCAGTGGCGTACCGCAATCCTTGCAATATCCACGCTTGGCGATGGTCGAACTCACGAAATAGCTTACCTCGCCACGCGTCCACACAACTTTGTTGTCTGGAAATGTGGCAAACGCACCGAAATAGCCGCCCGTTTGTTTCTGGCACATGCGGCAGTGGCAAATGGATGAGGCAAATTCATCGCCATGCGCTTGGAAGCGGATCGCGCCGCATTGGCAGCCGCCGGAATGAACTGTGTCAGCCATTATTCAACCTCCCAGTTTGTGATGCGGTTACCCGCTTCATCTTTACCGTCTTTCAGCTTTACGCCCATGCCAGCCAATTCATCGCGAATGGCGTCTGCCTCACCCCATTCTTTGGCTTCCAAATGCGCCAAACGAGACGCAATTCTAGCTTCAATCTGGTCTGCATTCTCGTGGCTTGGCCCTGCATTCTGAGCTTCTTCAAAGGCCTTCATGCTGTCAAATGTCACTAAGCCCAGTAATTGTAACGACCCAAACAAGCGTCGCGCATTGTGTTCTTTATCACCACCTGCATGGCGATGCAGTTCAGCCGTAACGCCAGACATGTTCAAATCATTGGCCAAATGCGCCAGAAGTTTTGAGCATGGGCCAAGCGCTTCATATTCCTCGCGATTTTCATCACCGAAATGAAGCCCAAGTTTGAGCATGGCTGACTTCCAACGATTGAGGTTTTTCTCTGCTTCCTCAAGCCGCTTTTTTGTAAAATCGATCGGTTCGCGATGGTTTGTCATCAACATGGCGAGGCGCAGCACATCGCCGGGCCATATACGCCCACCGAATTTTTCAGTCTCTAACAAGTCAGCGATGGTGTAAAAATTGCCCAAGCTTTTGGACATTTTCTCGCCTTCAATTTGCAAAAATCCGTTATGCATCCACACATTGGCCATATGGCTGGTGCCATGAGCGCAACGGGACTGGGCGAGTTCGTTTTCGTGGTGTGGGAACACCAAATCTATGCCGCCGCCATGAATGTCAAAATGCTGACCAATGTAGCGCTCTGACATTGCTGAACATTCGATGTGCCAACCCGGACGACCACGACCCCAAGGGCTGTCCCAACCCGGCTGGTTTTGATCCGATAGCTTCCACAACACAAAGTCACCCGGGCTTTTCTTGTGCGCTTCAACTTCAACGCGCGCGCCGGCCAACATTTCATCCAGATTGCGGTTCGATAATTTGCCATAGTCCGACATTGAGGTGACATCAAACAAAACTTCGCCACCAGCAAGATAGGCATGACCCTTTTCGATCAAGCTTTCGATCATCTTGATCATTTGCGAGATATTGTCGGTTGCTCTCGGCTCAATGGTCGGGTCCAAATTGCCCAGCGCCAGCATATCATTGCGATATTGTGTTGCCGTGCGCTCGGTCACTTCGCGGATAGCCTCGTTCAGCTCCATATCCGGATGTTCTTTGACCGCTCGTGCGTTAATCTTGTCGTCAACGTCGGTAATGTTGCGCACATAGACCACGTGCTCTGTGCCATAGACGTGGCGCAAAAGCCGATAAAGCACATCAAACACGATTACAGGCCGTGCATTGCCAATATGGGCATAGTCATAGACTGTTGGCCCACACACATACATACGCACATTGTTCTCATCGATTGGGGAGAAGAGTTCTTTGGTGCGTGAAAGCGTGTTGTAGAGTTGTATTTCAGTCATTTGCCTCAACCATAAAAGGTGTTTGCCCGATGGGCAGCGAGGTCAAATTTTGTTCGAATTTGTCAAATAGAGAACCACGCCGCCAATTGTGAATTAGCGAATAATAATGCAGCCGATAATACAGATTGCGTTTTGGTTCTTCATGATGTGCGCACTTTGCAATGGGTGTTGAGAAAAATCAAGCGAGAATAAAAAAAACGCCGCACAAGGCGACGTTTTTCAGTTTCTTTATCGCAACAAAAGCTTAGCTCTTATCGACCTTTTGGCCGCGATATGTGTCGTGGCAAGACTTACAGCTTCCACCAAGCACAGGAATTGCTGCGCCAGCGGTTGCATCTGCTTCTAGCTTATCGAACAGAGCTAGGAACCCATCCATATCTTCCCATATTTTGGGCGTCGCAGCGGATTTGTCGCTCATTGAGCCTTCTGGGAAAAGCAACTTCAATTGTGCAGCCAGCGGCGCAACGGCGGCAACATCGCCAGCCTTTAGCGCAGCACCCATGTCTTTCATGGCCGCTTGACGGACCGCAATCGGATCTTCGTCAGCAACAATTGCGCTGCCGGCGAATGCGAGTGAAAGGCCTGCAACGACGGCCAAAGCAATCTTAAACTTCATTGTGATCTCCCTATCCCTCAAAAAACAATGCGATCATTATGCCGTTAGCAAAGCCCAACGCCAAGCGCAAATCATGAGCAGATGGGTCACACCTGCTCACTTATTTGTGAGAAGAAAGCACAATTGCGGCTTTTGCTAGACGTTTTCTAATTCTTTTGCGTGCAGCCAGTCTGCGTGTTTGGGTGCCTTTTTAGTCTTTGACCACTCTTCAAGCATTTCCCACTTCACGCTATCCAAGCGTTTGAGCAGCTCTTCTTCTTTTGGATCGGGACAGGCCAGCTCAACACGGTGACCATTTGGATCAAAGAAATAGATTGAATGGAAGATTGAGTGGTCTGTTACGCCAAGAACATCTACGCCGTTGGCTTCCAAATGCTCTTTAAACTCGATCAGCTCGGCGCGATCTTTCACCTTGAAAGCAATATGTTGCACCCATACCGGTGTGTTTTCGTCACGGCCCATTTCTGGCTTTGTTGGCAATTCAAAAAACGCCAAAACATTGCCATTACCCGCATCCAAGAACAGGTGCATATAGGGGTCAGGCTCATGAGTTGAAGGCACATGGTCTTCAGCAATTGCCAGCACAAAGTCCATATTGAGCATTTTTGTGTACCACTCAACGGTCTCTTTAGCGTCTTTACAACGATAAGCAACGTGGTGAATTTTTTCGATTTTCATAATCGCCTCCAAATTAGTTTCATTCGTAACTATATGGATAAATTAGTTTCATATGTTACTAATTGCAAGAAAAATCGTCTAGTCGTGTGTGTGAATAGTTTGTTTGATTTCGCCAAGCGGGATGCTGCCATCATCGGCAACAAAACGAATTGCAATCTCATCGCCTTTTTTCAAGAACGGCGTGACCGCTTTTTCGTTTTTTTGTTTTTCCGCTGTACGGGCCTCAACGATGCAAGAGAACCCAATGCCATCATTACCAATTGGCAGCACTTCGTCGTGCGTATTGGCGACGGTGCCAGAACCCAAAATGGTCCCTGCCCCCAAATTGCGGGTTCGCGCGGCTTCTGCGATCAAAGTTGGGAAATCAAAAAGCATGTCCACTTCTGTGCGTGGCTGCCCAACCATTATGCCGTTGACCCGAGATTGCATTTTCCCAGTTAGTTTTTTCCCATCCCATGCATCACCAAATTCATCAGGCGTCGCGACAATGGGGCCGAAACTTGTTGATGGTTTAGCGTGGTAAAAGCCGAATCCACCTTGCAAATCATCCGCCACTAAACGGCGCAGGGACACATCATTGCAAATCGTGATTAGCCGAATTGTATTGGACAGTTGATCGGCCCGCGCACCCATTGAAACTGGCCCCAGAATAAGCGCAAGCTCTGCCTCAAAATCGACAGCCAATTCATCGCTTGGCACCACAATATCATCATGAGCGGCGAGCAAAGTGTCTGATCCGCCTTGATACATGATTGGGCGGTCCGCTTGCAGTTCAGCGTCTTTTGAACCAGTAGCGGAGCGCACGCGTTCTAAATGGCTCATATAAGCGCTTGCATCGATCCACTGGAAAGCGCGCGGCAGCGGCGCCATGGCCATCGACGCATCAAACGGTTTGCCGGCAATGTCGCCCGAGTTTAGCTGCTCGCTAAGCGCTTGCAGTTTGGGCAGCACATCATCCCACTGGTCCAGTGCCGACTGCAGTGTAAGGGCAATTGCGCTTGCTTGGGTAAATCTGGTGAGGTCTTTTGATACAACGCCAAGTTGACCATCCGGCGCGCCGTTGCGCAATGTTGCGAGCTTCATGATTTTTTTCTCGATGCAATATAATTGAGTTAAATTTAATACGGATTTGAGAAGCTTGTGCCAAGTACATTAAATCATTGCCTTCAAAATGGCAGATTAATGGCATATCCAGTTATAAACGTGAAAACCTAAGAGTAGATTCGTGCAGCGCATTTTAGCAATTCTCATGGCCGTGATTATGAGCGTCAGCGCTGTTCAAAATGCATTGGCGCAAGCTGACAGCTGCAATGACCTGCAGAGAAAAGTCCGTTCTTATGAGCGAAATACTGATTTTCGTAATGGCCAAGAGAATGACAGAATCGCGCGCGCTGCACTTTCCGAGATCAAAAAGTGGGAAAGCGAGTTTGTGCGTGGCGGCTGTCAGAAGGTTTTGAACGCTGGTGGAAAACTCAACAGCGCGTGCCGATCGATTGCCCGCAAAATTCAACGGGACCGGAAAGATTATTCCATTGCCGTAGCGCGAGTAAAAAAGGGTAGCCAAGTGGCTGCGGCCCGTGAAGCTGCACTACAACAATATGCACGTTTTGGCTGCAGCAGCCGCTCCAGCGCCTCGCTTTCACGAAGAGATGCCACACCAGAACGCAAAACACTGTTTGAACGACTATTCGGCGGCGGTGATGACCGGATCAATGACGGCGATTTTTATGATTTTTCTGTCACCACATACCGAAGCGTGTGCGCACGCACTTGCGATGGATATTATTGGCCAGTGAGTTTTTCGACCGTAAAAGACAATTTGTACTCGGATGCAGGGGTTTGCGATTCTCAAGCGACCTCAGGCGAAGTTTCCTTGTACTATTATAGTAATAGCGGTGGCACGCCGGAGGATATGGTTGATCTAAACGGCCAGCGCTATGCGGACAGTCCGAATGCTTTCAAGTATCGCCGCGAATATGATGCTGCGTGCAACGTTAAACAAACAGAAGCCTATGGCTTGATCCAAGCTGGCGAAGATGGCGACTTTTCGCAAGCTGTGATCTCATTTGGTGACATCAGTTTCCCATTACCACGCAGAGATCCACGCCAGGTCATAAAGATTGAAGTAGCAACGGCAAACTATGTGCCGCTCCCCCGCCCCCGCCCCAAACGAGATGGCGAAAACATAATTGCAGTGGTCAACCCTCATTCCAATGGCGACCTGAGAATGGTCACCATTGGCGATAGGTTGGTTAGGATAGTCGGTCCTGACACGCCGTACGCCCCAAAAGCGGTAGCAGGGTCGTAAGCTCTGGTCCGTGTGACTGACCAGTCAATGCCAAACGAAGCGGCATAAATAGTCCCTTCCCTTTGCGGCCAGTTTCAGCTTTCAACACATTGGTCCACTCACCCCAAGTACTCTCATCCCAAGGTTCCGCTGGAAGATTTTCCCGCGCAGCATCAATGAATTCGCGGTCCTCGTCGGCAATCACCGAAGTAACCGGCCCTTTGACCAACTCGCTCCATTGGGTAATTTCGCCAAATTTGGCCAAGTTTTCATGCACCGCATTCCAAAGCGCTTCACCATCTTCAAGGCCAAGTGCATCAAGCCGATCTTTAACGTCAGCATAGCTTAGGTGGTGCACCATGCGGGCATTGAATGCGTCCAACTCCGCAGGGTCAAAGCGGGCTGAATTGCGCGAGACCATCGAAACATCAAATGTTTGCGCCAGTTCTTCAAGCGATGCGTGTGGTGCCACAGGCTGACTTGTGCCGGTAAGAATTGCGATCAAAGCAACGGCCAAAGACTCATAGCCTTCTTCACGAAGGTTGGTGATCGACAAAGAACCCTTGCGCTTTGAAAAGCCCTCACCCGTTGTATCGGTCAACAGATTGTGGTGACCAAATGTTGGCGCGGCTGCACCCAGCGCTTCAAACAGTTCAATCTGCGCGCCAGTGTTGGTCACGTGGTCTTCACCGCGAATGATGTGGGTAACGCCCATTTCAATATCATCAACAACGGATGGAAGCGTGTAGAGGTAGGTGCCATCTTCTCGGATCAAAACGGGGTCTGACATAGTGTCAGTATTCACTTTTTGGTCGCCGCGCACCAAATCATCGAAATGAACTTCTTTACCTTCAAGTTTGAAACGCCAATGCGGCTTACGGCCCTCGCCTTCCAACTTCGCTCTATCTTCGTCTGATAGGTTAAGGGCTGCACGATCATAAATTGGCGGTTTGCCCATAGCGCGAGCGCGGGCACGACGACGGTTCAATTCGTCTGCGGTTTCATAACATGGGTACAAGCGACCAGCGGCAATAAGCTTGTCACGGGCAGCATCGTGAGATGCTTTACGCTCAGATTGGCGTTCTTGGCGATCAGGCTTGATGCCCAACCATGCCAAATCCAACTCGATTGCGTCGGCGAATTCCTTTTTGGATCGCTCCAAATCCGTATCATCAAACCGCAAGATAAATTGGCCACCGGTTTTCAGCGCAAACATCCAGTTCATCAAAGCAGGTCGGGCATTGCCGAGGTGAATATAGCCAGTAGGTGACGGCGCAAAGCGCACAACTGTGGTCATTGATTTAGTTTCCTTGGTCACGATAACCGTTGGTGATTGGATATTTTCGGCCAAAACCAAACGCCTTTGCGGTCAGTTTTGGTCCCGGCGCTGATTGGCGACGTTTATACTCGGCGATATAGAGCAATTTTTGCACTTTGGCGACAATTTCTGCATCAAAGCCTTCAGCAATAATCTCTTCCATCGATTCTTCGCCCTCAACAAAACGCTGCAAAATTGCATCCAGCACTGGATAAGGGGGCAAGCTGTCTTGGTCTTTTTGGTCTTCACGCAATTCAGCACTTGGTGCTTTAGCAATGATCGCTTTCGGGATCACCTCACCTTCTGGTCCAAGGCAGTCCTGAGGCATATGATTATTGCGCCATTGTGCCAAATGGTAGACCTGCATTTTATAAAGGTCTTTGATCGGGTTGTAGCCACCGTTCATGTCGCCATAAATTGTTGCATAACCCACTGCCATTTCTGACTTGTTGCCAGTGGTGATCAGCATGGAGCCGAGTTTGTTTGACACGCCCATAAGGAACGTTCCGCGCATCCGCGATTGCAGATTTTCTTCCGCGAGACCGGGTTCTAGTCCTGCGAACAATGGCGCAAGTGCCGCATTTGCAGCTTCCACGCCATCACCAATTGAAACCACGTCGTAGCGCACGCCTAAACGTTCAGCGCAGTCTTTGGCGTCTTTTAGGCTTTCCTCTGACGTGTAACGATACGGCAGCATGATGCAGTGTACGTTTTCAGCGCCCAACGCGTCCACGGCCATTGCCGCAACAATTGCGCTGTCGATACCGCCCGATAGGCCAAGCACAACGGATTTAAAGTGGTTCTTATGAATATAGTCGCGCAAACCCAAAACGCATGCGCGCCAAGGTGCTTCGTCTTCAGAAACCAAATTGGTGACATGCGGCTCGTCGCAAACCCAAAGGTCATCTTCACGCGCCCAATCACTTATGATGAGCTGCTCTTCAAAGCTTGTAGCTTGGAAGGCTAATGAGCGATCTGCATTCAATGCAAACGAAGCGCCATCAAATACCAATTCGTCTTGACCACCAACTTGGTTGAGATAGAGCAGCGGCAAATCGGTTTCGACCACACGTTGCACAACCTCATTCAGGCGCACGTCTTGTTTGTTACGCCAATAGGGTGAGCCATTTGGGCAAAGCAGCATTTCTGCGCCTGTTTCAGCCAAACACTCACAAACATCTGGCCACCAAATGTCTTCGCAAATTGGCACGCCAATGCGCACATCATGGATATTGAAAGGCCCTGGCAATGGTCCCGCATCAAAATAGCGCTTTTCGTAAAACACGTCGTCGTTGGGCAGATCATGCTTGGCCCGCCAGTCAACGATTTTCCCGTCCTGTGCCAGCAGAACCGCATTATAAAGCTTGTCACTATCCCGCCAAACGCAAGGGATAAGTGCCGCAATATGTTCACCTTTAGTCATTTCGGCCAATGCGCAAGCCGTTTCCATCGCGTCGGCAATGAACTTTGGTTTAAACAGCAAGTCTTCAGGGAAATATCCGGTGATGAACAGCTCAGGATACATTATAATGTCGGCGTTCGCAGCAATGGCGTCTACGAGCACTTTCTTGCCTTTTTCAAGGTTATGAGAAAGCGCACCAACGGTTGGGTTGAGCTGTGCAAGCGCTATGCGCAATTTGTCGGTCACAAAAACGTCCAGAACTGGTCAAAATCGCGCATAGATGTAACGCTTCAATTGGCGATAAGCAAGGCGTGCAGATGGACACAAAAAAACGCACCCAAAATTCAGGTGCGTTTTTTAAAATCCATTGCAGAATGGCTTAGAAATCTACTGAGATTTCAGCAAGAATACCATAGCGCCACATTGAGAAAGCGTCGATGTCACTCACATAGTCCTGCAAGGCAACCGTGCCGTCAGTTTCAAAATCGCCGCTTAAATCGCTATCAACGCCGTCTGTAATTGTTGCAACTTCGTATCGCGCTTCACCCTTGCCACGCAAATACCATGCGCGTCCGCCAACACGGAAATTCCAATTGTCCAGTTTGGTGCCCAGCATGAGTTCGCCCGCGGCGCCATAGCCACTACCCTCAAACGATGTGGGTCCAGACTGGGTTTGAATATATGTGCCTGCATCAGCTGTAGGAAACAATGTTGCCGCGCTTGTGCCACTAATCATCGCATATGGAATGGCGGCAATTTCTGCAGACAAGTTCAATGCACCGAAGTCCACGTCTCCTGACACACCAAGGCGCAAGGCATTAACGTTGAGGCTGTTGACGGTGCTATCGCCACCATAAATCGCCTCACCAGTGCCCAAATCCCAAGTCACGTCGCTGGCGGAATCGATAACACCAAAATTGCCACGCCCCATATCCGGCGCGTCATTCCAGTATTGGTAACCAATTATGCCGCCAAGGCCCACGCGGGTCTCGCCCTCTTCCCAAGTCAAGGGTTGATAGCCAAAATCTGCCACGGCGTAGGCAACGCGACCATCAATTATGGCACCACTGCTTGGCGTCGCAGTGTTGGTGAAGCTGCCAGAGATTAGACCCGAATACCCACCGTACGCTTTAAGATAAGAATTTGTTGAGCGGTCATTTAGCCGAAGATATACCTCAGCAATGTGTGCGGTGTCGCTGCTCGTGAAATCGTAACCAAACAGCCCAACATCTTGACCACCGTTGGAATACCAATAGCGAAGCCCGGCCTCAAAATCCATCATGGGATCCATTGGCTCGTCCCAACTATTGTAACTGCCCCGCATGTCGTCTGGATAGTCCAAGTCTGCCGCCAAAACTGAGCTTGCGCTCATTAGTGCCGCAGCGCTAACCATTATTCCAAAACCAAGATGCCGCATGGCCAACTCCAATTACATAGTTCAAATCTCTCCTTGGTATTTATGGTTGATTAAGGTTAAGGCGAGGCTAAAACTCTCTTAACAAACTGATAATACAATCAAAAACACCGCCCCCTTTTGGGGACGGTGCTATGCATTAGATTTTCGATGTGTAATTCGGCTTAGATTGCAGCCAAATTGCGTGTGCGCGCTGGGCGCTGATCACGCATTTCTTCGGCAACCAAAAACGCCAATTCAAGCGCTTGAGAAGCGTTTAGGCGCGGGTCACAATGTGTGTGGTATCGGCTTTCAAGATCTGCTTCTGTTACAGCAGATGAACCACCAACACATTCAGTAACGTCTGCGCCTGTCATTTCCACATGCACACCACCGGCGTATGTGCCCAATTGACGGTGCACTTCAAAAAAACTTTTAACCTCAGAGAGCACTAGATCAAATGGCCGAGTTTTGTAGCCGGTAGAAGCTTTGACCGTGTTGCCGTGCATTGGGTCACATGACCAAACCACGGTGCGGCCTTCGCTCTTGACCAACTCCACCAAACGGGGCAATTCATCATTGATTTTTTCTGCACCAAAGCGCGTGATCAATGTTAAGCGCCCTGCTTCGTTTTCTGGGTTTAATTTATCCAAAAGACGTTTGAAGTCGTCATTTTTAAGCGTTGGACCACATTTCAGGCCAATCGGGTTTTTGATGCCCGAGAAGAATTCCACATGAGCCTCATCAACGTCACGTGTGCGATCGCCAATCCACAGCATGTGGCCCGAAGTTGCATACCAATCGTTGGTGATTGAATCGCGACGCGTGAAGGCCTGCTCGTATCCAAGCAATAGCGCTTCATGGCTGGTGTAGAACTTTGTTTCCCGCAATTGCGGCGTGTTATCGGCATTGATACCAAGCGCGCGCATGAAGTCGATGGCATCATCAATTTTTTTCGCCACGGCGTCATATTGATTGTAAGAAGCTGTGTCTTTGATAAATTCCATGGTCCATTCGTGGGTGCGTTCGAGGTTAGCATAACCACCTGATGCAAAAGCACGAATAAGATTCAAGGTCGCGGCGGACTGACGATAAGCCATAGTCATTCGGTTGGGATCAGGCACCCGTGATGCCTCATCAAAATCGATGCCATTGATGATATCGCCGCGATAGCTTGGAAACGTTGTGCCATCGATTGTTTCATTGTCAGATGATCGTGGCTTGGCAAATTGCCCCGCGACGCGACCAACTTTTACGACGGGTTTTGACCCACCTGAAGTCAGAACAACAGCCATCTGCAAGAAGACGCGGAAAAAATCGCGAATATGGTCAGCGTGATGCTCTGCAAAGCTTTCCGCGCAATCTCCGCCTTGCAGCAAGAACGCCTTGCCGTGGGCAACGTCAGCTAGTTGTGCCTTTAGTCCGCGCGTTTCGCCTGCAAATACGAGGGGCGGAAATGATGAAAGGCGCTTTTCAACAGCTGCCAGTTCCGCCTTATCTGGATAAGCCGGAACCTGGCGGATGTCTTTCGATCTCCAGCTATCAGGTGTCCAGTTACTCATTTTATTACTCGCTTTCACATATAGTTTGATTATTCAACTCAAAGGATTTAGCAAACTTTTGCCGAGCAAACTAGTAACGAATGATAAAACCTGTCCACTTTCATACTAAAAGCGACCTTGCACCACATTCTCATAAAGAAATGGCATGTTATTGTCTGACAAAGGGAAGTTGATTTGGAGCGTTGGGAACCAATATGCGCAAACTTGACCACAAGCACTCTCACGAAGCGATACGAAAACGGCTGAGTACTGGGCCGAAAATTTCATATTTGCGCGACTGGATATATGGCGGCATTGATGGTGCGGTCACGACATTTGCGATTGTTGCAGGTGTTGTGGGCGCAGAATTATCGGCTGCCGTTGTCTTGATTTTGGGCGTCGCAAACCTTTTGGCCGATGGGTTTTCCATGGCCGCTGCAAACTATTCGGGCACGAAGGCTGAAATCGATGATTATGATCGTGTTCGTGCAGCTGAAATTCGTCATATCACGGATCATCCAGAAGGCGAGCGCGAGGAGATTCGCCAAATATTCAAGGCAAAAGGCTATGAAGGCGCTGCGCTTGATGAAATCGTGCATTTGGTCACCAGCAACCAAGACATGTGGCTAGAGGTCATGCTGTCGGAAGAATATGGCCTATCTGCCGTTCAGCGTTCCCCTACCAGAGCCGCAATCGCAACATTTATGGCCTTCATTGTTTGTGGCGCAGTGCCATTGATACCTTATCTATTCGGCATGCCCGGCAGCGCCGCCTTTGCCACCGTCATGACCGGCGCAGTGTTTTTAGCCATTGGTGCAGCGAAATCGCTTTGGTCCACAGCAAGCTGGTATGTAAGCGCGCTGGAAACATTCTTTATCGGCATTGCGGCTGCAGGTCTTGCATATGCTGTTGGTTATTTCCTAAAAGCGATGGTCGGCATTGGTTAGTCAGAGTTAGTATTTTGTCCATTTCTAAAGTTCTTGTTGTAAGTGCCCATCCTCTTGCAAATAGCCTATGTCAACACTTGAGCGCCCAAGCGCGCGAAGCACTTTTGGGCCATGAGATTGCGGCAAAGCATCTCAACCTCTACGCAAGCAATTTTGATCCGCGTTTGCAAAAAGAAGAGCGGCAAAGCTATTACCAGCCACAGTTTGACAGCAATAAATTGGAAACAGAAATCACTCAACTCAAAGAAACAGAGTTACTGGTTTTGGTGTTTCCAACATGGTGGTTTGGCTTTCCGGCGATCCTAAAAGGATGGTTTGATCGCGTGTGGGCACCCGGAATTGCCTATGACCATGCAACAGATCTTTCCGCGATCAAGCCGAGGTTGGACAAACTCAAACAGGTAATCGCGATCACTACCATGGGGTCACCTTGGTGGGTGGATTGGTTGATTATGCGCAGGCCCGTAAGGCGGGTGCTTAAGACCGCCCTTGTTGGCGTTTGTGCGCCGCGTGCAAATTTCCAAATGCTGACGCTTTATAATGCCGAAAAGAAAACCAAGCCGCAAATTCAAGAATTTGAGGCCCGGGTTCAATTGGCAATCAATACGGCCCTTCGCTAGCCGACCTTTTTGCCATTTTCCAATTGGTAGGTTGGCGCTTTAAGGGTTACCAGCTCTTCTGCTGCGGTTGGGTGTACCGCAATGGTGCGATCAAAGTCGGCTTTGGTTGCGCCCATCGACACAGCAATGCCGACCAATTGGATCATTTCGCCAGATGTTGGGCCCACAATGTGAACGCCCAAAACCTTGTCGGTTTCGCCGTCCGTAATCAATTTGAACATCATTTTTTCAGGACGCGAGGTCAGCGTATTTTGCATCGGCCGGAATGTGGAAACGTATACATTGACCTTGGCATGTAACGCGCCAGCATCATGTTCCGTCATCCCGACGGTGCCAATTTCAGGCTCTGAGAACACCGCGGTCGGAATAAGCGAATGATCAACTTTAGTGGGATTGTTATTGTAGACCGTTTCCACAAATGCGGCGCCTTCACGAATGGCCACAGGCGTTAGCGCTGCCCGATCAGTTACATCGCCAACCGCATAAATTGATGGGCAACTTGTTTGCGAATAAGCGTCCACATGGATGGCGCGCCCGGCGTTCAGCTTGATGTTGGCTGCCTCCAAACCAAGGCTTTCAATATTTGGCAAGCGTCCGGTGGCGAACATTACTTCGCCGAAATCAACAACTTCACCAGTTGAAAAGCTCACATCGACATCGCCAGATGCGCAACGATCCATGCGGGTGATTTCGCTATTGAGTTTAAGCTCTACGCCGCGTGCTTGCATTTGTTCGGCAACCATGTCGCGCACGTCTTTGTCGAACCCACGCAAGATTTGATCACCACGATACACCAGTGTTGTATCGACGCCCAAGCCCGCGAAAATGCCTGCAAATTCAACAGCGATATATCCACCGCCATTGACCAATATCTTTTTCGGAAGTTTTTCCAAGTGAAATGCTTCGTTGGAAGTTATGCCCATTTCAGCACCCGGAATATTTGGCACGAAAGGCCTGCCGCCGGTTGCCACCAAAATTCGCTCGGCGCTCAACTCTTTGTTGGCTTTGGCCAATTTGACGCTGTTGGGACCAGTGATGACGCCGCGATCTCTGATAATCTCGACATTGGCGCCACCTAAGATGTTGCCATAAATGCCCTCAAGGCGATCAATTTCTTTGTCTTTATTTGCGAGCAACGTGCCCCAATCGAACTCAGGATCGCCAAATGACCAGCCAAAGCTTTTTGCCACTTCAAATTGTTCGGGGTAACGGCTTGCCAGAACAAACAGTTTTTTCGGCACGCAGCCGCGAATAACGCAAGTCCCGCCAAGCCGATATTCCTCAATGATCGCCACTTTTGCGCCATAAGAAGAGGCCATGCGCGCTGCGCGTACGCCACCAGAACCAGCACCAATGACAACAAGATCATAATGAGAGGACATGCGTTACTCCAGTTTCAAATTATTCGCGTTCGATTGATCACAAAAAAGCCCCGCATACAAGATGCAGGGCTTCACGAATTCGAGACTTTGAAATCGAATTTAGATTTCGAAACCACGCTCTTTCAACAAAGTGCGGAGTTTGATTGCAATTTCAGTTTCCAAATTGGACTTCCAGATAAATGCTGCAGATTCGATGTTTTTCCCAACCGCTTGATTGTTCGCCAATAATTTTTGACCAACAGGGGTCTCATAGAAAGCAACTATTTCACCGAGTTCTTCCATAGAAAAGCGAACCGCATAAATTCGAGCGAAACTATCGTGCAATTCGTTGTTGCCGTCAAAGTAGCTGGTGGCTACATCCTTCGCCGCAGTGGCAATCGAGGCCGCAATTTCTGGATTCTGCTGAACGAGAAATTCCATAGCCTTTTTTGACGTATCTACAATTACACGCTCATAGAGATGCCCCGTGTCTGTCATGGCGACATATTTTTTCGCTAGTGCAAGATGATCGGGCCCTATCTCTTGTGCTTGAGCGCTGAAAGACAAAGCTAATGCTGCAATTGCTGCGATCACCAATGTCGACATGTTCTTCAAAGTAGCCATTCTCGTTCTATCCCTATTAAACCGTTTCACCCATTTTTATCACCCCATCCGGGCTTGCCAAATAGGCAGCTGAACAAATATCCAAGAATAGTCCGTGTTGAACCACCCCGGGCACATCCAGCAAAGCATTTGATAATGCTTTTGCGTCTGAAATAAGGCCAAATGATGCATCTAAAATGAAATGGCCGCCATCCGTTTGGAACGCTTGCCCATTTTTATCTTGCCGCAGCGCCAAGTCGCCTTGGGCGTTAAACTCTTGCATGATTGCCTGAACCAATTTTGTTGTTGCGCCCAAACCAAACTTATTAACTTCAACAGGCAATGGGAAAACGCCAAGGTGATCCACCATCTTGCTGGTGTCTGCAATGACCACCATTTTCCCAGAAGCTGCAGCCACGATTTTCTCGCGCAGCAACGCCCCGCCGCCGCCCTTAATAAGATAGCGGTTGCCGTCAATTTCATCAGCGCCATCCACGGTGACATCGAGAGCGTCGATTTCATCAAGTGTAGCGAGAGGAATGTTTAGCGAGCGCGCTTGTGCAGCAGTGACTTCAGAAGTAGGCACACAAATACACTCAAAACCGTTGGCTACCTGAGCACCCAAAAAATCGACAAAGTGCTTAGCTGTCGATCCGGTGCCAAGCCCGATTCGCATGCCAGATTGAACTTCTTGCATTGCGGCTTTCGCGGCTAACTTCTTCAGCTCGTCACTCATTCGGGTATACCTTTATTTGGACAACAGGCCATATTTGGTGCTTCTTAGCAGCCAAAAACTAACCTTCACAATTAATTTATGTGGTTTTTTTACACTAAATCGCGTCTATGGAAATTGCGCAAACGATGTATTAACAATAATATCACAATTGTGGAATTCATATTGCTGGCGACGTTCGTGCGTTGGGCACTGGAAGTTTGAGGGACGATAAATGAGACTGATTAGATTGGGAACGGCATTACTGATGTCGATTATGATGTTGTCGCTAATTACGACAACAGCACAAGCCAAGCGGGTGTATGACCCAGTTAAAAAAGAATGGTATGATACAGACGATGTGACCAGAGGCGCGCGTGGCGGCTCAAAAGTGCCACGCCAAGAGGTTGCATACGAAACCAAGCTTGCGCCAGGCACCATCATTGTTGAAACATCTGAACGCCGTTTGTATTTCGTTTTGGGCGATGGCCGCGCAATGAAATATGGCGTTGGCGTTGGTCGTGACGGCTTCCGCTGGTCTGGTACACACCGTGTTACGCGCAAAGCCGAGTGGCCAGGCTGGACGCCCCCACCAGCAATGCGCAAGCGCGTTCCGGGCTTGCCTGCTTATATGCCTGGTGGCCCCAAAAATCCTTTGGGCGCACGCGCACTTTATATCGGCAGCACAATCTATCGTTTGCACGGCACATCAGAGCCATGGACAATTGGGCAAGCAGTATCTTCTGGCTGCATTCGTTTGACCAACAATGACATAGTTGATTTGTATGAACGCGCCAAAGTGGGTGCTAGGGTAATCGTTCGCCACTAGATCGGACAACCAGTCACCAAAATTTGAGGGCCGTCACACTAAATGTGTGCGGCCCTTTCTTTTTGTCTTGTTGCAACTTTGATTGCTGATCACTAGATTATCAACAATGGAAAACAACGACCTAGTCTCTCGCCCGCTCATCGACCGCTTTGGTCGTCATGTTGAATATTTGCGCATCTCAGTGACTGACCGCTGTGATTTCCGCTGCACCTACTGCATGTCTGAAAACATGAGCTTTTTACCTAAGAGCCAAGTTTTAAGCCTTGAAGAAATAGAAACGATTGCGTCGGCCTTTATTGCACGTGGCGTCAAGAAACTGCGTCTAACCGGCGGAGAACCCTTGGTTCGGCGCGATATCATGACACTTGTCGAAAAGTTGGGCAGCCGTTTGGGCAAAGGGCTAGACGAATTAACCCTAACTACCAATGGCAGTCAGCTGCGACGACACGCTGGGGCACTGTTCAAACATGGTGTGCGTCGCATCAATGTTTCCCTTGATACCCGCGACGCGGCCAAGTTTGCGCAAATCACCCGCTGGGGAAAGCTTTCCCAAGTGCTTGATGGAATTGATGCGGCTTTGGAGGCAGGGCTAAAAGTCAAGATCAATATGGTGGCGCTGCGCGGTGAAAACGAGCACGAGATAGTCCCCATGATGGAATGGGCGCACCACAAGGGGATGGACCTCACGCTGATCGAAACCATGCCAATGGGTGTGGTCGATATTGAGCGTGCAGACCAGTATTTGCCGCTAACCGAAGTGCAGCAAAACCTGTCCACTCAATTCACGCTGACAGAAGACCCACACAAAACTGGTGGTCCGGCGCGCTATTTGCGGATTGCGGAGACCGGCGGACGGCTTGGCTTGATTACCCCCCTTACCCACAATTTTTGTGAGGGATGTAATCGCGTGCGCATGACCGCCACGGGTGATCTATATTTGTGCCTTGGACAGGACGATAAAGTGAGCTTGCGCGATCCATTACGCGAAGGCGGGTTAGCAGCGCTTGATGCTCTGTTTGATCATGCAATGGACATCAAGCCTAAGGGCCACGATTTCGAAATTGACCGCAAAAAGCCACAACGCAATGTCCGCCGTCACATGTCAGTAACTGGCGGATAGGGCGTTACTCGTTTTTGTCTGGCACAAATTCTAGTGGCAGTGCGGTTGTGTATTTGATCTGCTCCATCGCAAATGAAGAGCTGACATCGCTCATTGACATTTGAGCGATCAATTTTTGGTAAAAGCGATCATAGTGGGCAATGTCAGGCACCACGACACGCAGAACATAGTCCACATCGCCACTCATGCGGTAGAACTCAACAACCTCATCGTGCGCTTCAACTACCGCAGCAAACTCTTTGAGCCATTTGTCGTGATGTTGGTTCGTGCGCACCGAAACAAACACGGTCACCCCGGCATTGACTTTCACAGGGTCCAAAATGGCGACACGGCGCTTGATCACGCCATCTTCTTCCATTTTTTGAATCCGTCGCCAACAGGGCGTAGTCGACAAGCCAACTTTTTTTCCGATCTCAGCCACAGGGGTGGTCGAATCTTTTTGCAACAGAGCCAGAATTTTACGATCAATCTTGTCGAGCACTTAAGCACCTCAATTAGGACATTTTGCTATTATCTGCACCAAACATATCCACAATTGGAAGCAGAGGCAATTAAATCCACACAAACTAGAATGCAGTTTCAAAAACCCAGTTTTTCAACAAGCCACGAAACTGGATTTTGAAAACTTGCATCAAGCTCAGATTTGTTGCGCCAGCTCTTAGGCAATTCAAATTCACCCTGCCACATCCCAAGTCGATTGCGGCGCGCGATGGCTTCATCAAACTTGTAGTCACCATAGCTGACGGCCCAGCCGTTGGTGACCATCCACTTGCCAACATCTTTGCCCGCGACTTCGCAAACCGACAGCGTGCGCCGATATTTGTCTTTGCCCTGATTTGAACAATGGACCAGATTACTGCCAATTAGGGTTCGAAGTGCCGTTTTTGACTCTTGTCCACAAGACCAAACTTGTCCTTGATTGTTGCAAGCTTGATCAAGCTCGGGCGCGTCTATTCCCACGATCCGAATTTTCTTGCCCGCAACTTCAAGACTGTCCCCATCAACTACACGCGCCATGCCCACGATTGGGTCTGAATCCTGCCGATCAGCAACAACCACCATGAAAATTAGCGCCGAAGCGAAGATAAGAGCCAAAGTCATGCGGGCAAAAAAACGCAAGCTTTTGTAAAATCTTTGCAACTAGAACCGTTCCGTAACGAGAGATTAACCAACATTGTCTAGTCTTTTGATAACAGAGAATTGCGCATAGCGCTGGACAATTTGTGAGTATTGCGTTTCATGTCCACAACAGCACTGCAAGATCAGGCATCTATAGCCCGTTCAGGCGTTTCGCGTTCGCGTCAGCGAACCGTAAGTGATGCGCGACAAAAACTAACCTCAAGTTCTGGCACAAAAGCATCTTACGACTTTGAACTCTTAAGCGAATATGCAAACACGCGCAATTCAGGCGCTTGGGGCATGCCCGTTCTGGTGATTGCCCTTTCGGTGTTGGCATTGGTGTGGGTACAACCGCTCGCCATCGCAATCTGGGCAAGTGCTGTTGTTGTATCACATTTTGCTGTTGTTCTTACCTGTCGGCATTTCTTGAGTGCTGAAAAAAGCGAATTTGAGTCACGCCGCCACACAACAACTTTTCTCATCGCCGAAGCCTTTTACGGGCTTTCGTGGACTTGTCTTGCGCTCTTCCCATTCATGAAACTTGGCCAAGATGTCGTTGTTATACAATGGGCTATTCTGATGGTCGGCATTGCTGCAAACGCTATTGCAAGCCGCGCAATTCCATCTGCAACCCTAGCCAATTCGCTGCCGGGGATTTTGGCAGTTGGGGCTACTCTGGTTTGGTCCGGCGGTATGTTGAGCTATGCGCTTGCGGTGCTGGCTGTCGGCGGTGGTATATTTTTCAACTACCTTTCGCGCACTTTGCACAGCTCGGCACTCAAGACCATTGAACACCGGGCAGAAAAAGATTCGTTGATTTACGAACTTGAAGAAGCGAAGCTAATGTCAGATGAGGCCCGCCGCGAAGCGGAACAAGCCAACATCGCCAAGTCTCGCTTTTTGGCCACAATGAGCCACGAATTGCGCACACCACTGAATGCTATTATTGGCTTTTCCGAAGTTATGAAGTCTGAATTGTTGGGGCCCATGGAAAACCCACAATATAAGGACTATGCGGGCGACATCCACGCTTCAGGCGAACACTTACTCAAGCTTATCAACGAATTACTTGATCTGTCGCGGATTGAAGCCGGCAAATATGACTTGAACGAAGAAGCGATCTCGTTGGTAGATATTGGCGAAGATTGCCGCCGGATGCTGGAAATTCGCGCCCGTGCGAAAAGCGTCGAACTGGTTGCCGAATTTGATCATGGCATGTCAAAACTTTGGGGTGATGAGCGTGCCATTCGACAGGTTTGCTTGAACCTTTTGTCCAACGCGATAAAATTCACCCCAGAGAGTGGCCGGATTATCTTCAAAATTGGCCCAGGTGAAGATGGCACTCAAATCATGTCTGTTCGCGACAATGGCCCCGGCATTCCGGTAAACGAAATCGCGACCGTGCTTTCTTCGTTTGGCCAGGGTTCCCTGGCGGCAAAAACGGCCGAGCAAGGCGCGGGCTTGGGCCTTCCAATTGTGCAAAAAATTATGGAATTGCATCAAGGGCGCTTTGATTTGTTCTCAAAACTTCGGTTCGGCACCGAAGCCATTGCCAGCTTCCCCAAATCGCGGGTACTGAATGCAATGGCTCCAGTGGTCAAAAAACCAAAACTAGAGATCTACAAAAAAGCTTAAAGCGCCTGTTAGCCCTGTGACTTTCCTGCAACTGCAGCTTCTTCAAATGTCGCCATATTTTGGTGCACATGCAAGGCTGTTTTGACGATCGAAGCTGCGATTGCAGCCCCTGACCCCTCGCCCAACCGCATGCCCAAATCAAACAAAGGCTTTTTGCCCATTTTTGCCAACACTTCTGTATGTGCAGATTCTGCGGACTGGTGCGCAAAAATGCAATGATCAAGCGCCATGGGGTTAGCAGCGTAAACCACTGCCGCCGCCGCGGTTGCAACAAACCCATCAACAATCACTGGGATCTTATTGTGACGAGCAGCAATAATTGCCCCGACCATTGCTGCAATTTCTCGCCCCCCAAGACGCGCCAGGGCATCGAATGGGGTTTGAAGATGTTCTTTATGCAACTCAAGGCCACGATCAACCGCGGATGCTTTGCGGGCCAACCCCTCATCATCAACACCTGTGCCACGCCCTACCCATTCATCGCCAGTTCCGCCGAACAAGGCTGCATAAATTGCAGCAGCTGAGGTGGTGTTGCCGATCCCCATTTCGCCAATGCACAAAAGGTCTGGTTTGCCAGCAATAGCTTCCATACCATAGGCAATGGTTGCGGCGCAGGTCTTGTCGTCCATAGCGGCCTCTTGGGTAAAATCGCCTGTTGGCAATTCAAGCGCCAATTCAAAAACGCGCAGATTCAACTGATGAAGTGCACACATTTGAGAAATGGCCGCACCACCGTTAGTGAAATTGGCCACCATCTGCACGGTAACCTCTGGTGGGAAAGCAGAAACGCCTTGCTTGGTCACGCCATGATTGCCCGCGAATATCGCCACCATTGGATTGTTAAGGGTCGGCTCTCCCTTTTCCTGCCAGCGGGCCAAATGCTCAACCATTTTTTCCAATTCGCCCAATGATCCGGCAGGCTTGGTCAACTGCGTATCGCGCGCCCGGACTTTATCAACGGCTTGTTCGCTCCCCATTGGAAGAAGTGACAACAATTCTTCAAAATCGGCAAAAGGGCTTTTTACAGTTGGTTCGGACATGCTATCGACTCTTAGCTTTCGTTAATAAGGTCGCCCTTCTTACCCCACTCATGAGGAAATGCAATTGACCAAAAGCCCAAAAGTGGTGGCACCTGAACCACGCAACGATAACCGCGGCGATGCCCCCAATGGCGCAAACGAGAAAAATCCCAAGCCCACAATTGCTGAGGCAATACTGATGGGGCTGCGGTTTTATTCTCGGCTGCCCACAGGCGAACTTGGCCACGACAGGTTCGATTTTGCTGCGATGGTGCGCCCTTTGGCCATTTCTAGTTTGATCATTGGCACCGGTCCGGCGTTCGCTTTGTTATTGTTCGTCGTTTTGGGTACGCCACCTTTGTTTAGTGCGACCATAGCGGTCGGCCTTTCTGCGCTGATCACTGGGGCCATGGCGGAAGATGCATTTGCAGATGCGATGGACGGGCTGTTTGGTGGACAAACTATTGAGCGTAGGCTCGAAATTATGCACGATAGCCGTCACGGTACTTATGGCACGCTTGGCATTGTTATTCCGTTCGCGCTGCGCGTCTTTTGCCTTGCGAGTTTGGTCGCAAAATGGCCTGTGGCAGCTCCCCTCATTTGGTTGGGTGCGAGCATAATTGCCAGATCTGGTGCCACATGGCTTGCGCATCAACTGCCCCCAGCCCGTGCTGATGGCATTTCTGCTAATGCGGGCAGTTTGCCAACCATGGCTTGTTATATCGGGATTGGTTTGGCTGTGACATTTTCGTTTGTGCTTATGGTACCGTTTGTTGGTCTCATGCGGTGGTTAGCGGCACTCATAATTTCGGCAATTGCGCTATTTTTGTGGCGGCAATTGTTGGCAAAATTGCTGGGCGGACAGACGGGAGACACAATTGGCGCGGCGCAGTTGCTACTTGAAATTGCCATATTGTCTACCTTTATGTTTGGTATGATGCACTAACGAAGCAGCGTACCCAACCAAGGAGATAGTGATGTTGTTTATCGGCATGGCCCTGATTGTTTCAGTGGCGCTGGCATTTTTGATCTCCGCAGATGTTGGCGCTCTCATTGGGCTGGAACAAGACCAATTTGGTCAGTTGGTTGTTCTAATTGCGGTTTTGGTTGTGGTTGCTGGTGGCAGTTTTGGCCGTCGAATAAGATTCAACGAAATGTTGTCTGGTGCGGTGCTTTGGCTAGGTGTTTTTGCCCTTGCCATCTTTGGCTACAGTTTTCGCAGCGAACTAGAAACATATGGCTCGCGGTTCTTATCTGAGTTGAACCCGGGCTCTGCCCATGTGAGTGCAGAAGGTGACAAGGTACGATTCCGCCGTTCAATGGGCGGATCGTTTTTGGTTGCTGGGGATGTGAATGGGCAGCAAGTAAAGTTCATCTTCGATACAGGCGCAACATCAGTCGTATTGACCCTTGAGGATGCGCAACGGGTGGGCATCGATATCGAACGATTACGCTATGACGTGCCCGTAAGCACGGCGAATGGTGAGGCAAAAGCGGCATATACGCGGATTGACCGGTTGGTTGTGGGCAACATCGAGCGCCAAAATATTGCAGCATTTGTTGCCCAAGATTCATTGTTGGACACCAGCCTTTTGGGCATGAGCTTTTTGGAGACTCTATCGTCCTACACTGTGTCTCAAGATGCGCTTGAATTGCGCGACTAACTGGCCTCAGCAAGCGCCACGCCTTCAACCAAAATCTCAAATGCTTGGGCAATCAAGTCTGGGCTTGCACCCGGCTTAACCGCCTCCACCGTCAACAATTGACGATAGCGACGCGCGCCAGGTTTGCCAAAACCAAGGCCCAACATATGGCGTACAATTTGATTCAACCGCGCACCGTTAGTCATTTGAATTTCAGCATAATCCATCATCACTTCACAAAGTGCTTCAAGCGAAATTGACGCTGCCTCATCACCGTAAAATTGTGCATCAACATCGCGCAGCAAGCCTGGATTGTGGTACGCTGCACGGCCAAGCATTACCCCATCCACATGCTGCATATGCTCGTGGCTTGCCTCAAGTGTTTCGATGCCGCCATTGATCATGAGCGGCAGGTCACCCACATGCTTTTTAAGCCGATAAACTCGGTCATAATCCAGCGGTGGTACTTCGCGGTTTTCTTTTGGAGAAAGGCCTTTGAGCCAAGCTTTACGTGCATGCACATATAGCGCATCAACTTTGGCGCCAAGCATGTGATCGACGAATATGCGCAAGTCCTCCTCGCTGTCCTGGTCGTCAATTCCAATGCGGCATTTCACGGTAACTGGACGATCCGTAGCGTCGCGCATGGCCCGAACGCAGTCGGCAACCAATTCAGGCTCAGCCATCAGGCACGCCCCAAAACGACCAGATTGAACCCGATCGGAGGGGCAACCCACGTTCAAGTTGATCTCGTCATAATTAAAGGTTGTGCATAGCGCTGTGGCGGCGGCGAGCTCTTTGGGGTCAGAGCCGCCAAGCTGCACTGCAATTGGGTGCTCAACGTCATCATTATAGTTCAACAGCCAATCCGCACCGCCCCGTATCAGAGCAGCACTAGTGACCATTTCCGTAAACAGCAAAGTGTGCTGCGACAATTGGCGATGGAAAAACCGGCAATGCTTGTCGGTCCAATCCATCATTGGCGCCACGGAAAATGTCCTTGCTTTGGGGTCCAAAACTTCTACCTTGGTGTTGTTAGATCGCAATTGTGAGCCGCGTTATAGAATGATTGGCCCGCAATTGCAGCAGTTTTTTGATCTTCCTGTTTTATGACGAGAGGACCACAAATGCTCAAGAGTTTGTTTGGCGCAGGAATTAACGCCGTTGCAGGCGATGAATCCGTTCAAAAATGCCTCTCTGATTATCCCATAAGCGCGCCCGTTCACGTGTTGGCCATCGGCAAAGCCGCCGCTTCAATGCTTGGTGGGGTGTGCAAATCAAGTGTTGAAATTGAAGCCGCGCTGATGGTCACAAAAAGGGGGCATGTAAAACGCAACACATTTGACACCAAGTTTGAAATACTTGAAGCGGCCCACCCTGTGCCCGATCAGTCTTCAATGGATGCAGGTCGCCGCACTTTGGACTGGGTTAGCAGTCGCCCAGAGGGATCTACATTGCTATTTCTGGTTTCGGGCGGTGCATCTTCCTTGGTGGAAGTACTCGTGCCCGACACGGCAATCGATCACCTATTGACGCTTAACCAAAGTGCGATGGCACAGGGGTTGACCGTCTCCCAAATCAACTCTCAGCGCACCGAGATATCTGCGATTAAGGGCGGAAAATTGCTTTCTCATTTTCGTGGGAAACGGGTAATCACGCTCTATATTTCCGATGTTGAAAATGATTCAATTGCAACCGTTGGTTCTGGCATTGGGGCAAGCCCACCTGCCCCCAACTTTGATTTTGATCTTCACTTGATTGCCTCAAATGCTCTTGCGCGCAAAAGCATTGTTAGAGCCGCCAGAGATCAGGGATTGTTCGTCATCGAGAACTCTGAGGCGTTGTTTGACGATGTGAGCAAGTTGGCACCAATGTTGGCGCAACGGGTGATTGATGGACCCAAAGGGCTTTATGTGTGGGGCGGTGAAAGCACTGTGCATTTGCCCGCTAATGCTGGCTTGGGTGGTCGCAACCAACATCTGGGTCTTTTGTTTGCGAAGGAAATTGCAGGTCAGTCGGCGATCACTGGGCTTTTTGCAGGAACGGACGGCACAGATGGCCCTACAGATTTTGCTGGCGCATTGGTGGATGGCCAAACTTTTACTGCACAGGCTGGCGCGCAGGCTGCGCTCGACCAAGCCAATAGTGGGACCTATTTGCAGTCTTGCGATGCAATTATTGAGACTGGGCCGACTGGCACAAATGTCATGGATATCGCACTAGTGCTCAAGCAGTAAGGCTCTCTACGATCAATTTTTTGGCCTTGATGTAGCTTTTATCTGGCACATGCCCTCACGAAGGACGAAAACAGCAAACGACTTGCTTTGTCGTCCAACAACTTCTCAGGATGCCATTGCACCCCGATGGCAAATCTATGTTTGGGCAACTCAATCGCTTCAATAATTCCATCTGGCGATTTTGCGCTGACAAGAACCTCATCAGACTCACTCACCAGCGCTTCGCGATGAAATGTGTTCACTTGAATTTGTATTGCATCCACAATGCCTCTCAGCTGGCTGCCTTCTGCAACTTCCACCATGTGTATGCGTCCGGATTCATCATGGGGCAACGCCCCCTGCTGTGTGGCCAATAAATCCGGGGTCATTTTTGCGCCGTGCAAACAACCAAGCAGTTGCATGCCCGCGCAAATGCCAAGCACAGGTTTGTCCAGCGCCAAAAAGCCTTTGATCAGTTTGGTTTCAATTGCCAACCGATCCGAATGCGGTGACTTTGATGTCCAATCACCCTGATAGCATGCATCTGAATAGGCAAATCGGCCACCTGGGCACAGCAACCCGTCTGATATCGCGATGATTTCTGGCAATATGTCATGCTCGTAGGGCACACCAAATGGCAGCCCCCCAGCTGCTGCAACCGCTTCAAAATAACCCTTGCCCATGGCATACTGATTGCCACCTGAACTTGTATTTTCATCCATCAATACGGCAATGCGTGGTTTAGTCATAAGAGAATTATTGCACCTGATTCAACTTTCTTGCCGTTCCAAGATGCAAAGCGCCGTTTCAATTTGCAACCAGCAAATGCCCTTCAACTTATATTCAAATTGTTGTTCGCGCCACACTTCAGCAAGCATGGCGCGAACGCCATTTCATCTAGATGATCATTCTAAACACGAACGACTTTACCGGAGAGCGGAATGCCGCGAGAAACAGTCATCGCATTCGGGCTGAAATCCACGGCAGAACGTTCAATTTCTGCCAGAACTTCCGGAGTGGCATTGGCGTCAATTTGGATTTCATATTCAATCCCAGACATTTCAACCTTTGCGTCGTCGCGCAGGTCCAAAAAACCTGCCAAATCCAAACCACCCGTCACTTTAACGTTGAGGCATTTGATGTCGATGTTTTTGATTGAGGCGTGAACCACAAAGCCAACCATGATGCAGGCCCCGACGCCAGACATAAGGTATTCTTGCGGCGTAGGGCCCTTGCTTTCGCCCAGCAATTGGGGCGGCTCGTCTACGATCCAAGAAAAATCACGCTGGATTTCTTCGCCGCCAACATTCATGGGCAATGTGGTGACGTTGGCGCGCACGCCAGACTGCCAATTGAGATTAACGCCATAGGTGGCGATGCCGGCGGATGGGGTTTCGCTGATGGCGGGTTTTGCGCCCTCTAAACCTTCAAGATCGATATTATTGAGCATGATTTTCCCTTCAAACTCGCTTTGAACATAGATGGGCGTATCTGCCTTGCTACTCGCAAAAGCAGTGTACGCCCGATCACGCACAAAGCATGTTGGCAGGGAGTTAGTCTTGATGCCTCAAGCGGATGTGAGGGGTGGTTTCAACAAACATCACCCTTTCTATAATTTGTGAATGCAAGTTTCATTTTTTTACCAAGCGGAAATTGCGCTACTGGCGGGTTGAAGTTTCAACTTCTCACCAATTTCATGCATCGCCAAACGAAACAACGCCTCTAGGGGCAGTGTGTGTCCGCTTTCCTTTTCCCGCATCCGCACGCGGGCCCAGATCGCATCATCACGCACCGCATCCAAAAAATCATGGCCGTGCCACGTCAACGAATGAGGATACCAAGGCGCCGAACTATCGAATCCACGCCCTTCGATTGCATGGATTAGTTCACCTTCATGCATAAGTCTCACATGCTGAAAGATCGTCACGTCATCATATTCTTTGTGGGGCAAATGGATTGTCCCTGGCTCATCATCAACCGAGTTCTCAATCGCGATCAAAATCGTGCGTACAAGATCCAAGTTCCGCTTCATGTGCATAAGCCCTTCGTCAAACTCATATTCGTGAATATGTATTCACAATGATGAATATGGTCTTTGCGATGGATCAAGTTGACTGATTGCTGCGACGCTTTGCCATCGTCACCAACTTTGGACACCCCCCGCGACAAACCACCTCACCCGCCTCACACGAATTGACAAATATCAATAATTGACTCATCCTCAATTTATGGCCACTTGCTCTCGCCCATAAATCTAGAGGCGATCAAGGGATGAAATGCCACGGGTTAGCTCGTGGTTGTCTCTTGAGGGTAAAAGTGGAATCCCAAAATCCCCTCAGCGGTCACACCCACGGGCTCAATGTAACAATTGATACGTGGAGATACACATGACACATCACTCATCAACCAACGAAGTTTGGGCCGAGCCGTTTAAGATCAAAATGGTGGAGCTTTTGAAGGTCACCCCCAAGCAAGACCGCGAAAAGGCTATCATTGAGGCGGGTTACAACACGTTTTTGCTGAAATCTGAAGATGTTTACATCGACTTACTGACCGACAGCGGCGTTGGTGCCATGTCTGACCGCCAGTGGGCGGGCATGATGATGGGCGACGAGGCTTATGCGGGCAGCGCCAATTTTTATCATCTGGAAGCGACCGTACAAGAATATTATTCGTACAAATATGTGGTGCCGACGCACCAAGGGCGCGGCGCAGAAAACATTCTGTCGCAAATCATGATCAAGCCGGGCGACTATGTGCCGGGCAATATGTATTTCACCACCACACGGCTGCACCAAGAATTGGCAGGCGGCAAATTTGTGGATGTGATTATTGATGAAGCGCACGACCCTGCGTCCACTCATCCGTTTAAGGGCAATGTGGACATTGCAAAACTGGACAAATTGGTGGCCGAAGTTGGGGCTGACAAAATCCCCTATATTTGCATCGCCACAGCCGTCAACATGGCTGGTGGGCAGCCAATCTCCATCGCCAACCTTAAAGCGCTGCGCGCATGGTGCGATGAGCATGACATTATGATTGTGCATGACATGACCCGCGTTGCAGAAAACGCATATTTCATCCAGCAACGTGAAAATGGGTATCGTGAAAAGTCAGTAGCTGAGATCGTGCATGAAATCTGCTCATTGACAGACGCGGCTACCATGTCTTCAAAGAAAGACGCAATGGTGAACATTGGCGGTTTCTTGGCGATGAACAGCGAGAAATTCTATGAAGAAGCCTGCAACTTGGTTGTTGTGTACGAAGGCTTGCATACATATGGCGGCATGGCGGGCCGCGACATGGAAGCATTGGCCATCGGCATCACAGAAAGTTTACAAGATGCGCATATGCGGGCGCGCGTGGGTCAGGTTGAATATCTGGGCAATCGGTTGATTGAACGCGGTGTGCCGATAGTGCGACCAATTGGAGGCCATGCAGTGTTCCTAGACGCAAGGGCAATCCTGCCCCATATTCCGCAAGACCAATACCCAGCGCAAGCTTTGGCGGCTGCACTTTATGTGGATGCGGGCGTTCGGGTGATGGAACGGGGTGCGGTTTCTGCTGGACGCAACAAAGAAACGGGGGAAGAGTTTATGCCCAAACTTGAACTTGTGCGGCTGACCATTCCGCGTCGTGTTTACACACAGGCGCATATGGATGTGGTTGTGGAAAGTGTTTCTCGGGTTATGGAGCGCGCTGATCAAATCAAGGGGCTTAAATTCAAGTATGAGCCTGAATATTTGCGCTTTTTCCGCGGCATGTTTGAAGAGATTTCTGAGTAGATAACTACACGGTGGTCACCGGAGAAGGTGACCACCGCCAGCTCTGCACTTTTGGCATGCCCAATGATCCAAAATCGGGTACAAACCTCTTCATAATTTTCTTGCACTATTGCACAAACAGCATAAACAGCGTTCAATTGAACTTGTGAAGTTCACTCGAGAGCCGTGACCAGTTTGTTGGCGAGCTCACATTTCACCACACGAGGAGATTGAAATGAAAATTGCTATGCTAGCAAGGAACCCAAACCTTTATTCGCACAAACGATTGAAGGAAGCTGCAATAGAGCGTGGCCACGAATTTCACATCATTAATACGCTACAATGCTATATGAACATCGCATCACGGCGTCCTGAAATCTATTACAATGGCGAAAAACTATTGGGTTACGACGCGGTTATTCCGCGCATTGGGACATCCATCACCTTTTACGGTCTAGCCGTTTTGCGTCAGTTCGAAATGATGGGCGTTTACCCGCTGAACGAAAGCGTTGGCATTGGCCGTTCTCGCGACAAATTGCGTTCCATGCAGTTGTTGGCGCGTGATGGTGTTGGCCTGCCCAACACAACATTTGCACACGACCCAAAACAAACCGAAGAAGTGATTAAACTTGCAGGCGGCGCACCGTTGGTGATCAAGTTGCTTGAAGGCACCCAAGGCGTTGGCGTTATGCTGACCGACACAGACAATTCATCCAAATCTGTAATTGAGGCATTTCGCGGCGCTGGCGTGAACATTTTGGTTCAACAGTTCGTCAAAGAAGCTGGCGGTTCGGATGTTCGGGCATTTGTGATCGGCGGCAAAGTTGTGGCTGCCATGTTGCGCTCAGGCGCGGAAGGCGATTTCCGCTCCAACTTGCACCGCGGCGGTTCTGCGAAGTCGATCAAGATCTCCCCAGAGGAACGCGCAACTGCAGTTAAAGCGGCAAAATCTATGGGTCTGAACGTTTGTGGTGTGGATATGCTGCGCTCCTCAAACGGCCCTGTGGTAATGGAAGTAAACTCATCGCCTGGTCTTGAAGGTATTGAAAACGCAACTGGCGTCGATTTGGCCGGAAAAACCATCGAGTTTTTGGAAAACAACGCCAAGCCAGACAGAACCCGCACGAAGGGCAAAGGCTAATGTCTAACCGTCCTGCGTTTGAGTTGGGGACACAGCGCATTCCAGCCGGACGGCGGCGCACAGTCGACTTGCCTGTGAGTATGATGTCGGACCACACACCGGTGACCATGAGCGTGCATGTGGTCCACGGGCGCCTGCCCGGCCCAACCATATTTGTTTCGGCGGCTGTTCACGGCGATGAAGTGATTGGCGTGGAAATTGTGCGGCGTTTGTTGAACAGCAAAAAGCTGGCAAACTTGCGCGGCACGCTGTTGGCCATCCCAATTGTCAACTCCTTCGGCTTTATGAACCACTCGCGCTATTTGCCCGACAGACGCGATCTGAACCGATCATTCCCTGGCAGCTCTCAGGGGTCTTTGGCAGCGCGTTTGGCACATATTTTTCTGGAAGAGATTGTCAAAAAGTCAGACTATGGCATCGACTTACACTCCGCCGCAGTAAACCGATCAAACTTGCCCCAAACACGGGTTTCGCACAAATCTGAAAAAGCCAAAGAACTGGCACAAGCGTTTGGCGCGCCAATAACTCTGCAGTCTCCGTTGCGCGAAGGTTCTTTACGCCAGGTTGCAGATTCAATGGACACACCAATGGTTCTTTATGAAGCTGGCGAGGGCCTTCGCTTTGACGAGCATGCAGCCAAAGTGGGCGTTACAGGCATTCTGCGTGTTATGAGCCATTTGGGTATGTTAAGCGCAAAAGCTGTCAAACAGCCCAAAGTTAAACCGCTTCAGTCATCGTCCAGTTATTGGGAGCGAGCACCTGCTGGTGGCGTTATGCGTACATTCAAAGGCAATGGCGAAATTGTGCAAGAAGGCACTGTGCTTGGCACCATTTCTGATCCCTTTGGGGAAAAGGAAGTTGACGTGACAGCCGCATATCCTGGCCTCATCATCGGGCGTACGAATTTGCCTGTGGTCAACGAAGGCGATGGCTTGTTCCACATTGCAAAGATCAGGCGATCCGATGAGCAAGCAGAAGCCGCGCTTGGCCATTTGCAAACGCAAGTGGAAACCGAAGCCGAGGCAATGTTCGACGAAGACGAGATTATTTAGATCAAATCCTGGGGAGTGTTGCCATAATTCTAGCCGCCTCGCCTCGTAAAATCTCAACCAAAATATCGTCGCCCATACGTGGGATAGATGACATTGGCTGAATTAAAACAATGTCGCGCTTCGCTTCTGTTTCTTTCAGATAACGCAGTGCGACATTGGTTCGCCGAACAAATTCTGTTGCCGCGTAAATCTCGGGCAGGATTGCAACCCCGGCGCCCGCAGCGGCCATCAGGCGAATGGCATCAAGGCTGGTACCTTCATATTCGTCAGAAACGCGTCCACCTGCCCTGCTGGCCAAAGACGCTACAATGTAGGAAATGCGGTGTTTTGGACCAAGGGTTAGAAAAGTAAGACCCGCCATATCTTCCAGTGTAACACTCCCTTTTTTGCGTGACAGCTCATGGTCAGTTGCGACCGCTGCCCAAAAACGCTCTTCAAACAAAGTGGTTTGTTGGGTGCCCGGGTGGTCCTCTGGCGTCGAAATGATCATGTCCAAACGCCCATTGCGTAGGCCCTCATCAAGATCGCGCGTGCTTTCCTCGCGCACGACTAAACGAAAGGTGGGGTGTTCTTGGTGCAGCCTTTTCACGACTTCGGGCAACAAATATGGACCGATTGACGGCAGAACGCCGAGCCGAAGCCTGCCTTGAAACAGGCCACCGCCCTTTGCGGCAATGCGCAGATCATTGTGCTCACGCAACAAAACCCGTGCGCGGCGCACTACTTCTTCGCCTGCTGGCGTTAGGCGCGCACCGTTGCGCCCCCTTGTGAAAAGGGCAACTCCTAGATCAGCCTCAACTTCGGACAATTGCGCTGAAAGGCTGGGCTGGCTGACATTCAATTGAGATGCAGCAATGCCAATTTTGCCCGTTTCTGCAATGGCAACAACATATTCTAATTGGCGCAACGTTGGCCGCATGGGCAATTTTCCAATCATAGCTCTGGACTATGTAAAACTGAGTTTTATTGTATTTGTAATTATACAAGGATCAAGAAAAAAGTACGCCCCGATAGCCATTCTCAGGAGCGTATGATGGAACTCTCACTTGCCACCTTGTTCAGCAACTTGCTGGCCCCAACGATTTTGTTCTTCATTCTCGGGCTCATCGCGGCGTTTACGCGCAGTGATTTGTCCATTCCCGAGGCGGCGGCAAAAATCATGTCGATCTATCTTTTGCTGGCCATTGGGTTTAAAGGCGGCGTTGCCATTGCACAAAGCGGCATCACTTCAACTTTGTTGCTGTCGCTACTTGCCGGGGTCATCTTGTCGTTTATCTTGCCATTTTTCGCCTATGGATTGCTGCGTGTGATGACCAAGCTGGACCGGGTGAACGCCGCTGCGGTTGCCGGGCACTATGGCTCAATCTCCATCGTAACATTTGTCACCGCTGTCAATCTGCTTGAATCTCAGGGCCTTAAATCTGAAGGCTTTATGGTGGCCGTAGCCGCCGTAATGGAAGTGCCCGCGATCATCTCGGCGCTTTGGCTTGCGGGACGTAAAAGTGAAACCAGCGAAAATAACAGCGGACTTCTGCTGCACATTTTGGCCAATGGCTCTATTGTTTTGTTGGTCGGCTCATTTGCCATAGGGGCAATCACTGGAGAAGCGGGTCTGCTTCAGCTTGAACCCTTTATCGTTGTGCCCTTTACCGGCGTGCTTTGCTTGTTCTTGTTGGATATGGGCATATCGGCGGGCAATAGCCTGCGGCTCAACCGCCAAGACATATCGCTCGGTTTATTGGCCTTTGGCTGCGTGATGCCGCTGTTGGGCAGCCTGCTGGGCTGGGGTGCAGGCAGTTTGTTGGGTCTATCCCTTGGCGGCAAGTTCTTGCTGATGACCCTTTCTGCTTCCGCGTCCTACATTGCGGTACCTGCGGCCATGAAATTGGCGTTACCGACTGCGAAATCCGGAATCTACCTATCCCTCTCGCTGGGCATCACGTTCCCGTTCAATTTAACGATTGGCTTGCCGCTTTATCTTGCCTTGGCAAGTTTTTAGCCAAAACAGAGTTCAACGAAGTCGGGATTATTTGGTCCAAAATTGCTTTGTGCGGTTCAAATAGTTTTCCAGAGTTGCCGGGCTTGTGCCCGTCAACTCTTTGACTTTATTGGTCACGGTTTCAGCTTTTCCAAACCGTTGCACAGAATAAAGTGCCGTCATAACCAATGCGAGCGCTAGCGGTGTTCCGCTCGCAACGTTTCGCCAAATGAAGCCGATGATCGTAGCTGGACGGTAAGAAATTTTGCGCGCTGCAACATTGCTCAATTTTGTCGCGACTTCCGAAAAACTAAGCGCCTCCGGTCCGGTCAGCTCAAACCCTTCGCAAATGTATTTATCGTCGCTCAGCGCAACTTCAATGCAGCGCGCGATGTCCTCCACATCGATGAACGACGAGCGCCCGTCGCCTGCGGGCACCCAGATTTCGTCACGTTCAACAATGGCTTCACTGTGAACGGTCTCAAGGTTTTGCATGAAATCGCTTGGCCTGATCATGGTCCAATCAAAACCCATTTCTACGACAAGTTTTTCCAGTTTATGATGAGGCAGAAAGCTGTTTTCAGCCGCGCCAAAAACGGAAAGCACAATAATCCGTTTTATACCTTGAGCTTTAGCGACATCTAAGAACGGTCGAAACACTTCCGGTTTTGTTATCTGAGGCGGGCGCATCAAAAATATAGCGTCTACGCCGGCTAAGGCTGGCGCAAAGCTTTTTACATCCTCAAATGAAAACTTGACCCACTCTACTTCATTTGTTGGGCTTTGTTGTTTTTGACAAGCTGCAACTATTTGGCATTTGCCCGACAGTTGAGCAACTAACGCACCGCCCACACGCCCCGTGGCCCCGGTCACAAAGATTTTAGAATAGTTCATGCGCCACCTCTCAAAGAGTTATGCAGCCGCTAGCAACTCTGCGTGCCAAGCAATATGCTCATGCATAAAAGTCGAAACGAAAGGGTAGTAATGGTCGTACCCCGCTTGAATACGCATGGTTAAATCAATATCAGTTCCCTTAACTGCATCCACCAATGCTTGTGGACGACATCCCTCGTCCATCCATTGATCCACATCACCTTGATCCACCAAAATGGGTGAAAAGCGTTTGCCATCAGCGATCAAATCACAGGCATCATATTGGCGCCAATCTGCATGATCATTGCCCAAATATTTTTCAAATGAAGGCTTTGACCAACTTGCTTCAGAGGGCCGACAAATCGGGGCAAAGGCTGAACAGCTTTTAAAGCGATCTGAATTTTTGAGTGCAATTGTAAGCGCCCCATGCCCGCCCATTGAATGGCCAGTGATGGATTGGCGCGTCATGTCGGCATTGAACTTTTCGCCAATCAATTTGGGCAGTTCATCCACCAAATAGGAATACATATTGTAGTTCTTATCGTATGGCGCTTGGGTCGCATCCAAATAAAAGCCCGCACCACTGCCGAACTGCCAATTGTCCGGTTCATCAGGCACATCATCACCGCGTGGTGACGTATCGGGGCACACGATAATGATGCCCTTTTCTGCCGCCATTTGGCGATATTCGCCTTTGTCCATCACGTTTGAATGGTCGCAGGTTAGGCCAGATAAATACCAAAGTACGGGGCAAGGCTCTGTGGCTGCTTGCGGCGGGACGAACACAGCGAAGGTCATCTCACAGTTGCAAGTGCTTGAGGCATGTTTATAGACACCCTGCGTGCCGCCATGCGAGAGCGTTTCAGAAACGGTTTGCATATTTAATCCTTAGAATTTCACGACGCCGCGAATGCTTTCGCCTTCACGCATCAGGTCAAAACCATCATTGATTTTGTCCAACCCCATAGTGTGGGTAATCATCGGATCGATTTCAATTTTGCCATCCATGTACCAATCAACGATTTTTGGTACGTCTGTGCGCCCTTTTGCGCCGCCAAATGCCGTACCGCGCCAGTTGCGCCCTGTGACCAGTTGGAATGGACGGGTGGAGATTTCTTGGCCTGCGCCCGCCACCCCTATGATGATCGAAGTGCCCCAGCCTTTGTGGCAGCACTCCAGCGCTTGGCGCATTACATTGACATTGCCTATGCATTCAAACGAATAGTCCGCGCCGCCTTTGGTCAAATCGACGATGTAAGGCACCAAATCGCCTTCAACTTCATTTGGATTGACAAAATGGGTCATGCCAAACCGCTCGCCCCAAGCTTTACGGGCTGGATTGAGATCGACACCAACGATCATATTGGCGCCTGCCAACCGCGCGCCTTGAATGACGTTCAAGCCAATGCCGCCTAGACCAAACACAACTACATTGTCGCCTGGCTGCACTTTGGCGGTATTTATCACCGCGCCGATGCCTGTGGTTACGCCGCAACCAATGTAGCAAATGCTTTCAAACGGCGCGTCTTCACGCACTTTGGCCAACGCAATTTCTGGCACCACGGTGTGGTTGGCAAAAGTTGATGTGCCCATATAGTGGAACGCTGGCTCGCCCTTAATGGAAAAGCGCGAGGTGCCATCCGGCATCAAGCCCTGGCCTTGGGTGGTGCGAATTTTTTGGCACAGATTGGTTTTTCCCGATGTGCAATAATCGCATTCGCGGCATTCCGGCGTATAAAGCGGGATCACGTGGTCACCCTTTTTCAGCGTTGTGACACCCGGACCAACATCCACAACAACACCAGCGCCTTCATGGCCCAGAATGGCCGGAAAAATCCCCTCAGGGTCAGCACCCGAAAGCGTGAATTCGTCTGTGTGGCAGATACCTGTAGCTTTGATTTCCACCAAAACCTCACCCTCTTTCGGGCCTTCCAAATCCACATCTACGATCTCAAGCGGCTTCCCCGCTTCAAACGCAACAGCTGCTCTGGTTTTCATCTTTGTCTCCCTCAAAAAATACGAATTGCGCCAACGCGCTAAGAATCTGATATTTGGGATCATGCTAACAACCGGATGGTGGCATTCACAATCATGTTTTTGTGTTTTTGATGTTTAGGGGACGTAAATGAGCGTTGAAATCGAAACAATTGGCGAGATAGACGGCAAGCCGTTTCAACGCGTTACTTTGAAAAGTGAGCAGACTGAGGTGACGATATTGTCGCTTGGCGGCACCACCCAAAGCTGGCGCGTGCAAGGGGAAAATGGGCTCCACGATGTCGTGCTTGGATATGATGACCCGTTTGATTATTTGGATAACCCTGACTATTTTGGCACCACCATTGGCCGCGTTGCAAACCGGATATCAAACGCTTCATTTGAACTTGAAGGCACAAAATACCCACTAAGCGAAAATGGCCCTGGCATGACATTACACGGTGGTACAAATGGCCTGTCCAAACGCAATTGGAATGTTGAGACGGTTGGCGATACTTTTGTTCAACTGACTTACCATTCTCCCCATTTAGAAGAAGGTTTTCCAGGCCGTGTAGATTTTTCAATGTTAATCGCGCTCAATGGTACACGGCTGAGCTACGAAATCACTGCAGCTGTTGATCGCGCAACGCCGATAAATTTTGCGCAGCACAATTATTATAACCTGCAGAGTGAAGGCCCTATCTGGGATCATCAGATGCAAGTAAACGCCACTCAATATACGCCGCTTGGGACCGATCTGCTGCCTACTGGAAAGCTGGCAAGCATTGCGGGCACACGGTTTGACTTTCAAAAGATGACAAGTTTTGCCCAGAGTGACCCGCACCGCGAAGGCATTGACATGGCATATTTATTGGCGGAAGACCGCGACATCGACCAACCTGTTGCGCATGTCGTTGCGCCAAATGGGTTGCAGCTGCGCCTTTGGACCAATCAGCCCTGTTTGCAAACCTATAATGGCAATAACCAGTCCGTTCTATCGAGTGGCTCGGGTGGCAGGGCATTTGGACGGTGTTCCGCAATTTGTTTGGAACCCCAAAAACATTCCAATGCTGTCAACACCCCCGAATTTCCCAGCATCATCGTTACGCCCGATAGTCCATATTTTTATTGGACAGAGGTGGAAATTGGCAAAATTGAGAACGAAGCTAGCGCAGATTAACGGTCTAAGGACAATGTTCTTTTAACATGTTAAATATATGTTTGGAGTGCATTCGAGGGGATTACAAAATGCTAGATACTGACATTATCAAAGACTACCACGCACACATATATTTTGGCGGCATGACCGTCGGTTTGGCACGTCAAGTTTGCGAAAAGGCTGTCGAGCTGTTTGGTGTTGAGATGGGACGCATGCACGAAAAGCCTGTTGGCCCACACCCCAAGTGGTCGTGCCAGTTGAAAGCGACACCGGAACAGTTTGCAAAGCTCTTGCCATGGCTAGCGCTAAACAGAAAAGACCTGGTGGTATTCGCCCACCCCCAAACCGGTGACGACCTCACAGACCATCGAGATCACGGCATTTGGCTTGGTGCGGGGCTTGATTTGGACTTGACCATTTTCAATTAAAAGCCCCGGAGAATCCGAGGCTTTTGTTTTCGAAGGTGTTGATTTTAGGCGGGCAAACCTTTTTCCACTAATTTGACCATGTAGGAGCATCCAACTGGGATGATCTCATCATTAAAATCATAGTCAGGGTGATGCACGCCAGCGCCATCGCCCTGCCCTAGGAAGATGTAGGCACCTGGGCGTTCGTTGAGCATGAACGAAAAGTCTTCGGCGCCCATCACCGGATTTGTATCATCCACTACGCGGTCTTCGCCTGAAATCTCTTTGGCAACTTCAACAGCAAATTTGGTGCGGTCTGCATCATTGATGGTCACAGGATAGTTGCGTTCATAATTGATCGAGATTTCTGCGCCATGCATCTCACCGATTGATTTGCAAATCTGCGTGATACGCTCTTGTGCAAGGTCTCGAACTTCTTCGTTCAACGTCCGAACAGTCCCCGAAATCTTGGCGGTGTGGGGAATTACGTTGTCTGTGTCGCCTGCATGGAATGTCGTGACGGAAACAACAATTGATTCCAGCGGGTCAGTATTGCGCGACGCGATCTTTTGAAATGCCTGCACCAAATCGGTACCTACAATAATCGGGTCGATGCCCGCATGTGGTCGCGCTGCATGCGCACCTTTACCGACGATATCAATGTAAAATGTATCTGCTGCGGCCATAAGAGGACCAGGACGGATGGCAAAGCTGCCGGTTTCGCGGCCAGGTGCATTGTGTAGTCCATAGACTTCATGAATGCCAAAACGGTCCATCAAACCATCTTTGACCATCTCATTACCGCCGCCACCGCCCTCTTCTGCGGGTTGGAAAATCATGATTGCTGTGCCGTCAAAATTGCGCGTCTCTGCCAAATACTTGGCTGCACCCAATAAAATGGTCGTATGTCCATCATGTCCGCAGGCATGCATTACACCGGGGTTGGTCGATTTATATTCATGCGGTTGAGCCTCTTCAATAGGCAGCGCATCCATATCTGCACGCAAGCCAATCACCCGGCCAGATTTATTGGTTTTGCCTTTGATTACGCCAACAACACCCGTGCGGCCAATGCCGGTCACAATCTCATCAACACCAAATTCTTTTAGTTTTTCCGCAACCAGCGCTGAAGTGCGGTGCTCTTGAAAGCCCAACTCTGGATGCGCGTGTATATCGCGGCGGATCTGGGTCAGTTCTTCGTGAAATTCAGAAATTCGATTGATGATTGGCATGAGCGTCCCCCTAAATGCATTAATTGGTGCAACCAATTTTCTTTATACGAGCATGGCGATTTGTTAATTGCAATTGCAAAAATCGCATCATGTCATGCACGATCACGCATTGTTGCCTTGAAGCTAGGCTGATCAAGCCCTAGATGAGGAGATGGACGATTTACGATAAGTTTAGGCGAATCATAAACTGTCCGATAGAAATCGCATTGCGCTTGATTTACAAATAGGCAAATCATGCACAACCACCCGCCCACTTGTGGGCACAAGAAGAATAACGGGATGAACGACATGGCTGAAGAAAAAGACAAAGCTAAGGACGAGCAAGACAGCGCATCGGTTGAAAAGCTGCTTTTTAAGAGCCGTACCGTGCTGATCACTGGTGAAATCAACGACAAATTGGCTCGCGCAGCGACGTCGCGCCTGCTGGCTTTGGCCGAAGATAATGATGATCCAATCAATGTGTTCATTTCATCACCAGGTGGCCATGTTGAAAGTGGCGACATGGTGCACGACATAATTAAGTTCATCAAACCAACTGTTCGCACCATCGGCTCTGGCTGGGTGGCGAGTGCTGGGGCACTGATCTTTATTGGCGCACAAAAAGAAAATCGTCTTTGCTTACCAAACACACGCTTTTTGATGCACCAACCATCAGGTGGCGTTGGCGGTCAGGTTTCAGACATTCAAATTCAAGCGGACCAAATCAAATTGATGCGTCGTCGCTTTGAAGAATTGTTTGCGTTGGCGACTGGAAAAACACCAGAACAGATCGAAAAAGACACGAAACGTGATTTTTGGTTGAACACAGATGAAGCCCTTGCCTATGGCTTGCTCGGCAAAGTCATCAAAAGCGCTGACGAACTTAAATAGTTTGAGCCAATATGCAGTGATTTGAAAGACGCGCCCCTTTGGCGCGTTTTTTGTTTGAGGGGCAAACCATGAAAAACTTCATTATCGACTTGGAATATGTCGCCGCGATTGATCAAATCGAGGAGCATTTGAACGCGCATATGGATTACATCCATCAAGGACGCGACACAGACATGTTTATTACTTGGGGACCAAAAGTGCCCCGTTCTGGCGGGCTAATAATTGCGCAGGCAGAAACCCGTGCGGAACTCGAAGCTTTTTGCAACACAGATCCATTTGTTGTGGAAGGCGTTTCCAAAATGATCATCACGGAGTTTGCGGCGCGTCGACTCATTGCCCATCAACAATAGGCGGTTAGTCGCTTGCGCGGCTTTGCATAACCAGAATGAATGTCACGCTTGCAGTTTGCGCCCGATACAAGTGCGCCTCATCCCCAGGATAGCGGAAATAGTCGCCAGCTTTAAGTGTTTCTGGTTTATCAGCTGGCCCAACAACTAACTCACCCTCAATGACAATAGCATGTTCAACTGTGCCTTTTGGATGCGGAACCGCTTGGCGCGCTTCCCCCTTTGTTAAGTGCACACGATACAGGTCTCTGTGGGCGTTTGGCGGGCAACTGGCCAACAATGCCGCAGTCAGATCTGTCATTGTGCTATCGATCAACTCCCCCTCGTGTGCGCGAATAAGCGTTACATCCGGGGCAGCCACTTCGAACAGATAACTAAATGGCACGTCCAACGCATAAGCAATTGCCCACAGCGTTTCGATGTTCGGGTTCCCCTGCCCACTCTCGAGCTGCGACAACGTAGATTTTGACAAGTTGGCCTTCTTTGCGAGCGCCGACAGGCTTAGCCCCGCCTTTTCTCGTTCTCGACACACAGCTTTCGCAATAAGCGCGTTTGGGGTCACAATTATCTCCACAAAAATGAACAACGTTCGGTTTGACGAACACATGCATTGTCCATTATAACGAACATTGTTCGATGAGGTAAAGTGATTTGCCATTAGTGAGGTAGCATGACTGCACAAAATCTTGAGCGCGCCGCAAAGCCTGACTGGCTACACGGTGTTTTGGACGCGTTTCCTATCCTAATTGCGGTTATTCCGTTTGGCGCCCTATTTGGGGCAGTTGCCGTCAAATCAGGCTTGGATGTCCCTACCGCAATATTGGCTTCGGCAAGCATATATGCGGGCGCTAGCCAATTCGTGATGCTGGACTTACTCGGACAACAGGTGCCGGTATGGTCAATCATCTTAGCGGTGTTCGCGGTAAATTTCAGACACGTGCTTTATTCTGCATCCCTTAGCCAGCACCTTACCCATTTCAGCCCTTTGCAGATAGCGCTCAGCTTTTTCTTCTTGGTCGATCCACAATTTGCAGCTGGTGAAACACGTGCAGAAAAGGGCAAGCTGACACCAGCGTACTATTTTGCATACGCTGCATCACTCTATTCCGTTTGGCTGCTTGTGAGTTGGTTGGGCGCCTTGTTTGGCGGCATGATTGAGGACCCGGCAGTTTACGGCATTGATTTCATTCTGCCGCTCTATTTTATCGGGCTGGTTATGGGCTTCCGTCAACGGCGCTTTTTCTGGCCGATCTTGGGCACCAGCGCAACCGTTTCAATGATTGCCTATTTCACTTTAGGTAACCCGTGGCACATTGCGGCAGGCGGCATTGCCGGCATGTTGCTAGGCGCAGCCATGAGCCAACCACCGGAGGTAGAATGATGTCAAACACCGTATGGATTATACTTGCCTGCGCAGCGGTCACTTATTTGACCAGATGCGGCGGGCATTTAATCATCGCCCAATTTGGTGAAATTCACCATCGGCTTCGCGCTGCCCTTGCTGCTGTACCAACAGCGGTGTTGACGGCGCTGGTCGCACCATCATTCTTGACCCATGGACTTGCCGAAGGGTTGGCCATCAGCGCTGCCGCGTTGATCGCCTTACGTTTCTCGATCATCATCAGCACGTTTGCCAGCCTGATCATACTTGTTGGCTTACGTACGATAATCGGCTAGCGCAGAATCAGCTTTTCGATTTGGTCACCGGAAATCGATTTGCCGAGCAAGGATAAATCGCCCTCACCGAACATGGCTTCTGCCGCGTCAAAAATGGCGCGGTGGGTGATCCGCGCAAGGCTTGAACCAAGGCTGATGCGGGCAGCGCCAGCGTTGGCAAACTCAGCAACCGTATGTTGCGTAAAATGCCCCGCGCAAATCGCGTTTATTGGACCGTCAACCTCTTTGCAAATCCGCGCCACGTCATCCATCGTCCCGGGCATGGGTGCAAACAGCACATCTGCACCTGTTTTTTGGAAAGCTTGCAACCGACGAATGGCTTCATCCAAATCATATTTGCCGTGCATCACCCCATCTGCGCGGGCGGTCAGCACAAAATCATAGGGCAAAGCCCGCGCGGCTTCAGCTGCAGCTTCAATCCGCTCAACCGCACGCTCGAACGCATAAGGCTGTGTTGTGGGCAAATCCATATCTTCAATGCCACACCCAGCTATGCCGATTTCACCGGCCCTTTGAATGGTCGTGACAACATCATCAATTGTGGGGCCAAACCCATTCTCAAAATCACCATTCAGCGGAACCTTCACCGCTTGATTGAGCTGGTCCGCATGGGCTAATGCATCTTCGCATGTGATGTCCCCAAGATCGCTCTGTCCTTGGACAAAAGCCAGTGCTGCCGACGATGTGGCGACAGCCTTCGCCCCCATCGCCTCAAGCATACGCACGGACCCAATGTCCCACGCATTTGCTAGAATGAAAGGATCTCCGGATTGGTGCAGTTTTCTGAATTCAGATGGTTGCGGCATCATGCTCTCCACTCAAATAGGTCATTAATATTGACCTAAATTGTAACACACAACAATGGCTGTGCAGCCATTAATCAGGCGTCGACTAAAAAATACACAGAGTGATTGCACTTCTAGGCCACTCCAAGACCGTTTGAGACGCAGCAAATTGTCAATCTGCAACCCCATTTTGGCGCCACCCCCTACTGCAAAACTAGTGCTAACCTTACGAAGATTTAATCCTCCACATAGTAGTCTTTGTTTGACCCAGACGGCGCAACACATTAGCGGTACTGGCTGCTCTTGTATATTGGTGGGTAAGGTTCATGGGGCTTAGGCAACAACTCGCATCAAAGTCCGCGATACTTTTTGCGGTTCGAATTGTCGGCGCTGGCACGATTTTTCTCGCGCAAGCAGGCATAGCGCGTCTTTGGGGCGCAGCCCAGCTTGGTGAGTATCTAATTGCTATTGCGACCATAAACTTGCTGGCTATTTTGCTGCCCTTGGGCATGCAAACCGTTGGCTCATATTTCGCAGCAGAATATGCGGCAAATGGCGACGGGCGAGGTTTGCGATCATTTGCCAAACTTGCATATGGTTTGATCCTGATACCCGGTTTTGCAATAACCTATTTCGTTGGACAATTGGTGCCCTATATTGGCGAAACCGGCGCACATTTAGCACATTTGTGGCTGCCCATTTCAATCATGTCAGTCGGTTCCGCAGTGTTTTTTGTCAATGCGGGCATCTTAGTTGGGCTAAAGCGTCCATTTATGGGCTTTTTTGCCGATACGGTCTTTCGCCCTATTCTCATTGTGTGCGCTCTGGCCATTAGCTATCTTGTTGCCTCACCGGACCAAAACGTCGCCACATTGCTTTGGATTTTGGCCTCATCATATTGCGTCGTCATCTTGGCGCAACTTGCCATCACTGTGCGCCATCTGATCAGTTTACCGACCGCTACAGACGCCCCCGCACCAAATATTCGTCGTTGGTTTTATTTTGCATTGCCTTGGGTCATCATAACGCTTTCAACAGACTTCTTTTTTGATGCGGACTTGCTGGTGCTCACCAGCTTATTAGAGAAAGAACAAATTGCCATATTTGGCGTGTGCACCCGCATTTTTGTTCTGGCGTCCTACGGCATTACGGCGGTTTATGCCGTCACTATGCCTGGAATGATGGAAGATGCGACCAAGAACAATGTCGAAGGTTTGAGCGAGAAGATTGGCGACGCCAATTTGTTGGCAACTGGTTTGGCATTGTTTCTTACCCTCATCATTGCCATCGCAAGTCCGTTGGTTCTTAGCCTGTTTGGCAAAGACTTTTCGGGCGGCTATTGGCCACTGATCATTTTGTGTACCAGCTTGGTTGTGCGCGCAGCTTTTGGTCCAGGCCCACTTATACTTTCCGCCCGCAATCGCCCCTACGCGTCACTGCCTTCTGTAGCGCTAGGTCTTTTGACGCTAATTGTTGCCAATATACTCGTGGTGCCGTTGTGGGGTTTGGTGGGCGCAGCTTTTGCTGCCGTGCTGGCTTACGCCCTTGGCTCTGTACTTTTATGGCACACGACCAAGCGCATAACAGGAACTGATGTGTCGATCCTGCCAGCACTCATTAGACTGACTGCTAGCCGAACTTAATTTTTGGCTTTGAGGGATACTCATGCTTGATCAAAACAATCGCCCAATGGCATGGGATGTTCTGTCCAGTGAAACCCGTGTAAAAGACCGCTTTATCCACGTGAGGACAGACAAATGCCGCGCGGCGAACGGCGATATTGTCGATTACCATGTGCTCCAGTGTCACAATTGGGTAAACATAGTTCCATTTGAAGTCGATACACTCGCCTTGTTGCTTGTGGATGAATATCGACACGGTATTGGCGGACCAGTGCTTGGTCTTGCTGGCGGCGCAATAGATAAGGAAATCGATAAAGACCCACGCGAAGCAGCACGCATTGCTTCAATGCGCGAACTGCGAGAAGAAACTGGTTATTCCGCTGCTACAGCAACGTTGACACTTGAGAGCATGCCCAATCCCGCGTTGCAAGACAACCACGTGTTTTCCTTCACATCTTTTGACGTCGTATCCGATGGAAAACCATCTTTTGACGTGGGAAATGGCGAGTTTTGCGTGACAGTGAAACGCGACTTTGTCGACGTCCTCACACAGCTTTCAAGCGGCGAACTTATAATGCAAGCCATGCACGTGGCGGCCCTTTGGTCTGCGGCTCGCTATATTCTGAAATCGGAAGACTTACCAACAAGCGCTTTGCCGTTGCGTGCAAAGGTGCGTGATTTCCTGCTGGGCTAAAAATACGCCAACGGGGCGACCCCTATCGCCCATTCGTGGGCGAAGAGAATAACAAAATAGACAGCAACGCCCAACAAAAGCTCAACGGCAAACCGAGGCGACGCAGCGCGGCTCAAACGATCGAGCAGTGAGCCGCGCGCTACATTAAGCTTGTTTTGGTAATCCTGAACGCCCAATCGCTTTTCGGCCCACTTCAAAAAGGCCCGATTGCCAAACAGTGAAAACAAAACCAACCCACCGAACAGCACCACGCCGGTAAAATCTCCATTTACCAGCAAGTGCGCCAGCGCCCACAGTAATGTTGAACCCGTAATCGGATGCCGGGCAAACGCCAAAATTCCCGGATTCTTTTCATCGGTTTCGCCACCGACAAATGAGGCCGACAATGAATTTGATCGCGTGACACCCGCGACCAAAATGATGACAGCTAAGAACATCAAAACCATTGAAATGGCGACCAAAGTGGGCGTAGTGGCCCAAAAACCAATATAGGGCGCGTTCACCGCCGCCATGATCAACCAGATCAACAGCGCAATGGACAAGACTGAATAAGCGACAATGTAAGCTTTGCGGCCATATCGGTTCATCCCCCAGTCGCGAAACCCAGTTAGGCGCGGCAGTGTATGTGCCCCAAGGAATGCGGCGAATGCCAATCCAAAATTCAACATCACTTTCCCCATTCAAATTCTGAGCCAGTTTGAGCAATGCCAATCAAAAATCAATGCGGCATTTCACCTTTTCTAATTTGTTGTTATAAAGATGACAACTAGAGTAAGGATTCATCCATGCGCCTGACAAAACAGTCCAACTATGCAGTTCGCATTTTGATGTATTGCGCCAGCAATGAAGGCTTAAGCCGGATTGCTGACATCGCAGAATTCTACAAAATCTCTGAAACCTTTCTCTTCAAAATTCTGCAGGTTCTGAACCATTCCGGCTATGTAAAAACCGTGCGCGGTCGACATGGCGGGATCAAGCTTAGCCGCCCTGCTTCCGAAATGAAGTTGGGCGAAGTGGTGCGCGCTACCGAAGACAATTTTGCCCTTGCAGAATGCTTTGAAACGGGCGGCGACGGCATCAATTGCCCCCTCACCGGCACCTGTGGGTTTAATCACGCTCTACACCGTGCGCTGATCGCGTTTTTGAATGTGTTGGACGAATATACGATTGAGGATCTCACCGACAATCGGCGCAACATCAATGTGCTTTTACAGTTGGAAATAGCCATGCGTGATAAGCCTAAAAAAGTGGCTGATGCCTGATTGCTGACCTCATTGCCTAGGTGGCCAAAATTCGCACATTAGTTTCCAGTTTTTCGCTGCGCCTGCCGGGCATCCTGTTTTGTGTCGCGATCGCCCTTGTGGCGTTGTTTTTGTCCGCCCACTATGGCGCACCGGTTATGCTGTTTGCGCTTTTGCTCGGCATGGCCTTCAACTTCGTTGCCCCAACAGGCAAGACCATGCCCGGCGTCAATTTCGCCTCTGGTACACTGCTGAGAACAGGTGTCGCCCTCTTGGGCGCGCGGATTGCTTTAACAGACGTTGTAGCCCTAGGACCAATTCCCCTCGCCATCGTTGTGTTTTGCTTGTTCAGTACCATTGCTGTTGGCGTGTTCATATCCAAAATGCTTGGTCGCAACCGCGCGTTCGGACTGTTGACTGGCGGCGCTGTAGGAATTTGTGGGGCATCGGCGGCTCTCGCCCTCACCTCAATATTGCCAAAAGGCAAAGAGGGCATTAGCGAACAAGACACGATTTTCACGGTGATCGCGGTCACTACATTCAGCACAATAGCCATGGTATTTTATCCCGCCATTGTTTCCTTCTGGGGGATAGACGACAAGGTCGCAGGCATCTTTTTAGGCGCCACCATCCATGATGTGGCACAAGTTGTTGGGGCTGGCTATTCCATATCAGAGGAAGCAGGCGATGTGTCCACCATCGTCAAACTGTTCCGCGTCGCGATGCTGGTGCCCGTCATCGCCATGATCAGCATTTTCATGTTTCGCGGCGTTGCGCAGGCCGGCTCTGCCACGAAACAATTCCCCATGTTTTTGCTTTGGTTCGTTTTGCTCGCAGGCGCAAATTCAATAGGTTGGATACCCCTATCTGTTGGCGAATGGATCAACCAAGCCTCAAAACTCGCACTTGTCACGGCCATTGTTGGCCTTGGCGTCAAAACATCCCTGAAAAAACTCGTCGATGTCGGTCCGATTGCTATGTTGATTGTGGTTTCAGAAACAATATGGATTGCACTGATTGCTTTGCTTGGGCTGCAGTTCTTGGTTTGAGTTGCCGCCTCTTCTTTCGTCACCCTCGCGAAAGCGGGGATCCACACCTGACTTTCAGAGCCATAAAATCGTCCCTATGGGCAAATGCTGCATGGATCCCCGGGTCAAGCCCGAGGATGGCGAAGATGTGGATGAATTTCGAGAGCGCTTACCCCTGCATCGGCCACGTATCGCTTAACCGATAGCCTTCGGGCCACGGGTCAGATGGGTCGAGCATGTGCTGGTGAGTGCCGGTGATCCAAGCGCGTCCATTGATACGGGGTAGGATCGCGTTGCGGTCGCCGCAGGTGGTGACTTCTGCAATATCGCAATTGAACTGAGACCCGGTGATTGAGGTGGCGATGTATTTATCGTTGGCACTCATTTCGCCTTTGGCCAACATCAGCGCCATGCGCGCCGAACAGCCTGTGCCGGTTGGTGAGCGGTCGATTTTTCCCGGACGAATGGCAACAGCGTTCGCGCCTGTTAGTGTATCGCCAACGCGGGCAATTGGCCCCATAAATTGGCAAAATGAGATGTGATCCCAATCTGCGTTTTCTGGATGGGTAAAGCCCAACTGCGCGTTGGCGGCGGCGGTGATGCGCATACCGAGTTCAGCAATTTTTCGGGCGTTTTCGGGCTTAATTTCAACGCCCAGAGCTGCCGCGTCCACCATCACAAAGCTGTCGCCGCCATAGGCGGTATCAACGATGATTTCACCCAAGCCTTCAACTTTCAACGGCACTTGCAACTGATCGACAAAGCTTTTGACGTTGGTGACGGTGATGCTTTGGGCTTTGCCGTCTTTGCACTGCGCCACCACATTGATCAGCCCACCCGGCGCTTCAAGCGTTAGCTGTGTCTCAGGTTCGGTCATGGGCAAAATACCGCTGTCGAGTAACACCGTTGAAACACAAATTGAGTTTGAGCCCGACATGGGCGGCGTGTCCGCCGGTTCCATAATGATGAAGCCCATTTGGGCTTTGGGGTTCTTTGGCGGCACCAAAAGGTTGACGTGGCGGAACACGCCGCCGCGTGGTTCGTTGAGCATGAAATTGCGCAATGTCTCGTCTTGTTCGATGAACTTGCGTTGCTCCCAAAGCGTATCGCCGGGAGGCGGTGCAACGCCCCCTACGATAACATCGCCTACCTCGCCTTCGGCGTGGCAGGACACGACGTGGATGGTTTTGGTTGTTCTCATGATACCAAACTCACTTCAAACTCAGGCTCACCGAGCACATCAAAATCTGGCTCAACGCCGAGGCCCGGCGCATCGCTTGCTGACATGTGGCCGTCCATACGTTTTGGTGCGCCAGCCGCAAAATCTACAGTGCCGTAAGAATTGAAATCCGTTGCAGAGAAAGAAAACTCTTGCGGCGTCGATGCGGCCAAATGGGCGATGGTTGCGGTCACAATGTCGCCGCCCCATGTGTCTTCAATGGTCATGGCCAAACCTGCATTTACGCACATATCGCGCATCAGGCGGGCTTTGGTAAGGCCGCCGACTTTTGAGATTTTTAGATTGATCGCGTCCATCGCATCGTCGGCCAAGCCTTTGCGCAACATGGCTTCATCGGTGATGTTCTCGTCCATGATGAAAGGTCGCGCAGTACGGCGGCGGATCGACAAGCATTCTTCGTACGTCATGCAAGGCTGTTCGATATAAACATCCAGATGAGAAACAGCTGCAACCACCCGCGCCGCCTCATGCCGGTTCCAGCCTGTGTTGGCGTCAGCCACCAACACTTCGCCATTGTCCAGCACTTCGCGGGTGGCGTGAATACGAGCGATATCGTCGTTCGCATCGCCGCCCACTTTGAGTTGGAATTTCGTGTAGCCTTCTTTGCGATAGCCATCGATTTTTTTGGCCATCACGTCCGGGTCTTCTTGGCTAATCGCGCGGTAAAGTGCCACTTTGTCTTGCTGCTTGCCGCCGAGTAGCGTGTAAACGGGCAAACCCGTGGCTTTACCTAAAATGTCCCAACAAGCGATATCGATTGGCGCTTTGGCATAAGGGTGGCCGCGCAGGCCCTCGTCCATAGCTTTGTTGACCACATTCAAATCACGTGGATCAAGGCCGATGACGTGCTGGGCCAACTCTTGCAAACCTGTGCGCACGCCCAGAGCATAGCTCGGCAAATAGGCAGACCCCAGCGGGCAGCACTCGGCATAGCCTGTTATGCCCGCGTCGGTTTCCAATGCCAAAACTGTTGAATCGAAAACTTCGACAAAGTTTCCGTTTGACCAATTGTAGCGACCTTCGCGCAGCGGCAGGTCAATTTGGTAAACGCGCAATGCTGTGATTTTCATGTTCTTTTCCTCCCAAGGAATGGTTTAGGGCAGAATGAAGCCGTGTTTGAATGGGTCGCGATCATCCACATAGATTGTGTTGTCGCCAGTTTTGCGGGCCCAGCCGCCGATCGATGGAATGATGGCATCAACATCACCCACTTTGGTGGCAGCTTCTACGCGCCCCTTAAACAGCGAGCCGATAATGCTCTCGTGAATGAAATCTTCGCCAACTTTTAAGTCACCCATCGCGGCCCAATGGGCCATGCGCGCAGACGTGCCAGTACCGCACGGTGAACGGTCAATGGCTTTGTCGCCATAAAACACGGCATTACGTGCAGATGCTTCTGGATCACGTGCAGCGCCCGTCCAAAGGATGTGGCTCAAGCCTTTGATCGCGGGATGTTCTGGGTGCTGAAACTCATACTTTTCGTTCAATGCTGATCGCAACTTTGGCGACCAGCGGATCAGATCGAGGGATGACAGACCTTCAATGTCTTTGAAGTTTTCTTGCGGCTCTACAATCGCATAAAAGTTACCGCCATAGGCCACATCAACTTTGATCTCACCTAGCCCTGGCACCTCTGCTGTCATGCCTGTGGCATAAAGAAAACTGGCCACATTGGTGATGCGCACTTCCTCAACGAAACCATCCACCATAGTGTATTCAGCTTTGATGCGCCCTGCAGGTGCATCCAGATAAAGCACGCCCGGCTCTTTTGGCGTCACCAAACCCTCTTCAATCGCCATGGTCACCGTGCCGATGGTGCCGTGCCCGCACATGGGTAAACAGCCAGATGTTTCAATGAACAGAATGGCGATGTCGCAATCGTCCCGCGTGGATGGATAAAGGATCGAGCCCGACATAATGTCGTGGCCGCGTGGTTCAAACATCAATGCGGTGCGCACCCAGTCATATTCGGCCAAAAAGTGCGCACGCTTTTCCAGCATGTTCGCGCCTTTAAGCTCAGGCCCACCCTCAGCGACCAAGCGCACAGGGTTACCGCAAGTATGTCCATCGATGCATCTAAAAGTATGTTTCGCCATGTTGGTTCCTAAAAGCGAGACGGGTTGAACGGGGTCATGTTTATTTCTGGCGTGCGGCCAGCCAAAAGGTCGCTGACCAGTTTGGCGGTGGCAAGGCTTTGGGTCAGTCCCAGATGCCCGTGACCAAATGCATATATGATTTTGTTGCTGGCAGACGCGTGGCCAATGGCGGGCAAACTATCGGGCAGAGACGGGCGAAAACCCATCCATTGTGATCCATTTTTGGTACCAAGATCGGGCAAAAACTTCTTCGCCTTTTGCAGCATGATCTCGCTTCGTTTGTAATTTGGTTCTGCGTCTAGCCCAGCAAATTCCACTGCACCGCCAACGCGAATGCCTGTGGAAAGCGGAGTCATAACAAAGCCATGGCTGCCAAAGATCAATTGTCTCTTTAAATCAAAAGATTCAATCGGCAACGTCGTGTTGTAACCCCGTTCGGTTTCAAGTGGGATTTTATCGCCCAGCTTGGCGGTCAATTTGTGTGACCATGCACCTGCGGCAATCACAATGCTTTTGCCAGCTATTTTGCTGCCATCTGTAAGGGTTATTTCGCCTGAAGTATCGATGTCTGCAACTTCGCTTTGAATGAGCGTTCCGCCATCTGAGCGCACCATATCCCAAATGGACATGGCCCATTGAAATGGGTCATTGACGGTTTGCCATGTGGGCAAAAATGTTGCGCTTTTGATATGGGGCGACAGGCCGGGTTGCAGCTCAGCGAGCTCGTTACCTTCAACTTGGCGATACGGAATGCCGTGTTTTTTTCGCGCTTCATTGTTCTCGTCGTTGGCCTTTGCATCCGCTGCACTCTCATAAAGATGCAACGCACCATCAGATCGGATTTGATTGCCCATTTTCGGCATTTGCGAAAACTTGGCGATCTCAGCGCCGGCGAGATTCATCATGTCCGCTTGTGCTTCAACGGACCGTGCATATTGATCGGGCCAAGCGGCGCGGAAGAATTTGAGCAAAAACGGTGTGATTTTGGGCAGATAAGAAGGGCGAATGGTCAGCGGACCAAGCGGATCAAGCAGCCACTTTGGCGCTTTGAGCAACATGCCCGGCGAAGCAAGTGGCAACAGGTCGGTTACGGCAAATCCAGCGGCGTTGCCAAAGCTAGCTTCTTGCGCAATGCCCTTGCGATCCACCAACGTGACTTTGCGACCCTCTTGTTGCAAATAATGCGCGATCGAAAGGCCGACAATCCCGGCCCCGACAATAATCACATCATGTTGCGCATCAGCTTTGGACATAGGATCACCTGATCAAAAGGGAGGACACCCGGCGGCGAACCGCCGAGTGCAATTGTTGGTTATGGCAGCGTGTAGGCTGTTTTTACGGTGGTGTAGAATTCCGCTGCATAAGTGCCCTGCTCACGTGAGCCAAAGCTAGAGCCCTTGGTGCCGCCGAATGGTACGTGATAGTCCACACCCGCAGTTGGCAAGTTCACCATCACCATGCCCGCTTGCGCGTTGGCTTTGAAATGGCTGGCGTGCTTAAGCGAAGTGGTGCAAATGCCTGAAGACAGGCCGAACTCGGTGTCATTGGCGACAGCCAGAGCCTCATCATAATCCTTCACGCGGATCACGCTGGCGACTGGGCCAAACACTTCTTCTTGGTTGATGCGCATGCCGTTTGTGGTTTCTGTCACCAAAGCAGGCGCCATAAAGAAGCCTTCTGTGTCACGGTTCAAACGCTGACCACCAACAACTTTGCCACCCTCTTTAGCTGCAATGTCTACATAGTCGAGATCTTGCTGTAGCTGGCTTGCATCAACCACGGGACCGATGTGGGTGTCGCTGCGCAAGGCATGGCCCACGTTAAGGCCAGCCAAACGTTCTTCAACTGCGGAAACAAACTTTTCGTGAATACCTTCGGTAACAACCAAGCGAGAAGACGCCGTGCAGCGTTGGCCAGTTGAGAAGAAGGCGCCGTTTACGCTCACTTCAACTGCATTGTTCAAATCGGCATCGTCGAGCACAACCATTGGGTTTTTGCCACCCATTTCAAGCTGCACTTTTTTCAAAAGCTTGCCGCACTCGGCCGCAATGCCACGACCTGTTGGTACAGAACCAGTGAAGCTGATGGCGTTGACTTTACTTGAGCCAACCAGCTGAGGGCCAACTTTGGAACCGCGACCAAACACAAGGTTGAACACGCCTTCAGGCAAACCAGAACGCGAAATAATGTCAGCCAATGCATGGGCACAGCCCGGCACCAATTCAGCTGGCTTAAGCACAACCGCATTGCCGAAGGCCAAAGCTGGCGCAATTTTCCAAGCCGGAATAGCAATTGGGAAATTCCACGGCGTGATGAGGCCAACAACACCAACTGGTGAACGGGTCACGTCGACTTCAACACCGGGGCGCACAGACGCCAAGCGATCGCCGCGCTGGCGAATTGTTTCGCCTGCGAAGAATTTGAAAATCTGCCCAGCACGTGCTGCTTCGCCAATACCTTCAGGCAAAGTCTTGCCTTCTTCGCGCGACAACAATTCGCCAAGCTCGGCTTTGCGCGCCAAAATCTCGTTGGCGATAAAGTCCAAAACATCAAAGCGTTGTTGTGGCGTAGAAGCGGCCCATTGCGCAGACGCGGTGTGAGCCGCATCGATTGCGCGGTCCATATCAACAGCTTCTGAAACCGCGGCATGGCCGAGAATGTCAGATGTGTCGGATGGGTTGATATTTGGCGTCGACGCAGAAGTTTCTTCCCACGCTCCACCGATAAAGCTTTTATATTCCATTGAGTTATTCAACTTTCTGGGCAATTGGATTCTGTTTGTTCAGCTTAGGATGCAAGTGCCAAAATGTCCGACTGCTGGCTCCAGTTTTTGTACCATGTTTGGAACAAATCGAACTGTTGTTTTGCGTAATTGCGCTGACTATCAGACAATGCATCGGTCTCGTTGAAATGCAATTCATATTCAGCGTCGCCTTGCAGTACCATCAAGTATTTGTAGTAAAGCACAAGGTCTGCGCCTTCATCAAAAGATGACAGAACTTGGAATGCTGTGTCCAACTCAAGCGCGCGAACGCGAGCAACCGCATCGCCTTTGGCCGCTTTTTCGCAAAGCGAAACAAGGTGCAAAGCTTCTTTAGGCAAAGCGTTGCCAATACCGGTGATTGATCCACCAGCGCCACAATTCACATAGCCATGGAACACTTGTGTATCCACACCAATCATCAGGTTCACGCTATCGTCTTGGCTGGTGATATACTCCGCCGCGTAGCGCAAATCGTCAGCGCCGCCAAACTCTTTGAAGCCGATCAGGTTTTTGTGGTCTTTGCGCAGGTCAAAGAACAAATCAGCACGTGTCGCGAAGCCATAATAGGGGCTGTTGTAAATGACGGCTGGCAAATCAGGTGCTGCGTTCAAAATCGCGGCGAAGTGGTGGCGTTGCGCTGCCATTGAGCTGCCGCGAGACAAGACGCGTGGAATAACCATCAAGCCATGAGCGCCAACTTTTTGCGCGTGAGCGGCGTGTTCAGCTGCAATTTTTGAGTTTACTGCGCCGGTGCCCACGATTGTTGGAATGCCTGCTGCCACGAGGCGGGCAACGCCTTCCATGCGGTCGGCGTCAGTCAACAATGGCCAATCGCCCATGGAGCCGCAATAGACAACGGCGGACATGCCCGCTTCAATAAGCTCTTTGCCTTTGCGCACCAGAGCATCAAAATCAACTGAGCGATCTGCTTTGCAGGGGGTCATCAGGGCTGGAATGCAGCCGGAAAAAATATTCGCGTTCATCTGTAGTTCCTTTGAAGATCAGTGCCGATTGCGCGCACCTACACACTCGCAAACCGGATTTTTGCAGAAAGAGTAATTTGAACTATCGAACGTTGGCCAAGAATTTTGCCGTATGTTCGCTTTTGGGGTTGGAAAAGATCTGCTTTGGCGGCCCGATTTCTTCCATAATACCTTTATGGAAATAAGCTACCCGATCACTCACATCTCGGGCAAATCCCATTTCGTGGGTCACGCAAATCATCGTCATGCCTTCTTCGGCGAGCAAGCGCATCGTATCAAGAACCTCCCCCACCAGTTCTGGGTCTAGCGCAGATGTTGCTTCATCAAACAACATATATGAAGGCTCCATCGCCAGCGCACGAGCAATCGCCAAGCGCTGCTGCTGACCGCCAGACAAGGCAGATGGGAAGCTATCGATTTTGTCGCTTAGCCCCACATGGTCGAGTTGGGCGCGTGCAATTTCTTTAGCCTCGTTGCGCGACTTGCCCTTAACAATTCTTGGGGCCAGTGCAACATTTTCCAATGCTGTAAGATGTGGAAACGAATTAAACTGTTGGAACACCATACCCATTTTTGTGCGCAATTGGTTCAGATTTGTCCCTTTTGCGTGCACAGACACATCATCCAGCAATACTTCGCCTTGCTGAATCGCTTCCAGCCCATTGATGCAATAGAGCAACGTAGACTTGCCTGAGCCTGATGCGCCGATAATCGACAGCACTTCGCCATTTTGCACATCCAAATCGATGCCTTTGAGCACGTGCAGATCACCGAAATACTTATGAAGACCTTTAATTTGGATCATGACTGCCACTTCCTTTCAAGATGTGCGGCGTAGCGCGAAATGGGGAATGAAAGCGCGAAATAGAATGCGCCTGCTACCGCCAGCACAAGCAAGGGTTGTTGGGTGCGCGTGATCAGATCGCGCGCGACTTTTAAGAGTTCTGGATGGCCAAGCACGGAAACAAGAGCACTGTCTTTTAAAACGCCGAGTGCGACACCAACCCAAGATGGGAACACAGCCCGAAGTCCGATAGGCCACACCACATGTTGCATGGTTTGGAAATAGCTTAGCCCCAGCGAGCGACCTGCTCGGCGCATGGGAGACCCAACGGCTTCAATGCCGCCCCGTGCCACATTGGCCACAAGAGCAGATGTATAAACCGCAAGGATGGTCACCCCCGCCCAAAACGGGCTAATTGCTATACCAACCACTGTGAATAGGTTGTAAAACAGTACCAGCTGAATGATCAGCGGAATTGATCTAAATGCATCCAGCACCAAACCAAGGGTAATTGCGCCGGCGATTTTGCTTTCGGACAAAATCCAGCCAAAAAAGATGCCAAGCACAGTTCCGGTGGAAATGGCCAGAACTGAAATGATCAGCGTTTGCCATGCCGCTTGAGCCAAATACCAAAGGTCGTTTGGTCCAAAGCCGGAGAAGAATGAAATCGGTTCACTCATTACCTTATCCTTCCCTAGTACCGGAACATGCGCCAAGCAATAAGCTTGGAGATGCCGAGAATGAATTTGACCATGACGTAATAAATGAGTGCCGCTACTGCGAAATATTCAAAGATGCGGAACGTTTCAAACGCTAGGGCTTGAGTTTCGCCGGCCAATTCGCGGAATCCAACAATCATCGCCAATGAACTCATCAAAACCGCCCAAACCAGCTGGTTGGTCATGGGGTGATAAACAATGCGGAACACTTGCGGAATGATGATCCTTGTGTAGCTTTGAAATGACGACATGCCCAGCGAGCGCGCTGCGCGCAATTGCGTATCGGGCACGGCTTGCAATCCACCGCGAAAGTTCTCTGCCAGATAACCTGCATTGTTGAAAGTAAGACCAAACAACACGATTAAGTAAGGCGATAAGTGCCAACCAAAGGAACCCAAACCAAAAGAGAAAAAGAACAGTTGAAACAATGCTGGCGTGTTACGCGCGGTTTCCACCCAAATTGTCGAAACCCAAGCCAATGGCTTTGGTCCGTTCACGCGCAACAGGGCCAAACACATGCCCAACACTATGCCAATCACCATGGAGAGCACAGAAATTTGCAGGGTGACTAAACTTGCTTCAAGCAAGTCAGGCAGCTTGCGCAGCACTGGGCGCCAATGGAACGTATATTCAAAGTTCATTTGCCGCTTCTCCTTTCCTTTTGGTTTGAAGATGGTGCTCGCAGGCTACGCCGCGAGCAACCAGATTGGTAGTCAAAGGATTAGTACATTACGCCTGGGATACGAAGCTCAGGTGCTGTATCGCCAACATATTTCTGCCAAAGCTCTTCATAACGACCTGAACGCACCTGATGGGTGATGAACAGGTTGATGTAGTTGAGCCAAGTCACGTCTTTGCGAGGACCTGCAACTGATGTGTAATCTGTTGTCCAAGGCATACGAGGGCCAGGCACCACAGTTTCATACTGATCAGTGATCGGCTTAACCGCTGTGTTGGTGGTGATGCCAGCATCAGCTTTACCTTGTGCAACCGCAAGGAAAACTTCGTTTTCACTCTGGTAGCCTTGATAAAGGTTGCTTTCGCCCCACTGCTCAGCAATTTTCATCCACTCTTGCTCAGGCACTGTACCAACAGCTGCGGCAATCCGCTTGCCCTTCATGTCTTCAACAGACTTGATGCCGCTGTCTTTGCCGACCACTGCTTGCGCAAAATAAATTGCGTAAGGGATAGAAAAGCCAACAGTTTTAGCGCGAGCTAGTGAATCTGATGTGCCGCCAAATACGATATCTGCACGGTTTGTCACGATTGCTGGCAAACGCTCAGCCCACGTTACTGGAATGATTTCTGCGTCAACTTCAAGCGCAGCTGCCATGTCGTTGCAATATTCAACGTCAAAGCCAGCCGGCTCATTGTTCGCATCGCGATAGCCGATTGGTGGAAAGTCCAACACAACCGCACAACGCAGAACGCCATTGTTGATCACATCGTCAAGCTTGTCTGCAAACGCCGCTGGCGTTGCCAAAGCTGTTACAACAGCCGCTGCAGCGGCCAATTTTAAAAAATCCATTTTATTCCTCCCGGATCATTGAGACGATGAGTACTCGACTCTTCCCTGATGGGCGCTGCCTGCCCCACAATTTAAAACCCATATCAACAGCGGATTTTCAATTAACAGGCAGCAAACCCAGCAAAGGAATAGCCAAGGCCATTTCGCCCTTTACATCTCCACCTATAACACAAGATTGGATACAATCTACAATATTCTTTACATTTTATGTTATTCTTTTGGATAAGTCGGGTCGCATACCGCAGGATTTGGAGCGAAAACCCCGCCAATGTCCGCAATTTGGTTTTGTGAAAATTCGTGCTACGTGCTCTCGCAAAGGAAAAACCAAACGGGATCAACACATGAAAATCGCCATCGGCACAGACCATGCAGGGTTTCAACATAAAGAAAAAATCAAAGACCTTTTGACGTCACTGGGTCATGAAGTTGCTGATTTTGGCACCTTCTCTGCCGAATCTTGCGACTATCCCGACTTCATTTTCCCCACAGCAAGAGCGGTTGCCAATGGCGAATGCAGCACAGGCATTGTGTTGGGTGGATCAGGAAACGGCGAAGCAATCGCGGCGAACAAAATCAATGGCATTCGCTGTGCCGTTTGCTGGAACACGCTATCCGCTGAAATGGCGCGGCGGCACAATGATGCAAACGTCATGTCGCTTGGCCAGCGAATGATTGGAGAAGATCAATTGGATCAAATTGTAAGAACTTGGCTCGATACGCCGTTTGATGGCGGACGGCACCAGCGACGAATTGAAAAGATTGAGAGTGTCTAACTCAAGCTTCCTTGAGCACTGTCTCTAACATATCAAAGACTACACGAATTTTTTTCGATGTGTGGAGTTCTTGATGGGTAACCAACCAAACAGGAAATTCAATTGACGGCACATGCGGCCATATCCGAACGAGCTCCGGCTCGTTATTGGCAATCGCATCGGCGGTTACACCCACGCCCAATCCAGCCCTGAGCATTTCATGGGCCACCAATGCACTTGTGCAGGGCAAGGTGAATTGATCCAACCTCAAGTTAAGGCCAAGGCCCTTACATATTTCGATAAATTGGGAGGGATCGCTTGGACCGATAATTTCAACATTTTCGTGATCTTTTGAACCAGGACGAAAGCCAATCTGGTCCAGATAAGACTGAGAGGCATAAAAACTTGCTGTCCAATTTCCTACGAGCTTGGCCACCAAGCTCCCCTGCGTTGGTCGCACATGGCGAACTGCGATATCCGCATCACGATGTTTTAAGTCCTGAATTTGATCAGAAGAGAATATTCGCAACGTCAGACCGGGCGCCGTCTTTTTCAAGCGCTTGATCGCTTCAGTCGCAAACTTCACACACAGTGTGTCGACAGCCGTAATAGAAACCTCACCGGACACTTCAGAGTTGAACGTTTGCGCCACCATAGAAATGCGGCTCGCCGCGCTGCCCATATCACGCACATGCTCGAACAATTGTTGGCCCGCGATAGTCATAGTCAACCCTCGAGTACTGCGCTCGAACAGCATAAGATTAAGGGATTGCTCAAGCCCGGCGATCTGGCGCGTAATGGTCGGTTGGGTTGTTAAAAGAACACGCGCAGCGCCACTAAAGCTGCCCTCTTCGGCCGTGGCCAAAAAAGCGCGCACTTGGTTCCAATCAAAGTCAACTTCCTGCCAGTTCATGCATTTGCGTATACCAAACCCACAGAACTAGGCAATTCCTATTTTGTTAGCGCATATGTAATTTGGCTGAACAGAAATTGAGCTGAAGGATCAAAAATGACAAATGAAAAAACACGCCAAGTTTTATCCACCCTGTGGGTATTCTTTATGCTCAATGTGGTGTTCCGCGACATTCATGAAATTGGCACAGCTGCATTCCTGAACGAGGCATTGGCGGGCAAAATCAACGGCGCGGTGATCACCGAAGAATTGATGTTGATCGGGTTCTTCTTAATCGAAATCCCATTGGCGATGATCATAGGATCGCTTTTTCTGCCTGATCGGATTTGCAGATGGGCCACAATTCCCGCCGCCGTTCTAACAGGCGTAATTCTTTCGCTTGGCTTACCCGGCGACTTAGATGACCGCGCGTTCGCAATTGTTGAACTCATCACCCTTGGATTCATCATTTGGCTGGCTTGGCGTTTGCCTTCAACCGCCAAAACAGGCGCACAATATCAACCCCCGCTGACGATGCGGCATTTGCCGAATAAAAATGCCACACTATATCTAAGAGCATCCGCCAGCTGAATAGGAACACGACATGAGCAGCAAAACTGTGCAATTTTGGGATAAGCAAGCAGTTCGATATGCAGCACAACCCGTCAAGGACGAAGAGTCATACGAGCAGATGCTACAAACGGTTGCGACCCGCTTGAAGCCAGACGACAACGTGTTGGAAATCGGATGCGGCACTGGCAGCACGGCGGTACGCATGGCGCAGCATGTTGCCAATTGGACCGCGACCGACATTTCAAGCGGTATGATTGACATCGCCAATTCAAAGGATGCGCCGGACAGTGCAAAATTTGTGGTTGCCGATGCGGACACCAAATTCGCGAATGCGCCGTTTGACGTGGCCTGTGCTTTCCACATCTTGCATCTGGTGCCCGATCCGCAATCAACAATCAAAAGCTTGTTCGCGCAAATCAAACCGGGCGGATTGTTCATCTCAAAGACCGTGTGCCCCGGTGAAATGGGCGTTGTCCCGCGGATCGTGGTCCCGATCATGCAATTCTTTGGCGTAGCGCCGACCAGTTTACATCTACTGCGTGTGCCAGAACTCAGAGCAATGGTGAAGGCTGCCGGTTTTAACTTCATCGAGGACCGGACGTTTGGCGCGGCCAAAGCCAATCCGTACTTTGTAGCTCAACGGCCCGTTTAAGAAAAATACGCGTTTCAGCTTGGCCTTAAAATTTCCGGGGTTGGCGAAATTCACAAGTGTCAGATATGTTGTCGCAAACAAAAGTGATTTGAATTGAGCGATGATATGAAGTTGAGCACGATAAATGTGCGCGCCGCAGCGTCAGCAACTGATCTGATTTTTGAAGCTTTACGTGAAGCCATTTTCACTGGCGAATTGAAAGCTGGCGAACACTTGCGCCAAGACGCTTTGGCGGACATGTTCAATACATCGCGCATACCGGTGCGCGAGGCCCTGTCTCGCCTTGAGCAGCAGGGCTTGGTGACAACTGAACGCTTTCGCGGCACAACGGTTTCGTCGCTATCAGCAGATGAAGTGCAAGAAATCTTTGAATTTCGTGCGCTGTTAGAAGGCGAAGTTATTCGCCATGCTGTTAAGAATATGGACGATGCGACCCTGGCAATCGCCAAGAAGCATTGCGACGCGTTTTCCAACGAAACTGATTCTGCAAAATATGGCGAATTGAATAGAATTTTCCATTATGCGCTGTATGAGCGGGCCAACCGTCCCTATCATTTGCATGTGGTTAAAACGACGTTGGATCGGGTTGAGAGCTATTTGCGAGCTCAACTGGTGTTAACCGATGGGATGAGCCGTGCGCGCCGGGAACATATTGGCATTCTGGAAGCCTGTATCGACCGCAATGCCGATTTGGCGTCAAAGCGAACCCAAGAGCATATTCTTGGTGCAAGCGAAAGCCTGATCAATTACCTCAAAGACAAAGAGGCAAAATAAAAGGCGAGGATTTCTCCCCGCCTTTTGAATTTCGTTCGCTTGAAGAGCGGCCTTATGCAACTTTTTCTTTTGCGAATGGTTTGTTGTCTTGGATCCAAGCCAGCACATATTCAGGGGCTGAGAACTCATATGGATCGCTCTCGATATCGTCTTGGAAGCCAGCTTCTTCAAACCAGCCAACAATTTCGCCATCTTCAACAACAGTTGCGTAGCGCCATGAGCGCATGCCAAAGCCGACATTGTCTTTTTTGACCAGCATGCCCATTTTGCGGGTGAACTCGCCTGAACCGTCTGGGATCAAGCCAACGTTTTTAACGCCCTGCGACTCGCCCCATTTGTTCATCACAAATGCATCGTTCACAGATAGGCAATAGATTGCGTCGATGCCTTCAGCTTGGAATTCGCCAAACAATTTTTCAAAATTTGGCAATTGATATGTCGAGCAAGTTGGGGTGAACGCACCTGGCAGCGAAAACAGCACAACGCGTTTGCCAGCGAAATAATCCGCAGTGGTTTTGTCTTCCCAACGGAATGGGTTTGGACCGCCAATAGATTCGTCGCGAACACGGGTCTTGAATACTACATTTGGAACTTTTCTGCCGACTGTGGCCATCATCACACCTCTTGATAAAACTAATACATTTTCGTCACTTCTGGCGCAAACTTGAATCATCACTGCAAGTAGAGACTTGTAGTGCCTTCAGTTGTGCCTGTTGTGAAATTCTTGGTGTTAAATACCGCACTGAGCGCAGGAAAACAAGAACTCAGAAGTGCTTTTTTGAATCATTCTAAACAAGCATTTTGGCCTACCGCCCAGTGCCTTTTTATGCCCTACAGTTATCCCATCAGCTCAAAAACCTGACTAAATGGTCAGAAAAGATTTGACCTTTTGGTAAAAACACCAAATGATATATGATGAAGGAAAGTGTTGCCGCTAAGTTTTAGTCAATTGGTTTGAGGAGATCAATTGGCACCTACAAAACACGGTGGCCAGTCTGGGGAGGACATTTGATGAGCGAAGCTGATTTCGCGACACGGGACATCCGCACGGGTCGCCTTGACCAAATTGACTACGAGAACAACTTTGAAGATTTACACGCGCCCCTCACCCGCCATGAGGCGACGGTAGAAGCGGATCGCTGTTATTTCTGTTACGACGCGCCGTGCATGACCGCATGTCCGACGAGCATCGATATTCCATTGTTCATTCGGGAAATTGCGGCGGGCAATCCATCTGGCGCAGCAAAGACCATTCTCAACCAAAACATATTAGGCGGAATGTGCGCCCGGGTTTGCCCCACAGAAACGCTTTGCGAAGAAGTCTGTGTGCGCGAAGAGGCGGAAGGCAAGCCGGTTAAAATTGGCCAACTCCAGCGCTATGCCACTGACCATTTGATGGCAACAGCTAAAGAGCACCCGTTCAAGCGCGCAGCCTCAACCGGCAAACGAGTTGCTGTTGTTGGAGCGGGCCCTGCCGGACTATCCTGCGCGCACCGCTTGGCGACGCACGGTCATGACGTGACAATTTTTGAAGCAAGGGCCAAATCCGGCGGGCTGAACGAACACGGCATTGCCGCTTACAAAACCACCCACGATTTTGCCCAGCTAGAAGTTGAATTTGTACTTTCCATCGGCGGCATCGATATACAGCACGGCAGGGCCCTTGGTGCCGACATATCTGTCGAGCAGTTGCGCAATGAATATGATGCCGTGTTTATTGGTGTCGGCTTGGGTAACACCAACAATCTTGGTCTTGATGGCGAAAACAATGATGGTTGCCTCGATGCTGTCGATTATATCGAAAAGCTCCGCCAAACTGACGATCTCAGCTCCCTGCCTGTCGGGCGTGATGTGGTGGTGATCGGTGGTGGTATGACCGCCATCGACATCGCCATTCAAACCAAATTGCTCGGCGCAGAAAATGTCACCATCGCCTATCGGCGCGGCCAAGAGGGTATGAATGCAAGTCTTTATGAGCAAGAGTTGGCCCAAACCCACGGCGTTGTCATTCGCCACTGGTTGCAACCAAAGGCCTTGATTTCAAACAATCAGAACCAGATCACCGGCATTGAGCTGGAATATACAGCCCAATCAGACGACAAACTGTCTGGCACTGGTGAAACGGTAAAACTTGAAGCCGATCAAGTATTTAAAGCCATCGGCCAAAAGTTTGATTCAAGCATTTTGACCGAAGCAGGCATTGAACTTGAAGCGCGCCGCATCAAAATTTCTGCTGATGGCAAAACCTCCCTTACCAAAGTTTGGGCTGGAGGTGACTGTGTTGCAGGCGGTGAAGATTTAACAGTGGCATCAGTGGAAGACGGCAAAGTCGCCGCTGAGAGCATCCACGCATTTTTGACCCGCTAACCGGATAGGAGAATTAAAATGGCTGATCTATCGACCACCTTTTTGGGCATCAAATCGCCAAACCCTTTTTGGTTGGCATCTGCTCCCCCAACAGACAAAGCCTACAACGTCGAGCGCGCTTTTGAAGCGGGTTGGGGCGGCGTAGTTTGGAAAACACTTGGCGAAGAAGGCCCGCCGGTCGTCAACGTCAATGGCCCGCGCTATGGCGCGATTTTTGGCCCAGACCGTCGCTTGATGGGACTAAACAACATTGAGTTGATCACCGATCGCTCCTTGGAAATCAACCTGCAAGAAATGACCGAGGTGAAAAAGCGCTGGCCAGACCGTGTGATCATCGCCTCAATCATGGTGCCGTGCGAAGAGGAAGCTTGGAAAGCCATTTTGCCCCGTGTTGAAGCAACGGGGGTTGATGGCATCGAGCTAAACTTTGGCTGCCCACATGGCATGAGCGAGCGCGGCATGGGTGCTGCGGTTGGCCAAGTGCCTGAATATATCCAGATGGTCACTGAATGGTGTAAAAAGTACTATTCAAAACCTGTCATCGTCAAACTCACGCCAAACATCACCGATGTGCGCTACCCTGCCCGCGCAGCAAAAGCTGGCGGCGCGGACGCGGTGAGCTTGATCAACACCATCAACTCCATCGTTTCAGTGGATTTGGACAATTTTGCGCCTGTTCCAACGATTGATGGCAAAGGCTCACACGGTGGCTATTGCGGCCCAGCGGTTAAACCGATTGCCATGAATATGGTGGCAGAAATTGCTCGCGATCCTGAAACCGCAGGCCTGCCGATTTCTGGCATTGGCGGCATCAACACTTGGCGCGACGCGGCAGAGTTTATCTCCTTGGGTTGTGGGAACGTGCAGGTTTGTACGGCGGCTATGACCTATGGCTTTAAGATCGTGCAGGAAATGATTTCTGGCCTGTCCGAATGGATGGATGAAAAAGGCTACGAGAGCATTGACGATTTCATGGGACTGGCCACGCCAAATGTCACTGATTGGAAGAACCTTAACCTGAACTATGTGACCAAAGCCAAGATCGACCAGGATCTGTGTATCAGTTGCGGGCGTTGCCACATTGCTTGCGAAGATACGTCTCACCAAGCGATCACCAACATGGTGGACGGTTTGCGCAAGTTTGAGGTGATCGACGAGGAATGCGTTGGGTGTAATCTGTGCGTAAATGTCTGCCCAGTTGATAGTTGCATCACGATGGAGCAAATTTCAGGTGTCGATCCGCGCACCAACAAAGAAATTGATCCAAATTATGCCAACTGGACAACGCACCCCAACAACCCAAGTGCGGTCACAGAACCTGCAGAATAAAACGCAAACAACCAATTCCCCGCGTGGATTGGCTATAGATGGCCGCGAAAAACTTCGCGGCCATTTTGCGATGATCCTTTTCGCAATGTTGATTTCCGCGTCTTTCTCGTTCGGCGCTCTCGCCGCGCCACATATTGATGCGGGCGCACTAAGTGCGTCGCGGTTCTTGTTGGCGTCAGTGGTTATGGGTCTAATCGCCTTTTTCACCGGCAACAAGTTGGTTGAAACAGGCCGGGTGCTGCCAAAAGCACCATTACGCTTCATTGTCTTGGGCACGCTGATGGGCGTTTATTTCGTCACAATGTTTGAAGCGCTAAAAATCGCATTGCCGGTTTCTACTGGCGCGGTGTTCACCCTCATGCCGATGATATCGGCCGGGTTTGGCATTGTGTTCTTGGCCCAACGGGTTTCACCACGGATGTTGATCAGTTTGGTGATCGCAGCAGCGGGTGCAGTTTGGGTGATTTTTCGCGGTGATTTGGACGCGCTTTTGTCGTTCAACATTGGCACGGGGGAAATGATCTTCTTTATTGGCGTCATTTGCCATGGCGCATACGCCCCCTTGGTGCGCAAACTCAATCGCGGCGAACCAGTGGTCATCTTTTCGTTTTGGACATTGCTCGCCTGCGCATTATGCCTTTGCGTTTATGCCGCGTGGGGCATTGTTGCAACCGACTGGCTAAATCTGCCACCAGTTGTGTATTGGGCAGGGTTGTATCTCACCATTTTCACCACGGCCCTCACCTTCTTTCTATTGCAATATGCCAGCTTGCGGCTGCCTGCATCAAAAGTGATGAGTTATGGCTATCTCACCCCAAGTTTCATAATTTTGATTGAAGGGGTTAGCGGGCGCGGCTGGGTAAACCCAAGCGTGGCTTTGGGCGCACTGGTGACAGTGGTTGCACTGCTGGTGTTGGCATTTGCCAAAGAAAGCTAACGCTTAAACCTTGAGCATTGAGGTGAACATGTTCACCAAGAAGGCCTTTGTGTTTTCAAATTCTGCCGCATCATCAATGCCGCGACCGAGCACCATACGCACTTGTTCTTCAAAATCGGCATAATGCTGGGTGGTCGCCCAAATCGAAAAGATCAAGTGTTTGGGGTCAACTTTCTTCAGTTTCCCCTCTTCCATCCAATTGGCAATAATCGATGATTTTTCGTTCAGCAGATCATTGATTTCGCCTTCAAGGATTGGCTTTATACGCGGTGCGCCTTGAATGATCTCATTGGCGAACAACCGACTTTCGCGCGGATAGTCCCGCGACATTTCGATTTTGCGGCGGACGTAGTTGAGGATTTCCTCAAGCGGATCGCCATCCTTGCTCAGTTCTTGCATGGGCGCGAGCCATGATTTGAGAAGACGCGAAAGCAACGTTTCGTGAATGTCTTGTTTGGATTTGAAATAATACAAAAGATTGGGCTTAGACATGCCCGCTTCTTCAGAAATCTGGTCGATGGTTGAGCCACGAAATCCGTTTTGTGAAAAAACCTGAAGTGCTGCCTCAAGGATTTTTTGTTCGTTCGCACGCTGGATCCGCGTCTTACGCTGCGGTTTCCCCACTTCAGTGGTTGCCATCATCACCCCCCGTTTTAAGCCCTACGCCGGTGAGGATGATCTTCTTCACGTCTCTGGCGGCGGCTTGCCATTCTTGATCACCAAACGGTTGCCCATCGTTTAAGGTTTCCACCTGATGTACAAAATCCGCGTAGTGCTGGGTCGTTGCCCATATCATGTATAGAAGGTGCTTAGGATCAATTTTGTCTATGCGTCCTTCGTCTATCCAGCCCTGAATAACGGCTTCACGGGAAGTCGTCCACTCTTTTAGAGTCGTCTCCAAATAGTCCTGGATAATTGGGGCACCGTGCATCACTTCATTGGCCCATACTTTTGACCCGTTAGGATGCGCGCGGGAAATTTCCATTTTTTTATTGATGTAGCTGGCAAGCGCCACCGCCGGATCCATATTTTGATCAAAAGAATCGGCTGCCTCCAACCAGATGTCAAAGATGTTTTGAACCACCTGGCTATAAAGCGCTTCTTTGGTGGGGAAATAGTAGTGCAAATTGGCTTTTGGAATGCCCGCAAAATCTGCGATCATTTGGGTCGTAGCCCCTTTAAAACCGTACTCCGCGAAGATTTTTTCTGCAGCATCCAAGATGGCTTGTTTCTTCTCGCCTCTGGTGCCCAATTTTTTAAAGTTGCCGTTGGTCATTTGTTATGATTTGATCACTTCTGTTCACCGCCAATTTTTGGCTTTTTATCAAATTATTGCTGCATGCAAATAAAACTTGACCAGTTGGTCAGATCGGTTAAGCTTTTATCAAATAGTCAATTTCTGGGTAGCACACAAATTCGCGCCCTTCAAATTGGACTATTCCGCAGCGAACGAGGAGGGGAGGTGCGGACATGACTGACGCTACCACTGTACCTAACGATCTAAATGCGTTCTGGATGCCTTTTACATCCAATCGCCAGTTTAAGAAACAACCGCGCATGTTCGTGGGTGCAAAAGACATGCACTACACAACCAGCGATGGCCGCCAAGTGCTGGATGGCACGGCGGGCCTATGGTGTTGTAATGCTGGCCATTGCCGCCCCAAGATCACCGAAGCGATCCAAAAGCAAGCTGCTGAAATGGATTACGCGCCGGCGTTTCAAATGGGTCACCCCAAGGCGTTTCAGTTGGCCAATCGGCTCACCGACATTTCCCCCGATGGCATGGACCATGTGTTTTTCACCAATTCAGGTTCTGAATCGGTAGATACAGCGCTTAAAATCGCCCTCGCCTATCAGCGTGTAAAAGGCGAAGCTGCCCGCACCCGTTTGATCGGTCGCGAGCGCGGCTATCATGGCGTCAACTTTGGTGGTATTTCGGTGGGTGGCATTATGCCAAACCGCAAAATGTTCGGCACCCTGCTCACTGGCGTTGACCATATGCCGCACACGCATTTGCCCGAACAAAATGCTTTCACCAAAGGCATACCAGAACATGGCGGCGATATCGCCAGCGAATTAGAACGCATCGTAGCGCTACATGACGCGTCCACTATCGCAGCGGTAATCGTTGAGCCTGTTGCGGGTTCTACGGGCGTGCTTATTCCGCCTAAGGGCTATTTGAAACGCCTGCGCGAGATTTGCACCAAGCATGGTATTTTGCTGATCTTTGATGAAGTCATCACCGGCTTTGGACGTTTGGGTTCGCCTTTTGCCGCACAGCATTTCGATGTGATGCCAGACATCATCACCACTGCTAAAGGCCTGACCAATGGCGTGATCCCCATGGGTGCTGTTTATGTGACCAACGAAATCCATGACGCGTTCATGAATGGGCCTGAGCACATGATCGAGTTTTTCCACGGTTACACCTATTCGGGCAATCCAATTGCCAGTGCGGCTGGTTTGGCGACACTTGAAACTTACGAGGAAGAAGGGTTGTTGACCCGCGCGGCGGACCTGCACACCTATTGGCAAGAGGCCCTACACTCTTTGCGTGACGCGAAACACATTATCGACATTCGTAATATTGGCTTGATCGGCGCGATCGAACTTTCCCCAATTGCGGGCGAGCCAACAAAACGCGCATTCTCTTGCTTCCTAGATGCATATGAACGCGGACTACTGATCCGCACCACTGGCGATACCATCGCCCTTTCACCACCCCTTATTATTTCCAAAGAACAAATTGATCAGATCGTGGATATTCTGCGCACTGTTCTAAATGAGGCCGACTAATGACTATTATTCAAAACGCTATCAACGGCCAAAAGGTTACTTCTGCTTCTGACCGCCGCGTGCCGGTATTCAACCCTGCAACGGGCGAGCAAAGCGCCGAACTGCCACTTTCCACCGTGGAAGAGGTCAACGCTGCAGTTGCATCGTGCAAAGCTGCGGCCCCCGCTTGGGGCGAAACACCCTCGTTGAAACGTGCGCGTTACATGTTCAAATATCTTGAACTGCTCAACAAGCACGCAGACGATATTGCCCGTGAAATTTCAAAAGAACACGGCAAGACCCATGATGACGCTTTGGGTGAAGTGCAACGCGGCCTTGAAGTGGTGGAATTTGCCTGTGGCATTCCCACCATACTCAAAGGCGATTATAGCCGCAATGTTGGCCCCTCTATCGACACTTATGCTGACCGCAAGCCACTTGGCGTGGTGGCGGGCATTACCCCGTTCAATTTCCCCGCAATGGTGCCCATGTGGATGTTCCCCGTGGCCATTGCTTGTGGCAACACGTTCGTCCTCAAACCCTCCGAGCGTGACCCATCGGCGCCCATGCTGACTTGGGACTTGTTCCAAGAAGCTGGGTTCCCCGATGGTGTTTTGAACGTGGTGCATGGCGATAAATTGGCCGTGGATACTTTGCTGGATCACCCAGACGTCAAAGCCATCAGCTTTGTTGGCTCCACCCCTATTGCTGAATATGTTTACCAGCGCGGCACCGCTGCGGGCAAACGTGTGCAGGCTTTGGGTGGCGCGAAAAACCACATGATCATTATGCCTGATGCGGATATGGACAAAGCGGCCGATGCCCTAATGGGCGCCGGTTACGGTTCGGCTGGCGAACGCTGCATGGCGATTTCTGTTGCCGTACCTATTGGCGAAAAAACCGCCGACACATTGGTTGCAAAGCTGAAGCCTCGCGTTGAAGCACTTAAAGTTGGTCCCGCGACCGACAAAGACGCTGAAATGGGTCCTGTTATCACCAAAGCGCACAAAGAAAAGGTTGAGGGCTATATAGACCAAGGTGTTGCCGCAGGTGCAGACCTTGTGGTCGATGGCCGTGGTTATTCACCTCAAGGCTATGAAGACGGTTACTTCGTTGGCGGCACTTTGTTTGACCGTGTGACGACTGACATGTCGATTTATAAAGAAGAGATTTTTGGCCCGGTTCTCTCGGTTGTTCGCGCAAACGACTACCAAGAAGCGGTGGATATGATCAACAGCCACGAATATGGCAATGGCACCGCCATTTTCACCCGCGATGGTGATGCGGCGCGTGAGTTTGCGGACAAAATCGAAGTGGGCATGGTGGGCGTAAACGTGCCTATTCCCGTGCCAGTGGCCTTCCACAGCTTTGGTGGTTGGAAACGCTCTTCATTTGGCGCGCACGGCATGTATGGCCCAGAAGGCGTGCATTTTTACACACGGCTAAAAACGGTCACCACCAGATGGCCAGAAGGCATCAAAGAAGGTGCGGTTTTCAACTTCCCTTCTTAATGGACTTCCTTAAAATACAAGCGGACTAAAGGATCAGAACAATGACAGCACCGGGCACCAACCAACGTATCAATTCAGACCGTCTTTGGGACAGTTTGATGGAGATGGCGAAAATTGGGCCCGGCGTTCGCGGCGGCAATAATCGCCAAACCGTCACCGACGAAGACAGCGAGGGCCGTCACCTGTTCCGCAAATGGTGCGAAGATGCAGGCATGAGCATGGGCGTTGACCAGATGGGCAACATGTTCATGCGCCACGAAGGCACCGACCCAAATGCCCTGCCCGTTTATGTGGGGTCGCATCTTGATACCCAACCAACCGGCGGCAAATATGATGGGGTGCTCGGCGTTTTGGCCGGGCTAGAAATCATCCGCACCCTGAACGATCTCAACATCAAAACCAAACACCCCATTGTTGTGACCAACTGGACCAACGAAGAAGGCACCCGCTTCGCCCCCGCGATGCTCGCCTCTGGCGTTTTTGCAGGTATGCATACCCAAGACTGGGCTTATGACCGCAAAGATGCTGAAGGTAAAAAATTTGGTGCAGAGCTCGAACGTGTTGGTTGGAAAGGAGAGGAAGAAGTTGGCGCGCGTAAAATGCACGCTTTCTTTGAATTGCACATCGAGCAAGGCCCGATTTTGGAAGCCGAAGGCAAAGAAATTGGTGTCGTCACCCACGGCCAAGGCCTTTCGTGGACTCAATTCACGATCACCGGAAAAGAAAGCCACACAGGCTCAACTCCCATGCCTATGCGCAAAAACGCAGGCCTTGGCATGGCGCGGATTTTGGACTTGGTCGACAAAGTCGCATGGGACCACAAACCCGACGCAGTCGGCGCTGCAGGCCATATTGATGTTTACCCCAATTCGCGCAACGTGATCCCGGGCAAAGTGGTGTTCACCGTTGATCTGCGTTCCCCAAGCTTGGCCACCATTGAAGAAATGGAACAACAAGTCGCCACTGGCGCGATGGACATTTGCAAAGAACTGGGCCTTGGCATCGAGATCGAAAAAGTTGGTGGTTTCGACCCCGTTCAATTCGACGAAAAATGCGTCACCGCCGTCCGCAACGCCGCCGAACGCCTCGGCTACTCCCACCGCAACCTGATCTCCGGCGCTGGCCACGATGCCTGCTGGATCAACCGCATGGCACCCACCGCCATGGTCATGTGCCCCTGCGTTGATGGGTTGAGCCACAATGAGGATGAAGACATTTCGCCCGAATGGGCGGCGGCTGGAACGGATGTGTTGTTCCATGCGGTTGTTGAGACTGCGGAGATTGTGGAGTGAAGGCACTAAGGGCTGTCATTTTCGGAGTAATTTTGTTGGTCGGCTCCATGTCGCAGGTCAACGCACGCGAAACACTCACATTTGAGTTCGATCAGTTGGATTCCAACAAAGAATACAGCAAGTTAAAATTCATCAGTCGTCAATTCGAAGAACAGGAATGTAAAGACGATTGCTGGACAATTTCGTTTGTTTGCTCCTCAGTTCTAAGTATTGAGATTGAGTTCTTCACGCCGAACGTCGGCACGATATGGATGCTATCGATGGTGAGCGATATGGCCGTGTATGTGAAGGGCCAACCACTAACAAGCACAAAGTTTTCCATATTTGGAAGTGAGCGCTCAGGCGAGTTTCCGGGTTATGATTGGCTTACTCGTTGGAGACTGAATGGCAGTAACCCTAAAGATTTCTTGGATGTCATGTTGGGCTCCGACAAACTATCAATGCCGATGCCTGGTAGTCCGAGACTTTTGCCACCATTCGATTTGAATTACGCAGGTGAAGCGAAGCCCAAAGTCAACGAATTTGCGCGCACCTGCAACTTGCTCTTGGAGGAATAAATGACACCAACCATACTCATAAGCTTTGCCATCATGGCGTCCCTCTTGGTGATTTCACCAGGGCCGAACGGATTGCTGATCGCCAAAATCGTCCCCACTTCGGGCCGCAATGCTGGATTTGCGGCGGTGATGGGGTTTATGGCGTCGTTTTATTTGCAGGGTGCTTTTGTGGTGTTTGGCATTGCGGTATTGCTGGTGCAAAGCGCGACGGCTTTTACCATCGTCAAATTGCTCGGCGCGGCTTACCTGACCTATATCGGCGTGAAAGCGCTTGTTCAGGCTATTCGGGGCAATTTCAAAGTCGCGCAAGCTGAGCCAGCGAAAAGAACACGCAACATTGTTTCGGCGTTTGGCGAAGGCTTTCTCACCAACATTTTGAACCCAAAAACATCGATGTTTTACCTCGCTGCCGTACCGCAATTTTTGCCCATTGGCGAGGTGACAGCGGCCAATGTGTTTTTGCTTGTGTTCATTCATTCTTCGATGAACGGCATTTGGTTTTTCGGGATGGTGCTACTGCTGTCAAAGCTTGTTGGCGTGTCACAATCCGCAACTGTCCAACGCTGGATAAAAGGGATAACGGGCGCCATTTTCATTGGATTTGGCGCGAAGCTGGCCACATTGAGAGCCTAAAACAATAAAGCCCTAAATTGGGCGCAAAAAACAAGAACGCCAAAAGGCGCGATAAGAGGAATAACGAATATTGACCCAGCACAACTGGGTAGACGAATTTGGAGGAGGAGAAAATGGCATCAAAAGTGATCAAAGGCGGGACGATTGTCACCGCAGATCTTACCTACGAAGCAGACGTCAAAATTGAAGGCGGGGTGATTACAGAGATCGGGCCAAACCTTTCCGGCGATGAAGTGCTCGACGCAACGGGCGCATACATCATGCCCGGTGGTATTGATCCGCACACCCATCTTGAAATGCCTTTTATGGGCACTTATTCCTCTGATGATTTTGAAAGCGGCACCCGCGCGGCGGTTGCGGGCGGCACCACGATGGTGGTGGATTTCTGCCTGCCGGACCCAAACCAGTCTTTGCTGGAAGCCATCACCCGCTGGGACAATAAATCAAGCCGCGCCAACTGCGATTATTCCTTCCACATGGCGATCACATGGTGGGGCGAGCAGGTGTTCAATGAAATGCCCGAAGTCACCAAGCGCGGCATCAACACGTTCAAACATTTCATGGCCTACAAAGGCGCGCTGATGGTGGATGATGATGAAATGTATTCATCGTTCAAGCGCTGCGCCGAAATTGGTGCCCTTCCCCTTGTTCATGCCGAAAACGGCGATGTGGTTGCGCAAATGCAAGCGCAATTGTTGGCTGACGGCAATAATGGCCCCGAGGCACATGCATACTCCCGCCCGCCAGAAGTGGAAGGCGAAGCCACCAACCGTGCTATTATGATTGCCGATATGGCAGGCGTTCCGGTTTACATCGTGCACACCTCATCAGAGCAAGCGCATGAAGCCATTCGCCGCGCGCGCCAAAACGGCATTCGCGCCTATGGCGAACCGCTGATCCAGCACCTAACGCTTGATGACAGCGAATATGCCCACCCCGATTGGGACCATGCGGCCCGCCGCGTAATGTCGCCACCGTTCCGGAATAAAAAGCACCAAGACAGCCTCTGGGCTGGCCTTCAATCAGGCAGCTTGCAAGTGGTCGCGACAGACCATTGCGCGTTCACCACCGAGCAAAAGCGCAACGGCATCGACAATTTTACACTGATCCCGAATGGCACAGGCGGACTTGAAGACCGGATGCCGATGTTGTGGACCCACGGCGTGGCCACTGGCCGATTGACCATGAACGAGTTCGTGGCCGTCACCTCCACCAACATCGCCAAAATCCTCAATATGTACCCGAAAAAGGGTGCGGTTTTGGTGGGCGCAGATGCTGACCTAGTGGTGTGGGACCCGAACAAAGAAAAGACCATCGCCGCTGACACCCAACAGTCAGCCATTGATTACAATGTGTTCGAAGGCAAGCAGGTCAAAGGCCTACCGCGTTACACCTTGAGCCGCGGCAAAGTGGTGGTTGATGATGGCGCGGTTAAAACCGAAGAAGGCCACGGCGAATTCGTCGCCCGCGAGCCCTACACCGCCACCAACAAAGCCCTATCACAGTGGAAACAAGTCACCGCACCACGCAAAGTGGAACGCACCGGCATTCCGGCAAGTGGAGTTTAGCGGTTTATGTCTTCTGATATGAACCAACCTACCCTCCCGTTTTCAAGGAAAGCCTATACCTATGCGATTGCCATCGGTGTGATCGGAAATGCGTTCGCAATCTCCTTTGGTTGGTCGGCCATTTACGTGGGCAAAAACGATTTGCTGACCGAGATTGGTAATATGTTACTGAGCGTTTTTTCAGGCTTGTTGTTTCAAGCGCCATACCTGCTCATGGTGGTGCCAATTGTTTGGCTGATCTACTATTTACCTGCAGTTTGGGGGTTAAATTTGGCCAACAAGAAACACTGGCAATCCCAACGCGCTGCAGCGATATTTGGTATGATTTATGGCCTGCCGGCCACTTTATTTGGGTATGCCTTTGCAGAAATGTCAGCAATGCATTTTCAAGTTATTGCCGTGCTCTTGTCGCTAATAGTCGGCATTTTTGCGGGTGTCACATTTAGAAAATTTGCCCTGCAAGAACTTGAAATGAATAAACAAACATTGAGATCAGCATGAGCGAAAACACAGTTATTCAAACCAATAATTTGGATCTCACATTCGAAACTAATGACGGGCCTGTGCACGCACTTAAAGGCATTGATCTGAGCATTGATCAGGGTGAGTTTGTTTCGTTTATCGGGCCATCTGGTTGCGGTAAAACCACGCTTTTGCGGGTGATTGCGGATTTGGAAAAGCCGACAGGTGGCAACATTCAGGTCAATGGCATGACGCCCGAAGAAGCGCGGATGAAACGGGCTTATGGCTATGTGTTTCAAGCAGCCGCGCTTTACCCTTGGCGCACGATTGGTGGCAATATTTCGCTGCCGTTGGAAGTGATGGGCATTCCCAAAGCGGAACGTGATGCGCTGATCAAGAAAAACCTTGAATTGGTCAATTTGGATGGGTTTGAGAACAAGTTCCCGTGGCAATTGTCCGGCGGCATGCAGCAACGCGCGTCGATTGCCCGGTCGCTGAGTTTTGACCCTGATATGTTGTTGATGGATGAACCGTTTGGCGCACTTGATGAGATCGTGCGGGATTATTTGAACGAGCAATTGTTGGAACTTTGGGCCAAGACCAAAAAGACCGTGGTGTTCGTCACCCACTCCATTCCCGAAGCGGTGTTCCTTTCCACCAAAATTGTGGTGATGAGCCCCCGCCCCGGTCGCATTCACGAAATTATCGACTGTGATTTGGGCGACAATCGCACCCTAGATATTCGCGAAACACCGCGTTTCATCGAAATTGCGCATCAGGTCCGCGAAGGTTTGAAACTGGGGCATGCTGATGAGCATTAAGGAGCGCATTTCAATCACCCAAGAAAATGGCCGCACGACGATTGTTTTGCCACCACGACGCCATGCTTTGGTCATCGGCAGCGCGCTTCTTGCCAGCGCCGTCGGCATGATCGTGGCGTGGGTCGGTCTAAGCGATATTATGGAATATGGTCCAAGCAGCATTTTCACCTGGGAAACCAGCGGAAGCCTAATACTTGGTTCGCTGCTGACTCTGAGCATTCTTATGCCCTTATGGTCGATCTTCGGCAAGGAAACGCTTGTCGTTCAAAACGACAGATTGGTTCGCACCCGCGCTGCGCTGGGATGGCGAAGCGAGGAGGTTTTCGAGCGAGCGCACTATCAGAATGCCAAATGGGTTGACGGCGACCTCCATGATTTCGCGTCCATGACAAGAAAACATAAAACACCGGTTAGCCATATCCGGCTCGACACGGACGGCGCCAAAACAAAGATATGTGAAGGCACATCCAAAGAGGAAGGCGAACGTGTTCTTGCCGCGATGGGTGTTAAATTGCAAGAGGAGCAAGTTGCATGACATTGCAAAGCTTCCTACGCGACAAACTCATCCCCATCGGCACCGTGTTGCTGGCCATCTTTGCGCTTTGGTATGTGTTCACCGTGGTGCTGAACGCACCGTTTGAACGTGACCAGGCCGAACGCGCGGGCGTTGAAATTTCCACCCTTGAATTGATTTCCAACACCATGGCGCAAAAGCGCCCTATTTTGCCCGCCCCGCACCAAGTGGCGGTGGAAATTTGGCAAACAACTGTTGAAAAGAACATCACCTCCAAGCGCTCGCTTATCTATCATACGTGGGTCACCCTATCATCCACCATGCTTGGCTTTGCGTTGGGCACCACTTTGGGCATTTTGTTGGCGGTGGGCATTGTGCACTCCAAAGTGCTCGACAAAAGCCTGATGCCGTGGATCATCACCTCGCAAACCATTCCCATTTTGGCGATTGCGCCCATGGTGATTGTGGTGCTCAACGCCATCGGCATTTCAGGGCTTTTGCCCAAGGCCATCATTTCCATGTACCTGTCCTTCTTCCCCATTGCTGTGGGCATGGTGAAGGGTTTGCGTTCGCCTGAAGTTATGCATTTGGATTTGATGCACACCTACAACGCTAGCCGCGCACAAGTGTTTTGGAAGCTGCGCTGGCCAGCTTCCGTGCCATTCCTCTTCACCTCGATGAAGGTGGCTGTGGCCATCAGCTTGGTCGGGGCGATTGTGGGCGAATTGCCCACGGGTGCCTCTGCTGGATTGGGTGCACGATTGCTATCGGGCTCTTACTACGGGCAGACCATTCAAATTTGGTCGGCACTCATTGCCGCAGCTGTGTTGGCAGCGGTTCTGGTGATGGTGATTGATTTGATTGGGCGCACCGTTACCCGTCGCATGGGAGTAGTCGCATGAGTTGGTCCTGGATTTTAGCTGCTGTCGTTTTTTGGCTCGCCACCTGGGCCACCAACCAAGTGTTGGCGCAAAAACGCTTTAAAGACAAAACCATGCAGGGCAGCGTGGATGTTTTAATTCCAATCCTGTTCGGCGCTGCGCTTTTGGTTTTGTGGGAAGGCGTGTGCAAAGGGTTTAGCGTGCCTACCGTTCTACTGCCCCCTCCTTCAATGATTTGGGCGCGGATAACGGCATCAACAGATATCCTTTGGGCGGACTTTCGCCAAACCTATTTGAAGGCGGTAATCGCTGGCTTTGTGATGGGGTGTGGCTCTGGGTTCATCGCCGCGATCATTGTGGATCGCATTCCGTTTTTGCGCAAAGGCCTGTTGCCCGTTGGCAACCTTGTGGCGGCTCTGCCCATCGTGGGCATGGCGCCGATTATGGTGATGTGGTTTGGGTTCGATTGGGAATCAAAAGCGGCGGTCGTGGTCATCATGACGTTTTTCCCCATGCTGGTGAACACCGTAGCGGGTCTTGCTGCTTCGGGTCATATCGAACGAGATTTAATGCACACTTACGGTTCGAGTTATTGGCAGACATTGTTCAAACTGCGCCTGCCCGCTGCGATGCCGTTCATTTTTAATGCGCTGAAAATCAACTCCACATTGGCATTGATTGGCGCAATTGTTGCCGAGTTCTTCGGCACTCCTATTGTTGGCATGGGTTTCCGCATTTCCACCGAGGTGGGGCGGATGAATGTCGACATGGTTTGGGCTGAGATTTTTGTCGCAGCTCTGGCTGGCTCTCTCTCCTACGGGCTTTTGGCCTTGCTGGAGCGGGCAGTCACATTTTGGCACCCATCCTATCGGAAACGATAAAACAAAAACAAACCGATGGATTTTTGAGTATTTTTGAGGAGGAGAATTGATATGAAAAAAACATTAGCACTGACCTTAGGGCTGGCGACCAGCCTTATGGCAGCAACCGCAGGTATTGCGGCTGACAAGCTGACATTGCAACTGAAATGGGTCACACAAGCCCAGTTCGCAGGTTACTATGTGGCTAAAGACAAAGGCTTTTACGAAGAAGCGGGCCTAGACATTGAAATCAAAGCGGGTGGCCCAGACATTGCGCCACCACAAGTGATCGTTGGCGGCGGTGCCGACATTATTGTTGACTGGATGCCGTCTGCCTTGGCCTCACGTGAAAAAGGTGTGCCACTCGTCAATATCGCACAGCCTTTCAAACGTTCTGGTATGATGCTGACCTGTTTGAAAGAAACTGGCATCACTTCACCCGATGATTTCGCTGATAGAACGCTTGGCGTTTGGTTCTTTGGTAACGAGTATCCATTCCTTTCATGGATGAGCCAATTGGGTTTAGCAACAGACGGCAGTGCGGGCGGCGTGACCGTGTTGAAGCAGGGCTTTAACGTTGATCCATTGTTGCAAAAACAAGCCGATTGCGTTTCTACAATGACCTACAATGAATATTGGCAGATCATTGATGCGGGTATTTCGGAAGATCATTTGGTGACGTTCAAGTATGAAAATGCTGGCGTTGCCACATTGGAAGACGGTCTATATGTGCTTGAAGAAGACCTTGCGGACCCAGAAATGGTCGACAAACTTGCCCGTTTTGTTCAAGCGTCAATGAAGGGCTGGGCATATGCTGAAGCCAACCCAGACGAGGCGGCTGACATCGTTCTTGAAAATGACGATACAGGCGCACAAACCGAAGAACATCAGCGTCGTATGATGCGTGAAGTGTCAAAACTTACCGCAGGCACAGACGGTCGTTTGAACGAAGACGATTACAACCGCACCGTTGCTACACTGTTGGCTGGTGGTTCTGACCCAGTTATTTCTGGCCCACCACAAGGTGCTTGGACTTCGGTTGTAACTGACAAAATGATGTAGGAATAACCCTTGAATATCTAACCTGAAACGCGGTCTTCGGGCCGCGTTTTTTTGTTTAGCAGATGTTTTGCGTATAGCCCCAGTGGCCAATAGAATACTGACTGCCGTCTTTAAGCGGGGAAATCATTTGCAGCCCAAATATACTGGCATTCTGATCACGGGAAGTTCCCACACCGGCAAGTCGACAATGGCGGCGGCCCTTGCGGAGAAGTTGGGCTGTAAAACGCTCCACACGGATGAAATGGCGCGGCATCCGGGGCGGCCTTGGCCAACGCCTAAACCGCAGGTGGCAGAGTTTTACAGCACTTTATCTGCCGACACCATTTTCTGGTTTTTGCGGGCGCATTACGAGAATTTCCAGTTCCAAATCCACCAATTAATCGATCAAAATATTGCGGCAGAGACCCCCTTTATCCTTGAGGGTTCGGCCATACGCCCGGCCCTACTTCAATTTGATGCTGAGGTACCTGTGCGCAAAATTTGTCTAACGGCAAATGCTGATATCCTGCGCGACAGAATAAGGGCGAGTTGCGACTGGGATAATCAAAGCCCTGCGGCACGAGAAGCCATCGACGCATTCACCTCTCGAACGATAATGGACAATGCCGAGCTTGTGCAAACGGCAGGTGCAAATGGTTTTGAGATTATTGAAACAGACAGTGACCTATCCATTTCCCAAATCGCGTTGCAGTTTTGAAAGCGCCGAACATGGCCTCATTGACGCGACAGTTCTTTGGCTAAAATGCTTTGCACCAAGCGAACGCGCGGACTGGCTTGCATGGCTTGATGGGTGATGAGCCAAATCGGCACGTTCAGGGGCGCCAGATCGGGAAACAAACGGACCAACCCGGGTGTTCGCGCAGCAACTTCTTGTGGCATCGCGGCAACGCCTAGACCGCTTTTGACCATTTCCCATGCCACAACTGCAGAGTCAGAAACAATGCGAAAGTCTGATGCATCCACGCTGAAACCAAGGTCACTCAAATATTGGGACAAGCGCGTAGTATCGCCAAAACCAATGAGCTGAGTCACCGCCAATTCAGATGGATCAACTGGGTTACCATTGTTTACAACCCAACTTTGCGACGCATAAAAATGTGCTTGCGTGTTGTGAATGAATTGCCCAACCAACCCTTCTTGTGCGGGCGCTGCGTGACGAATGGCAATGTCTGCTTCCATTTGATGCAAGTTGCTATGGTCATTGGCCACATTCAAAACAATTGTAATTTGTGGTGCTTCTGACCTGATGGTTTCAATGATTTGTGGCAGCACATAAGCTGAAAACGTGTCCGTCGCTGAAATGCACACGCGCCCACCAATATCTTGCACGCGACCATTCGCTGACAAAACAACAGCCTCAGCTGCGTCTCCCATGGTGCGAATGTGATCAAGCAATTCGCGGCCGGTTTGCGTTAGCTCAAGACGACGCCCCAACCGCTCGAAAAGAGCAACTTCAAGCTCCGCTTCCAAACCTGCAACCTGCCGAGACAAAGTCGGCTGTGTCAGCCCAAGTTTGCGCGCAGCTGCAGAGAGCGACCCTGTGCTTGCAGTCATGTGAAACGCACGCAGATGATTCCAGTCAATATTCTTCATGCATATACGTATATCAAACCTACATATTTTGGCAATTTACTTCCATTGCGCATATGGCCTACTAGGTATCACCAACCCAAATAATGACATTTTGAGGAACTTTTATGAATTCGCTAAGACTTAAAGCGCAACTGATTGGTGTCTTGTTGATCGGGGCAATGGTGACCGGTATCTTTAGTGTGGCGCCATCAATCGATGCTGCCGACTTCTTGACACAAGCCGCATCGCAGCCAAATCAGGTTGGCATTGCGGCGCTGTTCCAGTTTGCTATGGCCTTGATTTATCTAGCGATTGCCATCTTGCTTTACCCGATTGTCAAACCGCATGGCGCGAACCTGGCCATAAGCTTTATGACCATGAAAGTTACAGCATCCATCCTTGTCATTATCTCGACAGTTTTGTTGGTATCGCTGCTAAAATTGAGCACAGAATTTGTGCGTTTGGCCCCGCAAGATAGCTTAGCGTTTGAGGCAATGGGCAATGTTTTGAAAGCCACACGGGATCAGATCAATCACGTATTCATGATTTTGGTCTTGTGCCTTGGCAATATTGCGCTTTTCGTCCTCTTCATAAAATCAAAACTGATCCCCACTTGGATCTCATACCTTGGCATTGTCGGCGCTTTGCTTTCGCCAATCGCAAGTATCCTCGTTTTGTTTCGCGTTTTCGACATCATCACGACCGAATATTTGCTCATGAATGCCCCAACTGCTCTTGCTGACATCATTTTGGGCATTTGGCTTATTGCAAAGGGTTTTGCTGTTTCATCGCACGGACCAAACAGCTCGAATGCTGCATAGTCCGCGCAGTCGTACAACTGACTGCTGACCAAGACGATAAACTGTTAAAACGCGATCAGCAGATCGCGTTTTTTCGGTTTGGCGTGCCGCTGCATTCCCGCCAGTGCTCATAAATCCGCGCGACGACGCCTAGATCCGAACCGGCGCTAGCGCTCAGCAAAAGCCTAACTCTTTGCTCTGATCAATGGCACAGCCGTCAAATAATAGGCCACGCCAATAAATCCAGCCCCGCCAATAACGTTGCCTACCGAGACCCAAGCCAAATTATAAATTCCACCCATTACCGTGACCCCAGTTGGATGTGTGGTGAGCAAGGAAATTGTAAAAACGGTCATATTGGCAATTGAATGTTCAAACCCTGCGGCGACAAACGCAAACAAGCACCAGAAGATCAATATGCATTTAGCGGTGTCGTCTTTGGCCCGTGCGGTCATCCAAATAGCGAGGCATATCAGCCAGTTGCACAATATCGCCCGAGCAAGAAGCTCAACGATTGAGCTGTTCATCTTGGCGTCAGCAATTTGGTGAACAAGCGAGGCTTCTCCGCCAACCCAACCGCCGCCATTCCCCGCGACCACCAAGATCGACAGTGCCATAGCCCCAAGTAGGTTGCCCCACCAACAAATGAACCAGTCTTTGACAACCGCAAGCGCTGACATTTTTTTATAAAAGAATGCGAAGGTCATATACATAATTCGACCAGAGAACAGCTCCGCGCCTGCGAATACGATCAATGTCAAAGTGATGCCAAAAAGTGCGCCCATCACCAACTTGCGCGAAGCTGGGTCAACGTCGTTACCAACTGACAATATCAGCGCAATGCCGATGCCAACATATGCACCCGCCATGACGGTTAGGATCAAAAATCCAAGTGGATTTCGTTTGGCGTATTGAACCTTTTCAACTGCTTTTTCAGCAAATTGCTCGGTAATGTCTTTGTTCAATTCTCAAGCTCCGAAAGAGCCTCGCCCAATCTCCATAACAGTTACAGTTGAAACTTTCTACAGTAAAAACCGATAAATCTTATCCCCGCCTACCTAGCCATCAACTAGTATGTGGGTGGCTTCCTTGAAAACCCATGTGAACAGCGGACGCGGTGTTGGGGTTGAGTGGCAACACTTAAGGAGAGCTGGTTGAGGGGGTAGTTGGTCGCAACTGTCCGCTTGATGAAAGAAAGTCCAGTCTGACGCCGAAGGCACCTGTAAGTCACCGTTGGGTCTGCGCCCAACGAAAACATAACGTTTTCACCATCCGGCGATCAGTTTTGATTGCGTTGCAGCGGATTGTAGTGCGGGGAAGAGGATAGAAGGGTTTAGCACCTCGGGGCGTTCTTTTCATCATGCAGCCTTTGGCCGCGCGAGGCGTTGATCGTCTCTTATAACAATATTCTAGCGCATTATCAGAGCCGTTCTACGTCTCGCGCATCACATCTACCACCAACCCTTTGTGCCTAAAGGTGCAAGGGCATGTCGTGGCGTGTGCTGATGGGATCTTCATATATTGTGTATGACCAATATCCATCCCCGTCAGAGGAGACCATGCGCCAATGCTGTTTGCCCAAATGGCTCGCGATCATGCGGTTCAAAATGCCGTGCCCCACCAACAAAACATCACCGTTGGCTACAGCTTGTTCGATCAGCAACTCAGCTGCGCGCTTTGAGCGTTCGGAAATGGCGCGCACCGGCTGGGCGTGGTTGTAATAACCAACCAACCAAGCGACACGAAAGAAAATGCTCCAAAATTTGATCGGCAACCGGTACAGCTTCCAAGTCGCATAAGGCATTGCCGCTTCGTCGAAAATTGGGTTTTCCTCCGCCACCTTTTCAACACCTAAGGCGATGCAGGAAGATTTGGAACGCCGAACCGAGCTGCTTAAGAATACTGAACAAGTAGAGGTATGCTCCACAAGATCACTAGGCGGTTTTTCGTCGATCCGCAGATCACAATGATGATAGGCGTCGACCACTTGCCCAAATTCGTTTGCGGTCACCCAGTTATTGCCGAGCTCTTCCAGATCAATTTCTGGGCACCCGTGGCGTACAAGCGTTATGCGCATAATGTTGAGGTTGAGAACGCCGAGCTTTTTGGCGCCCTCATATCTTTCCTTGTTTGGCAGAAGCAAATAATGCGCTATTGCGCATTTTTTGCGATCGCCGCTTTTGCTTTGGCCAACAGGCCAGCGCCGTCAATGCCTGCGTTGTTTGCTTCGTCCGCCCAACGCTCGATTACTGGTTTCAGAGCCTCTTCAAACGCGTCGGTTTGGGCTTGATCAAGCATGATGTGGGTATTGCCCGCTTCAACAGCCATGGCGATTCCTTGATCATCAGTATCAGCCCAAACGGTGCCCAAATGAGCCAACCATGCATTGTCCGAAGCCGTGCGGAAGGCTTGTTTGATATCGTCAGGCAAACCATTCCAGCGGGTTTCGTTCATCGACATTTGGAACACCAAAGTGCCAAAGCGCGTTTTGTTTGCGCCTTCAATTTGGTATTTGGTTTGCTGTTGCAACTTCAGCGCAGGAATGATTTCCCAAGGCACAAAAGCTGCATCAACGGCTTTGGTCGCCAAAGCTTGGGGCAGCGCGGGAACGGGCATTGCCGCAGCAGAAGCGCCAAGCGCTTCAATGGTCCACGCCCCTGTGCGCGATGGTGTGCGGATTTTGAGGTCTTTCACATCCGCTGGCTCATACACTGGTGTATCCACCGTGTGCAGGCCGTTACCGCCATGCACATGCAAGAACATCACCTCAAGGCCCTTATACTCTTGCGCCAATTCCGCATCGAACAATTGTGCCATCGCCAAATTGGTGGCGCTTGGGTTGTTGGTGTGCACGAACGGCAGCTCAAACACTTCGGTACGCGGAAAAACGCCAGGGGTGTAACCGTTGACGGTCCATACAATGTCCACCACGCCATCGCGAGCTTGGCCAACAAGCTCAGGGGGCGTTCCGCCCAAAGACATGGAAGGAAAAATTTCAATTTTCACGCGCCCGTTGGACGCCTCCTCAACCGCTTTTGCCCAAGGCTCAATTGTCTGGGTTTGCGAAGGCGTTGTTGCGCCCAAAAAGTGGTGGAGTTTAAAGTTGAATTCTGCGGCGAAAATTGTCGTCGCAGACATAAGCGAAACAGCTGATGCAATGATCAGTGATTTAACTGAAGAAGTCATTTTAAACCCTATGCGGTCCCTTGCTGGGACTCATCCAATTGGGATGGGTCATTGCCCATCAATTGCGCGCACCTTGGGAAATTTCCACCGCACGCGCAACTGTAAAATCAGAACTGCGTCAATTGTTGTAACATGTCTAGCTGTTGGCGAAGAACTTGTCGTAATCGCTAACCAGCAAATGAAGTGGATCTTCGTCTTCCTCAATGGTGGAGAAACGACCAATGGGATCGCGGAACACATTGTCGGTTTTGTCGTCGTTGACGGTCGAAACCTCGCCGATCAACACATCAGCACCCTCACCCCAAAAAGCATGCCAAACACCCGGCATCAGGGTAACGCTTTCACCCGGTTCAAGCCGCAAAATGCCGCCTGCGGGCAAAGTGCGCAAAATGCCATCCACTGGCACAGTGACGTCCGCTTTTTCGTCTATTGTGCCGTCTGCCGCAGGTGCAAACAGCTCCAATGTCAAAGTGCCACCACCGCGGTTGATAATATCCTCGGCTTTCACATTGTGGCGATGCATGGGCGACATTTGATCTTGACGCGAGATCATGATTTTTTCGGCATAAAGCATGCCTGTGCCCTTCGCCAAATCTGCTTCATTGCCGTTGCGGGTAGTGAACAAGAACAAGCCCAACTCGTCAAACTTTCCTTGGCCATAGTCGGTAATGTCCCACCCCATGCCGGCTTTTATCAGCGCCTGCATGTCACTAGAACGATCTTTCATTTGCCCCGGTGTCCAATAGGCAAATGGTGGCATGATGTAGCCAAACGAGCGGATAAACTCGTCACCCTGGCGGATGATGTCATTAACTTGAGAGCGTTTCATTTCGTGATCCTAGTTCTTTGCGCCATCGTTGAAAATGGCGGTAGATTGACGTTGTCGGTTGACGTTCAATTGTGTGATATCGGGCCGCGAATAGTGGCCCGCAATATCCAAATTCTGCCGTTCTTCGCGCACGCGAGCGTGGTCAATTTCAACCAAATACAATCCTTCATCACCCACTTGTGGCTCCAAAATCCAATTGCCGTCTGGCCCCGCAACCGCAGAACCGCCATTGGCAAAATGGGTTGGCGCGTTGCTGGTCAGTTCGTCATAAAATTGGGTGTCCGTCGGAATATCCTGCGGGCGCATAAGGCCGGACACCGACACAACAAACGAACGACTTTCCAACGCAATAAATCGCGTGATGTCTTTTGTGTTGTGCGAACCGCCTGGCCAAACAGCAACCCGCAAATCTTCGCCTTGTGCGTAAAGCGCAGCGCGGGCCAAAGGCAGCCAATTCTCATAACAGTTCAAACCGCCAACTTGGAATGCGCCAAGTTTGTGCACTTGCAAACCGTGGCCATCCCCTTGCGCCCACACAAGGCGTTCTTCATAAGTTGGTTGCAATTTACGGTGCACGGATGCAATTTTGCCAGCGCGATCAACATAGACAAGCGAACAATAAAGGCTGTGACCACCCCGATCGGGCGCACGCTCCATGACACCAATATAGGCTGCCATATTGTTTTGCGCGCAGACCTTGCACAATTCATCCAAATCACCGCGTTCAACAACAACGCCTTGATCAAGATAGTGAGCATACATTTGCTTTTGCGCTGGCGAGTTAAAGCGCGCGCCATCTGTCAGCTCGACCCAGAATGGGTAGCCGGGCACCAGCGCTTCGCCAAAAGTAACAAGGTCCGCGCCCTTTGCCGCGGCATCAGCCGCATATTGCACCACCTTTTGGATGGTCTGTTCACGGTTGAGCCAAACTGGCGCAATCTGCGCCAATGCAATCGACAAGACATCAGTAGACATAGATATTTCCGCAAAATAGAGGGCAAGATCCCTGTTTTAGAGATAAGGGATAATTGCGAATTTTATCCGTATGTCAAACCCTCATGCAAGAAATTTGTCAGACATGTTACAACTTGTTACCATTTGCCCGTTTTGTTTGGTTGCAAGTCTGCGGCGCGACGGCACAAATTGCTTGATATTGGCTGAGGAAAACCTGCCCAGTGAGGTGATCAAAGAAATCAGTTTTTTTGAGCTTGTCCATCACCGGACCTTTGATTTCAGAGAAATGCAGCTTCACCCCAAGGGCATTTAGGCGTTCATTGATCGCTTCAAGGCTTTCAAGCGCTGAGGTATCGATTTCGTTGACCGCTGGGCACATCAAAATCACGTGTTTGAGTTCAGGCCGCCCTGCAACCAAGTCATAAACCCTATCCTCTAGGAAACGCGCGTTGGCAAAATACAGGCTTTCATCGACACGAAGGGAAAGCACATCAGGTATGGTTTTGACGTCATGGCGGTCAATATTGCGGAAATGCTCTGTGCCTTCCACCAAACCAACAATGGCCGCATGAGGTCGAGATGTTTTGTAAAGATGCACTGCAACCGAAACCAATACACCTGTGGTCACACCCAGTTCCACACCGAACAACAAGGTCACAAGCATGGTGCTCAGAACAGCGGTAAAGTCAGCTTTTGAGTAATTCCATGTACGCTTGAGGATGGAGAAATCCACCAAAGTCATCACCGCCACAATAATGGTGGCTGCAAGGGTGGCTTTTGGTAAGAAAAACAACAAGGGGGTCAAGAACACAGTCGCGACGGCAATGCCGATCGCAGTGAATGCACCCGCTGCGGGGGTTTCGGCACCTGCATCGAAATTGACAACCGAGCGGGCAAAACCGCCTGTTACCGGATAGCCACCGCCAAAAGCTGAGGCGACGTTTGACGCGCCAAGGCCGATTAGTTCTTGATTGGGTTCAATGCGTTGGCGACGTTTAGCGGCTAGGGTTTGGGCCACAGAAACAGATTCAACGAAGCCAATTATAGAGATCAATGCTGCAGAACCAGCAAGGGAAAACACCAGTTCCAAATCAAGTTTTGGCACCTTCAGTCCGGGCAAACCTTGAGGCACCTCGCCTACCAGCGCAACACCCTGTCCGCCAAGGCCAAAGCCAAATGCAACCAGAGTTGTGAGCGCAACGGCGAACACTGGGCCGGTTTTGGTTAAAATGTCGGCCAAGCGAGCATTCAAGCCGAGTTTTAGCAGCAAAGGTTTTAGCCCTTTGCGCACCCAGAACAAAAAGCCCGTCGCCAAAACGCCCAAAACCAACGTATAGGGGTTGATTTGGTTCAGATGCTGGAAGATTGAGGTGACCAATTCGAGCAGATTGTGCCCATGCGCATCGATGCCCAAAATGTGCTTGAGCTGGCTAGTGGCAATGATGATGCCAGAAGCGGTGATGAAGCCAGAGATAACCGGATGGGAAAGGAAATTTGCCATGAAGCCAAGCCGCAGCAGCCCCATGACCAGCAACATGAGGCCAGAGATTAGCGCCAAGGCCATGGCGGCAAAAATGTATTCCTCAGTGCCTTGAAGTGCAAGTTTGCCAACAGCAGCTGCGGTCATAAGGGAAACCACAGCCACTGGGCCAACTGCCAATGTTCGGCTTGACCCGAACAAGGCATAAGCAACAAGGGGAAGTATTGATGCGTACAACCCCATTTGAGGAGGAAGACCGGCCAACAACGCATAGGCCAAAGATTGCGGGATCAGCATGATAGTAACGATGATCGCGGCCACCAAATCGCTGGTTAGCGTTTCGCCGTTATAGCGACTGCCCCAATCAAAAATGGGGAGTTTTTTCAAGCGATTGAGAATCTGCGACATAGGTTGATCCCGAGATGTTGTTTATTTGGCCATTGGCACGTGCATTGCGGTTGCTTCTTGGTTGAGCTCCCACAAAGAATGGGCACGCGCACCCGAGCGGCAATAGCCAAGCATTGGTTTTGGCATGTCGAAAAAGCCTTTGCCAAACTTGTCCACATCCGCGCCACAGGCTTGGCCGGGGCGAATGGGTACATGTAGGGTCTGAAGACCTAGCTTTTCAGCTTCTTTGGCCAGATCGGCAAACCGCGGTTGATTGCCCTCTTCATCGTCCGGACGCGCGCAGATGATTGATTTAATCCCCTGCTCGGCAAGCTTTGGCAGGTCGGAAAAACCAACTTGGCCCGAAACATAAAAATCTTCGCTTACTCTTTTAATATTCATTTTCTTGGAGACCTCTATCTGTTTGGCAAACGCTTTGAAGGGCGCTGCCAAGAAGGTGAAAACTGATTTTTGGGTTTGCATAGGACTAGAGCTTGTTTACTGGCACTTTAAAAAACACATCGCCTTTTTCATCCGCCGGGGGCATTTTGCCGCCACGCATATTGACCTGCAGCGAGGGAATAATGAGTTTTGGCATATCCAAACTCGCATCCCGCTCTTCACGCATTTTGACAAATTCGTCTTCCGAAATGCTGTCCTTTACGTGAATATTGTGCTCTCGTTCTTCTGCAACAGATGTTTCCCATTGAATATCGCGGCCATTTGGTCCGTAGTCGTGACACATGAAAAGCCGAGTCTCATCAGGCAGTTGCAACACCCGCTTAACAGATCTGTATAGCGTGCGCGCATCCCCGCCAGGAAAATCTGCTCGCGCAGAACCACCATCAGGCATGAACAGGGTATCGCCAACAAAAGCCGCATTTCCAATGGTATGAGTCATGCAAGCTGGGGTGTGTCCCGGCGTATGCATTACGTGCGCTGTGAGGTTGCCAATTGTGTAGCTATCGCCATCCGTAAAGAGCTGATCGAACTGCGAACCGTCGCGTTGGAATTCGGTGCCCTCATTGAACACTTTGCCAAAGACGTCCTGCACTATGGTGATGTTCTCACCAATACCCAGTTTTCCGCCCAATTTGCCTTGGATATAGGGAGCTCCGGACAAATGGTCAGCATGAACGTGGGTTTCGATCAGCCACTCCAACTCAAGTTCATTATCTTGGATGAACTTGATGATTTCATCGGCGCCACCATAGGAAATCCGACCTGCGGCATAATCGATGTCCATGACAGAATCAATCACCGCGCATTTGTTGCTGGTTGGATCTTGGACAACATATGAAATCGTGTTTGTTGGCGCGTCAAAAAATGCTGTTACAATCGGTTTGACGTCCAACTGTGGCGTAAATGGTAGTGGCTCGATCATATATCGCTCCTGTAATCTAGTTGTGTGTTTTAACGGTCTTGAACGCACTGCTGGAGCGCAAGAACTTCGCCAAAGTGATGCCGACGATCATGGAGCCGACAAAAATGAATGGGTCAGGAATGGCCAATCCCAATGCAGGGATCGAGCCGCCTGGGCAGAAGCCGGTAATGCCCCAACCAATACCAAATGCTGTTGAACCAGCAATCAAAGGCATATCGATTTGCTTTGCAGCGGGAAGCGAGAACACTTCTTCAAAAACTGGACGCGGGCGCTTGAGTACAAAAATGTATCCTACGGCAGTGACCACGAGTGCCGAAACCATCACCAACAACAAGCTTGGGTCCCAAGTGCCTGCAATATCGAAGAAATTGAGCACTTTTGCTGGGTTGGCCATGCCGCCAATTGTGATGCCGATGCCAAATATGAGGCCGATGATGAACGTTGAGATCAGTTTCATGACTAGATCCCTCCTAGTATGTGGCGAACCACATAAACGGTTACAAATGTTGCCGCCATAAATGTTGCTGTGGCTGCAATTGAACGCAAAGATAGCCGCGCCATGCCACACACGCCGTGGCCCGATGTACAACCAGAACCGTAGTTGACACCTACCCCAACAATGAAACCACCGATGATAACTGCGCCCAAAGATACTGGGTTTTCAAACGGGACGGGTGTGCCTGTGAACATAGCGACGGCCACAGGACCTGCGATGGCCCCTAGCAAAAATGTTGCGCGCCAGGCCCAATCCACTTGGGTTGGGGGCAAGATGCCAGCCAAAATGCCCGTCATGCCTGCAATACGGCCATGAAAGGCCATGAGCAAAACTGAGGCCAACCCAATCAGGCTGCCACCAAGAATCGCTTCAAACGGTGTGAATTCCGTCATACTCCTATTTACCTCGCTTAATAGTCTGCCTACAAAAGGCTTCAAATCATCTCTTGCATTTCTATATGCTTATATTCTAATATAGTCAACATGAACATTGAAGATTTAGAAAAAAACGCAGATCAAGCTGCAGAATTGCTAGGTGCGATGGCCAACGCCAAGCGCCTTGCAATTTTGTGCAATCTTGTTGGCTGTGAAAAACCTGTCGCTGAACTTGCCGGACTTGTTGGATTAAGCCAACCGGCGCTTAGTCAGCACTTGGGAAAACTGCGCGCATTGCGATTGGTGACGACGCGGCGCGATGGCAATGTGATCAACTATTCGCTCGCGTCAGCAGATGTAGAGGCAGTGCTGGAAACACTGCACGGCATTTATTGCGCACCCAAAGACTAAGCGACATTGATTGATTTATTTGCTAATCCGCTTTATCTAGGCGCTGGCTCGGTGTGGGGTTGAGCCTTTGTTTTGCAAGCGGGAAGACCCATCATGAGTGCATCCACCAACAAGAAGCCTTTCAGCGCCAAAAGCATTATGGAGATGAAGGGCAAAAAGCCCATCGTTTGCTTGGCAGCGTACACCACCCCTATTGCAAGAATGGCAGATGAGCATTGCGATCTGATTTTGGTTGGCGACAGTGTTGGCATGGTGCTGCATGGCCTTCCCTCCACTCAAGGCGTCAGCGTTGAAATGATGGTAATGCATGGCCAAGCGGTACGCCGTGGCGCGGACCATGCGCTTGTGGTGGTGGATATGCCATTTGGCAGCTACGAAGCCAGCCCGGAACAAGCGTTTGAAACCGCTGCCTACATTATGCAAGAGACCGACTGTACCGCCATCAAGCTTGAGGGCGGCGCGCATATGGCTGAGACCATAGATTTTTTGACCACTCGCGGCATTCCGGTGATGGCGCATGTGGGGCTAACACCACAATCTGTTAAGGGCATCGGCGGGTATGCAGTGCAAGGTCGCGGCGAAGATCGTCAGCGGGTTTTGGACGATGCGATAGCTGTGCAAAATGCGGGCGCATTTTGCGTGGTGCTGGAAATGGTGACTGAGGAGCTAGCCATTGAGGCCACAAAACTATTGGACATTCCAACCATTGGCATTGGCGCTTCCAACCAATGTGATGGCCAAGTTTTGGTGGTGGATGACATGTTGGGGATGTTCCAAGACTTCAAACCCAAATTCGTCAAACGGTTCGCAGACCTTGGCACGGCAGCGGATAAGGCGATTGAAGCCTATGCTGCGGACGTGCGGTCACGAACATTTCCTGGTGTTGACCACATCTATGCGGACAAGAAATGAAGCCCATAATTGTGCGCACAATTGCTGAGTTGCGGCAACGGGTTGGCGACTTGCGAAAGCAAGGGCAAACCATCGGCTTGGTGCCGACCATGGGCGCTTTACATGAAGGGCATTTGAGCCTTGTTGAGGCAGCAAAGGCGGACGGTCACAAGGTGGTTGTTTCGATTTTTGTGAACCCGACGCAGTTTAATGATCCCAAAGATTTGGAAAAATACCCGCGCAATGAAGCCGCTGATGTGGACTTGCTGACGCCGTTTGGTGTCGACCTTGTTTGGGCACCTGATGTTGATGAAATGTACGCAAAAGGCTTTGCGACGAATATCAGCGTGGGTGGCATTAGTGAGGGCCTGTGCGGTGCAACACGTCCCGGACATTTTGATGGTGTGGCGACGGTGGTGAGCAAATTATTGCTTCAGTCTCTGCCTGATGCGGCCTATTTTGGGCAAAAAGATTTTCAGCAACTCGCCGTGATCAATCGCCTTGTTGCAGACTTGAATATTCCAGTAGAGATTGTTGGCTGTCCGATTTTGCGTGAAATCGATGGATTGGCGATGTCGTCGCGCAATGTGCGCTTAAGCGAGGCGGGGCGCAAAATCGCGCCCTTTTTATATCAAACACTTAGCGAAGCTGCTGAACAAATTGTTTCAGGGCGCGACATTGAAACTACACTGTCCAATGCAGCGCAGGGTCTTTTAGACGCTGGATTTTCGTCGATTGACTATTTGGAATTGCACGCCAGCGACGACCTTTCTCCTATTTTGGAACTGGATCGCCCTGCCCGCCTGTTTGTTGCAGCTTTCCTTGATGGTGTGCGCCTGATTGACAATGTGGTGGTTAAGGGCAGATAGTTTTGTTCCAATGGTCCGTTAGGGCAAGGAGGGATGAGATGAGTGAACATACACGCGACAATCCCAATGTAGTTATTTTTCCACCGCTGCTGCTTTTGCTCGGTTTTGGGCTGGCTATGCTGCTTGAATGGCTAGCGCCGATCAGCTTTTTAGCGCCGGTTTTTCAATCAAAATTTCAAACGGGATTCAGTGCAATCATGGCGCTGGTTGGCGTTTCGACCGCATTGCTTGGGGTGATGGAATTACGCAAGCATGGCACCCATGTGGAACCGCACAAACCGGCCCTGTTTCTGGTTCATTCCGGCATTTACAAGCTAACTCGAAACCCAATTTATCTGGGCATGGTGATCTTCTTTTTCGGGGTCAGTGTTTTTTGGAACCTAGAATGGGGCGTTATTCTGACCCTGCCCGTTGCTGCAGCGCTGCACTTTGGCGTTATTAAGCGCGAAGAGGCATATTTGGCGAACAAATTCGGTGCGGCATATTTACTGTTTCGAAAAGAAACGCGGCGCTGGCTTTAAGAGAAAGCGGCGGCGCGGACATTACCGCGCCACCTGATTTTCTTAGGCTATGAGCTCTTCGTCTTCGACCGGATTGATGAACCCGCCTGATTGGCGTTTCCACAATTGCGCATAAACGCCGTCACGTTCGAGCAATTGCTCGTGGGAGCCATCTTCGATGATTTTGCCATGATCCATGACGATCAAGCGGTCCATTTCCGCAATGGTGGACAGACGGTGGGCGATGGCGATAACGGTTTTGCCTTGCATGAGGTGATGGAACTGCTCTTGGATCGCGGCTTCCACTTCACTATCAAGCGCTGAAGTTGCTTCGTCCAAAATCAGGATTGGCGCATCTTTGAGTAACACCCGTGCGATGGCGATCCGCTGGCGTTGACCACCGGACAGCTTCACGCCCCGTTCCCCCACGTGTGCGTCGTAACCTTGGCGCCCTTTCGGGTCGGTTAGTTCTTGAATGAAATCATGCGCCTCGGCCTGTTTTGCCGCGGCGATCATCATTTCTTCGGTCGCATCTGGGCGTCCATACAAAAGATTTTCGCGCACCGAACGGTGCAGCAAAGAAGTATCTTGCGTGACCATAGCTAGATTTTCGCGCAGGCTGTCTTGGGTCACCGACCCAATGTCATTGCCATCAATTGTAATGGTGCCTTTTTCCACATCGTAAAAACGTAGCAAGATGTTCACAAGGGTCGACTTACCCGCGCCGGAACGGCCAACAAGCCCCACCTTTTGCCCTGCGGGAATGTTCAGATTAAGCCCTTCGATGATCCCTTTTTCGCTGCCATAGTTAAAGGTGACATCGTTGAACTTGATGTTGCCTTTAACCTCTGGAATGGGCTTGGCGTCTTCTTTGTCGGCCACCAAACGCGGCAATGAAATGGAGTTGATGCCATCTTGCACTGTGCCAATATTTTCGAACAGAGCTGACATTTCCCACATCACCCAATAGGACATGCCCCAAATTCGCAGGATAATGCCAAGCGCAACCGCAACGGGACCGGGTGAGACTTGGCCGTTCAACCACAAAGCAATGCCAATCCACGCCACTGCAAACAATAGTAGCGAATTCATACAGACAATCGCGATATCAAGCGTTGCGCTGAGCCGCATTTGGCGGTGCACAGTGTCGAGAAAACCGTCCATGCTTTCTTTGGCGTAGGCTTCTTCTCGGTTTGAATGCGAGAACAATTTGACCGTGGCGATGTTTGTGTAGCTGTCAACAATTCGACCAGTCATCAAAGACCGTGCATCAGCTTGCTGGGCTGAGATTTTGCGCATGCGCGGCACGAAGAAGCGCATCAGCGAAATGTACGCGGCAAGCCAAATCAAGAACGGCACCATTAGGCGCCAGTCCGCTGTCAATGTGACCACCAAAATGCCTAGGAAATAGGTGACGACATAAACCAGAATATCGAGAATTTTCATCACTGTTTCGCGCACAGCCAACGCCGTTTGCATTAGCTTGGTGGCAATGCGGCCCGCAAATTCATCCTGAAAATAGGTCATTGATTGCCGGATCAAATAACCGTGCGCATCCCAACGGATACGCATAGGGAAGTTGCCGAGCAAAGTTTGGTGCATCACGAGTGAGCCAACTGTCGAGATAATTGGTTTGGCCACCAATATGACGATCCCCATGAACAAGAGGCTCGGCCATTCATCAGCAATGAAGGTTTTGGGATCAGATTCAGACAACCAATTGACCACATTGCCTAAGAACCCAAACAACAGCACCTCAGTTGTGGCGATGAGGGCCGAAACAATGGCCAAAACGACAAGCCAAATCTCCATTCCTTTGGTGTAGTGACGGCAAAACGCATATAGCGTCTTGGGTGGCCGTGTTGGCTCCTCTTTCGGATACGGATCTATTTGGCTTTCGAACCAATCGAAAATCTTGCTCATTGTGATGATCTCTTATTTAGAAAGTTTTTTCTTTTCTTATATACAATTACTGTGAAAGCGCAACACGAAGTTTGCCAATCTATTCAGCAGCAGCAAAACCACCTGATTGGCGCTTCCACAATTGGGCATAGTGCCCATCAAGCTCAAGCAACTCATCGTGGGTGCCCTGCTCAACCACTTTACCTTCATCCATGACCACCAGTCGGTCCATGGCTGAGATGGTGGACAAGCGGTGCGCAATGGCAATAACGGTCTTGTCGGCCATCAATTCGGTAAGCTGATCTTGAATAGCGGCTTCTACCTCGCTGTCGAGCGCCGAAGTTGCTTCATCAAGCACCAAAATGGGTGCATCTTTGAGCAATACGCGTGCGATGGCGATCCGCTGACGTTGACCCCCAGAAAGTTTGACGCCCCGCTCACCAACCTTGGCGTCATAGCCTTTGTTGCCTTCATTGTCCGCGAGGCCGATAATCACATCGTGGATTTTTGCCCGTTTGGCCGCCTCAATCATCTGCTCGTCGGTGGCGTTGGGGCGACCGTATTTAATGTTGTCGCCCACCGATCGGTGCAAGAGCGATGTATCCTGAGATACAAAACCAATGGCTTGGCGCAAGCTGTCTTGGCCGACCCGCGAAATATTTTGCCCATCAATGGTGATGACACCTTTTTCGGCATCGAACAGGCGTAGCAGCAGATTGACGATTGTTGATTTACCCGCACCAGAGCGACCGATCAGGCCAACTTTTTCGCCCGGCTTGATATCAAGATTCAACTCATCAATAACGCGCTTATCCTCGCCACCATCATAATTGAATTTGACATCTTTAAAGGCAATTTCTGCCTGATCAACTTGAAGTTCTGGTGCATCTGGCTCATCAACCATGGTCAGCGGCTTTGAGATGGTTTCCATGCCGTCTTGTACTGTACCAATTTCGCGGAAAACCCCTGAGGCAACTTCCAAAATCCAGCCGGAAATATTGAGCAACTGCCAAACGAATGGCACGATCATGGCGAATTGACCTGTGGTAATCAGGCCTTTGTTCCACCATGACAGGGCCAGATAGCCAGTGACGATCAACAAGATCGTGTTGATCACAAACAAGCTCATCCACATCCGCGAAAAGATCCGCATCAGGATACGGAAATTGACCGTGTGGTTTTCGATCGCGTCTGCCACATAGCGATCTTCAGATTTGGAGCTGGCAAACGTCTTTAGGGTTTGAATGTTGGTGTAACAATCAACCACACGACCAGTGGCGTGTGAGCGCGAATCTGAGTTGATTTTTGACTGCTTGGCAATAGCAGGTAGTGAGAAATACATCAGCGCCAAATACGCCCCAGCCCAAATCAGAAGTGGTAACAAGAACACGATGTCTTGGTTGGCCAAAACACCTGCTGCCACGATGAAAAACACGACCATGTACCAAACCGCATCAATTACTTCCATGGCGCTAGATTCTAGCGCTTGGCCAGTTTCGAAAACCTTGGAAGAAATGCGACCAGCAAAATCCTTTTGAAAGAACGTCCAGCTTTGGCGCACCACATGCCAATGCGATTGCCAGCGCACGCGCCCAACCAAGGAGGGCACGATGGTGTGGTACTGGATCAAGATATCCAAAATGAAAATCGAAGGGCGCAATGCCAACGTTATGCCCATTGCCAACAGCAATGTGCCTTGATCTTTGAACAAAGTCCCCGGTTCTGTGCCCGAAACCATATCAACGATGGTGCCCAAAAATACAGGGATCATAGAATCAAGGGCAGCGCCGATCGCGACAATGATAAACTTGAAAATTACAGGCTTTTTGAATTGCCCCAAAAAATACCAATAGAAGTTCAGCAGCCCCATCGGTGGATGCGGGTTGGCTTCAATATGAGTCGGAGAATAGTGCTTCTCGAACCAAGCAAAAATAGAATTTAACATGTTTGATACACAAAAAGGTTGGCAAGCTGGTTTGAATCAACCAGCCTTTCAGATTATATGCGGTGGACGGATTTGGCTGTAGCGGTTCTGCCACAGTGTTTGTCTTTAATATAATCGCCTCAACGAAGGCGCAAAAACAACTCGGGGACAATGAGCTGAAAATGGCTGAAGAAAACAAAACCACATACCTAAGTGACTATAAACCAAGCGATTATGTGCTCGCGACGACCGAACTGGATGCGGTTTTTGCACCTGAAGAAATGGACATCAAAGCCAAACTGAGCTTTAGCTTGCGCGACGGTGTAGCCGCTGGCACCACATTGAAGCTGGATGGCGAGCGCATGAAACTGCGCTCCATCGCCATAAATGGACGGCAACTTGATTCTAGTGAATATGCAGTAGCTGAGAAGCATCTGGAGGTTTTTAATCCACCAAAAGAGTTCACGCTTGAAACCGTAGTGCAACTTCAGCCAGAGGCCAATAAATCGCTTGAGGGGCTATATCGCTCTAGCGATGTTTGGTGCACCCAATGTGAGGCTGAAGGGTTTCGCCGGATCACCTATTTCTATGACCGCCCTGATGTGATGTCAGTTTACACTGTGCGCATGGAAGCGGACAAAACCCAAGCGCCGGTGTTGCTCTCAAACGGCAACCCAATTGAAAGCGGCGAACTTGACGGCAACCGTCATTTCGCGGTTTGGCACGATCCACACCCCAAACCTTCCTATTTGTTCGCGATGGTCGCCGGCAATCTTGCTCATATTGAAGACAAATTCACCACCATGTCCGGCAAGAACGTCGACTTGGCGATTTACGTTGAGCACGGCAATGAAGGCCAGTGCGACTGGGCGATGGACAGCCTGAAGCGGTCAATGGTTTGGGATGAAGAGCGGTTTGGCTGCGAATATGACCTTGATGTGTTCAACATTGTTGCGGTTTCAGATTTCAATTTGGGCGCGATGGAAAACAAAGGCCTGAACATTTTCAATGATAAATGCATTCTGGCGGACCCGCAAACGGCAACCGATGATGATTATGAAAAAGTTGAAGCCATCATCGCGCACGAATACTTCCACAATTGGACCGGCAACCGCATTACCTGTCGTGACTGGTTCCAGCTTTGTCTAAAAGAGGGCCTAACGGTCTTCCGCGATGAAGAGTTTACCAGTGACGAGCGCTCACGCGCTGTAAAACGCATTGTGGATGCCCGCGATTTGCGCGCGCATCAATATGCAGAGGATTCGGGCCCGCTTTCGCACCCGCCACGCCCCAATCAGTTCAAAGAGATCAACAATTTCTACACCGCAACCGTTTACGTTAAAGGCGCGGCAATTGTGCGCATGATCCAGACTTATTTGGGCAAAGACATGTTCCGCAAGGGCATGGACATTTACCTTGAGCGCCATGATGGCGATGCGGCGATCATTGAAGATTTTGTGAAGTGTTTTGAAGATGCAAGCGGCAAAGATTTAAGCCATTTGCAAAAGTGGTACACTGTCGCTGGGCGTCCAGAAGTCAACATCACCCATTCCTACAATAGTGAAGATAAACGCCTGACCATCAACCTTGAGCAGGTCAACAAACCAACGCCGGGAGAGCCAACCAAAGAACCTAAGTTCATTCCAATTCGGTTTGGCTTGGTGTCAGACAACGGCGAAGATTTGGGTTGGGACAGCGTTGAGGGGGCGCAGGTCGACGGGGATTTGATGATCCTTGATCAAGTGCAGCAGACGGTTGTTTTTGAGGGCGTTTCGAGCAAACCAACCCTGTCGCTGTTCCGCGATTTTTCTGCCCCGGTAAGCGTAAATTCAGACCTGAGTGTTGAAGATAAACTCAATCTGGCGCGATTGGACAATGATCCGTTTAACCGCTGGGACAGCCTGCAAAATGTTGCATTGGACATTTTGGTGCCGGCGGCAAAAATTGATGGCATCGATCCCGCTCCAGGGGACTTGGCAAAACTCGCAGAAGCTTTCCGTTCTGTTTTGCTGGACCACACTTTAGACGATGCATTCAAAGCACTTGCGCTTAGTTTGCCAACACAAAATGTCTTAGCCGAACACATTGGTGAAAATATCGACCCTGAGCGCGTCTACAATGTAAGACGTGCGGCTATGGCCACGATCGCTTCTTTGATCGAAACTGAATTGGCTGATGCGTACAAGTCTAGCCTTGATGAGGGTGACTATTCGCCAGACGCACAATCAGCCGGCACACGCGCCTTGAAAAACCAGTGCTTACAACTTTTGCTTGCCGCAAGCCAAGATAAAGGCGGACAAGTGGCCGTGGCGCAATATTATGGTGCGACCAACGTAACAGACCGTACCGCAGCACTTGGCGCACTGGCTGGATCAAACCACCCAGCAGCACCTGAATTGCTCAAACACTTCCGCGACAATTATTGTGACAGCGTTTTGGTGTTTGATAAGTGGCTAGGCCTAAGTGCAAGCGTTCCAGACGAGGCTGCACTTGACCGTGTCGAATCGTCGATGACTGATGCAAAATTCAACATTGAAAACCCCAACCGCGTGCGCTCGCTTGTTGGGGCCTTTGCCGCCAATCAAGTTCAATTCAGCCGCAAGGACGGCGCAAGCTTTCAGTTTGTTGCGGATTTGATTGCAGATATTGATACACGGACGCCACAACTGGCAGCGCGCCTTTTGACTTTGTTCCGCTCGTACAAAAAATACGAATCAATTCGGCGCGAGGCGGCCCAGAAGGCGTTGGAATCGCTTCAAAGCACACCAAATCTGTCGCCTGACTGTTCTGACATTTTGGAACGCACCCTGGCTGGTTAATTTTTTCAATCAGTAAGTGATTCAAAAGACTCAACGTTTTTTGAGACCATTAAGAAGATGCAAATTGGGGGCTCGACAAGAGTCCCCTTTTTGATTCAATCTCTTATAAAGCGAGACCATTATTCTCTGCTGGGGCATCTTTGATACTGGAGAACGACCATGTTGACGACGGAGCAATCCGACGGCGCGGCCAAGGGATTCCGAGCGACACAGAATGTGTCGGCAAATCCATCCACTTCGCAAACGCGCTCGATCACCTTTTCCAACTGGCGGGGCATGTTCTCGAGTACCCCAGAAAATCAATTTGAACACATAAAGACTATCGTCGCGTTGCTCATTGTGGCGGTGGCATTTTTCCTTACTGTGGATTTAGAAACGCCAATCCGCGCAACGACAATGGCAGCCGCGATTGCTGGTGCATTTGCTCTGATCCACATGGTGCAACTGAGCACAATCGTCGAAGAACAGACTGAAGAACCCAACGCGTTGTACGACACGCTCGACCATATGCCGCACGGTCTTGCACATTGGGATGCAAATGCGCAGCTGATATGGTGCAACAAGGCTTATCGCAAGCTATTGGGTTTAACCAAAAAGTCGGTGGAACAAGGCGCGCCTTATTCTGATATTATGACCGAAGCTACAAATCCGATTACATTTGATGCGCACAAAGACGATGAGCACCACCGCGTGGTGGTGGCACAGTGTGCAGACGAAAAAATTATTCGTATTGAGGACATTTCTGATCCCGACAACAGCTTCGTCACGGTGATCATGGACAGCACCGAGCACCACAACGCGAAGTTGGCAAAAAAAGATCTGCAAGAGCAATACCGCGCATTGGCAAAGCAATATCATGCAGAGAAGATTGCAGCCGAAGCAGCAAGCAGATCAAAGACCAGCTTTTTGGCACACCTAAGCCACGACATGCGCACCCCACTAAATCATATCATTGGATTTGCGGACCTTGTGCAACATGAGCCATATGGCCCGCTTGGGGACAAGCGTTATTCGAATTATATCTCCGACATCAAACGATCAGGAGAAACCCTGTTGGACAGTTTCGCGTCGATCTTGGACCTAGCCCAACTCGAGGGTGGCCAAACAATTCAGAACGATGCCGACGTTGATATGTATAAGTTCGTTCAACAAAGCCTTCGACGTCATGCAGCACGCGCCAAACGCGCTGGGCTTAAACTTGAAGCGATGAACCTTTGCGAAAGCACTGTCGAGGCGGACCCTGCTTTGCTGCGCCGCATGATCGACAACCTGTTGGACAACGCCATTCGCTTCACACAAGACGGCGGATCAATTGTGCTGAATTGTTGGTGCGGCAGTGATGGTGTAGTTTTGGAGGTGACAGATAGCGGCATTGGCATTCCCAAAGAACGGGTGGATTTGCTATCTCAACCGTTCATTTTGGGCGAAGCTGCGTTCTCCAAAGAACATAGCGGCTTGGGGTTGGGCATTGCCACATCGCGTGCCATTGCTGAACTATCTGGTGGGTCACTGGTGATCGATAGCAACCCAGGCATTGGCACAACTGTCGCGATAACCTTACCGACCAAAACTGAAGATGGCACTTTAGAAAAAGCCGCTTAGTGATTCAATTATTTAATAAAATCATTAAACAACATCGCGGTCCGTTGTTGCTGATTTGCTAATTCATCTTCTAGCAATTGAAGATTTGGGAAGTTGGTTGTTCGGGTCAATAATTCGATAAACCCGTCGCTCCAGTTCTCAACTTTCATCGCCTCAATCTGGCACGCGGCGGTGAGCTGCAGCACCACATTGTAAAGCGCATGTGTTTGCTCCAGCGTCGCCGTGGCATTGATTTTCCCACTGGCTTCTAATGCTTGTATCACTTCCAACGGCGGAGCTTGTGGAATATCCAATTCTTTGCCGTAAGCCAGCTGGGCAAATTGGGCAATAAACTCCAAGTCGATCAATCCACCACTGGCAAGCTTGATGTCCCATGCTGATTTTGCTGGGCGATCACGCAACAATCTGGCCCGCATATCCAACACATCATCGACAAGTTTTTGATGGTCCTTTGGTGTGGCCAGCACGTTTTCAATTACGTTGGAAACGCGTGCACCCAAATCACCATCGGTAAAAACAACCCGTGCTCGTGAAAGAGCCATATGCTCCCACGTCCAAGCATCTTCTCTTTGATAGCGTTCAAATCCACGCAAACTCGTAGCCAATGGGCCAGCATTGCCAGAAGGTCGCAAGCGCATGTCTGTTTCATAGAGAACCCCTTCCGCCGTGGGCGCTGAAATGGCAGCGACCAGACGTTGGGTTAAACGAATAAAATAGTGGGAGCTATCAAGCTGTTTGGGGCCGGTTGACTGGTCGCTACCATCTGGAAGGTCATAGATGAGGATGAAATCTAAATCAGATTGCGCGTTCATCTCGCGACTGGCCAGTTTACCGAATGCCAATAGCGCGACTTGCGCGCCTTCCACCTTGCCATATTTGATTTCAAACTCTTGGCGCACCGCGTCAAAAACCCAGTTCAGAAGGATTTCGGCCAAGGCACTATATTGCTTCGCGGCTGCATCAGCAGCCAATGTGCCTGCAACAAGTCCGGCACTGATCAAGAATATCTGTTCTTGGCCGAATATGCGGGCCCGATCAATCAGGTCTTCGTATGAGCGCGCATCACCTAAAAACTCCTGCGCCCGCGCATCGATGGCTTGAGGGCTAGGCACGTCATCATAAAAGGCAGGATCAATCAGCCCATCCACAATGTGCACACGCCGCAAAATGGCGTCGGTCATGCGCGGCGCTGCGGCCATAAAGTCGATCAATACATGCTGTAGGCGTTGGTTGTTTTGTAGCAGGGCAAAGAGTTGAACCCCGGTGGGCAGCTTTGAAATGAAAAAATCGAACTGGCGCAATGCCTCGTCTGCGTTGCGAGCATTGGAGATGTTGCGCAATAGGCTGGGAATAAGCGCTGTGAGCGTCTGACGTGCCTTGGCAGCGCGTGTGGCTGCATATCCACCATAATGCCAGCGCTTGATGGTTTCTATCACCTTTGAGGGGTCTTTAAACCCAATCTCGGACAATTTCGTCCACGTGGCCGGATCATCATCACTGCCAGTAAAGACCAAGTCGCCCAACTCATCTTCATCTTCGTCGTCACTAAACAGTTCGCCATAGTGATCGACAACCGCGTCCAAGCACGCGCGATAAGCGATTTTGAATGTGGCGACATCATCAAATGGCAACAGGGCAACGATGGGTTCAAGCTGCTTGTCGTTATCGGGCAAAGTGTGGGTTTGCTCATCGTTGAGCATCTGCACTCGATTTTCAACGGCGCGAAGAAACCAGTAACGCTCAGCCAGCCCGTTCGCGACGTCGGCGGTGATCCAATTAGCGGCGGCCAGAGCTTCAAGCGTGTCGCAAGTGGGGCGCGTGCGCAGCAGCGGCTCCCTGCCCCCAGCGATCAATTGTTGGACCTGGGCGAAGAACTCTATTTCTCGAATGCCACCACTGCCCAGCTTTACATTGTGGCCAAGCACCGTGCGGCCTGCGACGTTTTTGGCTGTGTTGATTTGGCGCTTGATGGTTTTGATGTCGCCGATGGTGGCGAAATCTAAGTGTTTGCGCCAAATGAACGGCGCTAGTTCTTCCAAGAAGTGCTCGCCTGCATCAATATCACCAGCGCATGGCCGTGCTTTAATCCACGCGGCACGTTCCCAATTTTGGCCGCGCGATTCATAATAGGACATGGCGGCACCGGTTGAAATGGCCACGGGGGTTGACCCCGGATCGGGGCGCAAGCGCAGGTCGGTGCGGAATACATATCCGGCTTCATCACGTTCTTGCATGATGGCTGCGAGTTCGCGCACCATTTTTTCGTATATCCGACCAACGCGGGGATTATCCGCAATCGGTGAGCGGGCCATGTCATAAAAGGCCACGATATCAATGTCTGACGAGTAATTAAGCTCAAGACCACCGTGCTTGCCCAATGCCAAAATGCACAATCCGGACTGGCGCGATGGACGAATTGATGGATTAAGGTCAACACCAAGTGCGCCAAAACGCTCTGCGACCAAATGGTCCAAAGCTGCATCAAGGCATTTGTCAGCAAACAGCGCCAGCCATTGGGTTGTGTCTTTTGGGGTAGTCGCGCCACACACTTCAGCAACGGCAGAAACCAAAGCAATGCGCAATTTTAATTGCCGCAGCAAAGTCCGAAGAGCCGTCTCATCAAGATTTTGCGCAGCGGCTCTGTCTGTTTCAACTAGAATATCTGCAACGGTCGCGGATACTGGATCGGCTAAAACCTTGTCGAACCATTCAATGTTGGCGTGTGCGCAATCGCGCAAAAATGGCGCGGCATTGAAAATGCTAGCAAGGCTATCGTGGCAAGATACAACGTTTGTAAATGCTTTTGCTTCTTGAGACAGAAAATCACTAAATGCCTCGCCATTTCCAAATCGCTTATTGTAGGAATGGAGATGGCTGGCGAGTGATTTCATTTAGCGTTCCGATGGCATACTCAGCCGGATACGTGCGCCCGGCTCATTGTCAAGAATCTCTATTGTTCCTTTATGCAACCGCGCAACGGCGGCGACAAGGCTTAGTCCAAGGCCGGAGCCTGGTTCAGAGCGACTTTTTTCTAAGCGGACAAATCGTTCAAGCACGCGTTTACGATCTTCAACGGGAATGCCCGCACCATTGTCGGCAACTTCGATGATCGTATTTGCCCCGACGACGCGCAAGGCAATAGTGATCGCGGGTTCAGACTTTGCGTCTTTGGCATATTTGATGGCGTTTTCCACCAAGTTCACCAGCGCTTGTCCGACCAATTCCCTATTGCCCATAAAGGGGGGCAACGTAACCAATTCAGTTGAGATGGTGATTCCGGCATCTTCGGCAACTGGTTCGTATAATTCAGCAATATCGGTGACGACTTCCGCCAAATCGATTGGGGTGAACGAGTTAGATGGTGATCCAGCCTCCACCCGCGCAATCAATAGCAAGGCGTTGAACGTGCGGATCAGATGATCGCACTCCTCAATGGTCGTTTCCAACGCCTCGCGTTGCTGGGCGGGGGTTGTGCCGTCTTTCAGGGCTCCCTCAACTTTATTGCGCAAACGGGTGAGCGGGGTTTTAAGATCATGCGCCACGTTGTCGGTGACTTCTTTAAGGCCCTGCATCAGCTGTTCGATGCGCTCAAGCATGGCATTCAAATTGGTGGCGAGCCCATCAAACTCATCGTTTCGTTTGGTCACGGGAATGCGTTCAGACATCGACCCTGACATGATCTTACGGGCCGTATCAGAAACCGTATCGACGCGTTTCAGCACTGAGCGCGCTGAAACCACGCCCACAATGACGGAAAGCACAATGATCCACAAAACGCCCCAGCCAAAAGCTTGAAAAATGACCGCGCTGAAGCCACGTCGTTCAACAATATCGCGCCCGACCACCAGACGATAGCCGCTGGGCAGCAGAAAGCTTTTGACCAGCGCCACACCTTGCGCACGCGGATCATCTTCGTTAAGGCCCTCGCCACCGTCATACTTAAATGTGTGCGTGCCCGGATTTTGCAAAACCTCTATTGGGATAGAAACCACATTGCCAGCGATTGGCTGCCCAGACGGGTCAGCAACGTAATAAATGCCCGGCCCGGGGCGGTTTGCGCTACGTTGCAATGCAACGACCAATCCGCGTGTGCCGGCGCGCTGATATTGTTTGTTCAGCTGATCGATCTCATTGTCTATCGATTGCAACTGCTGGCGCTGAATCATGATCGAGGTTTGGTAGGCGAGATAACCAAGAATGGCTATGGCGAACGCCACAAAAACGGCGATCAGCATTGCTGTCAGTCTGAAAGTTGTGGTGCGCCAAAGTTGCCAAAAGCTATGCACGGATCATGTATCCTGCACCCCGGATGGTATGCAATAGTGGGGTCGCGCGCCCTTTATCAATTTTGGTGCGCAAACGCGACATGTGAACATCGATCACATTGGTTTGCGGGTCGAAGTGATAGTCCCACACATTTTCAAGCAGCATGGTGCGGGTCACTACCTGCCCTGAATGCTTCATAAGGTACTCGAGGAGGCGAAATTCGCGGGGTTGCAATGTGATTTTTTCGCCTTCGCGTTCAACATTGCGCGACAAACGATCAAGGCTAAGGTCGCCAACTTGGTAGGCGGTTGAGGCTTCTGCGGGCGCAGAGCGGCGGGCAAGCACTTCAATGCGTGCCAACAATTCAGAAAACGCATAAGGCTTGGTTAGATAATCATCGCCGCCTGCACGAAGGCCTGTGACCCGGTCATCAACTTCGCCTAGAGCGGAAAGAATAAGAGCTGGCGTGTCGTCATTTTCAGCGCGCAGAGATTCAATGATGGACAAGCCGTCTCGGCGGGGCAACATCCGGTCTACGATCAAAATGTCGTAATCCATTGAGCTGGCCATCGCGTAGCCAGTTTCCCCGTCTGCAGCATGATGGGAGACGTGGCCCGCTTCATCGAGCGCTTGAATAAGATAGTTGGCCGCTTCGCGATCATCTTCAATCAAAAGAATCTTCATATTGGCCAAACTACCTTTTAGTTTTGGGAAGGACAATTGCTGGCCACCATAATCGGCGGCCAGCAAGCGATTGTTATTCGAGCGGCAGCCCTACAAAGCGTGAATTTCCATCGCGCGTTGCTTTGATCAACATGGTGCTGCGGCCTGAGGCTTTGACATCTTCGATCGCTTGCTCAAACTCAGCAACAGTGTTCACCGGTTTTGAGTTTGCGAGCAAGATCACATCGCCAGGAGCAAAGCCTTTGTCTTCTGCGGGACTATCTTGCATGATTTCCGTCACTAGAAGACCGTCACCATCTTCGTTCGGCATCAAAACAAGGCCAGTAGCTGTTTCTTGAGGTTCCATTGGGTCAACAGGCGCAACTTCCTCTTGGGGCGCAACCAGCGCTTGCTCGTCTGTCAATGTTGCCAATTTGACGTTCAAGTCTGTCGTCGCACCATCGCGCCACAATGTAACTTTAACCTCAGTATCTGGGCTGAACTGGCCAATGATACGGGCCAAATCACGTGCATCATCAATCATCTGGCCATCTACACGCAAAATGATGTCGCCTGAAAGAATACCCGCTTTTTGTGCTGGAGAGTCTGGGCGTGGCTCGGTGACCAACGCGCCCGTTGCTTTGTTCAAACCAACACTTTCAGCAATGTCCTCGCTAACATCTTGGATTGAAACACCCAAATAGCCACGGGTAACGTTGCCATCATCCATCAAGTCAAAAACGACCTGCTTCACCACTGAAGCGGGAATGGCGAAGGCGATGCCCACATTGCCGCCACTGGGTGAGAAGATGGCTGTGTTCACGCCAACCACTTTACCTGTGGTATCAAAAGCTGGGCCACCTGAGTTGCCACGGTTAACCGCAGCATCGATTTGGATGAAATCATCGTAAGCATTTGCGTTAATATCGCGCCCACGAGCGGACACGATGCCGGCGGTGACGGTGCCGCCAAGACCGAATGGGTTACCAATGGCCACGACCCAGTCGCCTACACGGGCTTCTGCTTCTGAGAATTCGACATATTCAAGTGCATTCGCCGCTTCGATTTTGAGCAATGCCAAATCTGTGCGTGGGTCTGTGCCGATGATTTTGGCATCCATTTCGGTGCCATCATCCATAACCACTACAACTTCGGCAGCGTCCTCAACAACGTGATTATTGGTGACCACAAATCCGTCAGCTGAAATGATAAAGCCCGACCCCATTGACTGGCCAAAGCGTGGGCGTTGCTGACGGTTTTCATTGCGGTTGCCGCGCTCCCCAAATTGATCGCCAAACTGTTTGAAGAAATCTTCAAATGGATGTCCTTCTGGCAAGTCTGGCATTTCAAAGTTGTCATTAAAGCGCGGGCCACGTGTTTCAACGATTTTTGTTTTCACCCGGATTGAAACCACCGCTGGGCGCACTGCTTCCACCAAGTCGGCAAAGCTGAATGGCGCTGGGGCTTGCACCGCAATCTGCGCATTTGCTGGCATGGTTGTTGAAGCCACGCTGACCAGTGCCGTGGTTGAAATCAACGCTGCGGCTGTAATCGCCGCTAGGCGTTTAGTTTTTGTCAGTTTCAAGAATTTCATGAGTGTGTTCTCCGTATAAACCATGTCCCAATCGAATTGCACCCATATGTGGAATATGTCGCCTTTCCGCATCATGAAAGGAATATTAAAGTTTTGTAATGTTGAGGGCAGAACTGTGGCTTGTTTGGGGCTTTTAAAAGGAACGATAGATCAGAATGAGCGCAATAGCTGTCATCGCGAACTTGAAGGCGTTGCGGAATGATTTTTCTGGCAATCTATCCAACAGCTTACCACCAATCCATGTTCCAACGAAGCCCGCACCAACCATGGCGATCAAGAGCGCCGCATAATCGTAGAAAGAAAATCCAAGAAATATAAAAACAAGAATTTTGGCAATATTTTGGAAGGTCATCAGCACCGCATGGGTGGCTACAAATGGCTTGCGGTCTTCGATGAATTTAAGAAGCCCAGAGACGATCGGACCGCTCACGCCAATGACCATAGAAATAAAGGCAGCAAAACCACCAAAACCAAACAACGCAATTGGCTGTCGATTTTTTGAGGAAGGCTTGGGGCCCCAAACTGAATAGAGCAAAAAGGCTGCGATCAGCAGTGCAAACAGTCGGTTTGGCATCCAAACTGCCACCTGCCCGCCAAGTATTGCACCCGGAATGCCGCCCAGTGCAAACCAAATAGCATATTGCCACTGAATGTCTTTGCGACGCAAAAAGGCGCGGCCAGAGTTCGAACCCAATTGCACAACGCCATGCACTGGCACAGCAATTGCAGCCGGCAAAAAGAATGTAAGAATGGCGATTAACGTAATGCCGCCGCCAAGGCTGAGGGCAGCCGTTAGACCGGAGGTAAAAAGACTCGCAATGATCAGTATGAAGGCCACCCAACCATCAAGACCTGGTGGGATAAGGGCCGCTAAGAAGTTCGCCATGTTGCTTTGATAGCGCGGCACCAAGATTCGCGCAATTGGGGGATTATTCGGCCAGATTTGTCCTGATGGCCGAGCTTTTTTCCAACGTTTTATGCACCGGACATTTGTCAGCGATTTCAAGCAATCGTTGGCGTTGGTCCTGGTCTAACTCACCCTCAATCAAAATATTTCGGGTAAAAACATCAACTCGGCCTTCAAATTTCTCGCCCAAATCCTCTATGTCTTGAGCGTGGTGCTTTGCATGTTCGACACGGGTTTCGATATGGGTGACGGGCCATTTCTTGCGATCCGCGTACATGCGCAACGTCAGGGTTGTACAGCCGCCCAAGGCTGCAGAGAGCAAATCGTATGGCGTTGGGCCCCGATCGCTGCCTCCAACTTCCAGCGGCTCATCAATGGTCAATGGATGGCCGGAAGCATCTACATGCAAGTGATATTTCCCCTCGCCACTTTCAGCTGCAACCACCAAGCCTTCACTCTGTATATTTTCGCCAGTGGATGGGATGAATCGTTGCGCCCAGGCGCCTATCACTTCGGCAGCATATGAGGCATCTTCTAACTTGGTGAGGAGATGATCCGCATTATCCAAAGAAACAAAACTTTTGGGGTGCTTTGCAGATTTGAAAATGGTCTCGGCGTTTTGAATGCCGACCAGAGCATCAATTGGGCTGTGAAGAACCAGTGTGGCACCACGAAACTTTTTGATCTGATTTGGCAGATCAAATTCGCGCACATCATCCAAGAACTGTTTTTTGATCTTGAATGGACGACCACCAAGGTCCACCTGTCCTTCGCCATTGGCCTCAATTTCTTCGAGAGAACAAGTGAACTGGCTCAAGATGTGTTCGACATCTGCGGGCGCAGCAATGGTCGCAACGGCTTTGACCGACGCGATTTCTGGAGCAGCAGCAAGCACTGCGGCACCACCCAAAGAATGGCCAACGAGCAATGACGGCGCATCAAAGTTTGCGCCCAGCCACTGCGCTGCGGCGACCAGATCTTGAATGTTGGTGGAAAAGTTCGTGTTGGAAAAATCACCGCCAGAGCGACCAAGTCCAGTGAAGTCGAACCTTAGAACGGCAAATCCGTGTTCAGTAAGCGCATTCGCAACACGCCGACTTGCAACAAAATCTTTTGAGCAAGAAAAGCAATGGGCAAAAATGGCGAAGGCGCGGGTTTTGCCTTGGGGCCAGCTAATGGCTGCAGCAAGGCTTTCGCCCTGTGCGCCATCAAATTCAATCTTGGTGTTTTTCTCCGTCGCCATTGTCTTTTTCCTCCGACTGCAAAAGATCGGCCAGCGCCGCCTCTTCCTTTGCAGTAAGGGCGACTGGATTAGCCTGCCGCTTTCTTAGAACAGACATCAGCCCCAACGCGCCAATCACAAATAAGATAGGCGCCGTGAGCCAGAGCACCAAATTGTGCCCCGCAAAAGTCGGTTTGAGCAAAACGAACTCGCCATATCGCGCGACCACAAATTCGATGACTTCGCTGTCCGCATCTCCTGCCAATAAACGCTCCCGCACAACGATACGAAGATCTTTAGCAAGGTCAGCATCGCTGTCATCAATTGACTGATTTTGACAGACCAAACATCTCAGCCCCGCAGAGATTGACCGCGCGCGCTGTTCCAGCACGGGATCAGAGAGCACTTCATCAGGCGTAACCGCAAAAGTGGGAGAAAGCAGGGCCAGAAACAACATCAAGGCGATCAGAATCCGATTCATGTTGCTTGCCCAACTGTTTGTTTTTTCGCCCGTTTTGGTGCGGCCACGCGCATTCTACGATCAGAAAGCGAGTATGCACCTGCTATAGCCATCAGCACGGCGCCGAGCCAAATTAAGGTGATCATTGGTTTATACCAAACCCTTACAACCCGTGCCCCATCGTCTGTTTTATCGCCCAACGAAACGTAGATTTGCGAGAAGCCGAATGTTTCAATGCCAGCTTCTGTTGTTGGCATTCGACGGGTAGTGTAATTGCGTTTTTCTGATGCAACGGCTCTAGAAGTTCCACCATCCTTTGACACTAGGAAATCTGCGTGTTCGGTGGTGTAGTTTGGCCCTTGCAATAAACGCTCACCATCATATTGAATTGTATAACCAGAAAGTTGAGTTTGCTCCCCTGGCCGCATGGTGGTGATTTGTTCTGTTTCGTACCCCGATACAAAAACAACCCCAAGGACTGTGACGCCAAGGCCAAAATGCGCACCAGCGGTGGACCATACGGTTTTTGGCAACCCCATCAATCGCCGCAGGCTTTTGGATGGTTCAATACGGAATAGTTTGGCACGTTCAGCCAAGTCAGCAACTGCACCCACCATGACCCAAAAAGCCAACAAAAAGCCGAGCGGCAAAAGGCTCGCGCCTTGCCAAGTATAGGCCGTGAACAAGATGGTGATAAGCAACGCCACCAATACAGCACCAAACAATAGGCGAGTAACCGCAACAAGGTCAGCACGCTTCCACGAAAGAAAGGGACCAAACGGAATGACAATCAAAAGCGGTACCATGAGCGCGCCAAAGGTGAGATTGAAGAATGGTGCGCCTACTGAGATTTTAATGCCCGTAAAGGCATCCAAAATCAGCGGATACAGCGTTCCAACCAGTACCGCCGCCGTTGCCGTGGCAAGGAATAGATTATTGATCACCAGTGCAGCTTCACGGCTGATTGGGGCGAACAATCCGCCTGCACGCAAGCTCGGCCCGCGCAATGCAAACAGTATGAAGGCTCCACAAATAAAGAAAGCCAAAATGCCAAGGATAACAAGTCCACGAGTTGGATCTGATGCGAAGGAGTGCACAGACGTCAAGATGCCAGAACGCACCATAAACGTGCCCAAAAGCGATAATGAGAATGTTAGAATTGCCAGCAAAACGGTCCAGATTTTCAACGCGTTGCGTTTTTCCATCACCAAGGCAGAATGCAACAGCGCTGTGCCAGCAAGCCAAGGCATAAAGGAAGCGTTTTCAACCGGGTCCCAGAACCACCAGCCGCCCCAACCAAGCTCATAATAGGCCCAATATGAGCCCATAGCGATACCCAAGGTGAGAAAGATCCAGCTGGCCATGGTCCAGGGACGAACCCAACGCGCCCACGCCGCGTCGATTTTGCCGGAGATCAAAGCCGCCATGGCAAAAGAAAAGGAGACTGAAAACCCAACATAGCCAATATACAAAAGTGGTGGATGGATGGCCAAGCCAACGTCTTGCAAAATTGGGTTCAGGTCTCGCCCCTCAATTGGGGCTTGCAATATGCGGGCGAATGGGTTCGACGTAAAAACCGTAAAGCCAATGAAAGCTGCGCCAAGCAATCCTTGATTGGCAAGAACAAGCACATGCAGTTTTCGTGGCAACCGTCCACCAAACAACGCAACTGCGGCACCAAAAAGCGTAAGAATAAACACCCATAACAGTAATGAACCTTCGTGATTGCCCCATGTACTGGTCAGCTTATAGAGCATGGGCTGCTGCGAGTGAGAGTGCTCATAGGCCAACAGAAGTGAAAAATCTGATGTGGCGAATGCATACGTTAATGCTGCGAAGGACGCGGCGACCAACACAAATTGGGCGATGGCGGCATTGCGCATAAACCCAACACCGCCATTTGTTGCGCCACGCCATATCAGCGCGCCAACACCGACTTGTCCAATGGCGATTGCAAGGGCAAGGATGAGCGCAAAATGTCCAAGTTCAATGGTGTACATGTTTTATGATGTCCTATGCCGCGTCCGTGTGGCCAGAGCAAAGCCCTTTTTCTTCAAACTGGTCAGCCATGTCTTTGGGCACGTAGTTTTCATCGTGCTTGGCCAAAACATTGGTAGCAATAAACGTACCCTTTGCATCCATTGCGCCTTCCAAAATGACCTCCTGCCCTTCACGGAAAAGGTCTGGCATGATGCCTTCAAAATGTGCAGCCACATCAACCTTGCAGTCGGTCACTTGGAAATCGTGCTTGGTATCTGTCTGTTGCCAGCTTTCAGATTTTACAATACCCCCAAGACGAAATGCCTGGCCAATTGCAATTTCACGTTCTTGCACTTCGCTGGGCACAACAAAAAACGCTGCGGTGCTGGACATGGCAAGGGCAATGAAAACCACCGCAGCCATAACAACTGAACCTAGCCCTGCAATGATTGCCAATCGTTTTTGTTTGCGTGTCATTTATTCTTCCACTTTGTCCAACTGAGCAATTTCTTCCACTGCAAGCATCTCAAACTCCGCCAGCAGCGCACCATCATCTTTCAAACTGTCGCGAGCACCCTCAAGTGCCTTTTTTGCCGCTTGATTGTCGCCTTGAACCAAACGAGCGCGCAACAAACGTTGCCATTCTTGAGGCGAGCCACCCGTTTCGAATAGTCGCTCTTCCAAACCAGATACCATGTTTTGGATCATTTCTGTGCGGTCTACTTGTGACATCTGCATTGCAGCATCAACTTCTTCTTGTGTTGGCCCGCCAACGGTACCCACCTGCCCTTGCAAACCATCTTGGGCAACTTTTAGGCCAGCACGTGCCGTTTCGAGCCAAGGCTCGTTGCCTACGGTATCGCGCAATACATTGGTCCATAAGGTGGTCGCATCTGCGAATTCGCCCGAACGAGTTGCTTCCCCTGCTAGATAAAATTGCGATCGCAGATGGTTTGGTTCAAGTTCAAGCGCCCGTCTTAACAACTTCAAAGGTTCCCCTGCGGCGTCACCTTGCTGCACAAGAAGTGTTGCCTCCGCCAAATCGGCCAAATTGTCGGCACTTTCGCCTTCGATTCGAACGATATTTCGAAAGGCAATCGCTGCTTTGTCGAAAGCTTGCTGCCGCATGTAAATCGGCGCGATGACTTTCCAGCCCTGCAAATCATCAGGCACATCAAAAAGACGCTTCTCAATCTTTGCAATTGCATCGGCAAGATCGGTATTCTCCCCATTTTGGACACGTTCCGCGAGGGGCGCATTGTTCATTCCTGGGTTGCCAACATAGATGTAGGTCGCGAAGGCGATGACAAGCACCACGGGGATGCTAAGTCCAATCAGCAAAGGTGAGCCATAGCTCCTGGCGCTTTGTTTCTGGGCGATACTGCTTTGGCGCAAGAACTCTTTATCTAGCTCCAACTTTGCCGCATCGAACTCTGCCTCCCCGAGTTTGGCAGCAGCCAGATCGCGTTTCAATTCAGAGAGTTGTTGTTCGTAGAACTCACGAGCTGCAGCGGTCTCTACTTGAGCATCATCACTACCCTTATCCGCACCATCCATGGCATTGCGAATTGGCATCGCCAGCGCGACAACGCTAACAACAGCAATAGTTCCTATCGCTATCCAAAATATCATCTTTGATTCCGGTCCCTACCTGAAATATTCGCCTTTTATAGCTGTATCGGGCTAGTTTTGTAACAGATAATGGTTTTCTCAAGGAAATCCCCACGGACCGATTGACGCATAAGCCAAGAAATGTTGCAACAGAGGCAACGGACGGGGCGTTGCTGGTTGTTTTATGCAGGTTGAAAAATTTGATTTTGCTATTTATGGCAGCGGCATCGACGCAGCATTTCTGGCTGCAGAACTAATTCAACGCCACCATGCGCGCGTGCTGTTGGTTCGTGACCACGTTAATGACTACACGCTTCAGCACCACCACGATTTTTCGGTCGGCGGAAATTGCGATCCTGATACGATAAGAATGGCGCACAGCGGCCTTAATCAGTGGCACAATCAGTTTACCGGACGGGCGGGACGTGAATGTTTTGATCGCGGGCCAATATCATTGAAGGTTTCCTCGTCGCAAAACGCTGACATGCTTCACTATATCGAAGGCGCGCTGATTGCCAGTGATCGCCAGTCCGAAAGAAAGGCTGTGCGCGAAGGCGTGGAGTATTTACAAATTCGCGATGTGATTGCACCTAAAAGACGTGAATCGCTCGAGTTTTTGCACCACGCATATGTAGGCGTGGGTTTGGAAGTTTTTGACCGTTCAGTTTTTTTTGAGGCCAGGCGTACAAAAGACGGAGCCCTGATTTTGAAAACTGATCGGGAGAAGTTCAGTGCTTCGCAAACAATAGTTCTGGATGACGACTTGATCGATGCGCACTCAAACTCGGCCTTACGCAAAGTTTTGCACCCGATCAAGGGCTCAAAGGCTGCCCTAACGCCGATTGCAAGATTCACCAAACCACCAGCACTTTTTGTTGATAGCCAGATTTGCATTCGAGCACATGCGAACAATATTCTTATTTCTGCGCCATTGAGTTACGAAGATCTTGTGCACCAAGGGAAAAAGGAAATCATAGATCTAGAACAATTGCGCATTCACGCCCAAGGTGCATTCGCATCAGTTAGCACAGTAGATGGCGCGCCTGTTTTGGAACTCGAAAAAGGAAAGAACACATGGCTGTTTTCTGGTGGTGCTGTTCGTACATTCTTGATGCCGAGTGTAAGCGACATTATCGCGGGTAAACCCGACCATGCTGCCGAACAGTATTGGAGCAACCGAGGGGCATCGGGCCGTCGCTATGGGGATATCTGCACACCACAAATTGTCGGACCAGGAGACAAAAATGCAGTCGTTTAGATTTCAACAATCCAACGGCTCACCTTTTTCTGGAAGCTTAATTGACCGCTCCAATGCAATCCAGTTTTCTCTCAACGGGAGAACACTCAAAGCATTTGCAGGTGATACTTTGCTAAGTGCTTTGCTGGCCAACGGTTGTAGGGGTTGGCGGCAAAAGAGCCAAAATTCGGCTCCGATGAATCAAGACACGATACAACAAATTTGCCTTGATGTAGCCAGTCGTGCATTTAACGGCACTTGGCATGGCGACATTTTGCTCGAAGAGCAGATGAAACTTGAAATGGCACCCAAGCCGAGCTTCCTCAAAAAAATCACGCAAGCTTTTTCGGGCGGCAAGGGATTTCACCTTGAATTGCCAACGGAAAATGGTGCCAGCTATTTTGACCTGCCGCTTGATGACCAACGAAATGGCGACGTTGTGATTGTAGGTGGGGGGATTGCTGGTTTGCAGGCAGCATTAAGTGCTGCTGACTTGGGAAGAAACGTTACGCTGGTTGAGCGAAGCCCAAGACTAGGCGGGATGTGTGATTATTACGGTCAAGCTGACGATGAAGAAGCGCCGTCTGCACTGATTGATCGGCTCACAGCCGAAGTTTCGCGCAACGCATTGATAAACGTGGAAGTTACAACCACGGTGCTAGATGTGCGGCCAAACCGTATACTGACCTTATCTTCACACCAAAAAGTTGGTGAAGAGTATAGACAACAATTAGGTTGGATTGAGTTTGACCAGCTAATTTTGGCAATGGGCGCCGATTATAATTCCAACCTTAGTTCCGCGACGAACAAAACCCAGTTCGCAAACCAAGTTTTTAGAATGGCAGCGGATTATGGTGTTATGCCGGCGCGCAGTCTAAGTGTGATTACTGGCGGCAATTCGGGCTACAGACTAGCACAATTGCTGCTTGAGGCTGGAGTTGATGTTGATGGCCTTTATGACCCGCGCACAGCCCCAACCTCTCGCCACATTGATTTTGCTAAGGCCATGGGTGTTCGTATGCATTTTGGGGAAACCGCCGTAGGCATTTCTTACAACGGAAGCCAAGCCGAGGTTGAGTTTGGAGCCTCCTTATTGTCCGGGGAACGCAAAATCAAGCGACAGTTCACCAACTTGATCATTTCCAATGCGCCAAGACCAAGCATAGACCTGTGGGTGCGTGCAGGCGGCAACTGCCATCTCGATGCATTGAATATTGTGCATCCAATCGGCCCTGTTCATGCGAATATAGCGATCGTTGGTTCGGCATTCGGTTCAATTTCGCAAGAAGCTTGCTTGTCTCAGGCAAAACATGTGGTTCGCCAACAATTGAACCACTCTAGCGACGAAACTCCGCCTTATTTGGGTATGTATAAATATGAAAGCCCGGCAAAGTCGCTTGAACTCAGTGAAACGAAAATCTCCATCGACAACATTCGCAAGGAGTCGGAGGTCCCATGTTTTTCCGCTCAACCGAATCAACATGCAATCAGCGAGTACTTGTTTGAACGCTCCGGCCCCAATCTAACTATCGGACAAATGAAATCGTCAGATACCACTCTGCCAATTTCATACGACTCACCTAAATTATCGTGCGAAACGATCATAAACTCTTGGCGCACCAAGTTTAACAGACCAACTTTTGTGAGTATTCAACCAACAGGATATTTGAACCTTAGTATTGGGCAGTTGATCTACGACGGCGATGGGGTAAACCAGAAACCGAAATTCTATGGCGTGGTTGTTGGTATAAAGGGCGGATTGAAAGCGCTGGTAGAAGGTCAAGGCGACGCTTTGTTAGATGAGGCCTATGTACAAACTAGGACTGGTCTATTTGCTGCAAAATTAGGAGACTTAAGAAGTAATGACTAGTGCGTGACACTAGTTGCGTTTGCCCGCCGCACAATGTTGTCCTTGTTTCTTCTCAAGATCGCCGCATATTCTGCACCGAACCTAATTGAACAGAACTTAATCGCAATTTCGACCTGTGCGGTGTCAAAAGCATCGCTGCCTGCAGAATGCTTGAAGTGTTCAAATATCCGATCAACCATCGCTTCCAGTGCCGTACCGACATCCTTCCAAACACGCTCAACGACTGCATTGACTGCCAATGACTCGCGTGCAGACCTCGTCGCTGCCATAACATAAAGACCATTATAGGCTTGCAGCACATTTGCGGGATCAAGCCCTACAGAATTCGCACCTTTTGGCGCAGGACCCAACACTTTGTTGACATCGTGCAATACATCGGAAAATCTGCTGCTTAGAGAAAGCGCGCCGCGTTTGACTAAGCGCTCCAAAGCCACATTCCACTTCGACGATTTCGATAGGTCGAGATGGAATTGCAGGCCTCGAGCGATCTGGTGAAATCTATCAATTGCTCGGCAAGTCAGATCTATGTCGCGGAAAATCCCAGTTTGGTTCTCAATAATCTCAATCTGTTGCTGAGCATTTGTGAGAAGGGCGCCGACATACTCACCAAAACCAGATTTCTTGATGGCTTCATCTGTCGAAGCGTAGCTGAGCTTTGCAATAGTGGCGGCCAACAAATCAGCACGCAAAACACCTGAGACAAAAGATTGGCACCATAGGCTTTTTACCTCAGCAGTTGGAAAGCTAATGTGCTCCAATGCATATGCAAACGCGCCTGGATCCTCACTTGCACTTAATTCGCGACCAAGGTTTACGCCACTTTTAATGTAACTGACATATCTGAATGCCAGCAAAATTGTTGGCAAGACCTCGAACACCTCGGGCCCACCCATCTGAATTGTCAACCGACGTTTGGTCTCAGGGTCCTCGTGGCATTTTTGGAGCAATGGCGAAACCATTTCAACGATATTGCTCAGCGCAACTTCGATTTGGCGTTCACTAGGTTGACTTTGTCCGCCTAAAACCTCATTGACTAAAAAAATCTCTTCTTGTTGTAGATCTCGCTGGAGCCACTCCCAAAAGTGGTCGAGTGCAGAGCGTCGAATTCCAGCCCCAAAAACCTCTGGCTGACCATCCAATAAAATCAACTCAAGCTCAGCTGTAATCCGCTCAATCGCCATGTCTCTGTGGATGGCTGCGACAGCTTCATCTTCGACCAGAATCGCGGACTTTTCATCATTTTCCGCATTAGCCTTGGACCGTGAGGCGCTCAACGCATTTAACTGCTCTAATGGGGAACGGCGCATCACTCTACCAAAATATTTACCAACTCAATGACGCAAGTCTAACAAGTATAAGTAAACAAACACTTTTAGTTCCACACCTAGCCGACTACACCCCACTGACCATCTTGTTCGCGGCATGATGTACCAGATTGCGAAAACCGGTCGTTTCCGACAATCACAATGTGGTTGAATTCTCGGCAATCCAGAGCGTTGACCTTGATATAAGGGCCGACGCTGATTTCTCCACGCACCGCACTGTCTGCAGTCCACTCACGTGTCGCACCTACCCGGCCATATTGCAAAGCGTAGAATTGCGCACTCGCGGCTTCTGACTTTTCTCGCACGGTTAGTTTCGCCAAAACTTCTTTTGGAAGAAAGGATAAGATGCCTGTGTCCGAAAACTCCGTAGTCGGAGATGTGGTGGTCGCCTGACTGTCTGTCGCGAGGCCCGAAGAGGCAGATGTTCGTGATGAGGTAGGCGTATCAAAACGCGCGCAAGCTGAAATTGCCAACACAATCGACATGACAACAACTGCTTTTAGTAATTTGACCATCGTTCACTCCTTGCTGACACTTCGCCATATTTTGCGGCAGAATTGTGGTTCTTATGCGCGCGCAACCGCTGGCAGTGTGAGACAAACACGCAAACCACCGACTTGCGCTGTCCCTAGTTCTATGTCGCCTCCATACACAGAGATCAACTCACTTACAATACCAAGCCCGAGCCCTGTCCCCTGAACTTGTTCATCAAGACGCTTTCCACGTTCAAATACCTCGCGTTGCTCTTCCTCCGTGAGACCAGCGCCATCGTCTTCAACGATTATTTGAAGTTTGTCGTCGCCAGCATCGCGCAAAGTAACTTGAACTTTCGATCGAGCCCATTTCATCGCATTGTCAACAACGTTGCCAACAAGTTCATCGAAGTCCTCCGCATCACCGCGAAAATAGCGATTGAACTTACTGTCAATTTCAAGAATTGCGTCTTTGTTTTGAAAAAGCTTGTTCATAACTGAAACTATGCGTTCCGTTGCAACTCGAACATCTGTTTTCTTGCCACGTGCAGCCATTCTTGCCGCAAGCTGGGCTCGGTCAAGATATCTGGACACAATGGTCTGCATTTTGTCCAATTGTTGATCGGCAACATCCAATCCTTGCTGGGCGAGTTCGTTTCGCATGACCGCTATTGGTGTCTTAAGCCCATGCGCAAGATCACCCACTTGGTTCTTTGCACGCTCAAGAATTTTGTCATTGACTTCTAGCAGCGCGTTAATTTCTGTCTTTACCGGCAGTATTTCTTTTGGAAACTCGCTTCGAATTTTTGCATGTGCACCTGTGCGGACGGCTTCTACCTCTTGTGTAAGGCGCAATAAAGGGCCTAGGCTGAGCCGAGCAACAAAAGCGCAAAGGCCCGCTAGGAAAACCCCAACCACAAGCAAAACTGTAAATGCTTGCCCTTGAAAATTTGAGACTTCATTCGCAACTTCGTCCCAATCTGCAGTGACCGTTATCACCACATATTCTGTTTCGCTCACAAACAGTTTTCTCTCGAATATGCGCAAATGGTTTCCGTCAGCATCAAGTACGTTGCTGCGGCGTTTATTTTCATCATCAAACGCTATTTCTAGCGAAGGCAAGACAATTCCAAAGGCTGAAGTTGAAACGCTGGTGACGCTGCCGCTTCCATCGACGACTTGCCAATACCAACCAGAATTTGGACTGGTATAGCGCGGATCGATGGATGGCAAATTGCCTGTTCCTTCGCCGTCTTCAACCAGAATTCGCGCAATTAGGGCGTCGGACTGACGCACTGCAATATCATCTATGCTGCGGGTAAGCGCCTGAGAATAGAGATTTGAAAGCAACAAGCCGGTGAGCAATAGGCCAATGCTCAGTCCGATTGCCGTAAACAAAAATACGCGCCAGGAAATTGATAGGTTCTGAGGGATCACTGTTTTGAAACTTTGTAACCCAAACCGCGCACGGTTTGGATCAAATCAGGGGGCAGTTTTTTACGTAACCGACCGACAAAAACTTCAATCGTATTGGAGTCTCGATCGAAGTCTTGATCATAAAGATGTTCGGTCAATTCAGTGCGCGAAATCACCTTGTCTTGATGGTGCATCAAATATGAAAGCAGGCGAAATTCGTGCGAGGTTAGCTTAAGCGCCATGCCGTCAACGGTCACTTTGCTGCCCGCTGTGTCTAAGCGAACTGCTCCAATTTCAATTTCGTTTGATGCTATGCCTGCGGATCTACGTACAAGTGCACGAATACGCGCCAAAACCTCTTCCATATGGAACGGTTTTGCAACGTAATCGTCGGCGCCTGCATCGATCCCTTGAACCTTATCGCTCCAACGATCTCGCGCTGTGAGCATTAAAACCGGCATGATACGTCCGCCGCGTCGCCATTCTTCTAGAACGGAGATGCCGTCTTTTTGCGGCAGGCCAATGTCTAGCACGACTGCATCATAAGGTTCGGTGTCCCCGAGGTAATGCCCCTCTTCGCCATCAAATGCCTTATCGACAACATAACCTGCATCTTCAAGTGCAGAGCAGATTTGCCGATTCAGATCTATGTCATCTTCCACAACCAGAATTCGCATATTTCCTCCGGGCAATCAAAATTTTCTAATTTCCTAAGAACGGCGTACCGTCATCGGCGTATATTGCAAATTTCTTTGTTCTGCCGGAAGAGTCAACGATCTTGAAGAAATAAACGTAACGGCTGTCGATTTCGCAGAGTTTTTGACCAAAGATCTTGGTACCCTGCTGCAACCTCAGTTTCTTCTCAATCTTTGCAAAGGATATAATTGTGTTGGTCTGCACCAACGAGATTATCGCCTTGTTGGGGATACATTTTTGAGCCTGTTGTGCGTGTGCAGCCGCTGGCGCGGCTAACGCCATACCAACGACCAACAATAGAGCTAATGCTCTGCTAATTCTTCTGTACGTTTCCATGTGCGATGTTTAGCAAATCTAACATGAACGATAAATGAACGCGATTAGGCGTTGGCGATTTCTGTCTTCAGGCCCTTGCGCAAGAAGATGATAGCTAGCGCCTCCATGACCAATTGCATAGCATTCCCAGCTTCTATTGTAGGCACATTCACGCCCAGCAGCTCCAGCGCTCCCGAAATGAGCATAAAAAAAGCAACGAGATAAGTTTTGTAACCTGTCAAAAAGTTCATTTCTGTTGTTTCCTTGTGTGATGTGTATTTGAGAATTGTTTTTGCGACCGCGAAGACATTTTCAATTCGGTTAGTCCAACCCTTGCCAAAAACTTTGAATGTGCGAAGTGACTTCAAAAAATCATGGCGAGAACTAATGTAGACGCGTACAAGTTTTTCCTCACCGTGCTCGCGGCAAAAATTTCTCAGCGCCATTTCTGTTACCGGTCCTATTGTACCGTCGGGCCTGACGCCTAGCAGTCTTTGCAACTGTTTGACCGCCCTCAGGGGACCGCTATTGACTGCAAAATCAAACACAGCAAAGCCGATAGCCCCCGGCATTTTGTCAGCACCAGATTGCAACCAGTAATGCTCAAAATAGATTTTTGACACCTCAACTCGGCCGAGTTGTTTCACGGCAGATCTTGGCAATCGCCACCACGGTTTTACGCCGCGCCAATTGGCAAGGCTTTTCCTTGTGACACCAAACTTTGTTGCCCCACCAGGATCTTGTGGGTGATCAACATATCCCCCTTCAAAGCGCAAGACGTGATTCAGGGCACGTTGAAAACGCGGGTCATTAAATGATGATTTCATTCTGTTTAACTCGCCAGCCCGATTGAGGGGATAAAACCATCGTCTGGTCCAACTCTGATGGAGTCTGGAATGATGGCTGGAAGGGCTAAAAGCACTTCAACGCCACTTGTTGCGAATAACGGCAGCAGCTCGTTGTCCTGGTGCGACGCGTAGCGCATAGAAACATCGGACATAGCATTGATGTGCTGCCAACCATCTGCTGCTTGGATTTGCTTAAAATCTTCAAGTTCTGCACCATTCAGCCAAACCTGATGATTTGATGCCGAAACCAACGCCGTTCCTGCTAGCACATAAATATAGGCACTAAGCGTTTGCTTGTTTCCGCCAATCCTATCGTAAGAGCAAAGGCGATAGTTCGAGCCGCCAGCTTGGGCGTTCTCATATGCAGTTCCGGCGCCGGCGGTCAACTTGGCGACGTAGAATTCTGAAAGATACCTAGCAGCCGAAGGTTCGCGAATTTGATCGGCCAAAAGCCCAACATGGCGCACGCTGCCGCGTTCATAAAGCAGGGCAACAGGCTCAGCCCTGAGCCATTTTCCGCGTCTTGCATGAACGCTTTTAACGGGCAGAGTTGGATCAACCTGATGCAACGCATTGGAAACCAGATCACCGCCCTGGTTCACCTCAGCCACAACGCAGTCAGCTTCAAAATGCTCAAACAGGTCCGCCACTTTCGTCGCCCATTTTAGCGGCGATGCTTTGGGTATGGTCGCATCCGCCAATATGTAAACGCAGCCCTCAAAAAGCCCCGCAACAACAATGCCACATTTGTCAGATTTTTCGTGGCTCGACACTGGCGGATCAACGGCAATCACGATCCGTTCTAGTTCTGGCGCACAATTTGCACGGTTTTGATCAATGAGCTGTCTGGTCCAAAGTGCATCTTCAGCGCTTTGCAAAATCTCGCCGTCCAACTCCTGTCGGCCAAGCGATGTCCCTCGATATTGCCCAACAATGCTGGACAAAAAAGACGGGGCCAAATTGTGTCTGTTTTCTGCCGTTTTGACATTCGTCACGCGGGTTAGTGGATCATCCATAATGCGCTTAAGCAATTTGATCGGCTTTGGCGTTGTGGTGACCAATTGCTGTGGTCGCTCCCCTATGCGCATGCAGAACTGCAGCATGTCCCATGCAGCATCTGCATGGGGCCACTTGCATGTTTCATCACACCACGCCGTTGCAAATTGTGGACCGCGCAAACTTTCAGGGTCGCTCGCTGAATATAATCTAGCGACAGCACCGTTTGACCATTCAAGTTCGTTTCTAGAGCGATTAAATGTTGGTCTTTCGTCCGTCGGGTGGATCGCCATGATACCCGAGTGACCTTCAACCATAACCGCGCGAGCGTCCGATATGGTTTCGCCAACCAGAGCGATTGGGCTTTTTGCCATCGCTCCAGTTGCGTTGGCCCGCACCCATTCCGCGCCTGCCCGGGTTTTGCCTGCGCCGCGCCCGCCGAGCAACAACCAGGTCGTCCAGTCTCCGGTTGGCGGTAGTTGAGATTTTCGTGCCCAGATCGACCAATCAAACTTTAGTGCCTCCAACTCGTCTTGCGAAAGTTGAGAGAGCAATTGGTCAATTCTGGTCATTCAACCGTTCAAGATTTTGCGCCAGCATTTCACGCAGAGCGGTTGCCGCGCTGCTTTCTCGCCGACGTTTTTCCGGCTTCTTATTTACACCGCGCAGTTCGACCAGTTTCTCAAAAGTTTTGGCAATGTTGCCCAGTGCCACCGCATCAACGGCTCCATCAGCAGTTATGCGACGATCAACTTGTTCAAGTTGCTTGTTGAGGACATCAAACATCGCGTCTAAAAAATTTTGTTGCGCCGAGCGTACGGTCTTCAACCGGCTGGGCCAGTTTTGACGTTTTGCGTGACGGTATAAGCTAGACCTGGAAACGCCAAATTGCGCACATATTTGAGTGACCGATTGCTCACCCTTGGAATAAGCGCGTGCGATATCACTCCAATTATAATTGGATGAAGTCAAAAGAACCTGCTCTATGCTGAAATAAAAAAAGCAACCAAGCGATGAAGCTGGTTGCCATTGTTGGCCGCACTATTTCGACCATATCCAAAACCTAGCAAACAACCGTCACGCAGTCAAGGACTATTTTCCTATTTTCGGGATTATTTCTTATTCAGGTTCTTCTGTCGGGTCAAAATCGGGCCAACCCACAATGTGTTCTTCCCAGTCCTCTTCGGCCACTTTGGCTTCAGAAATTGTGCGCCCCAAAACAGAAATACCAGCATCTACAACGGTTTGCTTATCGCCTGAAACCAATGGATGCCACCAAGCAAGGCCTTTGCCTTCAGACAAACGACGGTAAGCACAGGTGACGGGCATCCAGCTGATTTCTGGAACATTTTCCGGGGTAAGCTTGATACAATCTGGCACCCGTGTCTGACGGTTTAGATAGTCAGTGCACCCACACGTTTGCTCGTTCATCAAAGAGCAATGCACATCAGAGGTGACCACTTGTCCAGTGTCCTCATCTTCTAATTTGATCAAGCAGCATCGCGCGCACCCGTCACACAACAACTCCCATTCACTTTCAGACATCTCAGCCAGCGACTTCTCTTCCCAAAAATTCATTGTAAATCGCCTTGTTTAAGTCCAGAAATTGCGTCATCAATTGTTTCAATGATGGATAATGCACTTAGTGTTAAGGCTCAAGCGCTTAATCCATGGTTTACGCGTGGTTGCTGTAGGGAAAAAAGTGTCAGATCCTTTCTATCAAAAGAAAAAGGGACGAAAAACCTCAAAGTTTATTCGCCTAGATTCTTGGCTGGATTCATCGCTTTACGAAACTTTCCAATCATTCGGACATGGCTATCAACGCTTTGGCGATTTCATGTCAATCTTTCGCGTAACAGGCTTTAGACGCTTGATCGTGGAAGTTCTATCCGACGGACTTACCTTCTTCGCAATGGGCCTTGTCCTGATGACCGCCCTTGCCCTGCCTTCGTTTCAAGTAACAGCAAGTGGTGAGTTCAACCAGGTCGACGATTACGCCATCACCTTTTTAGATCGATATGGCAACGAGATTGGCCGACGCGGCATCCGCACCGACGACAGCATCGAGTTGGCCACTTTGCCAGAGTATTTGGTCAACGCCACCCTTGCGACGGAAGACCGCCGGTTTTACGAGCATTTCGGCATTGATATTATGGGCATTAGCCGCGCTATGGTCACCAATGTGCGGGCCAATTCTTTTGTTGAAGGCGGCAGCACGATCACGCAGCAGTTGGCAAAAAACCTGTTCTTGTCGTCGGACAAAACAATTGCGCGCAAGCTGCACGAGGCATTTTTGGCGCTATGGCTTGAATCCCATTATAGCAAAGATGAGATCCTCAAGCTTTACTTTGACCGCGCCTATATGGGTGGAGGGAACTTTGGTGTTGCGGCGGCAGCAGAATATTATTTTGGCAAAAAGGTACAAAACATCTCGCTTGCGGAAGCGTCAATGTTGGCGGGTTTGTTTAAAGCGCCAACTAAATATGCGCCGCACGTCGATTTGGCAGCCGCACGCGGGCGGGCGAATGATGTATTGACCAACATGGTTCAGGCAGGCTTTATGACCGAAGGCCAAGTTACCGCAGCGCGCTTGTCTCCAGCCTCTGCAATTGAACGCTTTGAAGATGTCGAATCGCCAAACTATTTCCTAGACTGGGCATTTGGGGAAGTTAAAGACATCATCAAAGACTATCCGGTCGGCACTGCTTTTGTTGTGCGCACCACAGTTGATCCGATTTTGCAAAAACACGCGGAAAGCTCAATATCTTCGATCTTGAGAGAAGAAGGCGAAGCCTATCGGGTGCAACAGGGCGCGATGGTGGTTTTGGAACCCAACGGCGCAGTTCGCGCCATGGTTGGCGGAAATGATTATGGCAAAAGCCAATTCAACCGTGCCACCAGCCCTACCCGGCAACCTGGCTCATCGTTCAAGCCATTCGTTTATGCCGCGGCACTCGAAACGGGCAAATTCCGCCCAAGCACTGTGATCACCGACGCGCCAATTTGTATTGGCGATTGGTGCCCCAAAAACTATGGCCGTTCTTACGCGGGGCGTGTAACGCTCAAGAGCGCATTGTCACGCTCAATCAACACTGTTCCTGTTCGGCTATCACAAGCAACGGGGCGCCAACCAATTGCGGACTTGGCACACAAGATGGGCATCCAAAACTCTTTCCCCGTCACTCGTTCATTGGCACTTGGTGTTATTTCGGTCAGCGTGATGGACATGGCATCGTCCTATGCTGTTTTTGCTAATGGTGGATTTAAGGCGAAAGCCTATGGCATTAGCCGCATCACCACTTTGCGCGGGGAAGTGGTTTACGACGCAAAAAAAGCAATTATTCCTGAACGCATTTTACAGCCAGAAACGGTTTCCGGCATCAATGAAATGTTGCGCTCAGTTGTGACTTCTGGCACAGGCCGCAGAGCTGAAGTGCCCGGCACGCCCGCTTCTGGAAAGACAGGCACGACGCAATCTTATCGTGATGCTTGGTTTGCAGGCTATACTGGGAACTACGTGGCGGCAGTTTGGTATGGAAACGATGATTACTCCAAGACAAACAACCTTACGGGCGGTCGTCTACCAGCGCAAACGTGGCAAAAATTCATGTCCTACGCCCATTCAAATATCAAAATTGCAGACCTTGTGGGCGCGGAATTTGAGCGTACTATTGTAGATGACAGCAGCAAACAAATTGCTGACGATCAAACGCCCGTTTTTGAACGTCCGCCAACCCTTACGCCAGATGCGGGAGAGAAACTGCGCGAGCTTGAACAAAAGCTTGAAGAAATGCTTCTGGTATTTGATCGCACGCCTTCGGCCAACATTTCCACCCCGCCACTTCAGCACCCTTTAGGTTAGTCCATTGTTGCGCAACGCTTTTCACATCGTCTTCACGCTACTTGTGGCCCTAAGCGTTGGGTTTGGGTCCGCCTACTATATGGTCGAAAATGGTCGAGAGATGACCGCTACAACATATGGATCATGGTTTGGCTGGCCAGAAACAGGGGGCTCAGATATCGACCCCTATCGCAAAGCCACACTTGCACGATCTGGCGCTCTGCAATTGGGCCGTGCCGAAGGTGTTGTGTTCACAGCAACGCACGATGACGCGGGTGAAAACCTAGTGGGCGGTTGCACCTACTTGATATCCGGCACAACACCAAGCGCGTCCGCATGGACATTGAGGGCAATGCCCATTGGTCCCAATGTGAGCGATAAAAATACGGTTTATCTGACCAGTTTTCAAATCAACCGTCACAACGATGGAACCTTTGACATTACAACCTCGCCTGATGCGCAACCTGGGAACTGGCTAAGCACTGCAAACATGAATCGGATGGAATTCATTCTTAGTTTCTACGACACCAACGCATTCTTAGTGGTGGGGCAAGAAACCACCGTTTTGCCGGCATTGCAAAAGGTAAGTTGTTCATGATCCGCTTCTTAACCTATTTGTTTGCTGGTATTGTGTTGGGCGGCATTATCCACATTTCAGTCATCCTCATCATGCCAAATCTATCCACCCACAACGCATGGACGTCGATCGAGCGTGTTGCATCGCCAAACCAAATCAAGGTGATAAAACGCGAGGCGCATGCGCTTCGAGCCGCTCTAGATCTTGATCCTGCATTTGTCTATGCGGTTTGTCGCGTGGATTTAGCTGATGGGCCTGTTGCCCTAAGTGGCAGCATGCCGGCCAATTTCTGGACTGCAGCATTGATTGGACCAGAAGGTGAAGTGCCGTATTCTACCAATAGTCGCACAAACAATAATCGCGATCTAAAGATAGGCATTTTCACCGTTCAACAAGCGGAAATGTTGATTAGTGAAGAGATTGATATTGATCCCGACCTGCAGATAATTCGGGTTCCCAGTGAAAAATTGGCGGCGATCGTTCGGGTTCTACCGTCTCACAGTGATTTGGCTTCCGCGATGGAGGAGCAGTTGGGCTCGTTAAAATGTGCCCAACTGTGATGATCTGCGACTAGAACCCTGAACTTCAGAGCTACTTCAAAAACTCTTCGGCATCTTCTTTAATTTCGTTTTGCTTTGAATATCGAGAGTCGAGCAGCGGGAAGTCCTTATCATGATTGTAGCTTTCATTTGCGAACGGGTCACAAAATTCACCATTTTTCGCGCGGCCTACATGTACAGCAAATCGGTTGAGATATTCATTTACTGTGTGTGCTTCTTCGTGTGGCGTTTCAACAAGCAGCCTATTTAGGGCCACATCGTATGATTTGTAACGATAATCAACTGCCCGCGCGAACCAGGTGATGTAATTTTTGTTCTCGTACTCGCGCGCTGAAACCTGATGCTTTACAGCCGCATTGTCGGCATACAGCCCTTCCAAAGCCACTTGGCGACGCCGTTCAATTTCCATCACATGGCAAATTGAAGCGAATGCGCTGGGTATTGTTTCAACATCATCATAAACATCTTGGGAGAGACGCAAATAGCGCCCACGTGAAGATGCATACTCGCTTAGCCGCAAATGCCGGTAATAGCGATCGGTTCTAAAGTTTAGATCTATCGGCTTGCTCAACCTGGTGCGCTGCATTTCCACCGAATGATCGAACATCCAGTCCTGTGCGCTATTGGCAACCAAGAAGCGCCAAATCCGATTGCGCATATCTTTCTCTTCATTGGTCAGGTTGAACAATGAAACTGATTCTTTGCGTCCGTTAGCAGCAAGCGCCCCAACTCTTGGCAAAACTTCGTCGTGCAAAGCATCTGATTGCGCACGACCAAAATCACCCACAGGGCGCGCGCACGCAGCCACCATAAGTACGGCACAAAACACTGTTGCTACTTTTATGAAATCAGCGATGTTTGTTTCGCCCTTTGCGTTTCGCTGGCAAAGGTACTTGTTCGCCGTTTTCTCTCTCATAGCGCACTCCAGGAAAAATAACTACATTGCCGACTCTGACATCATTTGACCTGGTTCGGCGTGGTCTATTGCTCTTTGTATATTGTACGATCTTCCCCATGGGAGACCTCACGAATTGGGGTTTAAGCGACTAATCTGTTCACAAGCGACACCTAACAGCAGATTCATAATTGAAATAGCTGTTAGAAACCCATTAAGAAATCGTCAAGGTTAACAGTCTGCTAACGAATTGGATGAATAGTGCATTTATTGATTTGTTTTGAACCAATTTCGTGATTCTGGGCGGTTATGATCGGCTTTCAACCATACGAGACATTTGAACTTCTGATTGAAACAGGAGGCATTGACCGGGCGAACACCTTGTTGGTCGCCGCGTGCGATGCTTATTCGCGTCGCCCAAAACCATTGCCTACCGAACGCATGCAGTTCGAGGCGTTGGCACAACGCCTCTTTCCAACCGCTTCTGATTCTGCGCGCGCGGTTGCCGCGTCCAAGCTTGCACGGTCAGATTTTCTTTCACCAATTTTGGAAAAACTGGTTGTTGAGAATATCGGTGACGAGTTGGCAAGTTTTCTGGAAAACAACGAAGCTGTTTCCGAAGAGCTTTTGCTGGGCATTATCGAAGGTGGCGATGTTTCAAAAATCGCACTGGTTGCAAAACGTAAAAACCTGACAAAGAAACTTGTCGGCAAAATCTTTCCCGTCAACAGCCGCAAAGTCTATCGATCCCTATCGCAAAATCGGTCAATCCATTTTTCTGGTCCCTACCTTCGCGCCATAAGCAAGGCAGCAGCCATGGACCAAGTAGTTGCCCATTCCTTGGCCTCACGCGAGGACTTTGACAAAGCCTATTTATTGCCCGCCTTTTTTGATTTGAAAGAAGAAGACAGGCTCGAAGTCTTGAAAGCTTTCCAAGGGCGAAAAATTCCACGCACAAAAATGCATCGTACTTATGAGCACATTTCAGTCGCAACGGCTGAATTTACTCAAGCGATGATGAAGTTGTTGTCTAAGAATCGCCGCCCAGAAGTGACCCGACTTTTGACCCAAATCACGGGTCTTGATGAAGTGCGCTGCGGTGAGATTGCCCATGATGCGAGTGGTGCGGCGCTATTTGTTGTGCTTCGCGCTTTCGGCTGCAACGAATATGACGGCCTAAAAGTTCTTATTCATGCCACCGCACATGATCGCAACAGTTCCAGCGCCCTCGCCCAGTATACGCGCTTGTTCAAAATGATTGAGCCTGATGCAATGGTGTTTGCCATGTCTGTTTGGCGCGGCGATGCAGAAATCTCTGCATTGGCGAGAGAAGCATCATCTGCTCCAATCTCTCACGAGCCGGTTGCACCATACAGCCGACGCACACCGAACTTGGACAAAGCTGCCGACAGCGCTACAGATGCAGTAGAACGCGCTATGCAAGCTGTGCAAAAGCTACGTAACAACAGGGCATCCTAGTTCAACGTGGCAACGTTCAAACCGATGTCTGACTTCCGGGTCTCGACGGATACGACCCAAAAGTCTGGGTCGTAATTCTCTTCAAGCGCCAACCGTTCGCGCACGGCGATGGATTCACCGTGTACAATTCGAGGGATGAATTCACGGTCTTGAGCGTCCGGATTGGATGGGGCTGGTGCGTAAAGCGAGATTTTGCCGTCCAAATGATCGATCTCGATCCAAATCTGGCCGGCATCTTTGTCACCTTTTCGGGAAACTACGCAAAAATCTCCCATGCTATTTAGTCGCCGCACCAGGGCGGCAACCCACAATTCAGCGCGAACACGGGCCATATTAGAACTTTGCGTTTGCCGCTTTGAGCATATCCAATAGCTCGGGGGTAATTTTTCCGGTTTGGTCGTAGTTGTAGAATGTCTCGAACTTGCGAATTGCCGTCTCGGTGGCTTCGCCTTGAATGCCATCCACCTTGCCAACATCATAGCCAAGAGAATTCAAACCCGCTTGCACTTTCGCCACCAACTCGCTTGAAATGGCAGTGCTTGCTGGTGTCGCAGCCTCTGCACTTGCTTGCTGAGCAATGTTTAGTAGCGGATCGTAGTTCTTTGCTGCACTCGGCTGAGGCGCTGTGAACGGCGATGCAACCTTTCCTGTGCTTAGTATCTGGACAAGATCCTCGCTGATCGCGCCGGTTGATGTCAGGCCATTTTCAACCTCAAACTCGCGAATTGCCGCCGCCGTTTTGGGGCCGTAATAGCCATCAACTTTTTCTTTGAAATAACCAAGTTCAAATAGCTTTGATTGAACGAAAAACGCATCAGGGTTTCCGGTTACCGGACCAAAAGACGCAGCAGGCTTTGGCGATGGCATTGGTTGGTTGACCTGTTTAGAAACCTCAGCAGTGCGCTGTGGGGGTACGAACTCAACTGGAGCCACATTTTGCTCTATTGCGGGCGCACTATTGGCAAACAGCGGGGCTGGGTGCCCATTGGCTTGAAAATACAGCGCATTTGCGCCCGCCCACCCCAAGGAAGTGCACATGGCAAATGCAAAAACGGTGTTGCCTGGAGATTTTGCCATCAATTTCCAAATCGGCACCAAGAATCCCAGTTTTAGTTGTGGCATGTTCATCTCCGGCCGTTGGCCAACACCTGAATAGTCTACCATTTTAGCGGTCCCCGAATCTAACCCGTTTTTGTGCGTGAGCGAAGCAACTCTTTGCGCTCTTCTTCAACGAAACGTTTGTCGCTTATTTTTTCCAAGACTTCTTGTTCTTTCGCCGAAACCGGCCCATCGATTGGTAAGTTGATCGAGACTTGCGTCCCCTCACCCAATTTGGATTTAACCTGAACACTTCCATCATGCAGTTCTGTTAGTCCGCGCACAATTGAAAGCCCTAGCCCGGTGCCTTCATATTGGCGGTTAAGCCCATTTTGTGCTTGGAAAAAGGGCTCCCCTAAGCGCGCAACATCGTTTGGGGCAACACCCACACCATGGTCGATTACCCGCAAGGAAATGTTTGTGCCGCTCATGCGAATTTGCAGAACGATCTTGGAGTTGTCAGGGCTAAACTTAATCGCGTTTGACAGTAGATTGATCAACACTTGGCGACATGCCCGCTCGTCAGCCGTCAGCATTGGCAAGTGTTTGCCAATGTCTGCGACCAGCTCGATATTCTTCTTGTCGGCCGCATTCTTAACAATAGCAAAGCAAGGCTCCACAAGGGCTTGTGGCGCAAACTGCTCAGCCGAAATTTCGAACTTTCCGGCCTCAAGCTTTGACATATCTAGAAGCATTGAAACCGTATCGAGCAAGTGATGGCCAGATTGCTTGATCAACTCAGCATATTCCAAATGGTCAGGCGATAGTTCACCACCAATATTGTTGATCATCATGTCGGAAAAACCAACCACAGCATTTAGTGGTGTGCGCAGTTCATGACCAATTGTTGCCAAGAAGCGCGTTTTGGCTTTGCTCGCCGATTCGGCAATTTTTTTGGCTTCCTCTAAGTCGACTTCTTGCTGCTTGCGCGAGGATACATTGCGCATAATGGCGATCACTTCAGCACGACCATCATCATTCACACGGTCATGAACCGCGGAAAAAGCAACTTCTACCCACACGAACTCAGAACGTTCCTGTCGTTCGCAGCGGATACGCACATCAATTGAGATCGGTTTGCCGCGATGGCTGACATCAGCGATGGTTTTTAGGTAATTTGGACGGTCCAGAATATGCACACGATCCAACAGGCCTGACCCAGATAGCTCATACCGTTTGCAGCCAAAAAGCGTTTCAGATGTGTGTGACAGGTACACCAGCTTACCTTCTGCTGAATATCTGGCAACCGCATCACGTACGCTCTCCACCAAACTTCTGAAGGCACGGATTTGAAGCTGATCATTTGCAATAAACGCTCGCTTTGATTCCACCAATGTCGCAACAAAAAGCGCAAACCCCATTACAAATGCAACAGTCGCCAGACCAGATGCTAGGCGATCATTTGCGGTGATATGCACCTGAATTGCTGAGGCATAGACCAAGAATTGGATCAACAGTGACACGCAACAAAAAACTACTGTAGTCGCAACCGTTGAGCGTCGACCGAGAAAGCCCGCGGAAATCATCGCCAACACAACAATGGAAATGCCTGCGATGGTTGAACTAGGGTCCAGCAACGCACAAGCAACACCAACCAAACTAAGTCCCAACGCCAACAAATATACCCGTGTTTCAACAGGCAGAAGACGTGCCGCAAAGCCCGTTGCGCCAAACCATACTGTTAGAAGAGCAAAAATAAAGACTGCATTTAGAACGCCAACATAGAGCAACACCAGAGAAATAGGGATACCCGCCGCCGCCATTGCGATGCTGGCGCGCGCACTCACATCCAGCGAGCGGGTGCGGATATTACCAAAGTCGTCGCTGGACCTGCTGTTCGTGGCTGTGTCGGCATTGTGTAAAAGTGCCGCCAAAGGATTACGCATTACTAAATATCACTCGTTGCGAATTTCTGTTGGTGCCAATTTCTCACGTAAGAAACTAAGACAGCCTTAAGTGGTGCGCAAACAGGGTGCGTATTCGATTGGTTTTTGTAGCTGTGGTAAACAAATGCTTTTCAAGACAAAATTGCCGATCGATAAAACTTTATCTATTTTTGCCACGTCGATTTTACAAATTGTAGTTAGGTTCAAATCAACGAAAAATTTTGTGGTCGAAAACAGTGTTCTTATTGCGTTGTATATTTTGGTTAGGCATTGGGTTCATGGTGATCAAACCGTTTGCGTTTGATCAGAACGCGGCTGTAGCTATGGCTGATGATGCCATGAAACGCGGTTCTGAAATTGCTATCGAACATGCGCTTGGCATGGAGTGCTTGGATAGCACCTGCCAAACCATTAAAACTGCGGCGCTTGTCACTTCGTTGACCTCAATTTCTGACAAACCCACAGCGGTGGTAGTACTTAACGAAGACATAGCTCCTATCCCGCCGATACGACCTGCACGGTTTAACTGAACCACAAAAGACCGCATCACTTCCCCGATGCTACTCCAAATGCGGTCTAAAACCTGAGCCGACAACATCTCCCCGATGTTGCGGCTCTTTTTTTGCGTGGCGAAATGCGCGTACCTATATTAGAAGAGGTCAAAATTGCCCCGGGAGACATATATGCACTTTGACGAAATTAAAGAGAGCTTGGAGTTTCTAGATGACTGGGAAGACCGTTACAAATTTGTAATAGATTTAGGTAACAACCTGCCCGACTTAACACAGGACGAAAAGACGCGCGCCAATAAAGTTGAAGGATGCGTTTCTCAAGTGTGGTTGGTTGTCGACCAGAATGATGATTCTACATTGGTTTTCCGCGGCGATAGCGACGCGATGATTGTAAAAGGATTGGTCGCGATTGTTGTCTCTCTTTTTTCAAACAAGGCGCCTCAAGCTGTAATTGACACGCCCGCACAGACTATCCTTGAAGGGCTGGGGCTTAACGAGCACCTCACCTCCCAACGTGCAAATGGTCTGCGCGCCATGATTGATCGCGTTTATGCGGAAGCGCGCGCACGGGCGTAGGACATCGCACAAACCAACATGGTGCAATTGTACATAGGGTCCATCTAATTGGGCCCTTGCGCAAATGCGGCAACGTTCCAAAACTCCGCCGCGTGATCCAATCCCATGCGCAACACCAGTTTTGCACTGCGTCGCGGCCATGAACGTTCGAACTCCACTTGTTGCAGTCCTTTTTCAAACCCACAAACATCGACCACAACGCCTGCACAGTCTTTTGGCAACTGCAAAACCAACTGCTCCAAACGCTTGCGACAATCGATCGCCATATCCGATAGGTCAATCAATCCGCTTGACGAAGCTTTGCCCCCTTGACGCAAAACTGAAAGGTTTTGCGTTATACTTGGCCGCAGCTGGCTCTTTGCAATTAGTGCGGACACACGATTGGCAACCAAGACATGGTGTGCAGCCAAAAACGCTTCTTTTTCGCCCTTCGATTTGCGCGACAGTCGGACAATTATGTCATTTTCGCTCATGATCGGCTTTTGCTCACATGACGTAATTATTGGCTGATCTTGTTTTAAGAGGATCAACCGCAGACGTTTTAGCCAAGAACGCGCGTCCGTTGTGGCCGAGTAGGTTCCGTTGGAGCAAGAAAGAACACCTTGTGAAATCAGCTGCTTAACTGTGCTGATGGGCAACGAACAACGGCAGTGCCCTGCAACCAAAACAACTTCCTTGGGCGATGTAGTTTGATGCGGCTGACTGATGATCATCGTTACGAACTTACACTGTCGACGCAAATCCTTCATTGTGCCGACCGCTTTGCGAAATCAGGTTGACTTGTTGCTGCAAAGTTGAGGACAGCCTCCAGTGAATCTAGTGCCTGATCAAAAACCAAATCGTCGCGCATATCTTCAATGCGACCGCAAGCATGTGAAACCGTAGTTCGGTCACGCTTGAAAAGCTGACCTGTTTTGGTCAATGAGTATCCCAATGCAACATGGGTCATATACATGGCCAGCTGTCGTGCCTGCGCGATATGTGCTTGGCTTCGCGATGATGTTAGAATCTCGTCTGGCGAAACCCCTTGAATAGCAGCAACCAAGTTGACCGCCACTCTAATATCATTCTTTGAGGCTGTAGTTCGGCGCGCCCGAAAACTAGACGCATTGCACGGGGAAATTTTCTGAAATTTTGAATTTAAAGTATGCATCATTATAAACGCCCTCTTTATAGGTATATATTCCTATAACGCGTTTGTAATGTGGCGGGGATAAATCAATCGTATTGCTTTTTAATAAAATTTTATAAAATATGAGGAATTTGGATTTTTGACGCTTCTAAATCAACTTGAGATTGAAAAGAAAAAGGACCGCTAGCGGTCCTTCTTTGAATTTTTTCCTAGGATTGAAATCCGCTATTTGCTGGCTTTTCGCCCAAGCCCCATTTCGCGGGCCAAGCGAGAGCGCGCAGCGGCATAGTTTGGCGCAACCATTGGGTAGTCAGCAGGCAAATTCCATTTTTCGCGGTAATCTTCGGGGGAAAGGTCATAATGTGTGCGCAAATGGCGCTTCAACGACTTGAACTTCTTCCCGTCTTCCAAACAAACAATATAGTCTGGCGTAATAGACTTCTTTACCGAAATAGCTGGCTTACGCAAATCTTGTGCGGGTTGCGCTTCTTTTGTTGTCAAAGAATGTAGTGTGTTGTGCACATCGACAATGAGCTTAGGAAGGTCCGCCTGGCTGATGGCGTTATTACTCACATAAGCACTGACAATGTCAGTACATAGTTCAATTACTTCGTTGCTATTTGCGCTTTGCTTTTGTGCAGTTTGTTCCACGTTTCAATACCAATCGTTCGACATACATTTACAAACAAGTCGTCAATGCTTGTTCGATTTTGGTACTAGAACGAAAGACACAAACAATCAAGATACAAATGAAAACAAATAGAAATCTAACGACGATTTAATCTAAACTAATAACTACTTATTTTCTTCTAGATCGTTTACCCGCATTATTTCTGTGGGGCGGTAGCCTGCTGCATAAGCTGCTTTTGCAAGCAAATGTGCAGATATTGGGGCTGTAAGCAAAAAGAAAACAAAACCGGCAAGGGCCCGCAACGCAACGGAACCATCCATGGCAATTACAGCAATCGCTATAAAGGCCAAACCAGAACCGAGTGTGCCGGCCTTTGAAGCCGCATGCATTCGGGTGTAAAGATCGGGCAATCGAAGCACGCCAATCGCCGCTGCAAGGCTAAAGAACGCGCCGATGATCAATAGTGCGCCGGCAATATAGGCAAGGAAATCAGCCATTATTTACTCCCTTCTGTTTCGATTTGGTTTTCTCTAATCTGCCAACGCTGCAAAATATACCGTGCAAAGGCAACGGTTGCCAGGAAGCCGACCAGCCCAAGAGAGATGGCGATATCAAGGTAGAGCATATAGCCCGTTTTGATGGCAATCACCGCGATAAAGCCAATGCCAACAGACACGAGCATATCTAGTGCCAAAACGCGATCAGGCAGCGTTGGACCGCGCACAATTCGAATAATGACCAAAAGCAAAGCCAGCGTAAGCAAGACAAATGATACGGCAACGGCAATTTCTAAAAACGCAAATCCGCTCATTCTTCAAACACCTCTATGATTTTTGCTTCGAAGCCTGTTGAAATATCACGGATCAAGCCCTGTTTATCGGGGGCTGAGATTGCGTGCACATATAGAACAGATCGATCCTCGGCCACATCCACGCTAAGCGTACCAGGGGTCAAGGTTATCAGATTGGCCAGCAAGGTGATTTCCATGTCGGATTTCACCTGCAAAGGAAATGCAATAATTGCGGGTTCCAACTTCTTTTTCATGTTGGGCGACAACACAAGAGCCATGACCTTGATGGAGCTCAGCACCAATTCGTATAGGAACAGCAGGGCTAAACCGATCACTTTTGGCACTTTGGACATGAATTTTGGCTTTGCAATTTGCAGCCGAATGACCCAAAGCGAAAGAACACCGATCACGGCACCCAGCAACAAATTGCCAAGGCTAAACGTTCCAGTTATTGCGGCCCAAGTAATTGCTAAAAAGACTGTAATTGCGAGAAAGGTCATTCCGTAGTCTCCCCAAACACTGCCGTAACATAGTTAGGCGAATAGCTGGTGACGTCATAAGCGGACCTAAAGCCTGCTTCCATATATAGCGACGGCCAAAGGCCAACCAAAACGATTAAGCCAACAAGTGCAGCTGTTGGCAAAAGTCCCCAAACAAAGCCTTTTTTGTCCAACGGTTCGATGTCGGTATTTTGCAATTCCGATTGTCTGCCTTCGCGCCCATTGCGCCAGAATACATGCGCCCAAATGCGTGTGCCCGCAATGGATGTGAGCAGTGAATTTAGCAAAATAGCCCCAACAACCCACCACTGATACGCAGATAGCGGATCGGCTTGCGTTGTCAGACCGATGCCTGCTTGCAGCAAAATTAGTTTTGGCCAAAACCCTAGGAATGGCGGCAAACCCGCAGCGGCAAACACAAGCACCAAGAATATAATCGAAAGTGGTGAGCTTGCCTTGTACAATCCGCCGAGCTGGCGAATGTCAGAAGTTCCCCCCATACGTTCGATCAACCCAACAGCGAGATAGAGTGCAGTCATGGTCAGCATTGAGTGCACAGCGTAAAGGCTTGCGCCAGTTATGCCGTGGGTCGTTCCAAATGCCAAACCCGCAACCATTGCGCCAATACCGCCCATCACCAAGAAGCCAAGTGCCCGCCGAATATTGGTTTGTGCAATGGCACCAAGCGGCGACAACACCAATGTCAGCACGGCAACAACCATAAACAATATCTGCAGCTGGGCATGCGATTGTGGAATCAACATCAAGTGCACGCGCAACAGCCCGTAAATGCCAACTTTGGTCAAAAGGCCAGCAAACAATGCTGATACTGCCGGATCAGGCGCGTGATAAGATGCTGGCAGCCAACTGTTTACAGGGAACACCGCGGCCTTAATGGCAAAGGCAAGAAAAAATAGCGCAGCCACCGATGCGATGGCGCCATTTTCAACGTTCGGTGCTTTCATCATGATGTCGGCCATGTTCAGCGTGCCGACCAACCCATAAAGATAGGCAATGCCAATTAAGAAGAAGGTTGTGCCCAAAAAGTTGAGAAAGCCATATTTGATGGCCGCATCGAGCTGTATTCTGCGACCACCGATCACCATCAGGCCAAAGGACGCGATCAGCATAACTTCAAACCAAACGTAAAGGTTGAACAAATCGCCTGTCAGAAATGCACCAGATACCCCCGTTAGAAGGATCAACATTAAAGGATGGTAGCCGTATTTGTTTTCTCGAGATTCGATTTCGCTTTGAACGAAAAACAAAACCACGATCATGACAATGGTAGACACGAGAGCGAACAGCGCGCCTATGCTGTCTGCGGTAAAGCTGATGCCAAATGGGGGTAACCAATTGCCCATGGTCATCGACAATGTGCCTTTGGAAAACACAGTTTGAATGAGGCTAAAATTCGCCAACAGGGTGGCGACCAGAACGGCGAACGAAAACGGCGCTTGCCATTCGGGTCGATTGCGCATCATCAACAATATTGCAGCGCCAATCATCGGCAATGCAATCGGCCATACAATCACCCAGTCAGCAACAGATGTTGCGACGTCCAGCATTGCCGGTGGGAGGTCTTTGGGTGTCGCTGCGGAGCTTGCCATTTTTGCTCGGACCTCTTGGTTAGTAGCTTAGTGGTGGTCGAGGGCTGTCTTCAGGCTCGGCCACGCGCATGGTGTCAGTATTGTCTGCATTTAGCTCTTGATACGCCCGATAGGTCAGCACCAACAAGAAAGCAAAAATTGAAAAACCGATCACAATCGCTGTCAGGATCAGGGCCTGCGGCAACGGATTTGCAATGGCTTCTAGTGGCTGATACTCGCCATCAGGCACAATGGGCGGCACTTCACGCGTCACGCGGCCCACAGTGAATATCAACAAGTTCACTCCGTTGCCCAAAATCGCTACGCCCAGAAGCATGCGGATCATTGAACGGGACAACAATAGATAGATCGCGATGGTAAAAAAAAGTCCGATCAGAATTGCTAATGCCGTTTCCATTATTTGCCATCCTCATCTTCTTCCAACGCCAGTGCGATGGTTGATATTGCGCCCAACACCACAAAGTACACGCCGATATCAAACAGCATTGGGGTTGATAGCGCCAATTCCGAACCATCACTCAAATCGATAAATAGCCAAAGACCTTTAAGGAAGGGCGCTTGAACAAACAGCGACATAAAGCCCGCGATTGCCGCCAAAAACACACCAAATCCAGCAAAAGTAATCGGATGAAAAACCAGCGCGCGACGCACTTCTGACACCCCTGCTGAAATACCATAAATCGCGATGGCAGATGCAGCGATCAAACCGCCAATGAACCCGCCACCCGGCTCGTTGTGACCACGCAGCAGCACGAAAATTGAAAAGACGATCATTAGCGCGGTTAAGTATGGGGCAACTGTACGAAAAATTATGGTATTCATGATGCGCTCCTGACTTTGCTGGACGCGCGCCTTGCGTGCCGCACAATAGGCTTTTTGAGCACCCCTACCCCGCGTTTTGCACCACCTGTCCGAATCCGAATAAGGGCCAAAATCGCAATACCAGCAGTCATCACCACGGCTATTTCGCCCAATGTATCAATTGCCCGATAGTCGACCAAGATCACGTTCACAATATTGCGCCCATGGGCAATTGGCACGCTCGTTTGGGTAAAGAAATCAGTTAGCGTCGTGTCCAAATCGGTGCGCAATACTGCAAGCAGTAGCGTCGTCAAGCCGACGCCGCATATTAGCGCCAGCCCACCATCGCGAATGACTTCTTCAAAGATACGGTTGTCGCGTTGGTCCAAATGCAATTTGGTCATAACCAATGCCAAGATGACAACAGACAGTGTTTCCACCATGAACTGAGTAAATCCAAGATCAGGCGCACCAAGTAGCAAGAAGATCAGTGCTACCGCGAACCCTTGTATGCCCAGCGAAACGATTGCCACCAATCGGGTGCGGCCAAAGACCACCGCAAATAGGCCAAGTACTGCTATTAGCAGCACGCCCCATTCTTGGAACCGCAATTCAGGTATAACAGTTGGGACGGGCGGAAGACTACCAGTCAACAACATTGGCGTATAGATTGCCACAGCCAGCGCTACGAATACTAGGATGAGATATTGCTCTAAACGACCATGGTGGAACAGTCTTGTTATCCAGTCAGAAAAACGAATGAGGCCGAACATAAACTGATCAAAGCCCTGATCTGGTCCCCAAGTCCAAACGCGTGCCACGCCACGCAAAATGTCGCGAATGGCATCCAGCTTCCAATAGATCACGCCAGCCAATATCCAAGTCAAGACAGATAGGCCAATCGGAATTGGATCAAATCGCAGGCCAAGATGGTTCTCAACTTTATAATTATAGATCGCGCTTGAAGCCGGAGAGAAGAACCAATCGCCAAATTGGTGGATGAACACACCAGCACCAATGCCCAGGACCGCCAATATAGCGGGCCCCACCAACATAGAGAGTGGCGCTTCATGTGGGCTTTTCGGTGTCGCTAATTTGACACCTAAGAACGGCTTAATGGCAATCGCTGCGCCGGCTGCGGCCATCAACGCATTCCCCAACAGCGCGGTTATGACAAATAGCCAATGTTGCCATTCCATGCCCTTGGCGATCAAATAGATTTCTTCTTTGGCGAAGAATCCCAAAGCAATGGGCAGCCCCGCCATCGAGATTGCCGCGAGTGCAGCGCCAAAAAACGTCACCGGCAAGGATTTCCATATGCCAGATACTTCAGTGATATCGCGGGTGCCTGTTTCGTGATCGATTGCACCGACCACCATAAACAAGCCGCCCTTGTAGAATGAGTGCGCGACCAAAAACAACATGGCAGCGATAATGGCCTCTTTGCTGCCGTTCCCGATTAACATCACGAGCAAGCCAAGCGATGCCATGGTGGTGTAGGCCAACATCTGCTTCATATCTGTGTGCCGCAAAGCCAAAAGCGCGCCGGTAATCAACGTAATGCCGCCTAGAATAGGCAGGGTTACTTGCCACTCAACAGTTCCGCCCAAAATCGGGCTCATGCGCGCCAACAAATACACACCCGCCTTCACCATGGTTGCGGAGTGCAAATAGGCGGAAACAGGCGTTGGCGCTTCCATCGCATTCGGCAACCAGAAGTGGAACGGCACTTGCGCAGATTTTGTGATGGCGCCGAATAAAACGAGGATAAATACGAGTAAATATGTTGGTTGCTCGCTCATAAATCCGGGTTGTTGCAGCATTTCGCTGATATTCACCGACTGCATGGTGAACGCCATCAGCAGCAAACCGGCCAACAAAAGCAATCCGCCGCCGCCTGTCACCACAAGCGCTTGAATGGCCGCGCGACGAGACGCTTGGCGCGAATGATCAAACCCAATCAGCAAGAATGACGTGATTGATGTGAGTTCCCAGAACACAAACAACGTAATGATGTTGTCAGCAAGCACCAGCCCAAGCATCGACCCCATGAACATTAAAATGAAGGCATAGAACCGACCAAGATGGGGATGACCGTTCAAGTATCCCCCAGAATAGACCACGATGAAGGCACCGATCCCCGAAATCAGTAGACCAAAAACCAAACTAATCCCATCAAGATAGAAGCTTAATTCAATGCCCAAAATAGGAATCCACTGCAACGCAAATTGCAGCTTCTCACCTTGTGCGATGAGTTCAACGAAACTGAGCAGGTAAAGGAAAATACTGGTTGGAATAAGTGCCAAGACCCAGCCGGCGTGATTGGGCAAAAATCGCTTGATCGTTGGCGCAACAAACGCCGTTAAAAACGGCGCGATCGCGACAAGTAACATTGAGAAACTCTGCGATTGAGTTGGTATCATTGCGGCCTCTTGATCTCAGTCTTGTTCAAGACAAGAAACGCCGAAGCTGCAGAAACTTGGCGAATCAATCCATACTTAGCAAGCATTTGACCAGCCAGTCAGCATATGGACAAGGCTTGGCAAGGGGTTTTGAACCGAATTCGGCTTCATTTGGTGCAAGTTCCAAAATTTGCGCAGACTTAAAGGGCCTTACCCAGGATCAGCGCGCCCGTTTGGGCAATTTCGTCAAAACCCATCGCCTTATAAAACCCAATTGCGTTCGTGTTTCTATAGGACACGCCCAAATGAACACCACTTACGCCGTCAGCTGCTAGTTTTTCCATCGCCGCACTCATCAATTTGCGCCCAAACCCGGTGCCTTGCACTTGCGGCAACAGGTTTATGTGCAAATGAGCGGGATATTTGTCTGCGTATGCGGGCAACGGCTGATTGATCGCGTTTAGGGCGCCCTCATCTTGTGGTGTTTTTGGCTCAAAACCATCCAATTTCACTGCCACTTGCGGCCACCAAACTTCGCGCTGCCATTGTTCAAATTCCCTTGTATTGGGCGTTGTCACGATAAAGCCAACAATGTCGTCTTTGTGCACAATCACGAAGCAATTTTTTGGTGAATGGGCCAAATAGGGCGTTGCCCAAATCAATGCTGGTAAGTCTGCACGCGAATAGAGTGCACTGGCGTCTTGTCCACTATCAGCGGTCGAAAGGCACACACGTTCAATTCCGGCTTCATCTTTGGCTGAAGCCACCCGCATTTCCAAGTCTGTGATTGATGTTGATCGGAACAATTTCATCACCTGATTTGTCGCCACCTTACCAGAAGGTTGCCATATGGCGCACATTGGTTAGTCTGTCGTTTCAGATCCGAGTGCCAATTGGCAGCGAATCCTTCAAATTTGATATTCACAGACCATATTTAGTTGCCAAGGTCGATATTGATCGAGCTGAAAAATCGTAAAAAACCAAAGTTTGGCAAGCACATGAGCAATGTCTTGCCAAATCAAAAGAGAGACAAAAAATGGGCACTTCCACTCCACCTATCGCAGAAACCCGCCCGCACTTTAGCGAGACTCACGGCCAAAAACGCAACGATGTTTACCATTGGTTGCGCGACGAAAATTGGCAACAGGTGATGCACGACCCTTCGGTTTTGCGTGACGATATCCGCACTTATTTGGAAGCTGAGAATACATATTTCGAAGGCTTCATGGGTGAGCATGAAACGCTCAAAGACACGATTTACAGAGAGATTCGCGGCCGCATTAAAGAAGACGACACGTCGGTGCCTTTTAAACATGGCCCCTATGCCTATTTCAGCCGCACGCTTGAAGGGCAACAATATAGCCAAGTTTGTCGCACAGACCGCGATGGTGGCAACGAAACTGTTTTGATCGACAATAATGTTGAGGCAGGCGATGGGTATTTCCGCTCAGGCGGCGCATCGCATTCACCGGACCACAAATTGCTGACTTGGTCTTGCGACCGCAAAGGAAGCGAGTATTTCACTGTTTTCGTGCGTGACCTCGAAACTGGCAAAGAACTGAAAGATCAAGTCCTCAACACATCTGGCGGCACCGTTTGGGCTGCGGACAGCAAAAGCTTTTTCTACATCATTCAAGATGAAAACCACCGCCCGCACAAAGTTTTCCAACACAAGTTGGGTGAAGATGCCGCCAATGATCGTTTGGTCTATGAAGAAAAGAACCCTGGCTTCTTCTTAGGTCTACACAAAACAAGTTCTGGCAACCTGATTTTGATTGATGCCAACGATCACCAAACCAGCGAAATTCGATATATTGATGCCGAGAATGCTGACAGTGATCCGGTGCTGATTTCAGAACGCATGGATGGCCGCGAATATGGCGTGGAAGACGATGGCGAAACGCTTTACATCGTTACCAATGCCGATGGTGCGATTGACTTTAAGCTGGTCACCGCCCCCCTCGCTTCGCCGGGCGCTAAAAACTGGGTTGACCTTATTGAACACCGTCCGGGCATTTTGCTGCAAGGCTACTTTCTAAAAGACGGCTATTTGGTGCGCAAGGAGCAGTTCGAGGGCCTACCCCGCATCATCGTGCGCAATCTATCTAGCGGCGAAGAAGAAGCCATCAGCTTTGCAGAAGAAGCCTATACCCTGTCAGTTGCGGGTGGATATGAATATGAAAGCAGCGAAATTCGCTACTATTACTCATCACCAACGACCCCATCGCAGGTTTTTGATTATGATCTAAAAACCAAATCACGCACGCTGCGCAAAACCCAAGAAATTCCATCAGGTCATGACCCCAAGAACTATGTTACCCGACGTTTGTTCGCCACCTCGCATGATGGGGAGCAAGTGCCCGTTACCATTCTGCATCGCGCTGACCTAAAGCTAGATGGCACTGCGCCGCTGTTGCTTTACGGCTATGGCTCCTACGGCATGTCAATGCCCGCAGGTTTTTCCGAAAACAACCTATCGCTGGTTGATCGTGGCATGGTTTACGCCATTGCCCACGTGCGCGGCGGCATGGAAAAAGGCTATGCGTGGTACACCAAAGGCAAGCGCGAGCACAAAACCAACACGTTCGATGACTTTATCGCATCAGCCAACATGCTGATTGAGCAGGGTTACACATCCAAAGGCAAAATTGCAGCTATGGGCGGCTCTGCCGGGGGCATGTTGATGGGCGTTATTGCCAACAAAGCGCCCGAACTGTTCGGCAGCATCATCGCGTTGGTGCCGTTCGTGGATGTGCTCAACACCATGCTCGATGACACGCTTCCCCTCACCCCACCGGAGTGGCCGGAATGGGGTAACCCGATTGAATCTCAAAAGGACTATGATCGCATTGCCGCCTATTCACCATATGACAATGTGGTGCCGCAAAATTACCCTGCAATGTTTGTGATGGCGGGATTAACAGATCCGCGCGTCACCTACTGGGAGCCTGCAAAGTGGGTCGCAAAACTACGCGTTACAAAAACCGATGATAAACCGCTTATTCTTAAAACCCATATGGGCGCAGGGCATGGCGGCATGTCCGGACGCTTTGAGCGGATCAAAGAGGTTGCAATGGCCTATGTTTTCGCATTGGAAACTACAAAATAGGTCGGATTTAAAAAGTAATTTCTTATCGAAGTATTGTTGTCGCGGTTCCAAGGGCCTATAAAAGCTTCTGAACTGCGGCGTAATCGCTAAACAGCTTTACAAAAACGGAGGCACACATGTCTTTTGAACTTCCAGATCTACCCTATGCATATGATGCATTGGCACCATACATGTCAGCTGAAACACTTGAGTTTCACCACGACAAACACCACCAAGCCTATGTAACCAACGGCAATAAATTGCTTGAAGGTTCAGGCCTTGAAGGCAAGTCGCTTGAAGACATCGTGCGTGAAAGCCACGGCAAAAATGCTGGCCTGTTCAACAATGCGGCACAGCATTACAACCATAATCACTTCTGGAAATGGATGAAGGCAAATGGCGGCGGCGCCATTCCTGGTGAAATGGAAGCAAAAATCAATTCAGACCTTGGTTCTGTTGCTGAATTCCGCGAAGCGTTTCTAAACGCTGGCGCGACACAGTTCGGTTCTGGTTGGGCATGGCTTGTTTTGAACAATGGCAAACTTGAAGTCACCAAAACACCAAATGGCGAAAACCCATTGATCCACGGTCAAACTCCACTTTTGGGCTGTGACGTTTGGGAACATTCCTATTATATCGACTACCGCAATGCGCGCCCGAAATACATGGAAGCGTTTTTCGATTCCATGATCAACTGGGAATATGTAGCGGAGCTGTTTGACGCAGCCAGCTAGCATTTTTAGTTGTTAGTTTTAGGCCCGCTCTTCCTTCGGTTGAGCGGGCTTTTTTTTGTTTTTGCGGTCAACTGCGACGCCGTGAGCTCTTGGTGAATCGTGGCAATTCACCCGCCATGATCGTGCCATATGGGTCGATCCAGTCAACAATTTCGGCAAGACCGAATGCTTCTATTTGCTCGCTCACGGCTGCCGCCGGTTTGTAGCTGGACGGCAACTCAGAGGCGTCGACCTTGCCGCAATGAAAGCGAACATCAAGGCCTTTAGTTTCCTCATTCAAAGCCTGCGCCGCTGTTTTGGTACCAAGACGTCGCATGTGCTCGGTACGCGACCAGTTTCGTCCTGCCCCGTGCGGGCTAAACCCTAAAGATCGAGACGCATCCGCGCCACGAACAATCAATATTGGCTCCGCCATATTGAGCGGAATGATCGTGCGTCCATATGAGTCAGCGTCTGCCGCAAAGCCAGACCAAGCGGGCGTTGCGCCTTTACCGTGCAAGTAAATGTCTCCACGTTTGAAAACAAAGTTATGTTCATTCCAAAACCGCTCGCCTGCCGTTGCACCAGCCGCCTCCATTGTGGCCTGGTGAATGGAATTATGGTTTGTCTTTGTCCATTTACGAATCAACTGCAACGCCTCCCAATAGGCTTGCCCCTCTTTACTGTCCGCAGGAAGCCATGCGTTCTGTTTCAATGTCTGCGGCGAATGTTTTCGACGAAATTTTTCAGCCGCCTGCATACCCGCCTTGTAAAGCTTTGCGCCGGGGCCACGTGACCCATGGTGGGTAATCACTGTTGTATTGCCTGTAGAGCGCGAACGCCCGACAAACAAGAAATGGTTTCCATCACCTTGTGTGCCCATATGTTCTTGCGCAGCGCGAATGATTTTTGCGTTGTTCAAAAATGGATTGGCTCTAAACCCGTCAAGTAGGTCCAACGACACGGTGAACCGCTGCCCTTGAGGGCGACCACCGGGTCCGAAGTGGGTCACCGATTCTGCGGCATCCAAGACAGCCTTGGGATCTGCGTTCCCTAGATCAGTCATCATCAAAGAGCAGCAAATATCGGCAGAATGCATCCCGGGGTGAATTGCGTTTTGCGCTGCCACTACACCGCCGACGGGAATAGTGCCAATGGGCCCGGCGGGGCAAGCGTCTGGCAAAATCGCGCCCCCGACGACTGTTGGCGTGCGCAAAACTGCGCGCATGGTTTCTCGCACTCTTTCAAGGTTCCGCTGCTCATCTTCATCCATCGGCGCAAGGCTTTCTTGCAGCACAATCGCGCCTTCTGGGTGCAATTCTACTTGTGTTGGCGTTTTAGGGATGTGTATGTCCAAAGCAGTACGAATGGCTGCAACGTCCATGCCGTCATCCTGCATCCCTTTGGCCTGCTCCAATAATGTGCGAAACTGCGGTCCTGGAGTGTGACCCCAGTTTTTCAAATCTGTGCCTGTCAACAATTCTACGGCCAAATTTTGCATTGTTATTTCCTTTATCAATGCTCCCCGCCTGGGGTGATGTTAATAGCAAAAAATATAGTGCTGCGGCCCAACGAATTGGCTGGACCGCAACTTTACCGGATGCGAATTCATCCGTTTCCTTCTTTGCGCTCTTTTTGCACCTTCATCGTCGCATCAACGCAACTCGACATCCAGAAACTCAGTCATCAGCCTCAAGTCCTTGATGCAAAAAGAGAAAAATGATCATTGCCTAAATGGAAAATCGATAATACGATATGACTGTATCGTTTATTAGATCATTGGATCGTATCTTGAAGAATGTCGTTATCGGCTTTTTAGGCACACAGCTAGACTCGGGCAAACGCCGCGGGTGGAAACCCACCGTAAGCGTTTGCCAAGTTGAGGGCTTTCATGTTGACCGCTACGAATTGCTTTACGACTATAACCACAGCCGCTTGGCACACAGCGTGAAACGAGAGATTGAAAGAGTGTCGCCCGATACTGAGGTGCTGTTGTGTCAAATGGACATGCAAGACCCATGGGATTTGGAAGAAGTTTACGCCAAACTCTATGATTTTGCGCAAGATTACGGATTTGATGAAGACCGCGAGCGCTACCACATTCACCTAACAACAGGTACCCATGTTGGGCAAATCTGCTGGTTTCTGTTGTCGGAATCGCGGCATATCCCTGCGGCGCTAATCCAAACAGGACCACCCCGCGGAGATGAAAGACTTGGCACATTTGATCTGATTGATTTGGATCTCAGTCAATATGATGCACTTCAACAACGATTTGACCAAAAGACCCGCGAATATGGGCAACACCTTAAAGGCGGCATAGAGACCAAAAACTCTGTTTACAACGCCATCATTGACCGCATTGAGCAGATTGCACCGCTCTCTGACGCGCCAATTTTGCTACAAGGCGAATCTGGCACCGGGAAAACTGAATTGGCCCAGCGCATATATAGGCTAAAGCTAGAACGTCGACGGATCAAAGGGCGGTTGGTGCAGGTGAATTGCGCCACTTTGCTTGAAGGGTCGGCCATTGCTACACTATTTGGTCAGCGGCGCAGCTTAACTGGCAATGCAGGCTCAGAAAGATCAGGGTTACTGCGCGAGGCTGATGGCGGAGTGTTGTTTTTGGATGAGATTGATGAACTTGACCTTGAGGGGCAGGCCCTTCTGCTGCACGCCATCGAGACGGGACGCTTTTATCCGTTGGGCTCAGACACAGAAGTCAAAAGTCAATTTCATGTTGTGGCCAGCGCATCAAAGGACTTGGCGTCTTTGGTCGCAAAGGGAAAGTTTCGCACCGACCTACTTGCACGATTGAATTTTTGGACTTTCGAACTGCCTGCTCTGCGTAACCGGAGAGAGGACATTGAAGTTAATCTGCAGCATGAGTTAGAGCTTGCAGAAAAAAAACTGGGTATTCGAGTTGGCTTTAATGCGGATGCCGCAGATGCTTTTCTGCGCTTTGCCAAAACACCAAGTACACAATGGCCCGGGAATTTTCGCGATTTTAGCGGCGCTGTGTTGCGACTGTGCACCCTTGCCCCACGCGGCAGGATTACACGCAACCAAGTTTATGAAGAAATCGCCGCTTTGCAAAACAGATGGAAAGCGTCTGGCACCAACCCGGACGCTCAAATCGTCGATCAGTATGTACAGTCACCGATCGATCCATTTGACATACCCCAACTTGCAAACGCCCTGCGGACTTGCCAAACGTCCGCAACAATCAGCGAAGCTGGCCGCAAATTGTTTGCGGTTTCACGGGAAAGTCGTGCAAGCCGAAACGACGCTGACCGCTTGCGCAAATACCTCGCAAAATTCGATCTCAACTGGACCCAAGTTGTCGGTCAGTAGCTCTGCATGGCCAATGCAAATCAGATCAACCATCTGGACTGCTGATCGGGCAAAATTCGAAGTACAAAAAGCAGTTTCAAACGGTTTTACCAACGCAATGATCACTTGGCCCCACTATCCAACCGCTGGAGTTTGATGATATGAATCCCACAAAAGCACGCGTGATTTAGAGCAATTGCGGCCTTGGTTTCCAGTAAGGACAAGTTATGAAATTTCGTTTTCCCATCTTTATCATCGATGAAGATTTTCGCTCAGACAATAACTCTGGCATGGGAATCCGCGCGATGGCACAGGCCATTGAAACTGAGGGTTTTGAGGTTGTTGGGGTGACCAGCTACGGGGATCTTTCTCAATTCGCGCAGCAGCAATCGCGCGCCAGCGCTTTCTTGCTGTCTATTGACGATGAAGAGTTTAGCCCCGGACCGGAACTAGACCCTGTGGTTTTGAACTTGCGCAAATTCATTGAAGAAGTGCGTTGGAAGAATCCTGATGTGCCGATTTATGTTTATGGTGAAACCAAAACCAGCCGCCATTTGCCAAACGATGTTTTACGCGAGTTGCATGGCTTCATCCATATGTTTGAGGACACGCCCGAATTTGTGGCACGGCATATTATTCGCGAAGCAAAGAACTACCTTGAAAGCATCCAACCACCCTTTTTCAAGGCTTTGTTGGATTATGCTGAGGACGGCTCCTACTCTTGGCACTGCCCGGGCCATTCTGGTGGGGTAGCGTTTTTGAAAAGCCCTATTGGGCAAATGTATCACCAGTTCTACGGTGAGAACATGCTGCGGGCTGATGTGTGTAATGCGGTAGAAGAATTGGGTCAATTGCTGGACCACAATGGCGCCATTGGCGCATCAGAACGAAATGCGGCTCGGATATTCAATGCCGATCACTGTTTTTTTGTCACCAACGGCACCAGCACCAGCAACAAAATCGTGTGGCACCACACGGTTGCCCCCGGTGATGTGGTTGTGGTGGACAGAAATTGCCACAAGTCGATTTTGCACGCGATAATCATGACCGGGGCCATTCCCGTTTTTCTAAAACCGACACGAAATCACCATGGCATTATCGGCCCTATCCAACAGTCAGAGTTTGAAATTGAATCTATCAAAGCCAAAATTCGCGCCAATCCGCTGCTAGCAGGCGTCGACGCAGATACGGTTAAGCCACGAGTGATGTCACTCACCCAGTCCACTTATGACGGGGTGCTTTATAACACAGAAACCATCAAGGATTTGCTCGACGGGTATGTGGAAAACTTGCATTTTGACGAAGCATGGCTACCGCACGCGGCGTTTCATCCCTTCTATAGCAATTTCCATGCAATGGGGCTGAACCGTTCGCGGCCCGTCAATTCTGTCACCTATGCAACCCAGTCTATTCACAAGCTTTTAGCGGGCATTAGCCAAGCAAGTCATGTGCTGGTGCAAGATGCACAGGAAACTAAGCTGGATCGGCCGTTGTTCAACGAAGCCTATCTGATGCACACCAGCACCAGCCCACAATACAGCATTATTGCCAGTTGCGATGTGGCGGCAGCGATGATGGAGCCTCCAGGTGGCACGGCTTTGGTTGAAGAAAGCATAGCGGAGGCTTTGGATTTCCGGCGTGCCATGCGCAAAGTCGACGATGAATTTGGCGCAAACGATTGGTGGTTCCAAGTTTGGGGACCAGACGAACTTGTGGACGAAGGCATTGGCGACCCGCAGGATTGGGTGCTCAAACGTACAGATGCGGACGGGGTGCAAAAATCAGACGGCGCAGACGCTTGGCACGCATTTGGTGACATGGCACGCGGCTTCAACATGCTCGACCCCATCAAAGCGACCCTACTTACGCCGGGTCTAAACTTGGATGGCCGTTTTGAAGAGACCGGCATTCCCGCCTCCATAGTGACCAAGTATTTAGTCGAGCATGGGGTGGTCGTGGAAAAAACGGGACTCTATAGCTTTTTTATTATGTTCACGATTGGCATAACAAAGGGCCGATGGAATACGTTGCTGACCGAGTTGCAGCAGTTCAAGGACGATTACGACAAAAACCAGCCGATGTGGCGCATAATGCCCGAGTTTTGCGCAAAGCATCCACGCTACGAGCGCATGGGTTTGCGTGATCTATGCCAGCACGTGCATGCGCTGTACGCGAAATATGACGTGGCGATTTTGTCTACTGACATGTATTTAAGCGATCATACACCGTCCATGAAGCCCAGCGACGCCTTCGCCCATATTGCCCAGCGCACCACACAACGCGTGCCGATTGACGAATTGGAAGGTCGGATCACAACCAGCCTGGTCACACCTTATCCTCCCGGCATTCCGTTGCTGATCCCGGGTGAAGTGTTCAATGAAAAGATTGTTAGCTACCTCAAATTCAACCGTGAATTCGCGCGTGAATGTCCAGGATTTGAAACTGACATCCATGGCCTAGTGCAACTAACCGATGATGATGGGGTAATTAACTATTACGCTGATTGCGTGGCGGAGTAAGTACACACGTTGCTAGCAAACGTACTCAGCACGAAAAAAATGTGATTTCCGGGTGCAACAAGGCTTGACCAAATGTCAAAGACTGAAAACTAAAAACGGGCTGCTTGACCAACGTTGAGCGGCCCCTTTGCATCTAAAATGTCACGTGCGCAAAAGCGGACCATCTGCAATGATCCGGTCCAAGGAAAACGCCGAATAACAGGGTACTCACCCTATATATTGCGCCCTGCCCCTCGCACCTGCAGCCATTGTTCATTGGTCCCACAGAATAGGAACCCATCTAACAATCCGTAGCAGGCCAATTTTGCATCCACCAGCGAAAACCCTTGTGGGTTTACGCAGCGCTCAAGCCACAACCCATCAACCAAGGAGGTAAGACTGATAGCTACAAGACTGGCATCAACTTCATCTGCATTGCCTTCGACCTTCGCAACTTCTTCAATCACTTCCACCAACTCAGCACGGTAGGAAACGAACATTTCGGCGGCCGGTCCGCGGATTTTTGGGTGTTGGCGAAGTTCACTCCAGAACGCCAACATCATAGATAGTCGATCTTCGGGGTGCCGATTAGGGTCAAAGCAAGCCTCCACAAAGGCAACCAGTCGCGCCCTAGGATCAATATTTTCGTCCCGAACAACTTCCAAAAGACCCGAAATGAAATCTTTTAGCAGTCGTTCATACGCGTGGAAAATTAACTCGGCCTTGCCCGCAAAATGAAATCTGAGCAGTCCAGGAGATACTTCAGCACGACGACATATTTCACGAACTGTTGTCGCGGAATACCCAACTTCGCCCACTGACTCGATGGTCGCTAAAATCAACCTTTCACGCCTGACTTCTGCTTCCAGGCGAGCGTATTTTGGTTGCTGTTTTGCTTTTGCTGGCAAGATATCCCTCTCTTTGGCCGAACTATACACTGAAGATACCAAGCTACAAAGACATTGCAATCCAAAGTGGAATCCAAGCACCAATTCACACACTTATTATACAGTTGTAAAATAACTCTTGCCAATGAAACTGCTCTTGCTTAGGCTCGCGTGCAGAGGATATGAACAAATTTAACAGGAAATACTATCTATGAAGAACTGGACAAAACGCGCGGTCGGAACGGTTGCGATGATGGCTATCGCCACTTTTGCTCAAGCGGGTGAGGTGTTGGACAAAGTCATGGGTGAAAAAACCATGGTGATTGCAACAAACTCTGAATATCCACCAGCATCCTATTTGAATTCAAAGGGTGAGTTCGAGGGCTTTGATGTTGATGTCGCCAAAGAATTAGCTATGCGCATGGGCGTTGAAGCAACTTTCATGAACCCCGCTTGGGAAGCGATCACATCGGGAAAATGGGGTGGCCGTTGGCAGGCCGCGATTGGGTCGATGACCCCAACACCAGCTCGAGCCGAAGTGCTTGATTTCCCAGCGGTCTATTACTTCACCCCCGCAGCATTTTACGTACATAACGAAGCGCCATATTCTTCCATTGAAGACCTCAATGGCAAAAAAATCGGCACAAGCGCAGGTTCCACTTACGAAGAGTATCTAAACAAGACGCTGCAGCTGGACACCGCATATTCTCCACCATTTGACTACTTGGTTACGCCTGGTGAAGTCCGCACATATGAGACCGACACCAACGCAATGGACGATTTACGGCTAGGCGATGGCGTTCGGCTTGATGCTGGGATTTCGTCTGTGCCCAACATTGCAGAAGCTGTCAAAAACGACTATCCACTTCGTATTATCGGCGATCCCGTTTTCTTTGAACCACTGGCAGTTGTCGTTGCCAAAGGCGATCCAGAGTTTTCGCAAAAAGTTGGCAGTATCATTGATGAAATGCGCGCTGATGGCACTCTCAAGTCTCTTTCAATTAAGTGGTTTGGTGTTGACCTTGTCACCACAAAAGCAGACTGAAAAAACTAAGTGGGAAACGCTTTTGTGAAAAACGCACTTGCCCTATTTCAACACGTGCTAGCAAAGCGCGTGTTGTTGTTTCTCGTCCTATTCGCTGCACTCGTGAACTTCAGCTATCCTGAAGAGTGGACAGTGGCTAATCCCCTCATTGCCGCAATGGTCGCGGCAATTCTCACTCTCAACTTTCATCTGATTCTCTACCTGCCATTCCGCGGACAAGTTGTAATATTCTGGCTACAATTGTTGGCGCTATTTTTAGTGTTCTTCTATTCCTTCAACCTATCCTACGGGTTTATTTCTGAGCGTTTGCCTTTGTTGATTTTTACAGGGGTTGGATACACGCTATTGGTGTCTGCACTGTCGATTGCCTTTGCTAGTATCATTGCGCTGTTTGGCGCTTTGATGCGACTGTCAAAAAATGGGGCTGCGTTTGCAATCTCCACGTTCTATGTTTCATTTTTCCGCGGCACACCCTTGTTGTTGCAGGTTTATTTGATCTATTTGGGCTTGCCTCAATTGGGCATTATTCTGGATGCAATTCCGTCTGGCGTTATAGCTCTATCGCTGTGCTATGGCGCCTATATGACCGAAATCTTTCGGTCGGGCATTCAAGCAGTACCAGAAGAACAATCCGAAGCGGCTTTGGCACTTGGTATGAAGCCTTGGCAAATCATGATCAAAGTGGTGCTTCCGCAAGCAATCCGCATCATTATCCCGCCAACCGGCAATAATTTTATCGCTATGCTCAAGGATTCATCTTTGGTGTCTGCAATGGGCGTTATGGAACTGATGTATCTGGCTCGCACTCTTGGACGCTCCGAGTTCAAGCATTTTGAAATGCTCATCACAGCGGCGCTGATTTATTGGTTCATCAGCTTTCTATTCGAATTGTTGCAGGGCCGTCTTGAGGCTCACTTCGGCAAGTCATCCCTTCGCTAGGATCTATTGGGGTGGCCATTTATCGCTGAAACGCCAGCAATGTGCAGGCTCATGTGTGTTTAAAAAACGGTCTTCTTGCATAGAAGGCCATGACGAACTTCGTCTCAACTATCTAGATGGAAACAATGACTTACAAGTTATACTGGTATGCTGGGAGCGCCGCGATGGCCCCTCATGCGATTTTGCACGAAACCGGTGTGGATTTCGAGTTGATCGAAGCAAAAGGTTCTTTCCTAAGCAGTCCCGAATACAAGAAAATCAACCCAAATGGCACGGTGCCAGCTCTTGTTTATGGTACGGGAGAGATTTTGTACGAAAGCGCTGCCATTTGTCAGTTTTTGGCGGAAAAGCACCCTGAGACAGGCTTGAGCCCTGCCATTGACGACCCGTATCGCGGGCAATACCTGCAGTGGATGGTTCATTTAACCAATACGGTTCAAGAGGCAATGACCATTTGGTGGCACCCAGATCAATATACGGACGATGCCAACGTTCAGAAAAAATTGCGATGTGAGTCTGAAGCACGTTTGGGCGAACTCTGGAAAGTTCTCGATGAGCATTTGCGCAAAAACGGTCCTTTGTTGTGCGGCAGCCACTTTTTTGCCTGCGACTATTACCTTGCGATGCTGATACGCTGGACCCGCTCCATGCAGCATCCCGGGGAGGAGTTTGCTTACCTAAATCGTCTCGTTCGTATCGCCATGGCGCGCCCTGCATATCGAAGAATGCTGGATGATCAAAACATTTCACAAAACGTCTTGCCTGACACCACCAAAGGCTAGAACCGTTTTAATCACAAAATGACTGGTCCTACACAAACGAAATGGCGGCCTAACCAGCAATCAAAATACTCTCTTGGTTGCGATCTCATTTTGAGTGGCTGTGTCCCAAGAACAAGTTGGGGATAGTCGTTTCTTCACTTCTCAGCGCCACACCATCAATGTTAATGTTTTATTAACCAAAGAGGTGTGTGGCGTGCGTGTTTTAAAAGTTGTTGGAATTGTTGCACAAAATAGGGCGTTGAGCTCGATATTGGCGATGATGCTGCGCGACTGCAAGGACGTGCGTGTTCGGGTTTTTGAAACACACCGCGCATTGCAAATCTACCTTCGGATCGCACCGATTCATTTGCTTTTATGTGATTATCAGCTTGATGATATGAGCTGTCCGCAACTGGTGTCCTCATTGAAATCAAACCCGCAAATGCATACTGAAAACATGCAAATTATTGCTCTTACGCGCAACATTGATCGGGAAATGCAGCGCGAGATTGGCATAACGGGCATTGATGAGGTGATCGTTAAACCCATGTCACCGTCATATATTCGAGAACGGGTGACCGCACGGCTTGCGCTTCGTGCAAAATTTCGGCGGGTTCCGGTACGCAACAGCTCTTTAGCACAAAGGTTCGATGCCTATATTGAGACCATTGCACCAGCGCAGGATTTACCCAACAACGTGGTGCCATTGTTTGGTCGGCGCCAACCACAAACACTGCCAGAGCACGTTTAGTACAGCAAAGAATTGGCTTTCTAGTCGAGCAATTCTGAAAGCTTTTCCCAGCCATCTTCGGGTGTGCGAGCGAACAAAAGTCTCTCTGCAGCTTTCGGGCTTCCCGCGGCAACAACCTCTTGTACAAATCCGCGCAGCAGCAAAAACTCATCTCGTGGTGACAAACATACCAGAGGTCGATAACCAGAAGCCACCCAAACCTTCAAATATCGTTCTAAGTCAGCAACAGTGGGCGGCATGACCCAAAAATGCCCAACCTCTTGCAGACATTTTTTGGTTGCCTTTGCGTCCAATTCGACCCGTTCCGCGCCGTCAAGTTTTGCAGCAGCTTTGTATGCAGGGTCGGCGTAGATTTTGACTTTCCCTCCGGTCGAAAGCACACCACTCAAAAGCGCAACGGCAACTTCGCCCGCCGGCTCTGTGCAAATGATCTGAGTGCCTTTACTAGATAAGAACTCGCCACAAGTGTGCGCCTCTTCCACATGGATTTGCTGGCTTGCACGCCCAACCGGGGCCAGAAACCCGGCTGGCTTTGTGATTGATTCGAGTTTTGCCATTTTGGCTTTAGAGCGTCTTTTGAGCAATTGAACCTACCGACCGCGTTTGAGGCTACCAAGAATGCCGCGCACCAATTGGTTACCCAATTGGCGTGCAACAGTTCTTGCGAAACTATTGATTGCTTTTTCTGTCGTCGTTTGGCGCGTAGATGGGCGCCTTTTTGACTGTGACCGTTTAGTTGGCCTGTCGTCGCGATAGGTGTCTTCGTACCCTGTTCGCGACCGACCCATGCGGCCAAATTCTTCGCGTTCACGTTCTTCGCGTGCGCGTTGCAGTTCTTCCTCGCGCAAGCGTTGCTCTGCGCGATCTGCCAACACTTCAGAGGCAGATTCTCGATCTATCGTTTCATCGTAAAGGTCACCCATGGGGCTAGCCCGTAAAATGGCTTTACGTTCTTTAACAGTAATCGGGCCTAAGCGCGACGAAGGTGGGCGCATCATCGTACGCCCAACAATAGAAGGCACACCTTTTTTTTCCAAAGTCGATACCAGCGCTTCGCCGACACCCAATTGGGTGATGACTTCTTCTGTGTCAAAGTCTGGATTTGGCCGGAACGTATCCGCTGCCGTGCGCACGGCTTTTTGCTCTCGGGGGGTGTAAGCACGCAATGCGTGCTGTACGCGATTGCCCAACTGCGCCAGCACCGGGTCCGGAATATCAAGCGGGTTTTGGGTCACAAAATAGACCCCAACGCCCTTGGAGCGCACCAGTTTGACCACCTGCTCTACTTTGTCGAGCAATGCTTTTGGCGCATCATCAAACAGCAAATGTGCTTCATCGAAAAAGAACACAAGGTGCGGTTTTTCGGGGTTCCCCACTTCGGGCAATTCTTCAAACAGTTCAGACAAAAGCCAAAGCAAAAATGTAGCGTAAAGGCGTGGCGATTGCATCAACTGGTCAGCGGCCAGCACCGAAACAAAACCTCTACCGTCTTCATCAACCCGCATTAGGTCTTGAATATCAAGCGCCCGCTCGCCAAAAAAGTTCTTTGCACCTTGTTGTTCCAAAACCAAAAGCGACCGTTGAATAGCACCGATAGAAGCGCGTGAAACGCGCCCATAGGTTCTAGAAATCTCGTCAGAGCGCTCGTCAATTTCAACCAGCAAAGCCCGCAGATCCGGCAAATCAAGCAGCAGCAAGCCTTCGTCATCAGCAAGGGCAAAGGCAACGTTCAAAACGCCTTCTTGTACATCTGAAAGGTCTAGCAAACGTGAAAGCAAAAGCGGCCCCATATCCGAGATGGTGGCGCGAATCGGATGGCCTTGCTCGCCAAACAAATCCCAGAAAATTGTCGGAAAACTCTCATAAACATAGTCGCCAAACCCGATATCGGTTGCGCGCTGTTCTAGGAAGTCTTTGCTTTCGCCCGACACTGCAATGCCAGAAAGATCGCCCTTAACGTCTGCACAAAACACCGGCACGCCAGCGCGTGAAAAGCCTTCAGCCATAACCTGCAAGCTAACAGTTTTCCCGGTTCCTGTTGCGCCGGTTATTAACCCATGTCGGTTTGCCAGCTTAAGATTGAGATATTCACCCTGAGTGCTGGTGCCTAAATAGACCGTACCGTCAACAAACCGTTCCATTTTCGCCCTTTGCAGTTTCCCTGGCGCTATATAAGACGCTCAACCGTTCAATCTCAATAGGTTATGCGCAACTTGTGGCAGTAAAGAGGTGTTTTTAACAGAACTAATTCCGCCAAAGCCTTGGATAATCGCTCAAATGATCCTATCTCCCAATTGAAACAATTCTTTTGAGGGCAAAATGCTTACAACAACAACTGACTCGTTACAGGGCTTCGAAGTCGTCGAATATCTGGGCATTGTCATGGGCGAAACCATACTTGGCGCCAATATTATCCGCGATGTCATGGCAACGGTCACCGACTATATTGGTGGCCGTTCGGGCGCATATGAAGAAACTTTGGCCAAGTCGCGCAAAGCCGCTCTTGAAGAAATGACCGATCGGGCACGCATTATGGGCGCCGATGCCGTTGTTGCTATTGATTTGGACTATGAAACGGTCGGATCGCGCGGCGCAATGTTGATGGTGACATGTTCCGGCACTGCTGTTCGGTTGCGCAAGCTCTAGGTTTTCGCGTTAACGCCAACTCAAAGCTTTGATTGCAACCGTTACCCATTGGTGTTCAATAAACGGCAGCAATGGAGGCCAGCCATATGATTTCGCGACGTAGGTTACTGACATCGATGAGCATTGGTGTAAGCGCTGCTGTGTTTTCAGGTCCCCATGCCCTGGCGCAGTTTGGTGCCATGGATGCGGCAGAAAACGGATTGATCGCCAATTCAGGCAGCGATGTTGGTGCGCAACTTGCCCAATTGTTGGACCGAGCAAATGCGCTCGGGCAACCACTTTTCTTGCCCGCTGGGGAATATGTGGTTGGCAACATCGCCCTACCCTCGAACACAATGATTGTTGGCGTTCGCGCCCAAACCAAATTGCGGTCAAGCGGTGATGGCCCCATATTGAGTGGCCAAAGTGTACAAAATGTCTTTGTCGAGAACCTGACCTTTGTGGGTTCTAGTGGCATCAGCGCTTCTGGCGGTTTTGGGCTGTTGGATATGGTCAATTGCCAAGACATAAACGTGACAAATTGCCAATTCGAACAATCCGCATCCAATGGGCTTTCGCTTTATGGAACCAGCGGCAATGTTTCTCACAACCGTTTCCTTGAAATTTCGGGCGCGGCCATTGCCTCAACCGATGCCACGGGCTTGACGATCACCAACAATTCCATCGATCGGTGTGGCAACAATGGCATTCTGGTTTGGCGCAATGACAATGCCCATGACGGCACAATTGTCACCAACAACCACATCAAAAACATCGATTGGCGCAATGGCGGCAATGGACAATATGGCAATGGCATCAATGTGTTCCGCGCAGCCGACGTTATTGTTTCAAACAATGTCATCACCGATTGCGCCTTCTCAGCCGTTCGGGCAAATGGCACCGTGAACTGTCAGGTTATTGGCAATAATTGCCGCAATCTCTCCGAAGTCGCAATTTTTTCGGAGTTTGATTTTTCGGGTTCAATCGTGGCGCAAAACATTATTGATGGAGCGGCCCAAGGCATTTCGATCACCAATTGGAACGATGGCGGGCATTTGGCAGTCTGTGCAAACAATATCATCCGCAACATTTGGGCATCCAGCCCCACAAACCCAGATGCCATTCCCGTGGGTATTGGAGTTGAAGCTGACATTGTGGTGGATGGCAATGTAATCGAAAATGTTCCGGGCACAGGCATTGCGGCGGGTTGGGGGCCCTATATGCGCAACATCACGATTACAGACAACCTTATTCGTGAGATTGATTATGGTGTCTATGTATCGCTTGCAGAGGGCATAGGTGCTGCGCAAGTCAAAGACAATCAAATCAACGCGGCACGCATCGCGCCCATCGTTGGTGGACGCTGGGATGATCTTGTGGAAATGGACCTGCAAAAATCAGCGGACAAGTATCCGCTGATCGAAGTATCTAGCAATCAATTTAGCTGATTAGCCCTAGAAATAGCTGGCAATTTCAGTCGAAGACTGCATATGACCTACTTCGAACCCGCGCCAGTTTTTAGTGACTTGGCGTGTTTGCGCTTCCAGCACTTGTTCTATTCGGCTTGAATGATCGCCAATTGCATCGAGCAGCCCGGCAACAATTGCATGAGCAGCACTCATATTGCCGTCATCGCATTTGAGCGCAAAGCCCCAATTGCGCCCGCGCAATGCGCCACAAAAAACCCCATCAGCACCAACTTTTAGCATCAGATCGCCCGCAAAAGCGTTCATTGCATCCGTGTCAAAACCGCCAGTTCCCGAAACCAATGCCGCGTTGCTGGCCGCCGCTTTGAACAAGCGGTCACCAGCATTCGCATAAATCATAGGTAAATCGTTTGAGCCTGATGACAACTTTGCAAACGCTTGAGCAAAGCTTTTAAGCGGCGCACCCCATGTTGGAATGGAGCAACCATCGCGCCCGCAATGGTCTGTGGTTAGCGAAACCCCAAGTACCCGCTCAACGCATTCGCGCACCAGAACCTGCACAGGGTGCTCGCGCTCAATATAGCCCTTCGGGTCAACGCCAAGCGCTTTGGCCACGGCCAGCATGCCCGTGTGCTTGCCAGAGCAGTTATTGTGCAAAGCGGTAGGTTGCTGCCCAGATGCACGCAGCGCCTTTTTAGCTTCAACGCCGAATGGCGCATGTGCGCCGCATTCAAGATCAGCCGCTGTCATACCGATTTTTGCTAGGAACTTTAGCACGCCTTCAACGTGAAATTCTTCGCCCTTGTGGGACGCGCAAGCTAGCGCCAAATCTTGGTCTGACAGGTTGAATTTTTGAGCTGCGCCGCTTTGGAAAATTGCTAAAGCTTGTAACGACTTAATGGCGGAACGCGGATAAATCAAAGCCTCCACATCGCCAGCGCTGGCAGCAGTTTGGCCAGTTTGGTCAACAATACAAAAGGCGCCACGGTGCTTGTTTTCCACCATGTTGCCGCGCACAAATTCTGCCAAAATTGGATTTGCTGCCATGTTGGACTGATCACTCATCACCTTGGTCCCCTTTTTGTTTCTTGCTCACTAGCAGAGAAACCATGGCGGGGAAATAGGCATTAGGTTGATATATGCTTTGCCCAAACCACACCGGCTGGTTCGATTGTTTTGCCCATGATGGTTCGTTCAATGTTGGAATAATTGAAATAGAACCGACAACTTTTTGTATCCCGACGGCGAACGCTTGCTGGCATTTTTTCAGTTTGAATGCCCAACTCAGCGCATAGGTTATCTAGCAAGTGCACCAACGCGCCTTGGTCTGCCCAGCCAGCCACGTAGTTCACATTATTTTGGCGCACGATGGCGGGCTGGCCGTCTGCGGTGCTAGCGACAATATTGGCAGCGGTGGCAAGCTGTTCACGCCACTTTATGAAGTTGCCACAGGTTGAAAGCGCAATACTCTCCGTGGGGCGCAGGCTTTCAACATATTCAATCTTCGCTTCAAGCCCGGCCAAATTGGGTGGCAATGGCGTAGGAATTGAAAATTCAGTGGTTTTCGCGTTGGTGCGCGGTCCAGCCAACACTTGCCCTTCAAAGTTTTCCAACGCCTTTTGCAAATCATCACCAAGCGTCATCAAGCCTGGCATCATCACCAAACTATATGCTGAAAGATCGGTGCAATTTGGGGGAATGATGTCGATCGAAAGACCGAGTTTTCGCGCAGCGCGATAATGGTCAAAAACCAAATCGAAATAGTGGCAGCCTTTGCCTTGTGGCTGAATGTCGGTGGCCCAAGCGCTTTGATAATCAAACACCAGGGCAATTTTGGCAGCAACATGATCGTCTTGCGCAAATTCACGAAGTTCTTCAGCGACTTGGGTGGCCTCATCATGAGCCGGGGCAGTTTCATTATCTGGCCGCAACAAGCCTGAATGCATTTGCTCTTGGGCAAATGGCGCTTGCCGCCAGCGGAAATACATAACGTTTTCCGCCCCATGCGCAAAGGCTTCCCATGTCCAAAGCCGCACCATGCCTGGCAATGGTGCAGGATTGTATGGCGCCCAATTAACCGGCCCGGGTTGTTGCTCCATCACCCACCAGCGGCCTTTGCCGACGGCACGATATAGGTCATGGTGGAAGGCTTGAAAATCTGGATGACCTTGGCGTGAATGATCGTGCTTGAACTGCTCGTCTTCATCGATCCGGTCTTCCAAAAAACCAAGCGGATAGCTGTCCCAGCTGGCGATTTCCAAGTCTTCACCAACATCGAAGTGATCGAATTCTGTTATACGCCCCATATAGTTATGAGCAATTGGCGCATCACTTTGTCGCTTGATGATTTCAACTTGCAGCCTATTGTAGCTGACCACCTGATTCGACGAAAACCGCCGAAAAGCCATGCAATGTGCGGGATTAGCTTCGGTGACGGTTAGGTTTGGCAAATCAATTTGATGGAAACCATTGTATTCCATGGACCAAAACACATTGCCCCACGCTTCATTCAGCGCTTCTATGCTTGTGTAGCGTGATTTGCACCAATGCCGGAACGCCTGTTTTGCGGCTTCTGAATAAGAGATGACGGTATCGTGGCAGCCATATTCGTTGTCGGTTTGCCAAGCGGCGATGTGCGGGTTTTTGCCGTATCGTTTTGCCAGAAGTTCAACAATTCTTGCGCTTTCAGCTCGGTAGCCTTCGTGCGAAAAGCAGTAGTGACGGCGCGAGCCAAATTTGCGGGGGTTACCATTTTCATCAACCGCCAACATGTCCATATGGCGGTCAATCATCCAGCGAGGGGGCGTCGCCGTTGGTGTGCCTAACACCACATCGAGGCCGTGTTTTCCCAATATTTCAATGACTTGATCAAGCCACTCGAATTGCAACTGGCCATATTCCGGCTCAAGTCGGCTCCATGCAAACTCGCCAATGCGCACCCATTTCAGGCCCACATCAACCATCCGTTTCGCGTCATCTTCCCACTGGGATTGAAGCCATTGTTCGGGATAGTAGCAGGTGCCAAGGGCGCGATTGATGGTCATTCCAATATCACCTGATGTTCTTTTTGACCCTTTACCGACGGATCAATTTGAAAGGTGCAACCGGCCAATTCTTCTTTTCTCCCCAGACCAACTTTTGCTGATGTCAGCAGCATCTGATCCAGGTTTTCGCCAATAAAGGCGGGGCAAGTGATTTGGCTGGCGGGCAGTTCAATTGCGCGCAAAAATGATCCATCGTTGGCATATTGTGCAACACGTCCCGCGCCCCATTGGGCGTTCCAAAGATTGCCATCCGCATCGACAACTGAACCATCTGGGCTGAGGTTCTCGGACGTCAAATCGACGAATAATTCGGGTGCACCGACGGGCCAACCGTTGCTCTGTTCAAGCGCTTGGCGCATGATTCTCTTGGTCACTGTGTCGGTGAAATAGGCAAAAATGCCATCTGGTGAAAAGCAAATCGAGTTGGAAATGTTAATCTTGTCAAACAGTTGGCGCACCTCACCGCGATAATAACGGTAGATCGCACCAGCTTGATGTTCAGCACTCTTGCCCATGGTGCCAATCCAAAATCCGCCAAATGGATCCGCACGCCCATCGTTGGAGCGGGTTGTTGGATTATCTTTTTCAATATCGGCAATGCGTTGCTCGGCTTTGCTGACATGATTGTATTTGAACAGACCAAATTCGTCCGCAACCAGCAAATTTTGCTCATCCAGCCAGCCAGCAGCAGAAACGTGCCGGTCAAACTGAGTGTGTTCCGTGGTTGTCCCGGAACGTTTTAAAAACTGCTTTTTGTCGATGTCGAACCAAAAGAAATCCCCGGTTTTAGGATGCCAAAGTGGCCCCTCACCTAAGCTGCATTTGTGATCGTCAAAGACCTCAACCTGCATAGTCAAATGCCTTGTCGTAGGCGGCAACAATTGCGTCAGCTTTCGCGCGAACGGTTTGCGCGTCATCGCCGGGTTTATAGATCGCCGTGCCAATGCCGAAACCATCTGCGCCAGCGGCTTTCCATTGGTCGAAATTGTCCGGCCCAGCGCCGCCCACTGCATATGCATCCATGGTGGAAGGCAAAACGGCGCGCAAAGCTTTTAAACCGCTGGTGCCCAAAACGCTGGCTGGAAATAATTTCAGGCCATCTGCGCCCGCATGAATTGCTGCGAAGCATTCGGTTGCGGTAAAAACGCCCGGGTAAGACTTCATGCCGATTGCTTTAGTGGCTTTGATGACTTCCACATTGCAATCTGGGGAAACGACAAATTGCCCGTCGACGGCTTTGAGATCAGCGACATCTTGCAAAGTCAAAACCGTGCCTGCCCCGATTTGCGCATGGCCATCAAACGCGTCGCGCATCAGTTTGATGCTGTCGAACGGTTTTGGCGAATTGAGCGGCACCTCAATCATGGTGATGCCCGCTTCGATAATCTCGCGGGTCAACTCAACCGCTTCTTCAGGGTTGATGCCGCGCAGGATGGCGATAATTTTTCTGGTCATATTAAGATGCTTGCTCCAGCACAGAAACGGCGGTGGCGTGGAGGCCACCTAGGGTCATCATATCGCCATCGGCAATGGTGGCATGGCAGTTGTAGAACTCGAGCGCTTTGTTGTAGTGCTCTGAAAGTTTTGGATCGCCGATGATGCAAACATCACGTGAGGACCACAGATGCTCGGTGGCGCGCAGCTCAGCGCCGATCAACAGCCCAGACAATCTTGCGCGCGCTTCATTTGCAGGCAAGCCATGCAGCATGGATTGCGGGCGGATTGAGAACAATTCTTGCGCCGTCAATTCTGGGGTATCCATAGACAGTTTTACACCGCCAATGAATGCAGCATTATCCCAGCCACGGCCGGTAACAGAGTGACGAAGCACAGATTTTTTGGACAATAGACCAAACATTTCGCCGGTCATGAACGTGGTGAAGTGCTTGACCACGCCTTTGGAGATGGTGACCCATTTAGAATGGGTGCCGGGCAAACAAGCGACCCCATCAAAATTAGGCATGCTCGCAAGAAAGCCAGCGATTTGTGTTTCTTCGCCGCGCATCACATCTGCTGGTTTGAACTGAGACAGGCCGGGCACGATAAAAACCTGCACACGCGGGTCAGAAATTGGCGCTTTCACCAATTGTTCGTTGCGCGGTGGGGTACAAGGTGTTGCGATGTATGCTGCTTCAATCCAGCCTTGTTTTGCGCCCACCATACCACAAGCGAATGCGCTTAGCGGATGAGTTCGCCCTGCAAGCCAAGGTTCAACGTGCGACAAGAATATCGGTTCGAACTGTTCTGGGGTGAGATTGCCCATGCCCTGATCTGATTTGACCTGATCCAGCACTTTGCCGCCAGCGCCCATTGCCCAGCTGCGAAAATGGGTTGTTCCCCAATCCAGCGCAATCCATTCAATCTTGTTGTTCATTTTCTTATCCTGTAACCACGACGCCGCCGTCAACAACCATAGCTTGCCCGGTCATCATGCGGCTGGCTTTTGAGGCCAAAAACAAAGTTGCATCTACAATATCATCAGGGGCCAAATGCTCTTTAAGACATTGCCGATTCAAATGCGACGCCAAATCTTCAGGCGTTGCCCATTTGTCCAATTGTCTCTGGGTCAAAACCCAGCCAGGCATGAGCGCGTTAACGCGAATTTTATCAGGACCAAGCTCTCTTGCCAATGCGCGGGTTAGACCCGTGATACCAGCTTTTGAAGTGACATAGGATGTGTAACCTGCATTGCCCATCATATATGAAATTGATGAGAAATTGATGATTGACCCACCGCCTGCATCGCGCATGCCCTGCGCAACCGCTTGAGCGGTGAAATAATGCGGACGCAAATTGACGTCCATCGCCAAGTCCCATTCTTCAACCGTATAGCCGGCGAGTTCGTGGCGTTTATCGTTTGCGGCGTTGTTGACCATCACAGTGATTGGGCCAAATGCCTTCGCGGCTTCTTTCATCGCGTAGCGCAGGCTGGGAATATCGGTGATGTCGCACTTTATGAAGAGTGGCTTATTGTCGTACTTTGCGCCCATTTCCGCAGCGAACTCGCTAGCATCCGAGCGCTGCACAAAAGCAACATTTGCACCTTGCTGCAGAAAGCCTTCAGTTAGGGATGCACCAATGCCGGAGCCGCCACCAGTAATGAAAACGCTCTGGCCTTTAAGGTCATGAAATGTAATATTTTCGCTCATTAGTGGCTTTCCCTTGTGACCATCCGGGTGTCTTTGCCGACAAGAAAATCTAGGTCAGCGCCCTTATCGGCCTGCAACACGTGGTCGATATAAAGTTTTGCGTAACCCCGATCATAATGGGGTTGATCTGGTTGCCAAGCCGCACGACGGGTATTCAGTTCGTCCTCATCAACCAGCAGTTCCAATTCACCCTTGGATGCGCTGACGCGGATGCGATCTCCTGTTTTGACCAGAGCCAGATTGCCACCTGCTTGGGCTTCTGGGCTGACGTGCAGAATTACCGTGCCGAATGCTGTGCCAGACATGCGGGCATCTGAAATGCGCACCATATCGCGCACGCCCTGCTCTACCAACACTTGCGGAATCGGCATATTGCCGACTTCTGGCATACCCGGATAACCCTTTGGGCCGCAGCCTTTAAGCACCAAAATCGTATCTTTGGTGACGGGCAAATCTGGACGGTCAATGTTGGCTTTTAAGTCCTCGATGCTTTCAAACACATAGGCTGCAGCTTCGTGTTCCAACAAAGCGTCTGTGGCAGCTGATGGTTTGATGATGGCACCATTTGGCGCCAAATTGCCGCGCAATACGCGCAAGCCTGCGGCGGGTTTCAATGGTGCATCATAAGCGTAAATCACATCGTGGTTGAAGCATTCTGCGCCCTCGGCAAAAACCGAAATATCTTTGTTGAGCACAGTGTTTGCAGGGCGCAGTTGGTTGCCCAATTCTTTAAGCACCACAGGCATACCGCCTGCGTAACAAAAATCTTCCATCAGATATTTGCCCGACGGCATGCAATTGACCAAAAGCGGCACTTCGCTGCCCAGTTCAAAGTCTTTAAGGGTTAGATCAACGCCGACCCGCCCAGCCATCGCCAGCAAATGCACAACTGCGTTGGTGGAACCACCGACTGCCGCGTTGGCCAAAATCGCATTTTCAAAGCTTTCTTTGGTGACTACTTTGGACATGACCAAATCTTCGTCGACCATTTCCACAATGCGTTTGCCTGTGAGGTGAGCAAGCGAAGTGCGCCGGGCATCGACCGCAGGCAATGCGGCGTTGGTGGGCAAGCTCATACCCATGGCTTCAACAATAGACGCCATTGTTGAGGCTGTGCCCATGGTCATGCAAACACCCGCAGAACGAGACATGCCGCTTTCGGCGGCCATGAAATCTTGCAAGGTCATATCGCCTGCGCGCACGGCTTCTGAGAATTTCCAAACATCAGTGCCTGAGCCGATGTCGTCGCCTTTGAACTTGCCGTTGAGCATGGGCCCGGAACTGACCACGATGGTGGGCAGATCGACAGAGGCTGCGCCCATCAATTGGCCGGGTGTGGTTTTATCGCACCCGCCAAGTAGCACAACACCATCGATGCCGTAGGCGCGAATGCTTTCTTCCACATCCATGGCCAGCAAGTTGCGAAACAACATGGCCGTTGGTTTCATTTGGGTTTCGCCAAGGCTCATGACAGGAAACTCGACGGGGAAGCCACCGGCCTCCCAAACGCCTCGTTTCACCGCCTCAGCCAACACCCGCAATCCCGAATTACAGGGTGTAAGTTCAGACCATGTGTTGCAAATGCCGATAATGGGCCGGCCGTCGAAGACGTGATCCGGAAAGCCTTGGTTTTTCATCCAAGAGCGATGGATAAAGCCGTCTTTATCCATCTTTCCGTACCAAGCTTGGCTGCGACGGTTCTTTTTGTCGGTCACGCGGAATCTTTCTTCTTAAAGTGGTTAGAAATCCAAGTTGGCATTCAATCTCACTGCAATGCAAGTAGATGGATGGCGACAACGCCGTTTCCGCCACCAATGATTGCTTGAGATGCGGCCTGCGCCCTTCTTTAAACTTCAAATGTCTACATTGCACGTTGGTTCCATTAAATGGAACTTAGTTTCAAGTATTGAATTTATCGTTCATTCGACATACAATTGTCAACAGGGTGCTGGGCCGAAACCACGAAAACTACGAGGGATGTTTATGAGCAATCGAGCAAACAAAGACGGCACTGTGGGCAAAGCATTAGAAATACTAGACGATGTGGCTGCCTTTGGGCGTCCGGTGCGCTTTAATGAATTGCTGGTACAGTCTAACCACCCTAAGGCGACCCTTTATAGATTGATGCAAACACTCACCAATCAGGGCATGCTTGACTATAACCCGGATCATCAAACCTATGCGCCGGGCGTCCGTTTGGTTCGGCTTGCCCATGCTGCATGGCAACAGTCATCGCTCGCCCCAATCGCCAAACAAGCACTAGATAACTTGTCGAAAAGCTTGGGGCAAACCATCCATTTGGCGCAACTTGACAATGGGCAAGCGCTATATGTGGACAAGCGTGATGCGCGCCGGCCGATCGAAATGTTTTCTCAAGCGGGCAAGGTTGGCCCAGGCTATTGCACAGGCGTTGGCAAGGCGATGTTGGCATTTTTGGACGAAGAACAACGTGCACAGGCGTTGGCTCAGCAAGCTTTTTATGCCTTTACCGACAATACAATCACCGATTGCAAGTTACTTGAGGATGAGCTTTTGGAAATTCGCAAATTAGGCATTTCCTTCGACAAAGAAGAGCACGAACCCGGCATCATTTGCGTCGCGGTGCCAATTCTTTCTGAATCCGCTCGTATGCTAGGTGGCCTTTCGATCACCAGTTCGACCAATCGAACCACGCTTGATGAATTGGAGAAATTTGCGCCGCAGATGAAGATTGCAGCGAGGGAAATCGCAATTGCATGCGAGAATTGGTATTTCCCCAATCACTAGCCGATCAAGTTCAATCACACCTTGGCCGCAAGGAAACGGTCCAACGCCTGCAAAAAGTTGGACCGATCGGCCTTCGTGAAGCCGGGATTATAACCTTTGATCTCGCCACTTTCGCGCAGGTCTTGTTTAAGACCACGCATAGCGATAGCCATCCCAATGTTCGCATCTGTGAAAGGTTTTCCAGCTGGCCCGAGCACTCTCGCTTTTTTATCAAGGCATCGCTGCGCCAGCGGGATATCAGACGTCACTGCGACGTCGCCGGCCTCAATGTGCTCAGCAATCCAATCGTCCGCCACATCTGCACCGTGAGGCACAATCACATGCTGTATCATAGGGTCTCTCGACGGACGCAGCCCGCCATTTGACACAACCACCACAGGCACACCATAGCGCTCGGCCACGCGGATTATTTCGTCTTTTACAGGGCAAGCATCGCCATCAACATAAATCTTTGTCATGGCGATCTTTTATCTGGGTTGCCCTGTCATTTCCAGCGCCCTATTGCAAAATGCGCTGCTCGACCGCTGCGCCATCAACCAAGTTTGCACCGGGGTAGAGAATGATGGACTGCGCTTCAGAAAGACCATCGATGACTTGCGCCTGCAGGCCATTGTTTTGCCCAATCTGAACGCTGCGTTTTATGGCCTTTCCTTCTTCAACCGCGAACACTGCCCAGTCATTTGCCTCGCGGAACAGGGCGCTAGATGGCACGACCAAAGCGTTTTCATCTTCCCAAACCACAATTCTTACCTCGACACTAAAGCCATGCCCTAAGTTTTGGCGGTCTTGATAGGGTTGCGTAAATTCGATTATTGCGCTCACACGTTGTTCCTCGACGCCCAGCGCGGAGTACTTTGTGTACCCCCACGGGTCGACGCGTGTCACCACGCCAGAAAGTTCGTTAGGTCCACCCCAATTGTCCACAACAACCCTATCGCCTTCTTGCACTCGTACCGCGTCGCTGGATAGGAGTTCGACGACCACTTCCATGCCGTTTGACGTATTGCCAATCTCAAGAATGGCCGTACCTGCAGGCAAGGTAGTTTCGCTGACTTGCATGACGCGGAGCACCCGACCAGAAACCGGCGCACGCATAGGAATAGAAGCCGCACCGCGGCTAACCGACGAATTGCCTTCATCGTTGAACCCTATCAACTGAGCTCGCGCGTTTTCCAAATCCGCCTCGCGCATGGCGATCGCGGCAACCGCTGTATCCAGTGCAGCATTTGCGGAACGTGCAACGCTCTTGGCGCGGTCAAGGGTGGCGCGTGAAACGACTTCTTTTTCGTACAATTGATTTGAACGTTGCAAATCCAGATCTGACAGTTCCTTATCCGCCACTGCGCGCTCGTGTTCGGCACGTGCCAATTGCAGGGCGGCTTCCGCGGCTTTTGCCGCCGCCAGCGCTTGCTCCCGAGTGCGTACATCCAACACCGCAGGGTTTGTTGGCAACATGCTGGCAACGATTGAGGTTCCGCCAATCACCATATCCCCCGGTTCCACTTCAACGCGCTGCAATTGGCCAGTTACTGGCGTTGACACTGTGTAGACCTCTTTGACCCGTGTTTTTGCGTCTTCATCAATCGAAACCACCATATGGGCTCGCTCAACAACACCAATATCAACCGGAATGGGTTTAGGCCAAAACGCATAAGTCAGTGCGCCAATCACCCCAACACTCACCAAAACAATGATCCAAGTTCGTGATCTTTTTTTCGCCATGTCCTACTCCCTAGTTTTAAGGGCTGAGACGAGATCAAGCCCGTCTATGTTACGTTTTACCATCCAGCCGGAAAATAACGAAGACACAAGAACGGCGACGCCCGCTGTGCCAAAGGCTTCAGGTTCAATTTCATATGGTATTTGGTAGAGGTCGGTTGAAAACCCTTCAACAATTGCAACATTAAGCCCAATCCCAAAAGCGATGCCAATCGGCACCGCAAGCAGCACCATGATCGCCAGCTCACCCAGCAAAACAAAAGCGGTTTCGCCTTTCGTAAAGCCAATAACGCGCAAGCTGGCCAGATCGCGCGAGCGTTCGGCAAAGGCGATGCGAGCGCTGTTGTAGACAATGCCAAATGTGATAATCGCAGCAATAAAGCTCATCACGTAGCGCATGGAGCCAGCGCTTTGGTCCATCAAGGCTTCAAACGCTTCTCGTGATTTCGATTTTAGGCTAGCACCTGCGATAAGCGGCATCGCTTTGAGCGCCTCATAAAGCGGTGTTTGGTATTTTATATCAATTTGCAAATAGGCGCCGCTGACCTGATTTGGCTGCTTCAATGCGCGGTTAAGCGCGTCAATGTGCAAATATGCTGGCGCGCCAGACAGTGTTTCCGCAATGCCGACAATTGGCATTTTGAGCACCGGGCGTTCGCCATTTTGCACTTCAATGGTCATTATTTGACCCGGCGAAATATCCAATTTATTTGCCAGTGACGTCGCGATAATGATTCCGTCTTTTCGCAGGGTTATTGGTTTTAGGTTCTTGTCGACCGCGCGATATTGCAGCGGATTGGCAATCAGACCGGTCAATGCGCCTTTGTGTGACAGCAAGCCATTGCGCATGATGACGGGTACGATCCGATAGGGTTCAGCATGTGAAACGCCTTCAAGACTTTTCAGATCATTCAAGGCTGTGCTGGCGCGCGGTGTCGCAAAAACGACTGTCATGTCGGAGCGATCAACATAGTCAAATGTTTGGTCCACTACATTGGTAAAAGTGATCAATAGCCCAATCGAAGCAGCAGACAAGCCCATGCCGGCACCAACCCCAAGCGCTGCGCCAAACGCCCGACCTGGATTGCGTGCAATCCGGCGCAATACCATACGGCTAGGTTGGTCAAATATGCGTTTTATGGCTCGCAGGAATGTGCCTGCGGTCGAGTAATCGGCGGGGGCTGGTGGCCGCATGGCAACCGCCGGAGTCAAAGCGAAAACTTTGCGCAAAACAAAGAGCGCCCCAGCAGACGCAGTAAGCACACTCACCAAAATGCCGACAACAAAAGCCTGCGGATCCACACGGAATACAAGAAACGGAAACTTGTAGTATTGTTGGAAAAGGTCTGCGTAGCCTCGCCCCGCCATTACACCCAGCAAGCTGCCAAAAAGCGCACCTCCAACGGCGATGGCCAGCACAAACTTGAAATAGTGCACACTGACCTCTAGCGAAGTATAGCCAAACGCCTTGAGCAGCCCGATTTGCTCGCGTTCTGATTGGACCATTCGTGAGATAACGATATTAAGCAGAAATGCGGCTATGGCCAAGAATATTGGCGGCAATACTTTGCTTTGTGTCGCTAGGCCTTTGATTTCTTCTGACAAGAAACGATTGGATGGCTGGTCTTCAAGTCCATAGGAACCCGTGCCCCCATATTTCTCCAACACCAGGTCAACACGATCTAGAACCTCCTCCAAATTTGCGTCGCGGGTAAGCGAAAACAATGCTTCAGAAAATGCACCTTTAAGATCAAACGCAGCCCCAAGGCTTGTTTCACTCATCCACAAAACCGCAAATCGACTATCGTCCGGCGCAAGTTCGCCCGGCGCCATGGAGATCAAGAACTCAGGTGATTGCGCCAACCCAGTAATTTGCACATTTCGTTTTGACCCGTTTATGGTTGTTGAAATGGTATCGCCGGGGGAAATGTTGTGTGCTTTGGCAAATGAGCGCAGCAAGATAGCCTGATCTTCGCGCCCGCGTTCTAACGGCTTGCCTTCTGACAACAGGATATCGTTTAGACGAGCCACACCATGATCTGGCAGAGAGAGGATGTTGGCACTCACCGGAACATCTTGCTGGGGCAGATTGATCAAGCCGCTACCTCGCACGCGACCGACGACGCTATCCACACCAGGAATTTTGGCCAAATTTTCAAGAAGATAGTTAGGTGCGCGCACCGCAGGTGCATAGACCTCGGCTAGGCGATAACGTTCATAATATGCGGTTTTTGTTTGGTTCAAGGAATTGAACAAGCCATCCATCATGACCAGAACCACAACCCCGACTGCGATCACCAAACCAATAGCGATCGCTTGCATTTTCATGCGACCGAGATCGCGAACCAGTTTTTTGTCGAGGGCTGAAAACATAACTACCACTCAATCTGGTCAGCTAGGAGTTTGGTTTTGTTTTCAATAACCTCACGCACGCCACCATCAGCAAAGTGGATGACTCTGTCCGCCATAGCTGCGGTTGCTGCGGCATGGGTGACGATCATCACTGTGGTGCCAAGTTCTTTGTTGACGTCCTGAAGCACCTTGAGAACGGAACGGCCAGTTGTGCTGTCCAGCGCACCCGTTGGTTCATCGCAAAACATAACGGTTGGTTTTTTGGCGACTGCGCGGGCAATTGCAACGCGCTGTTGTTCGCCACCAGAAAGCTGGGCGGGAAAATGGTTGATCCGCTCGGTCAAGCCAACCAATGACAATGCGTGTGCCGCGTCCATTGGATCGTCGGCAATTTCAGTGACCAACTCCACATTTTCCTTTGCAGTCAAACTTGGCATCAAATTGTAAAATTGGAAGACAAATCCAACATGCTGACGGCGATATAGAGTTAGACTCCGCTCTTTCATGGTGGTCAATTCTTGATCGAAAAACTGGGCGGTGCCGCTGGTCGCTGTATCAAGGCCACCAAGAATGTTGAGCAATGTGGATTTACCACTGCCAGACGGGCCGAGCAGCACAACCATCTCGCCCCTGGGGATGCTGATATCTACGCCACGCAGGGCGTGCACAGCCGCTACACCCTCACCGTAGGTTTTGGTGAGCCCTTTCGTGTGAAAGGCGGTTGGGCCGTTCAACTGCTGCATTTGGTTCCCTATCTTGCTACGCCGTACCCACTCTATGGGTGCAACTTGGCATCAACTATGACTAAGATCAAATGCGACTATCTAATTCTTGCGCGGCGTGGTCGCTGAAGGCGCGAACCTTTGGAGAGAGATGTTTGTTGCTGGGATAAACAACATATATGCCCAACGGCGCAGGCATGAATGCGGACAAGACGGGGATGAGCTCTTTGGATTTCAGCTCGTCCTCCACCATGAAATTAGGGCACATTGCAATGCCACAATGTGCAAGCGCAAAACGCTTTGCGGCAGCGGGGCTATTGACCTGAATACGTGCATCTACCCGAATTTTTGTCAGCTCTGCGTCAATGACAAATGGCCAACGGTCCCCCCCCACGAAAATTTCGATCCAATATCGTAGCTAGATTAGGCAGTTGGGTTGGGCATGTTGGCATGCCATTTTGGGCAATGAATTCTGGTGAAGCAATCAATGCCAAATTCGTCTCACCTATTTTGCGTGCAATCAACGAAGAATCTTCCAAATTGCCAATGCGAACGGCAACATCATTTCCCGACTCAATCAAATCCACATATTCATCTGACAGGTCCAATTGCACCCGCAACTTAGGATAAGCCGCCATCAATGCAGGCAGTATGGGAGCTACTCTTTGCTCGCCAAACGATAAAGGTGCAGAAATACGCAGGGTGCCGCTAACCTGCTGATTTTGGCGGCCGATCGCTTGCCAAAGCTCTGTTTGACGATCCAGCAACTCACTGCATTCCCCAAAAAACGCTCGCCCCATATCCGTCAACTGCACGCGGCGAGTTGTGCGCTGAAACAGCTGAACACCCAAATCTTCTTCCAGCGCAGCAACTTGTTTGGAAATCTGTTTGTTTGATCTGCTCAGCTTATCAGCGGCAGCGACAAACGAGCCTTCTTCAGCCACCGCGCGAAATGCCTACATAAGATCCAACCTGTCCATATTATCTCCAAAAACGCGATAGTAACTCGCAAATACCTTGCCCGATGAATTGATCGGCGCATAATATGTACACGAGCTTTATACCCACGTAGACGCCACCTATTCAGGCCGAGCAACTGTTCCCGTGTTATGGGACAAAAAACGACAAACCATCGTCAATAATGAAAGCGCAGACATTATGCGCATTTTGAATAGCGGCTTTGGCGATTTAGCGAATGAGCAGATCGACCTTTATCCCGCGGCATTGACCGCTGAATTTGAGGCTTTTGACGAGCGTCTTTACGACCGAGTTAACGACGGGGTCTACAAAGCCGGCTTTGCCTCTTCACAAGGGGCATATGAAGAAGCGGTGGACACGTTGTTCCTTGAAATGGTCAGCTTAAATGAGCGATTGTCCGATGGGCGGCCATACCTGTTTGGCGACGATATTACGGGTAGCGACATTCGATTATTTGTCACCATGATCCGATTTGACGCAGCCTATTTTGGCTTGTTTAAATGCAACAAGGCTCCGTTAAGCGCCTTTCCTCACCTTTCGCGCCACACCAAGCGCCTTTACGTCATGGGGCCGATAAAGCGCACGGTCAATTTGGGCCATATAAAGCAGGGGTATTACTCGGTTAAAGCTTTGAATCCAAATGGGATAGTTCCCGTTGGGCCAGACAATTTGTTTGCAGCTTAAGAATTGCCGGACAGGTGGAGAAACCTGCCCGGCAGAACATTTTTGAAGTGATTTTGACTAAGCGATGCGCGCGCCGTTTTCTGGTTCAAAAACTGATGCCTTTGTGAGATCGAATGCAAGCGAGGCATTTTCACCAGCTACAACAACCGCATCGGCCCGAAGTCGTGCTGTGACTTGCTTGCCACCAAGGCTTGTTACCACAAACGTGTCAGACCCAGCAGGCTCAACCACATCGATTTGGCAATCAGCCAATTGACCATTTTGGGCAACAACGCTGAGTGGATCGGTAATGTTTTCTGGGCGCAGGCCCAAAATCACCTCTTTTGATCCACTGCCATTCATGCCCGATATTGGACGATCAAAATTGAGCACAAGATCGTCACCAGTTTGCCGCGCAATCGATATCTGCGTTCCATCACTTGTAGAAGTTGCGGTTGCTGGAATGAGGTTCATGGAAGGAGAGCCCATAAAATCAGCAACGAACATGTTTGCGGGATGGTTATAGATTTCGTTTGGCGTGCCGACTTGTTGAATGACACCATCTTTCATCACGACAATCTTGGTCGCCAAGGTCATCGCTTCGATTTGGTCATGGGTAACATAAACAATGGATGCACCCAGTGTTTGGTGTAAACGCTTGATTTCCGTACGCATTTCAACACGCAACTTCGCATCCAAGTTGGACAATGGCTCATCAAACAAGAACAATTGCGGATCGCGAACCAATGCGCGCCCCATGGCAACCCGTTGGCGTTGACCGCCTGAAAGCTGCGACGGTTTGCGGTCGAGCAAATGGTCGATCTGCAACAGGCCGGCCACTTCTGCAAGTTTGGCTTGTTGTTCTTCTTCTGGAACACCGCGTACTTTCATGCCGAAGGTAATGTTTTTGCCAACGGTCATGGTTGGGTAGAGCGCGTAAGACTGGAACACCATAGCGATGTCACGATCTTTTGGCGAAACGCCAACCATGGAGCGACCTGCGATATTGATGTCGCCTGCACTGGATTCTTCCAAACCCGCAATACAATTGAGCAAGGTGGACTTGCCACAACCTGAAGGCCCGACCAAAACCAGAAATTCACCTGGTTCAATGGATACATTGATGTCTTTTAGAATTTTGACTGAACCGTAGCTCTTATCGAGATTTTCGATGGACAGAATCTGCTGTGTGGTTTGTGTCATCTGATTATCCCTTCACAGAACCAGCGGTTAGACCGCGGATGAAATATTTTCCGGCAACGACGTAGACAAAGAGGGTTGGCAAGGCAGCGATGATTGCTGCGGCCATGTCTACATTGTACTCTTTGACGCCCGTTGTAGAATTCACGATATTGTTGAGTGCAACAGTGATTGGCTGCGTGCCCGCCTGGCTGAACGACACGCCGAAGAGGAAATCATTCCAAATCTGTGTGAATTCCCAGATGACGGTCACCACAATGATCGGCGGTGAAATGGGCAAAAAGATTGAGAAGAAAATTCTAAAGAACCCTGCCCCATCAACTTTTGCAGCTTTCAACAATTCCGCCGGAACCGTGACATAGAAATTGCGGAAAAAGAGTGTCGTAAACCCAATGCCATATATCACATGGACCAAAACAAGACCGGGAATAGTACCGGCAATTTTTAAGGCGCCCAAAGTTAGCGCCATGGGCAAAATCACAACTTGGAATGGAATGAAACACCCAAATAGCATGAGGGCGAACAAAATGTTGGACCCGCGAAAGCGCCACTGGGCCAACACATAACCATTAAACGCACCAATGGCCGTTGAGATAAGTACCGCGGGAACCGAAATGAGCACAGAATTCCAAAAGTATGGCCGCAAACCTTGGCAGGTTGTGCCCGTGCATGCATTAGACCATGCTGTTATCCACGGTTCGATATGCACTTCACGCGGCAGGGTGAGCAACGCGCCCGACCTGATTTCATCCAGGCTTTTCAGCGATGTCACCAACATCACAAACAGGGGCATCAAATAATAAAGCGCGAACAAAATGAGCATGGCGTAAAGGCCGAAACGCAAGGTGATGCGTTTCCACATGCGGGCGCGGTTGGCGCGCTCGTTCATTTGCATAGTGTTTAAGGTCGTATCAGTCATGGCGCGACCTCAGTTCTGAATAAAGATAGGGTATGACTATGGCTGTAACGATCATCATCATCACCGTTGCGCTAGATGCGGCTTGACCAATGTCCCCACGTGAAAACGCCATGGCGTACATAAACGTGGCCGGCAAATCAGTTGAATAGCCTGGTCCACCTCCGGTAAGTGCAACAACAAGGTCAAAGCTTTTGATGGCCAAATGGGACAGTACAATGAACGACGACAAGAAAATGGGCGCCATTGAAGGGATGATGATACTCATATAGATGCGAGGTGTGGAAACCCCGTCAACCATCGCGGCGCGAATGATTTCGCCATCCACAGAGCGCAGGCCAGCCAAGAACAGGGCCATCACGAAGCCCGATGACTGCCAAACACCCGCAATAACGACTGTGTAGATGGCGAGATCTGGATTGACGAGCCAGTCGAAGGTGAAGTTCTCAAATCCTAAATCACGGAAGACAGATTCAATGCCCAAACCGGGGTTTAAAATCCACTTCCATGCGGTGCCCGTTACAATAAAGCTGAGCGCCATAGGATAAAGATAGATTGTGCGCAACGGGCCTTCTGTGCGGATTTTTTGGTCCAGCATGATTGCCAAGATCAAGCCAATCACCGTGGCAAAAAGAATGAAAAGAATGCCAAATATGGCGAGGTTCGTTAAGGCAACTTCCCAGCGGGGACTTGTAGCCAACTTCTCATATTGAATGGCGCCAACAAGATCGTATTTGGGCAAAAGGCGTGAGCGGGTGAATGAAACATACGCTGTCCATCCGATAAAGCCATACACAAAGACGAAAATGGCGACCAAGCTAGGCATGAGCACTAGCTTTGGGACGTGTTTTTCGAGCCAGTCGGTCATTGGGGAACTCCAAAACACCCACGCAAATCGATGCGTGGGTGTGGTCTAATTGCAGTGTTTATTGTGATGCAGCAACGGCCTGGGCCAACTGTGCAACGGCCTCTTCAGAGCTCATATCAGAGTTGAAGTGTGCAGTGACCACATCAGTTACAGCACCTGCCTGTGCACCACGCATTGCCATGCCATGAGCAAAACTTGGCAGCAGCGCATTATGCTCGATTGCGGCTCCCAAATCCTGTTTGGATTGCACGCCACAGCTGTCAAACTCATCCATAGACACGTCCATGCGGGCTGGAATCGACCCTTTGTTCAAGTTGAACACTTTTTGGAAGTTCTTGCCCATGGTGAGGCTTGCCAACAGTTTTTGACCGGCTTGACGATCTTCACCATCTACATTGAAGAACGCAAAGCTATCCACGTTGTAAAGGTATGCGCCATTTGACGGAGATGAGCAGGTGAAGTCTTTGCCTGGCTCTTTGCCCGCTGCGATGAACTCGCCTTTTGCCCAATCGCCCATAATCTGGAATGCAGCTTCGCCATTGATGACCATAGCTGTTGCCAGGTTCCAGTCGCGACCTGAAAAATTGTCATCAACATAGCCACGCAATGTGCGCATTTGGTCAAAAACTTCGACCATTTGATCGGATTTCAATGCATCCATATCGAGATCAACGAGTGCTCTTTTGTAGAATTCTGGACCGCCAAGGCCAACAACAACGGCTTCAAACAATGTAGCGTCTTGCCATGCCTGACCACCATGTGCCAATGGCAGAATGCCCATGCCTTGCAGTTTTTCAGCAGCGGCGTTGAATTCGGCCCAAGTTTTGGGTGGCTCAATGCCAGCATCGTTCAAAATGTTTGAGTTGCCCCAAATCCAATCAACCCGGTGGATGTTTACCGGTGCAGCACAATAGTTGCCGTCACATTTCAGATGATATTGAATTGGCTGTGGCAGCAAATTGTCCCAGTCTTCTTCTTGGGCCAAATCATTGATATTGGCCAATGCGCCTTCTTCAAACCATTCTTGAATAGATGGGCCTACAAGCTGAACTGCTGTGGGGGCATTGCCAGAAAGCACACGAGCGCGCAAAGCCGTCATGGCTGCATCGCCACCACCACCAGCCACGGGCATGTCTGTCCATGTACCGCCATTGGCTGTGAAATCTTCCATCAACACTTTCACCGCAGCAGCTTCACCACCGGACGTCCACCAATGTAGGACTTCAGCCTGTGGCTCTGCATTTGCAGTGGTTGAGGCAAGGCCAAGAGCCAATGCCGATGTGAGTAGAAGTGAGTTTTTCATTAATTCTTCCTCCCAAGAAAATTCTATTGTACTGCGCAGACACCTGTCCGCGAAGTTGGATTGAAAAGAAGTTATTCACGCACAAAGTTCAATACTCAATCGAACACCTGTTAGGGGTGTTGGATTAATAAATGATCCATTTGTTACGCCTTGTTACATTCGGGCTTGGCTTGTTACAGTTTGTTACTCAATATCTGCGCAGTTCGTGCAAAACGCTGGAGTTGCTACATGACCATTCGCCGGATTCTTGTTATTGATGACGATCCCGACGTATGCTCGATGCTAAAGGAATATCTCACCCGCGAAGGCTATGCGGTTGAAAGCGCGCGCAACACGCAAGCCGCGATGAGTATTGTGGCACAACGACGCGTCGATTTGATTTTTCTTGATGTCATGCTGGGTGAAGAATCTGGATTTGACGTGTGCAAACAGCTTCGGGCTGACAATGCAGTCCCCATCATCTTTTTGTCAGCGCTTTCAGCGGATCACCACCGTTTAACTGGCTACCAAATGGGCGGCGATGACTATATCGCAAAGCCTTTCAATCCTGGTCTCTTATTGGCACGCGTTCGCGCAGTGTTTCGAAGAACCCATAGGGCTTCTTCCCTCGCCTATCGCAGAGATGCGCGCACTTATCGCTTTGAAAAGTGGTCATTTCACGGGGATAAGGAAGAGCTGATGGGAGCAGATGGTGTTGAGACAGTTCTTTCAAAACGCGAAACTGCTTTGTTAAAAGTCCTACTCGCCAATCCGCAAATCCCACTTACGCGCGAAGAAATTGCCAGCGCTATCAACGGTGAAGACACCGAGTTGGATGCCCAACAAAGCCGGGCAATTGACGTGCTGGTTGGACGGTTGCGACAGAAGATGGAGGTGAACGCAAAAGCGCCAAAACTGGTCAAGACCATGCGGGGCACAGGCTATCAACTCTGTTGCACTGTAACCGCCAATGATTGATGACCGCGATGTAAAGACCAATTGGTGGAGTTGGATATTTTCCGCCACGACAATTTCCATTGTTATGCTAGGCTTTGCCTTCGCTTGCGGTTTGGCATCGGCGCTTATGTGGGAGCGCTCCAACAGTTCATGGCAAACCCATCTTGATCGCGCATTCAACGCAGGGATTGCTTTGTTTGGCGCGGTATCAGAGCTACAGTCGCAACCAAGCAGGGCTGTGCTATCGGACATATTTGACTACCAAATTGTCCAACCAAAAAAAGAAACCGACGGCAGCGTTACCCAGTTGCGCTTTAGTGTGCCATCTTCTGCAATTTATGAAACCAGCCTGACGCTTCACCCCCCCAGCGCCGCAATAACCTCGTCCGGAGAACGGTTGCCGGTGCGTGTTTTTTCACCGCAGTTTCAATATTCTGTCGCTTCAATTCAAAACACCAACAATGGCCTTGCCTTCCAATTTGGTGAGTTATCGCGCAGCATCGCCAAACTTTGTTCCGATGCCACAATGTTTGTTCAGCTCGACAAAGACAATTGGCTAAGGGCCAGGGCACCAGCAATATGGTCTTGCAACTCTCGCCCCTCCGACTTGCGCTTACCTGCCTTGCTTCTTGCTGCTTTAACGTTGGGTATATTGTTCAGTGTTGCAAACGGATTTTCCCAGATGCTTGAGCGCCTCGCAGCCGACGTTAGAAAAGCTGCCAACAGCGGTTCAATTGAAGAGATACCAGAGCGCGGCGCAAATGAGGTTAAAAACCTAACCTCTGCCGTGAATGCGTTTTTTGCCAGTGAGCGCCAACGACTTGAAAAACGCGCTCTGTTGCTGTCTGGCATTTCACACGACTTGGGCACCCCGGCAACCCGATTGAAGTTGCGCACAGCATTGATTGAAGACGAGGTTTTACGCAAAAAACTTGACAGAGATATCGACCAAATGACCGACATGATCGACGGGGTGTTGAGTTATACGCGGCACGAAATGGACCTTGAGGCACCACGAAGAATATCCATGCGGTCGCTGGTTGAAGCGATTGTGGACGATTATCAAGACCTTGGAAAACCGGTGACCATGGCCGCGCCCAAACAGGTGAATTTCGAGCGGTTGGGCAATGTGTTCAGCCAATCGAGCGAAACGACAAAGGTGCTTATTCGAGATCACCAACGCGTTTTGTGCAAATGCCGCCCAAATGCAATTCGCCGCGCCTTAACCAACCTCATAGAAAATGCGTTGAAATATGGCGAGCGGGCGCATGTAAGCCTGAGCGCGACCGCTGACGCGTTTACGATTATCGTTGCCGATGAAGGTTCGCATACAACTTTCGACGATCTTGAAAAGCTATTGGAACCATTTGTGCGCGGCGATAACGCAAAGCTGTTACGTGGCGCTGGGCTTGGCCTGACGATTACAGATTCTGTGGTGAAAAATCATGGTGGTGTTTTGCGCTTTGAGCAGCATCCAAATGGGTTGGAAGTGATTATGGAAATGCCGCGCTGGATTTAGGTGCTAAAGGGCGTCCAAATAGGCGCGCACTGCAGTTTGCACATGGCGAAAGCGATCGCCACCTAAGTGTTTTCCGCCGTACCAGCGTGTCACCACAACAATTTGATTTTCAACTTCTTCGCGTTCAAGCATGCGCAGAATAATCATTCCCGCACCGCTTTCTCCATCATCGTTCTTAATCGCTCCATCGGCACAGATTAGTCCCCAAGTGTTATGGGTTGCCTTAGCGAATTTTTTGGACCGTTTTAGCTCTTTAAGAAAGGCCTTTGCTTCATCTGCGTTGTGGCAAGGGCCGCCTGAAACCGCATATTTTGACCCTCGATCAGTGACGATGTTTTCCAAAGTAAGCATGTGGAATGTTTAGGCAATGCGGGTGCGGCTTGCAAGGCAATTGGAACACAAGACACTACTCCTCGTTTCTGCAAGGAAATCCTTCAATTCACCAACCAAACAATGACTGCATTAATGCAAGACAATTTTGCAAGCACTACCGAAAACTTTGATGCAACGGATTTGGTCGCATTTCCAATCTGTGAAGAATATCCAACCCCACACATTGCCTGCCATTATCAGTTTAAATGGCGACGAAATGACCTTCGTCTGCTTTTCGCATTTGCAAATACTGAGGCTGATAAGAAAGATCATGCACGGGCGATGGGATTTCTCCACCGATTAACAGGGCACGTTTTTTTCGTTGATTGGGATCAGGAATAGGCACCGCTGCGAGCAGGGCTTTGGTATATTCGTGCTGCGGGTTTTCAAAGACTTTGTCGCGTGGACCTGTTTCAACGATCTGCCCCATATACATAACACCAACCCGATGGCTGACTTGTTCAACCACGGCCATATCGTGCGAAATGAACAGGTAAGAAAGACCGAGTTCGTCTTGTAATTCTTTAAGCAAATCCAAAACTTGGGCCTGCACTGTTACATCGAGTGCTGAAACGCTCTCGTCAGCGACAATGATTTTTGGATTGAGGGCCAAGGCGCGAGCAATGCAAATGCGTTGCCTTTGGCCACCTGAAAATTCGTGCGGGTATCGCGACGCATCGGAGGGGTTCAGTCCGACGCGCTTAAACAATTGTGCCACCTTGTCCCGTTGCTCTGGTCCGTCACCAATTTTGTGAATAACCAATGGTTCTTGCACCAGATCACCAACGGTTTTGCGTGGGTTGAGTGAGGCATATGGGTCTTGAAAGATCATTTGGATATTGCGACGGGCGGCAAGTGTGTCACGTTTATGGGCGACCCTAAGGTCCTCGCCAGCAACTTTTATGCTGCCTTGCCAATCCACTAGATTAAGCAGCGCGCGGCCTGTTGTGGACTTGCCGCAACCACTTTCGCCTACCAGTGAAAGGGTCTCGCCAGCGTTCAATTGCAGTGATATTTTTTCAACTGCGTGCACCCGCTTGACCGTGCGTTGCAAAATGCCGCCAGCAATATCGAACCGGACTGTCAGGTCTTTTACCTCAAGCAATGGCGGTGCGGCGGCGCTAGGATCAGTTTTGCTGCAGGGTTTAATGCCAGTCATCGAACCCAATTTTGGCAGATCGCCGATCAGTTCTTGGGTGTAGGTTTTTTGGGGAGCATGGAAGATGTTCTCCACTGTCCCCTCTTCAACCATTTCACCTTGATTGACCACCAACACCCGGTCCGCCATTTCCGCCACCACGCCCATATCGTGTGTGATCAGAATTAGGCCCGTATCAAACTCGCGCTGCAATTCTTTCATCAGCGTCAGCATTTGCGCTTGAATGGTCACATCAAGGGCAGTTGTTGGTTCGTCTGCGATCAAAACTTTTGGGCTGCACAGAAGCGACATGGCAATCATTACCCGTTGTCGCATGCCGCCCGAAAGTTCGTGCGGATATTGATCAAGACGTTTTTTGGCTTCAGAAAGCCGCACCGCTTCCAGCATATCCAAGGCATGTTTGCTGGCTTCAGCACCCTGCATTGATTTGTGAAAGCGCAGCACCTCGCGCAACTGGTCGCCAATGGTCATGACGGGGTTAAGCGACGTCATGGGTTCTTGAAAGATCATGGCGATATCATTGCCACGAATATGTTGCATCTGCTGTTCTGGCAGTTGCAACAAATCCGTGCCATCCAAAATCGCCTTACCGTTGGTGACGCGGGCGGATGTTTTTGGCAAAAGCCCCATAACCGCCAAAGAGGAAATAGATTTCCCCGAACCAGATTCCCCGGCAATGCACAATGTTTCTTGCGCATTAACGTGGTAGGTGAAATTGCGCACGACCGATTTTTCACCTTCATCCGTTTTAACAGATATGGATATATCTTGGACGTCCAATATGGGCGACTTGTGCTGGCTCATGTGCCTATTCACCTTTCAAGCGGTTTCGCCGCTTTTGCTTATTCAAATACAATGCGTGGAAAATAGAACGAAACGACCCAATTGGGCTGATCCACAATTTCCGAGATGCGCAAATCACCGCAAACTGAACAAAGCATGTAAGCATCAACTGCACTCATATTTTGCTGAGCACAAAGCAAGTCGATCATTCCACTCAGCGCATCGCGAGCGCCTTGCATCAGGCTTTCGCCAATGCCGGTGGTCACTTCATAGCCCTTTTGATCCAAATGGTTTGTCACCGGACCGGGGGTGGTGAAGCGGGGCATTTTTAAGTTGGCGTTTTTGACCACATCCAAAGTCACAATCGCGTTCATGCGGCTTTCGATTGCTGTGCCGCAAACTTCGCCATCGCCCTGTGCGGCGTGGGTATCGCCAATTGAAAACAGGCCACCTGCAACTTCCACAGGCAGATAAAGCTCTGTGCCCGCAGCGAGATCGCGGATATCAAGATTGCCGCCCATGCGTCTTGGGGGCACAACGGAGTGTAGCCCTGTGGCAGCTGGCGCCAACCCGATTGTGCCAGGGAACGGTTTCAGCGGCACGCGACCACCTGCCCCATAGGCCGACGTGCCCAATTTGTCTTTGTCGTAATTCCAAAGATGCAGCGCAGGTTCTTTGAACTGATCTGCAAGCAAGCCAAAGCCTGGAATGTTCGCGGTCCAGCCAAAACCTGAAGGGCCAAACCCCTCTATGCTGACTTTTATGGCATCGCCCGGTTCTGCGCCGTCGATATAGATCGGGCCAGAAACAGGATTGATTTTTTCAAAGTCTAGCTTTGCGATATCGTCAGTTTTGCTGTCAGGCGTTATCTGCCCGCCTGATGAATCAATGCATTCAAACTCTAGAGTTGTTCCCGGCTTAACCGTTTCAACTGGGACAATTGAATTGTCCCAGCCGAAATGATGGTGATGCCGATGGATTGTATAATCCGGTGCATTACACATAGTGTTTTCCCTGTGCCTATTCAGAGATGTAAACGTGATCATAGTGCACTGGAATATGCACAGGATCGACGAAGATGCCTTCTGGACCAGCCAAGCGGCTCGACCGAATGGTGAAACGCTGCTCGTTGAATACGGGCACCCAAGCGGCTTCGTCTTGGATGTCGGTGAAGATTTTCTTCCACGCTTCAATCCGGGCCTCTGCCTGAGATGGGTCAGCCATCGCATCCGCCGCAATCGCACGTTCGTCGATTTCAGCATTACAATACCAAGACCAGTTCCAACCACCCGGCACCGCGCCGCCACAGCCCAAAATTGGTCCGTAGAAGTTAGATGGATCTGGGAAATCGGCGATCCAAGCCATGCCGCCAGACCAAATCATTGGGGCTTGGTCTTTTTCGCCACCCGCTGCAATCACATTGGCTTGTGCCAGCGATTTGATTTCAGCTTTGATGCCGATATTAGCCAAATCCTGTTGAATGGCTTGAGCAATACGTGGCTGTGGATCTGTGTTTGCAACATATAGTTCTGTTGTAAAACCGTCGGCAAAACCAGCTTCTGCTAGCAGTGCTTTTGCGGCATCTGGGTCAAAATTGAAGCCTTCATAGTCTTCATCATAACCCGGCATTAGTGGCGGCAAAGGTTGGTTTGCAGGCACGGCACGACCATTGATGATGCGCACGATGCGATCTTTATTCACGGCCATATTGACCGCTTGGCGAACTTTTAGATTATCAAATGGTTCCATTTGTGTGTTGAGCGTGATGTAGCCCGTATGCAGCTGGCTACCTTCAACAATGTTAGCTTGTAAGTCTGGATTGCCCATAACTTCAAGGAACTTAGCAGGTGGGATGCCATCACCAGCAATGTCAATTTCGCCACGCTCTAAACGAAGCAACGCAACGATTGGCTCTTGACCAACTTCAAAAGTGATTTGGTCGAGTTTTGGCAAACCATCAATGTGATAATCTGTGTTACGTTCGAAAATCACGTGCTGACCCAAAGTCCAATCGGTCATTTTGTATGCGCCGGTGCCCACTGGGTGCTTGCCAAAATCTGCGCCATGTTCTTCCACAACTTCTTTTGGCACCACATGTGCGAAGTTGAGGGCCATCACGTGCAGGAAGGTCGCATCTGGCCGTGAAAGGCTGATTTTGACTGTCATTTCGTCAACAGCTTCAACGCCTGAAAGACCGTCTGCCTCGCCGGCAGATGCGGCATCAAACCCGTCGATGGCCGCAAAAAAACCAGCACCTGGGCTTTGTGTTGTCGGGTTTACCACCCGGTCCAGCGTAAATTTAACATCGGCAGCAGTCATTTCGCGACCATTATGGAATTTGACGCCTGGTTTGAGTTTGAACGTATAGGTCATTCCATCGTCGGAAATGGCATAGCTAGTGGCAAGGTCTGTCACTAGGTCTGTTGTTCCGGGCGCATAATCCATTAGCCCGTCAAAAAGGCTTTTGATCATGGACCAGTTTTGCCAGTCATAGCCGATCGCTGGATCAAGTGTGGACACATCGTCTTTATAGGAGACAGTGATGGCGCCCCCTGTGTGATCGTTGGCAAAGGCAGTGGTGCCCCCCAACATAAGTGCGCAGGCTGCAACGCCGGCAAATAGTCTATTCTTCAGTTTCATATTTTCCTCCCAAGGAATTAATTGAAGTTAATGATCATTTGAGTTTGATCCGAGGATCGACGAAAGGGGCCACCAAGTCTGCCACCAGATTGCCAAGCACGATGGCGCACGCTGACACCAAGGTGACGCCCATGATGATGGGAATATCGATGCGCTGAATGGCTTGCCATGCGAGTTGGCCAATGCCGGGCCACCCGAAAACACTTTCCACCACCACGATGCCGCTCATGAAAAAGCCGATATCAATGCCAATCATGGCAATGATGGGCAAAAAAGCATTAGGCAGAGCATGGCGGAAAATCACGCGCACGCTTGGCATGCCTTTGGCTTTCGCGGTGCGGATATAGTCTTGAGTAAGTACATCAATCAATGATGAGCGCATCATGCGGGAGTACCAACCTGCGCCCAAAACCCCCAATGTAAGCGAAGGCAAAACAAGGTGCGCGAAGGTGCCGTAGCCGCCAATTGGAAACCATTGCAATTGCACTGCAAAAACATAAAGCAACAAAATACCCACCACGAATTGGGGCGCTGACACACCGACGAATGAGAGCACCATCAGCACTTTATCCAGCCAACTATCTCGCTTGATGGCCGCAACAACGCCGATCAACACGCCAAACACCAGTTCAGTGAATATGGCGGATACCATCAACAACAAGCTCGCAGGCAACCGAGCGGCAATCAGCTCTCCCACTTCAGATTTTTGCAGGTAGGAGCGACCGAAATCACCCTGCAAAAGGTTGGTCAGATAGCGCCAATATTGCTCGTAGAACGGCAAGTTGAGGCCCAATTGCTCGCGGATATTCTCAACCGTCTGCGCCGTTGCACTGCGCCCTGCAATCTGGCGTGCAGGATCTGCAGGCACCAGATAGAGCAAAGTGAAGGTGATAAAACTAACGCCCAATAAAATCAGGGCAGCTTGCAGAATTCGTCTGATCAAATAAGCGGACATCAGCTTTTGCCCTTTAAGGTTGGGTCTAAAATGTCGCGTAGCGCGTCGCCGACGAGGTTGAAGCCCAGAGCAAGCAGCACGATCGCAGCGCCGGGAATGAACACGAGCCAGGGCGCGGAAGTGAAATAGGTTTGATTTTCAAAAATGATATTGCCCCAACTCGGGATCGGCGGCTGCACGCCAATGCCGAGATAGCTCAGGGTCGCTTCAAGCAATACGGTTGTTGCAATGCCCAACGTTGACCACACCAAAAGCGTTGGCACCATGTGGGGCAGAATGTGGTGGAACAATATCCGCGTCGAGCTTGCGCCAATTGAGCGCTCTGCAACAATAAAATCACGCTCAGCAAGTGAAACCGTTTGGGCATAGATGACACGTGCCACCTGTACCCAGTTGACCATGGCAATCACCAAGGCAACGATCCATAGGCTCGGTTTGAAAATCGCGGCCAAAACAATGGCTAGCAAAAGCGCCGGGAACGCCATCATCAGATCAGTAAAACGCATGAGAATGGTGCCAATCCATCCGCGAAAGAAGCCCGCGACAATGCCCACGACAGCGCCAACGGACACGGCAACCCCATTGGCCACAATGCCAATAATTAAAGATGTTTGCGCCCCATAGACCAGCCGAGAAAACAGGTCGCGCCCTAAGAGGTCAGTCCCTAGCCAAAACTGGCCGTTTGGCGACAAGGGCGCGCCTTCCAGGGTTAAACCATCAAACATTTGTGCATCTGGCGCATAAGGGGTCAACCAGGGTGCAAAAAGCGCAAATATGAAGGTTATCAACACGATCGTAAGACCAAAAAGCGCTAGGGGCCGTGTGGACAATTGACTAAGGACTGACATCTAACTCTTAAACTCGCTTGTGTCGGCGCGTGTGGGGTTGGTTAAAAAAATCTGATTCACATAGAGCCTCCACAGATTGGCGACGTTGCATGGCTTCTGATCGGATAAAGGCGTATGCCGCATCTTCATCCAGGCTTTGTGATTGCATGACCGATAAAATAGCGCGCACCACTTTTGGCCGAAGGCGGGCCTTGGTTTTTAGTTCGGCAATTTCATGAGCCAACATTTGTTGTTGGGTAAAGTTTGCAACAGCAATCACCAATGTGGAAAACACGCCGCCCGACCCGATTGGCTTGAGCAAATGCGCAGATACGCCTTGCCGCAACGCCCATTCAAGGCGCCCCGGCGCTTCTGAACCAAGCAAGGCAACCATGGGCACCGGGGCATGCCCTTCGGGCCAAGGGAATAGCCCGTCAAATCCATTATCGCCATCAAAGAATACAACATCTGCATCTGATAGTTGGCTGAGCTTGGGCCAAACCTGCTCACAATCCATACCCAACCGCGAAAGCTGACGAACCAGCCGTTCAACATTTTCGCTCTGCCGATGCACAATGACGGCGCGCCAACCTCTAAAATTTGGGGTGATGGTATAACTCATTTCACCACCTTTAGATGTTGCTGCTGCGTCGCGCCCTTGGCCGATAACCCCTTTGCAAAGTCCCGCGCATCAAAGTGGACAAAATAGGGATCAGCTTCAACAAGCTCATCGGCCACTGCAACGATTTCAAAACCGTTTTCACCGTCAAATCGCCCTACCCCCGGTCGTAGCGCGGCATGGTTGGTCAACTTGTCAATTTTGAGCGGCCCAAGTGCAGTTTGAAAACGACGGGCCAACAAGTTTGGGCGCACATCCGAGACTTTGTCAGAGCCTGTGTCGCGGATCGCTGCGGCGAGCATTTTGACGGCCGTGTAATTTGACACCAAATAGTTGGAACACCGACGGCTAAGACCATAACGAGCGCGCACAGCGGCAATCATTTCTTGGTTTTCAGCGTTAGACTGATTTTCAAAATATACGGCCGTTGTGAAATGACCTGTAAGGGCCTTAACGCCAATGCTGTCAATTTCACATTCGGCAATGTTACAGCTCACAATTGGGGTGTTTTCAGGAAGGAAAGCCGGGTTCCGCTGACCAAGTTTTTGATAGGCATCAAAGAATGCGTAGCTGGAGTTTCCGATTAGATTATTCAAAACAAAGTCTGGACGTTTCGCTTCAATTTCTTCAATCAAGCGACCAATGTCTTCTGATCCCAATGGAATAAAGCGATCACCAACAACCGAGCCGTTGCAGGCAGTAATGAGTTCGCGGGCAACGCGACTTGTTTCCCAACCCCAAATATAGTTTGAGCCAGCAATGTAGGCATTCGCGCCAAATCTTGGGATCACATATTCAAAAAGTGGCACCATATGCAGGCTTGGGGTGGAGCCGATATAGATCACATTTTCGCAGCTCTCAAATCCTTCATACGGGCAACAATACCAAAGCAGCGCGTCGTGCTTTTCCACCACGGGAATAACTTCTTTGCGCGAGGACGAGGTAACAGTGCCGATGACTTGGCGACAGCCCAATTCGCCCATCATCTCATCAGCGAATTTGTGGAACAGCGAAAGACTGTCCCCCGGGTCGCGGATGATTGGGGTTAGTTCAAACTCAAAACTTGGGTCGGCATTCACTTCTTCCAACGCCATCAAAGCACCGTCCAACGCATCGATTCCAATGCGTTTGTCGGTACCGGATACCGAAAACAAAAGCCCTATTGGAATGCTGATGGTCATTGGCGCTCCCCCAAACGAAAAAGCCCCACGACCAAACACAGCAATTTGCTGCATTTGATGATGGGGCTTCGTTGCCTATTTTCAATGTTGTTTAAACGTTAGTAGAGCAATTGGATTAAGTCAATAGGTTGGACCAAAATCCAATAACTCAAATAAATCGTTCTATATCAACACCTTAACATCCAGCTCTTACTGAAGATCTTTTTCTGTGTCACCCAATTCAACCGCATAACCAGCAGCCACAAATTGGCCGCCATCAAATAGATATCCGATTTGGTCTCGCATCCACTTAGCATTCTGCCGGCAATTGTTTCCATATTGATGTTCGTTCACCGTTTTCGCTTGGTTGTTTTGCGAGACCATTGGCTGACATGGGAACACTACCGAAGACATGGTTGAGTGATTTGCCTAAGACCTTCAACTTAAAGCACTAGGTATCACTTTCGCATTGGTGTACAAGAATCGCAAATCAGCATCCCTCCCCAAAGCCTCATGTGATCAAATATGCTAGCAAAAAAGCCGCTTTCAATCTTAAACGATTTTTACGGCTATGATGCCTTTCGGGGATCGCAAGCAGAAATAATTGAACATGTGATTGAAGGTGGCAACGCATTTGTTTTGATGCCTACCGGCAGTGGGAAATCACTTTGCTATCAAATTCCTGCCATGTGTCGGGATGGTGTTGCGATTGTGGTTTCGCCCTTGATAGCTTTGATGCAGGATCAAATCTCAGCACTTGAACAGATGAGTATTCGCGCCGCTGCCATAAACTCCTCCATGACCGCCGCGCAGGTTTTTGCCACTAGTGAAATGGCGAAAAACGGTCAATTGGACCTGTTATACGTCGCTCCAGAACGACTTGTGATGCCTGACTTTTTGAATTTACTTGATCAATGCAACATCGCACTATTCGCGATTGACGAAGCCCACTGCGTTTCGCAATGGGGCCATGATTTTCGCCCTGATTATGCAGCGCTATCTTTACTGGCAAACCGTTTTGCCGACGTCCCGCGCATTGCACTTACTGCGACCGCGGACGCACCTACTCGCAAAGACATTGTTGAGCGCCTGGCCCTCAAAGAGGGGCGCACATTTGTCGGCGGATTTGATCGGCCCAATATTCACTATTCAATTGCGTTGCGAAATTCGCCCCGCAAACAAGTCTGGAAATTTATCCAGGAAAAGCACCCAGGTGATTGCGGCATTATCTATTGCATTTCACGCAAGAAGGTAGAGGAAATGGCCGCCTGGTTATGCGAACAAGGCGTTGACGCACGTCCCTACCATGCTGGACTTTCAAACGAAGTCCGGGCGGAGAATCAGAGCGAATTCCTTAAAGGCGAGAAGATCATCATGGTGGCAACGATTGCCTTTGGCATGGGGATCGACAAACCAGATGTGCGCTTTGTGGTGCACATGAATATTCCTAAAAACATCGAGGCCTATTATCAGGAAACCGGCCGCGCGGGGCGCGACGGATTGCCCGCAAATGCGCTAATGCTTTATGGGATGGAAGACGCAGCCATGCAACGGCAGTGGATCGAAAACTCTGATGCAGCCGTTGAGCAAAAACGCATTCAACACCAAAAGCTTGGCGCTTTGTTGGGCTTGTGTGAAACTGCATCTTGCCGTCGCCAAGTGTTGCTAAACTATTTTGACGATGAGTGTGCACCTTGTGGAAATTGTGACACATGTGAGCAACCGCCAGAAACATTTGACGCTTCAATTCCAGCGCAAAAAGCAATCTCTTGCGCCTACCGCACGGGCGAACGCTTTGGCGTTTCATATCTGATTGAGGTGCTGCGCGGCGAGGCAAATGATCGCGTAAGCAACTTTGGCCATGACCAGATTTCAACATTTGGTATTGGCAAAGACCTCTCAAAGCCGGAATGGCAGAACATTTTCCGCCAACTTGTGGCGAGCAATCTATTGGCCCCCAACGCTGAAGGGCATGGTGGTCTGCAAATCACAGAAAAAGGGGGGGCATTCATAAAGGAAAGATCACCTTTGCCGATGCGCCACCATATCAAGACACTAACCACTGAACGCCTAAGAGGCAAAAGCAGCAAACAGTCGCCAGCGCTGACCTCTGTTGAAGACCAGTCCCTTTATGAGCGCCTAAAAGCGGCACGTGGCGAAATGGCCAAGTCGCAGAATGTACCCGCATATGTCATCTTTCATGACAAAACACTTATCGAGTTAGCCATGCACAAGCCCAACTCTCTTTCAGCAATGTTGGATATAAGCGGCATCGGCGAAACCAAGCTGGAACGATATGGAAAACCGTTGCTAGAAGTAATCGAACACCACGGCCAATCAACTTGATCAGCCTGCACGCCGCCACACAAAAATTTGAATTACAATGTCTTATCAATTTTGAGACATTTCCAGTACTATGATAAGATGGTATCAACGACGCCAGCGAAATTGCCTGAGTATGGAGTAGCAACCGCAGTGCCAAGAAACAGTTCGAAACTACTCGGATTGACGTTCCTCGTTGCGCTTAGCTGCGCAGCGAGTGCGCCTGCCTATGCTTTTGACCTGTTTGGCCTTTTCAAGGGCAACGATCAGGAACAGACGGTCAATGCAGCGGACATCCTAAATCCAGTTGTTTACTCGGTTTCTTTGCTGTCGGGTGACCCCGCGCTAGACGAAATTTTGCGCGCCAGTTCTGTATTGGTCAAAGAACAAAAAACCCCAGCCTCTGGCACCACTGGTCTTGTTACGCGCGCTCGGATCGATCAAAAGCGCTTGCTCGCGACGCTTTACGGGGAAGCCTATTACGGCGGCACCGTAGAAATTCAGATTAATGGGCAAAGCATTGATGAAATTTCGCTTGATACAAACCTTACTGGCAAACCAACCAATGTTGTGTTGACAGTTCAGGCTGGAGCAAAGTTTGTTTTTGCGCAGCCGCGGGCGCTAAGCTCTTCGGGCTCAATTGACCTTGCCGAATTTGGCATTGTTGCTGGCTCCGCCGCGAAGTCAACTTTGATTTTGAATGCAGAAACCAGATTGATCGACAAATGGAAAAGCGATGGCTACCCGTTCGCTCGGATTGCTAAACGAACCATTGAAGCGGATCACAACACGAATCAACTTGATGTTTTCATCCAGTTTGAACCTGGAAACAAAGCGGCGTTTGGCGACATTTCGGTTACTGGAAACTCCACCGTAAACTCAGCATTTATCGCCGAGCAGGCAGACATATTGATTGGACAGCCCTACAGCCCAAAACAAGTCGCTCGCGCCACACGACGTTTGCAAGAAGTTGGAGTTTTCGACAGTGTTGTTGTTAGTACTGCCGAGCAGCCTTCTGCCGATGGGAGTGTGGAAGTAACAATTGAAGTCAGCGAGCGCAAACCCCGCACAATTGGTATAGGGGTAACGGCAGGAAACTTTGAAGGCTTTGGCGTTGAAGGGTTCTGGAAACATCGCAACTTGTTTGGCAATGCAGAAAGCTTACGCGCAGAAGCCTCAATCGGGCGCATTGGACAAGGTGGCTTTAATGATTTGGATGCGCACACTGCTTTGGTGTTTTTTAAGCCGAATGCAATTGGTCCAGCAACCAGTTTTGAAGCGAAGACGTCATTCGACATTATCAACTCAAATGCGTTCACTAAAACATCTGGCAAAGTTGAAGTTAGTCTTTCCAACGATCTTCGGGACGATTTGACTGTCAAAGGTGGTTTGGCCGCTGAATATGCGATTGTCGACAATGGCATTGCGACCACAAACACTTCGTTCTTATATATGCCTTTTGCGCTGACGTATGACACTAGGGACAGCACGCTGGATCCAACAAATGGCTGGTACGCATCACTGTTGGCAGAACCAACATTTGCTTATCCTTCATACGCAACATTCGTCAAAACGTCTTTTAACGCCAGCACCTATTATTCCATTGATCAAGACAATCGATTTGTTTTGGCAGGCAAGGTCGGCGCGGGCACAATATGGGGCACCGATATTTCCAATGTGCCAACCGATCGTCGTTTCTTCGCTGGTGGCAGCGGATCAATTCGTGGGTACGGCTTCCAAATGGCGGGTCCCCTCACCCCTGGCGGAAAACCGCAGGGCGGCTTGTCGTTCATGCAGGCATCGATTGAAGCACGTTACAAGGTCACCGATGACATTGGTGTTGTAGGATTTTTGGATAGTGGTGGGGCGTTTACATCAAACATTCCGGGCCAAGGCGGCTCGTTTTACACCGGTTATGGCGTGGGCATTCGCTACCACACGCCAATTGGCCCAATTAGAGCCGATATCGCATTTCCATTGAATAAAATCGCCGGACAACCACAATATGGCTTATATTTGGGTATAGGTCAGGCATTCTGATTCAATTGCGGTACTACGGAATAGCCAAAATATGCAGTTTCTTTCGTCGCTCCTAAGACGCACAGCCCTATTTTTTGCTGCCTTTGTTTTACTGGGCACAATTTCTGTGTTTGCTATGCTAGGCACAGGTGGCGGCCGCGGCATAACGGCAAACCTTATCTCAGGTATTGCGAGCGGTGACGACCTCAAGATTGAAATTGCAGGGCTCAATTCGGTATTGGGCAACCGCATAGAGATCGAAAAGATATCGCTGTCTGATCGCGATGGCATTTGGGCAACTGCGCATAACCTATCCGTTGACTATAGACTTTCAGATGTTCTTTTCGGCAGTATTCGCATCGATAATGCAGACCTAGAACTGCTCAATATAGACAGACAGCCAGTACCAGCTGCCAACTCTACTCCATCCGCGCCCCTGAGTTGGCCAACTCAGCTTCTGCCCTCACCGCTGAATGCCCTTTCGGTTCAGAACCTAAAGATCGACAAAATTGAATTGGGTTCAAGCATTGCTGGCACGCCTGCTGAATTAACCTTGAGTGGAACCGCCGTCGCAACCAATGAGCCTCTTCGAACTGAGGGTAACATTTCGGTTGTGCAGTTGGACAATGCAAACGGGACGGTATTCGCAAAATGGTCAATTGATCCCCTTGGTCAGACCGCAAACGTCAACTTGAAACTGTCAGAAGACCGCAATGGAATCTTGGCGAACTTATTGAGCATTCCTAATCGTCCTGCCATTAATGCATCAATTGATGGAAGTGGTCCGCTTGCGGATTGGTCATCCAAACTTGAGGTTACTTTCAACGACAAGCCAGTTATTATTGGTGCGGCAAAAATCGGATTGAAGGAAACCGGTCAGAGCATTTCTGCCACCCTGAACGGTCAATTGGCACCACTTTTGCCCAAATCCTTGCTGCCACTAGTAGCCGGGAAGACCGACATAGCCATCAGCGCCAGTCGCGATGGTGACGGGAACATTCAAGTCAGCAATGCCAGCCTTGCGTCTGCACTTGCGCAGGTGCAGTCCAGCGGCATTTACAGCCTTACCCAGAACCGCGTTGATCTGAACGCAACTGTAAAGATCGGCAATGAAGGTGAAATTGTATCTTTTGAAAGAACACCAGGTGTTTTTACCCGTTTGGGGGAAGTAAAATTAACCTCTAAGATCAGTGGGACTATCAACGAGGCAACCCTACAAGTTGAAGGAGCATTGGCCTCTTTTGAAGAAAATGGGATCGACCTCTCCGGCGCAAAATTCACAGTGCTGGGCCAAAAAATTGACATCGAAAATGTCCGTGGCAACGTGAGTTTGAATGCAAAGGTTGATGCACTCGCCACCGGCACTGAAATTGTGGACCAATTGCTTGACGGTGGCATCGATATCAGTAGCGAAATCCAACTGGCCGAAAATGCAAATGCAATTGATATTGCCAGTCTAAACTTGAGAACTCGCGCCATTTCGAGCGATCTGATCGGTCGTCATGATCTTGCATCAAGTCAAACCCAACTCGCAAACAAGACCATAATAAACGCGGTGTCTGGCACATTGATCAGCCAATTATTTGGTAAACAAGTTGGCTTAATCGAAAGCGAATTATCATTAGCGGCAGATGGGTCTATCGACGCTAAAACGCTCAGCATTAAAAGCGCAAACTTGAATGCATCAGGGTCAGGGTCTTTGGGCGCAGGCGAAGTTGGTTTTGATGGCAAAATTGGCCTCGCAGACCTCAACCAGTTTAGTCCTGAATTAGAAGGTGCCCTAAGCTTAACCGCCAAAGCGAACGGGAACATCAGCAATCCAAGTTTTCAATTGGAATTACTGGGCAACAGCTTGAAGGTCGCGGGCAATCCGCTTGATGATTTAAAAGGCACCATTACTGGATCAACCCTGGATGCCATCGACGTAAAGCTAAATGCAAATTACGAAGCGACACCCATTAAGGCGTCAGCGCGCGTGAGCGCAGCCGATGCGGCGGGCCCGCGCAAAATTGATGCTATTTCGATTCAAGTTCCCGGAGCAGACATTTCTGGCGAAGTCACCATCGGTTCCGCAGGGTTGATGGCAGGTTTCGCAGATTTGAATTTTGAAGATTTTAGCAAGCTTGCACCACTATTGCTGCAAACCAACTTTTCCGGTTCTGCCGCTGGCAAAGCGGAACTGTATGTGGAAAATGGCAAGCAGGTTGTTGCCTTAAACATGAAGGCACCAGCCTTGAGCTACGACGGAACGACGCTTTCCAATTTGGCGCTAAAGGCTCTGATCAATGACGCGTTTGGCGCGCCATCCCCTCAGATTGATATCCGACTTGGTCGCGCTGTAGTTGCCGGCGAAACGCTGAGCAATAGCGTCCTTACTGTTACAAGTGGCCAAGGAAACTGGCCGATCGCACTGAATTCAAATCTGAATGGCAAACCGCTGGAAATGTCAGCGCTGGTTCGTCCTGACGGGGCAAAACTTGTAATCGACATAGATACACTCTCACTGAACTATCGCGCTATCCCTGTTGTATTAGGGCAACCGATTAAAGCTGTTGTTGATGGTGATTTGATCACACTCTCGGCACCCCAGATTGCTGTTGCAGGTGGCAATATCTCGGCTAGCGGCACCATTTCTGACCAGTTTGACATTGCCGTTCGAGTGGATGGTCTCTCGATGTCGGCAATTGAAGGCGTTGCCAAAACAGGATTAGCACCGAATGGCACGATCAATGCAACTGCCAACATTACTGGAGCGCGCGTTGCTCCAGTGATCAATTATCAAATTGATGGGCGCAATCTATCTGGGCAACCGATTAGAGACGCTGGTTTGGCATCATTGAATGTTAGCGGCACAGGCAGCTTGAAAGAGAATACACTAGCCACCAATCTCGCAGTTTCTGGCGGCGGATTGGATATTATCATTTCTGGTTCGACCAACATTGCAGCTCAGACGCTCAATTTTGGAGTGAAAGGTGTGGCCCCCTTCTCCTATGTCGCACGCCCATTAACACGCTCTGGTGTAGTGTTGAGCGGTTCTGCGAATGTGGACGCAACGGCAACAGGCACCTTTGCCAGACCAAACATTCAAGGACAAATCAGCACTTCGGGCGCTCGCTTCACAGAAATTGCATCACGCATAAGGGTAACTGATCTTTCAGGCATATTGTTATTCAATGGTGACAGCGCGAAACTTTCACAAATTAGCGGTCGCCTTAGCAAAAATGGGCAGTTCGCCGCGAACGGCAACCTTTCATTGCGCCCTGCCGACAAATTGCAGTCAGACTTCACCCTAACGATCCGAAACGGCGAATATGACGATGGCAGCACATTTTCAACGATTTTTGATGCAGATTTGGCGCTGACGGGCCGACTGGCAGAAGCAGCGGTGATTACGGGACAAATCAACGTCGACCGCACAGACATCATTATTCCAGAAACCCTGCCCAATGTGGTCTCTCCAGTTGCGGTCACTCATAAGAATGCTAGCGCAGCTATCAATGAGCAAGCGGCTTCGCTGACCCCGCAACAAGGGCAAGATGCAGGATCGCCAATGGCTTTGAACATCCAGGTGAATGCGCCAAAGCGAATTTTTGTGCGTGGCCGTGGACTTGATGCTGAGCTGGGCGGCAACCTTAACATTGGCGGCACTACCTCCAATCCACGCATTAAAGGCGCCATAAATATGAGCCGTGGGCGGATGGAAATTCTGACCAAGCGCTTTGACTTTGACACGGGACGGATGGTCTTTGCGGGCCCTGCGGATCCTTCCCTTGATTTTACCGCCAGTACGCGCCTAGAGGGCAGCACATATTCGATATTTGTGCGCGGACTTGCTTCTGCGCCAGAGTTTTCATTTGGATCATCACCAAGCCTTCCACAAGATCAGATCGTCGCGAAACTGTTTTTTGGTCGGAGCCTTGCTGACCTTTCAGCACTGCAACTTGTGCAATTGGCAAATGCCGTCGGAACCCTAAATGGTTCAAATTCTGGCCCAAGCCTGCTTGATCGATTGCGCGCAGCAGCCGGGCTAGACGATGTGGACATCAAGACAAACGAGCAAGGTCAGACTACTGTTGGCGTCGGGGCATATTTGAATGACCGGACTTACGTAAATGTTGAAAAAGGCACTGAAGCTGGGTCTGGTAAAGTAACGATTGATCTGAACATAACGGATAATATCACCGCCCGAGGCGAAACCTCAGAAAGCGGAGAAACAAAAGCCGGTGTGTTTTACGAGACTGACTACTAGATCGTTTAGCAACTAGTCCTTTCCATGAGGCAAAAGTCAGATGCAATGTAGAAATTTTTCAATTTCTACTTCTGTGTTGAAGAAATTGGGACTGACCCGGATCGTGTCACCTCGCGTGCTGATCAAAACATTGGCCGCAAGCAGTTTTTCATTTAATTGCGCTTGAGCCGATGGATCACTGACAAGAAAAGCAACAATTGCTGAGCGCTCCAAGTAGCTTGCGTGCGGGCTAACAATTTCAACATTTTTGTGGCCAAGACCCGCGATCAGCAAATCCGTAAGTTTTCGATTCCGCCGCACAACATTGCCTATTCCATAATCCAGCAGTAACTCCAACCCTTTCGACCAGCCATGAAACAAAAGGTTAGCAATGGTCCCAGTTTCATATCTGCGCGCATCATCGTAATAGGTGATCTTTTCGAAGTCTTTCTCAGCAGCGTACATGCCGGGCGCAGTTGACCTGATTAGGCGACGCGCTTCCTCATTTACGTACAAGTAACCCGTTCCAGCCATACCCAATAACCATTTGAACCCGGCACCCGCCAAGACATCAACGCCGTCGCGAACAACGTTGAGGTCATTTGCACCAGCACACTGTGTACCGTCAACAATCAACAATGCGTCATGTTCGTGCGCGAGTTCCGACAAGGCCTTGAGGTCATAGCGAAAACCAGTATCAAACCGGACTGCAGTCACACAGATGGCACGGGTTTTCTCATCACACAGTTCCATAAACGCGTTAGGCCCAACACGATTATTCTCGTCAGGCTGAACTACGCGTACTTCAACGCCTTTGCTCTTTAGATTCAACCACGGAAAAGTAGCATTCCAATGCTCACCAGCCGCCAATACAATATTATCGCCAGCTCCGACTTCAAGTCCGGCGGCCACCATGCTCATGCCGTGTCCGGTGCTGGTGGTCAGCGCATAATCGTCAGATTTTCCGCCCAACAACTGGCTAAGTAAGCTCTTCACATTTTGGCGCACATCAGGCCGTGCGATCACGTCGGTTTGCGACAGGTCAAGATATTCATCCATGGCCCGCCGTCCGTTGGCATTCAAAGGGGATAGGGCTGCGTTCATGAGATAAGTTTTTGTGTCGGTGATGGGGAAGAGTTTGCGGAGTTTGGCCAACTCAAACTTTGTATCTTCTTGTGACATCAAAACTTCCTTTGGCGACCTAACGTACAACTTTTCCATGATCATGCAGAGCAAATCGAGCGGACGTACGCAAGGACCCGCCCAGCATCCTTTAGGCTAGTTCTGCAAGCCTTTTGTCCAAACGCGCCATCAAAATGTCCACTTCTTTTTGCGCCGTTGGTGACAGATCCGCCCCGGGCTTTCTTTGTGAAGAATGGGCAATGACCCCGCGTTTAGCCAAGACATATTTGCGCACCGCAAGCCCCAAAGCGGGCTGCTGTTCATAACGCATTAGTGGCAAATAAGCATCAAACAGATCACGCGCCTTGTCATGACTTCCCTCATTGGAAAGTGTGCAAACGTCCACCATCATTTCTGGATAAGCAAAGCCTGTCATGGCCCCGTCGGCACCGCGCGCCATTTCTTCGGGTAAAAACAAACCAGCATTCCCGCACAATATTGAAACTCTGCGTCGCCCTTTTTCTTCGGCAGTGCGCAGGTCGGTAATTTTTTGCAGCCCGGGCCAATCCTCGTGTTTAAGCATGACAATGCTGGGGTGATTTTCAAAAATGGTGCCTAAAGTTGGCGACGAAATGTGAACCCCTGTCACCAGCGGAAAATCTTGCAGCACAATCGGCACATCTTCGCCTACACTGTTCACCACGTTTGCGTAATAAGCGATGATTTGTTCGTTGGTGCGCAAGTTACCGGGGGGCGCTACCATCACGCCTGCAGCGCCCTGCTCCATCACGGCTTTGCTCAATTCGCCGATCGCCGCCAAGCCCGGTGCTGATACGCCGACCACGACTGGTTTTTCGCCAGCGCGCTTCAAGATTTGTTTGGTTATCGACAGGGCTTCACTTTGCGTAAGCTTTGGTGCCTCGCCCATCATCCCCAAAATGGTGAGCCCGTCTGCGCCTTTTTCAAAATAGAAATCGACCATGCCGTTTAAGCTGTTATTATCGATTTCACCGTCCGGCAAAAATGGTGTTGCCGCGATCACAAACACGCCTTTACTATGGGCTGTAATTTTTTGCATATTCGTTTCCCTTAGGTGTCAAACCAATTTGTTTGGCCACGTTTCAAGTATTTTCCTGCGCCCGGCACGGCTATTACTTCATTCCCATCCCACATCAGTTTACCGCGCAAATATGTGCTGGAAACACGCGCGCTAAACTCTAGCCCATCAAATGGACTCCAGTTCAAATCATCATGTGCTTTCGCGGAATCCCAAACTTGAGGTTCCAGTGCCAGAATTGCAAAATCGGCATCGGCACCCAATTGGATCGCACCTTTTTGGGGCCAAAGGCCAAAGAATTTAGCAGGACGTTCACACAACATTTCGGCGGTTAACGCGGCCGCGTTCAACCCATGCCGTTCAGCAGCAGTGTAAAAGCTGGGCAGTAATGTTTCTAAGCCTGGGATACCTGCTCCCGCATCAAAAATAGATGGGGTAAGCTTGTTGTCGATTGGCCAGCTTGAGTGGTCTGAACTTATAAAAGCAACACGGTCCGCCAGAATTTCTTCCCACAAGGCATCAATTTCGCCAGGACGAATGGGTGGGTTCACCTTCATTTTCGCCCCCAATAGTTGGCCATCTTTTTCAGGATCGAACCAAAGGTAGTGGACGCAAAGCTCGCCTGTGCTGCGATACCCATCAAAGGCATAATTATCGACAAGCTGAAATCCGCGCGCTGTGGTGAGGTGCACAATGTGCGCATGAGCATTTACCCCTGCCCCAAGTTCCAAGAACTGCGCGGTTGCGGCCAATTCTGCCGCTGGTGGACGACTATGAGAATGGGCCACAAGCCCGTTTTGACCAGCGTCTTTTGCTTTTTGGATGTTAGCTAGAACGATCTCTTGATCTTCATTATGCACACCCAGCGGGATATCAGTTTGCGCAAGCGCTTCAAATATTTCCAGAACCTGCGCCGTCGAAATACGGGGGAAACGGGTGGGGTTGCTTTCAAAGGTTGAGATTTTGAATGCTACCACGCCACCGTCAATCAACGCTTCAACTTCGCTCGTGTCCTGCCCCGGCGCTAAAGTCGCGTAGAGCGCCATATCAGCATGCGAAATGGCATTGATCGCGGCCACCTTTTCATCCAGGCGCGCTTTTGTATTCAGCGGGTCTGGATTGTCGTATGGCATGTCGACAAGGGTCGTCACGCCACCAGCGATGGCGGATCGGGTAGTGCTTTGAATCCCGGGCAGCCCGCCATAGCTGCAGGCGTGGGTTTGCCCGTCGACAACACCCGGCAAGATCAATCCATTAGCAACGGTGTGGGTGTTTTTTGCAGCAGGCGTTTCACCCTCCCCGATTGCCGAAACTTTCTCACCAGCGACGCCGATCCAACAATCTCGATGCAACCCATCTGGCAGGACTGCATCCCCTTTTATGACGAGATCAAACATGTCAATTTCTCCCATAGTCCAAATCGATGCTGCTTAACGCCAGCACCACGCCAGCTTGCACCGGATCTACAACAGGCACACCCAGTTGCGTCTGAAGCGCTAGGCGATAGCCGCCAAGGCCCGCGCATCCAAGAATGACGACATCAGCGCCGTCCCGTTCGCAAAGCGTCTGACCGATGCTGTAAAGCGGCTCAATCACGTTGCTCGCCATGAGTTCTGGCACCGTGACGTTGATGGCTCGATCTCCAGCCAATCGTTGATCAAACTTTAGCGCCTTAAGGTAACGCAGATGCCGACCTACGGACGAAAGCCCCATTGAAATAATGCCGAACCGTTCACCAAGCCCCATAGCCGTCAAGTAAGCGCTTTGTGCGATACCAAAAACTGGAGCTGATGTGACTTTGCGAACCTCTTCGATCCCTGGGTCCGAAAAGCATGCAATGACAATCGCGTCTGCGTCAGATGCAGAGACAGCCTCTAGGATGTGCGGCACAACTTCTCGCGTATGCGCATCTGTTTCAATTCCGGGCGGCGATTTTGCCAATTCAATACATTCAATATCGTGGCGGGTCTGCGCGATGATGCTTGTTAGACATCGGCCCATCGACTGAGTCACTGGTTTTGAACTGTTTGGATTAATCACCAAAACTCTTGCCATTTTGTCTCTCACAAATATTGCACATGCTTTATAAAATATCATGTGATATATCACAAGGAGGTTTCGTGCTTCGTGAGGAAGTGGCATCAAAACTTTGACTTGTGTCGCCAGACTAGCCACAAGCACGACACATGATGCTTGAGGATTTGAGAGGCCAAAATGGCAAAGACTACAACCAAAGACAGCCCAAAGCGCCCCATATCTCTTACCGAACGTGCCTATATCGCTTTACGCGAAAAAGTCATTACCTGCGAACTGGCGCCGGGCTCGGATGTCAAAGAAGCTGAATTGGCCGAAATACTGCAAATGGGTAAAACGCCTGTGCGCGAGGCGATGGGCAGACTTTGCCTTGAAGGTTTTATGGAGGCATTTCCGCGCAAAGGGTATCGGGTCACGCCGGTCACGGTCAAAGACGTGAACGATCTTTTTGCTGTCCGGTCCATATTGGAAAGCGCGGCGGCAGGACTAGCTGCCAAAAACTTGGATGATGAGCAACTCGCCCGACTGCATGATTTAGCACAGGCGAAATATGTGGTGGGAGAAGACGGCAGTGCCAGCGGCTTCGTGTCTAGCAATTTGCTGTTTCACACGGCTATTGCAAGGGGTTCGAACAACACAAGGCTCGCCAACCTAATTTTGCGCCATCTTGAGGAAGGGACAAGGTTCCTTCATTTGGGAATTCGTGCACGCGACGTGAACCTTGAAACCAATAGTGATCACCAAAAGATCGTGGATGCGCTCCAGCAGAAAACGCCACAAACCGCAGCAGATGAAATGGCTAAACACATAGAAAATACACGCGTTGGATTGTTGCAGGCACTTATCAACGAGCCCAAAACCAATGTGACATTTTAACTGATAGAAGCTTCAGCACACAACGCACCGACATCTCAGCGCTCAATCGGGCACAAGCCAATAAGACGACAAACCCTTGAAATAGTGTCGCTATTTTAAAGGAGCTAAGAACTCGATCAACTTTAGAAAAAAGATGGCTGTGGATTTTTTTATTCCTAACGGGTCTGCCGGGTAAATTTGCCAGTTTCCCGAGAAACTCATGAATTTTTGCAAAGGGAACTCAAAAAACTATATATATTTTTCAATTACTTACTCTAATTTTTAAACACCAATCCAACCAAAACCGTAGTGCAGGTTCTGCAGTCTTCATTGTAATTTCAATTACCAGACCACCGACTCCAAAGCCAATATATGGTTCTGCATTGCGTTTAACTGGTTCTCTACAGTCGTTACGCGGGATCGCTTTGTCGTTAAGTGGGATTGGGTTGTAAACATGCGGAACATCAATGCTAATACACTACAGTTCTATGCCGTCTGGCAGAGGGTCAACCTTACCGGACAGTGCGCGAGTTGGGAGATAAAATGCGTACGTCGGCCGAGACCTCATTTCGCCCGAGCAGCTTGAATTCGCGCGCCGTTTTCTCGCGCAAAGCGATATGAATTGGGTGCTGGCCTTTGTCGAAGGTGGACGCAAAAATGTCGCAATGCGGAGCAAATCTTATACTGAACAATTTATACATGCCGCTTCAGGCACACATTCAAAACAAAAGAACACGAGCGCTATGTCATCAATTCAACCATATCATCGCGGTTACAGATTGGCGCTTCACGATGTCCGACATGCGACCATGCTTTATATCAAAACGATCGATGAACCGAGCTCATCGATACAAGCGATAAACATGGCGGCAGACAATTTGGCAGTCGAACTTGAGCATTTGAAGAAGAATGCAATTGTAAAGAATGTCGATGGTTCTAGCACGACAATTCAAAGTTCGGCCAGTGTGAATAGCCCCGTGTTTTCTAGACACCCTGCGGGTTCATTAATTGCAGCTTTTCAAAGTCTGCTGGTGACAGCAGCCCGTTGTTAGCGTGTTTGCGTTTCGGATTGTAGAACATTTCGATGTAATCGAACACGTCTGACCTTGCTGCGTCGCGCGTCTTATATGTTTTCCTGCGGATACGCTCGCGTTTGAGCAGACTGAAGAAGTTTTCGGCCACGGCGTTATCAAGGCAATTACCGCGACGGCTCATAGAGTGCTCAAGATTGTGTTGTTTTAGAAACGATGCCCAATCCATGCTGGTGAATTGTGATCCTTGATCTGAATGTATCAACACCTTGTTCGTCGGTTTCCTGCGCCAAACAGCCATGAGTAATGCCTGCAAAACCAGATCCGTTGTCTGGCGGCTTTGCATTGACCAACCCACAATACGACGAGAGAAAAGGTCGATG